>Ga0180437_10000003_pt1 | contig 672552 bp, 605 predicted proteins | sample SS_ome_4_FD_132410 | JGI IMG/M metagenome (GOLD analysis project Ga0180437, IMG submission 132410) | Hypersaline lake sediment archaeal communities from the Salton Sea, California, USA - SS_3_D_1 metaG | ecosystem: Environmental > Aquatic > Non-marine Saline and Alkaline > Hypersaline >... | reverse complement strand
GCGCGGAGTGATTTCCGGAATCCCCATGAGGTGGCCCTCGAAAAATGCAAGTGGATCCTGGACAATCATCGTCCCCGGCCTTTACCGGAGGGCGTAAGCGAAGAGCTGCGCAAGGTAATCCAGAGAGCAGAATCCGAATAAAAGGAACAGAAGGCTTGAACCTTTTAGGATGCCCTGCACATTCAAGCCGCTCTTCAAGGTCACGCCCTCATTCTGGCCGGAGAGGACACTCCTGGTGGCCGAGTCGCAAAGGACCTGAAGATATGAAGTCTCTTCGCTACAGCACGGAAAGTCTGTTTCTGAAGGGTTAAAATCGGTCCCTCCAATGGGCTCCAGCCGAGCAGAAAGGGAGATGGCAGAGATCGGGCTGAGAATCGCCGGAGATCATTTTTTTATCCTTTTGTGCTGGTCGGAACATGAGATGATGTGCGGCATCTTGGAGAGATGCTCTCTTGGCCGATTGGTAATCCCGTGGCTGGCTTCGGGGAATCGAACCAGCACCGCCTCTTTGTTCTGCAGCTTCAAGGCTGTGTAATACTCTTCGGATTGGGGCATGGCGCGTGCGGAAATCCTGCTCTCCGGTGATGATCATGGTCGGCGTTTTGACCTTCCCGACGAGGGAGATGGGAGAGTATTTCAGGTAATGTTCGACATTATCCCAGGGGAAACCGGCGAAATGGTGGTTGACCGACATGCTTGCGATGTCGCAAGTGAAGACTTCGCTGTACCAGTTGACCGCAGCATAGAGAGGCGCAGCAGCCCGGAACCGGTCGGTTTTTCCGATACACCAGCGGGAGAGGATGCCTCCGCCGCTTCCCCCCGTGATGAAGATACTGTCTTCGTCGATGATCGCTGCAGGTGGGGCCCAGTTCGCACCGGGCGCTGCCGGTGGCAGCGGGGCCAAGCCCTGGGCCTGGAAGGCACAGGAGCCGAAAAAGCAATCCATTGGCCGTCCGGTGACCAGGTGATGCCGTTTGGTGGGTATAACAGATTGGTGAGCACCACTGCTTGCTTGGCGTTCATCCACCGCTTGTAGATCTGAGGCGTTCCCTCCTGGATAAAATCACTCGGGAGCCATTCAAAGTCTTACTCCGGATAGAGGTCGTTCCACCATTCGGGTTGACCCTTGAGCCAGCGATCGAACCAGGCCATGATGGTCTTGGTCCACAGAATTCTCTTGTTGTAGGTCATGATGTGGTGGTTCTGGTCCGTGATCTGGATGTACTCCACCTCCCGTCCCAGTACTTTCAGAGCGGTGTACAACTGCGTGCTCTCCCCGGGAGGGACATTGGTGTCGACAGCTCCGTGGAGGAGCAGCAGCGGCGTGGTGATCTTGTCGGCGGCGAACAGCGGGCTCTGGTCGACGTAGATATCCTTCCTGTTCCAGGGAAAACTCTCGGCCGTAGCCACGGCGCTGTAGGCGTATCCCCAATAGCCCTCGCCCCTGTAGCTGGAGATGGAGCTGATCCCCGCATGGGCGATGGCCGAGGCGAACATGTCTGTCCTGGTCAGGAGGAGCATAGTCATGAATCCGCCGAAAGAGGCGCCGATGCAGCCGACTCTTTCCGGATCGACGAAGGGGTGGGCAGCCAGGAATTTCTCGGTTCCGTTGATGATCTCGTCGGCCACGATCTTTCCCCAGTCGTTCACATGTAGGGCCGAGAAGGCTTGTCCGAATCCCGTGGCGCCGCTGGGTTGAAGCACGTAGACGACATAGCCCTGGGCTGCGTAGAGGTTCTTCGGATATCGTCCGCCGAAGCTGCGGTCCACGGGCGATGTTCCGCCGTAATAGTAGATGATGCAGGGATACTTGCGATGAGGATCAAAGCCGGGAGGGTAATAGACGTGTCCGTCGATTTCCACGCCCTTTGTGTTGGTGAATGTCCAGCGTTTGATTTCGCCAAAGGTGACGTGAGAGAAGTCTTTCTTTCCAGGGTCGTGGAGAAGCCGGTAATTCCCCGTTTCCAGGTCGATAGCGTAGGCTTTAGGGGGAACAGCCGCACTCGTCCCGGTGTACACGGCCACGGGTGCGTTTTCGGCCAGTTCGAAGTTATCCATGACTTCGATTCTGGTGTCGATCGGCGCGTACGTCCTCTTGTCCAGGTCATACCGGTAAAGATTGCGGTATGACCGGTCTGTGACCACAAAGTAGATGCTGTTTTGCGACTGGCTCCAGTGCGCGCTGTTGATGGCCGGGTCGAAATTCTTGGCAATGGGCTCTGCTTTTTTTGTGGCCGGATCAAAAAGATAGGCCTGGGTGTCGTAATCGTTGGGAATCATTCCCTCGGGGACATTCATTCCGACTGAGCCGAAGGCCGAAGGCCCTCCCAGGACCAAGAGCTGCGTGCCTTCAGGATTCCACTGCGCCTGTCCGAACCAGGATCCGGTCCAGATCTTCTCGGCTTTCAACGATTTCAGGTCGAGCGTATAGAGCTCCGTTTTGGCAAAAGGACGGTTCGTGTAGTCAATGACCTGCCGCGTGAACAGGAGAGATTGTCCGTCCGGGTGGATACTGTTCAGCTCTGTGGCCAGAGGCCCTGCAGTCAGACGCTGCCGCAGGCCCAAAAGCACATTGACCCTGTGCAGGTAGCTCCTGTTTCGCCACCAGGGCTGGCGATCGGCCAGATTCTTGAATCGCTTGACACCTTCCGGATCTTTCTCCCCTTCTTCCGAGACGGTGTAAATGATGAATTGGCCATCCGGAGTCCAAGCGTGGGAACCGAGACGCTTCACCCCCTCCAGAAGAGGCCAGGTCCTGCCTCTGTCCAGGTCCTCCACCCAGAGGGTGGCTTTGTCCTTATCGCGGGATATGTAGGCGAATTTTCGGCCGACAGGGGCCCAGGTCGCCGAAGTGATTGATGTCCCTCCCCTGTAAGTCCGGATCAATTCGCCGTCTTTGGCGTTCCTCAGCTCCAGCCAGTTTTCCGCGTCATCGGTGGGAGGCAGGGAGCGGCTGACAGAGAGGGCGACCAGTTCCCCGTCCGGAGATACGGAGATACCGGTGGCCTTGGGGCCGTCCAGGAGAAGGCTCACGCTCATCCGGATCTCAGGGGTGAGCCTGAGCTCCGGTTCGGGTGATGTGAATTTTTCGTCGACGGCAAGAACCGCCCGCAGACGCCAATCGGAGTTTGATTCGGGGTCGAAGACAGTCTTGATCACAAGGCAGTGGACACCGGTTTCCAGCTTGAGATCGGCGGACACCTTCCTTCCTTCTGAGGCGGCATCTCCCTCTGTCACTCTATTGACCTTGGATTTGGTGGATGCCGTTTTCCCGTCAACAAACAGCCGGAACACCTGAGGAGTCTTGATGCTGAGGGTGGCCGCAGTCCATCGCCTGACGTCCAGGTAGGTGCAGAGATAGGCCGTGGAGGGACCGCCGGCAGGCGGCGGAAGTCGAATCTCGCCGTCTTCGGCCAGGACGGAATTCCATGTCCAGAGACTGCCGTCAGGCCCGGATGCGGTCTGTCCTTTCTCCGGCTGAAGCCTGGCAGTCTCTGTGGCCTCGAATTTCAACAGGTCTTCTATATCGACATCTTGCTTCTTTTCATGGAGGGCTGGCAGTGGTGAGGATGACGGGCCCAGCAGCAACCACTCAGACACAGCCATTTCTTTGGCTCCTCTTTCCTCCCGGCCAAAATCATGGCCGGAAAGAACCAGTAAAACCATCATGGTCAGGGTTGAAACAAGGACGGCCTTTTTTTTGTCTGTCATCTTACCTCCTTTGCCGTTATGCCTGATTTAAGGTTATCTCTCTTTGGCTAAATGGGAAGAATTCCTTTTGACGTTGCGCTGGTTGAAAAGGCGCCTGGGAGCTCGTCTGGCCTCCTCCCCTGTCTGAAAGATAAATAATAATGCGTACGGATGTCAAGGTGAGTATAAGGAGGGAAGTCACCCAGCGATAAAGCCCAAGCGCTCATCCTCATTCACCTACGCTGTTAAATTCGCTCATGCTGTCCCCAGAGTGTGTTAAAATAATGGCCCGAATAATTCAATTGAAATAACATCGATGATGCCACTTCGAAAAGATATCCGCAACCTCAGCCTTGATGAACTCAAGCAGGTGTTTTCCGGATGGGGTGAGCCCGCTTACCGGGCCAGACAGCTGTACTCCTGGTTGTACAGCAAAAATGTCTCCGATTTCGAGCGCATGTCGGATTTCCCCAGAAGACTCATTGCCGAATTGAATTCACATTATTTTATCGGTTCTCTCCAATGCCTGGAAACCCTGACGGCCAGAGACGGGGCCATCAAGTTTTTATGGGGACTGGGAGACGGCCATTCCGTGGAAACGGTTCTGATCACACAGCACAGGCGCCGGACCGTATGCCTCTCCACGCAGGTCGGCTGTAAGTTTGGATGCCCTTTCTGTGTCAGCGGTTCGCGGGGATTTATCCGCAACCTCACGGTTTCCGAAATCACAGGCCAGGTTTTGGGCGTAAGGAGTGTGATCGCCGGAGAAGTCACGAACATCGTTTTGATGGGGATTGGAGAGCCTCTCGACAATTTTGACCAGGTTGTCCGGTCCATCAGGATTTTGAACGACCCGGAAGCTCTGCATATCGGCGCCAGGAGGATTACCCTGTCCACATGCGGACTTGTTCCCGGAATCTTGGAACTGAGCCGGCGAGGGCTTCAGATCGAGCTTTCCGTATCGCTCCACGCGACGACCGATGCGCTCAGGGATCGGCTTGTGCCGGTCAATCGAAAATATCCCCTTAAACGGCTGATCGATGCCTGTGAGGTCTATAGCGGAAGAACAGGAAGGAGGATCACGCTGGAGTACGCTCTGATCATGGGGGTGAATGATTCGGATGAAGCGGCCAGACGTCTGGGCCATACGGCCAGACGCCTTAAAGCCAAGGTGAACTTGATAACCTGCAACCCCAACCAGTCTTCGGATTACAAAGGAACGACGCACGAGAAAATGAGCAATTTCCGGGATGCCGTTGCAGCCAGAGGCACCGACGTCACAATCCGCCGCACGAAGGGTGACCGTATTTTGGCTGCCTGCGGTCAATTGGCCATCGACCGAAAAGAGGCGGAATCGATGTGATGAATGGATTCTCTGGACCCAATGTTTTATAAATGACTTGACGCAAAATGAGCCGAACGACATCTTCTCGCAGCAAAGGACTCGAGCCAGTGCCATTTGAGCTCATCGCCTTTGATATCGACGGAACCATTACCCAGCACATCTCCAGCTGGCAGTTCATCCATGAGAAACTGGGCCAGTGGGACAACGAGGCCATCCGCTACCAAAATCAGTTTCTGGCGGGGAAGATCAGCTATGGCAAATTCTGCAGGCTGGATGCGGCCCATTGGAAGGGCATGGATGTTGAGACGCTTTACGGCCTGTTCCAAGAAATTGGCTACGCCAAAAACGCCGTCCGTGCGATCAGAATTCTCAAAGACAGCGGATATAAGCTGGTCGCCGTATCGACAGGGATTCAGTTCATCGTGGACAGGATCAAAGAGGAGCTGGGTTTCGACTATGTGATCGGTAACCGTTTGAACGTGCGAAAGGGGAAATTGACGGGCGGTGTAACCATCAATGTCAAACATCTGGGCAAAGGGCGTGTTTTGAGGGATGTGCTGCGCCGGTTGCATGTCCCCCCAGGCAAGGTGATCGTAGTCGGGGATAGCGAGGGAGATCTATCCATGATGAGAATGGCGGGTTACGCGATAGCCTTCAATGCCTTGAGCCCTGCGGTGAGAAAGGCCGCTGACTACTGTTGCCGCAGTGGTGATTTTATGGAAGTGTGCGATAAGATCCTCGAGCTTTCCGCAACGCATTCCGGTGGTGTCTAGACCTTTTGGCGCTCATTGTGCTTTCATCTTAACAATAGAGGGGGAATCGCCCTTTGATAGGTTGCCACGTTGTACAGGAAATTACCGAAAGCGGTTCGCGCCGCTGGGCGCTGAGAATTACGGGGGGCCTGATGACGAGCAGAGATTGTTTCCTTCCGGCTACAGGTATTCGCTTCGCCCCTTTTTTTCGAGCATGCCGACGACCTCCTTGACCCTCTGATCCTGGTCTTTGCGGCAGATGAGAAGGGCGTCCGGCGTGTCCACGACGAGGATATCCTTGACTCCGACAAGAGCCGTCAGTTTGTTTGGGTTGTAGACAAGACAATCCTCGGAATCCATTAGTATGGCCTCGCCCCGAAGGGCATTCCTGTTTCGATCCTTGTTCCAGATATCGGCCAGAGAAGACCAGGCGCCCACATCGGACCAGCCAAAGTTTCCCTCGCCCATCAACACGCCCCCGGCCTTCTCCATGAGGGCGTAATCGATGGAGGTGGAGGAAATCTCTTCGAATACGGCGCTTATCTGGGTTTCGTCCTTGTCTTCCAGGGCACGGCACATCCTTTGCCAGTAGAGGAACCAGTCCGGCGCATACTTCTCGAGTTTTTGGGCCAGTATCTCTGCTTTCCAAAGGAACATTCCGGAATTCCAGGAGTAGTTTCCTGCGTTACAAAAGGTTTCTGCCTGTGCATAGTCCGGTTTTTCCTTAAATTCCTGGACGGAATAGAAATTTTCTCCCTTAATTTGATGCGAGTCTTCCTTCGCATAATGGATGTAGCCGTATCCCGTGGAGGGAAACGTGGGCGGGATGCCGAAGGTGATGAGTGCGTCGCCCTTGGCGGCTGCCTCTGCGCCGGCCTCGAGTTTTTTCAGGAAGAGCGTGGCGTCCGCGATGAGGTGATCGGCCGGAAGGGCAGCGCAAATCGCCTCGGGATGGAGAAGGAATATTTTGGCTGTTGCCAAAAGAAGGGACGGAGCCGTGTTCTTCCCCTGCGGTTCCACCAGGACGTTTTCTACGGGGATCTCGGGCAAAAGATTTTTGATGGTCTGTGACTGTTCGGCATTGGCGATAGTGTTGATGTTTGAAGCCGGGATAAGGGGCAAGAGGCGGTTGACCGTCTCTTCGATCATCGTCGCCTCGCTGATGATGGGCAGAAATTGTTTGGGTGATTTTTTCCGGCTCAGAGGCCAGAAACGTGTGCCGATCCCCCCGGCCATGATGATTGCGTAAAGGCTCATATTCACCTCTTTGGCTTATTTTTCAGTTCTTTGTCCCTGTCTTTGACCCATGAGTGATCCCCTGCATCTTTTTTCCGAAAGGAAGGGGACTCTTATCCCCGCCCTATGTTCGCTCTGTGTCATGCGGTGTCCAATTTCTTGATCACTCCCTCGATAGCCTGCTCCATGTCCTCTCTTATGGCCTTCAGGTCTTGCTCCGTCTCAGCTTCGAAACGAAGAACGAGAGCGCCCTGGGTGTTGGAAGCCCGTACCAAACCCCACCCCTTGGGATAAATGGCCCTGACGCCGTCGATATCGATGACGGGGAGCCGCTGGGAAAGCACCTCTTTGACGCCATCCACAATTTTGAACTTGACCTCATCCGAGGCATAGACACGGATTTCTGGCGTATTGTGCATTCTGGGGAGGTCGGAGAACATTGCCGATAACTGTGTGTCAGAGTTGGATAGGATCTCGAGGACCCTGGCGGAAGAATAGATGGCGTCATCGAAGCCGAAAAATTTATCGGCGAAGAAGATGTGGCCGCTCATTTCGCCCGCCAGGAGAGCCTTTTCTTCCACAATTTTTTTCTTCATGAGTGAGTGTCCGGTCTTCCACATGATAGGACGACCCCCCAGCCTCTCGATTTCGTCGTAGAGAAGTTTGGAGGCTTTAACCTCGGAGATGACGGCCGCGCCCGGGTTTCTGGGGAGAATGTCCCTGGAGAAGAGAATCATGAGCATGTCGCCCCAGATGATGTTACCCGCATTATCGATGACACCGATGCGGTCGCTGTCGCCGTCGTAGGCTATGCCCAGGTCGGCCTCTGTTTCGGCCACTTTCCGGATCAGGTCTTCCAGCGCTTCGGGCAGTGTCGGATCCGGGTGATGGTTGGGGAAGTTGCCGTCCATCTCGCAGTAGAGGGGGATGACTTCGCATCCCAAGTCTCTGAAGAGGGGGACGGCCACGACACCGCCCGTGCCGTTTCCAGCATCCACCACCACCTTCAGCTTGCGGGACAGGGTGATGTTATCCACTACGTAGTCATGGTATTCGGGTGCTATGTCGTAGCTGGATTCCGTTCCCTCATCCTCCTGGACGAAATTGCCGCCGGCGATAATACGGTAGATATCCTTGATGGTCTGGCCGTAGAGAGTTTCTTTTCCGACCATCATCTTGAATCCGTTGTACTCCGGAGGATTGTGAGAACCGGTGATCATAACTCCGGCCTCCATGGGTTTGGTGAACATGGTGAAATAGAGCAAAGGCGTGGGGATGGTGCCGAGATGAGTCACCGAACACCCTGTGGACCTCAGACCGCGGCTAAGGGCTTTGGCAAAGACCGGAGTGCTGAGGCGGCAGTCTCCACCCAGGGCTACGCTCTGCGCGTTTTTTTGCCGGAAGTAAGTTCCGATTCCCTTTCCCAGTAATTCTACGGTTTCTGCGGTCAAATCTTCATCCACGATCCCGCGAATATCATATTCTCTGAATATGGCTTCTCTGAGCTTCATAGGTCCCCCTTAATGTCTTGGATTCACGTCAGTTTCGTGACATGCTGCGCGTCATCCTTGAGGTTTTTGATTTTTTCTTGAATCAGTCCCCATTTATCCTGGGCACTGAGTATGAATTCGATGAATTCCCGAACGGCTCCCTTGCCTCCATCATGGCGGGAGATGAAATGGCAGAGTTTCGTCACTTCGGGGTGGGCGTCGGCGACGGCTCCGGACAGGCCGACTTTGTTCATGACTTCCAGGTCCCCAAGATCGTCTCCGATATAGGCAACCTCCTCCGGAGTGAGGTTGTGCCGATCGAGGATTTCGGTCAGAGCCTTTGATTTATCCAGAATGCCCTGGTGAAGCTCCACAATCCTGAGCCTTTTGGCCCTCTTTTCTAACGGCTTGGAGACTTTGCCGGTGATTATCCCGGTCTTGAGACCGGCCAGCCTGGCTAAGAGAATCCCCATCCCGTCCCTCACGTGGTAGGATTTCAATTCCTCTCCATCAGGAAGGACAATCAGCGTTCCATCGGTCAGAGTCCCGTCCACATCCATGATGATCATCTTGACTCTCCGAGCCCGATCCGTGTTCTCCATCAGAACATCTCCGTCCGCCATAGGTCGTGCAGATGGATGAGCCCTTTGACTTGTCGCTGTCGGTTGGTGACGACCAAAGATGTGATCTTCCGCTCTTCCATAATGTTGAGCGCCTTTGCGGCCAGGTCCTCTCTGTCGATGGTGATAGGATCTGGAGTCATGCACTCCCTAGCTTTTTTCTGGAGGAAAGACTTGCCGTACTTTTGTATCATCCGTCTCAGATCGCCGTCCGTGATGATACCGGCCAGTTTCTTTTTGTCGTCGATGACACAGGTCATTCCCAGTTTTTTTCTCGAAATCTCCTCGAGGACTGCGGTCATGGATGTGTCGGGGTGCACGAAGGGGACCTGTTCTCCGGTGTGCATCAGCATTTTTATTTTTATGAGCTTTTTTCCTGCCTGCCCCTTGGGGTGCACGAAGGCAAAATCCTGCTCGGTGAATCCCTTTTTTGTCATCAGAGCGATGGCCAGGGCGTCTCCCAAGGCCAGAGCGGCTGTGGAGCTTGCAGTGGGAACCATGCCGCTCGGTTCGGCTTCTTGAGCGACTTTGGCTTCGAGAACGATATCACTGTACTGAGCCAGTTTTGAGTCTTTGATACCGGTGATGCTGATGAGCTTGACGCCGATCCTCTTGACGAAATCGAGAAGATCCACGATCTCTCGGGTGTCACCGCTGTAGGAGATGGCAATGACGATGTCTTCTTTGACAATCATCCCCAGGTCACCGTGACCCGCCTCGGCGGGGTGAATGAAGATGGCTGGAGTGCCGCAGCTGGCTAGAGTCGAGGCGATCTTGCGTCCGATGATGCCCGATTTTCCCATTCCCATGACGATGATCCGGGCCTTTGCCTGGGAGATGAGCTCGACGGCCTGGGCGAAACTGGCGTCCAGCCTTGCCGCCAAGGCCTTGACAGCCTTGGCTTCTATCTCGAGCACATGTTTTCCAGTTTGGATGATCTGTTCTTTGTTCATAAAGGTTATCCTTGCGGTTCGTCCACGGCTTCCTTCAGCCGAAGAAGCGAAGAGCAAAAACTATGTAAGTTATTCAAATTAAATGAGTTAAGAGCATCAGACAAGGCTTGGGAGGGATTGTCATGGATTTCAATAAACAGGCCGTCGGCCCCGACGCTGATGCCCGCGCGGGCCACGTAAGGAATGAACTCAGCCTCGCCCCCGGAAAAGGCACCCTCCCCTCCTGGCCTTTGAACACTGTGGGTGGCATCGATCACAACCGGAAAACCGTAACTCCTCATGATGGGTATGGAGCGGATATCAAAAACGAGGTTGTTGTAACCAAAGAATGTGCCTCTCTCAGTGAGGAGTATCCTCTCGTTCCCCTGGCTTAGGACCTTGTCGATGACATTCTTGATTTCATAGGGAGAAAGGAACTGTCCCTTTTTGATGTTGATGGGTTTCTGGGTTTTAGCTGCTTCCACGAGCAAATCCGTCTGGCGGCAGAGAAAGGCAGGGATCTGGATCACATCCAAAACCTCAGCCGCTTTTTGAACCTGCCCTGTCTCATGAACGTCAGAGAGGACGGGGATATTCAACTCTTCTCTGACAATATTGAGAATGGCCAAGCCCTTTTCCAGCCCTGGCCCCCGGTAGGATTCGATCGAAGACCTGTTGGCCTTGTCGAAGGAGGCCTTGAAGATGAAGGGTATTCCCAGGCTGTCGGAGACACTTTTTATCTCCCTGGCCATGTGCAGGGAATGGTCTTCGGATTCGATGACACAGGGGCCTCCAATCAGAAACAGGGGATTTCCCCCCCCCACTCTGATTGTGGCTGTGATCTCAATTTCTTTGACGACGGTACTCATAGCTCGCTCCGATAAAGGCTTTAAAGATCGGATGGGGCTGCAGTGGCTTGGATTTGAACTCCGGGTGGAATTGGCATCCGAGGAACCAGGGGTGATCCGGTATTTCAATGATTTCGACTAGATCATGATCCGGATTTTTCCCGGATATGATGAGTCCGGCTTTGGTCAGGATTTCCTCGTAGGCCGGGTTGAACTCGAAGCGGTGGCGGTGCCTTTCGTACACTCTGAGTTTTTTGTAGGCGGTTTCCGCAAAGGAGCCCTTCTGAAGGCGGCACAGATATTGCCCTAGCCTCATCGTGCCTCCCAGGTCCCGGACTCCTTTCAGCTCTCTCCACTTGAAAAAGATTTTATGGGGTGCCCGTTTTTCAAATTCCGTGCTGTTGGCTTCCTTGAGGCCTGCCACGTTACGGGCATACTCGATGGTCGCGCACTGCATGCCCAGACAAATCCCGAAATAAGGGACTTTTTTGGTACGGGCATAGGCCACTGCTTTGATCTTCCCTTCGATCCCGCGAACCCCGAAGCCTCCGGGAACGAGAATCCCATCCGCTTGGCCTAGAACGTCTCGGGCGTCATTGTCTTCCATGTCTTCGGCTTCTATCCAGGAAATGTTCACTTTAAGCTGATGGTGGGTGGCGGCATGAACCAGAGCCTCCTTCAGGCTTAAGTAGGAATCCTGCAGCCCGGCGTACTTCCCAACAAGAGCGATGTTGACCTCCCCTTTGGGGTTTTGCATCCGCTCCACCATCTTTTTCCACCGGGCAAGTTGCCTCCGTTTCGGGGGCAAAGCCAGTCGCTCAAGGATGATAGTGTCCAGGTCCTCCTTCGCGTACAGCAGGGGGATCTCGTAGATGTTGTCCACATCCTTGGCCGTGATGACCGCCCGCAGCGGAACATTCGTGAAAAGCGCAATCTTGGCTTTGAGATTCTTGTCCAGAACCCTGTCCGTCCTGCAGAGGAGAATGTCAGGCTGAATTCCGATAGCTCTCAGTTCCTTGACGCTGTGCTGGGTGGGTTTTGTTTTGAGCTCTCCAGAGGTCTTCATGAAGGGAACCAGCGTCAGATGGACGAAAAGGGTGTCTGCGGGGCCTAGAGAGAGCCGCATTTGACGGGTGGCCTCCAGAAAGGGCAGCCCTTCGATGTCTCCCACAGTGCCGCCGATCTCTGAGATGACGATGTCGTTGTCGTTGGCCGCCGCCAGGAAGGCATTTTTAATTTCATCGGTTACGTGGGGGATAACCTGAACGGTTTTTCCCAGGAATAGGCCCCGGCGCTCCTTTTTCAGGATATGGGCGTAGATCTGGCCCGCAGTCCAGTTGTGGGCCTGGGAGGTCCGGGTGGACGTGAACCGTTCATAGTGGCCGAGGTCGAGGTCGGTTTCTGCCCCGTCGTCGGTCACATAGACTTCTCCGTGCTGGAAAGGATTCATGGTTCCCGGGTCGACATTCAAATAGGGGTCGAATTTTTGGAGAGTGATCTTGTATCCATGGCTTTCCAGCAGCATCCCGATCGATGCCGAAGCAATTCCTTTTCCAAGAGCTGAGAGCACACCACCCGTAACGAATATGAATTTAGCCATGATTACCTTTCTTCATGAAGTTCTCAACCTTGATTATATCCTGTGGTGTATCCACGCTCAAGGTCGAATGTGGGGACAGGAGCACTTTTATCTTGTAGCCCCTTTCCAGGGCTCTGAGTTGCTCGAGCTTTTCTGCTTTTTCCAGTCTTGAAGGCGGCCACTGACTGAATTCAAGCAAGAAATCTTTCTGGTAGCCGTAGATGCCGACGTGGCGCAAAAAGTAGTCTGATGCCTGGAAAGGAAGGCTTGAGCGGGAGAAATACAGGGCAAATTCCTCGTTGTCGGTGATGACTTTAACGGTATTGATGTCCTCGATGAGTGAGAGGTCCTCAACCTTTATGGCCAGAGTGGCCATGGGTATGGTCGCATCCTGGAGGGCATCAACCAATCTATCGAGGGAATCTCCTTGTAGAAGGGGTTCATCACCCTGGATGTTGAGGATGATGGGCGAGTCAATCCGACGGGCGACTTCAGCCACCCGGTCTGTTCCCGAGCGGTGACTCTGTGAGGTCATCCAGACATCGGCCCCGAAGGCGCTGCAGGTTTGGGCAATGCGATCATCATCCGTAGCCACAATGACTTTCTTGAGTTTGATCGCCTGCTTGGCCCCCTCGTAAACCCATTGGATCATGGGTTTGCCCAGGATTTCGGCGAGGGGTTTCCCCGGGAAGCGTCTCGATCCGTAGCGCGCGGGGATAATGCCTGTTGCGTCTGTCAAATCTAAGGTCCTGTTTCCATGTCTTTCTTTTCCATGGGGGGCCGTTCCGGCCTCGGTTGATGCACCTTGTCTGTAGTCTGACAATTGGCTTCCAGGTAGGCGCCTTCTTCGATGATCAGCTTAGGTGAGATGATTGTCCCGATCACCCGGCCGTTGGAGTGAACCTCCACCTTTTCCGAAGCCTGGACAGTCCCTTTGATTTCGCCCTCTATAACGATGTAGCCGATCTTGATGTCAGCCTCGACTTTACCGCTTTCTCCGATGGTGAGCATGGAGTCGGAATCGATTTTTCCCTTAAATCGGCCATCGATGCGGAATGATCCTTTGAAAGTAAGGTCGCCTTTTATTTCTGTTTCTTTGTCGAAGAAGCCCGTGATCTTTGCCTCGTCGAATTCTCGTCGGCGTTCTTTCATTCGGTTACTCCTTTAATTTTTTCATAGATTCGATTGAGGTCATCCAGCGTATAGTAATATATTTTGAGGATGCCCTTATTTGGGTCGCCTGAAATGGCCACTTTTGTTCCCAAATAGGTCAACAGATCCTCCTGGAGGTGCACAAGATCAGGATCGACAGGGGGTTTTGCTTTATCCTGAGCCGAGCCTTGAATTTTACGAACCCACTGTTCCACTTTACGGACGGAGAGGTTCTTGGTCACGATTTTTCGGGCCATGGATTTCTGAAGCCCCGCATCTTCGAGTGCGATCAGTGCTCTGGCGTGCCCCATGGAGAGTTTCCCGTCGGCGATCAGATCTTGGACCTCCTGTGGCAGCTTGAGAAGCCGCAGGGTATTGGCGACCGAAGTCCGGTCCTTGCCGACCCTGTCGGCGATATCCTGCTGCGTGAGCCCGAATTCCTGGGACATTTTCTGGTAGGCCAGAGCCACTTCCAGAGGATTGAGGTCATCCCTCTGGAGATTTTCGACAAGAGACACCTCGTGCTGCTGCTCCTTGCTCAGCGTGCGGATGAGTACGGGTATCTTTTGAAGCCCAGCCTTTTTGGCCGCACGCCAGCGGCGCTCGCCGACAATGATTTTGTAAGCCCCTTCTTCCGGCACAGCCACCACTGGCTGGAGGACACCGGTTTCCCGGATAGACTGGGCCAGTTCTTCCAGAGATTCTGGATTCTGTCTCATGCGTGGCTGGAGGGGATTCGGCTTGAGCTGATCGATATCCATTTCCATGAACCGCTCTTCCTTAATAATCCCGAATTCTTCAGGCATAAATGCTTTCAACCCTTTTCCTAATGCTTTTTTTGTCATCGTTCGAGAAACTCCTCGGCAAGATTGAGGTAAGATTGTGCGCCTTTGGATTTGATATCGTAGAGGAGGATCGGTTTACCGAAACTGGGAGCCTCGGCCAACCTCACTGTTCGCGGAATGATCACGTCGTAGATGATATCCTTGAGGGACTGACGGACTTCTTCGGATACCTGCTTGGTCAGGTTTGTCCTGTCGTCGGCCATAGTCAGGACAATGCCTTCGATCTTGAGACCGGGATTCAGGTGCGTCCGGACTTCATCCAGTGTCCTGAAAAGATCAGGGATTCCCTCCATGCAGAAGAATTCGGTCTGGATCGGGATCAGCACCGAGTCGGAGGCTGACAGGGCGTTGATGGTCAAGAATCCCAGAGAGGGAGGACAGTCTATGAAGAAGAAATGGAAAAACTTTTTTATTTTGCTGAGCGCATTCTTCAGTCGGCTTTCTCTGTTGGGCTGGGTGGTGATCTCCACTTCAAATCCTGAGAGCTCTGGGGAACAGGGACAGATGTAGAGGTTGTCGAGTTCTGTGGGTTGGACATAGTCCATCAGATAGAGCCCGTTCATGAGTGCCGGGTAAATGCCCTCGCCGGGGATCTTTTTTTTCCCTAATCCGGCTGTGGCCATCCCCTGCGGGTCAAAATCAATAAGGAGGACTCGTTTGTTTTTGATAGCCAGGGATGCGGCGAGATTGATGGCTGTGGTTGTTTTGCCCACGCCTCCTTTTTGATTGGCGATGGCGATGACCCTGCTCATATTCCGCTCCATGTTCCACGTGGAACACACCTCACGATGTCCCTCGATCTGAGTCTCCTGAGCCTTAGTGAAGCCCTAATTCCCAGCCTCCTCTCCGTAATCGGTGTTCAATCCTCTGATTCTTTCAGATCTGGCTCTGATTTTGAGGTAAATGTGAAGATTGGTGATGGCGGCTGGTGTCAGCCCTGGTATCTGCTTGGCCTCTCCGATGGTTTGGGGCCGGTATTGGATCAATTTCTCTTTAACCTCCCTTGTTAGGCCGGGAATTTGCTCAAAGTCGATGCCCTGCGGGATTTTTTCCAGCTCAATTTTCCGCATTCGTTCGATTTCTATAGCCTGCTTTTTAAGGTATCCTTCGTATTTGACCTCTGATTCGATGTGCCGGATCTCTTCCTCTGTCAATTCGATATCAAATTTTTTATATTCTAGCACATTTCGAAAGGTCACTTCAGGTTTTTTTAGCAAATCTTTGAGGCTGAGGGGCTCATCGGACCCCCTTTTGAGCTTTTCGGATTTGAGCAGGTGCAGAACTTTGTGGATTCTTTCCTGTTTGTGTTGGAATGAGGCGTATTCTTCTTCTGAAATGAGCCCGATCCTGTGACCGTAGGGAACAAGCCGGCTGTCGGCATTGTCGATTCTCAACTGAAGCCGGTATTCGGCCCGAGAGGTGAACAGGCGATAGGGTTCCTCCACACCCTTGGAAATGAGATCATCGATCAGGACCGCGATGTAGGCTTCATCCCGGCGCAGAATCAAGGGTTTTTCGCCTTTGATCTTGAGCCCGGCATTTATTCCGGCCATCAATCCTTGAGCTGCGGCTTCCTCGTAGCCTGATGTCCCGTTGATCTGTCCGGCTAGATAAAGATGGGCAATGGTCCGAGTTTCCAGCGTCGGATGTAACTGGGTAGGGACGACGGCATCGTACTCTATGCCGTAGGCCGGCCTGAGGAATTCCGCCTGATCCAGGCCGGGTATGGTCTTCAGGATTTCTTTCTGGGTCTCAAGGGGAAGGCTGGAAGAGATCCCGTTGACATAGACTTCAGCGGTATCCAGGCCCTCGGGCTCGAGAAAGAACTGATGCCTCTTGTGATGAGGAAATTTTACGACCTTATCCTCGATCGAAGGGCAGTAACGTGGACCAATACCCCTTATTTTTCCGCTGTAGAGGGGGGATCTGTCCAGACTTCGGCTGATGACATCGTGGGTTTTTTCGTTGGTGTGGCCAAAATAACAGACAATTTTGTTCTCTAAGGGTTTCCGATTGCGGAAGGACAGAGAAACCGGTTGAGAGTCTCCAGGTTGTTTGTGAAATCTCGCCCAGTCGATGGTGGCCTTATGGAGGCGCATCGGCGTTCCTGTCTTGAGGCGAAATCGCCTCAGGCCGATTTCCTCTAAATTTTCGCTCAAATGCTGGGAAGCGGGTTCATTTGCCCGGCCGGCGGAATAGTGCTGGAGTCCGATGTGGATTACCCCGTTGAGAAAGGTGCCGGGTGTGAGGATGACAGCCCTGGAAAAAAGTCTGTTCCCCTCCAGCAATTCAACGCCTACGGCTTGATTGTCCTTGATAAGTATTTTGGTGACAATTCCTTGAAACAGAGAGAGATTCGGGATTGACTCCAGCCAGTTCTTCATGGTGAGGCGGTAGAGGGCTTTATCTGATTGGGCTCGGGGTGCCTGAACCGCCCCGCCCCGGCTCCTGTTCAAAAGACGAAAATGAATGCCTGTCTCATCGGCCAGCAGGCCCATGATGCCGCCGAGTGCGTCGATTTCTCGAACCAGATGGCCTTTGGCCAATCCTCCTATGGCTGGATTGCAGGACATCTGAGCGATTTTTTCCAGGTTGATGGTGATCAGGCAGGCGGATAAGCCCATCCGGGCTGCTGCGTGAGCGGCCTCGCATCCGGCATGGCCTGCTCCGATGACAATGAGATCATAGTCGGGTGAAACAGGCAAGCTCATTCCTATTTCCCCACACAGAACCGGCTGAAGATGTCGGTCATGATGTCCTCTGAACGGATTTCTCCGGTCAGCTGGCCGATTATGGGGAGGATTTTCCTTATCTCCTCTCCGTAAATCTCCTCAGAATATCCCTCCGCCAGGAGCAGGGATCCTCTGTCAAGGGACTCTTTGATATCTTCGAGGAGAAGTTTCTGACGGAGGTGAAGGATGATGTCCTCACTCAGATCTTGTCCGGGGATGAAAATCTCAATGATCTTTCTTTTTACCCCATCCAGGTTGGTCCCTCTCAGTGCGGAGATCTCGAGAAGAGGGGTTTTTGGCGCTCGATCGCGAATTTGGCCGATGTCCATTTTTTGAGGGAGATCGATCTTGTTCAACAGGAGAAGAGATCTCTTATCCTGGTATTTGTGAATCAGACGGATATCCTCTGGGGTCAGTTCCTGTGACGCGTCGAGAATATGGAGAATTCCGTCAGCCTTAGAAGCTATGGCTTGACCTCTTCTGATCCCTTCTCTTTCGATAGGCTCAGTTGTTCGATCCATCCCCGCCATGTCCACCAAGGTGAAGATGGCGTCATTGATCTTGACCTGCTCTCGGAGATAATCGCGAGTTGTGCCGGGATATGGGGTGACAATAGCTCTGTCTCTGTCTAGGAGGGCGTTGAACAGCGTCGATTTGCCCACGTTGGTGCGTCCGGCAATAGCCAGAGTTAGGCCTTCGGCCAAAGTCCTGCCGAAATCATAGCTCTGGATTAGATTGTGCACCGTTTGTTTTGACTTGTCTATGGTTTTGGCGATGGTTTTAGCCGAGATTTTCAATCCCTCGTCGGGAAACTCGATACTGGCTTCTATCTGTGAGAGCAGATGGGTCAGGTTTTTCCGGAGCGATTCGATCTTTTTGGACAGGCGTCCTTCTGCTTGACGGAAGGATATTTTAGCCTGGGTTAAGGAGGGCGCTCTGATCATGTCGTCTATAGCCTCCGCCTGGAGGATATCGATGCGGCCGTGAAGGAAGGCACGGAGTGTGAACTCGCCCGGATCGGCGTGTCTTGCCCCTGACCTGATGCCGAGGCGGACAATTTCCTCGAGGATTACGGGACTGCCGTGGCAGCTTATCTCAACGACCTCTTCTCTGGTGTAGGTGCGGGGAGAGGGGAAATAAGTGAGATAAGCCGTTTCGAAGGTTTCCGCGCTCTCGACATTGTAGATGTAGCCCAACAGAGGGCGAAAGGGTTGGATTTCTCTGCCCTCCTGCTTTGGTTTAAACATTTTCTTCGCGATCGCCAGCGCCTCATTCCCGCTGAGGCGCACGACACCCAATCCGCCGTAACCCGGGGCTGTGGAAACCGCGATGATTGTGTCGTCAAGCATTTATTTGGCCTTCTTAAATTATTATACTCGCTTTGTTCTCAGAATGTCATGTGCCGAAGGCCGGGAGGAAGGATTTCTCAAACCTCGATGCGAGGCCATTTCTTTCAGATGGGCATAGCGGCGCGACTGGCCAATACAGTGAGGCTCTGTTCACTCGCGCCTTAGGAGGGGCGGGTGAAGCAAGCTGAGGCGTGTCTTTACCCTTGTGAGGAGCGAAAGAAGGCGAGGGAGTCCTCTCCGAACACGGGTAAAGATAGGCCCATTCTCATCCTTCATAGTATTCGGATCATCAGGGATTTCGTAATGCGGAACAGCTAATGGGAGATTTGAATCAGAGTCAATCTTTGGCGAGCATGATTTTCATGCGCTTCAGGAATCCGTCACCGATGCTCTCGGACGTAATCCCCGGAATTTGATTCACGGTGACATGAACGATCCGCCTCTCGTAGGGATTCATGTAGTCAAGAATTTCGTTTTCGCCCGAGTCATGCACCCTTTGGGCCACATATTGGGCGTGATCTTTCAGCTCCTGTTCTTTTCTCTGTCTGAAGAAGTCGCAGTCAGTCTGGACTTTTCTGGTGGAAATCTTGTTGAGAAGGTGCTGCAAGGCAAGCAATACCGATCCATCCTTTCGGAGGAGGAGACGCTTATCCGGGCCATCGAAGATGATATAAATGATGTCCTTTTTCATTTTGGTGTGATACTTGAGCTCCAGAGGCAAGAGCGCCAGGAGTTTATCCAGAAATTCGCTGACTGTTCCTTCGCCGGCTTTGGATTTGGGCTGAGCTCTGATCACGATCTCTTTGCTCTTGATACCGAATAGCTTAGTTTTTTCGGCAACGATTTCATAGTCGAATTGATCTCTGGACAATTTCAGACGGTGTTCTGCCAGGCTTATGGCGTCTTCCAGATTTCTGCCCTTAAACTCTTGAAGTTCGTTATTTTTTTCGTTTTTTTCCATGGGACTCTCTTTTTTTCTTTTGGCTGATGCGATTCATGATGTACTGTTGCCCGATTTGGAGGATGTTATTCGTCAGCCAGTAAAGCACGAGACCGCTGGGGAAGTTCATGAAGAAAATGGTCATGATGACGGGCATTATGAGCATCATCCGCTGTTGGGTCGGATCGGCTGTGGTGGGCGTCATTTTCTGGGAGATAAATTGGGTGATGCCCATCAGGATGGGTGTCACGTAGAAGGGGTCTCTCACCGAAAGGTCTGTGATCCAGAGCAAAAAGGGACTGTGCCGGAATTCGATGGAGACGATCAGCAGCCGGAAAAATCCCCAGAAGACAGGGAGCTGGATGAGCATGGGCAGACACCCCCCGGCAGGGTTGACACCGTGTTCTTTGTAGAGCTTCATCGTTTCTTCGTTCATCTTCCGCCTAAGGGCTATGTCCTGCTTGGCCTTTTTGTATTTGGCCCTGATAGCCTTCATCTTGGGCTGGAGTTCCTGCATTTTAGCCATCGATTTTGTGCTCTGGTAAGTGAGAGGGAAAAAGATGATTTTGATCAGGATGGTCAGGAGGATGATGCTCAGGCCCCAATTGGGGATAATATTGTGAATTTCCTTGATGGCGAGATAAAGAATCTCGGCGATGAAGCCGAAAAACCCGTATTTTATGATCTTGGTCGTGTTGTGGCCAAGCTCTTTAAGGGAGTCATACTGTTTGGGCCCGATATAGACTCTATCCGTGTGGTTAACAGAGAGATAAAAGTAGGGAGTTTGCTCGACGATATCTTGGATAAACAAGGCACTGGTTTTTTGCGGAGAGGTGATGAAGAGCGCGGTGAAGTACTGGTCCACATATCCTGCCCAATTGACGAAGGTGAAGAGACTCTGCTCTGGCTTATATTTCCTTTCCTCCACGTGGACTACGCTGTCGCCGGCATGGATGGCAATTCCTGGACTCCCGCCAAAGCGTTTTTTCTGGTCTTCAGGCCTGGGATTGCCGATACTGGGGCCCCAGAGGAGGCTCGGTTCGATTTCCTGTCCGTTTTTCCAGGCTTTTACCTGCATGTCAAAATCGTAAAGCCCGTCCCTAAACGTGAATTTTTTCTCTATTCGCGTTCCTTTTCCGTCAGCAAACTGGAAAAGAATTGAACCCGATTGACCGGATGTTAAGTTCAGTTTGGATCGGGACGTCTTGAAAAAAGCATTGTTTATGGCCTGATCAAAGGCGGGATCGTCCGTGCGCAGGGAGAACGGAAATATGCCCCTCGCCTCTGCCTGAACGGAGACGATTTCCAGGTCCTCTCCTTCCGGGTCTTTGTGTTCCTTGAGCCGCCAGCTTTTCAGTACGGCGCCCTTGTTGCTCCAGACGGCCCGATAGAGCGCGGTGTCGACGATGATCTGTTCTTCTCCGTCGCCCGCAACAGCTTCGAGGTCTTCGGACGCTGTCGTTTGTGGAGCCTCTTCTTTTGGCGCGGGTTCTTTTTTGGGAAGAGGAGTCTCCGGTTGGCGTTGAATCTCTGTGAGTTGCTCCGGAGTCTGTTCTGGCATCGGCTCCCTCTTGACAAAGAGGGCTTGATAACCAATAAGAATGAGAAAGGACAGGACAATGGCTAGAAGTAATCTCTTTTCCATGAGCGTTTCCTTTAGGGAACGGGATCAATACCTCCAGGATGAAAGGGATGGCACCTGAGAAGCCTTTTTGATCCCAGGAGCAGGCCTTTGATCACGCCATACTTGCTGATAGCCTCATAGGTATAGTCCGCACAACTGGGAGCAAACCGGCAATGATTGCCAAGTAAAGGAGAAAGGAATTTTTTGTAGGCTTTGATCAGGAGTAGAAGTGCTTTTTTCATCAGGGCTGTCGATTTTGGCCTATGGACTGCAGAGCGGTGAGGTAGTCATTCTTTAGGACCTGCCAGGGTGCTTCATGGGCTTCCTTGTTGGCAATGATGACGAGGTCTAGATTTTTCTGGAGCAGGTGCTTGTTTCTGCGGTAGAGGGCTCTCAACCGCCTTTTGACCTTGTTTCTCACGACTGCACGACCAACCTTCTTGCTAGCAACCACAGCCATCCTGGAATAGCTTAAATCATTGGTGAGGTAGATGAGGGTGAAGTATCTGCCTCTGTAACGATTGCCTTTTTTATAAAGAAATAAAAATTCTTTCTTTTTTCTTATCCTCTCTTGAGGAACGAGAGTTTCTGACATCAAGCGGAAAGTTTTTTTCTGCCCTTCTGCCGTCTGCTCTTGATAACACGTTGTCCGCCCTTGGTCCTCATACGCACTAGAAAACCATGGTTCTTTTTTCTTTTTCTTTTGTTGGGCTGGAACGTCCTTTTCATAGTACTGCTCTTTTCCTGCTAGCGTTGAGTTAGATATGTTAATAAACCTTCACCTATCTGTCAAGACAGAACATGTTTTTGTTGCGGTTGTATTGTTCGAGTCCGTATCTATCCTTGGCACATAATAGCCTGTGAGGAGATCTTCGCCGAAGACAGATAGGGACTCAACTTAGATTGTCCAGGCATGCGTCTCAGGTAGTTCATTGTCGCCCCTGGCTGGGCCATCCAACACGCTGCCATACCGATGGATACACAATCATTTCTGATGATCAATCCTCTCTACGCGGTTCAAACGGACCGACCTTCACACTATCGGGACCAGCCGCAAGGGATGCCTCACCCCGATAGGCGCTCGCCTATCAGGTTTCATTCCATCCGGTGCGGCGCAGCTGGACTGAATCTGGCCTTCGTTTGCCTTATCAATTCACGGATTTGCAGGTGCCAACCGCGTTTTTTGCCCGCATGACTGAGGAGCCGGAATCGGATTGATATGTATAATAATTACTATAATTTATAATAATAATTATAGTATATTTTGTTTCTATAAAAAGACGATTTCTGCTTCACGATAAATCAGCTAGGTAACCCTTTCCGGTGCTGGTCTCTCAGAATCCAACCAGGACATAGAGCTGAATTCCATTATATCTGTTCATGGCTTTTCCTGACAGGATATCAGATTCGCCATCCAGCTGGAACTTGTTGAAGTCGTAGCTCACACCGGCACCCAGGAATTTCCAGAAGTAGTATTGGACGTTGATATCGAAGCTCCAGGACCTGAATTTCAGGTTGTCTGACAGGCCAAAGTAAAAATAGCCTCCCTTTCCGAAGATGTAGAGGTTAGGAAAAAGCGTGTAGGAGGCATGAATGCCCAGGGCGGGAATGGGTGCCCAGACATCCTCTCCTTCGGAGAGCGTTCGGCCCAGCTCTTCTGCCGTGAGACTGAAATTGAGGAAGAGGATATTGGCTCCTGCCCAGACCCCAAACTCGACCCTCGGTTTGTTCACTATGAAGAATTTCAGGTTAGCCCGCACATAGGTTGTGTCAAGCTTCCCGGTCACGGTCTGGTTGAGTTCGAAGATCGTGTCGCCTATTTGAATGTCCCTGTCGATGACGACCGTCTTGCTGCGGTTGAAGGTGTGAAATCCCAAATCCAGGCTGAGCCATGACAAGGCTCGGATCTCGGCATCTCCGCGGAAGGCAGTCGGAGAACTATCCAACTGAAGCGTGTCTTCAAGATCGATTTCTGTTCCACGCCCCAACAAATCGGAATCGAGACGCAATTTTGTATCCAGAGAGGAAAAATATGTGCCTACGCGCAAACTGAATCCGGGCTTCTTCCGCCATGTTTGCGTGCTCTCCGGGGCCTCCTGCGTTTCCTGAGCCTGCACTGCAGGCGCCAGCAGCCAGAGAGCAAAGCTCAGCAGAATAATCACACTCAGGTTCAGACCTTGTTGTTTGCTTCGTTTCATCGGAAACCTCCTCTTAGCGCATTTGAATGGAATTGATGGATGTCTGAAGATCATTCAGAAATTCAATGACCCCCTCAAAACCTGGCTCTGTGATTACTATCTCCAATATCGCTGTTTATGTATGATTAGTCTAGGTTGAACGGTCGCTTTATCATACCTATTCAAATGGTAGCCGAATAATATACTTGTTGGTGCCGGATGTCAATATTTTTTGCCTGGATTATTTAGCTGGAAAGTCTGAATAGACCTATGGTGGAGCGGCTGATCGATGAGATCGATTATCCGTTTTAGAGCGCAAAGTTCGGGAGTCTGTGACTGATTTGAGATTAAAACCAAAAGAAATTTGACACATCTCTGTGGTTTGATTATAATACCCTTCACGAAATGAATGGATTAAAGGTTGGGGATAAAGTCATTTATCCCAATCAGGGCATCGGGATAGTCGAAAAAATCCAGGAAGAGAATTACTTCGGGGAGAGTTTTCGAATATTCCATGTTAGAATATTGGCCAACGAAACCCTCGTTTTGGTTCCCTCCTCCAATGCGCAAGAGATTGGTATCCGCCGGCCCATCTCCGAAAACGCAGTCGAGAAAATATTCAAATTAATCAGCAATGGCGGTGTGGACGTCACCATGAATTGGAAGGGAAGATACAAAGAGCATGTGAACCTCATGAAATCGGGTCAAATGCTGGACATGGTGCTGGTCCTGAAGAGTCTGTATTATCTGAATCTGATAAAACCTCTGTCCTTTCGTGAGAAAAAAATGATGGAAAAGGCCAAAGATCTTATCGCCGTCGAGATTTCAGAGGTTTCCGACGTTCCTATGGATTTAATAGAAGAGAAAATTTTAGAATCGCTGTCCGTATGCTTCAAAGACATCGTCCCCCGATTCAATTCCTGATCAATAAAGATGCATCCTCCTATCCTCCTCCTTTTTATCACCTTTCTACAGTGTGAGGAATGAAACAGCCAGCGCGACTCATCGGGAAGAACAAGAAAGCCTTCTTCAATTATGAGATACTCGAAACCTACGAGGCGGGCATAGCCCTTTTGGGAACAGAGGTCAAATCTGTGAGGGAAGGGCGGATCAGCCTCAAGGAAAGCTATGCTGAAGTCAAGGATGAGGAGGTCTTCCTCGTAAACTGTCATATCAGCCCTTACGAAGCGGCCAACAGGTTCAACCATGATCCGTTGCGAAAGAGGAAACTGCTCCTGCACCGAAGAGAAATCAAACGGCTTTCAGGAAAGATCAAGGAGAAAGGGTTGACTCTCGTGCCCACCAAGGTCCTGATCAATGAAAAGGGGCGGGTGAAGGTTGAGATCGGCTTGTGCAAAGGGAAGCGGGCCTACCAGAAGCGGGATGCCATTCGGGAAAGAGATCGGGATAGGGAGATGCGGGCGGAGATGAAGAAGTGGAAGCGCTAGAGGACTGCAATGGCGAGTCGCTATCGATGTTCGGCCAAGACCCTTCCACCCGGGAATCTGCGCCTCAGATAGATAATGACTCACCCTGTCCAACCGAAGGTCTGGATTGTGTGCCTGTTCGGATCAGAGGCTGAGTGTGACGATGAGCGGGGCGTGGTCGGAGGGCTTGGGTTGGCGGCGGCGTCTTGGCCACAGATCGACTTCCACAGCCTCCACTTTTGACAACAAGGGTTGGGTGCAGAGAGCGTAATCGATACGCATTCCTTCGTCCTTCCATACCGCTCCGCCGATGTAATCCCACCAGGTAAACTGCCTCTTGTCGGGGTATCTATCCCTGAATGTATCGACAAATCCCCAGCTCATCAAATCTTCAAAAACGGCTCTCTCTGCAGGAAGAGTTCCGATGGAATCCTTCAAGGCGATAGGGTCGTGCACATCGGCGTCTTCTCGGGCCACGTTGAAGTCACCCACGATAAGGAGGGGATCTTGAGGGGTATGGTGCGCGTTCAAATAGGCCATCAGTTTTTGGTACCAGTCCTGTTTATACCGGAATTTTTCCTCGCCCTCCAATCCTCCATGGGGTGCATAAATGTTGATGAGATCTATCCCCTCTGTCTGGACCGCGATGAATCGCTTCTGTTCATCCGCCGAATCATCCGGGAATCCCTTCAGGACTTTTCTCAGGGGTTTTCTGGCGCAGATAGCGACACCGTTGTACGTTTTCTGCCCGAACACCTCGCAGTGAAATCCCAGGTGTTCAAATTCGGCAAAAGGGAATTGCTCTGGCAGGGCTTTAAGCTCCTGAAAACAGAGAATATCTAGATCATCGTCTCTGTGTTGAATCCACTCGATAATCAAGTCTTTCCTTACTCTGATCGAATTCACGTTGAACGTGCATATCTTCATTCTTCACTTCTCCAGTTGTGTTGTCAGATTTATCGCTTTGATCATGCTCTTTGGATCTGCCACGCCTTTCCCGGCAATGTCGAAGGCCGTGCCATGGTCAGGAGATGTGCGGACAAAGGGAAGACCTAGAGTCACGTTGACGCCTTCGTCAAAGGCTACCATTTTGAAGGGGATGAGCCCCTGATCATGGTAGAGGGCGATGACCATCGTTTCCGGCTGTCCGAGGGCCTGGCGGAAGACGACATCAGGAGGATAGGGGCCCTGGATGGACATTCCCTTAGCGCGGGCTTCCATGATGGCCGGAGAGATCACTTCGGACTCTTCGGATCCCAGCAAGCCCTCTTCCCCTGCGTGGGGATTCAATCCCGCAACGAGGAAGCGGCTTGTTTTGATCTTTGTTCCCGATAGTGTCTGCTCGAGGCGCAGGAAGAAATCGAGCAGATCGTCTCGCCTGATTCTTTGGATAGCATCTGTCAGCGGAATGTGGTGAGAGAAAAGGGCCACCTTCAGGCTCTCTGACCAGAAGGCCATGATGGCCTGGGGAAAGATTTGGCTGAGGTATTCTGTGTGTCCTGCGTAGGGCACTCCGGCCAAATTCCATGAGTGTTTGGATATCGGAGCCGTTACGAGAGATTGAATGGCCCCTTCTCTGGCCCTTTTCACAGCTTCCTCGAAACAGAGAAAGGACGCCCTGCCGCTGAGAGCTGATGGGAAACCCCTGGGCACTGATTGGATCGGAGTTTCCATCTCATAAAGAGAGAGGCTGGGTTGGGTGAGGGGACCTATTTCTTTACAGGATGGGATGTGGAGGTTCAGCCCGAGTGATCGCATCTCCTCTTCGATCATAACCCGGGATCCGAACAGAACGATGCGTGCTTCCGGAAGTGAAGAGTCATGGGCTAAGGCTTTGAGTGTGACCTCGGTTCCGATTCCTGCTGGATCCCCCAGAGTGATCCCTATTATGGGGAGGGTCATTTTTGCGATCTGGTTGGAGCGGTCCGTGTCGTAGAGCGGGATGTCCTCGCTTTCTGCGATTCTTTAGTTTCCTCCAATTTGAGCAGATATTTTATGGCATGCTTGTAGATCAAGAGGTTGGGGGCATCTGCCCGGTTAAGCTTGATGCAGTCTTTGTCATACCATTCGATGAGTCCTTCTACCCTTTCTCCATCTATGAGCGCCACAGCAACAGGAGTCTTTTTGTTCATCTGCTTGAGGTAGTAGTAGTTCTCGGCATGGGTGTCATAAGCAGGATGCGTTTTCTTTTTTGCGCTCTCACGAGCCATCTTTTCTTTGTATTCAGAAATATTGGGGCGAATAAGCTTCCTGTTCATGGCTGATTTCTCCGAGAATAAGTATTGCTTGATATGAGGAATTCTTATTTGACACAAATTATACCACTTAATCCGGAAAAATACAACAAGCGGGGACACAAGCTGGGAACCGGTTGGCTTTTTAAATCCGCTAAACAGCCCCGTGCTAAGAAATAAAGGGCGCTGTCCCGCCCGCCTGAGCCGCATAAGGATTTGAAGCATCTGAAATGAATTTGTCTCTTTTTGAGGGGTGGCGGGATTCCAGCCGAAAACAGGTCCAGGCATGCTCCCAAATAGCTGCATCTCTTCACGACCATGATCAGGGTGTCGGAAGTTCTTCTGGACAGACCTCGGGAGTGCGGTACTCTGGGTCAATAGATCATGGGTCTGAGGGCCCGGTACCAATTCTTGGCCAGCTCTTTGTATCCCTCTTTGGAAGGATGAACGCCGGTAAGAAGGTGGGGCTGGCGAGAGAAGAGATAGTAATTGTCCACGAGGGCAAGGCCGTTGTCTTTGGCTAATCTGTAGATGCGCGGATTGATCTCAGAGACGACTCTCTGTCGGGAGTCGGCGGAGAAGGGGAAGGGAGTGCTTTCCGGGATAGGGGGGATGGTGGCCAGAACGATCCGTGTGGCTTCGCCGGAGCGTGTCTTGAATTGGGAAAATATCTTTATGATCTCGGTCATATTGGCCTCGAACCGGTCGGCAGATGTCTTGTCGCTATCCTCCCGCACGTCGTTCGTCCCCAACTGGATGAGGACAAAATGGGGGTGCTCCTCGGCGAGGGTTGTGGCATTCTCCTTCAGGAAATCCAGATACTCACCGGAGGTGTTCCCGTCCCGGCCGTAGTTGAGGGCCTGAACCCGAAAACCATCGCCTCTGAGGCTGCGTTGGAGATACCGCGGATAATCGGCAGCCGTGATGCTGTCTCCTGCGCACAGGATGATCACTCCGGGGGGCGATGAGGAACAGGAGAAAAGAAAGGCGAAAACCAGAGCATAGAGCCCTATTTGGCACCTTCGATCTGTCCTGAGGCTGAGTAAATTGGTCACAGGTGAGTTCATGGCTTTACTGGACTTGTCCTTTTTTAAGCGTCTGGAAAATTAGGGGCAGCACGATGAGGGTCACCAGAGTAGAGGTGATGAGACCGCCGACCACCACTGTGGCCAGGGGTCTCTGAATCTCGGCTCCGGGACCTTGAGCGAGCAGTAGAGGCAGGACACCGAAGATGGTGGTGAAACTCGTCATGAGAACCGGCCTGAGTTTGATGTTCACTCCCTCCTTTATGGCCTCCATCATGGACATCCCCTGCTTGAGGCGGTTGTGGAAGGCGGAGATGAGAACCAATCCATCCTCCAGAGCGATGCCAAATATGGCGATAAATCCTATGGTGGCCGGCACGCTCATATAGAGCCCTGTCAGCTTCAGCGCAATGACCCCTCCAGTCAGAGCCAGGGGAATGTTGATCAGGATAATCAACACTTCCCGGAAGGAATAAAAAATACTGAAGAGCAGGAGAGCAACCAGAGTTAGCGTTATGGGTGTGATGACCAAAAATCTTTTCCGGGCCTGTTCTTGCAGCTCAAACTGACCGCCCCATTTAACCATATATTCGGGAGGAAGTTGAACGGATCTCTCGATTTTTTTCCTGGCCTCGTCCACAAAACGGCCCATATCCCTTCCCCGGACGTTGCACTGGATGGTGATGTACCGTCTGTTGCCCTCCCTGTTGATCACCCGAGTTCCCTGGACTTCTTCCAATCTGGCCATCTGGGACAGCGGAACCTGTCCCCCTCCGGGAAGTCGGATGAGCAGATTGGCAATCTGATCGATATCATTGCGGTATTTGGGCTCGAAGCGGAGGAAAATGTCGAACCGGCGCTGCTCCTCGAAGATCTGCCCTAATTCGATGCCGCCGATGGCCGCTTCAATGGTCTCCTGGGCATCGCTGAAATTCACCCCGTAGCGGGCCATTTGCTCTCTGTCCAAGACAATCTGAATGTGGTTTTGTCCTGTGAACTGCTCCACCTGCACATCGGCCGCTCCTTCGATGGAGCTGATGGCCTCCTCGATTTCTAAGGATTTTTCTTTGAGCACCTCGAAGTCCTCACCGTAGAGCTTGAGGGCCAATTGAGCCTTGACTCCGGTCAGCAGCTCATCCAGGTTGTGGGCGATGGGTTGGGTCATGTTCAGGGATAAGCCCGGTATGCGTTCCAATCTGTGTTCGATTTCATGGATGAATTCATCCTTGGTTTTGAAGGCGGTCCATTTTTGTATGGGGTTGTATTGGATGAGGATTTCTGCGTCGTTGACATAGTGGGCATGACTTCCAACCTCGCCCCGGCCGATGCGACTCAGAACCCCCGCAACTTCGGGCACGCCCATAATAATCTTTTCGACTCTGTTCGTTAACACAATGGTCTCATCCAAACTGATGTTGGGATCATAGGTGGCTCTGAGATGAAGAGTCCCTTCTTCAAGGTAGGGGATGTACTCTCTTCCCATGAACGGCAGCAGAGCCAGGCCAATGGCGAATACTAGGAATGTCAACAGGAAGACTGTCTTCCGGTGCTTTTGACAGAGTTCAAAGAAGGGAAGGTAGGCCTTCTTGATGTTCCGGATGAGGATGGGATCTTCTCTGGGAGAACGCTTTGCCTTCAAGAAATAATAGGCGAAAGCAGGCGCCGAAACGATGGCAAAGATCAGAGACCCGGCCAGGGCGAAGGAGATGGTGTACCCCATAGGGCGAAACATGATGCCTTCCACACCGGTCAGGGTGAAGATGGGGAGGAAGACCAGGATGATGATGGTGATGGCGAAGAAAAGGGGCCGCCCCACTTCTGCTCCGGCCGTGATGATGGCCTGCATTTTGCTCTCTCCGCAGATTTGGACATGCCTGTGGATGTTTTCCACCATGATGATAGCCGCATCGGCAATCAACCCGATAGCAATAGCCAGTCCGCCAAAGGAGATCAAGTCCGCAGCCAGGTCGATGCGCTGCATGAGAATGAAGGAAAAGAGGATGGAAAAAGGCAGCGAGAAGACGGCGATCATGGCTGAGGGAAAATTCCCCATGAACAGAAAAAGGATGATGATGATCAGGCCAATTCCAAGAATCAAGTTGGTCGATACTGTGGAGAAGCATTTTTCCACTAAAGAGGCCTGGTTGTAGAAGGGGACGATTTCCACTCCCGGCGGGAGGGATTTGTTGATCTCATCAATACGCTCTTCGAGATTCTCTATAACATGGGCGGTGTTGGAGCCGAACAGCTTGAGAACCATGCCCACGACCTTTTCTCCCTCGCCATTAGCTAGGGCAGCGCCTCTCCGGATGGCCGGAAGGATCTGAACAGAGCCGATATCTTTGAGCTTGATCGGCGTTCCCTTAACGTTGGCCACGATGATGTTTTTTAGATCCTCGACCGTTTGGACGAGTCCGAGGCTGCGCACGATATATTCTTCTTTTCCCTTGGTGATGAAGCTGGCTCCGACGTTCTGGTTGTTTTGTCGCACTCTGTCCATGAGCTCTGCAATAGTCAGGTTATATTTGAGCAGGGATTGGGGGTTGGTCAAGATTTGGAACTGCTTGACATCCCCCCCGATGCTCAACACCTGGGAGACCTCGGGTACGGACTTGAGCTCATATTTCACCAGCCAATCCTGGATTGTCCTGAGCTCGAGAGGTGGATAACTTCCGCCTTCGAGATAGTACAGATAGACGAGGCCCAAACCCGTTGCGATGGGGCCCAGCACAGGATCTTTGGCCTGCTCGGGGAGTTGATCCTTGACCTCCAGGAGTCTTTGGGATACGAGCTGCCTGGCCCAGTAGATGTCGGCTTTGTCCTCGAAATAGACGTTGACGAGAGACAGGGCATAGGTGGAAAAGGACCGGATGTTCTTGACCTTGGGAAGACCGAACATGGAGGACTCGATGGGGTAGGAGATGAGCCTCTCCATTTCCTCCGCAGCCATGCCGTGAGCTTCGGTGTAAATTTGGACCAGCGGAGGAGAGGGATCCGGGAAGACATCGATGGACAGGTTCTGGAAAGCCACAAAACCCAAAAAGGCGACGAGAACCGTCACCAGAACGATAAACAAACGCTGTTTCAGCGAGAAATTGATCAACGATGAAATCATAGAATGGTCACTCTCCTAGGGAGGGCAATGGTCAATGGACATGAACGTGGCCAAAGGTCCCTTTGGTCATTTCTGATTTTATGGTGAACGCTCCTTGGATGACGAGATTGTCCTTACGGTCCAACCCATCCGTAATGATTCTCATTTCTCCGATTTTCTTTCCGATTTTGACCCGGCGGTACGCAAAGGTGTTTTCTCCTTCCATCACGAAGACGATTTTTTCGCCATCCAGGTTTTGGACTGCCGTTTCCGGGACAACCAGAATGATGTCCCCAGTGGCCTGATCTTGAATAATCCCTTGGATGTACATGTTTGGTTTGAGCTGCCCTTCCGTGTTGTCAACTTCGGCGCGGATTTTAACGGTCCGCAGTTGCTCATCGACGATGTTGCTGATGTAGGTGATTTTTCCCGGAAACTCTTTTCCAGGATAGAGAGGAGTCGTGATCCTGACCTCACTGTCTGTCGAGAGGTAAGGAATGTCTTTCTCGTAAGCATCCAGCAGAGCCCAGAGAGTGGAGAGGTTGGACACCGTAAACAGAACTTTTTCCGGCTCAATGTGTTCACCTACGGTAACATCCCGGAAGATGACTGTTCCGGCTAAAGGTGAAAGAATGGACAGATTGGGATCGGCAATTTCACACTTGTGCCCCTTTTCTTTAATGGTCTCACATTTGGCGATGAGCTCATCGATCTGATCGTGGGTTATGCCGAGAGAATGGAGTTTCGATCCCAGAGCGCCGTACTCTGTGGTGATCTTCTCCCATTCCGCTTTTCGCCTCAGGTATTCGCGCTCCCCGATAGCATTTTTTTCGAGAAGCATTTTGGCCCTTTCGTATTCGATCTCGCTCAGGTTGAGCTTGGCTCTGGCGTTCAAGAAATCTGCCTGGACTTGTCCGAAGTCCGGAGAGTTGATCGTGACCAGAGCCTGGCCTTTGTTAACCTTCGTTCCCAGGTCGGCCGAAAGGAAAGCGACTTGCCCATGAATGAGAGAGGAAATATGGGCGGTCCGGTTCTGATTCAAAGACAGCACACCCGGAGCTATGATTTGCGAGGTCACATTCTGTGAAGTGGGATAGCCCACAACGATGCCCCATTCCCTCTGCCTGTCTGTAGAAATGCTGAGATGCTTATGCCCTTCTCCCTCTTGGCTATGCCCCTGCGCTTCGTCTCCGTGAGAAAGATTTTCTCCCAGAGGTTTTCCCTCGTGTGCCTGTCCTTCATGCCGATGCCCGGCTTCCTGGGCCTGATCTTGCTCGTGAAAATCCGTGGATGTTTTCCTGTCGCTGCCAGTACAGAAGGCGAGAGCAAAGATAGAGAGGATAACGATGTATTTTTTCATCCTGTTTTTTTCCTCATACGATGTGCATCCACCCCCTATTTTAGCTTCTTTGGCCAAGAATTCCTAGCGATTACTCTTATCGCTTTAATAAGGATTCGGTTTTAAACCGGGTAATTCCAATTTCTCGAGCAAGGCTGAACACAAGATCTGGACAGGACGAAAACCTATCCAAAAAGATCCTCAGATACGCCACCAGTAGGAAAATTTGATGAAGTAGAAGCGACCCTCGACCTCGTATCTTCCGGGTGCGTACTGGGCTTGGTTATCATCCACCCCGAGATAAAAAACAGTTCCAGGCACAAGCTCGTAGCTGAAGAGGATGCTTGTGAAAACGGTCTTGTCATAGTCGTTGAAGTCGGTGATCAATCGCAGAGAGAGGTGACGGGATATCTGGTAGCCGATTCTCTGGCTGAGGATGTTCACTCTGTATTCCAGCTCTCCGCCCCTGCTCTTGTAGAAGGTGTCGTTCCTGAAATCATAGTGCAGGTTCAAGTTTGTGAGAGGCCTTAAAAGAACACGGGCGTTGAAGGAGTATTTGAATCCTAGATAGTGGTTGTCCTCGTAGTATATGCTGTCTCCTGCCCCGAATCCGCCGCCTATGCTCAGCCAGGAAAGAGGCTGTGAGCCCAGACCGATGCGGAGCCCTTTTTTTCTGTAGTCGACGCCTTCGTATCTTTCCAGACTGTATCCGAATCCACCCCAGAGGTGGCTGCCACGCCAGCCGCTGGCGAAGAATCCGAAACGAATCTCTTCGTCTGTCAGGATGTCGTTAAAGTCGTAAATGCGCTTGTATTCGAAGGAGGGGCGGATATCCACGACGATGTCTGTCATGGGTAGAAAGGCATAGCTTATCCGTCCGCCTATAGAACGGATATCCTTGCGTTGAAAAAAGCCAAGAGATGCCTCAAAATCGGGAGGGATGTGGAGGTACTCGGCGGAGATATGGATGTGCCGTCCCCGCCGGTTAAGGTTGAACAACATGGCTGGGGCAAAGCTGGATTCGAAATTTTTTTCCACGACTTTCGTTTGGGACCCTATCGCCTGGAAAGAGAATCTGTAGTTATTCAGGAACTTGAAGTGGCCATCGATACCGGCTACGCGATTGTAATTGCGGGTGATGGTTGGCCATGATTCCCCCACTTCCATGTCGGTGACAATCATACCAATGTAGGATTCGGGGAAGAGGTCTTGTTTGAGCCGGAGAATGTTCACAAAACTCCTCTGAATGGGCCCTTCGTCTTCCTCCTCGTCCTCCTCATCATAGGGCGTACCTATTCCCGGGGAGTTAAAGTCGTAGGCGCTCAGGAAACCGAGCGTTGTCCGTCCCATTTTTCCGGAGAGCTTGGCTCCGTACTGGGGATCTATGATGGTTCTCGTGTACATCAGCTCGAAGGGCGTATCGTAAAAATCTTTTCCCTCTAAGAAAAAAGGGCGTGTCTCGGGATAGTAGAGGTCGTATCTCTGATTGACATCGATCTGAGGCATATCGGCCTCGATTTGGCTGAAGTCGGGATTGATCGTGGCATCCGCTGTCAGGTTGGATGTGATCCCGTACTTGACGTTCAGGCCGGCCTCGGGATCGATCTTTCCCCCTCTCTCTTTCAGCCCGGTGACGACCGGCATGATCTCCAGATTTTTGCCTTTGTTCAGTTGTCCGTCGATCTGGATAGTCCCTGACTGAACAAGAAATCCGTTCACATCCCGTGAGCGGGGATACCAGTAGATCTCCTCGTTTTTCCGGCGGATGTTCCTTTTGATCTGGAGACCCCAGATCTGGCTGTTGGAATGAGGGAAACGAATGCTTTTGAAGGGGATGGACATTTCGATAATATAGCCCTCATTGTCCATGTGGGCGTTGGTGATGAAAAAGGTGTCCCAGTTTTTGTCGATACTGTCAGGCCCGCCGCCCCCGCGCCTCCTGGGCCGTTCTTCGATGTAGATGCCGTCCGTTTGAACCCCGCAGGGGTTGACGCGGAAGACGAAAGCCCTTTTTTTGTCGTTAAATGTGTCCAGGTAGACTGATATCTCGTCGTCATCTTCGACCTTGTCTCTTTGGGTGAGACAGGCCCGAACAGCTTTGGGATCTGAGTCGAAACAGCGAATGGCGAGGTAAAGGTTGTTTTTATCGTAGCCGATGTAGGCAACCGTTCTCTCCGATGGGTTTCCTCCCTCGACTGGCTCGTACTGGGTGAATCTTTCCAGCACAGCGCCCTTATTCCACAGGGGGTTTTCCAGTTTTCCGTCGATTTTGGGTGGGCGGAGGAATTCGGGAATTATGACTCTGTAATCGCCTGGATCAATATTTTTGGGATCGGTTTTGTTGGAAGGACAGAGAGGTACGGCGGTGGCCAGGGCCAAGACAAGTGTAGTGACAACGGCTTTGGTTTTCATTCCCGTGCAAAACGCCCTATTATAGGATAATTGGCGTATCTTTTAAAGTTTTATTACTATATAGAAGTAGGCTATGCAGTTATTGGTTCAGGAATTGAGAGATCCGGATATTCCTGTCTTCCAGGTTCACGCCCATATCCCGGTTTAACAAGGCCAGGGAAAGAAGATAATCGATGATGGCTCTAATTTCATTAGAGCGGGCTGTGGCTAAGTCACTCTGGTAGGTCAAAACCACAAAATTGGTTGTGAGCCCAACTTTGAGTTTTTCCTCCTCGGCCTCCAGCTGTTTCTCGGCCAGCTCCCGGGCGACCTTGAGGGCGTTGATGCGCTTGAAATTGGTTTCGACATCCCGGACAGCGATTTTTAGATCTGTGTAGATTTGCTGTTCCTGATTTTTCAACCGCAGCAGGGCCTGCTCTAAGTCGACCTTGGCTTTGACATGGGCAGCCCGTGAGACAACTGTGTTGAGAGGAAAATCGAAGGTGAAACCCACCGACCAGTTGTTATAAGTGAATCCGAAGACGTCCTTGAAGGCGTCCTCGCGTCCGCCGGGAATCGAACCTATAGGAGGGCCGAGGGGGTCGTCAGGATCGAAGATCAGTTGATCTCCGGAGACGCCGGGGCTCCAGTATGAGGCTCGAAGGTCCAGATTGGGCAGCAGTTGATTCTTGGCGTAGCCCACGTTCCGCTCGTAGTTTTCAAGACCGATCCGCTGGGCCTTGAGGTCAGGCCGATTCTGGAGGGCGGCCCTCAGCGCCTCTTGGAGGTCGATATCTTTTTGGGCAAAATCAGGTTGCTCGGTGGGATTGATAGTCATGCTGTCTGCTTCCGGTATCTCGACAGCCAGGTTGATGACCAACTTGAGACGATCTTCCGCGTTCCTGACGGCTGTCTCGGCGGCCAGGATGCTCGCTTCCCTCGAGGCGACTTGCGCCTTGGCGCTGACAATCTCGATCGGCGCCATGGTCCCCACCTCCACCGCCCTCTCGTTTTTTTCCAGGAGGTCCTGGGCTAGCTTCAACGAGAGCTGTTCCACTTTGAGGCTCTCGATGGCGAAGACGAGTTCCCAGTAAGCCTGCTCCACGGTGTAGACCGTTTCTTGCAGCGCTCTCTTGAGCTCTTCTTCGGAGACACCGTAGTTTGTCTGTGCGATCAGAATGTCCCGCTTGGCATTGTTAAAGCCAAAGTTTCTGAGAAGAGGCTGGGTGAATTCGAAGCGCAGCTGAGCCCTGTAACTGGGATTGATATAGACTCCTGTCCTGTTGGTGTCGTACTGGGAGCTGTTGAGTTGTACGGCGAGGTTTCCTCCTGTAGGAATTTCTTGATTGAGCGTAAGGCCGTATTGATTGAAGTCCTCGGTTAGAACCTCAGCGGCATCCAGGAAGGAGTAGGATGCTTGCTCCTGTTTGTTGAAAAGCAGATTCAATGATAAAGTAGGCAGGAATTTCTCGTTGGCCTGGGCTATGTCGGCATCCCTTAGCTGGGGCGTCAGATATTCGATGGCTATGCCCAGATTGTGCTCTAAAGCTTTGGCAATACAGTCCTGTAAAGATAGAGATATGCTCTGTTTTTCCTCCTGTCCTTGGGCATACATACCCGTAGCGACCAGAAGGATGATCATAATACCTGTGAATCGTCTCGTCATTTCTGTCCTCCAAAAATTGTGAGCTTGGCCCTGAATGTGAGTCTTTGCATTTGGTTTTGTGTGTTTATGATTGTAACTCTCCATCCACCCTTTCCGTTTCTTCATTCCTTATCCCCTTTTTCCCCGCGGGATCTTTCCGCATGTTTTTTCCACTCTTCGTGCTCCCTTTTTCTTTGCTCTTTGTATTTTTCAATCATGGCCTTGAACTTCTTGTTCTGATCACCATCAAGAACACTCTCGATATCGGAGATCATCTGAGTGCGAATGTCCAACAGGCTTGTGTGGACCTCACTGCGGAGGGCGCGAAAACGCTCCTCGTTACTGCTGAAAAGCTCTTTGATCTTATCCTGTTGCCCGGTCGAGAGGCTCAGCTCCTTGGCCATGGTTTCCAAAGTGGGGAAGTGGACAGAGCCCCGCCTTCCCCGTGAGCCCTTGCTCTCTCTATCGATGACGTGCTTTTCAAAAAGGACACCGCAGACAATACCCGCAATAAAGACAATGACGAGGGAGAAAATGATCCAGATTTTATAATTATTTTTCATGGGATTTTCCTCCTCATTGATTGGAGGTCCTCGAGGGAGGCAAAGATGAGCATCATGTTTTTATCCTCCACTCTTTCCTCGTCGAGAATGGAACTGGTATCCGGCAGGGGATTTTGATCTTGGAGGAGAAAAGCCTCAGAGGAACTCAGCTCATCTGGCTGTCCCAGGTCGACAAAAGTCAATGCTCCGGCCAGTATGATCGCGATGAATACCGCAACAGGTACAGCCCGCAGCCCCCACTGTTTCCACAGAGCCCATGGATTGAACATTTTTTTGTCCCTCAGCTTGGGCTGGAGCCTTTCCCAGAAATAGGGCATGGGATCTGGGCCGCGTGATGACATTTTCAGCGTGCCGAGCATAGTGCGGTATTGCTCTCTCATGTGTGAACACTCCGGGCAACTCTTGAAATGCTGGTTCAGTATTTCGGACTGATCTTTATCCAATAGCCCATCGAAGGATTTCAGAAGAAGCCTTTCTGCTTTGTGACAGTTCATAGCCTTCCTCCTTCCCTTTCCAAGAGAAATTCGATTTTTTTTCTCAGCATTTTCCTGGCTCTGTGTAAACGGGAATCCACAGTCCCCGGAGAGATGTTTAATATCCTGGCCAGTTCCTCATAGGCAAATCCCTGTATATCCCGCAGGGAGATTATGAGCCGGTACTTCTCCGGCAGCATCCCGAGAGATTCATGGATGAGTTGGCTTTTTTGCTGCTGCTCCATCTGCCTTTCCCTCTGCACGATCTCGTCTTCCTGAGCGGTATGATCACTCATGGTCTCTTCGAAAGGAATGTGTTTGGCCGGGTTCCCTTTCCTTAAATGGTCTTTAATGCGATTAATGGCTATTCTGTAAAGCCAGGTGCCAAAACTGGACTTTTCTCTAAACTTAGGGAGAGCAACATAGGCTTTGATGAACACTTCTTGGGCCAAGTCGTCGGCGGTCTCTATGTTTCGGGTCAGGCTATAGGCCATATTGAACACCTTTGCCTTGTAGGCATTGACCAGTGCACCGTAGGCCTCTTCGTCACCATCTTTGCTCCGTCGAACGAGCTCTTTTTCGTTCATCGCAGACCATAGTCTTCTCCACCTCCTACATTGTTTAGACGGAGGCGGAGAGAATATCTTCCCTAAATCCAAATCACATCCGGATTTTTCAAATCAGTCTCTATTTTAGTTGATATGAAGGCATTTCAAAAGGGGAATCCGCACGGAATTGTCAAGACGACGTCAAACCTCGATTTTTCTTCTAAAAAAGGTATCGAATGAAAAGCGAATTCTAACAATATTGTTCGACTCCGACAAATTTGTCGGAATCTGCATCTTCTCCTCAAGGTTAACTCAAGCAAAATCAAGAGGATAGAAAATTGGCACATGCCTTGCATTAGATGTTGCCTTCATTCACTCAAGGAGGTTAAAATGAGCATGAAGAAGATGTTCGCGATTTTAGGATGCCTGCTGATCCTGGGGTTCGGAGCTGGCGTCGCCGCTCAAGAGAATCCGGCCCAGGAGAAAAATCAAGTGCAGGAGAAAAATAAGGTCCGCAACGGTACACAAGGCGAAGCCAGTACGCCCCTACAAAACAGGTTGATGTTCAGGGATGAAAACGGAGATGGTATTTGTGATAACTTCCAAGATCACGATAATGACGGCATTCCCAACGGACAGGACCCGGATTGGTCAAGAAGCAAAGACGGAAGAGGTAACCAGAGTCGGTTTGGAGACACGAATTCAGGTGATAAGTACGGGGTTAGAAAAGGCCAAAACGGAGGCAACGCCTGGAGCAAACGGTCCTTCAGGCAGAACCGAGTCGGAGGAGGAAAGGGCGTGCGCGGCAAGGACAGTTCCCGAGGCAATTTGAGGAAAGGTGGAAAACAATAGCCAGATTGCGGTCTTTAACGGGAGGGAAGAGGTCCTCTCTTCCCTTCTTAAGTTTACGGCAAAACAAATGAAGACATGCCTACAGCTTTTTGTTTCGATTGCGCTCTTGGGCAGCTTTCTGAGTGCGGACACACTCACTCTGTCCTTTGTCCAAAACATGACCGATAATTTATTTCAAAACAGATACTCTGAGGCCGACCAAGTTTCGAACCTGAGTTTTGCCCTGGATAAGGACTTCACTAGCTTTTCCCTGTTTGCAGGCGGTGAGTATTCCTATCTTTTTGAAAACTCTCAGGTTACTTTCTACAGTTTAGACCTGGGGCTGGATTACCTTCATCCGCTCGGTGAGAAGACGGCTCTGTATGTCTCCTTGATCGGCAGCGGAACATTCTATAAAGAGGATTACAGTGACTTCAATTATATTAACCTGAATGCCTTCGCAGCTCTAAAAAGTTATGTGAGTCAGACATCCATCTTGAAATCCGATTACTCGTTCATGTACAGGAAGTACAGGGCGTCGCTTTTTGATTACTGGAGTCATTCTTTATTCCTGTCGCTCGATAAATATTTCCAATCCCGGACGACAGTGAAGGGCGAACTGAACTGGGGGTATAAGTATTTTATGCATCCCTACCAGGAGGATGTCATCGATATCAAGCCAGGAATGCCGGCCTTTCAGAGAGGAATGGGAAAGGGGAAGCATTCGGGAGGAGATACTCTTTCTCCACAACCGGTGGACTCTGATGGAGAGGGAATTCAGATTGCCTCCCTTTCTGCACTCCTGGCCCAGGGCCTCGGGAACAAGGTCGGGCTCAACATGACGGCCACTAGACAGTGGGTGATTTCCGGACAAAATCCCTTTGACTCGGTTCAGGAGTTCTATCTGGTAGAAAATCCGTCTTATGACCGTTTTTCCTGGGAAGGATATGAGGTTGGGGGTCAATTGACCGTGCTGGTGCCTTGGACGGTCAATTTGAAAATAGGTTATACTTATGCCGATAAGATGTTTCCCGGTATTGAAAGCTACAACCTGGAAGAAGAACCTCTGGGGATAGTGCGCCAAGATCAGCGGGGACGAATCGATGTGAGCCTGGAGAAAGATTTTGCCCACATTTCAGTCTCCATAAACTATGCCTTTGTCGACAACCGGTCAAACGATCCCTTTTTCGATTGGAGCGGTCACTTTTTCTCTCTGGGATTTAGCTGGAATCATTTTTACGGAGGAAAACAATGAAAGGGAAGTTGTTCATGCTGGCTTGCCTTCTTCCCTGCGTGATTGTCGGCGCATCTTTTGGACAAGAATCCCGCCACTTCTACAACGTGGACAGCGAAAAAATGATAGAGGGTAAGATTCAGGAAATAAAGATGGAGCCGCGTTACAAGGGCACGGCTTCCTTTTTGGTGATCAAACTCGAAGAAAATGGCACCCGGACGGTGTACAATGTGGAAGTCAGCCCCGTCTGGTTCTTCGATCAGGATTTTCACAAGGGAGAAGATTTGACGGTGATCGGGTCGTATTATCTTTCCGATGGGAAGACGTCCAATATTATCGCTCGAGAAATACGCTATCGAGGGAGCACTCTGGCCCTTCGGGACAAGCATGGCTTCCCCAACTGGCGCGGGGGGCAGATGAAGGGAAAGAGGCAAAAAAGAGGTAAGGGCAAGATGGGATTGTGAAGCGACAGAGCTATCTCCTCTTCTTTTATATTCCTCTCTTGGGCTTCATGGTCATTTTTTTCGCATTTTCCTCTCTGAACCGGAGCTTCATTAAGGGCAAAGTGGAAAAACTCGTGGATGAACAGCTTCAGGCAACATCCGGTATTCTCAAAGTCAATTTTTCTCACCTCTTGGAGGAAAATTACACACCTGAGGATATATTCGCTCAATTTTCAGGGGAGAAAAACATTTACTACATGGCCCTCTTGGATGGGAACAGACAGATCTTGGGATGGCAATCCCAGTTCGAGGGCTACCTTCCCCTCTCAAAGGAATCGTTGGCAACGGAGAGAACCTGGATTATCAATTCACCTGCCGGAAAAATATTCAATTCCTTTTCCTCTTTCTCCCTTCCTGGCGGCAGTGTCTATTTTCTCTACCTCGGATATTCTTTGAGTGATCTGGAAGAGATGATGATCCGCTCCCGCAAAAATTTTTATCTCGTCTTCGGCATCATCGTTGCCGTCGGCATTCTCTTCTCTGTCGGCCTCTACCAGCTCCAGCTTCACTATCTGCAGAAAAAAAGAGAGCTGGAAGAGGAAAAAAAGGAGAAGGAACGGTACAGGAGTATCTCTGCCCTTACCTCAGGCGTGGCGCATGAAATCAAAAATCCCCTCAACAGTCTGGCCCTTCTCTTTGAGCTTCTGTCAAAGAACGCCCCAGCCGGGACCGAGGAGGATATATCTTCGGGAAAAGAGGAAATACGGAAGATATCCCGGATCATCGACCAATTTTCCAGCTCGCTGCGGCCGGTGGAGTTGACAAAGGAGGCGTTTTGCCTCGGAGATATTATTTCTGATGTCCAAGGCTCTCTCGAAAAAGAGGCCAAGGAGAGGAAAGTCCAAATTCAGTTTGTGCAGAGCCATAGGATCGAACTGCTTGCGGATAAGGGATTGATGAGACAGGCGGTGTACAACTTGGTTAAAAACGCTCTCGAGGCCTGCGATGGCGGAGGGATTTTTATCCGAGCCGATCAGAATAAAAAACGTATTCGCATTGTTGTTCAAGATACCGGTCAGGGCATGACCAATGAAGAAAAAGAGCGTGCATTCGAGCCCTTTTTCTCGAGAAAGAAAGAGGGGATGGGTATCGGCCTTTACCTCGTCCAGAAAATTGTCCATGCGCATGAAGGACGGATTGATTTTGTGAGTGAAGAGGGAAAAGGGACAACCTTTACCATTGAAATTCCTGGAGGATAGGATGGATCAAGCTAACCTGCTCGTGGTCGAAGACGATCGGCTTCAGCGCAAACTCATAAGGGAGAACCTGGAAAGGGAAGGGTTCACCGTGTATGACGTCGAGTCCGGAAAGGAAGCGCTGGAGGTAGTCAAACAGCAGACGGTGGATGTGGCCATTGTGGATTACAAGCTGGACGGGGAGACGGGCATTCAGGTGATCCAGAAGGTGTTGGCTTTGAATCCCCTCGTTACACCCGTCATGGTGACGGCTTTTGGCAACATTGAGAGTGCCGTGGAGGCCATAAAGGCTGGGGCCTATGACTACATCGTCAAACCCATCGACTTTGACCGGCTTCTTCTCTTGATCGAGAGGGCTATGGAGCGGCAGAGGCTGTGTAAAGAGATCTCGCAGCTTCAGAGTTCTCTGGAAGATAAATTCAGCTCAAAACACTTTATCTTCTCTTCAGCCAAGATGGAAGAGGTCGCATTTCTGATGGCCAAGGCGGCTAAGAGCGATGCCACGGTTCTTCTTTCGGGCGAGACAGGAACGGGCAAGGATTTTGTGGCCAAATCCATTCATTTCTCATCGAAAAGAAAAAGGGAAAAATTCTTTCCCATCAATATCGCCTCTTTGCCGGAAACGCTGATCGAGAGTGAGCTCTTCGGTGCTGAAAAGGGTGCTTTTACGGGCGCGCATGAGAGAAAAATCGGAAAATTCGAGGCCGCCTCTGGTGGGACCATTTTTTTGGACGAGATAGGAGATCTTCCCTCCCCGCTTCAGGTCAAGCTTCTTCGCGTTCTTCAGGAAAAGGAATTCTACAGGCTCGGATCGACACAGGTCCTGAAAACGGACGTCCGGATCATCACGGCCACCAACAGAGATTTAGAGAAAGATGTCCAGGAGGGAAAGTTTCGTCCCGACCTTTATTACAGGCTGAATGTCATCCGCATTCATGTCCCCCCTCTTCGGGAGAGGAAGGATGACATTCCTCCCTTAGTGGATCATTTCGTCCGGAAATACAGCGAGTTGGAGGGGAAAGACATTCAGAGCGTCTCTGCCGAGGCCATGAACCTGTTGCTCCGCTATGCTTTTCCGGGAAACATCAGAGAGTTGGAGAATATCATCGAACGCGCCATTGTTTTTTGCGACAGGGATATTATCACCTCAGGCGATCTCCCCATTTTTCTGAAACAAAAACGTGAGGAGGAACTCTCCCTCGAAGGGTTGACTCTTTCGGAAAAAGTGGAACGACTGGAGACACGGGAAATAAAAAAGGCGCTCATCGATAACGGCGGCGTCAAAAGCAAGGCCGCGCGGGCATTGGGCGTGACGGAAAGAATTCTGAGCTACAAGATCAAGATGTATGGAATCGATATCCACGCCGAATTGCAGAATTAGTTCCCGTCTCTATAATCGTGGCTGCATCTCAAAATCCGTGATGAACAATAAGATCATAAAAGAGGAATCTGGCCGAGTCTCTATCTGTCTTCGGCAAAAACGCCGCGACCCGCCTTATAGGAGCCTCGCACAGAAACAGACTCGCCTCTGATAGCCCCGACACGATGTGCGGTTAAGTTGGATACAAGCCCACAGAATCGTCAGCCATGTTGGTCATCGCGGGGGGAGAGATGCTCAAAACCGTCATTGAGTTCATCTCCTTCATCTAGTTCTTGACATTCCGGGTGGACTTTAATTAAATATACCCTCCAAAAAGGAGCCTGATTGATGTTTATATGGGTTTTTCACCGTGTTTCCGGGCTTTTGCTCATCCTTCTTTTGGGCATCAAGTTCCTGACATCCTTTTTTTTGATGACCAAGGATCAAAAGCCGGATTGGGCCCTGGTTCTTCACACGAATCCCTTTGTCGACACGCTCTTGATCATCTGTATTGTATTCCACGCGCTGTACGGTCTCAGAACGGTTATCATTGACATGGGATTGCGGAAGGAGAAGCTTCTATTCTGGATTTTTAATTCTCTAGGAGTCCTGATAACGGCTTTGCTGCTTATCATCTATTTCACCAGGAATTACTGATGTTGAGTCATGACATCCTGATTGTCGGGGGTGGGTTGGCTGGGCTGGCTGCTGCCCTGTCCAGCGATCCCGACCTCTCGGTGGCCGTGATTTCCAAGGTCCACCCTCTGCGGTCCCACTCTGTGGCGGCTCAGGGTGGAATAAACGCCGCTTTGGGGAACAGTCCCGATGGCAGGGACGACACCTGGGAACGACATGCCTTCGATACGATCAAGGGGAGCGATTATCTGGCGGATCAGAACAGCGCTGAACTCATGTGTCGGGAAGCCATCCCCGCCATCTACGAACTGGAGCATTTGGGTGTTCCCTTCAACCGGTTTCCGGGAGGAGTTATCGCACAGAGGCCCTTCGGCGGAGCAGGATTTCCCCGGACATGCTTTGCGGCTGACCGGACAGGGCTGGTCATCCTTCACACCCTCTACGAGCAATCGATAAGGAATAACGTCCGCTTCTACAATGAGTGGCTGGTGACCCGGCTGGTCGTCAAAAATGACAAGTGCGTGGGGGTTGTCGTCTACGACATGGGCAAGGGTGAATTCATTCCCATCCAGGCCAAAGCGGTGGTTTTTGCCACGGGCGGGTATGGCCGTGTCTTTCTCAGAACGACCAACGCCTTCATCAATCACGGCAGCGGTATCGGCATCGCCTATCGGGCCGGAGTCCCCCTGAAAGACATGGAATTTGTCCAGTTTCACCCCACGTCTCTTCTGGGGAAGAATATCCTGATCACTGAAGGCGCCAGGGGCGAGGGAGGTTATCTTATCAACAGTGAGGGACGCCGTTTTATGGAAGACTACGCCCCGTCCTCCATGGAGCTCTCTCCCCGCGACATAGTGGCTCGAGCCATACAGACCGAGATCGACAAGGGGAGAGGTTGCGGCATTGACGGTGCGTGTGTACACCTGGATCTCCGGCACCTCGGAGCGGTAAAGATAAAAAAACGACTTCCTGGAATCAGGGAGATCTGTATCAATTTCGGTGGGTTTGATCCCATAGATACGCCCATCCCCATCCAGCCGGCGCAACATTACTCGATGGGAGGCATCGATGTGGATCTCAACTGTGCATCGCCGCTGGAGGGATTTTATGCCGCAGGAGAGTGCGCCTGTGTGAGCATCCACGGGGCCAACCGGCTGGGAGGGAACTCTCTTCTCGACACCGTCGTCTTCGGGAAAATAGCCGGCCGCGAAGTTAGCCATTACGTCCAGGGAAGCGAGGCAACGGTTGACGCCGAAAAAGATCTTCTCGATGCTGCCCTTCAATTCAAGAAAAAGATAGAGGATTGGGCGGCCAAGGATGCGGGTCTCAAGTTCAACGTGCTATTGAAGCGGCTGAAGTTGGTTATGGATGAGAAGGCGGGCATTTTCCGCACTGAGAAAGAATTGAGCCAATGCCTGGAAACAATACGTGAACTGAGAAAAGATTATGCCCAAGTCTACATATCGGGCAAGTGTTTTCGCTACAGTCAGGAGCTGGTTAACCTCATTGAATATGAGGCTATGCTCGACCAGGCCGAAGTGATCACCCTCGGCGCTCTGAACAGGACAGAAACTCGAGGATCCCATTACCGGCTGGATTATGATAAAAGGAATGATGAGGAATGGCTGAAGCATACCCTGGTCACTCTGGAGGGTGAGCGGCTGAAGATCAGCTACAAAAATGTGATGATTGACAAATATGAGCCTGTGGAGAGAAAGTACTGAAATGAGGTATCTGTTCAGAATACTGCGCTTCGACCCCCTGAAGGACGAACAGGCCCGTTTCCAGGATTTTGTTCATGAGACCGAAGAGGCTCAGACCGTCCTCGAGGCATTGATGGAAATCCGTAACGAACAGGATTGCAGCCTATCCTTTCGTTACAGTTGCCGGGAGGCTATCTGCGGATCGTGCGCCATCGTCATCAACGGAGATTTCAATTTAGCCTGCAGGGTCAATCTGGATTCCCTCAGGTCATCTACGGTTGTTATCGAACCCTTACCCAACCTGGAGATCCAGAAGGATCTGGTCGTGAACCTGGACCCCTTCTGGGAAGCGCTCCTCAAGATAGAACCTTATCTCTTTTCGGAGGGCGAAGTTCCGGAGACGGGCCACCGCTTCGAGGATAAAGAAATCGAGAGGATTTTTCAGTACGTCAACTGCATCCTCTGCGGATGCTGCTACAGTGCCTGTCCGGTGGCTTCGCGAAACGAGGATTACTTGGGACCCGCTGCCCTGGCCAAGCTCTACCGTTTTATCAGGGATCCCCGCGACAGAAGGGTCTTCGCCGACTATGCCCGGGTAAACACAGAGGCCGGGGCCTGGGGGTGTGATACCGTGTTCAAATGCAATGAGGTGTGTCCGAAGGAAGTGCGGCCTGCTGATGGCATCGAGGCCTTGCGGCGGAAGCTCATTGTGGAGAAAATAAAAAGCCTCTTCCGGTATAAACGATGAAACTCAAATATTCGCTTTTCAGCCGACGACAGTTTTTGAACGGATTGCTTGGGGGCTGGGCTGCGGCCCTGATGGCATCCCTCGTCTATCCGGTTATCAGATTCATTTTTCCCCCTTACCGAGAGCCGGATGAGGTCATCCTTCCCTTGGCTGAGTTTCAGGATATGACGTCTGGAGAGGTGAGGACTTTTGCCTGGGGGAGTAAGCCGGGTATCCTGAAGAAAAACGATGATGGGACACTGTGGGTTTTTGTCGGCGTCTGCACTCATCTGGATTGCAACGTGACCTACTTGTCGGATCAGAAGAAGTTTTTTTGCGCCTGCCATGAAGGCTGGTATGATGAATTTGGAAAGAACATCGGCGGTCCGCCCTCCACTCCTCTAAGGCGTCTCAGTTATATCATAGAGGGGCAGGACTTGATCATCAAGAAAGAGGCACCCGAGTGAACATCAAAGACATAGGGCCCGGAATTCTAGCCTGGCTGGATGACCGCTTCGGATTATCCGCCATCATGGATTTCCTGAAGAAAAAACCGGTGCCTCAGACCAGGCACTCGATCTGGTTCTACACAGGAAGCTCCATCCTCCTCTTTTTCGCCATCCAGGTCATAACGGGTTTTATGCTCATCCTGTACTACAAGCCCACCCTTGACGAGGCCAACGCCAGTGTCGGCCGAATCATGACCGATGTGCCCTTAGGCTGGATAATCCGCTCTGTCCACAGCTGGTCGGCGACCCTCATGATCGCCATTGTCTTTATCCACATGATCAGCATCTGGTTGACCAAATCCTACCGGAAACCCCGGGAAATGACTTGGGTAACCGGTGTCTTCCTGCTGGGAATTTCCCTCTTTTTCGGCTTCACGGGGTATCTGCTTCCCTGGGATGATCTATCCTTATCCGCCACCAAAGTGGGGACAGACATCCCGCGCTCGATTCCTGTGGTGGGCGCATGGGTGACCAGTCTTCTCCGCGGAGGCGAAGACGTAACCGGAGACACACTGACCCGATTCTTCGGGATTCATGTTTGTATTCTGCCTATCTTCATCATGATCCTCCTGGCCATCCACATTTACCTGATTCAGAAACAGGGGATGAGTGTGCCTCTCAAGGAAGAGGTCGAAAAGAAGGAGGTCAGAACCATCCCCTTCTGGCCGAATTTCATCTACAGGGAGATGATTGTCTGGCTCGTCCTGGTGGGATTTCTTTTCACTATTGCCGTATTTCTCCCCCCCTCCCTGGACAAACAGGCGGATTTGATGGCCGCCGCACCAGAAGGATTGAAACCCGAGTGGTATTTCCTGTTCCTGTTTCAGACCCTGAAGATCTTCCCGGGCAAAATTCTCTTTCTGCATGGTGACACTGTGGCTGTCATCCTAATTTTTCTGGGGTTCCTTTTCATATTTTTTCTGCCCTTCATCGACACCAAGCCAACCGAACGAAAGGGAAAGATCATCACCTGGTCGGGCTATGCCTTTGTCATCTACGCCATAATCTTTTCCGTGTGGAGTCTCCTATGATGGCCAAGAAATCCAGATTGTTCATGTGCTTGTTCTTGGCCGTATTTCTGTTCACGGCCTTCGTCTCGGTTTCAGCCCATGCCCTCCAGGAAGAGTCGGAGCAAGAGAGTCAGGCCGCTGAGAAAGAGGTCGTCGAAAAGACTCAGGCTGAAGAGAAAAAGACTGAACAAACGAACCAAAATGAGGAAGAGGTCGCGGACGTCATCGTTCCTTCGCCTAAAGATCACAAAGAAGCCATGGGTATCTATGTCTTTCTTACCTGGATATGGCTTTCCATCGGTGTCCTCATCTACATCCTCCGCCTCAAAGTCAAAGAGACCGACCGCATCTATCGACTGAAGTTTTTCTCAAAAGATAAGACATAATCCTTCTTCTGGGTATCCTCAACGTTTATCTGATGTTCTTTTTTTCCATTTCTTGAGTCATATCTCACGCGCCGGCGTCTTCACGAACAAGAGCGTTGTCCCTGCCAAAACGGTTAGAGCCAAGGCGAGACCGTAAGGGGCGATGGCTCCATAGCTTTCCCAAAGGAGGCCAGCGGTGAGAGAGGCGGGAAGAGCACAAAGACCTGTCACCATCTGAAAGCCTCCCAAAAAGCTGGCCCTAAATTCTTTCGGGCCCAGCTCACAGACAAAGGCCTTGAGGGAGGGCTCTAGGGCTCCTTTGTGAGCACCATAGATGACAAAGGCTGTCACGAGCAAGAGATGACTGCGGCTCAAAACAAACAGGAAACAGACAGCCGCCCAGAGAAAGAAGGAGATGAATAGAGTTCTTTTTCTCCCGATCTTGTCCGAGAGTTTCCCGAAAGGCAAGGCTGTGAGAGAAGCCGCTCCCGAAAAAACAAGGTAGAGGACGGGAATAAAGCTCGTTTCGATTCCCGCTTCTTTGGCGGAGATGAGCAGGAAAGAGTAGCTGAAGGCACCCAGGGAAAAGATGGCGCTCAAGATGAGGAAAAACAGGGCATTTTTATCGAGAACACGGAGGGAGAGCCCGTTGAAGATAGATGAATGATCTTGTTTTTTCTCCTTGATCTTGGTCAGGATGAGGACGGTGCTTGCCAGGGAGGGGATGGCGGCAAGGGCAAAGAGGAGTCGAAAACCCAGTGTTTGGAAAAGCAGGATGCAAAGCAGGATGCCGACGACCGCTCCGAGATGGTCCATCGCCCTCAGAAGGCCGAAGTGTTTGCCTCGGGTGGCATCCGTTGACAGGTCGGCGACAAAGGCATCCCTCGGCGCACTCCTGATTTTACCAGCCCGGTCCAGAATCCTGAAGGGTACGAGATGAGTCCAGATTGACGAGAGGGCGTAACCCCATCTGGATAGGGCACCGCAAAGATAGCCTGTCCAAATAAATATTTTTCTTTTGCCGATCCTATCCGACAGTAGACCGGAAGCCGCTTGAGAGAGGGAAACCAGGGCCTCCCCCAAGCCATCTAAAAAGCCCAGCGCCGCCATATTGGCCTTGAGGACAGTCGTGACAAAAAGAGGCCAGACGGGATAGATGATGTCCGAGCCCATGTCATTCAGAAATGACGCCAGGGCAAAAGTCCGGATCGCCTTTCTAGAGGGGTTGTGTCTTGACATTCAACATTTCCATCCATCGATTATCTCAATTTTCGTCTCATTGAGAAAGTGATATCCTCTTCGGGGTTACTGGGCGCTGGACAAAAGTTAAATGTTAAGATGCGACCCCTTCAAAGGGATGACAAAAGTTGGGCCTGATTGTCTGGGCTTTAAATCCGTTTTGTGTTAGGTTATACCTCAAACAACCGACAGTCTTTGATTGGAAACGTATGAAGGCCCAAAGTCGAAGCAGTTCTGCTGTGGCCCTTGGTGTCACCGCCCTTCTTGTCATCATGCTCGCCTTAAGCGTTTCGAGCATGGTGCGAAAAAGCATAACTTATGATGAGGAAGGGCATTACCGATTCGGGAAAAAAATCATCAAAGGCAAACTCAGGGCTGCGGATATGCAGAGAATGCCTGTCAGTGCTCTGAATGCGCTGCCGCTTTATGTTCTGGGTCATTGGCACCGTGCGCCATCCAAACGGGTTAGTCTTTTGATCAGTCGTATTCCCACCACGATAGCCGCACTGCTCTTAGCCTATTTCGTCTTTTGCTGGGCTTCCGCGCTGTATGGGCCCAAAGCAGGGTTGGCTGCCATGATGTGTTGTGTTTTTTGCCCGACGGTTTTAGCTCATTCAAGGTTTGTGACCAATGACCTGTTTTGTGCGCTTATGATGCTCGTATCCACGTATGTCTTCATCGAGTATCTCAACAATCCAAACCTAAAAAAATGGATCTTAACCGCTGTGATGTTTTCACTTGCCCAGTTGGCTAAACAAACGGCCTTATTGCTTTTTCCGATTTTTCTCCTTCTTTTTGTGCTGTACAGGAAAGGTGAGATAGCCGAATTCTTCCTGTTCAAAGATCTCAAGTCGACAATGGGCAAGATTGGCCATGGCGCCTTTCGTTTCTTGATCTTTGCTCTTGTCTTTCTTGTCATCCTGAACGCGGGATATGGATTCGGAGATTTTTTAGTTACTTTTAGTCAGCTTGCTGAGCACAATCCGGACGTCTTTGGCCAGCCCTTTGCCCGAAAACTTTTGCACACGTTTCCTCATATCCCTCTGCCTTTACCTAAAGTCTATCTCGAGACGTTATTTATCAGTTTCTTTTATAATGCGCAGGGCTATGGGCACGGGCCCATTTACCTCCTTGGAAAGCTCAGTCAAAAGGGGTGGTGGTTTTATTTTCCGGTAGCCGCTGTGTTGAAATTTCCCATCAGTTTTTTTCTCCTGTTTGGAGTGGCTGTGTTTGTGGGGTTTAAAAATCGAAAAAAAAGGAAAAAACTGGCTGATTTTTCTCTCCTCGTTCCTCCCCTCATCCTATTTCTATTTTTCAGTTTATTCTGTACAGCTCAGATTGGGATTCGCCTGCTTCTGCCCATGCTTCCCTTCCTCTATATTTTCATCAGCCAAATCGTGACCCATAAGCCCCATACAATGAAGCTCGCTTACCCGTTGGGAGTAGGATTGCTTTTCACGTGGTTTGTTGGCTCGTCGCTCTCTTTCTATCCCCACTACCTCTCCTACGTCAATGAGCTTGTCGGCAGGAGGATAAATATGCACAAATACCTGGCGGACTCCAACGTCGACTGGGGACAGAATCAATACTACCTGGAAAAATTCCTCGCTGACAGGACTAATAAGGACATCGTTGTGCTGCCCCAGAAACCGACCACTGGCACGGTCATCGTCAATGTGAATGGACTGGTCGGAATCACATGCGAGCCGAGAAAGTACCGATGGATCAGGACCCAATACAAACCTGTGGGGCACATTGCCTATTCTTGGCTCATCTTCGACATCCCTGAAAACCCACCTGCTTGGCGTTTTCAGGAGGAATAGACCGGGCCCTTCCGAGTTCGGCCTTTGCCCATATCCCGCTGGCCGTGGAGGTCCTTGCACCCGAGAGTGGATTGGGGCTTCCCGCTTCTGCCCAGAGGCGCACTATCCTGATAGAGAGTGGCATGGGAGCGGGGGCTGTCAGCCTTTATCTGATAATGAAACGATTGCCTTAGGCGGGGCGGAAAAAAAGATGCTGGAGACGTTTACCCCCTTTTTTGGCCAAAAACAGGGCATAGAAGGGCAGGTTCAAAAAAAGAGGGTTGATGAAACGGGGATAACGCTTGAAAAAATTGATTTTTTGGATCGTGGTTATCGTGTGTTTGTGGACGCTGGTGAAGGGAGCCAGCCAGTATAGCCGGGAATAGTAGTCAAATAACTGGCGGAGATCCCTTTGCTTTGCCCGTTCCTTTAGGCCTGGATTCATCATCAGGGAGATGTCTGTGCCATCGATTACAGAGAGTCTGTTGAGGCAAAGCCAGTAGGGTTTGGGCAATTCAAGGAGGACGGCCAGCGTTGTCTTTAAATCCTCCTCGGTCTCAAGAGGATTGTGGGTGATGACATCCACATAATAGTCGATCTTGAGTGAATGCAGAGCTGCCGCCGTCTTCATCATGAGGTCCTTGCTGTAAGGCCGGTGATAGATCTCTCTGTTTGTTCTTTGGCTGCCTGATTGAAGGCCCAGACAGGTCAGAATCAGCCCCGCTTCCTTCAGCATATGTAGGCGCTGCAAGCTGTTTTTATCTGGAAAAAGATAGCAAATAAAGGGGAGGTCGATTTCGGTCCGATAGAGCGAAGAGAATTCCTCGAGCCAGCCTGGATCCTGGGCGAATATTTCATCCTCAAACTGGATGATCCTGCAATGGAGCTGCTTCTTGGCTTTTTTGAGCTCCCCGATCACATGGGCGGGAGATCGTCTCCGCAGGAAAACTTGAGGCGAGTAGAGGTTTTTGTACTGGTTTTCGCAGCAATAGGAGCAGGCATAAGGACATCCTCTGGAGCTGATGGCGTGATATTTCAAACCGCGGCTGTAGCTTACTTCAGAAAAGGATTCGGTCAGTTTCCCCTTGTCGATGAAGAATTTATCCTCTGGCCGGATGTCTTTGAAGGGGACGGCATTCAAATCCTCGACCAACGGAAACAGTGGATTTTTGATAAAACCGTCGGCTCCATAATAGGCGACGTTCTGGACTGTGGCCATGTTTTCCCCGGAATCGAGACATCGAGCGAGCTCAATGATGGTTCGCTCTCCCTCACCAATACAGATATAGTCGCAGTGTTTGGCACATTTCTCCGGCTCCGTTGTCGGCGCCGGGCCACCCCAGATTACGGGGGTGTCCAATGTCTTTTTGAGCAGCTGGGTCAATTCGGCACTGATTCGCCGTAAAGGCGTCGTCACACTCATCCCGATCAAATCGGGATTGATCTGTTGGATCAGCTGGAGACAGATGGTTTTCTCCTTATCCGAAATCTCATGCCCTCTGGCGTGCAGAAACGGCCGCCCCCGAATGTCGATTCCGACCCAGTCGTCATCCTCCGGCTCCCCGGAAAAAGTCTTTCGTCTGGAATATCTCTTCAGGAAAATGATGAACGGCCGGTGGCCGTGCTTCTTCAGGATTGAAGAGAGTGTCCTGAGGCCCTCGGCATTGACATCGAAGAGGGAAAGGAATACGATTTTAGCCATTTGTGTAAGTTATAGAATATTTACGGCCCTTGTGCAATCGGCTTGATTTATGGAGCACCTTGAGTATGATGGATAGAGTTGCCCTGGGGAATACGCTGTGAAAAGAATTGCAGTTGTCATTCCAAGCTATGAAGACAGCCAAGTCCTCGAGCGATGTCTACACTCAATACGGAAATACCTGAGTGCTGTCAATTATGAGATTGTTGTTGTCGACAATGCTTCAAAAAAGCCCGAGGTTGTCCGGTTGCTGAAGGAATTAGAAACAAACCAAAACATTCTGGTCGTTAAAAACAGCACAAACCTCGGTTTTTCGAAAGCTGTAAACCGGGGAATCGCCGCACTGAACGAAGGTTCTAAGGACATTGAATCTTTCCTTGTCCTTAATCAGGACTCGAGTTTGATGGATGACCATATCCATACCGCCTTGGACTTGATGGATGAAAATCCGCGAGTGGGACTTTGTGGTCCCAGGCTTCATAACGGCGACGGAACCGTTCAGAATTCTTTTTATGCCTATCCGTCACCAGCAAAAAAAATGGCGCAGCTTGTGGGCCTGAAAAAACTCGGTTCCTTAATCAGGAAAGTCGATCTCTCCCCTCGCCTGTTCTTTTTTCCCTCTTTTGCATCGTATTATCTGTGGAATTATCAGAAATTTACGCAGCCGATTGAAGTCCCTTGGATCACCGGCGCCTGTCTCCTCATCCGGAAAACAGCGTTCGAGAGCCTATCAGGCTTTGATGAAAATATCTGGATGTATGCCGAAGATATGGATTTGTGCCTCAGGGCGAGACAGATGGATTGGTCGGTTGTGTTCTGTCCGGATTGGCATGTGCTTCATCAAGGCGGGAAATCCTCGGATATGCTTTCTCCGGAGCTTCTGAGAGTTTTTTATGATTCGCTATCCTATTTTTACTCCAAGCATTTTTACGGAGTGAAAAAAAAATGTATGCTCTTTTTGAACCAGCTGGAAGAGACAAAAGCCCTGAGATCCGCAAGCAAGGCAAGTCGGAAAGGCACTTGAGTTGAGTAAAATCCCCTTTGCAGGAATCCATATCGATAACCTGAGCCAGGAGGAGGCTCTGGAAAGAATCCGGGCCCTGCTCAAAAGGAGACAGTTCGGCTACATCGTGACTCCGAATGCCCAGCATATCAACATTCTTCAGAACGACTGGGAATTCAGAAAAATCTATGATGAAGCGGGGTTGGTCTTAGCTGACGGAATGTCCATCGTTTTTGCCCTGAGAATTCTCGGTTATCCCCTGAAGGAAAAATGCAGCGGCGCGGATATGTTCAACGACATCATGCGTCTTGGCGCTGCCCAGAATAAAAACCTCTTCATCCTCGGCGGAAGTAACGGGTCCGAGAAAATTGCCGTGAAGAAAGCCATGCGGCTCTTCCCGGATCTCCGGATCCAATCCTACAGTCCTCCCTCCGGGTTCGATTGCGATCCGGCGGAATCACGGTCCATAGTTCAGAAAATTTTGGCGCACAGGACGGATATGTTGTTCATCTGTGTCGGATCGCCCAGAAGTGAAAAATGGGTTTATCGCAATAGGGACAGCCTGAGCGGATGTTTAGCCTTTCCCCTTGGGGATTCATTGAATTTTTTTGCAGGGGTCAAAAAGAGGGCGCCGAAATGGATGCGCGATTCAGGCCTGGAATGGCTGTACAGGTTGGCTCAGGAACCTCACCGGCTCTGGAGGCGTTACATAGTCGGCAACATAAGGTTCGCCGGAATCTTTGTTCGGGAGCTGTGGAAAAATCATAGCGGAAAGCCAGAAAGAAAGTCCTGAATGCCTGCAAGAACTAGAGACCTGCTTGGTGTCCTGTTTCTGGGATTGTTGGTTCTTGTTGGATTCCTCGGCGGGGCGATGCTGATTTCAGGTCCGAACCCTGATTTTTTTGCTCGGACATTTGATGTAGCCTCCCCCTACGGTTCGTTAATTCATAGGGATGTGGTCATGGCCGTCCGTCTTTTCTCTTCTCTTTGTGTTGCCGCCGGATTGTTCGCAATCCTGGCTCTTGCTTTTCCCGGAAGACTCATGAAATTTGCAGAATGGGCTCGGGAGAAGACACAATCCGGTCTAACCCGTCGAAGGGGTGTCATCTGCGTCGCCGTGTTCCTTGTTCTTTTCTCCGCCATCGCCTATGCGGGTGCCTTTCGGATCGGCTTTCATTCCGATGATTTCGCTTGGATGGAATCGACAGAGAAAACAACCCAGGATCCCGGTCACATATTTTCTTTGTCTCAAAGCCACTTTTTCCGCCCGGTGACTTTCCTCTATCACACCGTCAATTTCAACCTCTTCAGGAAAAATCCCTATGCCCTTCACATATCTGGTGTCGCCCTCCATGGACTGGCAGCGTTGTTCATTTTTTTGGTCGCACTGCAGCTTTCGGACCGAGTGTATCTTGCCATCACGGCCGCCCTCCTTTTTGCTGCCTATCCTGTGAGCAGCCGTTCGGTGATGTGGATCTCGGGGAGTGAAATTGTCTTTGCCGGGCTAATCTATCTCAGCGCGTTTTATCTCTTTCTTTTGTACCTGGACAGGAAAAAATTAGCCTACTATATCCTTTCTCTGATCCTCTTTATCTTCGGGGTGATGGCCAAAGAGGCTGTCATAAGCTTGGCCCTGGCTACTTTCCTTGCGGGTTTTTTATTGTCCAAGAGGGCATCTCGGTGGAGTGGTCTTCCCTTCGTGGTCGTGGCTGTATTTTTTATCTTCTTCCAGATGTCGGTCCAGGCCGGAAGCTTTTTACTCGAGGAAAACATCTACTCTTTAAACACAGGGATCATGATCAAAAATTATGGCGGTTACACATGGGCCTCCCTGATTCCATTGGGGCACAGGATGCTTGTTCTGTATCCTTTTCTGAAGGGCCTTTCTCTGGTTGTGTTGGCTGTCCTCATTCCAGTCGTCCTCGTCAGGGGTAGCAACTTGCTCAGATTTTTGGTGCTCTGGTACCTAATCCTTTTAGCACCTTTTATGGCTTTTAACCTCCCTGTCCAACCACGATATCTGTATCTTCCCTCTTTTGCCCTGAGTATCCTTATCGCCTGGGTTCTCGGTGTCCTCTATACGAAAGTTTTTGCCTCTTCCCCTTACCGCAAGCTCGTTTTTGCCGCCGGTTTTTGTCTTTTGATTACAGCCGCATTCGTCCAGATTCATACGGCGGCCGTTAAGATGAGGTATGAAACGATCCAGATGAAGGAGTACATCGAGGATGTCCAATCGGATCCACAGAAGATGCGTGACTTACAGGAAGGTAAGCTTCCGGCCGACTCGCCGCTGACCTATGATCACCTGAAGTCGGCCCTAAGGCTTAAGCCTTCTCTTTAGCCGCTGTTTCCATTTTCTCAGATGAAAGAAAAGAAGAGGGCTGTCCTGTGCCAGCCGGACCGCTTTCCGCAGCACACGGTAGTCGACGCCCTTGATTTTTTTGCCTTCCGGATTCCGACGGAAATCGTTGGGGTGTTGGATCAAAGAAAGCCCTCTGTCGCAACAATAGGTCCAGAGGTCGGTTCCAGGATAGGGGACAAAAAACGAAGGGGAGTGGACTTCGGGTTGGATGGTGTTGATCATGCCCACTGTCCTGTCCACGTCTGCCCTTGTCTCGCCGGGGATCCCGAACATGTAGTTGGCCCATATGGCGATACCGTTGTTTTGGCATATTTCCGCGGCCTGGATATTCTGTTCCACAGTCGTTCCTTTACGGAGAAAATCAAGGACTTTTTGACTTCCGCTCTCGAATCCGATCAGAATCATGCTTAATCCCTGCTCGGCAAGACGGCTGATCAATCGCGGGTGTTTACAGATGAGATCTGCCCTTGATTGAACGGCGAAGGGGATAGCCACCTGTTTGTTCGATAGAATCTTCAGGAACTCTTCAACCCAGCCCGGATTCCACAGCAGACAGTCGTCATGAATGAGATAGCTCCGCATGCCCAGGTCGATCTGGCATTTTTTAATTTCCGCGGCAAGGCTTTCGGGTGAGCGGCTTCTCATCTTCTCCCCGAAGAGTATCTTTTCAGCAGGTTGGCAGAATGAACAATTGAAAGGGCAGCCCCGGGAAGCGATAAAGGTGAAAAAAGGCCGGGGAAAAAGAGGTGGATAAAGGGGCGTCTCTGTTTTGCCGAAAACAGACCTGTCGATAAAAGGAAGGGTGTCCAAATTGGCCACCAGTTGACCATGTATCAGGCCTGGCCCGGCTCTGCGGGAAATGATGTCGGCCAACGCCATTTCCCCCTCTCCGATCACGACGTGATTGACATAGGGCTTGTCCTCGAATTCCTCCGGACAAACAGAGGCGTGGATGCCCCCTATCAGGGTAATGGCGTCCGCCTTGATGGATTTGATGATTTCGGCAGCCTTGAGGGCCACGGTCGCATCCACTGTAGTTGCAGAAATACCGACGATTTCAGGCTGGAGGTCTTTGATTTGCTCGCTGAAATGCCGCCAGTTTTTCAGCTTCCTCAGATCGAGGTAATGGGAGCTGATTGCCTGGAGCTTCAAATAGGCGCCGATGGAGGCAAGACCGTGGTTGACCCAGCTTTCATCCATGCCCTTGCCGTAGCAGTTAAAGCCGCAGCTCCCAATCCCGGCATGGACCAGAAGTATTTCACTCCTTGTCTTCGGCGACATATTTGAACACTCCTTTTTTCAGCAGCAATTTTATAAAGCCGAGATAGATAAGACAGCCGACACCCAGGCAGGCTGCCAGATGCGCGATCTGCGCACTTAAAGAGGCATCGCTTTTATGCGGATATAGGGCCAGAAATCCCTGCAGCCCTACGGCCATGATCAAACCCGAAAGGCCGATTCCTGCCAAGTCCATTTTGATACGGCGGGAGAACCGCAGGTCGAATTTCCGACGGCCAAGTGTAAAGATGACCGCAAAATAGAGCAGATCTGTCACGGATGTGGCCATCGCGATTCCAGTGATCGAAAAGAGTGAGGCCAAGGTGTAATCTAGAATTATATTCAGGATTATGGATAGGATGGTCAGACCCATCAGAATGGTGAGGGCTTTTTTTACGAAAAAAAGACGCTGGATGAGATTATTCATGCTGAGAAAAAGAATTGCCGGTCCGTAAGCCAAGAGAACCCGGGCCGTTTCTTTGGCCGCCTGTGGAGCGAAAAGACCGTGATTGTAGAACAGATCGATGATCGGTGTTTTCAGCGACATGATTGTCACCGCCACTGGTATCAAAACCATCAGAAGTACAGCGAATCCTCTCGATGTCAAGGCCATCAACGACTTGGTGCCGCTGACGGTGTGTGTCTTTGACATCTCGGGGAAAAGGGCTGTGATCAGGGGCAGAGTGATGACCAGGAAGGGCATGGTGACGAAAAACTGGGCATAGCTCAAAATCGAAACCCCGCCATCCTTGATCTGAGAAGTGAAGAGCTGATCCACCAACAAGTTGATGTGGCCTCCTGCTGCAAAAATCATGGCCGGAGCTATGAGATGTCTGATCCTCTTCCAGACCGCCGTATTCCTGATGTCCGAGGCTAATTTCCCGGTATTCCCGACATAGACTTTCGCCAGTATCAGAAAGACGAGAAGACTCCCGGCAAGAAAACCGACAGGAAGGCTGTATATGTCGATCATAGATGTCAACAGAATGATCGAGAGGATAATGGAAAGCACTGGCAGGGCATTCAGAACAGCGGGCATCACCACCCGTCCTAAGGAGTGGAAGTACCCCGTCATGACGGAGACCGGAATCGCAAAGAGGACTGTCACACTGAGAATCGCCAACTGTGCTGATAGATATCCTTGAGAGGAGGGGTCTGAAAATCCGGGGATAATATTGGCGAGAGGTCTCGAGGCGGCGAGAAACAGCAGCGTGATGAATCCCGCCAGCACAAGGCTTTGGCTGAGGAAAGAATCGATGTCGGATTTCACTGATGACCTGTCCGTCCGCTCGAAGAGCATCCCGGCAAAGATGGGAATGGCGACGATGATGATGGCAAAAGTGACGGTTGCCAGAACGACATCAATGATATTCTGAGCAATGAAGTAGGCGTCCAATTTTCTGGATATCCCGAATTTATGGGCGATGAGGATATTTTTAGCCGGGCCGGATAGTTTGAGGAGAACATTGACGACAAACAGAGCTGCGGCAGGTTTGATAATGTTCTTCATGATCGTGTTTTATCTGATATGCCGCGGTACACATGGTAGGTGTACAGGGACCTGAAATAGGCGACCTTGAATCCTTTCACTCCGTCAAGAAGTCCCAGCAGCAATATGATTTCTTTGATAAACGTCAGGCCTGAGATAAGCAAGGCCCTGAATGGTCGGCGATAACTTCGATTCCCGGAGCAGGTTTTGCCTTCGGCTTCGATGGCGGCGTAGGTCAACCATTTTTTCTTGAAGGATTTTTGGGTGAAATTGTTCTCGAAGGGTTTGTGAAAAATCTTCAACCGCGTCTTCCCCACCGGACCCTGGGATATCAGCCGTTCATGAACTCTCCCGCAAAAAAAAGATCCCTGATTTTTATAGAGCCTGACCAGGGAATCGAAACCGGCATAGCCGAAATGAATGATTGATTGGCCGTAAAAATTGACCCGTTTTAATGAATAAGCTCGGTAAAGGGGAGATGTGACGAGACGGTTGAGTTCCCGCCTCAGTTCTTCGGAGATAATCTCATCAGAGTCGAGGGCCAAAATCCAGGGTTTCTCTGCCAGCCGGGCAGCCTGGTTCCGCAGGGCTGAAAAATCGTTTTTGAATTCCGTCGTGAAAATCCTGTCTGTGTATTTTTGACACACGGCAACTGTGCGATCCTGACTTCCGCTGTCCAGGATAACGATCTCCTGGACAACGCCGGCCAAGCTCCGGAGACAGCGCTCAACGGTCTTTTCGGCATCTTTGGTGATGATACAGGCAGAGATTTCTTGTCTTGGCAGTGCTTCTTCCTCCAGAGAAGGAGGAAAAAGGCCATCCCATAATCCTGCTAGAAAACTGGCCGTTTTTTTTAGCCTCAATCGCACAATGTTCTTGGCGAGATATAGGGCGGCCTCTGCAGGAAGGAGGGCATAGAAGGCCGCTAACCTGGAGCGGCTCGCAAACTTGCGCATAAAGTAAATGCGATTTCTGATCATGAAAAAATCGGAGGCCAGGCGGATTTGGCCCACGTGCTTCGAGGCCGAGGAGACACGATGCAGAACGGAAGCGCCGGACACAAAATAGACCTTATAACCGTACAGTCCGGCACGATAGCAGAAATCCACATCTTCGAAATAGGCAAAATAGGACTCGTCAAAGAGACCGATATGATCAAAGACCTCGGCTTTGACCATCATGGCGCAGCCGGGGACGGCATCGACTTGCCTGCATTCGGGGAAATCGACAAGAGCTCGGTTATGGAAGCGATCTTTCGTCTTTCCCCGCAAAGGATAAACGGTGCTTCCGGTCGACCAGATTTTTTGCGGATTCTGGCGGTACAGAATCAGCGGTGACACTATTCCGGCAGAGTCCTGGGACGAGAGGAATTTCCTCAATGTCGGGACACATTCCCGGGTGACGACCGTATCGTTGTTCAAAAGAAAAAGAAATTCATATCCCCTCTTCAGGCAGAGCCGGATCCCCAGATTCATTCCTCCCGCAAACCCGAGATTTTGTCCCGATTTCAGGATTTCTATGGAATTGCCCAGCGGCTCTTTTTTTAGCCTGAAGTCCTGGGCATCAGAATTGTCGATGATAAAAATCTTGTCGAGCCTTTCGGATAGACCAGCCGACCGCACTGAGGAAAGACACTCCTCGGTCAGCGCGGCATCGCCAAAGTGGAGAATCAGGACCGCCGTTTTATCCTTATTCATAATCACCTTTTTTTATTTTCCGCAGGAGTCCACTGCTCCCGTCACGCTTCCTCGTTCTCCCTTTGACAGATAACTTGAACGCGGTGAGTCGGACCGCCCCGATGATAGACCCAAGGGCAAATCCACAAAAATACCGGGGGTGGCCGATGGTGCGCAAAACGAACGTCAAACGGTCAAACAAGAGGGCCGGCAAATTTTTGAGCAGTGCAATTGAAGGGATATGTTTGGCCAATACGAGAAAATAATTTCTTCCCAGATAAAAATATTTGCGGAAGGGAGTGCGATCCGCTGTGAACGATCGGCGATGACGGCACAGGGGATCAGCGAGAAGTGCCGACTTGTATCCTGCCAGGTTGGCCCGGAAACAAAAATCGACATCTTCGTAAAAAGACCCGAAGGTCTCATCGAGGTATCCATGGTCGTCCCGAAGCGATTGAAACACCCGAGCGCGAAAGGCAGCTGCCGCAAAGCAGGGGCCGAAAATCTCCCTGTCCTCCTCAACGGAGCGCGCAGACCGGCCATTCTGCCTGTCGTATATTTTTAAGGAACGGGACACGCCTATTCCCGCTGAGTCGATCCTTCCCGGATTGTCGTGCCTGACGATGAGTGTTTGGACGAGATCAAATTCGGATCCCTCCATAAAGCCCAGAACGGAGGGGAGCCAGTCAGGATGAAGAACCGCATCCGTATTGACAAAGGCGATGGCTTGAGGATTTTCTTTCAGAGCCTGTTCAAGAGCGATGTTATGGGCCTTGGCAAAGCCTTCGTTCTTATCCAATGCGATCAGCTTGACGGAGGGATAATTGTTCCGGATCAAGGCAATCGAGTCATCGGTGGACCCGTTATCGACAACCATTATTTCAATGGAATTGAGCCTTTGCTGTTGAAGGGCAGTCAGACATTCATCGAGTATGGCAGAGCCGTTAAAGTTGACAACGATGACATAGACTGAAGAGACATTACTGGGCAATAACTCTCTCCACAATATCTTCCAGCTTCGTGATATAGTTGTTGGGATGAAATCTCTCTCTAGCGGTCGCCGCTGCGTTTTGACCAACGGCTTTCATCACCTCTTGACTGTTTATCAAGTCGATTATTTTTTGGGCCAGAGCTCTTGTGTTCCCTCTCGGGATAATATACCCGGTTTTGCCCTCTTCAATCACTTCCCGTATGCTCCCCGTTTCATAGGCCACAACCACCTTTCCCCGTGCCATCCCTTCCGAGACAACCATGCCGAAAGGCTCCTCGTACAACGAGGGCATGCAGATCACATCGGCCCGGTCTATCAGCGGAAGCGGGTTTTCGAGGAAGCCTGTGAAGCGTATCCGGTTCTCAATGTTTTTTGTGCGGGCCATTTTTTTCAATTTACGCACATAATTCCTATCGGAAGATCCGCCGGCGATTGTGAAGTGGACATTGGCCGCCGTTTTCAGGACATCCGAAGCTGCTTGTATAAAGTCATGAACACCCTTGTGAGGGACAAGAATGCCCAGAAAAATGACGGAAAAGGCATTGTCAGGTATACCCCGATAAGATCGTGTTGTGGAATTAGAGGCAAAGAAGATATCTCCCCGGACCGGAGGATGCATGACAACAGCTCGATCTCTCCAGTCATGGGAATCAAAGATTTTCTTCCGGCTGGTTTCCGTAATAAAAATGGACATCCGGCTGTAATCAAGGATAGTTTTTTGTATGAATTGCCTAGTCAGATGCCGGCGGCGACTGTTCCCGGGCCGAACACGGATTGCTTTTCTGAGGCCGCTCGTCATGCTGTCAAAGGCGTGGACAATCTCGTGGATCATCCAGATGGATGGGATTTGGCTCTCCTGTGCGGCCATAAGAGGTAACGTGTTGACGAGACAATTGACAATCAGGGCCTTGACGCTGTGTTCCTGAATGGTCTCCGCTATGGCTTCGATGGCCTTTCTCTGACCGAGCTTGAAACGTTCAAACCTGTCGGCGAAGTCCTTTCCGGGCGCAAGAAAATCCCAGAGCATTTTGTGAGGAATGGTGCAGACGGCAATCCCGTTTTCCAAAGCCAGTTTTGTGAAGGGGCCCTTCTCGTTCGCCAGCAGGAGGAGGTCAAATTTGTCTCTATCCAGATTGCGGGCGATCTCCAAGAGGATTATTTCTGCCCCTCCGACGAAACCTGCGGGCGATTGATGATTACACAGCAGAAGTTTAGTGCCTGCCATCTTCCTTTTCTCTAAGCCTCACGCAACAAACAGAAATTTTCCCGACAGTCCGTAGTTACCACTAATTAGCACAGGATATGTGTAATGTCAAAAAGGCTCCCGGCCGAATACGATGGGAGGCATTCAATTCCAAACCCTGGATTTCTCGGAGTTGAGAGAGAAAGGATGTCCTGGGGGCCCATAGGTTTAAAATAGCGGGGGCTTGGCGGATTGGGAACAGGAGTCCTTCTCCAGCTGAGGGTGTCTTTTAAAATACCCGCAGAAAATGATGTGGGGAGGATTCAGTCCGTTGTCTTATCGGGGAGAATACAGAGAGAGGTGGAATTTTCGGCTTCATATTATCCCTAATTTCCGTATTTCCGTATTAGCCCATTCCACCAGATTACGCCCAGCTCGCGCATCACGCGCAGATAGTCTCCCGGCTTGAAGAATGACTCGGAATGGTTTGCCCATTCTATGCCGACTTCTTTGATCGGCAATTTGAGACGGCGGGCGATGGCTAAGGCCTCAATGTCAAAACCCCAACCGTCGATCGTCATTCTAGAAAAAATCTTCTCCACAGCGTGACGGGTAAACATTTTGAAACCGCATTGGGTGTCCTTGATTCCCGGGACGGCCAGTACCTGCACCAGTTTGTTGCCCAGTTTTCCGATGATGACACGATACCAGGGTTGTTTCACGGTGATAGCCGCATCTTTCTGGGCTCGAGATCCGATAACCACCTGGTAACCCTCTTCGAGATAGGGGTGCAACTTTGCGATTTGGTCAATCCGGGTGGAATTGTCGGCATCGGTGAAGAGACAGAGAGATCCTGTAGCCTCTAACAATCCCTGTCGAACAGCCTTGCCTTTCCCTTTGTTCTCGGGGTTTTCGATCAGACGGAGGGCAGAGATGTGTTCGGCCAGACGACCAACGATGTCCGAGGTGTTGTCGCTGGAACCATCGTTCACGACAATGATTTCGTAAGCGGAGTTTTGTGCCTTCAGATATCGGTCGATATCGAGAATGGTCTCAGCAATTCTGGCCGCTTCATTGAAAGCAGGGATAACGACAGATAGATACATCCCGGTTTCTCAAAGACTCCTTTCCATTTTATATCACACTGCTTCTGAATTCTCTATGGCTCTGGAAGGATCTCCCATCGGCTATAGTAAAAATATATTGATGTTGATAAAGGCAACGGGAGAATCTGACATTACGAATGGATTGATACGATTAACTGATGCAACCTTATAATTTCATCACCAGGATATCAATCCCTTATCTGATCGCCTGGTTAAAGAGATGCGACTTAAGGGGATCTCAACAAGAGAAGAGGCTAACGAGTTCCTTGTGAGCTATCTGCCTCAATTCAATGAACAGTTCATGAGGGCCGCACGAGGAGAAGGAGACCTGCACCGGCCGGTACCCGATGAGATCAACTTGCGGGAGATCTTGTGTATTAAGGGTAACCGTACGATAAAGGATGGATGTATCATCAAGTGGAGGAGACGGGTGTTCGTGCTCAATAATCCATCGATAGCGCTGAGGAGACGGAAGGTGGAAGTCAGAGAGCACTTTGATGGAGAGATCACCTTCAAGTACAAGGAGCGCTATATAGACTGTCATGAAGTCTTCGAAGTAAAGCCGAAAAGAGAAGAGAAAAAAGAGAAAATGACTAAGACGAAGGAACCGCATAAGAGATACAAGTATACTCCTCCACTGGAACATCCGTGGAAGAAATACAACTACAAAGGCAAGTTAAATCCATGGTCGTAAAAGCGGAAATTTTTGCGTGGCAGAAAACCGGAAGTTTTTGCATGGCATTGACATTTTCTAAGCGACATTTGACACATCTTAAACGAATTGATATTCTCTTTTTCGGAATGAAGTAGGGGTACACATGGATGTAACCTGTCCCAGTTGTGGAACCGATAACACCCAAGACTCCAAATTCTGCAAAAAGTGCGGCACTCAGATAAAAGGATCAGAAGCGAAGCCTATCCCTACACAGACCTTAGAAGCATTCAAAGAAGAACTCAACACAGGCTCCACCTTTGCAGGGCGATACCAGATAATTGAGGAGCTGGGCAAAGGAGGAATGGGTAACGTCTATAAGGCCATCGATAAAGAAATCAATGCGAAGATAGCGCTGAAACTCATAAAGCCCGAAATCGCTTCTGATAAGAACACGATCGAGCGGTTCAGGCAGGAACTCAAAACTGCCCGGGATATTGCCCATAAAAACGTATGCCGCATGTATGACCTGAATAAAGAAGAAGGCTCCTACTATATCACCATGGAATATGTATCCGGTGAGGATTTGAAGAGTCTGATTAGAAGAGTAAAACAGCTAGCTGCAGGGACAGCAATTTCAATAGCCAAGCAAGTTTGTGATGGTTTAGAGGAGGCCCACAGCCTTGGAGTGGTACATCGGGATCTTAAACCCAGCAATATTATGGTTGATAAAAATGGGAATGCCCGGATAATGGACTTCGGCATTGCTCGGTCAACTACAGGGAAGGACATAACTGATAAGGGGATTATGATTGGCACTCCTGATTATATGTCCCCGGAACAAGTCGAGGGAAAAGATGTAGATCAACGCACAGACATTTATTCTCTTGGCGTGATTCTCTATGAGATGGTGACAGGGAGGACACCTTTTGAAGGCGAGACGGCTTTAAGCATTGCCCATAAACAAAGGTATGAGCTCCCGCAAGAGCCTAAGGCCATCAATCCTCAGATCCCGGATGAGCTCAACACGGGCATCCTCAAGTGTCTGGAAAAAGAACGGGAGAAACGCTATCAAAGTGCGAATGATTTACAGGCTGATCTTGAAAATATTGAGAAAGGCATCCCCACCACAGAGAGAGCTGTTCCCAAGAGAAAGCCCCTAACTTCAAGAGAAATAACAGTACAGTTTAATGTGAAGAAACTTTTGATTCCAGCTCTTGCTGTTGTTGCTATCGTAATTGCCGCGATAATCATATGGCAGCTTGTCCCTCAGAAGGAAGCAGTAATTCCTCCTAAGATTGAAAATTCATTAGCTATCATCAGTTTCGAGAATCAGACCGGTGACAAAGCTTACGACTATTTACAAAAAGCAATTCCCAATCTTTTGATTACCAATCTTGAGCAAACGGGGAATATTTATGTCGCCACCTGGGAGCGTCTGGATGACATTCTCAAGCAAATGGGAAAAGACGATGTGGAGGTCATTGATCGGGACTTGGGCTTCCAGCTTTGCCGCAGAGAAGGGATAGGAACGATTGTCCTGGGAAGTTTCGTCAAGGCTGGGAATATGTTTGCTACGGACGTCAAAGTCTTAGACGTTGAAAACAAGATTCTTCTTAAGAGTGCCAGCTCGAGAGGGGAAGGGATAGACAGCATCCTAAGGACTCAGATCGATGAACTAAGCAGAGAAATTTATCAAGGGCTGGGGGAATTAAAGCAAAACATCGATGCCGTAAATATGAGGATTGAAGATGTCACGACCACTTCGATGGAGGCCTACAATTATTTCTTGAGAGGGCGATCAGACTATGAGAAATTCTATCATGAGGATGCCCGACAATTTCTCGAAAAATCAATTGAGCTCGATCCCTCCTTTGCATCCGCCTACCTTTACCTTGCTTGGACCTACGATGAGCTTAGATTACGAGAAGCAAGAAATAATGCTTATGGAAAAGCCAAAGCCTTTTCTGAGAAAACACCCGAGAAAGAAAGACTCTTCATCGAAGCCGCCTATGCACGCACAATTGAAAGAGATCCGGATAAAAGATTCAGGATTCTTCAACAGATTGCTGAGAAATATCCCAGAGAAAAGCGCATTTACTTTTATATTGGAAGTTATTATCAAGAGAAAAATATGTTCGATCAAGCATTAGAGGAATACAACAAGGCATTAGAGCTTGATCCAAACTATGGATATGCAATCAATCAAAGTGCCTACCTTTATTCTGAACTGGAACAGTTCGAAAAGGCTATTCAATACCTAGAAAGATATGCATCACTCCTGCCAGGAGATGCCAATCCTGTTGATTCCATAGCAGAAATCTATTTTCGAATGGGAAAGCTTGATGAGGCCATTTTGAAATACAAGGAGGCTCTGGCAATTAGACCTGATTTTGGCTCGGATATGAGGATTGCCTATATTTATGCCTTGAAGGAGGACTACTCCCAGGCTTTAAAATTTATCAATCAGTACATAGATATGGCTTCATCTCCAGGATTGAAGGCAGGCGGATTAGTTTGGAGAGGATTTTTCTGTTATGCTTTGCTGGGAAGATATGGAAGAGCCCTTGATGATGTTGACAGTGCGATGGAAATAGCAGCAGAAATAAAAAATGAGGCCTTTAAAGCCAATATGGATTGGACGCGGGCATGGATTTATTATGATGTAGGAAAGCTAGGTCTTGCCCAAACGCATTTAAAAAAATGGATTGATTTTTATTCGGCGACAAATCCATCCACTGTTTTAGATTATAAAGCTTATGAAAGCTATTTTAACGGGCTTGTCGCATTGAAAGAAGGTGACATCAAATCTGCTAAGGAGAATTTAGAAAAGGTAAAATCCCTCTTTCCCGGCCTGACCCCTTATATGGAAAGTGCGCTGAAATTTAAAGTTGATCTTCTTCATGGAGAGATTTTGCTTTCTGAAGAATCCTTTGACGAAGCCATAGCTGTTTGCCGAAAGATGTCTCCTGTGGATATTCCCTCGATGTACGCTGCACAACTATTTTTCTATAACGCTCCTTTTCTAAAGGATGTCCTGGCCCGGGCTTATCAAAAAAAGGGAGACGTTGATTACGCTATTGCCGCATATGAAAAACTTGTCACCTTTAATTCTGAAAGTCGGGACCGGTATCTTATCCATCCTCTCTATCATTACCGGCTGGCCAAGTTATACCAGCTCAAAGGGGAAAGAGGCAAAGCCATAAAGCAGTACCAGATATTCCTTGATTTCTGGAAGGATGCTGATCCTGGGATAGCTGAGGTGAATGATGCAATGGAGAGGCTGGCTGGCCTGAGATCTTAGCTCTGAGCTCTGTCTCCCGTTTCTGATACGACAGCTGAGCGTTGATGCGCCTCATTAGAGAGACTTTGGATAGGGTGGAAAATTCTCATTTTGAGAGAATATCATAAAAACTCACACGAATACAGTTTGATGTGATTATGTTGACCGCTGAATCTATAAGCGAAAATGATCACGGTTTTGGCGATGCCAACTTTGGCTCGAAGATGTTGGTCTTCTCACTGCCATTTTTTCGAGCCACTAGGATTTGTTTCTGATCTTGCGGAAGAGGAGTTCATAGTCATCGATCAGGCCCTGGTCGGCGAAGCTGAAGAAGCAGTTGTTGCCGATGATGATGTGATCCAGAACTTTGATCTGCATGATATTGGCCGCGAATACGAGTTCCTTGGTGATTTCCCGGTCACTTTCTGAGGGATCGGGATCTCCTGAAGGGTGGTTGTGGACAAAGATCAGGGAGGAAGCCTCATAACGGATAGCCGCTTTGATGATCTCTCTGGGATAGACGGCACTGGAGTCCACAGTCCCCTCGAAAACAGTCTTTTCCTCCAGGATAAAATTTTTGGCATCGCAAAAGAGGACCTTGAATTTCTCTGTCCTGGAATCCCGGAGAGAGTGGTAGAGGTAGTCGAAGACTTCCTTGGATGAGTGACACACCGGCAGGCTCATCATCTTCTCCTTTAAAAAAAGGCGAGAGACTTCCTGAATGAGTTTGATGCCGAACACGTTGTGGGGCCCGATCCCTCTGATTTCCTGAAGATCATCTGCATCTGCCTCCAGCACTCTACGCAGAACTTTGAATCGCCGCATGGCGTCCAGAGCCTGCAGTTTGCAGTCCCGCCGGGGAGTCCCCAGAGTCAGAAGAAGCTCTACGATCTCGTAGTCAAGGAAGCCCTGAAGACCTCCCTTCAGGAATTTTTCACGCAGCCGCCACCTGTGACCGGCTTTCTTGTCTTTTGAATGACTGTCTGTGTTTTGTGAGTTGTCCATGACGCGCTAACAGGATAACGATCAAAAACGTCAATAATTCACATTCAAGTCATTTTTTTGGCGTTGAAAGACAAAAATATTGTCGAATAGCATAGAAATGACAGGTTGAAGAGAGAGAATCGCAGAAAAACGCATTGAAGTGTTGGGCTTTTTCATGAATAATTCAAGGTATCACTCAAGACCTGAGGAGGTTCGAATGGTAGCTCCAGAGACTAAACAGGGAATGACATTGAAACCCATAGAGGAGATTGCCGCAAAAATGGGGATTGACGCTCTCTGTTTGGAAAAATACGGCCCGTACAAAGCAAAGATAGATCCTCTGGGCGTCAAGCGGGAAGAGGAGCAGAGAGGAAAATTGATCATGGTGACAGCCATGTCGCCTACTCCGGCCGGAGAGGGCAAGACCACGACGACGATTGGCCTGGCGGATGCCCTGAACAGACTCGGCAGGAGGACGACAGCCGCTTTGAGGGAGCCTTCGTTGGGTCCTGTCTTTGGAATGAAAGGCGGAGCCACCGGAGGAGGGGCGGCCATGGTGGTGCCGAGCGAGGACATTAACCTCCATTTTACGGGCGATATCCATGCCGTGACCGCCGCCCACAATCTTTTGGCGGCCATAGTGGATAACCGCCTTCACTTTGATGGCGCTTGCGGTTTGCTCGACAGCCGGACCGTGACCTGGAAGAGGGTGATGGACATGGACGACCGGGTCCTTCGAGAAGTTGTCGTCGGCATTGGAGGTCCTCTTAGAGGCTTAGCCAGGGAGACGGGCTTCGATATCACGGCGGCCTCGGAAGTCATGGCCATCCTCTGTCTGTCCAAAGATTTGTCCGATTTGAAAGAGCGGCTGGGGAATATCCTGGTGGGGTATTCGCCGGAGAAGAAGCCTGTCTTTGCCCGTAATCTCAAAGCCCACGGGGCTATGACCGCCCTTCTCAAAGATGCGCTAAAGCCCAATCTTGTCCAAACTTTGGAGGGATCACCCGTGCTCGTCCACGGCGGACCCTTTGCCAACATTGCCCACGGAACGAATTCGGTGATCGCCACCGACCTGGCGCTCCGCCTCTCCGATTGTGTTGTCACCGAATCCGGGTTCGGATCGGACCTGGGTGCGGTGAAATTCTTCGATATCGTGGTCAGGGGGGGGCATGTACCGCCTCCCGATGCCTGTGTTTTGGTGGCTACTGTCCGCTCACTCAAGTACCATGGCGGCGCCAAGCGGGACGAATTGACCGAGGAGAACATCGCGTCGATGGAAAAGGGATTTGTCAACCTTCAAAAGCACATCGAAATCATGCAGACATTGGGTGTGCCCTTCGTGGTGGCCGTGAATAGATTTGATGCGGATACTCCGGCTGAGATCGAAAGGATTATGGAATTGTGCCGGGGCGAGGGAGTGCGGGTTGCGGTGAGCGAAGTGTTTCTCCGAGGCGGCGAGGGTGGTCTGGCCCTGGCCGAAGAGGTGATCCGGGCCATTGAGGGGGATGCGCACAGGCATGAATCCCTTTACCCTCTTGATCTGCCCCTTCTCGAAAAGATCGAAGTCGTGGCCAAAAGCATTTTTGGTGCTTCGGCAGTGGCCATGGAGGGAAGGATACGGAGGAGGATAGACCGTATCGAAAGGAACGGCTTCAAGGATCTTCCTGTCTGTATAGCCAAAACCCAATACTCTCTCTCCGATGACGATGAGCTGTTGGGGAGGCCTGAGGGATTCACGTTGATCGTCACCGATGCCTCCCTCAGTTCGGGCGCGGGCTTCGTCGTTGTCTACTGCGGAGACATCATGACAATGCCTGGATTGCCCAAAATCCCTGCTGCCGAGATGATCGACGTCAGTGAGGCCGGCCAGATCACCGGCCTCTCCTGAAAGACTCACGGATAGAGTCGAGATAAAACCAGTTCCATATTCAGTCCGTTCAGGGGATTCATCTCAGTCCATTGGATCAGTTCGCGTTTTTGTGATGACCTGTTGGGGAATTCTTCGCCCGAATTTTTGAAGAAAATGAGAATTTTTAAGGGCCAAGGCCGTCTGTTTGAGATGGGTTTACAGCCGTAACCAATTGTGATAATAATAGTCTGCATTGATGCATTCATAATGAAAGGAATTGGGCATGTGTGAGTTACAAAATGTCTTTATCGTGGGTGCTGCCCGGACGCCCATTGGCAGTTTTTTGGGTTCATTGAAGAATTTCAAAGCTACGGATTTGGGGGGCTTCGCCATCAGAGAAGCCTTGAAAAGAGCCGGCGTAACCGGAGACGATGTGGGCGAAGTCATCATGGGGAATGTTGTTTCGGCTGGATTAGGACAGGCGCCCGCCAAGCAAGCCCAGATAAAGGGAGGGATCCCCCATTCTATCAACAGTTTTGCTGTCAATAAGGTGTGTGGATCCGGACTCAAAGCCGTCGAATTGGCAACCCAATCCATTTGGCTTGAAAAATGTGAAATTGCCGTGGGCGGTGGGATGGAAAGCATGACCCAAGCTCCGCATCTCACCTGGGGAGTCAGGGAAGGCGTGAAGTTCGGCGACATCAAAATGAAGGACGCTATGATCTATGACGGCCTCTGGGATGCCTTCGACGACCAGCACATGGGGATTACCGGTGAGGTGATTGCTGAGAAGTTCGGGGCAACGCGGGAGGAACAGGACGCCTATGCCGCCAGCAGTCATGAGAGAGCTCTGCACGCTATCGCCAAAGGCTACATGAAGGATGAGATCGTACCCATTGAAATTCCGCAGAAAAAGGGGGATCCCGTCATTTTCGATACAGATGAAGGGCCGCGCCAGGATGCCACGGTCGACAGATTAGCAAAATTAAGACCGGCCTTCAAGAAAGACGGGACGGTCACGGCCGGGAATGCCTCCAGCCTCAATGACGGCGGAGCCGCTGTGGTCGTCGCCTCCGAGCATGCTGTCAAGGCAAAAAATCTCACGCCGATAGCCCGGATAGTCGGAACGAGTGCCAATGCCTTGGAACCGCACATGGTGATGTACGCACCTAAAGGCGCCATCGAAAAACTGCTGGACAGTGTCGGATGGTCTCTCAGTGATGTGGATCTTTTTGAGATCAACGAAGCCTTTTCATCTCAGCAGGTCGTGCTCATCCGGGAGCTGGGGCTTGACAGGGAGCGGCTCAATGTCCATGGAGGCGCGGTTGCCCTTGGCCATCCTATCGGTGCTTCGGGAGCCAGAGTTTTGATCACTCTGATATATGCCCTCAAGCATAGAGGTTTCAAGAAGGGCATTGCTTCGCTGTGCCTGGGCGGCGGAGATGCCATCGCCATGGCCGTGGAAATGGCCTGAGACGGGTAACGACGGACACCAATATAACGGGGAGGACCAAATGAACGATGACGACAAAGCGGCAAAACAGGAGTCGAAAAATAGAGCCATTGAAACGGCTCTCTCGCAGATAGAAAAGCAGTTTGGGAAAGGCGCGATCATGAAGATGGGGCAGAAGGACGCAGCCGTCAAAGTGAATGCCATCCCCACAGGATCCATCTCCTTTGATCTCAGCTTGGGTATAGGGGGATTCCCAAGAGGCCGTGTGGTGGAGGTCTTCGGGCCTGAAGCAACCGGAAAAACAACCTTGGCTCTCCACGTCATTGCTGAAGCACAGAAAAAAGGAGGCCAGGCGGCGTTTATCGATGCCGAACATGCTATGGATCCGACCTATGCCGGCAGCGTAGGCGTGGACGTGGACAACCTCCTCATTTCCCAACCCGATTACGGGGAACAGGCGCTTGAGATTGCCGAGGTCCTCGTCCGCAGCGGCGCTGTCGATGTCATTGTGGTTGACTCTGTGGCCGCCCTTGTTCCCAAGGCCGAACTGGATGGCGAGATGGGAGATGCCCACATGGGCCTGCAGGCCCGTTTGATGTCTCAGGCTCTGCGGAAATTGACAGCCATTGTCAGCCGTTCCAAGACCTGTTTCATTTTCGTCAACCAGATTCGCGAAAAGATCGGCTTTTTCCTCGGAAGTCCGGAGACGACAACGGGAGGCCGAGCTCTGAAATTCTACTCCTCTTTGCGGGTCGATGTTCGAAAGCTGGCCACGCTCAAGGACGGAGATAATGTCATCGGCAATAGAGTGAAGGTCAAGATTGTCAAAAACAAGATGGCTCCTCCTTTCAGGCTTGCTCAGTTTGACATCATTTACGGTGAGGGTATTTCGCGAGAGGGGGATTTGATTGACTGCGGATTAGAGGCGGGCGTTATCGAGAAGACCGGCACCTGGTATTCCTACAAAGGCGAGCGATTGGGTCAAGGACGGGAGAACGTGAAAAAACTGCTCAAGGAGAACAAAGAACTCGCCGATGGGCTGGATGTGGAGATCCGGACAAAAATGGGGCTCCTTCCTGCCGAACCCAAAGACAAAACGCAGGAAAAAACCCCAGAGTAAGTTCATTCTGCGACCTCATTGCGAATGCTTTAAGGTCATAATTCACAGGAAGAGGAGTTGGACATGGGAACGAAAGATATTCTGGGCCTTGTGATGGCTATCGTCATCTGTCAAGTGGCCGGGGTTGTGGGAGGGCTGTTCACGGCTTCGTCCGTCGATACCTGGTATGCGGCGTTGACGAAACCGTCCTTCAATCCGCCGAATTGGCTCTTTTCTCCGGTCTGGATCACACTCTACGCCTTGATGGGGGTTGCCCTCTTTCTTGTCTTCAAAAAGGGACTTGATGCCGAAGGAGTCAAGGTCGCCCTCGTCCTCTTTGCCGCCCAACTGTTGGGCAATGTCCTTTGGTCTGTGCTGTTCTTTGGCCTCCAGCTCCCGCTCATAGCCTTTCTGGAAATCGTGGTTTTATGGGTCCTGATCCTGTTGACCATGATCAAGTTTTTCCAAATTTCCAAGCCTGCCGGATGGCTTCTCTTTCCCTATCTCCTTTGGGTCGGTTTTGCCTCTGTCCTTAATTTCTTCCTGTGGTCCCTCAACCGTTCCTAGAAAGATATTTGGGTCAGGAAACCGAATGATTCCAAGGGAGCGCCTAAAAGCGCTCAACTCCCTGCGCGGACAAAGTCGAGATTATGTTCTTTACTGGATGCAGGCGTCCCAGCGCAGCGAGGACAATCACGCCCTGGAGTTTGCGATTGATCAAGCTAATGATTTGGGAAAACCCGTCATCGCTTTTTTCGGTCTAACCGATGACTACCCGGACGCAAACGAGAGACATTATAGCTTCATGCTGGACGGCTTGAGAGAAGTGAAACGGTCATTGGAGGACCGGGGCATTAAGTTTATCGTAGTCCACCGACCGCCTGATAAAGCAATTCTCCCGATAGCCGCACGAGCGTGCCTTGTCGTAGTGGATAGAGGGTATACGCGTATTCAGAAAGAGTGGCGAGCGGAGGTGGCCGAGAACATCGACTGCCCTCTGATCCAGGTCGAGAGCGATGTGGTGGTCCCGGTCGAAGAGGTCTCCTCGAAGGAAGAGTACGGCGCCTTTACCATCAGACCGAAAATCAAGAGGAAGCTGGAGCAATATCTTCTGCCGTTAACGAAGAGAACGGTGCGGCACGACTCACTGAACTGGCGGGTTGCCGCCGAATCTTCTGCGGATCTCGATGGAGTCACCAAAAGATTAAAGATTGACCGGGCTGTGGGTCGAATCGATGCCTTTCGTGGAGGATCCGGCCAAGCAAAAAAACACTTGCGCCGATTCATCTCAGAGAAGCTCGATCATTATCCGGAGTTGAGCAATGATCCTACGGCTGACTGCCTTTCGAACTTGAGTCCTTATCTTCATTTTGGACAGATCTCCCCCTTGAAGATCGCTCTGGAAGTGAAGAAAAAAAAGAGTCCTGGTGAGGAGGCCTTTCTCGAAGAGCTCATCGTGCGCAGGGAGCTGAGCATGAATTTTGTCTTCTTTAATTCCCGATACGATGGATTCGAATGTCTTCCCCCCTGGGCGGTGAAAACACTCAGCGAACACGCCAAAGATGAGCGGGAGTATGTTTACAGCCAGGCGGATTTCGAAGCGGCCCGCACTCATGATCCCTACTGGAATGCCGCTCAGAGAGAGATGATGCGGCAGGGAAAGATGCACGGATACATGCGCATGTATTGGGGCAAAAAGATACTCGAGTGGACAGAGAGTCCCCAGCAGGCCTTCAAAATCGCTCTTTACCTCAACAACAGGTATGAGCTGGACGGGCGTGATCCTAACGGCTTCACGGGCGTTGCCTGGTGCTTCGGCAAGCATGATCGGGCCTGGTCGGAACGCCCCGTTTTTGGGAAAATTCGTTACATGAACGCCCGGGGTTTGCGCCGCAAGTTCAACATCGACGACTACGTGCGTCGTGTCAACGGCCTCGCAGCAAGCCCGGTCTAATAGGGGTGACCGACCACGCTCATGTAAAGGGTGCTCTCTTGCTCCCCGTCGATCTCGAGAAGTGCGTTGGATTCCCCATCGTACAGCGCTCCAATCTGACAGGAACCTAGACCTAGGGCCACGGCAGCCAAGGCAAAATTTGCGGCTATGTGGCCAGCATCGAGATAAATATACCGGTAGGCCCGCTGGCCATACTTCCAAATAGATCTGGCAAATACCGCTGTCCAGACGAAAACGGCGCTGGCTGAGTAAGCCATGTCCTGATCCAGGGCGGCTTTGGCGATTTCCAGACGGAAATCCCCCTTCTTGAGTTGTTCCAGCTGATGATCGGCAACCGCATAGTGATAGATTCCTTGCTCGATGTTCTCGACGTTGTGGATGACCACATAGGTTTCTATCGGATACAGGGCGCCGGCAGAAGGAGAGGTCCTGAATTCAAAGCCCATCTGTTCACGGGTGATGCCCTGAGTTGCCCAAAGGAGTTGAGCCAGTGAGTTTTTGGCAACAGCCTTGTTCTTGAAGCTTCGAATGCTTTGGCGGTGTTTGATGGTATCCCAAAGAGGCAGTCCTCCATTTCTGGTCGGCGAGTCGAGTTTGACCCTGGGGGCATCGGGATAGATTTTGTAAGTTTTGGGTTTTGCGCTCCAGATGAGAGGGCCACCGGCAAGTTTTCCCCTTGCGTATTTCGTTTCTTCCTGAAAAGTGTCACCCGGTCCTTTTTTCATTTTGACCACCTCATCGCAGTGCTATCTGCGCTGTGCGCTCTCGAGTTTTTCTTTAGCCAGTTTGAATCTCGGAGCGATTTTCAAGGCTTTTTTATAGTACTCGATGGCCTTATCTTTTTGACCGTTTACCAGATAGAGGTCTCCGATATCGGTCCGCAGTTTGGCATTCTTCGGGTAGAGGGCTTCGGCCACATTAAAGGCAATCATAATCCTGTCGTTTTTCCCGGCCTCGTTGAGTTGGCGGGCCAGGTTGTACAAAGAACTGAGTCCCACAGCGGAATAGTCCGGATCGAGTGCCAGCGCTTTCTTATAAAGAGCGAGGGCGGAATCGAAATCCTTCGCCCAAACATGCGCCTCCGCAAGGTTGCCCAAGGGGCCGGGGCGGTTTGGGTAGAGGTCTACGGCTATATTGAGAATACGGAAAGCCTCGGTATGTTTGTCTTTTTTCGAAAAATAACGAGAGACTCTGGCGATTTGGTCGGTGTAGTCGGGGTAGATGTCCATCGCCGAAAACGCCTCTTTGAGCTTTTGCTCAAGCTCGGCGAAATTCGTCTCGGGAGAGACAAAGAATGTCTTCAGCGCGTCGGTGTAGACAATGTCCCAGTCTTTGGCCCAGGAGGTGATCAAAGAAGAAAAACTCTCTCCAAATTTGAGCTTGATACTGCTTTCCGGCCAAGTTGTGCTCAGCGCGCAATAATCTTTGAAAAACGCCAGCGGACCGCTTTGGCGATATGCGTTGAGCCTGTCTGCTCCGTATTCCTCGGCCAGGGCATATGCCATGTAGCTTCCCACTTTGACCAGGGATTGCTTTCCTGCGGGATGGAATCCCTCCGTGATTTTTGTCCTCGTCTTTTTAAGATTAGCTCTCAAGCTGCTCCTATTGACGTATTTGTGGAAATAAGCGAAAGAATCGGTGAGGTCATTGGCGTCTTTGGCAAGATGCCCGTTGTTCCAGTGGTATGCGCTGAGCCCTTGAGAAAAGATCTGCTGGCAGGCCTCGATCATTGCCTGGCTGCTCAAGTCGGCGGCGTACATCGAGAGATCCAGGTCCTCACCGAGCACCAACTCGGCCAATCTGTTGGCGTAGAAGGGGCGGTCAAAGCTCTCCAAATTGGATGCCATGGCCAGGGCAAAACGTTCGGTGGGAAAGATCATCAGATAAGTTCTGGTTTCGGCCTGAGATCCTCCGTGGGCCACTCGGAAATGACCGTTTAACGCCCGGACATCCCATCCCATTCCGTAGCGGGTGAAATAACCGTTGCGAAGAACCATAGAGGTGAACATCTGGCGCCAGGTCTCGCTTTTCAGGAGTTTTCCGTTGATGATACCGAGGGCGTATCTCAACAGGTCCACGACGGTCGACCGGAGGCCTCCTGCTGCGAAACGGCTGGAGATATCCACATATTCCGAGTTTGCCAGCTTCCCCCGTATCAAGCGATAACCGCGGACCCGGTGGGGTATGATATCCTCTGGACTGTCCAATCTGGTGTTGCTCATGCCCAAAGGTTTGAAGATGTTTTCGGTGATGTACACCTCGTAGGGCTGGCCTGAGGCGCCTTCAATGACAGCTCCCAGAAGATTGTAGCCGTAACTCGAATAGACGTAGTGTGTTCCGGGCTCGGCGACCAGGTCGAAATCTTGGAAGATGGCCAGCGATTCCCTCGTGTTCTTGTGAACCTTGATGTGGCCTTCCACGCTGAAGTCTCGGTAATGGCTGATGCCTCCGAGGTGGCCCAGCAATTGACGGACTGTGACCGGCCATTTTTTCTTAGGAAAATAGGGCACATAAGCCTGGACTTCCTTGTCCAGGTCGATTTTCCCCATCTCCACCAGTTGGAGGACACCCAAGGCAGTGATGGTTTTGGAGACTGAGGCCAGGCGATAGGAATTGTCGGCTCGGGCGGGGACCATGTTTTCCAGGTCCGAGTAGCCGAAACCCTCCACCCAGACATGGCCATCCTTTAAAAATCCGACGGAAAGGGCCGGAACATGGTCGATCACCATGTGTTCGCGGACAAATTTCTCGAACTGCCCGATCGCTTCAGCAAAGGGCGATGGCGCTTCCTCCTGGCTGAATAGTGCTGGAGGAATAGTCAGGAGCAGAACCAGGATAAGATGGACTGTGACGGCCTTATTTTTCATAAAACTGATAACCACACGCCTTGTTTGTATATTCATGCGCGATGTGTCCGCAGTCTATAGGGCGAAGCCAAAGATGACAAACAGTATGATAGCGAAAAAAGCTGCCAATAAAGCATAGGGCACCTGGGTCCTCACGTGGTCGATGTGATCTGTGGCTGAAGCCATGGAAGAGATAATGGTCGTATCCGATATAGGCGAACAGTGGTCACCGAACACTCCTCCGCCCAGTACAGCGGCGATAGTCAAACCGGGATGAAGGCCGATGATGTTGATCATGGGCACGGCAATGGGAATCATGATGGCGAATGTCCCCCAGGATGTGCCGGTCGAGAAGGCGATGAAACAGGAGATGAGAAAGATGACCACGGGTATGATCCCGGGATTCAGGGTGGATTTAGCCGCCTGGGCAACGAAGGGACCCGTCCCCAGAGCATCGCAGGTGTCGCCGATGGCAAAGGCCAGGATCATCAAGCTTGCCAGGGGAATGATTCCCCCCACCCCCTTCATGAACACGTCCGTGATTTCCTTGCCGCTCATGATTTTTTGAGCCTTGTAAGCTACGGCACCTGCCATCAGTCCGCAGATGACGGCCCAGAGGACAGACAGGGAACCCGAGCCCTCCATGATATTCCCCTTCCCCGTGATGAACAGAACCACCGGCATCATGATGACCATCGTGGCCACGGGCAGGATCATGTTTATGGCACGAAGGGGTATTCCCTGCTTTTCCTTCAGCATGATCACTTCGTCGGAGATCAGGGGTTCGGCTCCGTCCCGGAGCAGTTTCCCTTCCTCCCTGACCCGCCGCTCTGCCTCTTTCATGGGCCCGATGTCCTTTCCTGTGAGGACGACGAAGATAACCAGGCTGAGGGCAGCGAAGGCGTAGAAATTAAAGGGAATCGAGGCGATAAAAACTCTGATGGGATCTTCGATTCCCTGGGCGGCCAGAAGGCCAAGCACAAAAGCACCCCAGGCATTCAAGGGTATGATGATGCATTTCGGGGCTGAAGTCGAATCGAGGATATAGGCCAGCTTTTCACGGGAAACCCTGACCTTATCGAATATCGGCCTGCAAACGGCACCCGAAACTAGAACACAAATATTGCTCTCGATAAAGATAACGAAGCCCAATAACCAAGCCAGCAAACCCGCCGATCTTCGGGTCTTGACCAAACCTTTGCTGACGACCCAGTTGACAAAGCCCTTCATCCCTCCCGAAAACTGAGTAAAGGTAATGATGGCTCCGATAATGGCGCTGAACAGGACGACACGGGTGTTGTCGGCGTCTTCGAAAACGGCAACCAGGATATTGACTGTTTGAATGACTCCAGTCAGGGGATTCCAGCCGTTCATGATCGTCCAGCCCAACCAGATGCCGACTATCAAGGAGATGTAGACATGTTTTGTTTTGATAGCCAGGAAGATAGCCAGTAAAGGCGGCAGGATTGAAAGCCATCCGTAGGAATCCATGTTTGGTCAGTTTGATATACCATCCATTGTCAGAGATGTCAACTTCTCTGGTCAACCAAGGGCAAGGTAGGGGAAACTTCTCAGCGATCGAAGTGGGCTCTCCCGCTCGAGATCTCAATGAATTTGAAGGGAGATGTGAGTGGGTGAGTTAATATCCGTGGTCGGCGAGGATTTCGTCACTCCCCCAAGTGCCTCACACAGATGCAAACCTGCCTCGACCGGTCCCCCTCTCACTCCATGCGGTCCATCAGGAGCTGAATTGCTTATAGACTTAATGTATCTCCCCAGAAAATCCGGAGGATGAGAACTCGGAGCGCCAACCTGCGTCCTTATTATGCCGGATAATTTGACAAATTCAGTGATATCTGGCTTTTGAGTGAATCCTTTCCTGCCTGAAGGTCTTTTTCCGTTGACCGGATAGAGTGATGTGATATAGTCTTAGAAAAGACAGGACGTCCGGCGATGAAGGGAGAAGAAATGGAAGAAACGGACAGAGAGAGGGCGGCCGAGTGGGCCCGGGACCTCTTGGAGAGATCCGATTGGGTTATTCTCGATACGGAAACCACGGGCACATCACCGCACGACGAGATCGTCCAGATCGCCCTAGTCGGATCCGACGGGAGAGTACTCTACGATTCTCTGGTGAAGCCAACCCGCCCCATCCCTCCCGGTGCAACAGCCATTCACGGCATTTGCGATGCCGATGTCAGGCATGCGCCCTCATTCCCTGAAGTGTACAGCCGAGTCCGAGAGATTCTCTCCGGGAAGAGAATCATCATCTACAACGCTCAGTTTGACCTTCGGCTCATTCACCAAACACTGGCCAAACATAACCTTCTGCCCTATGGCCTGGATTCGGACCAGGCGGATTGCGCGATGCTCGTCTATTCGGCTTGGGTAGGAGAGCGCTGGTTGGATGGTGGGTACAGGTGGCAGAAGCTGGAGAATGCCGATCATTCGGCTGTGGGTGACTGCCTGGCCACCTTGGCCTTGATCAAGAAGATGGCCAAAGGCTGAGCACTTTCAAGGCGCCAATTCCTTCTTAGTCACTGTGGCAACAAGCTCTGCCTGAAGGGCGTTCAATTTTGGAGATAAACTGACGGGATAGTACTTCGGCCCGCCTTCGATGGATTTGTAAGAAGCCGCCAGCCGGGAGAATTCCTCGAGAAAAGTAGTCTGGATTTGCGGCAAGGCCGGCGAAGAGAAGATGATCTTGCCTTTTTCCATAACTTTCTGGAGCAGAGGCTCGCTCTCCGGAAGATCGTCATCCCTCAGCCCGATCACGTCCTTCTTCATCTGGCCGCTTCCGGTCTGAAAACGGTAGACTTGCTTGGCGAAGGCCAATGTTTCTTTTTCCGAGCTGAGCTTGAGGACGGGGTGCCCCGCATACTGCACCAACTTGTAGACAATATCCAAATAGGCCGCATCGGCCGAAACTCCCATCTTTGTGCCGACTCCGAAGGCATCGATATCAGCGCCGTCGTCGAGGACTTTTTTGATTTTGTACTCGTCGAAGCCCCCGCTGGCGAAAATCTGGGTGCTGTGCAGGCCGGCCTCTTCGAGAATTTTTCTGACTGCACGGCTGAGTTGAGCCATGTCGCCGCTGTCGAGACGGACTCCTTTCAACTCTTCGCCTCGCGCAGCCATTTCCTTCCCCACTTCGGCAGCCTTTCTAGCTCCGGATATGGTATCGTAAGTGTCCACAAGCAGGATCGAATTCTCGGGAGCGGTTTCGACAAAGGCGCGGAAAGCTGCAATCTCCTCATCAAAGCTGTTGATAAAAGAATGGGCCATGGTTCCGAAGATGGGGAGGCCGTAGTGGTTGCCGGCTCGAACATTGCTCGTCCCGATGAAGCCGCCGATGTAACTGGCCCTGGCCACTTTCATCCCCGCATCGATGCCTTGGGTTCGCCTGAATGAGAAGTCCACAAGGTCGCGGGGCCAGGCGGCCTGAACACAGCGGGAAGCCTTGGTGGCGATCAGAGTCTGGAGGTTGATGGTGTTGATGCAGAAGGTCTCGATGATCTGTGCCTCGATCATCGGCGCTGTGACTTCCAGGATAGGTTCGTTGGCGAAAAACAGGCGCCCCTCTGGGATGGCGACCACATCTCCTGTAAAGCGCAGACTTTCCAGATAGGAAAGAAATTTCGGTTTGAACATTTTAGTGCTTTCCAGATAGGCCAGGTCATCTGGGGTAAACTGCAGGGTGGAGATATAGTCGAGGACGTCGGGCAAGCCTGCCGAGACAAAGTAGTTGCGATGAGGAGGGTAATTGCGTATGAACAGGCTAAAAGTGGCTGCCTCGTCTATTCCGTGCTCGAAGTATGCGGCGGCCATAGTCAATTCGTAGAGATCTGTCAGAAGCGCCGCATTTTTGATGCTGTCCATCATAATACTGTTGCCCTTTTTCCTCGGGGGAACCGAAAGCCTAGGAGCTGTTTCCCTCCTCAAAAAGGATGTCGTCCGTCGATTTGACGACATCCCCTGTGTACAACGTGGAGACTTGCCTCAAAGTCAGGGCTTGGTCAAATTCTGTCAGGGCCGAAATCCCGTCGGCAGGCATTATCACCTGGAACCAGCGCAGTCCCGCTGAGGCCGCGGTGTGGAGGACGCAAATGTTCGCAACTGTCCCCACAATGACCAGGTGTTTCACTTTCCAGACATAGGTCAAAAAGTGCTCAAGCCATGTCCCGTAGAAACCGTCATACCGGCTTTTTGGACAGACAAGATCGCCGGGATCAGGCTTCAACTCGGGAATGATCTCCCATCCCCAGGTGTTGATGAGACAGTGCTCGGGCCAGATGGCGAACTCCGGATCGTCAGCGTAGGTCGTGTCCTGGGTGTAAGCCAGGGGGATTCTAGCCTTGCGTGCGGCCCGGAGCAGCCTCTGGATATTGGGGACGGTTTCGATTGCTGTCGGTACGGTTAAGCTTCCTTCTGGGTTCACAAAATCGTTCTGCATATCAATTATAATCATGGCCGTCGATCGGCTGGGAACTCTGACCTGCTCTTTATAGAGCATTTCAGGCACCTGGACAGATTTTCCTGGGATGAACGGAACGCTCATGATTCATCTCCTTTGGCGAAAGACCCGAAGACACTCGCCCTTTTCGCTCTTTGACCGGAGTATTCATAAACTAATGTCGATGGGAATGACCTGCCTGAGAGAGAAGAGAACCCGACGGCTTTTTGGACATGACCTATTCCAGCTCGATGGTCTGAACATAGTCTAGGCAATCGCCATTTTTTTGTGAACAATTTTTCTTATAGCTATAGCACGAGATAGAAATGAAATCAAACTGGATTCATTTTGGGAAAATTATCTTCAACCCAAAAGGAGATAACGGCTGTGACGGCCCCTTCTTCTCCAGCGGGATTAGCCCGGATAAAACGTGTTGTGATCTGTGCCTTCTTCACCACCGGCCGGGTTGGCTCCTCCGGATCCTTTTTGCTTAAAAGCCCTTTGATGACCTGGTAGGCGGCTGCAGCCGCACCCAGGATGGGGATACCGCCCGCATCAGGGGATGGCTCGGCACTCGAGTCGTAGGGGTTGATTTGATAAGGGCGGGGTATGGCCGCTATGTCTTTGGACAGCTTGGCCGTGTGCAGCTTTCGGTAGGAAACAACCAGTTGTCCGCCCACATACATGGAAACGATGTGCTCACTCTCTGTGGGTGCTTCGACCCGTTCCTCCTCCAATTTCTGGGGGAGGTCGATGCGGATATCGATCTTGAATGTCCTTTGGACGACATAGGATCCGGCCTTGAGTTCCAGCGTGTAGGCATAAGTCCCCGACTGTTCAAATCGATTGCGTACGTCGAGGTCGAAGGAATTGAATCCTTTAAGGAATTGTCCGCCCTTGATGACTCCGCTGTCATCCGAGAGTTTGTAGAGAACATCCATGTTCACGTCGATGCCCACGACCAGATTGTTTGGAGGAGTGGTCCTCTGGCTGGCACCGCTGTCGATCAGGCCGATGTCAGAAATCAGGCGAACGTTTTCTTGGGCCACGAGGGGAAGTACGGATCCTAAGATCCACACCCAAACAAGCAGTCTTTTATTCATAGTACTGAAACAAGAGGTCGGCTTCCAGCCGATCAAGCGGAAAGTCAATGGGCAGCGCCGGAAGGGGAGCACTCAGTTCGATAGCCTTTAGGGCAGCCATATCGAGATGGGAAAGACCGGAGGAGTTTCTGATTTCAAAGGATAGCAGCTCTCCGGATTTAGCGACAACAATCGAGATCTCAACGGCTTTCTTATCCTCTCTCCCGCGGGCAGGAGGGATGGTCCAGTTCCTCTGAATACGCGCGATCGCATTCTCCGCCCAGGGCGTTATGTCGTATTCGACCACATTCTTGGCCGCCGGTTGCCCGCGGGAGGAAACGCCTGCTCTGATTGTTCTGGAAGGGTTGCCCCGCAGTGGTTGAGTTTGAGAGGGGTTGGGACGAAGATAACTCAGAAGGTCCAGCTCATCCGCGGTCATCTCCCTCTGCGTGTCTGGCTCTTCAGATTCAACAGGGGTGACATTCAAAGTGAAGCCTGTCTTCTCGCTTCGGGGTGAGTCCAGCCTGAATTCCGAGGTCAGCTCAGGCGGAAGGGATGCGATTTTATCCGTGGGGAGTCGCCCCCGGCGGATCGATCTCTCCAGTCCAACGTCTGAGGCCGCCTCAGCCGTACTTCCGGCATCACTTGCTCCTCCTGGGCTTTGGTCAGCACCGGAAATGTTTTCGAGTGAGGCATCCTCTCTGTGAGATGGCAGCCTATTGGTGGTTGGTATCCTGATCTCACCCGGAGAGGCAATGATCACGTCAGTCACTTTTTCGTAGACACGGAATTCGACAGGGGAAAAGAGGAAAATGACAAGTCCGATGACAGAGGCGTGGAGCAATACTGAACCCATAAAACAGAGAAGTCTCCGCTTGAAATCAGGGTTTTGTGGGAAAATTTTACCTGTCTCCTCTGTTTATTCTAGCACAATTATTCCCTAATATTCTTGAATTCACACCGTGTCGAAAAAGTTGCGTTCCTGTTTTTTATGTATTCTTTACTGGGGATATGGGCAGAGAATATGTTCCTCGAACATAAGTTTTTGTGTGCAGAGATCGGTTTTGGCTGGTCTGATTACAGGGTGAAAGTCAAAACGAACTGTCTTCCATTGGACTCCGCTTCAGGTCGTTAAGTTCTCAAATTTGAATACAGGGCGTTCATAAAATTTTGGACAGTTTTCCGTCCTATCCCGCACAGGTCAAAAAACTGTTCTTTCTGAAGAAGTTTGCAGTCAACAAAGACTTTTCCCTCTGAGGACGTGATCATGATCGACATTCGAGGGGTGGCGTGCTGGAGCACATGTCGTCCGCTTTGGGCTGAGATAAAGCCCGTTTCTTTATCTACACTGTCGATGGTGTACCCGATATCGTTGACAGCCCGTATGGATGCCTTCCAAACCTCATCGAAGGTGCGATCTTGAAGCAAATTGACGTCCTGATGGATTGTCTGATTGACACAGGATACAGCCATCGGGATGAGCGCAAGCAGCCAAATCCCTTTCATTCTGACCTCCTTCAAGGCAATCCGATGCGGCCTCTATTGGCCTCATTCTGAATTAGGCAGCAAAAAATATGCCATTACAACTCTCCTGAAAAGGCAATATGGAAAAGAGTTCGGGTGACCTCTAGAGGGGACAAATTGGAATTCTCCGGACTTTTTTGGAACAAATCAGCCCTGGCAGGCTGGTGGCGAGACGTTTGACCAGGATGTCTTGAATCGGAACCTGGAATCAAAGGGATGAGATGAGACCTTCGCGGTAGAGCTGATGGGAGTCCTTGACCTCTAGATCATTCGTTTGGATGAAATTGATAGCTCTGGCCAAGGTGGCCACCATACGTTCCTTTTCATCGGGAAGAGTCCCGGAGACTCCCTTGTAGATGATGGAGTTCCCGGCCCAAAGATAGTTTGTCAGGTGATCGCTGGCCAGAAAACAGTCCTTGATGTCCAGCGTTTCTATGAACAGCTTCACTTCCTCGAGTCTCTCCAGCGGCGGAGTGAGAGAGAATTCATGTGCGGCCAGTTTTTCATCGAGAGGTGTTCCGTGCTGGATGGTCAGGGTGCGCAGCCTGATGAAATCGGGCTCGGCCTTGTTAAGAACTCCGGCACTGTTGACAGCGTGCTCTTTCCACCTGTCTTTTCCACCTGCCCCGCTGAGTACGTAAAAGGAGATTTGAAAGCCCGCTTTTTTGGCTTTCTGTCCTGCCCGGGCCATCTCTTCCGGGGTAGCGCCTTTGCACAGCCGTTGAAGAACGACAGGGTCGCCCGATTCAAGACCCAGATGCAGCCTGTCCAACCCGGCAGCTCGGACAGATTTGAGAAATTCCATCTTCCGGCTCAAGATAGTCTTGGCTCGTGCATAGGATGTGACCCGTTGTGTCTCCGGGAAGGTTTCTTTGATGAACGTCATGATTTCGACCATGTTTTTGTGCACCAGACTGTCGCTGTCACCAAGAAATATGGTTGCGGCTTCACCGTAAATCGTGCGGGCCTTGAGCACATCTTTTTTCACGTCCCCGAGAGGTTTGGACTCGAACTTCAGATTCTTGTACATGGCGCAGAATTCACAGCGATTCCACGGACAGCCCCTCGTTATGCGAATCAGGGCGCTGTTGGCCTCGTTGGGAGGCCGGAATGGCGGAAAATCATAATGAATGCTTTCAAAATGCATGGCTCTATAAAAGTAAAGGATTTGAGCCTTTTTCGCAATAGCTGCGCCGAGGTCTACAATGGCCCTCTGGGCTGAGCGTATCCATCCCCTTAGATTCAGGAGTCTTCGCTTCACCAGGCACTCAAAAACGTGATGAACCTGTGGCAGCAAGGCGCTGTCTGTGTGTGCTGAATCAGAGTGGAGGGCACAAGCAGAGCGGAATCCCTTTCTGTCCGATGTGCATGGGATATGAAATGCAACCCTATGTTCAACGTGGTTAGGGTTCGCTGGAATCATTCATTCCTTTCAATGGGAGGACTCATCCCAAATCTGGAGAGGACACAACCGTTGTCATTTGACGGGAGGAGCAAAAACTGGTATCAATGCTGTTGCCTTAAAACATCCGAAAAGCAGGGAGAAAATATGATGGAATACAGGCTTCTAGGAAACACGGGTGTCATGATTTCCCAACTTTGCTTTGGGACCATGTCTTTCGGCGGTGATGCGGACGAGAGAAATTCGGATGAGATGTTTCATTACTGTCGGGAAAAAGGCATCAATGTCTTCGACTGTGCCGATGCCTATCAAAAAGGCTTGGCCGAGGAAATATTGGGGCGGCTCATCAAAGACTGCCGGGAAGAACTTGTCATCACCAGCAAAGTCTATTTTCCGATGAGTGATGATATGAACGCCCAGGGAAGTTCCCGCAGGCACATCGTGCGTGCGGTCGAGGAGAGCCTTAAACGATTGGCCACAGACCGCATAGACATCTACTTCCTACACAGATTTGACGACTCCACACCTCTGGAGGAGACGCTGCGAGCCCTGGATGATCTGGTCCGTCTGGGAAAGGTCGTCTACACCGGTGCCAGCAACTTTGCAGCCTGGCAGGTGGCCAAGGCATTGGGTGTGTCTGCTCGGGAAGGGTATGTTCCCTTCGCCTGTGTCCAACCCATGTACAACCTGGTGAAACGTCAGGCCGAGGTCGAGATACTCCCCCTGGCCCAATCGGAAAACTTGGCCGTCCTGCCTTACAGCCCTTTAGGAGGGGGACTCTTGACCGGAAAGTACGGTGTGAAGACCGGGCCCGATTCAGGACGTCTTATCGAGAATAAAGTATACAACACACGCTATGGGGCCGGATGGATGTACCAGACGGCAGAGGACTTCACGCGATTTGCCGAGGAGAATGGATTCAACCCGGTTAGCCTGGCTGTGGCCTGGGTTGCCAGCCACCCGGACGTAACCGCGCCGATCATCGGGGCCCGCAGTGTGGAGCAACTCAAGGGCTCGATCGCGGCCGTGGACATAAAGATGACACCCGAACTGCGCCAAGCCATCTCTGCGCTGTCCCCCGAACCGCCGCCGGCCACAGACAGGAATGAAGAGAGGACGCCTCATACCTTATCCTCCCGCTAGATATGGCTAAGGACCTCTGCCAGCTCAACATCTTCAAAAAAAACTTAGCCCTCTCTCTCAAGGATGTCTGCCCAGGATGTCTCTGGACCCGCCAAAGTTCCTTTGGCCGACACCCTTGTTTGAGAATTCGGTCATTTCAGAGGCGATGCACGGGCTGCCGGCAGATTTGAGATTATAACCGTTTGTCATGCCTTCCGGATTCCGGGCACCTCCAAACACCACCAACCGTGATGGGAGATCTAAGGGCTCATTTGGTTAGACTGGCAATGACCTCTTTCACCAGATCGTTAAATTCCTTAGGTCGCTCGAGCATAGGATAGTGTCCCGTGTGCTTCATTATAACCACATCGAAATCGGTCTTCACTTTCCTGTTTCCGGCTACATCGGTGGGATAGAGATCTCCGTTGATAGCTCGGAGAGGTACGGCCAGCCGCCGGGCCGCTCCACTCTCATCATACCCGGAGAATGACCTGAACATTGCCTGGGCCGCTTCGGGCGATGTCCCAGCCATGCGCCTTTCAGCGTCAGCCATCAGGGCCGGATCGGCATCTGCATGGAAGAGCATCCGGACCATCTGCTTCAGAGCGCCGGCAAAATCGCGCTGGAAGGATTCGGCCCTCTGTTTTGCCTCTTCGGGCGTGATCCTATAGTCAAGGCGCTGGAAGGTGTCGACACCAACGACGCCAAGGATTCGATCCGGAAGCAGGAGGGCTGCTTCGATGGCCACAGGCCCCCCCAGTGAGTTGCCGAAGAGAATGACCTTCTTCAATTTCTCTGCCGTGATGACCGCTTTCACGTCAGCGCCGAACTCAGGAATTCCCCATTTTTTCCTGTCGAGTCCCGACTCCCCATGGCCAGGAAGATCGAGGGCAACGACGCGGTGACCACTGGCAAAAATTCTGAGCTGCCCTTCCCAGAACGTGCGATCGGCTAGTCCGCCGTGGATGAAGAGCAGAGCAGGATCTCCGGCCCCTGAAGCCGAATAGACAATGGGCACTCCATCCTCTGCCAGGCATGTTTTTCTTTCGATTTGAACCTCCATGGTTTTTTCTCCGTTCCCAACGGTTGCCGCAGCCAGTAGAGCAGCCACCGTCAGCATTCCAATCCGAGCGAGATGATACAGAACACGCATATTAACCTTTTTCCATGATTATAGAATTCCGCCGACGCAAATTCCAGGCCCTTTCTCTCCAGCTGTCGGATCTCCGGGTCGAAAAACGAAAGATTTCCCGAAAAAATCAACGATGGTGGTTCCTCCGGATGGTGGAATCAAACCTAAGGCGGCGATGGGATCAAGATGAACCTCCCGTGCGATGGATGTAATAAAAGGATTTCATTTCTTCAATGTCGTTGTCGTCCTCTGTAAACGGCATGTCGTTTACACGTTCAAGTTTCTGGGCGATCGCTTCCGCCTCCCGGAAATAGGATTCACGCAAACGCGGGATGGCGGAGAGACTGATTTTTTCGGGTTCAAAACCGCTGTCCACGGAAAACCCTGGGAAGTTCTCCTCAAAATCCGTATGCTTCCACTCGGCCTTCGCCATGTCGAAGGCATATTTTTTGAGGAACAGGTGCCCCTTTTCGGCAAGAAAGCGTATGGCTCGGACCAGGAAATCCACATCTTCCCGATTGTGCGTGTAGTGGATATTGACCCGGACCCAGCCCGGTTTTATCCCCTCACAGCCCCTGAGGATGAGATTTCGGAACTTCTGCGACGTTTCCGCATCGATGTTCAGCAGGATGTGTCCGTAAGGCCCGGCACAGCTGCATCCTGCGCGGGACTGGATGCCGAAGAGGTCATTCATCAATTTGGTGACGAATTTGGGGTGCAAAATCCTGTCCTTGTGTCTGATGTTGAAGGAAACGATCGAGACTCTGCGCTCAGCGGCCACGTCCCCGACGAGCTCGAGGTTTGTAATTTTGGCCAGCGCGGAGAGGAAATAGGCGGTATGCTCCGCTTCGATCTTTTCGATCGTATCGATTCCGATCTTGTTTTTAAGCTCGAGGACGAAGGCGGCCTTCAACCCCTGAAGGATGGGCGGAGTCCCAGCCTTTTCCCGTGTCTCGATGTCCTGGGCAAAATCGTGGGCTTGGAATCCCACATAGAGCACGGTCCCTCCGCCGGCCGTGGTGGGAGGGAGGTCCTTCCGGTAAATTTTTTCGTTGAAGACCAGGACGCCGCTCGTACCCGGTCCTCCAAGAAATTTGTGCGGCGAGAAGAATATGGCATCGAAGTAACATTCTTGATCGCGATTCATATCAATCTCCACATAAGGAGCCACGGCCGCGAAATCGAAGAAGATGAGGGCGTCGCGGGCATGACAAATTCTGGCGATATCATAAACTCTGGTCCGGATGCCGGTTATGTTCGAGCCTGCGGAGAATGAGCCGATCTTCAGCCGGTCGTCATATCTGGGATCGGCCAGCTCATTCCCGAGTCGCTGCAGGTCGATCATGCCGTCTCTGCCAAAAGGTATCACGACCACGTCCGTAAAAGCCTCGCGCCACATCAGCTCGTTGGTGTGGTGCTCGTAGGGCCCGATAAAGACTACGGGGCGGCTTTTGGACAAGGCCGAAAGAGTTTCGCCCGGCCTGCGGCATTGCTCCGAAATAGCCCTCTCGATCCTTTCTTTAGTGACGGGGGGAATGTAGACGCCGATGATTTCCTGGAGTTTTTTCAGCGCTCCTGTTGTCCCGGATCCGGTCATGATGATCTTTCCCTTCGGACCGGCATTGACCAGTTCTTTGATCTTTGTTTCGGCTCGATGAAGGAGAGCGGTCAGGTATTTCCCGGAGTAGTCATCTTCGGTGTGGGTGTTGGCGTAGGATTTTTCGATGTTTCTGATTTTATCCTCGATCATGCCCAGACCTCGCCCCGAGGCGGTGTAATCGGCATAAAGGAGATGACGTTTGCCGAAAGGCGTGTCAAAGAGAATATCGTTGCCCAAGATCTGTTGCCGGATCATATCAAGACTGTAACCTGTCATTGTGCGTCTCCTGCTTCGGACTGATCCTCCCATTATACAGTGAATACGGCCTGAAAAAAAAAGCAGTTATGCAGAGGGTGCCGTTGGTGTATGATGGTGGATGTCGGGTGACAGGAAAACTTGAAATGAGCGGGTGTGGAAGCAGCCCGACATTCCGGTTGTGACGAGGAGAGGGACATGGTATGGTTTTATGTTACCGGTTCAAAAAAAGAGCTGGGGTGAAGGTATGAATTGGAGAATCTTGGCGAAAATACTGGCGGCCAATCCGAAACTTCTGTTGGTTAAGCCATCCATCAACGCCTTTATGCTTCGCTATCTGCGCAAGTTCACGGCGACAGACATCGAAGGAGCGCTCGTCCTTCATTCGCATTTGCCTCCCTTAACGAGCAAGGCTTATTCGCGTTTTGTAGACCTGCATTTGCTCAAACGAATTTCCGGTCCATCCCACGCCCAGATTGGATTGACCAACGCTTGCCCCCAGAACTGCGAGTACTGTTACAACAAAGACCGGACGGGCAGAGAGATGGACACTTCGACCATTAAAAAAGCCATTCAAGATTTGAAAGAATTGGGGGTTGTCTGGTTAGGCTTTACGGGAGGAGAGCCGCTCCTCAACAAGGATATCGTCCACATCACAGAAACGGCAGGTGAGGACATTGCCGTGAAACTGTTTACGACCGGCTGTACATTAACCCGGGAAATGGCCTCCGATTTGAGAAGAGCCGGACTGTTTTCGGTCTCTGTCAGCCTTGACCATTGGCAGGCTGAAGAGCACGACCGTCTCAGGCGTTACGAGGGGGCCTTTCAAACGGCCTTGGAGGCTGTAGACATTTTTAAAGAAGTGGGCGGTATTCATGTCGGAGTCTCGGCTGTCCTCTCCAAAGAAATGATTGAAAAAGGTCAGGTGGAGGAGTTTCTGGAATTTCTAAGCGGCCTCGAGATACATGAGGCCTGGCTCAGCGAAGCCAAACCCTCCGTGGCCGAATACTGGAGTAAGGACCTGCTCATTACCCCGGAAGAGCAGGCACGATTGATAGACCTGCAGGATCGATACAACAGAAAGAAGAGAATGACCGTGAATTACCTTGGACATTTCGAGAGCAAGGATCACTTCGGCTGCAACGCCGGCCATAAGATGGTCTACATCGATGCTTTCGGCGGTGTCAGCCCATGCGTGTTCACGCCCATGGTCTTCGGCAATATTCGGGAGACACCTTTGGGGTCTCTCATCCAGGATATGAATGTGTGTTTTCAGTCGTCGGATTCCTGCTTCATCAACACCAATTTCGAGCTCTTCCAGACACACCTCCTACAGGACGGCGAGTGCCATAGGGAACAAGCTCTGAAGATCATGGAAAAAGCCTGCTTTGGCCAGCTCCCGGAATTTTTTAAGATCTATGACAAATGAGATGTCCCGATGAAGACATATAAACTTATCAGTCTCTCCCTGATGATGGTTTTCATCGTTGTGGGAGGGGCCTTTCTTTTTATTCCCGGAAAGGTTTTGCTTTTCTTCAACAATCTTTCGGGTTTTTTCGGGCTTCCCCTCATCCCGATTCATGAAGCGGGCTTTTACCATATTCTGGCTGTGGGATATATGTATCTTGTTGCGGCCATCGCTTACCTGATGTTTCGTCATCCCGAGGATTCCGATTTTCCGCTCTTGCTGGCCCATGGAAAATTCGCCAGCTCATTCCTGTCGCTCTGCTTCGCTCTGGCCTTCAAACCCTATTTGATCCTTTGGGTGAACTGTATCGCGGACGGTGTTATCGGCCTGCTCGGTTTTCATTTTTACCGGGAATTGAGAAGAGAGAACGCATGAATGTCTTCCTGAATCTAATCAAAATTCACATTCCGTCATACGTGAAGAAAAAAAAACTGGAAGAACTTTTTTGCCTTGCTGCAGACGCCTTCCAATGCAAGGTTCCTGAAACAAAGGATCGTTCTTACAGAGAGCTTTTGGAGAGATTTGCCGCGTTTACTCGAGACGAGGTGCAGAAAGCCATGAAATCTGGAGACTCTTGTGCAGCACTGAAGAGCAGACTCTACAAAAACGCTTTGTCAATGGGGGAGAAGCTGAGAAGGAGACACGGGATCAAGACTTTATCGGATGCCATGACCATGAGCCATATCCTCTACCGCATCCTCGGGATCGAATTTCAGGGTAACAGGCGGGGTGAGGTTGTGATCCGGAGATGTTTTTTCAGCGATATCTATTCCAGCCGAATCTGCGAAGTTATCTCTGCTTTGGATGAAGGTGTGGCTGCCGGACTTTCTGGCGGCGGAAAGCTTTCCTTTACCCAAAGGATAACCGAAGGGAAAGACTGTTGTAAGGCCTTGATAAGCTTTGAGGAGAATTTGGAGTGAAAAAAGCTATCGTGGTGGGGAGCGGTGCCGGCGGTGCCACCGTGGCTAAAGAGCTTCAGGGAAACTATCAGGTTACGATATGCGAAGCCGGAAAAGAATTCCGTCCGTTCTCCTGGAATCTTGAATTTCTTGAGCTGGTCAAGAAGACAGGCCTGTTGATCGATGAGCGGGAGATTTCCCTCCTCTTTCCCGCCATGCGTATCCAGAAGACGACCGAAAAAATGATTTTGGTGAAGGGCATCTGCACTGGAGGAACAACCAACCTGGCGACCGGCAATGCCTTTCGTGCCGACCAGGACCTCAAGGACATCGGGATCGACCTGAATGATGAGTTTGCCGAAATACATGAAGAAATCCCCATCACTTTAGATCATCGTCACCTGTGGTGGCAGACGACGAAAGAAATTTTCAAAGTGTTCCAGGACATGAATCTGAACCCTGAGCCGATGCCCAAGATGGGGTATTACGGGCGGTGTCACCGATGCGGGAGATGCGTCATGGGTTGCCCGTCAGGGACTAAATGGGATAGCCGGCATTTTCTGCGGGAAGCGATGGCAAAAGGGGCTAAGCTCATCACCAAATGTCGGGTTACGAAGGTTGTTATCGAGAATGGCGAGGCGATTGGCGTTGAAGCTAACCATAGGCTTCGATCCCGGTTTTTTCCGGCCGACCTTGTGGTTCTGTCTGCCGGCGGGTTTGGGACTCCTCCAATTCTTCAAAATTCCGGGCTGGAATGCGAGCCGAATCTGTTTGTCGATCCAGTGCTCTGTGTCGCTGCCGAATGGCATCGATATTTTCAGAATCATGAGATTCCGATGCCCTTCGCAGCTCAGCAAGAACACTTTTGTCTTTCGCCCTATTTTGATCATTTGAGCTACTTTTTCAACAGGAACTGGAAATACCCTGCCCGAAATATCCTCAGTTTGATGATCAAATTGTCTGACACGAACTCAGGCTATGTCTCTCCCCGGAGTGTTGATAAAGAACTATCCGATCTGGACAAGGAGCGACTCAAGGACGCCGTCACCCTTTGTCAGGATATTTTCGAGCACCTTGGCATTGACAGGGAAAAGACATTTCTGGGGACGGTCAACGCCGGTCATCCCGGTGGCATGCTGCCGCTGAGAAAAACAGAGGCCGAGACGCTCCATAGGAGTGAGCTCCCTCCAAACTGCTATGTTGCGGACGCGACGCTTTTTCCGAAATCTCTGGGGAGCCCTCCCATATTGACGATCATCGCCCTGGCCAAGCGGGTCGCAAAAATTTGCCTGGACGCGTGCCCCAATCCGAGGTGATATCCGTCGCGAACTGAGACCCTTTGAGCGTATTCACACAGGACGGAATAAAGCTGGGGGATCAAGCCTTCATTCCCTTAGGGCTCAGAGAGAATCTCCTTCCGTCCTTCCTCATAAGACCCAGGTGGGCGAGACTTTGCATTCGTCACGAGATTGCGGATTCAGGAGCGACTTGGGTGGAGGCCGTCTTTGACGGCGGCCCTAGGGTCGGGAGCAAACGATGACGAATTCCGTGGATTCTGGATGGAGTTCGTGTTCACGGAAGTCGCCGTAGATGGTGTCGTAAAAGGGGCAACGGCACCAGTCATCTCGTAGGGATTCTCCATCTATTTTCTCCGTCCGTAGACATAATCACCGATGCGGCGCATCCAATTCAGTTCTTCCTCAGTCATGGGGCCTTTGGCCACTTCCACCAGGTTCTCTTCCATCTGAGCGGCCGTTGAGGGCGCAGAGGTGACCACATCCACGAAGGGACTGGAAAGGGCAAAGCGGTAGCAATCGCCGGGCGTAGGTCGCTTTTCTTCACCGGGAATTCTGTTGGATTTGACCAGAGACATTCGCCGTGTAGTCTGGAAGGCCACAAGGCCAGGACGATCCTCTGGGAGCAGGGGGAAAATATCTTGCTCGGCTCCCCTGTTGGCTGCGTTGTAGCGGATGTGGAAGAGGTCAAAGCGCAAATCCTTAGCCAGCTCGGGAATGAGGCTCCGCTTGTGCGTAGAAAGGCCGAGGTATTTAAAGGCGCCCTGCCTCTTCAGTGTCGCGGCCTCATCGAACAGCTTGTGTTTTGGGGCTGTGTTGTGCCAGCCGAGAAGAAGCACATCGGCGTAATCCAATCCCAGCTCCTGAAGGCCTCTCATCAGGCTTTTTTCCAGTCCTTTTCGGCTGCGCCTGAAGGCCTGGATGACCACGATAAGCTCTTCCCTTCGGCCTTTCGCGGTGATATTCCGAATGGCCTGAGCCATCTTCTTATTCCGCAGAGCACCCCAGTAGAAATAATTGCAGCCCGCCTCGAAAGCGGTTTCGATGGCCTCTGTCGGCGTTCCATAGGAGGCCCCTAATCCCAAACGGACTGCCATCAGTTCTGTTTTCCCCAGCTTGACTCTTTGCTTCAGCCAGTCATTCATTCCCTCATCTCCTCATGTAGGTTCTCATGTCTATAAGTTCTATTTTATGATCACGTCTCTGTCAATAGCCTGTGTCTTTGGTGTGGCTCGTTGGACTTGAATAATTTGGTTCTGCGCATCTCCAGCATGTCAACACGATAGGAGTCTTGGACGTTGGACTGAGCGATATTGAAAATGAACCATCCTCTTCAGGAGAATCTTTTGAGAAATGGCAGAGAGGGGGCGGAGCGGATGCCTAGGCCATTCGACTGGAGGGCAGGCTTTTATCCAGGTTCTCCAATTTATCAGGAATGTCTGTTTTTGACTTCATGAAAGACCCCTAACCTGATATGATGAATAAAATCAGCAGATCGCTAGTACATCACTATGGAGGAGGCAAAATGATTGTCAAAATTTGGTGGATTTGGATGATCATCGCCGCGCTTTTCATCATCGGTGAAATTTTCACAGCCGGATTTTTTCTGCTCTGCTTTGGCATTGGCGCGGCTATTGCTGGAGTGTTGGCCTTGCTCGGCGTCAGCTTTGGCTGGCAACTGGCTGTTTTTGTCATTGTCTCGGGAGTAATTTTTGTCAGCTCACGCCGGTTGGCGGAACGATTTTCGAAAAAACAGCCACCCGGGGTCGGAGCGGACCGGTTCATTGGGAAAAGAGGCATAGTGTTGGAAGAGATCGACAACAGTCTGAATACAGGTCGTGTCCGTCTCGACAAAGAGGAATGGTGGGCCGACAGCGCGGACGACAGTGTCATCCCAGAAGGAAAAAAGGTGGAAGTTGCTCGATTGGATGGGACCCATCTCGTCGTCAAAGTCATTGAGGAGGAAGAATAAAATGGAAATCGCCCTAGTTATTTTGGCCTTGGTCATATTTGTTATTGCCGCCACGGGTATCAAGATCATCAGACCCTGGCAAAAGGGATTGGTCGAGCGCCTGGGTAAGTATCAGCGGACAGCGGATAGCGGTCTGTCGATCATAATTCCCTTCTTGGAAAAATTGATAAAGGTTGATATGAGGGAGCAGGTCGTGGATGTGCCGCCCCAGGGTGTTATCACCAAGGATAATGTCGTCGTGGAAGTGGACGCCGTGGTCTATTACGAGGTAACTGATCCGGTCAAGGTGACCTACAATGTCACGAATTTTTATCTCGCCGCCACCAAGCTGGCTCAGACTAACCTGAGAAACCTCGTGGGCGACTTGGCGCTGGACGAGTCTTTGACGTCTCGCGAAGTCATAAACACCAAACTGAGACAGATCCTGGATGATGCCACGGATAAGTGGGGGACAAAGGTCACGCGGGTCGAGCTCCAGAGGATCGAACCCCCCGTCGACGTAACCGAAGCCATGCACAGGCAGATGAAGGCCGAGCGGGATCGACGGGCTATGATTCTCGAAGCCGAGGGAGCGAAGAAATCGGCCATTCTCAAGGCAGAAGGAGAGGCGGAGGCGATAATGAAAGTTGCCGATGCGAATAAATATGAAAAACTGACAGTGGCCAAAGGAGAGGCCGAAGCTATCGAGACGGTCTACGATGCTATCCACAAGGGACGACCCACGAATGACCTGATCGCTATCAAGTACCTTGAAGCCCTTCAGAAGATGGCCGATGGCCAGGCCACAAAGATATTTCTTCCCATCGAGGCATCGGGAATATTGGGAAGTGTGGCCGGAGTGGGTGAGTTGCTGAAGGAAAAAGACACACCCAAGGGATGATAATCAAAGGGGCAGCCCTCGAATTGACCGTCTGCCGATCCGAATCCAGCCCTCAACCAACGCATCCGCAGATTGACCAAGAGGGGCTGCCACTTTCCCTATTTGACCGCATCTATCGGCTGTGATATAAGCTAGAAAAGACTTCTGACAGCCAAAACTGGTCAGGACAAAGTGAAAAGGACAGCGTGCTTTTTCGCCATCAAAGACGACATCGTGAATGCTGGAGCCCCATATATGGATAAGGACGTTGTCTTGGATGGCAACTTGATGCGATCACGAAATCCGTATGACCTTCCGGCCTTCTGTCAAGAGATCTTTATCTTTCTGAAAACCAAAACGTAAAAGGAGGTAGTCATGGGCATTTCACGGAGAAAATTCATGCAGAACGTTGGTATGGGTGTAGCCGGGGTGGGGGCGGGCTCCCGATGGACGCAGGGATTGGAGAAAGTCTCGGGCGAATCGGCAAAGCTGCTGATTAGAAATCCCGACCACCCCAAGCCGGCCAAGTTTGACCGCCTTCCCCTGGAGTGGTACAAGAAGACAGTCAAAAGGCTGAAGGAAAAAGTCGGCGAAAGAGATGTTGAAGTCATCCTCCTCCAGGAGAGATGGAATATCGTCTATTTTACCGGTCTCTTCCACAGCACGACAGAGAGACCATTTTATGCGGTTTTCCCGGTCGATGAGGACGGCCTCTACTGGTTTCACCCCGGCTTGGACAGAGATTTGGTGACATCCTGGTGGCATACGGATAATTCCTATTACTTCGACTTTCTCCATGCCGAGGGGGGATTCCCCAACCTGGGGCAGGTGGTTATGGGTCAGGCGGTCGACCTCTTCGAGTGGCTCCTTGTGGAGCTCAAGGCGCGGGGCTGGGGCGAAAAAGTCATCGGGGTCGACGCCGAACTCACTCCCTCCAGAATGGAAAAAGTGAAGGCCGTCCTTCCCAAAGCTCGCGTCGTTGACATCTCTGATACCTGCATGAAGATGCGTATGGTCAAGACTGAAGAGGAGATTGCCCTCACTCAAAGGGCCATGGATTATTTCAGTAAAATTCACTCTTTTGCCAGAGACTATCTGCTGGAAAAGGGAACAGATGCCACGGACTATGAGATCGGAAAAACGGCTGAAGAGTTCGGGACGGACTTGATCATGAAGGATATCAAGAGAGACGGGAAACCCCATACGGCCGTGGGCATCCAGGTGGGAATCAGTTGCCGTACGGGTGCGGCCACAGGCTATCCCCATCCCAATCAATCTTTTCACAAGAAAGTCGAAAAGGGAGATGCTCTTCAAATTGCCGGAGTTGTCAGGATTGGCGGATACGGCGGGGAGTGTTATCGGTATTACCAGATCGAACCTTGGAATGATCACCGTGAAAAGGTCTGGCAGATCGTAACCGATTGCGTCCGCATTCAAGAGGCAGAATCTAAGTCCGGGCGCCGCTGCGCTGACGTCGCCCACTCCATTCACAAATACCAGGTTGAAAACGGCATGAGCAAGTTTATCTATCATCGGCCAGCCCATGGCGAGGGGATGGAGGGGCATCAACCGCCATGGGTCGCCTTGGGAGATCGGACGGTTCTGGAGGAAGGAATGACCTTCAGTGTCGAGCCGGGACTTTACGATCCGGAGAATGGATTCGGGTACAATCCCAGCGATAATCTGCTGGTCACCAAGACAAAAGGGGTGCTCATGAGCAGTGTCCCCTACACGAAAGAGTGGATGGTTCTGAAACTCTAACTAGAGAGAGATGCGCCTGACGATCCGAAAAGCTTTTTTTTGATTTGAGAGATAATTCTGATTATGATCGAGGCGAATTCGGAAATGTTTAGACGGGTTTGTAGATCACGAAGGATTGAGGCCGCTCTGATTGTATCGCCCCTATGATTCATCGGTCCAATCCTGAACCAATCTGAAAGGAGTCATTTATGGCAACATTCGAGGGTGTGAAATTCGCCGAAAAGCAGATGAGGTATCTACTCGACGGAAAAGACTACGACTTATTCGAAGTCGACGACAGGGTCTACGCTGTATCGCGGTCGATTCACTACGGCCAGTTTTTGGTCTTCGAAGGCATCAAGTTTTTCTGCAAGAAAAACGAGAAGAGCAATCTTGAGATTATCTTCGTCAACTGGCATCTGAATCTTGAGCGTCTCCAGCGAAGCATTGCCTTCTGTTTGGCAAGAAACCAGCAGCATCTGGTCCCCGCACCGGATGAGATGGAACATGTTTTCATTAACCAATACATACGGGATCCATCCATGCGTGATTTCTTGGAGGAGATGGCCGATCTGAATGCGCAAGGCTATCTTCGGCCTTTTACCTACGACGAAGAGCAATCCGTCGGTGTGACCTTCCCCTCCAAGCCTTCGGTCAGAGCCATTGCCTTTCGCTACGAACGCTATCTTGGCGAACCCTTTTATGCGGCTGTCGTTCCTCAGATGGTCAGGGCTGTGGCCATAAACGGGACCGGCTGTCTCAAGCTGAGTTCCAACTATGTGATCAGCATGAAAGCTGTGGATGCGGCGAAAGGCCTACTCCCCGAGGCGACGGCGGCCCTATTTCTTGATGACAGGCCAGATCTCCCGCTTTTGGAAAGAAAAATCACGGAATGGGATTCATCCTGTTGTCTGTTCGTCCTCCGCAGCGGAACGGTCATAAAGATTCCCGAGAGTCCCTTGATCCTTCCCTCTGTCACGATACAGGGGGTGGTCGCCATACTCAAGGAAAAGGGAATTCCTGTCGAAGAAAGGGATCTGACCTACGGAGAGCTGATCGAAAAAGTCAAGAACGAAGAAATAATCACCATTTGCAGTGTGGGCACGGCAGGAATTTTGAACAGATGCGCAAAGCTGCTTTTGGTCGATTATGAGGGAAAAATTCTCGCCAAGCATGAGGCTGATAAGGACCATGAGCTCTTCCGGCAACTGGGGGAGACGAGAACCCACTATTGGAATATCTTTCAGGAGAGGGCTCAAATTCCGCCAGGTGTGCGGTTGCACAAATATGTCCTGTAATAGGGACAATATTTGACAGCTGGTTTAATCTTTTTTATCTCGAGTTTTCTCAGTCCAGCCCCCCAACAGGCGAGAAAGGGCCAGTCTTTTTTGGGGGCCAAATAATTGAAAATTGGCACGTTTTTTGCTGCATTTTTCCCGGAGACGAAGAAAATGCAGGTACCCCAGAACATAGATTATCAAAACCAGATAAATGAGGCCTCCCGCAGGGCAAAGTGTAAAAAAGTTTTATACCTCTATGATGACAGCGGAGATAGGAACTTGTTGGGAATTTTTAACAAACGAAAGGCCATGGAAATTAGGAAGCACTTGGAAGACAAAAAAATGATCGACCGCCTTTCGGAATTCGAAATAAGGACCACGGAGCCGGATTCAGAATATGAATTCTGACGTTCCCGGATCCGATCTCCATTTCTAATAAACAGTCTTGAGGGGTCAGGTGTCGAGGACCTGGGTGTCCCTAGGCTTGGCCCTTTTTTTTATCTGCCAATGATCTTTCTCCAAACGGGAAAAGATTAGAGAAATCCCAACTTTTTTTAAATTGCGGATCTATCACAGGGAGGGAGATGCGCGCACATATCCTTGCTCCCTTGTCAAATAGTACAATTGTGCTACAACTGAGAGAATAACCGTCTAGAGGTATGCGATGAAGAAAGCGGCTTGTGTCATGGCCCTTGTTTGGGCTGGCTGCCTTTTGTGCACTGCCGCACCATTCAAGACGATCTCTTCAAAAGAGGCCTTTGGGATAGTCAGGCAACCGGATACTTTCCTGATTGATGTGAGAAGCGTGACCGAATATGTATTCGCGGGACATCCCGAAATGGCCTACAATATCCCTTTGACCTTTTGCAATGAAGCCCAAGCCAAGATGGAGGGCAACTTGGAATTTGCACAAGATCTTCTCCGCCGATTCCAGAAGAGCGATCGCTTGATCTTTCGTTGCCTGAGCGGAGGGAGGAGTGATAAGGCGGCACGGACGGCCCGAAAGGCCGGATTTCTCGAAATGTTCAATGGGGATAAGAGATTCGAAGGCGATATAAACAGCCGTGGCTATCGCACAGTCGACGGATGGAAAAGCAACGGTCTTCCCTGCACCTATGCCTTGAATAGAGAGCTGACCTAGACCGAGAAAAAATGAGTCGCCTTTGCTGGGTGCTTTCATACTGCCTCTCATCCTGGGCGAGGGTATCGCTCGATCACCGCTTCACTCACCCTGTGCGGCAATCATGAACAGGCGGGCACTTTTGTCGCTCACTGTTGACAAGAACGGCCCAGGCGGATAAGGAAGGATCATATTATCCGTCAGAAGATCGAAAGCCCTATCGGAAATGACCACTCACGGTGATTGTCAAGCGCCGCCGCGTCGGGTAATATAGGCGAAGAGGACTATGAGATTTTCCGTGAAAGCGAGTGGCGCCCTGGCGCTTCTCCTTCTCATGCTGGTTGTGGGCTGCCGGAAAGCAGTCCGCGTTTCCCCGCCCCCGGAGCCTCCTCCTCCGGCTGTGGAGCTGCCTTCTCTGGGCTTCAGCATTCAGGTGGGGGCCTTTTCCGTGGTGGGGAACGCTGTAAGGTTGGCTGACGCTTTAAACAAGCATGATTTGAATGCCTATTACTTTCTCCATGAATCGGGACTCTATAAAGTTAGATTTGGCGATTTCGCTACCAGGGATGAGGCAAGGCAAAGGGCGGAGGCCCTGAAGAAGAGAGGTGTTTTTGTCGAGTATTTCATCGTCAGTCCCGAAGAATATGCCGTAGCTAAAAAACGTCAATACGGGAGCGATTACCTTCGGATTGAACTTGTCGAGACAGCCAGAAGATTCATTGGCTTGCCTTATTCCTGGGGCGGCGTATCACCCGAGCAGGGTTTTGACTGCAGCGGTCTGACTATGGCCGTGTATAATTTGAATGGATTGAACTTGCCCCGCTCATCACGGGGGCAGTGGGGATCCGGAACTCCGGTTCAGCGGAGTCAGCTTCGGAAGGGAGATTTAGTTTTCTTTGCCACCAAACAGAGAGGAAAAGTCTCCCATGTGGGAATTTATGCCGGCGAAGACACATTCATACACGCTCCCGGAAAGAACAAGAAAATCCGCAAGGAATCGCTTTCCAGCCAGTATTTTCAGAATCGTTTTATGGGAGGCAGGACGTATTTAGAATAAGCAATCCGAGATGCGGGTGCTTAGGCGGCGGGTTGATTCTTTTGTTTGACGCGGTACAGCACTTCGCCGAGGTAACCTCTGTCGTTGATCAAGGCGATATACAGTCCCGGCTGGAGATGGGCCTGTCTTCTGAGCATGGGCTCTGAAAGATTCCCCAGGAGTTGATCGGCATTCCAATCCCCTTTGCGGTCGCTCAACCAGACTTGTTCTTCATCCTCAGCGAGTCGTTGCAGTATTTCTCTCAAGACCATTTTAGCCTCTTTTCGTCACAAAATTAATCTCTGAAACTAATGCCTTCTTTGTATTAGACGTATTTTTCAGCCAAAAGGTTTCCCTAAATTGAAAATTTTATTTATGATGGCAAGTGCAACGCTCATGACGCCAACAGGTGTGTGTTAAGCTAGGACTACTCGGCTTGCGGGAGAACTGGACATGACGAAATCCGGAATAAGTTTTCTTTTAACCATTTCCCTAGTTTTTTTTCTTGGTTCTATGGCGGTTGAGTTTTCTTTTAACGGGGGGGATGCCACGGAAGACATTGTCAGGGGAGACCTGGGGAGAAAGCTGGATGACTACCTGGCCAGAATAACGCCCTTTGGGTTCTCCGGAGCTCTACTCGTGGCCAAAGAGGGCGAGATTGTCCTGAACAAGGGTTACGGAGAGGCCATTCGGTCAAAAAAAGTTCCGAACACCTCCGGTACTGTCTTCAGCACGGGTTCGATCACAAAACAGTTCACGGCGGCGGGGATCATGAAGTTGGAGATGATGGACAAGCTCCAGACCCAAGATCCCCTTTCCAAATACTTCGAGGACATCCCAGAGGATAAGAAGGGAATCACCCTGCATCATCTCTTGACCCATTCTTCCGGTGTGGTCAATGTTGTCGGTCGGGACTATGACCGGGCTCAACGAGATGAGACGGCAGGCAAGATTCTCCATACTCCCCTTCTATTTACCCCGGGCAAACGCTTTGCCTATTCCAACGCCGGCTACAGCCTTTTGGCCGCTGTGATTGAGAAAGCCTCCGGCCGGAAGTATGAAGAGTTTATCGATCAACACCTCTTCGTGCCGGCCGGTATGGAATTCACTGGCTATCGCCTCCCGAAATGGGAAAAGAAGGTTGTCGCTCACTGGTACACCGGGGAAAGAGACAATGGCAATCCCCTGGAAAAGCCCTATCCCTACTGGAACCTGCTGGGAAATGGAGGGATTCTCTCCACTACTATGGATATGTACCGATGGCACCTGGCTCTCCTTGGCGACAGGGTTCTTAATGCTGAGGCCAAAAAGAAAATGTTTACTCCCTATTTAAATGAATACGGCTATGGGTGGGATGTCATCGCGTCCGAGAGAGGTCTTCTCATCCAACACGACGGGGGAAGCAGCCTTGGGAGCAGCGCGGAGATGAGGCGCTATATAGATGCCGGAGTGGTGACCATTCTTTTCTGTAATCAAAGTTATGGAAATGAAGTGCTGTTTTATCCCATCAGGGACAAAGTCGAAGACTTGGTTTTTGGCGCCAACGTGGTGCTTCCTCCCAAGGTTAAGAATGTTCCCGTTGTGGAACTCCGCAAATTTGAGGGCAGCTATAAACTGGAGGGTGGCGGCCTCATCAAGGTCAGGGCCAAGAATCAGGCGCTTCATGTCTCGCCCGACGGGCAGGAGGCGGTCAACGCCCTGTTTGCTGTCGGGGAAGCTTTGGCCGAGCATTTCGCAAAATTGAACACATTGGCTGAAGATGTTCTGAATCCCATACTCTCAGGGGATTATGATAAGCTTGCCGCTGTGCTCTCCGACAGAAAAAGGCGATTGGGGTCTGTGCGTCAGCTCATAGCCATGCGCTTAGATAAGCATGCCAAGAGAACCGGTGAGATCAAGAAAGTCATTGCCCGGGTGACCCTTCCCGCCGAGTTCAAAGAAAAAAGAGCCGCCCGGACCATCATTCAGTTCAAGGGTGAAAAAAACAGCGTCTATTTCATTTTTTTCTGGCAGGATATGATGAACGTAGGGGTAGGTCCTGCGATGGGTGTACCGGATCTTTCTGTCCCTTTTCAAACTCTGAATGGCTTTGAATTTGCCGGATACCATCTGGACATGGCCCGAAACTTCCGAATGGCCTTCCTGGTCGATGATAAAGGCATCCCTGTGGGTTTGATAATCCCATCTGGTTCGGAGAGAATAAGAGCTGACCGGCTTGGCAAATAAGCACGGGAGCGAACCTTTTTGCTTCTCATACGTTGTATGTCTTGGAATGACAGACAAAGGAGACCTTTGTGAAGCTTGAGAAAGATGCTGGTGCTTCCTGTCTCCTACCCGTAACTCCTCCCGATTTTGATGAGGTGTTTCTGGAATTCCAATCCCATGTGTTTCGTTTTTCCTGGCACCTCACCCAAAGTCAGAGCGATGCAGAGGAATTATTCCAGGACACCTGGCTTCGTGCAGTCCAGGGATTTCCGAAAGAATTCGACAGGAAAAGGTTCAAGGCTTGGCTGTTCACTGTGGCCGCCAACATCCACAGGGATAACCTCAGAAAAAAGCGGATCAGACGGCTTTTCCTACTGGAGAAAACAAAAGCGTCTAAACTTGACCAGGGATTTCAGGCCTACATGCTGGGAGGGAAGAGTCCCTCCTTGGCCAGAGAAGCGGAGAATGCAGATTTGGGCAGAGCTCTCGCTGAGGCAATGGCCAAGCTGCCTGAGCGGCAGCGGCGCGTGTTTGTGCTCAAAGAGTTAGAGGGCTTCAAATACACGGAGATCAGCGAAATTTATGACCTGCCCGTAGGCACGGTCAAGTCGCTTCTACACAGGGCCGTGAGACGGCTTCGGCATGAGCTTTCGGCTTACAATCCAACGAAAGAGAGATGGCCATGCAATGCAAAGACATTGAGCGTATGATCATCGATGGCTTGGAGGGAGCTCTGGACCCGCAGGAGCGGGATGTCCTTGAGGCCCATGTTACCCAATGCGTATCTTGTGCCCGATTCCGGGAAGATCTGCGCAAAATCCGAAATGGCCTCAGCAGCTTGCCCGGTCCCGAACCCCCGGCGGAATTGGCGGAGACAACCCGAGCTCTGTGCTATGCTGCAATGGGCCCCAGCGGCATGACCAAATCAAAGTTTATTCCTAAGGCACGATCGAGGTCCATCCCAAAAATCATCTGGGCTGCTCTGTTCGCTCTAGTTGTCCTGACCGGCCTTTTGATCATCTCTCTCCTACCGGGATTCAATGCGCAAGGGCCGTTATCGCTGAAAACAGTCTTGGCCATCACTCTTGTCGTACAAAATGCAGCGATGCTTTTTTTTATGCCGGTTCTGATTCATAGATTTCGACTGTCTAACAATGGTTTGAATGCCCATGGGAATGACAACTTTGTTCCATAAAAATCATGACAGCCCCGAGGTTTTTGCGGGGTGTTGAAGAGGAGGCATATTATGGCCACATCAACAGGCAAAACAATAGCACTCATCCTTTTGGCGGTGATCATCCTCTCATTTTTTGTGTTTTCGTCGCGCACGTCACCTTTTTTTATCGCCCCCTTCGGGGTGTTTTCCAGCCTGAAGCACCTGATCAGCGTCCCAGATTGGGATCATTTTTATTTCGGTCCCCACTGGATGCGGTTCACATCTCTTTCCGTTTTCTCCCTACTTATTCTGATAATCTGGATCTTCGTGATTATCTGGGTTTACCGTGATGCCGAGCGTCGGGGGATGAACGGGGTGTTGTGGGCCCTGCTGGTCTTCATAGGAAATTTGGTTGGCCTTCTGATCTATCTTATTGTCCGTTCCGACAGCACCCGCACCTCTAGAGCCGAGCCCCCTCCTCAGAGCTGCCCGAAGTGTCAGAAAACGGTGAGCCCGGGCTTTGCCTTCTGCCCCCACTGCGGTGCGGCCATGCAGAATGTCTGTCCTGCCTGCGGGAAAAAGGTCGAGGAGAGCTGGAAGGCATGTCCATACTGCGGAGAGATTCTCACGAAAGGGGCAGAATCCGCCGCCGATCAATAGTTGTCCCGCTTCCGTCTCGCTTCCCCATGGCGAGTCCTTTAGTCGAAGAGTCTTTCAATCGGCTTTGCCGTGACCAGCACCTGGGTCAGACCGGGAAAATCTCTCTCTCCCCCGGAGGAATCATATAATACTGGACGAAGGGAGAGGCAAATGGTATCTTACGATTGAATTTTCCGGTTGACCAGCCGGATTGTAGGAGGAGATGACTTGAGTGCAAAGGTCATTGATGGCGAGGCTGTGGCCAGCCGCATCAGGGAACAGGTGGCCAGGGCTGTCGAAAAGATGGTTCACGATCACGGCGTCCGTCCGGGGCTGGCGACTGTGCTTGTAGGAGACAATCCCGCTTCTCACCAGTATGTGCGCATGAAACAAAACCGGTGCAAGAAGGTGGGTATCGATTCGTTCGGACACGTTTTGCCAGCCGATTGCAGCCAGGAGCAAGTGGAGAGCCTGGTTCGTGATCTGGGATCCAATCCGAAAATCCACGGTATACTCGTGCAGCTTCCACTGCCCGATCATGTGGATGAGGAGGCTGTTTTGAGCGCTGTTCCCCTCCACAAGGATGTGGATGGATTCCATCCTGTCAACATCGGCCGCTTGGCCATGAAAGGCCGCAAGCCCCTGTTTGTGCCCTGTACACCGGCAGGGATCATGATCTTGCTGGAAGAAGCGGGCGCTGAGTTTGAGGGCGCGGAGGCCGTCGTCCTCGGCCGGAGTAATATTGTCGGGATGCCCGTGGCCATGCTCCTCATTCACCGCAATGCCACGGTGACCGTGTGCCACAGCCGGACAAAAAATCTGCCAGATGTGTGTCGACGGGCGGACATATTGATTGCGGCAGCCGGCCGGCCGCAAATGGTCAAAGCGGACTGGGTGAAACCCGGTGCCTGTGTCATCGATGTGGGGAGCAACAGGGTCGACGATCCCGCCGCCGAGAAAGGTTACCGCTGGGTGGGAGATGTGGATTTCGATGCCGTCAAAGAGGTTGCCGGCGCGATAACGCCTTCACCCGGGGGAGTGGGCCCGATGACGATCGCTTCTCTCCTGAAGAGTTCTCTGAGGGCAGCCGAAATGTCCCTTGGACAGTAAAAACCACCGAGAAATGTCATCCACTTTTGCCCTGAAGGCACTAATTCGATAGCATGGCCTGACTTGTCGATGTATTCTATACCCAGCGGATCGAGCCAAATCAAGCGCGTTTTACTCGTGGCGCAGGGATTTCGCCGGATCTGATACGGCGGCCTTCACGGCCTGGACGCTGACCGTGAGCACGGCGACGGCCAATGTCCCCATGCCAGCCAGGAGAAATATTCCGATTCCCGGAGATATTCTGTAGGCATAATCCTTGAGCCACCGGTTCATCACCATATAGGCTACCGGCCAGGCGATGAGGTTGGCGGTGCCGATGAGTATCACGAATTCTCTGAAGAGCAGCCGAATAATGTTGGGGACTGTAGCGCCGAGGACTTTCCTGATGCCTATCTCCTTTGTCCTCTGTTCGGCGGTATAGGCAGAGAGGCCGAACAGACCGAGACAACCGATGAAGATGGCCAGGCCGGCAAAAACACTGAAGATTTTCCCGATTCTCTGCTCCACCATATACATTCGGTCGAACTGATCGTCCATGAAGCTGTATTCGAAGGGCTGGTTGGGCAAAAACGTCTTCCACTTGTTCTTCAGTAGATCAATAGAACTGGAGATATCTTCCATGTTCACCCTGAATGCGATCAAATCGTTGTTCTGGTCGAGGTACATCATCAAAGGGCCTATGTTTTGCCGGAGGGACTCGAAATGGAAGTCCTTGACAACACCGATGACGGTGTATGTTTTGTAAGCCCCTTCTTGGCTCGTGAAACGGCTCAGCCTTTGTCCCACAGCCCGATCCCATCCAAACTGTTTGACAGCCGCTTCGTTGATGATCGCCGCTTCATCGTCGGTGGCAAATTCCCTGGAGAAATCCCGCCCTTCAACGATTTCCATCCCCAAAGTCTGGATGTAATCGTGATCGACATCCCAGACCTGAACGGACGTGGTGTGTTCGTCGTTAAAATTGCCCTCAGGGAAGATGGTTGTGATGTTTCGTTCAGAAGGGGTGGGGAGGCAGGCGGATATGGTCCCGTTGAGAAACTGCGGATAAGCGAGCATCTCGTCCTTGAATGTCTTTGCCTGTTCCCCGAGAAGGTAGGCGTTGTTGAGTATGAGTACCTGTTCTTTGTCAAACCCTAGCTTTTTGTTCTGGATGTAGCGCAGTTGGCTATAGACGACAAATGTCCCGATGATCAAGATGACGGATGCGGCAAACTGGAAGATGACAAGTCCGCTGCGCAATGGCCCTGTTTTGATGCCTGTCTTTAATTTACCCCTGAGCACACTTGCGGGCCGGAAGGAAGAGATGAAAAAGGCTGGATAACTGCCGGCCAGGAATCCCGTGAAGAGCATGATCATAAGCCCGGCGAAGATAATGGCTCCGCTAGCCATGTCAGATGACGTGAATGATTTGCCCGAGAGGTTGTTGAATACTGTCAATACCAACCGAACTAGAAAAACGGCCAGTCCCAATGCCATGAAGCTCAGCAGGGTGGACTCGGTCAAGAATTGCTTGACCAACTGCCGACGGTAGGATCCCAGGACCTTGCGGATGCCCACTTCCTTGGACCGTCCTGCCGAACGGGCCGTGGAGAGGTTCATGAAGTTGATGGAGGCAATCAGGAGCACAAAAAAGGCAATGGCGGCAAAGATATAGATGTATTTGACATCGCTGTTGGGCTCGAGCTCGCCTATCAAATCCGAATGGAGGTGGATGTCGGTCAATGGCTGTAGGTAAAACTCTGCACGCAGTTCTTCGCTGTCTATCTCATCCCAGGATTTGCCGGTGAGAAACTTGACCTGAGGGCCCATGTATTTTTTGAGCATTTCAGGAAACTTTTCTTCGAGAATTTTTGGATCTGCCCCTTCATTGAGCAAGATATAGGTGTTGAAATTATTATTGAGCCATATCAGTTCCTCGCTTTCTTTCAAAGAGGCCATGGAGAGGAGGATGTCGAAGTGAAAGTGGGTGTTGGTAGGGATACTCTCAAAAACTCCCGTCACCTGATAATCATCTCTATTATCCAGTTTCAAAACTTTTCCGATAGGGTTTTCCAGGCCGAAATATTTTTCTGCCGTTTTATCATTGAGGACCAGTGTGTGCGGATCGGAAAGCGCTGCTTCTGGATTTCCCTTGCTGAGAGAGATATTGAACATTCTGAAGAAGGAAGGATCGGTGAAGACGATGTTTCTCTCCTTGAAGCTGTTGTTCCCGTAGCGAATAACAAAACTGCCCCTGTCGCGGAAACGAACGGCTTCCTCGACTTCGAAATAATCCTCAAGCAACGCCTTTGCAACCGGAGCGCCGACGGTAGCGGTTTCGAAATCCCTCCCCCCCATCCGGTAGGAGCCGGCCACGCGGTAAATCCGGTCCGCATGCTCATGATAACGGTCATAACTCAGCTCGTGCTGGACATACATCAGTATAAGCAGGCAGCTGGACATACCGATGGCCAGCCCCAGTATGTTGATCAGGGAATATCCCTTTTGCTTGCTTATGTTTCTAAGAGCGGTTTTGATGTAATTCTTTAGCATCCAGACCTCCGGTTTTTCACAGCAAATGAGTGCTCTCGGTCTTTCGTCTCACTCATCCGTTCTATACGGATATCGGTGGTTTTTTGTTCCTTTGCACTCTGATTAATCACAATCCTTGGGAAAAAAATTTCCATCCGCTCACCCCAATAGGCGCAGTGAGGAGAGCTCTAGCATGGAAATGAAGATGCTTTTCCTCGGAACAGACTAATGTAGGAATTGGATTGATAGCCTAGAGAGTTTCTCGCTTGGCGATGAGCCTATTTAGGGTGAGGGTGCTCAGGATAACGGAGGAAGCGAAGACATAAATTCCCCATCTCACTTCGACTTTGCCGAAAAGACCGAGTTGGATGATAACCACGAGCAAGGCTACCAGAAAAACATCCAGCATGGACCATTTGCTGAGGCGTCCCAGAATTTTTAGATATTTATCCAATCGGTGTTTCCTTCCGGAGCCTGTGTATCGCGTCACCGCAATCACCAGGTTTTTAGCCACAGGAAAGATGATGGAAAAGACGAAGATGATGAGAAAGAGGACGAATTCTTTTTCCTCGATAAGGCCGAGGAGAACGGAATAGATGGAAACAGTACTTTTGTAAAAGAGAAGTTTTTTGAAAGTCAGGATGGGAGCGAAGAGTCCGATCCCTAGCGCGATAACCGAAGTCCAGAGCAGAATATCGATGTCCCCGTTTGTCCACAAGATGTGTTTGTTCTTCTTGGAGGCGGGCTTATTTTTGAATCTCTTGCCCTCCGGTTCCGCTTTCATTCTGGTCCGGTTATACCACAGCTCAGATAGCGGTTCAATCGCTTGAGGCGAGTCATCATCTGTGTCCGGCACAGACCGCACCACTCACCCCAGGCGCTTCCAAAGGACCACAATTCGCTTCAGTTACTGAATTCTATCCATCCTGCAGTCTGTTCGTGTATAATGCGGGGACAGAGAGTTCCAATTGGGATTCATGAGGGTTCGATCACTGAACCAGAGGAGGTGACGATATGGGAAATAGGTTTTTTGTCACGCTGGTCGTGAGTGCAGTCGTGGTCATGACTGCCTGCACGGATCGGACAGGTGAAAAACATGAAAAAGATTCGGAACTTATGGCGCTGGCAAGATCCATCCATGACCGGGTATTGACCTTGGATGGCCACATCGACATCGAGGTGAGCTTTTTTACGCCGGAAAATCCGGATAAAATGGGATACCAGAAGCTGGTGAGCCTCCCAGCCATGAAGTCAGGCGGCCTGGACGGGGCCTTTTTCACGGCCTATGTCGAGCAGGGGCCTCTCAATGACCAGGGATATGCGGATGCCTACGCATTGGCCTGCGCGAAGATTGACCGGATCCATCGTGTCGCTGAAGGGGAATTATCGGTTAGCGTCGGTCTTGCCCTGAATGCAGAGGATGTTCGGGATGTCCACAGCCAGGGAAAATGCGTGGCCATCATCGGAATGGAGAACGGCTATCCGCTGGGCGAAGAGATTGGCAACGTGGAAAAATTTTTCAACCGCGGCGTTCGGTACATCACTCTGTCCCATGTCGGGCAAAACCAAATCTGTGATTCCAACCTGGGATTGGACGGGCAAGAGCCCCTTCATGGGGGGTTGAGTGCCTTCGGGGTGAATGTCGTGACAGAGATGAACAGATTGGGCATGATTATCGATGTCTCGCACATAGGCAAAGAATCGGTGCTGGATGTGATCCGGCTCTCCAGGGCTCCTGTCATGGCCTCTCATTCCACGCATCAGGACTTTTGCGGCATTGCCCGCATGTGGGACGATGAGCAACTCTTGGCCTTAAAGGACAATGGAGGGGTCTTCCATCTTGTGGGTCTCAGCATGGCCATAAAGGCGGAGTCGCCGGCAAAGACAGCCGCCCTTGGCGACCTGAGGGCCGCTCTGGGCTTTCCGGCGGAGTACTGGCCCTTCTTCCTGGCCTTTGAAAAAGCGCCGGTGGAAACAAGACAAGAATACAACCGACGATTGGCGGAGATTGAGGGGGAATTTCCTTCGGCCACTGCCAGAGATTTCGTGGATCATATTGATAGCCTCGTCGAGCGGCTCGGCATCGATCATGTGGCCATCAGCTCGGATTTCTACGATCGGACCTGGAGCCTTGTGGGGTGGGAGACTGCCGCTGAAACCTTCAACATCACTCTAGAGCTTGTCCGGCGCGGGTATACCGAGGAACAGATTTCCCAAATCTGGAGCGGGAACACACTCCGCCTCTGGCGTGAGGTGGAAAGGACTGCGGACACCTCTCCCCATAATTGAGCAGCCCAACGTTCTGCACTTGATATCTTCATCGTTTTCGGCCTTAACGCAAAAAAAATTCCCGCATGGGTAAACAAAACTGAATACTGGCCGTACTTATTTAAGGGAAGGGCCGCGTCATCTGCCCCATGATCGCGCAATCTCAGGTTGGAGTAGCCATGTTTAGAAATTATCTCAAGCTGGCTTTAAGGAATATCCGAAAGCACAAGGGCTTCGCTTTCATCAATATGGCCGGGCTCACTGTGGGCTTGTCATGCAGCATCTGCATGGCGCTCTATGTGCGGCATGAGCTCAGTTTCGACCGGCATCATCTGAATGCCCATCGGATTTACCGTGTCTGTCCCCAGTTTGGCCCTGAAGGGGAGACGAGCGTTGCCTGGACCGCACCTCCCATGGCCAAGGCCATGCTGGAAGACTTCCCCGAAATCGAAAGTGCGGTCAGGCTGGATCCCTGGCCGAGCAACGATCTCGTTCGGTACGCGGAGAAGTCTTTTTTGGAGAAGGGAATCAAGTACGCCGATGCCGAAATTTTTGATGTCTTCACCATTCCTTTCCTTCTGGGCAATCCCAAAGCAGCGCTCAGGGACCCGGATTCGCTCGTTATCACAGAGAACACTGCCCACAAGTATTTCGGGGCTGAGAATCCGCTCGGCAAATCCCTCCGATTCGAAGACGAGGGCAAAGACTTCAAAGTCACCGGCGTCGTCGCCAATTGCCCTGATTCCTCCCATATCCAGTTCGACATGATCGGCTCTCTCCTGTCACAGCCTCTCAGCCGGAGCGATAGATGGATGAGCCACTGCTATTTCACCTATGTCTGTCTTCGTAAAGGGATCGCGCCGTCCCGGCTCGCAAAGAAATTTCCCGATTTTATCCTGAGGCACTACGGACCTCAATTTTTAGCCGATACGGGCGTGAGTTTTGAAGAACACATCAAGAATAAGGACAATTACTATGCCTACACACTCCAGCCCTTGCCGGACATTCATCTCAACACCCAGATCACCGACAACCTCTCCGTGAAGGGAAATCCTGTTGCTGTCTTTTCCTTTATCACCATCGCCGTGTTTGTCCTTCTCATCGCCTGTATCAATTTCATGAACCTCTCCACAGCCCGGTTCGCCCAACGTTCCAGAGAAGTCGGCCTGCGCAAAGTCCTGGGTTCCAGCCGCAGACAACTTATCTGGCAGTTCCTCGGTGAATCCGTGTTCATGAGTTTTGCGGCTACGGCTGTTTCGCTCTTGATCGTGCAGATCGTGATCCCCGTTTTCGGACGCCTCACTGACCGTCAGCTTGTCATAAACTATGCTCGAGACACCTGGTCTCTTCCGGCCATCGTTTGTGTGGCTCTGTGTGTGGGCATTTTAGCGGGGAGCTATCCCGCCTTTTTTCTCTCCTCTTTTGAGCCTGTTCGCGTCATCAAAAGCGCTCTGGGCAAAAGAGGAAAAAGCCATCTCCACTTCCGCCGCGCATTGGTCATCCTCCAGTTCGGTATCACCTTTGCCGTGTTTTTCGGAACGCTGGTGATCTCTCAACAAGTGCGCTTTATCCGAAAGCAGAACCTGGGTTTCGACAAAGAACAAGTTGTGGTCGTTCATCGGGCCTATGACTTAGGAGCGCAGTCAGAGAGCTTCAAGCAGGAACTGTTGAAATACGCCCAGATTAAAACCATATCCCACTCCGATACATTGCCAGGGCGGCATTACAATCCTAACAGCCACCATCTCGAGGGAAGGCCATCCACCGAAACTCCCGTGCTGTGGACCATGTACGCTGACTCTGACTTTGCCGAGCTGTTGGGTTTGGAAATCACGGCCGGCCGATACTTTTCACGGGAGATTCCGGTGGATCGGACTTCAGCCGTGGTCATCAATGAAACGGCCGTGAAGGAACTGGGATTGACGGATCCCATCGGGAAGCGTTTCGACAAGGAGTTCGACGGAGCCAAAAAGGGCGAATACGTGACTATCATCGGCGTTGTCAGAGACTTTCACTTTCACTCCCTCCACCACGATCTTCGGCCCATGCTCATCAGGCCCCTGTCCGATCGCGTCTGGCAATTCACGTCGATTAAAATAGAGCCCTGGAGGATTCCGGAGACTGTGGCGTTAATCGAGTCAGCCTGGCGGACATTTAGCGGAGGTAAGCCCTTCACGTATTCCTTTCTCGACGAGGATTTTGACAGCCTTTACAAAGCGGAAAAAAAGGCGGGTCACCTCCTCAGTGTTTTTACTTTTTTGGCGATCTTCGTGGCCTGCCTGGGGCTTTTCGGACTTATGTCTTTCGCCGCAGAACAACGGACCAAAGAAATCGGGATTCGCAAAGTGCTTGGTGCATCGGTACCGCAGATCGTTCTCCTGTTATCGAAAGAAGTGCTCCTGATGGTGCTCGTGGCCTGCCTGTTCGCGGCCCCTCTGGGTTTTGTGGCGATGCGCCAGTGGCTGTCGAATTTTGCCTATCGGATAAACCTGGATCCCCCGTTGTTCTTGGTGACGGCTGCGGTCACTCTGGGCATTTCCATCTTGACTGTCAGCTACCAAACCGTCAGAGCAGCCTGGGCCAATCCCGCCGATGCCGTCAGGCACGAATAGGGAAAGGATCCCGCACGCTGAAGGGAAGACCGATTCCTAAACTTTTTCTGCCCTGAGATCGTATTATTAAACAACGCAAAGAATACCGAGGAGATATCACCATGACCAAAAAAATATGGCTGTGGCTATTTCTTGTTTTATGCCTGTGCAGTGTCAACTATGGTCAAATCAGCGCCAAGCTTATGCGTTATGCGGATGTTTCCGATACCCACATCGCCTTCGTTTACGGCGGAGACATCTGGGTCATGCCCAAAGAGGGCGGCCTGGCTGTCCAGGTGACACATTCCCCCGGCGAAGAATCCTGGCCCCGGTTCTCGCCGGACGGCCTGTTTATCGCCTATACGGCCAGCTACAACGGCAACGAGGATGTCTATGTCATGCCTGCCGGAGGCGGAGTGCCCACGCGGATCACCTATCAATCCTTCAGTGACCGGCTGGTGGACTGGCATCCGGATGGAGAGCGCATCCTGTTTGCGTCGGGCCGTGAGAGCGGCCAGGACCGTTTGAATCAGTTTTTTCTGGTCTCCAAAAAGGGCGGGTTCCCGCATAAACTGAAAATCCCGTACGGGGAATTGGCCAGCTTTTCTCCCGATGGAACACACCTGGCCTACATAACCAAAATTACCGAGAATTATCCCTTCAAACGGTACCGGGGCGGTTTGGCCTCTGACATCATTGTGTACAACCTGCAGGGCGATACAGCAGAGAATGTAACCCGAAATCATGCCATTGACGGCAAGCCCGCCTGGGTGGGAGAGAGTATTTACTTTCTCTCCGATCAAGGGGAGAGTATGCGTCTGAACATCTGGCAATACGACACGAAAAGCAAAACCGCTCACCAACTCACACACTTTTCAGATTTTGACATTACTTATATGTCCGCCGGAAACCGGGACATCGTTTTTGAAGCCGGGGGAGTACTCTACCTGATGGAACTGAAGACACACACGCCTAAGCCGGTTGAGGTGGATGTCATCAGTGATTTTTCCACGGAGATGGCCCGGTCTAAGGATGTCAGCAGCCAGATCAGTGATGCGACGGTATCCCCGACAGGGAAGCGTGTGGTCTTCGAAGCCCGCGGGGAATTGTTCAATGTGCCGGTTGCTGAAGGTTATGTGATAAACATGACCCGGAGCAGCGGGGCCTTCGATCATCATCCCGCCTGGTCGCCCGACGGCAAATACCTTGCCTTCTGGAGTGATCGCTCCGGTGAATACCAGATCTATATCCAGGATGCCGATGGCGGTGCGGAACCGAGGCAGTTGACCCAGCGGACGAAAGGCTTTGGGTACAAACTTTTTTGGTCCCCGGACAGCCAAAAGCTGGCCTTTATCGATGAGACCAATGACATTTCAGTACTGGATGTGGCCAGCGGTGAGATAAAGGTGATCGGCAACACGGTTTGGAATGTCAGTCATCCGGGGCGTTTCTTCTATCCTATCTCATGGTCCCCGGACTCCAGATGGGTTGCCTTTACGCAAGGCCTGGACAATACCCATAATGCCATCTTTCTCTACGATTTGCAGAACAACACGCTGCATCAGGCCACCAGCGGCTTTTTCGAAGATTTTTATCCGGTCTTCAGTGCTGACGGCCAATACCTGTTTTACCTCACCAACCGCAGCATGACGGCTGCCTATTCGGATTTGGGAGACCTCACCTGGATCTACCCCAATTCCACCCAGATAGCGTCATTAAGTCTCACCAAAGAAATACCTTCCCTTTGTTCTCCGAAAAATGATCCCATTCGCGAGGAGAAAAAGGCACCGGATCAATCCGCCAAGAATGAGGAAAAAGAACCGGCCAAATCAACTGCCAAACCGGTAGAGGTGAATTTTGATAATTTGGAAGAGCGGTTGGTGATTCTGCCCCCCGAGGCGGGAAATTTCGCCGGACTCATCCCGGTCAAGGGCAAGCTGATCTATCTGCGCTATCCCAATACCGGCTCCGGGGAACGATCCGCGTCCCTGCTTTATTTTGATCTCGAGAAAAGAGAAGAAAAGACGATTATGACTCCTGTTGAGGAAGTGATCACCTCAGCAAATGGAGAACATCTTCTGGTTCTTAGTCAGGGGAAGTACGGGATAATCAAGCCCGACCCCGGGCAGAAAATCGAAAAGCCTATCCCCACAGAAGGCTTGGTGATGAATTGGATACCCCGCGAAGAATGGCGTCAAATATTCAACGATACCTGGCGCCGGCACCGCGACTTTTTCTACGATCCCAACATGCACGGGGTCGACTGGCCCTCCCTGCGCGAGCGCTACGGCGCCTTGATCGAACATGCCCGGACCCGCTGGGATGTGTCCAATGTGTGTTCCAACCTGGCCGCCGAACTGAGCGCAGGGCACACCTACACCTTTGGCGGCGATGCGGAGCAGGTGCCCCCGCTGGAAACCGGTTTTCTCGGGGTAGACTGGGATCTGCGGAACGGTAAATACCTGATCAAGCGCATTGTGCAACCGGCTGTCTGGGATACGGAGGTCCGCTCGCCCTTTGACCGGCCCGGTGTGGATGTCAGGGCCGGTGATTACATTCTGGCTGTCAACGGCGTAGCCCTTGATTCCCAAAAAGATCCCTATGCCGCCTTTGAGGGGCTTTCCGGGAAAACGGTTTCGCTGACCATCAGCCGCTCCGGCGAGAGCGAGGACAGCCGCCTGCACGTCGTCAAATGTCTGACTCCCAGGGAAGAAACACAACTGCGATACCTGGAATGGATCGACTCAAACCGCCGGATGGTCGATAAGCTCTCCAACGGACAGCTCGGTTATATCTATATGTACAACACAGCCGGCCAGGGCCAGATGGAACTCGTGAGCATGTTTTATGGTCAGCTGGAAAAGAAGGGTTTCATCATCGATGAACGATTCAACAGGGGCGGTCAGCTGGCCGATCGTTTTCTGGAGTTGATGCAGCGACCGGTGGTCTACAACCTGCACTGGCGGCATGGAAGAGATCATACGTATCCCATAAAAACCAACACCGGGCCCATGGGCATGCTGATCAATGGATGGGCGGGTTCCGGCGGTGATGGATTGCCCTGGGCTTTTCAGGAACTCAAAGCCGGGCCCATCGTCGGCGAGCGAACCTTGGGAATTCTGGTCGGTCCGGCCACCGGTCATCGGCTGATCGACGGAGGTGGGATTACAGTGCCCGGTGCCCGTTTGTATGACAATGACGGCCACTGGTTCTGGGAGGGAGAGGGTGTTTCTCCGGACTTCGAGGTTTGGGATGATCCCAACTTCCTGGTTAGAGGCCGCGATCCCCAGATCGAGAAAGTGGTTGACGAAGTGATGAAGCTCCTGGAAAAGAATCCGCCGCATATGACGCCTGCCCCACCCCTGGAAATCCGCACGGCCGAGGGCCTCAAAAAGAAGTAGGAGTACAGCTATCGGATGGCTGTGTTCGGACGAGCTGTCCCCCGGTGAGGGGAAAGCTCCTTCAAGACGTTTCCTCGTTGTTGTTTGTGGAGTTTTTTAGGGCCTGTGTGGACACAACTCGCTGGCAGCTATGCTGCGTAGCTCAAAACAGGAAATTAGAGAGGTTCTTTAACCGAACGATTCGCTTCTATTCCCGGGTCATTTCGTTGTAGATCCACTCGATGTTCTTTTTCTTCGTTAGAAAGTCTCCCATGTCCTGGATGTGGTCGAAGGCGCTGAGATCAATGGACTCCACGGCCTCTTCTTTTGTCTTCCCGGCCTTGATGGCGGCCGCCACTTCGGCTCTCAGGTAGCGCAGATAATCGGCGAATTTCATGTACTCGACCATGGTTGCCACCGGTCCGTGTCCGGGGATAACCTTGTAGTCCGGGTATTTTTCGGCCAATTTCCCGATCGTCTTGACCCAGTTCCCCGTGTCCGAGCCGTCCTGGACATCGATGTAGGGTGGGAGGCCGTGAAAGAAGAGATCGCCGGCATGGATGACTTGAGCATTTTCGAAGACAACCACCGCGTCTCCTGCCGTGTGTCCCGGACCGAAATGGAGCAACTTGACCGTCTGATCTTCGAAGGGGAGTGTCATTTCTGTCTCAAAGATTTTTTGGGGCGCTCCCAGATTCTCAGCCGACTCTTCCGGCTTCTGCGTCCTTAAAAAAGATGCTCTGCATTTGGCGTGACTGATGATTTCGGCGCCTTCGCCGAGGATGGCATTGCCGCCCGTGTGGTCGCCGTGGTAGTGGGTGTTGATCAGGTAGCGGATGGGGAGAGGACTCAGCTTGCGGATTTCATCCATGATGGCATTAACTGTCCGGGCGTAGTTGGAATCGACGACAAGAAGCGCGTCTTTTCCCTTCAGGATTGCCAAATTGCCGCCGGCACCGATAAGGCTGTAGACATTTCCGGATACTTTTTCTAGAGTGAAGGATACGTCTTCTTGCGTATGGAGAGTACCGCAGAGGCCGAAGAGAACGAAGACCGCTGCAAAGATGACTACCAATTGTTTAGGCTGATGTTTATTCATACCTCATTGATAGCCAATTTGGAGCAAAATTGCAAATCGTATTGGATGTCTGATAAAATTCTTCCCGCCCTGGGGAGTTCTGAAAGCAACAGAATGAGAGCATGATCTCCTGGTCATATCGGCTGCTGTGATCTGCGAGTAAAAGCAATGAAATGAATGAAACTGCTATGATGCGAAAGGGGTGCCGATTTCTGAGTATGGACAGGATCAAAGCTTGCCATTGTGAGATAAATACGAATCAGGAAGGAAAAAGATTATGATCGATACGGGTTTAAAGGGAAAAACCGCTCTTGTGTCAGGCGCTAACCATGGAATGGGAGCCGCCACTGCCGTAGCTCTTGTCAGAGAGGGGGCAAGGGTATTCATCACCTACCTGCGGCGGCTGTCCGAGGATTACGGAGGAGTCGAGAAGGAGGCTGCCGCCCGTGCTTCCGAACCGGGAAGAGAATATTACTACAACATCCTGATGAAATCGGCCGATGATGTTGTCCGAACCATACAGGAAGGCGGAGGGGAATGCGCCGTCTGGGAATCTGATCTGGCTAATCCGGACAACATTCCGCTCCTGTTCGATAGGGCAGAGGAACGGCTCGGCCCTGTGGATATCCTGGTCAACAATGCCGCTTTCGACCTGTGTGACACCTTCATTCCTCCAGAGGAGTTGGCAAAAAGCCCCCTGTTTGTTGATGCCTACCCTATGAAGCCTATCACAGCGGAATCCCATGATGGACATTTTGCGGTGAACAGCAGGGCTGTAGCCTTGATGATGGCAGAGTTTGCCAAAAGGTACATTGCCCGGAATGCCGAATGGGGGCGCATCATCAACATAAGCACGGACGGCGCCTATGCCCATCCCTCGAATGTCTCCTACGGCGCGAGCAAATTGGCCATGGAAAGCTATACCAGAGCCGCAGCTTATGAGCTGGGCCCCTACGGCATCACGGTCAATGTCATCTCGCCGGGTGCTGTCCAGACAGGCTGGATGCCCGCAGCCCTGAAAATGGAACTGGAAAAAAGCTATCCGCTGAGACGGGTGGGCGTGCCGGAGGACATCGCCAACGCTGTCGTCTTCTTTGCTTCCAGACAGGCGGATTGGATCACCGGACAGGTGCTCCACGTCGGCGGCGGTAACCGGATGTGATCCCCTTTCATAAACGTTTGAAATCAGGGAGACTTTTTACGACGGCTACTTTCACATTAGAATTTTTTCGAATCATGCGAAAATTTCAAGCTGGCGCTTCAAAAGTCTACTTTTTTGGCAAAAAATTCTCCATCACCCAGTATTCCGGATAATTGATGGAAGGTCCTGTCGAGGAGAACACAATCTGGTGTCCGTTGGGATGAATATTCAGATATTCGGGAGCATTAATGGACAGCACCCCAAGTTCTTCCACATCGCTTCCGGTTACCGGAATGCGGCACAAAGCTTCTTCTGGATTTTTTGCTGTTTTCTCCTGGAAGAAGAGAATGTCTTGACTGTCTGGAGTCCAGCATAAGAAAACGGGGCCACCCCCCGATTGGGTGAAACGATAAAGCATTCGCTCCTCTCCACCGTTTGCCGGGATGACTTTTAATTCTCTGTTTGGATCACCACGGCCGACGAAAGCCAGCCATTTTCCGTTCGGGGATAGAAAAATTGTGGCCCAGCCAGGTGTGTGGTGAATCCTTTTTCTTTTTTTCGTCTGGATATCATAGCTGCAAATCACGCTGGAAGATTTGGGCCCCGGTTGACCCTCCACAAAATATAAAGATTTTCCGTCAGGCGCCCATTCGTTGAAAAAATATTCTTCTTTTTTGGGCAAATTCGGCATTAAAACTGGATTTACAGTTCCTATTTGAACGTCAAATTGGCAGATTCCCAGTGATCTATTTCCTGAAAACCTTGTTAAAAGAATAGTCCGACCATCAGGGGACCAGCGGGGAAAAAGTGAACGAAACTCGAAGGGGTAGACATGCTCTTCTCCTGTATCCACGGAGCGGATATGAAGAGTTGATCTGTCCATCTGGGGCGCTAAAGGGTTTCGAATGTAGGCTAAGCGTTTCCCGTCAGGAGAATAAATCGGAAAACGGTTTCTCCCTTCGGCAGGAAGGTCCATTTTTTGTGGAGCACTTTGAACTTTTCCCGTCCTAGGATTTAAGGAAACGCTGTAGATGTTTTCCATGGCTTTGGAGTCAATATAATAATAGGAGCCATTTTGGCTGAAACCCAGGGAATGGATCCCCTCGATTCCCTTTTTGATCAACTTGGGATCTCCAGCTGCCTTTCCATCAGAAACAGGAACTATCCAAGCATCCTCAGATCCCAAACGGTTGCTTTTGAAGAGAATCCATCGGCCGTCCGGCGACCACCCGAGGATATCATCATTCGCAGGATGCTCTATCAACGGGATTTCTCGTTGCTTTTGGATTGAATAAAGGAAAATATTCCTATCAAGCTTATTCTCGCCTGAATATTTATCGTAGGCTATGTAATTCCCATCAGGGGAAATACAGGCATTGATTCCTTCCCATTCCTCTTCAATGATACTTAAATTTCCGCTTTTTACGGAAAGGAGAGCCATTTGGCCGTGATTCCCCCCTTCAGTAACACCGATTAATATGTCTTTGCTGTCCGGACTCCAATACAAAGGATATGCATGACTGCTCTCTTTATTTTTATAGATCGTACGAGGTTTTTTTTCGTCGATGTGAATGATCCTAAGATCAATAAAAGACTTGTCGTCCCACCAATCATAAACGATCTGTTTTCCGTCCGGAGCCCATTTTGAATAAAGGGCGTACTCATTGGATCTGTCCCAGCTTCCTTTGTTAGTAAGACGAGTTTTCTTTCCGGTTATGAGATTCCTTATGGCCAAATCGCCTGTTTCCCAATCTACGACAGAAATGTATTGGCCATCAGGAGAGACCTCACCCAACCAGCCATCAAACATGAGCTCAGGGCCTGATAAAAGCTGCTGTACTGTTAGCTCTGTGTCGATTTTTTCAATAACAGCTTTCGCTCTTACGAGATTGGTTAGTTTCTCTTTAGCCAGGTTGACGGCCTCTGTCTGTTCCGGATACTTTTCAAGAACTGTTTGAAATGCAGTTTTGGCCTCTTTCAGGCCCAACTTTTGATAACAAATTCCGATATAATACTGTGATTTGGCGGCGAATTCGCGTTCATCAGGATACTTCCGGATGATCTCTTCAAAAAGCTCAATGGCGCCTTTGAGATCACCCTTGGTCACCATGGTGTATTTGGCCTTCTCGAAGAGGACTTTGTGCTCTGGGGAATTCTGGTAGCCGGAAGCCATGAAAATCAAAGCAGCCGTTATTATCAGGATCGCAGAAAGGGGAAATTTTTTAAATCTCATGGTGAAATCTCCTTTTTGGTTTTTCACCATTCAATTTAGCTCCTTTCGCTATCGCTGTTGTCAAACAAATGTCAAAGATTGTCAAAGTTTGTCATCAATCCTTAAATTTGTACCCTTCTCCGTAGATAGAGAGGATGTGTTCAGGGTGAGAAGGGTCGTCCTCGATTTTCTTTCGAAGCTTCAGGATGTGGTTGTCAATGGTGCGGGTTGTGGGAAATTTTTCATACCCCCAGACCTTATCCAGGAGATCGTTGCGGTTCACCACTTCTCCGGGGCGGGAGAGAAAATATTTGAGAATTTCCGCTTCCAGAGAAGTCAAATCCCATTCTTTTCCTCCGCGCCTAATCTTGAAATGACTGAAATCGACTTCCACATCACCAAAAGCATAGATCTCCGGGATCGATCTGCTGCCTCTCTGTTCCCGTCTGAGATGAGCTTTTATCCGGGCCAAGAGTTCCCGGACACTGAAGGGCTTGGTGATGTAATCATCGGCCCCGATTTCCAATCCCACCACTTTATCGATCTCTTCGCTCTTGGCGGTAAGCATGATAATAGGCGTGGTGATCTTTTTTTCCCGCAGTTCCCGGCAGACATCCAATCCGTCCTTTTTGGGGAGCATGATATCCAGGAGGATCAAATCCGGCTTCACCTTTAAAACTTGTTCAATTCCCATAACTCCATCGGCAGCCCAATCCACCTGATATCCCTCGTCCTCAAGATTGAGTAGCAATCCTTTGACCAGGTCTTCCTCATCTTCAATGATCAATATCTTCTCTGTCATAGATCATCCCCGCTTTCTATCAATTGGGAAAATTATGGAAAATGAGCTCCCTTTGCCCGGTTCGCTATTCACCTCGATCCTCCCTCCGTGGGCCTCGGTGATGTGCTTGACCAGCGTCAACCCCAGCCCACTCCCCCTGGCTTCGGATAAATCTTTGTTTTGTGACCGGTAAAACCTTTTGAAGATTTTCTTGATTTCTTTGGGAGCGATTCCGATACCCTTGTCTTTCACCTGGAGGACGACTGATTTGTCTCTTTTGAACAGTCTGACCGCGACTTCTTTTCGGTTGGTCGAGAACTTCATGGCGTTGCTCAAAAGGTTAATCACGACACTGGAAATGGCTTCCCGGTCGAATCGTATTTCCGGCAGGCGTGATTCAATACTCTCTGTGATCGCAAATCCTTTCTTCTCCAGATGGTACCGGTAGGACTCGAGAGTGTCCCTTACCGCATCAGCCATATTCTCCTTTCTGAAATCAAATTCTTTCCTTCCCATATCAATCCGGGAGAAATCCAGAACATTGTTGATAAGATGGGATAGGCGCTCGCTTTCCTTGGTGATGATTTCGTAGCATTCCGCTTTCTGGACTGCGGAAAGACCTGCCTTGCGCTGAAGGGTTTCTCCATAGAGCCGAATCAGAGTGAGCGGGGTTTTTAGCTCATGGGAGACGTTGTGGACAAATTCAGTTTTTTGGCGAGTGGCCTCTCTCTCCCGGGTTATGTCTCGAGCGATCAACAGGGCTCCCAGAACCATTAAAGTCACGATGACAGAAAGAAGAATGCCGTAGACAAGAACCTCCCGTTTGGCTGCTCGTTGGAGATTTTCCAATCCCGGTTGGGAGACCATAAATTTCCAGGGAAGAGGAAATTGTCTGTAGGAGAGCGTCAAAGAATATGAGGATTTATGCATAACATCACTATCTGGCAAAATATCTTGTTCATCGATAATCCGGACTTCGAGACCCGATTCCTTTTCGACGCTATTTAGTATTTGGGGGATGATCCTTTCCTTTAAGGATTCCAAGTCCCAGAAAAATCCGCCATATCTTCCCGTTTCGAGCCTCGGCATGGATGTATAGGAAGCGATGTGAGGTTGATTTCTGTATTGGGTCAATAATCGTTGAGGTTGATTTCCATCGTCGAGAGAATTCAAGTTCGTGTTTTCTTGCATTCGAGGGATTATCTTGGTCTCTAAGAAATCGACAAGCAGAAGATCATGCAAAAAAGAGGATTTTCTTTCCTTTAAAGATTGGAATGACTTTTGAATTTCGGGGATGTTTCTTGCTCTCAACTCTTCTTCAACGATAGTTTCGATCTCCCGGATAAAAAAGTCATGGGCTGAAATGTCGATCAACCATTCACCGGTCTTGATTTGATCGTAGAGGCGGAGCAATGAATCGAGCCTGGTGGAATTTCCCTTTTGATTTTTGCTGATCTCATAAAGCTGAAGGGTCGACACAATACCATAGGGATGCCCGGCATTGTTTTGCAGATGACCATAATTTTCGAGGAGCTGCGTGTAGATGTCGAAGGCCCTATCATAATTATTCATAGAAATCTGGCACCTTCCCAAACCCTCTAAGGCAAGGGCCTTTATCTGATCCGATGAGACCTTCTGGATACAGTTCTGATAGAGCTCTGCTGCTCGGGCATGATTGTTTTTAGCGAACTCAGAGTACTCGGCCTGCTGGAATGTCTCTCCGAATTCATGTTGTGATGAATGTTTTTTCGTAGAGGAATAGGATTCCCTGTGTTTTCCCACTTTGGGATGAATGATGTTGTAGTCCAAATCCAGCAAAAAATATTTACCCGCAACGGAGGCACTCGGTTGATTCGGTAAATTTTCGAAATGCTCACTGGCCAGGGCTTCTTTTTCCAATTCCAAGAGGGCAGTTTCAAAAGAGTTGAGCGCGGCATTCCCTGATATCCAAAGGTTAGATTCCAGGAGTTGTTGAAGTGTTTCTCTCCGCTGAGCGAATGTTCTCAAACTTAAATAAGCGGTGAACAAAGAGGGCAAAATTATGGCTATCAGGAAGATAAATGTGATCTTCTTTCTGGCCAGAAGGCCAAATGAGAACCTCTTCATAATTTTTTCAGAAAACCTCCGCCTTTGATTTCATTATACCCGACAGGACACAACAAATGTCAAAAGAATGTAAAAATTGAGGGTGAAGATAGAAACGGGCTTTTAGTTGATTACCAAATCCCAGGGAAAAGGCGATAACGAGTATTTTTGGCATACTCTGTATAGCCCTCGAGCTCGGAGTGCAGGGTTTTGTCTTCCAGGCGGGTTCGGATTATGAGTAGAATGATACATAGAGCGCTGGGGATGAGGGCGTACAGAGATCCCAGGGCAAGAGGAATGCCGATCAAATAGACTATTGAACCCAGATACATGGGGTGCCGGACAAACCGGTAGGGTCCGGAGGTGATGACTTTGTGGCCGCGGTCCTTTTGGATTTCCACGATGCGGGAGAGATAGGTGTTCTCCTTGGCCACCCTGGCTGACCAGGCCACGGATACCACGAAAAGAATGAAACCTAGAATTTTGACAGGAAGAGGGACTTGGGACCATCCATACCGCACCGCATCGAATCCGGGGATGATATAGACCGGGATGAAAAAGATCGCCAACCCGATGCCGATAATCTTGTCCCAGCCTCTTTTCGGGATTTTGATCTTGGCCCGCTCGCGAAAGAGCTCGGGATCGTGCTTTTTCAGCCATAGGCCTATAGCGATTCCATAGATAAGGAAAAGCCCGAGATAAACCCAGGCCTCTGGCCAGCGGAACGTTCCAGCCGGAAGCAAGAGAAAAACCATCTGAAGCACTAGGAAAAAAACCAGCTTCGGGATGAAGCGGGCTGAAGATTTATTTCCAGTCATTGTGTCTCCTTTTGAGGATGAACTGTTCGCATAGTTTGTTATTCAAACGGTTCTTGTTTCCAGAATGCTCTTCTCGTTTGGAGCCCTCCTTTGATCATTCCTGGATATCCGTATGCCTCAATTATATGTCATTCGTCCTCAAAGTCATCACACCAAAATGTGATTTTTCGGTGTGATTTTTTGGAAGGCCTCATCACACCCATGTGTTCTTACAGAAAAAGATCTGTGGGTCCTTGTGCCGGCGTTTCGGGATTCCCGTTGTTGGGAGCATTTCCGAATCCGTGGCAGATGACAGTGAAGAAATGATTGTTAGCGAGTCGTTGTCTGTGTGGGGAGCGAGGCTCAGCAAAACCACTTAAGGGGAGTCTCTATCCATGTGAGCCGCATAACGGTGGTGCGGGAGGCCCGTACTAAGCGGGACATTATCAATGTGAGGAGCATAAGGCAGTGTAAGGGCGAGGTCAATATCCATATGAGCTGCATAGTGGTGGGTGGGAGGGTCTTCAGCGAATATGGATATGGACTCGCCCACAAACTGCTGTATCAATAAATGACCATGCACGGCTTTGAAAATGCATAGCCCGTCGTTGAACTGTGGTGCCACCTGTGATATAAGCCCATGAGAAGGGGTGAAAAAAACAGGGAAACTCCCCTCCCCTTTTCTGCGTAGTAAGGAATAGACAGGAGGGACTATGAGAAAATGGACCATCGGCATTGTGCTCGTTTCATTTCTATTCAGTTTGCCCTTGTCTTCTTCGGATGATTTTTCCAAGGAGAAGGCTTTCGCACACATCGCGTATATGGCCGGTACGATCGGGCCGCGGCCCATGGGATCGCCAAACGAACGGGAGGCCCTGGAATATACGGCGGCAAAGCTGGCCGAATACGGGTGCGAAGTGGAATGGCAGTACATTACACAGTACAGGAATGGCAATACCAACAGCGCCAACGTCTTCGGCCGCCTGGCGGGAGAAAGCAACCGCGAGATTGTGCTCGGCGCGCACATCGATTCGGCGGGGCCGGAAATTCCGGGGGCCAATGACGATGTCTCCGGCGTGGCCGCCCTGATCGAATTGGCCCGCGTCTACAGCCAGAGACCCCATTATTCCACACTGGTCTTTGTCGCTTTCTGCGGGGAGGAATCCGGTCTGGTCGGATCGAGACACTTTGTGGAGCACTATCCATTGGACAAGGTGGCCCTGATGCTGCAGCTCGACATGACCAGCAACGACTCCCCGCTCATGCTCTGGCCCGACATCAAAGAGCACCAGAGCCCGAAATGGCTTGTCTCGGCCAGCATCGATGCCTTCCATACTCTCGGCTACCGTAACATCGACTATCTCACACATTTCCAGAGCACGAATTCTGCCGCGGATGGGGCAGGGTCCGACCATCAGCCTTTCATGGAGAAGGGAATCCCGGCCATCGCCTTCGTCAGCGATGTCCGTTTTCCCATTCACACACGGCATGACTCGGTCGAAAACTTCGAAATCGACGGCCTGGAGAGGAGCGGCAAACTGATCATGGCGCTGATCGACAAGTTTGACCGCGGCCAGCCTGAGGCGAAAAAAGATCACTATATGCTGGTTTTGGTGAATGAAAAACCGGTTTATATCAGCCCTCAGATCATGGTGATCTTTCTCATCCTCAGTTTCCTTGCCGCCATCGCCGCCTTGGTTGTCGTTCGCAGACGAAGGAACGGCTTTCAAGAAGAAAAGAAGATCAAGAAGTCCTGGCCGAAACTGTCGGTTCTGCTCCTCATCCTTCTGGTCGTCATGTCCCTGGCCGATGGAATGATGAGGCTCCTCAAAGGCCAGCGATTTTTCTGGTATGCCCATCCCGTACAGCACTTGCTTCTTCTCATTCCCTTTGTCTTCCTGGGCATCTGGCTGGCGCTTCAGCTCCTTGGCAGGTGGAAACTGCGGCGAGATGCCTTTTTCTATCTAATCCGGGCAGCCGTCTATCTGTCTGTCTTCATCGCACTCTTCTGGATTCTTGCCGGGCCGCGGATGGCTCTCTATCCCGCCTCGGCTCTTTTTCTGATCAGCTTGGCCTGCCTGCTTCCCTGGACCTGGGTCAAGGGATTTCTTTGGATTCTCTCGCTTTACCTTCCTTTGCGGGTTCTCTTCATTCCCCAATACCCTGAGTTCGTCTACAGGGGCATAGCACCGATGTTCATGCAATCGTTCAAGACAGGCCTCACTTCTTTTGTGTTCTCCCTAGCTTTACTTGTGGTTATGTTTATCTGGATTATGCCTCACATGCTGGGATTCGCCGCGGTTCGGTACAGCGCGAACCGAGATCTCTTTTGGCTCAAAGGGTTTCGGAAGAAAATCGTGGTGTTTCCCATTGCCGTGGTGCTCATTGGGCTGGCAGCCTACCTCATGACCCTTCCCAGCTACACCTCTATCTGGGAGCAAGAGGTCAATGTCTATCAACGTTACGACGGGGAAAAGGATAGGAGCTTCATTGAGTTTACCAGCGGCGATTATTTGAAAGGTGTAGAGGCAGACATTGCCGGACAGCTTGAGAATCTGAATTCCAGGAAATGCGTGAAAGAAATCGAGTATCCTCTGGATCTGGATTGGATTAGCGATAGAGTGACCATGCAAACGGAGGAGGATGGGAGCGATCAAGTGGTAAACATGGATGTCCTTGTCCGGTTCGAAAAGCAGCCTTACACGATCACTCTGGAGGTCAAAGGTGACCACCCCTTCACTGTTGAGGAATGCAACGTTCAGTATCAAAAGACAATTGAGGACAGAGCCACACTCCGTTGGTTCAGTTATCCGCCCCTAGGTTTGCAGCCGAAACTCCGACTCAAAATGCCCAAGGACGCAGAACTCAAAGCGGAAATCACGGCCAGCTTTTTGGAGACGCCTATCCCCATTTCCTGTGAAGGAGAAAACAAGCATTTCATACACAGATCCGTTATCACAAAAGAGATTGACCTGGGCACTGTCGTGCAAGGGGCTCAGATTTTTCAACCGGCTGCTGACGAGATGGTGGGTGTCGGCGATCACCGGCTTCATGCGCGCGTGTTCGGCAAGGGATCACCCGCTGTTGTGCTCATCAGCGGCTTCGGTGCGCCCCAGACCTATTGGGACAACATCGTGCCCTCTCTGGCAGCCAAGACGACGGTGGTCACCTATGACCGGGCGGGATACGGACAAAGCGAGTTGGGTCAGCAGCCCTGCACGGGGAAACAGACAGCGCGCGAACTCAAGGCTCTCCTGGAAGGATTGAAAATTCCTGATTCCTACATCGTGGTGGGCCACTCCTACGGAGTGAAAATTGCCAAGCTGTTCGCGGCCGCCTATCCCGAGATCACCAAAGGCGTTGTCTTGATCGATGGCAACCATGAAGACTGGGAGCAGGATTTTCGGGCTATCATGGCCGAGAGTGAAAGACAGAGATTCGATGAGATGCGTGCTTCCTTTCCAGGGGCTGACCTGCCGGGAGGAAGAGGGTGTGAGATGGCCGTGCTGGAAATGACCATCCAGGAGCTCAAAGAGATCGATGTGACGCTGGATGTGCCTCTCCTGGTGCTGACAGCAAAAGACAGAGAGCTCTCCCCCTTTCACAAGTCTCTCTCAGAGGAAACTCTCCAGAAATTTCACCGGCTCTATCTAGAAAATCCCAAAAAACATCTCCGGTTGTCGACAAAAGGCCAGCACATCGTCGTCGAGAAATCAGGCCACAATGTCCACAAGGATCAGCCCCTCGTTGTTATTGATGCGATTCTGTCTTTACTAGAGTAAACGGAGACATTTTTTTGTTATGTTTATGTTCACGAATGATGGGATATGGAAGAATTGACACCGATCATTTTTTCAGAGATCTGAGTTTGCGATGAATAAAAATGGAATCCGCAGTACAAGAGAGACATTTGATGAAGCTTAAACATCTCTTCGTCGTCAATGCCATCGTATTGGGGGGTAGCGGAATAAGCGCTGTTTTGGTGCCGGCTAAAGTTCTGTCTCTCTATGGGATCGTCCTCGGTCGGGAAGTGATCATGATGGCCCAATACGCGGGATTGGGGTCCATAGCCATAGGTCTTGTCGCCTGGTTCAATAGAAACGCTGAATATTTGAAAACCCGGCGGGCCATCAGCCTCGCTTTCCTGATCACTTATGTTATTGCCGTCATCATATCTGTACAGGCGAACATTTCCGGTGTTGTCAAATTGGGTTGGCCAATCATTCTGCTTTACCTCTTGCTGTCTCTATGTTATGCATATTTCCTGTTTGTGAGCAGACGTGCGGCGTAGATGGAACGGCCACTGGTCATCAGGTGTGATAGACAATCGACTCTGCCCATGAGGAAATGTGCTTCCTTTCAGGTTGGCGGGCACAGTACAGCTTGGGATGCAGATCAAGGCCGAATGCACAGCACGGAAAAAATGCGAACGGAGAGGAGGGGTGTCCGATGATAAATATCCTGCACGAAATATCGGTCGGTATCGGAATCGTAGGCGTTGCCGTCATCATTTGGGGGGTGGTGCTTACACTGGTGCGGGTCATCATTCTTGAGGCATCACGCATCAGAAAGAAGAGCATTTATTATGAGAGAGAAAGCCTGAGGCATCAGCTGGGATCCTACCTTCTGCTGGGCATTGAGTTTCTGATTGCAGCGGATATCATCGGCACCGTCACTCACCCCACCCTGGAGGATATGGCGGTTTTGGCCAGTATTGTCGTCATCCGTACGCTCATCAGTTTCTTCCTTGATCGTGAGATTGTCATGTTCAAATCCGGTGATAGACAATCTCGATCAGATCCAGATTAAAAGCCCGGCAAGAATTAAGTACGAAAAACCGCACCCATGACCGATTCGATGCGGCCCACCTCTTCTTCTCTTCAGCAGCCTTTACGAGTTGAATAAAGGACGGGAGGCAGAAGTCGAATTTGATAGCCCGGGCAGCGGCCATTCCTGTCAGTGTTCCCTTTTCGTAATTCATGGCAAGCCAAAGATGGTGCGGAGCTCTGCCTTCGCCTCACTCATTTTCCGAATTGAAATCCGACGTTGAAGCTGGGGCCCTCAAAACCGGTGTTGGGCTTATCGGGCAGGGGGAGGCTCAACCCGAACTGGAGTCTCACTATACGCGATATGTTCAGTATCGCTTCAACACCCGGTTCAAAGATGTAAAAAACAGACCCGTGACGGCTCGTCCCGGACCCTGCCAGCGCAGCGGCCCTGAAATGGAGTTTTTTGCTAGGCGCGAAAACATAGGCAAAGGTAAACCCCCCGTAACCTGGAAGCCCTGGAGTGAAATTGACCTTTCCATATCCGCCCAAACCTAGGGAAAAAACCTGGTTTATGGTCACGCCGACGTGGACACCAAGCAGCAGGCCGTATTCTCCATAGATGCTGGTGGATTTAGAGGAGAATTCAGCGAACAAGGCATACTTGGATTTACCCTGGAGCACCGTATGCCTCTCCACTCTCTGTGCTCTGTCGCCTCGAGGCGTGGTGTATTCGAGGTCGGTCTCCGCGAATTCTTTCGGTGTCAGCACGAAATCTTTGCCAAGCAAAAGCTTAATTTTCGACTCGAACACCGCCCCGTTAGGAATGTTGATCACCCGGTATTCCCCTTCCTCCAATCCCAGCTCGATCCTTCTTCCCACCGCCTTTGTCAATTCCACCACCAGCCGGTCGTTGGCATCATGGACGAAGATTCGTCCGTGGATGTCCTCGCCCAACACGAGGACCACAGCGCTCTTGCGGATATCCGTCATCACCACGTCGCCCGTGCCCGACATTGCGATGTGGTTGTGCGGATGCTGGGGGCCGCTGACAGTTTTGGTGGTCTGAGCCAGAGTCTCGTTGAAGGCAAACTGGTAGGCCTCGCTCAGGGTCACTCGTCCATCCTGGCTCATATCCGCTGCACCCCTCATGCCCGAGATAAGGTAGTGGGTGAAGAACGAGGCCTGAATCAGATCCGATTCCTGCGAAGCTTCGCTGGAAGAGCTCGAGGTCAGTACAGCATAGCCCCGCATGTCATAGGCAGAGTCCAGCAGGAAGGGCTGACGTTTCTTTCCACCCTTGATTCGAGTGAATGCTCCGGAGGCGCAGGAGTCGAGAATCGCGATCCGGACATCCACGTCCATGTCCTCGATAGTCTCTCGAAGATCCTTGTAGGCGATTTTTTCCTTGCCAAGAAGGATGTGTTCTTCGTCCGAATGTCCGGAATAGTAGAAGATGAATTCCACCCGGCTGTATTCGGATTGGGCTTTTTTGACTGTGGACTGAAATTTTCCCAGCTCTGTGTAGAAAGTGCGCACGTCCGGTTCTTTGAGGAAAAGGGTGTCTTCGTCGGCAACGCCACCCAAGTTCTGGAAGACCTGAAGGATGGCTTCGGCGTCAGACACGGCGTAACGGAGCTGGACTCTGTCTTTGCCGCCGCTGTTGGCGCCCACGGCCATGATGAACCGCTTGATGACAGCCTGGTCTTGAGCCTGAGAAGAAAACAGTGATCCTGCATCGAAAACCAAAGTCAATATGATTAAGATAATGAGTGCTAGGCCTGTTTTTCGCATAACTATTCTCCTTTGACGATCAATGTGGTGTACTGGTCGTAAGCGTATGGGAGTTCAAGGATTTCCGTCTTTGCTCTTCCTGGAATTCGAGCCAGGGATCTGGCCTTTTCGAGAATGCGGCCGGCGTGGATCTCTGTTTGGGAGGTGATGAAGAAAAAGCGCTCGAACTCAGGGGCATCATCCAGCTCGTAGGCGGATGGCAGCAGAACTCTCTCTCCGGGTTGGAGACGTGTGCTGTCCGTCTGGTTTTCAGGGAAGTGGAGTGTGACCAATCCCTTCCCATCGATAGAGAAGATCACTCCGTAGGATTGTCCGGCAGGGACATAGGCGAGTTGCAGAAGGTCTCCTTCATTCGCCCTGTCTCCGTTCTGCAGCAGTTCCGTGTCTGCGTCAGATTTTCTGTGAACGAGGATATGTGGTTTTGTGGGATCTAGCGGGGACGTTCCCTTGATGCGCGTATCCTGAGACATGTCTCCGCGGGGACTGAAAAGTACGATGAAGAGGATGATCAGAGCCGAGGCCAGGACCGGCGAAGCATACAGGAGACGTTTGACACCGACTGAGCGGGTTTTCTTCTTTACTTGAGCCTTTTCTGTTTCGTGTCTTCTCTGGATGTTCGGGATTATTCTAGCCGCCGGGAGTTTTTCGAGGATCTCGTCGTTGGATTGCTGGAGACGAATGAGCTGGGATTTCAGTTCGGGATTTTCCTCCAGAAGTCGGTCAATTTCCTCCATTCGCTGTGAGGGGAGTTCACTTAGGAGATATCTCTCCAGCTCCCATGTTCTGACGTGTTTAATGGTCATGACAGACCTCCTTTTCTATCTGGATACGTGTCCGCAAATCTCTGATCCGCCTGCGGACTCCAGAGAGTGAAAGGCCGACTTCATGGGCGACTTCCTTGAGAGTCATCCCGTCCACAAAATGCAGAACGGCGATTTCTCTGGTCGATTTTTTCTCTTTACGGAAGATTCGATCGAGGGTGTTTTTGATCATCATTCTGTCTTCGCTGTCATCGATAAAGGCGATCTGTGCCAGGAGGCCTTCTTTGCTGATGTCGAGATGGCTTTTCTGGGCTCTGATCATGTTGAGGCAGACATTGGTCGCCATACGGAAGAGAAGGCTTGAAGGATACATGCCTTTCAGGTTTTCTTTTCTCATCAACACTTTGGTGAACACATCCTGCATGGCATCCAGGGCTCTGTCTTCGTCCTGCAGCAACTGACGACAGCGCCGCAGCACCATCGGACCGTAGCGGGTGTAGAACTCCAAGATGTCTATGTCTGCTTTTTGGGAATCCAGCATATGTCACTCGCTTTCGACCTTTACAACCATGAAACACATGGCGAGGCCGAAAGTGTCACTTTTTATGTATAAAAATACGTTTTTCCTGTTGAAAGGTTGTATCGGCTGTCTTGAATCCTTGGGATAAAGATTTGAAGATAACGCATGTATCGGCTCGATGGATGAATCAGAGGACTCTCGTTACTCGGGGAGGTTTGACAGAGAATCTCCGTCCCTGTCTTATTTAGATAGGCCTTTTCAAAAGGAGCCAGGTGAATTTCTGAAAGAGAGGAAAGTCTTTAGGAAAGGAATTCGAGCCGGCGCAGGAGATTCCGCGTGCCCTCGGTGACGGCAAGATTGTCCAGGTCTTCCGGACTGAACCATCCGGCATCAAGGGCGTCGTCCGCCGGCTTCAACCGACCGCTGACATAATCGGCTTCGAGGTCGATGACCACATAGTGGAAGCGGATTTTTCCCTTCTCGTCTCTCTCTATGAGATCAAATGTGTGGATTGGCTTTTTGGCTTTGACCTTTATTCCTGTTTCTTCCTTGATTTCTCTTTCGGCGGCTTCCTGCAGTGTTTCGCCCAGGTTGACCGACCCGCCGGGGATGGCCCAGGTCTCCTTTTGAGGATCTTTAAACCGTTTGACGAGCAGGATTTTTCCCTCTTTAAAGACAATGACACCTACGGCTACCTGGGGATACTGGGGAAGTTTTGGCTTATTCAATGGCATTTGATCAGGATTATTTTCAAAGGAATGGTAGACAGTCCCGCTCTTCCTGTCAAGCATTATGCTTGCGCAGGATTCGGCGGCAGCCCATCCATATGAGCGGCAAAAGGGTGTGTTGTGCGCCGAACAGTGGAGTGGACAATGCTTCACACATAATGTAAAGTATATCCAACTCGAACAGATGAGGAGATTTTTAGAAGGAGGATTTAATGCGGCAAAAATCCATCAAAAAACAGCGAATTTTGTGGTCTGTACGGATCACGCTTGTTCTCCTGGCGGGCTTCTTGCTGACAGTATCCTTGCCTTCCCAGGAGCAGGCAGGCGAGCGGGTGTCAAAGTTCGGTGAATACAGAGGATATTCCGAGGCGAAATATGACTCGTGGGTTCGCTTTTCTCAGTATTTGACCATGCGGGATGGGATCAAGCTGGCCATAGATATCATACGCCCGGCTATAGAGGGGAAGGTGCATGAGGAACCGCTTCCCGTAATCTGGCAGCACACCCGCTATCGGCGGGCCGTTGTCGTTGACGGGAAAGTGAGGAATCTGGGTGACTCCAGCCTGAATCAACCCTTGCTCAAACACGGTTATATCATGGCTTCGGCGGATGTGCGGGGTTCCGGAGCGTCTTACGGAAGCTGGAACGGTATCTTTACCAAAGAAGAGACACAGGATGCCTATGAGATCAATGAATGGCTGGCTTCCCAGCCCTGGTGCGATGGGAATGTAGGCATGCTCGGTGGCTCCTATCTGGGCATAACGCAACTCATGGCGGCCAGCACAAAACCTCCCCATTTGAAAGCCCTTTTTCCCATTGTCGCTCTCTACGATATGTATTATGTGGCCCGTCCCAACGGGGTCTTTTTTGATGATTTTCTCCGGACCTGGAGTGAGCTCACCCGGCAGCTGGACACAGAAATCGTAGCAGCTCCTGTGATCGGGGATGAGGATGAAACGATGCTCAAGGCGGCCATCGAAGAGCATAAACAAAGCCGCCCGCTGATTGAGATTTTTTCGCCGTTGAAGTACCGGGACAGTAAAGACGACGTCACCGAGTCTTACCCGTACCAAGAATGGGGTCCGGCCGGATTCACCGATGAGATCAATGAATCCGGAATTCCGATGTACCTCTGGTGTGGATGGTTTGACTCCTTTACCCGGGATGGTTTTCAGATGTACAGGAATTTCACCGCTCCGAAGAGGATAACCATGGGGGCCTGGTCTCACTCGCCTCGAGATCCGGAAATAGCCAAAGAGGAGTTTGGATTAGTCGCGGTGGAATCACTCCGTTGGTTCGACTATTGGTTGAAGGGGATCGACAACGGCATCATGAACGAGGACCCGATTTTTTACCACGTGATGCGCGGACTCAAGGATAACACCTGGCAGACGGCTAAAGAATGGCCCATTACCGAAGCCGTGCCCGCCAAATACTATTTCCATGAAGGACCGACCGGCAGTGTGGGATCCGTCAATGACGGTGTTTTGAGCACCGAAAAGCCTACTAACTCCTCTGGAAAGGATGAGTACACTGTGGACTACACCACAACAACAGGGACGGCCACCCGAATGGACAACGCCGTCGGTGGCGAGTTCAACTATCCTGATATGACCACTAACGATGAAAAAGGACTGACGTACACGACCACTCCCCTAAAAGAGGACGTGGAAATTACGGGGCATCCCGTAGCCCATCTCTGGATCAGTTCGACAGCTGCGGATGGGGACTTTTTTGTCTATCTCGAAGAGGTCGATACCGAGGGAGTGTCGCACTATGTGACCGAAGGCGCCATGAGAGCCTCGCACCGGGCGCTCCACGAGCCCCCCTATGACAATCTGGGAAATCCTTATCACCGAAGCTATGAGGTAGATGTGATGGGTTTGACACCCGGAGAACCGGTTGAGCTGGCCTTCGACCTCCATCCTACTTCGAATATCTTCAACACCGGGCACCGGATTCGGATAACCATAACCTGTGCTGATAAAGACAATGCCTTGACACCTGAGCTCTCGCCTCCGCCCACCATCACGCTTGTCCGGAATAGAGAACAAGCCTCTCATGTCGTGCTGCCCGTGGTCGGGGCCGAGGCCGAGGTTGTCGATCAAGGGCTGCCGCTTCTGCTAATTGCGTTCATTGCCCTGATAGTCGTCATTCTGGTCATAGTTTTTAGTATGGCCATGAGAAAAAGGGTCTCGAAAAAGTAGAGATATTGACTGGAATAAAACGCATGGCCCCTCAGGTGAAATTCCTGAGGGGCCACGCATGCGTGTCAGCTGCCGCTGATTTGCATGAGCAGGCGGCACTTCTCCACCAGTTGGATGAATTCTGATCTGTAGCCGTGCCGGTCCTGTCCTTTGCCTTCTTGGGCAAGCCTCAGAATAGTGTCAAAATTCGTATCTCCCTTGAACTCGGAGTCACGCAGGAGCATTCCGAATCCAGCCACCGCAGCCGAGAATTTAAATGTTTCGGAAGCCTTGACCAGCTCTACGGATTTATCCACGAGAGCCGATTCGATCAGTTCGCTCTTTGTCCCATTTGGCTTTTTGTACCTGAGCTTGAGTGTCAGGAGCTCTTTGCTCTTGAAGGCTCTGGGATCGATTTTTGTTGTCTGATACTTGAGGTCCTCGATCCCTGGGATCTCCTCCTTGCTCCCGTAGGGTATGATTTCGTAGAGAGCCGTGACCGTGTGTCCGGCACCCAACTCTCCGGCGTCCTTAGTGTCGTCGTCAAAGTCTTCCTTCTTGAGCATTCTGTTTTCATATCCTATGAGGCGGTAAGCCTTGACCTTGGCCGGGTTGAACTCGATCTGGAGCTTGACATCCTTGGCAATAGTGAAGAGAGTTCCCCGCATGTCGTCGATGAAGACTTTTTTAGCTTCCAGGAGGTTGTCGATGTAGTGGTAGTTGCCGTTTCCTTTATCGGCCAACTGCTCCATCCGCCCGTCTTTGTAGTTGCCCATGCCGAAGCCCAATACGGTAAGAAAAACTCCTTTTTCTTTCTTCGTTTCGATCATGCGCACCAGTTCGGATGTGCTCGAAACACCTACGTTGAAATCACCGTCCGTGGCCAGGATGACCCGATTGTTCCCCTTGGAGATGAAGTTCTCTTCGGCCACCTTGTAGGCCAATTTGATGCCAGCCCCCCCTGCGGTCGAACCCCCGGCCTGGAGTTTTTCGATGGCTTGGAGGATCGTATCCTTTTGGCTGGCCGGTGTCGAGGGGAGTACCAGGCCTGCCGCTCCGGCATAGACGACAATCGCCACCCGGTCCCTCTCTCCCAGTTCGCTCACCAGCAGCTTGAAGGCTGTTTTGAGCAGCGGTAGCTTGTTGGCCGGCTGCATGGATCCGGAAACATCCAGAAGAAAAACGAGATTGCTCTGCGGGAGGTCTTTCGTCTCCAGCTCCTTTCCCTGGAGTCCGATATGAACCAGCCGGTGAGATGTATTCCATGGGCAGACGGAAATTTCCGAGTAAACGGCAAAAGGGTGTTTCTTCCCGGGAAGCGGATAATCATAAGTAAAGTAATTGATCATCTCTTCAATTCTTACTGCATCTTTGTAGGGGTACTGGTTGTTTTGTATGAACCGCCTGATGTTGGCGTACGAGGCGGTGTCCACGTCGATGGAAAAGGTGGAGAGAGGAGTCGTCAATGCATCCCGGAATCCGATCTCGTAAATCCTGTCGTATTCTTCGGTGTTGAACTGGTGGTGGTACGAGGCGGGGAAGGGAGCTTCGCCCGGTCGAGTTCTGTAGACCGCTTGTTTTTTTACCCCGCCTGTAACACCACTCACAACACCTTCCACGGAAGTACTGTCGGCCAGCTTCTCCTCCATTTCGTTCAAGACAATCCGCTTGAAGGTGAAGGTCAATGTGAGAGTTGTTTTCTTTGCAGAAAGCTCGCCTTTGAGCGTAACGCTGTCAATGCCCGCCAATTCGGCCTTCACTTTGTAGGGGCCGAAGTCCAGGGCGGCCATAAGGAAATAACCATTGGGATCAGTGATTGTCTTGGATTCGACACCCGTTTGGATGTTTTTGGCTGTGATGGGTACACCCGGTACGGGTATTCCCTGCGAGTCATAAACATAGCCTTCGATAGTGCCGGCATTCCTGAGGGACGCTGTGCTCACAATGAGGACAAAGGCAGCCAGGATGCTCCCCATCATGAGTCCAAACCTTGATTTCTTTGACATTGTGCCTCCTAAAAATTTTTTTTGCCCCAATCAGTGTCCATCGTTCTCACACCCTTTATACAATCCTTGGCGGAAAATATTCCCTTCTCAAGTTAAAACGGCGACTGCAAGAAATTCGTTACCCGTCGCTTACAGGATTTTCCGGAGCTTTATCCCTTAGAACATACAAGTGAGGGATAATAAATTGAGATAGAGTCCTCAGGACCGCGCACTTGTCTCTAGACGGCGTCCATTCCGAAAATTGTCAGGGCGGGTTTCTTCCTTCATCGTTCTATCCTGTTTTCGCCGGAACACCGTATGCCCGGCCCGAGTAGCTATCGGAATGTAGTTCCTTTCGAATTCCTGCTGGAAAGAGGGAGAGAGCCAGCGGAAATACTTCAAAGCCCAATTTTCGACGGCCACGTAGGCAGGTTCAAAATCCAGGAAGTATTGCTTGACATTGTTTTGGTTGAAATAGTTGATTTGGATATTGTAATCTGCCAGGTCCTTTTTGGTTGCATGGTAGATGATCAAGGCTGTGTTGATGAAAACAATCTGATCATCCCTCTGGCTGGTCTTGGCGATAGCCCGGCGCACAGCCCTGATTTCACGCTGCAACTGCCCTTTTACCAGCCAGACTCCTCTATCCGAGTGAACAATTTCTTGCCTTCGCCGTTTATAGGTGAGCCTGTCATTGACATTCTTCTGGGTAAGCCCGTACAGGATGAATACGGCGGGCGCTGAGAGAAGCAGGGCCACAACGATACCTTGGATGAATGCTGCCCGTGTTTGACCTCTAATTCGGGAGATCAGCCTTTTCTGTATCGTGCTGTATGTCAAGGCAAGTATGCAGGCAGCCAGTATATAGAGAGGGACTGCATTCTCCAGCAATCTCTCGAAAATCGCATACTGAAAGGTCTGATTGAATGTCAATACAGCCATGATCAGTGTCGCCAGGACATAGAGATCGTGTCTGGTGAATTGTTTGTGTTTCATGAACCGGTGGGATAACAGGAAGAAAACGCCGATAAAGAGAGCAACGGGAGTCCACAGGAAGAGCACATCCCAATTGAAGGGCGTCTGGAAAAGCTCTTGAATAGGCGGGAAATGGTGGGGCATTTTACCTCTTCGGGAGATAAGGCTGAGGGGACCGCCTATGAACATGTCCCAAACAAAGATGTGGGCCATGCCCTGAATTCCGTAAAAAACAACGAGCGGCAGAAACGGGATCAGGAGCGTCGAAAAAAACAAACCGAATGTTTTAAAGACTGGCCTGAGTGAGACGGAAACCCGGATTCGAGGGGGCTTGACATTCAATGTTTGGAGGGATGTTTGCTGGAAAAAAAAACAGAAAAAGGCGGCGATAAGGAGGAATCCCGCGATATCCTGACGGAACCACAATGTCACTCCCGCCGTCACACCGGTTATGAAGAGCCACTTTCGCTGCTGAGTTTTGATATATCCGAACAAGGTGAATAAATTGAGAACAGTGAGGAAGGGAAACAAGGTTTTGAAGGGGACACAGGCCATAGTCATGCTCAGAGCGACGGGAATGAGGGCAAAATTCCGGGGCATCATATGGCGTGCCACGAGATAGGTAAGCACATTTACCAGGGCCCGAAAGATGACCCAGATAAGGCGCTCGAGAGCCAAGGAAGGGCCGAAAATCCGGAAGAAAAATCCAAAGAGCCAATACCGTCCCGGTGCGTAAGTGAACCGCTTGAAGTCGATCAACGGCACTTCTCCGGTTAGAACAGCCATAATCCTCTTGATGAGATGGGCCTCATCGATATCGAGGATAAATATCCGGTTGAATGTGAGGTTGTACAGAATGCTAACCGCCAATATGACCAGAGAGATCAGGATGGTCGTATGATGGCGGCGAAGAAATTCACGGATTGGATTCTTTTCTTGGAAAGGGATAAAGGTGAAAGGCTTTGATGCTGTCATTTGTGATTAAAATCGCCTCGGGAGATTAAATGGTGATTGCGGGATTGCGATGTAATCCGTGCTAAAAGGATTGAAGTGCTGCCCATGGAAAATAGCGACATTTTTTTATGAATAAATCAGGAAATTGCCTTATTCACTCCTTCTATGACATACTCAATCTCTGCCGTGGCTAGCTGGGGATAGAGGGGGAGGGTGATAGTTCTGGCGCCAATGTTTTCCGCGTTCGGGAACATCCCCGGTCTGAAGCCGTAGCGATCTCTGTAGTAGGCCATGAGATGGATCGGGCGAAAGTTGATGGCCACGCCGATTCCCTGTTCCTGGATCTTCCACATGATGTCGTCTCGACGGTCGGGGTCCACCCAAATGGTGAACATGTGTCGGGCGCTGCGTGAGTAGGGAAGGACTTTCGGGAAAGCAATTCCCTCCACATCAGCGAAGGCGTCCTCGTATATCCGGCAGAGGGCCTCCCGCTTCTCGAGACGCTCGGTGATGAGGTCGAGCTGATTGAGCAGCAGCCCGGCCTGGATATTGGCCATGTTGTATTTCCATCCCAGTATCGTCATATCGTAGTGCTGGTATTTTTTTGTGTACCGTTCGGCCGCAGTCTTGTCTATGCCGTGCAGCCGCAAGCGCCGCAGTTTTTCAGAGATCGGCTCCTCGTTGATGGATATGGCGCCTCCCTCACCCGAGGTTATATTCTTGGTGGCATAAAAACTGAAACAGGCGGCCTGGCTGAGTTGACCCGGCCGAATTCCGTCTCTCTCCCCCTCGATGCAGTGCGCTGCATCTTCGATGATGATTAAGCCGTGCCTTGCCGCAACGGCTTTTATCTGTTTCATGTCAGCCATTTGACCGTAGAGATGCACGGGCAACAGGGCTTTCGTTTTTGGGTTTATGGCCTCCTCGATCAAATCCGCATCGATATTTCCTGTCTGAGGTTCGACATCGACGAAAACAGGATCAGCGCCTGCATGGAGGATGGCGTTGGCAGTGGCTACGAAGGACATCGGTGTCGTTATGACCTCGTCTCCCGGTCCGATACCGCAGGCCAGCAAGGACAGCTGCAACGCCGCCGTTCCGCTGGTGACACCGACGGTGTGGGCGCATCCTAAATAGTCGGAAAATTTGGCTTCAAATTCACCCACGACATCTCCGGTCGTCAGGAAGACGGAGTTGAGCACTTCGGTGACTTTGCTGATCTCTTCGGGGCCGATGTTGTGCTTGAAGAACTCAATTTTCATCCGACTCTTCCCTGCTAGTGCATCTCAATTTTTCCGTCTTTCATCAGAATCGGCACGTGTCTCATCCACAACATCTTTGTCCACCAGTCCCTGTTGTGGCAATACCACTGGATCGTCTTTTCCAGACCCTGTTCAAAGGGAGTTTCCGCCTTCCAGCCTAAGAGCCTGGCCGCTTTTTGGGTAGAGGCGATGTGTCGCTTGACTTGGCCGGGACGATCATGCATGTGGGTAATCAAAGACTGCGTTTTGTTCATTTTATCGAGCACCATGCGAGCTATAGTGAGAACATCAATATCCCGGCCTGTCCCGATGTTGATCACCTTGCCTTTGACTTTATCCAGATCGCAGTGCATCGTTCTGTCTATAGCCCGGCAGACATCGTCAACATAGATCCAGTCGCGCGTGTTGCGCCCATCTCCGTGGATTGTCAGAGGCTCGTCCAGGATGGCGTGGGTTATGAACCTAGGAATGACCTTTTCCAAATGCTGGTAGGCGCCATAGTTGTTGAACGGCCGCAGTATAACGGCCGGAAGGCCATAAGTCTTCCAGTAGGAATAGACCAATCGATCCGCACCGGCTTTGGCTGATGCATAGGGTGTTGACGAGTTGAGGGGGTGTTCCTCAGTCATCACCTCGCTTTCGGCTGTCCCGTACACTTCCGAGGTTGAGATGTGTATGAATCTTTCGATGTTTGTATCATGAGCCAATACAGCGTTGGCCACGCTCTGAGTGCCCAGGACATCGGTCTCGTAGAATAGCCGGTTATCGAAGATCGATCGGGCCACATGGGATTCGGCGGCGAAATGGATGACGATATCAGCTGAGCCGGCCAGATTATTCACCAACGCCATATTGTTCACATTGCCGTACCAAAATGTGAATCTGTCGTTTGTTTTTATCTTTTCTGGAATATTCTCCGGATTCCCGGCATAGGTGAGCGCATCAAGGACGATTATCCGGTAGTCTGGGTACTGTTCAAACAGGTATCTGACGAAATTGCTGCCTATAAACCCTGCACCCCCTGTGATAAAAACAGATTTTTTCATCTTGCCTCTTTACAAATATCCAGCGATAGCTTGAATTTACACAAAACTCTTATGAAAGGTGCACTGCGTTTGGGCTAATTTAAACCCTAATTTTTGACAAACCCGCTGCACCCCAAAATTGTCGATCGACGTTTTTGCCAAAGTCATGTCGGCCCGGCCTTTCAGCCAGTTCAGGCAACAGTCCACAAGATTTGTGAAAACCCCCAGTCTGCGGGATTCCGGGAATATGCCGCCGAGCTGAATTTCTCCCAGCTTACTCTTTGCGTACGGAGTCACGTCCTTGTGAATTTTGGCTGTAATGAACCCGATGATCTTACTGTCTTTTTGGGCGATAAACACGTTATCGGCATAGCCGAGACAGGAATTTCGCGCCCACTCGGCATAGAGTGTATCGGAATGCTCATGGCTGATACCGGGATCGATATGAAAACGGTCGATGTAATCTGAAAAACCATACCGGGCCACTTCCATGATCTCTTCGATATCCTCCTTTTGGTGTTCTCTCAGGATGTAAGGAGCCCTAACCAGCTTATGGGAGATCATGTCCATATCCAAGAGATTATAGGTTAAAATATCCATCAGTTTGAATCCGTTTTCTTCCAGAGCGTGAATCGCTGGCATATCCCTGCTGTCGATTCTTGCGGATACGTGTCTGATCCCTGAAGTGTGGCAGTCTTCCATAATCCCGGAAATCAGCATTGAGATAATGTCTTTTTTTCGACGGTAATTCCCCTGAGCGACGAGATACGGTATGGTGGCCATCTTCATCCTGAATATCTTCTCATCCCAGGGTAACGATTTCAGGGATGCCAAACCGTGCATTTGTCCGTTTTCGAGAATCGTAAAATATTGTGTCACACCGTCCTTTGGCTGTTCTTCGAGCTTAAAAAAAGTATACCCGGTGACATCGGCGTTTTTCATTCCAGCGAGATAGTGATAGGGGCCGTATTCCGCTGCCTTGATCAAAGACGCCGCCTTTTGAAATTCCTCTGGCGGCAAAAGACGAGGAGTCTCAGGTTTCATTTCATTCGTCATCTTGGCTTTCATGCCATCCAAATTTGTCTCTTAAGAGATAGACGGGCCTTTTCTGGACTTCGGCAAAAATCCTGCCGATGTATTCGCCGAGAATTCCAAGGATTATCAACTGAACTCCACCTATGAACAACACCGAGACAATGATTGTCGTGAAGCCGTAAACGGGAATGCCAAAAAAAATCTTTTTGATGAGCATAAAAATGCCGATGGTAAAACTTATCAGGGCAATTGTGGCCCCCAGGTAAGCGGCCAGCCTTAGGGGGGAATAGGAAAAGGACGTGATGAGGTCCAAAGCCAGAATTGTCGATTTCACAAAATTGTATTTCGTCTTTCCCGCTAGCCTAGCCTCTCGTTTTGTCAGGACTCCAGTTTGGCTAAAACCGGCCCAGCTCATGAGTCCGATAATGAACCGCGATCTCTCTTCGCATTGCTTCAAGGCATTGGCGACCTTGCGATTGATAATCCTGAATATCCCGGAGTTGGGATCGATGTCGACCTTTGCTAGAGTCTGGAATACGCGGTGAAAGAGCCTGGAAGAGAATTTTTTTCTCAAAGAATCGTCTCTCGTCTCGCGGATGGCATAGACGATGTCGTAATCCTCTTTTATTTTGGCCAGTAATTTCGGGATTTCTTCTGGAGGATCCTGCAAATCCCCATCCATGAGAACGACAAAATCTCCACGAGCGTGATCCAGGCCTGCCAAAATGGCCTTGTGATGGCCGAAATTGCGCGAAAAGCTTATCCCTTTAACCCTGGAATCCGTTTTATTCAACTCCCGTATTTTCACCCAGGAGGCATCCGTACTCCCGTCATCCACAAAGATGATCTCGTACGGCGACGAGAATCCTTCCTCCAGCTGGATTGTGTTCATTGTTGCCGTCAAGCGACGGTAGAGCTCGGCGAGGTTGTCTTGTTCGTTGTATACAGGGATGATGATGGAGAAATGGATCTCAGTCATTTTTTCTCGGTCCATACTATGTCATTCTTGATTATCATTGTCAATGGACATCGAATCCAGCAGAAAAATCCTTGAAAAGATCCTGCTTTAGCTATAATTTAGGTAATTCATAGACTTGTCTCCGCACCGTAAAGAGCGCGTTGGTCCCCAGGAACACTCATGAGGATGAATCTCAGTAATTGGCCAGGCGAATTTGAAGATTTGGGTCTAAAATCTAAACTGAGGGGGGGGCAATCCCTCAGATTCGTTTGCCATATCTGTGCCCGGGATTCAAACGCGACAATTGTCACGGCTTAGAGAGTGAGGAACATTGCCTATGGGCGAGGATAGCAAGGAACGAATCATCGGCACCTGGTACGCAATTGGCAGTTTCCTTCTTTGGGGATTCCTTCCCATCTACTGGAAGGCCCTCAAAGGCGTTCCCGCCAGTGAAATCCTGCCGCACCGGATCATCTGGTCATTTGTTTTTCTAGCTCTGTTCAATGGTCTCAAAAAACGCTGGCCTCTTATCAGAGAGACCTATTCCATCCGAACCAACAGGGCTTCGAGTCTTGTCAGTGCGCTAATTATCGGGGCCAATTGGTTCATCTTCATCTGGGCGGTCAACGCCAACCATCTCGTTGAGATCAGCATGGGGTATTACATCAACCCGCTCCTGACTGTGCTGTTGGGTATGATTGTCCTTCGTGAGCGATTGACATTCTGGCAGGTGGCGGCCTTTGTCCTGGCTTTTATAGGAGTGAGCTACATGACGCTTCAGTACGGACGAGTCCCCTGGATCGCCCTGTCCTTAGCCGGAACATTCGGTTTGTACGGCCTGCTGCGGAAGATATCAAGGGTCGGTGCTGTCACAGGATTGACCGCAGAGACAGCTTTTCTATCGCCTCTGGCGGTTATCGTTCTTGTTTATCTTCAAGTGGGGGGAAGCAGTGTGGTTGGCAAGGCTTCGGTATCCGTTCATCTTCTGCTCATCGGCGCCGGCATTGTTACGGCCCTGCCTTTGGTGTGGTTTGCCCGCGGAGCCCGAAGGATTCCCCTTTCCAGCGTGGGTTTTATTCAGTACCTGGCACCCACCTGTCATCTCCTGTTGGGTGTCCTTCTTTACGAGGAACCCTTCACCCGGGTCCATGCAGTCAGTTTTGCCCTCGTCTGGGTAGCTTTGGCCATTTTTTCAATTTCTCAGATCAGGGTCATGAGGCGAACAGTCACCGCCCCTTATTCGTGAGGACATAATTCATCAAATTCAGGATTGAGTTCGGGATTTTATTCACCTCACAAATGAAGCCGGATCACAGCACCGTAGATCGTTTTAGAGACATTCGCTGCTTATACGTATCATGGGCGCCCCGTTTACAGTGGGGATAGCCCCGCTGGATTTCGAAATAGGTGTTGTGTCCTGTCCCTTTTCTGATTACAATACAAACAGAGCATATCTGCGGGGATATTTGATTTCGATCCCTATCAGGAGGTCAAGACATGAAAGCTTTTTTGAGGTCCTTTTTTGCTTCGCTTTTGGCCCTAGTGGTAGTGATAGGAATCATTGTGCTTATCCTGGCGTTGTTTATTCTCCAGTCGGGCCAAAAAACGAAGATAGCCGATCACTCCTACCTGGTCATAGATGTCTACGGGAAAGTGTTGGAGTATTATCCCCCCGTAGACATTGTGGGCAAGTTTATGGAGGGGGATCCCCTGACGCTGCAGGCGGTTCTCAATTCTTTAGAGAAAGCACGCGTGGATGATCGACTGGATGGTGTTATTCTGAAGCTGAGCTCAAGCAACGGCGCAGGTATGGCGATGCTCCAGGAAATACGCCAGTCCGTCAAAAAACTCCAAAAAGAAGGGAAAAAGGTCTATGCCTTCTCGGATTCCTTGGATAGAAAGACGTACTTTCTGGCCGCATCCTGTGATTCGATAGTCATGCCCCCCACGGCGGGAGTCACTTTCATCGGAATGGCCATGGCCACGCAGCACGCCAAGAGAGCCCTGGAAAAGATCGGAATTGAGATGAACGTCCACCGCATAAAAGACTACAAAAGCGCCGCTGAGATGGCCACGCGCACTGAGATGTCTCCCGAATCTAGGGAAAACAAAGAATGGTTGCTGGAAGAGCAGTGGGCCATGTTCACCGAGGCTCTTGAGCAAGACCGAGGATTCTCCGAGGAGAAAATCATTGACCTCATGCGTCATGCCGTGTTTACAGCCGAGGAGGCCAGTGAAACCCATCTCATCGATCGGCTGATCTACTGGGATCAACTGGAAGACATGCTCATGCAGGAAGGTGATGAACAGCTGCGCGCAGTCTCCCTAGCCCGTTATGAGCAGGAAAACCCTCGAAAACTGGGTCTGGGCGGCAAGAAAAAAATTGCCGTGGTGCATGCCCAGGGCACAATCGGGGGCAGGAAGAGCGGCTTTAATCCCCTTCTGGGCGTGATGATGGGGCATGAGACGGTCGTGGCTGAATTGAGACGAGCCAGGAAGGACGAAAACGTATCCGCGGTTGTTTTCCGGGTCGACAGCAGAGGCGGTGAAGCTCTGGCCAGCGACCTGATCGGACATGAGGTGGAGCGGACGGCCAAGGTCAAGCCGGTTGTGGTCAGCATGGTCGATGTGGCGGCATCCGGCGGCTACCACATTGCCTACCGCGCCAGTAAAATTGTAGCTGATCCGATGAGTTTGACCGGTTCCATCGGTTCGATTACCATGAAGCCCAATTTAAAAGGATTGTACGACAAGCTCGGCATAAGCTACGATTTCGTGACCAAGGGACCCATGGCGCTCATGTATTCCGATTACCGAAACTTTACTCCTGAAGAGAGAGCACGTTTCGAGAAAAACCACTGGGACGGGTTCAACGACTGGCTCAGGGATATCGCCGAGCACAGGGGCATGACCTTTGAGGAGGCGGAGAAACTTGCCCACGGACGTGTTTGGACCGGCCGGCAAGCCAAAGCAAACGGGCTTGTGGATGAACTGGGGGGCCTGGACAGGGCGATCGCAGTGGCCAAGGATTTGGCAGGCATTTCCGAGCAAGAGCAGGTCACCCTGATCCACTATCCCAAGAAAAAAGGATTGCTGAGTCTGTTATTCGGAGGAGAGACTGATAACGCCTCCGTCATCCGTTGGGCCATTCATCGATTCATGCAGGATGACCTGATCGCCACCCGGAAAATGTTTGAGGAAAAACCCTTTTATATCATGGATAACATAGTCTTGGAATAAAGGAGGTCAATCATGCACAAAAAGGAAACTTTAAAGGACGGCAGGGAGGTTCTGATCCGGACGTTAACTCTCAAAGATTTGGATAAACTGATGGAATTCTACCGGTCTCTTCCCGAAAAGGATCGCCGGTATCTCCGCGTGGATGTGTTGAACAAAGACGTGGTTGAGCACCGCATAAAACTGACAAAAACGGGTGAGATTGTGCGGTTTATCGCATTGGATGGAGATAGGATCATCGCTGACGGTACGCTTGAGTTCTCGACCGAAGAGTGGAAGAAACATCAGGCCGAGTTGAGGGTCAACGTGGATAAAGAATACAAGCATAAAGGATTGGGCACGATCCTGCTGAGAGAGTTGTATTATATCGCTGCCGGCGAAAAAGTGGAAAAGGTCGTGGTGCGGTTCATGAGACCCCAAGCCGCTGCCCGCAACATATGCCGGAAACTCGGGTTTCATGAGGAAATTGTCATTCCCGACTATGTTCGGGATCAAAAAGGCAAAACGCACGATATGGTGATTATGACCGCTAACATGAGAGATTTCTGGAACGAACTCGAACACTTCTACTCAGACTCGGACTGGCGTCGGCATAGATGAATATCTGTTATCCTTCGCTCCATGCTATCCGCAAAAACGGATGGCTGTCTCGGTCAGAATGGCGGCCGTATCGATGACGGATTGGATGTCCACCCATTCCTCATGGGAATGAGCCCCCGCACCTTGAGGTCCGAAGATGACAGTTGCGATTCCTGCCTCTCCCAAAAGAGCAGAATCTTCCCACCATTGGTGCCCTGTGTAAACGGGTTCCCTGTGCAAGACACTAGAGGATGCTGCTGTCAGAGTTTGGACTATGTCCGACTCCGGTGAAATTTCGTATCCGTCCCTGTGCAGAACTTCTTTCATAGTGGCTTTGACTGTCTCGTCTTCCTTCGCTACCTTCATCAGGATCGATTCCATCTCATTCACCACATTTGCGTGGGTTTCGTCCGGGAGGGTGCGCCTCTCCACGGAAATGGTGCATTTGTCCGCATAGATGAAGAGCCCCTGACCACCGTTGATCAAGGGTATATGCAGAGAAGGGGGGCCGACGAGCGGGTGTTTTGGGCCCTGAAGCAAGGCCTGCGAGTGGCGGTCGAGTTCAGCCATGATGCGACCCATGTGCATATTGGCGTCGATTCCATCTTGGTACAGGCTGCCGTGGGTGGCAAAGCCCTGTGTCATGATTTCGAACACCTCGAATCCCCGGTGGGCCAGCCCGATGTCGAGTCCTGAGGGCTCGGTGACGATGGCCGCGTCCGTTCTGAATTTCTGGATTAGGGTTTCTGTTCCGATGCTTCCGTGTTCCTCATCGGCAACGGCGGCGAAGACCAGGTCTCCCTTGAGATGGACTTTGCTGTCGACGAGCGCCTTGAGCGCAGCCAGCATAGCGGCCAGGCTTCCCTTCATGTCCTGCGCCCCCCGGCCGTAGAGTTTTCCGTCTCTTATCTTGGCAGAGAAGGGATCCTTCATCCCTGCCACGCCCACGGTGTCCATATGGCCGTTAAACATCAGACTCCGTCCTCCTCCGCTCCCTTTGAGAATGGCCACGACATTGCATCTCTTCGGCTTCAGTTTATGGATATGAGGAGATAACCCAAGCGTTGTCAGCTCCTCGGCAATGTACTCCCCAATGTGAACTTCGCCCGGCCCGTGGGGGGTAAGTTCAGGGTTTATGGAGTTGATCCTGACCAGTTTCTGGAGAGTTTCAACAAGATAGTCTTGGTCGATAGGGATTCTCATTCTAACCTCCTGAGTGGGGATGGCAGTATGATTTTATCGAAGGACTTGGATATTCTAAAGGACTTTGTGACTTCCATTTTTAATTCAGAGAGAGATTTTTCTTGCAAACGGAGCACGGATTCACTATAAATCCACCTGTAACCGATGGGATCACGAATCGGTCATGAAGCAGAAAACCTTGATTCTCAAACTCCTGTCCGGAATTATCCTGGGCATCCTCGTCGGGAGCTTTTCTGCCCAGTGGCAGGTTCTGTGGACCATGCAAATCATGGTGTTCGGAGAATCTCTGCTCAAAGATATCATCCAATTTTTCCTGCCTCTGATCATGATCACCTTTCTCTCGCTCGGCATTGCCGAGCTGGGACGGAGGGCCGGCCGTATTTTGAAGTTCACCTTGAGTTTAGCCTATGTCTACACGGTTATTGCCTGTGCTGTGGGTGCTGTTGTCATCATCCTCTTTTTCAAGATCTTCCCTTCCGTCACTGGGGTCGTGTTCCGGTCGGTTCAGGCCCGAGAGCTCCCCGCTAACCTCGTCCAGCTCAGAATCCCCTTTCCCTTTTCCGAGTCTCTCATCACGTCTATGGTGTTGGGATTCGTCTTGGGAATCGGATTGACCTGGACCAAGGGAGAGACTCTGATGAATATCCTTCGCGAAGGAAGGGATATTGCTTTTGCCATGGTCCAGCGGGTAATCATTCCGATCATTCCCTTTTACATCTGCTGTGTGTTTTCTCTTATTGCCTACAGAGGAGACCTGGTGCCCAAGCTTCGTGTTTTTGGCTACATGCTTCTCATTATTGTTGTCCTTCAGTGGCTCTGGCTACTCTTCCAGTACAGTGTTGCGGGTGTCTACAGCCAGAGAAATCCCATCCCGGTCATCAAGACCATGTTTCCGGCCTATCTCACGGCCTTCGGGACCACTTCCAGTGCAGTCGCTTTACCCGTATCGTTGGAGAGAGGAAAATCCATATCGTTTATGAAGGAAGATATCGCAGACTTTGTGTTTCCGCTTTGCTCGCAGATCCACATGTCGGGCTCGGGCATGACGATGACCATAATCGCGATCACCATTTCCCTGATCACCTCGCACACAATACCTCCAATGCCTACGCTTATCCTGTTTATCCTTATCCTGAGTGTCATCGAAGTGGGAGCTGTCGGTGTGCCCGGAGGGTCGGTCATGGCTGCCTGGCCGGTGTTGACCGGTATACTCGGTTTCGGTGAAGAGGCGCTTGGCCTCATGTTTGCCCTGTTTTTGCTTCAGGATTCCTTCGGCACAGCCACCAACATCCTGGGCGACGCCTCCATCGCCATGATCGCCAACAGAAAATTCGGCCGAAACGGGGACACCGAATCACATCCTGAGAAGGAATAAATGCGCTCTAGACTTTTCTTTGTATGGAACTTTCTTTTGACGGCGCTCCTCTTGGGGGGTTGTCTTCCAGCTTGCGCCTAATCCCTTTGGGCTGTTGAGCATGACCCTGACATTTGTCAACAAAGCTGAGGTCAGCCTGTATCTGGATAGGGTACTCGATACCGACCATAAGCCGGAATACAAGCAGGATCTGGACGGCTTGCCCCGAATAACTCCGGCTCGGTACGGGCTGCCGGAAGGGGTAACTGGAAGTCAGGAAAAACCTTTGTCATCGGCATCAACGAACTTGGCAACATCGACCGCTTTTGCATTGCGATCACCTTCAAGAGAGACGCTGTAAAGGGGAACATCCAGGAATTCACCGGACTAGGCGCCGTTAGCCTTGAGGGGAAAAGGGGGGAGTGATACTCTGCTCCGATTGTTCGATTGCGGACAGAATCTGTCAAGTCCGCGGACAAATTTCCTTGCATACTTTGAATAAAATCACACCTTTCCTCTGTATCTCTAGAGTTGGCACACTAATTGCACTAAAAGATATCGGTTCGACAATGAACGGAAGAAAATTCAAGAAAGGAGATAGAAATGAAATTGAGAGAGCGAGTAATGATCTTCATGGCTGCGGTTCTCATCACCCTGGTCGGCTTCAGTCTGATCTCCGCACCGGCTGTCGACATGGTCAAAGTCGGTAAGGAAGCAGGCTACGAAATCATCACCAACTGGTTGGCCAAAGCAGACGTGGCTCATCATCCCAACAAAATTCGGAAGGCCTGATCTGCCGAGGTCGAACATGATGAGATACGATCGCAAAGCGAGGGATTGGCGGGCAGAGTCAAGCGTAAGACAATCTGTCGGCCAATCCCCCATCCTGCCTCCTCTATCCCCCCTTTTATTCTAGGCTTCCTCTTTTTCTGGCTTCGCCTAAACCCTTTCAATTCGATCCTTTATATCGACGCATTCTCAGGCCCCCAGGAGAAAAACTCTCCCTCTTCCGAAAAAAATCTGGTATCCAGCCTGGCATTCGCTTTGGAGCATTACTCCATAGCCTGCTCCACAGTCTCCTCTTGTTCATGAGAAATTCAAGGATAGAGGTGATTGGATTCTTGTGCGGGTTTTAGACGAGAAGAGAGCTCAGTCGTCGGTCGAATTGACAAACTTCAGTTTGCGAAGCTGAGAATATGTCTCGCAGTTTTCGTGGAGGACGGTGAGGAATTTTACAAGCAGAGGAGAATTTGTGTATCTTTCTGCCGTCTCGTCATCCTTGATGGAAGCCAGATGGAGGTAGGAGCGGTCGTCCAAGCTGGAGAAAATTTTGAGCTGAACCGCATCCCCGAATTCCCTCTTGATCGACGCGATCTGATGGTCTATGGCTTCCCGGACTACTTTGACCCTATCCTGTTTCACGGTGTACTGGAATATGGTGTAGAGCATTTCTCTCCTCCGCGAACTACTGGATGTGATTCTTTGCGTGCCATCTCGCTGAAGCGGCTCTATTATACATGTTTCTCTCTAATACACAAATAAGGCCGTATTTTGCTTTAAGGCGAAAACCCGAACCTTCGCCAGATCCTGATTGGAACCCATATTGAAGATCGGGCACTTCCCCGTCGCGCAGGAACTCGAGTTTGCCGTGGTCATCGCAGTAAAGCGACGTCATTCAATCTCCCCGTTTTGGCAATGGAAGGCCGGTCAAGATATCTCTCTTAGCTTTTATCTGGTTGAGGCAGTTCAGAAATGGACATGGAGAATGTAATCCACAAGTTTGTTGTAGTTTCCCGAGAATTTCTCCACTCTGTCGACGATCATTCTCTGGCCAAAAAATTTGAGCTCGATTTCGGAAGTGTAGATGTAGTTCAAGACAGCCTGGGAATGAATTCGTCGCAGAGGACGCAAGGCTTCGTAGAGATCCAACGCTTCTTCCATGAAGACGGAGATATCGCCGGCCGAAAGTCTGACAAAGTGTTCGATCTTGGTCGAAGGATAGATGAGATTACGGGCGATAAAGGCCTTGCGGATCAGTCCTTTAGTCGCGCTGATTTCCTTAACCGAGTAGAGTCCTGTCTGTAGTGTGGGGATCGGAAGATACATAGCCAGCTCATCAAAGACATCCTTTTTCTTCCATTTGCCGTATATCCAGCCCACATAGGGAACGAGAATTCCACTTTTCAGAAAAGCCAGGGTTTTCTCCCGCATTTTAGACCCGAAAAAGGAATCCTGGTAAACGTCTCGTTCGCGGCGAGAGTCCTCCTCGAGAAATTGATTGAGTCCGAACATGAACGAATTGAATATCAGGCTTATATTCGCCAGGTCGAAAAAATTGATGGGCTCCACGTGAGCGCTCCCCAACTGCTTCCCTTCACAAACTCTGTAGATGTCGTGCTTTTTGCGCAAAGCACCCCGACAATATTCCAGGATATGATCCTGTTCCTTCTTTGGCAGGCCGCGAACGATGAAGAGGAGGTCGATATCGTCATCTTCAAGGGGTATCCCGCGCAGCCAGCTTCCCCTCAGGTTAATGGAGATGAAGCTGTCGCCGTATTCCTTCTGCAAGGCCTCACCAGCTTCCATGAGGGTATCCTCGAGCTGGATGAACAGGCCGTTCTTCCTGTAAGGATTGGCCGGATCATAAAAGGGAAATCGAAAGTTGACGCTTGATAGAAGATAAAATCGAAATTTGGCTTCGGTCGTTCTTTTGGGGAGTTTGAAGTTTTTCATGATATATGCCCGATGGTGAAGATTTTAGAAGCAAACACAGTGCTTTTCAACCGGAAATTGAAGATTCGCAAGCGCACAAATTTTTTGCATTGGTTGCCGCTTGGATGATATTGTACTTATCGAGGGTGCCCGTGACCCGCGGTTGAAATGAGAATATTTACGGACAATGTACTGTTTGCCGAGAGTATGATAGCTCCCCTCCAGGAATGGAAGGCAGCTGACGGATCAGATCAAAAGGCGAGCGTGTCAACACTTATCGAAAGGCTTTTTTCGGAGCGGATCGTTTACCAGAATGTCGCAGATGCCGGTGCAAACTGGACTCATGCCTTCATCGTCAGGAAAGCGCCCGCCTCGCAGTTCGATGTGCTTGTCGACCTCTCTAATACACAGCCTGATATGCCTGGCGGGATTATCTGTTTGGCCGGAACAGGCCATGGCTTTCACGGCCAGAGAAAGAGACGATGGGCGAGTTTGGAAGGCAACCTTCATCTGGCGGTCCATCTGGTTCCGGAGAGAAAAATCGCGCGCTTTGGCGTTGGCTTTCCCATCCTGGCCGCCGTTTCCCTGGTCGAGTCCATCGACACCATCGCTGGGCTTGCAGGCAAAGCGAGTATCAAGTGGGTTAATGATGTCCTCTGCGATGGCGCGAAGATCGCAGGATTTCTGGTCCACACGTCAAGCATGGATGAAACAGTGTCGTCGGTTGTTCTGGGATTTGGCCTCAACATAGAGAAAACTCCCGAAATTCAGTCGGATCCTTACGTTCCGAAGGTGGGCTCGATCCGTGATTACATCGGGGAGAAGGCCGTTCTCGATCAAAGACATATCCTGTCCACCCTTCTCGACCGATTGAGTGCAAATTATGAAGTGCTGCTTAAAGGTCAATGGAGACAACTCCTCGAAGCGTACCGAAAGCGTTCCGTTGTGGTTGGCCGTCGTGTCCGAATTTTGAGTGATCCTGAGGATGACATACAGGAAGAATTGGGGTCGGGAAAGGTTTTGGCCATCGGTGACAGCCTTGAACTCTGGCTTGATGGGATTGAAGAACCCGTAAAAAAAGGAAGATTAATCTTAACCGATTAAACTTTCTTGACAGCCAGGATTTAGCGTTTTATACTACCTCTTTTTAATAGGGGAGGACCCTAGTTTGGTCGATGTAATCACGGTTACAGGCTGTTTATCATACGGCCTATCAATAGGGAATCTAGCTTCATCTTCAGGGGGGATCACCCATGCAATCCGTTGACTTAGTCGTTATCTGTGGCGTGGCTTTTTTAATGGTCTTCGTTATTCTTGCCTTCCTGGCTTTGATGATGCGCCTCATTATTCTCATTTTTCCTGAAAAGAAAGTTGTGTCCGATCCAGCCATGGTTGCTGCCATTGCTGCGGCAGTCCAAACCGTCTATTCTGGAACAAAACTAACGAATGTCGAGGAGATAAAATGATCTTTACCGATAAAAAGAAAACGATTCGGGTTATGTTTGTAGCTTTCCGTGATGGCATCCAGAGCTCTTTCGGCGGAAAGGTTCGACTCCAGGATATTCTTCCAGCCATGAAGGCCTCCGCGGAAATCGGTATAGACCATTTTGAATTTGGGGGCGGGGCCCGATTTCAGGCGCCCTATTTCTACTTGGGAGAGGATCCTTTTGATGACAAGAAGGCCATGCGGGAGACGGTCGGACCGGATGTCAACTTGCAGATACTCACACGGTCTGTCAGCGGGGTCACCCTGACAATGCAATCGATAGAAGGGCTTGAGCTCCAGGCCAAGTTGATGAAAGAGTACGGGGCAACCTGGGATCGAAATTTCGACTACATGAACGACGTGAGGAATTTGATCAATACCGGAAAGCCGATCGTCAAGGCCGGAATGCACCATCAGGTCTGTATCGCCTTGATGGGGCTGCCTTTTCATTCGGATAAGTTGCACACAGCTGACTTTTACATCGATATCGGCAGACGCCTTCTGGATAGTGATATTCATATTGACAGCATCTGTCTTAAAGATGCCAGTGGGACGACCGACCCGAAGACCATTTATGATACCGTTGTCGGCTTGAAGAAGATCATGCCGCCGGAAATGCTTTTGTGGCAGCACACCCATGATACGGCCAGCACGGCTGTGGCCTGCTACATGGCCGGAATTGCTGGAGGTGTTGATGGCATCGACCTTTCGGTCCGCCCCATGGCCAGCGGGACGGTGCAGCCGGATGTCCGTTCCATGGCCCACGCTCTGAAGGGAACGGGATATTCCCTGAATATCGACCAGACCAAGATGACGGTGATTGAAGATATGCTGAGCGAGCTGATGAAGAATTATGACTTCAACCCGGCCACCACCACTCCCGACCCCCGGGTTATCGCCTTCCCGATGCCCGGCGGGGCAATCGGACCCAACGTCCACATGATGGTCAAGGAAGGAATCCTGGACAAATATGGGGATGTTTTGGCCGAGTTTCCGGTCGTTATGGAGGCCGGTGGTGCCTGGACGAGTGTTACACCGGGGAGCCAGCAGTACTGGCTCCAGGCCTTCAACAACGTTCTCTACGGACGTTGGAAGAAAATAGACGCCGGTTTTGGACGGGCTGTCCTTGGCTATTTTGGAAAGACTCCCATGGCTCCTGACCCTGAAGTGATCAAACTGGCTTCAGAACAGTTGAAGCTTCCTGTTTTTGATGGTGATCCGTTGGAGGCAGCTCCCAAAAACATCGGGCCGGCTAAAAAAGCCCTGGAAGAAAGGAATCTTCCAGTCTCGGAGAAAAATATTTTTCTTGTCATGGCCGCCATGGTACCGGGGAAGAAAATGGAACTCAATGAAGGTATCCGTCTGTTGTCTGGCAAGCCAAAAATCGATATTCCCTTGAAGAAAAAAGAAGATCCCAAGGTGGAAGCTGCTCCGGCAGCTGCCGTTGTTGCCTCTCCCGCCATCACCGGGCCCGTGACGACAAAATGCACCGTGACCGAGAAGAATGTCTCCCGGGTGTTCACGATTACGGTAGAACCGGTTGCAGCTAAAGGAGCACCCGTGGTTGAGATCCCGACTGCGAGCCCTGTACCGCCAGCGGCAGATGAGGGAACGCCGGTTCACTCCACTTTTGCCGGCTCCGTCGAAGTGGCTGACATTCTCGTTAAAGTCGGAGACTCGATAACCAAGGGGCAGGTTGTGGCCAAAGTCGAGGCGATGAAAGCTCAGCATGACATTGTTGCCCCCCGTGATGGAAGGGTGACAGCCATCCATGTTGGAATTGGCGATGAGGTCGATCAATCGAAACCCATTATGACAATTTCCTGAAGGTTTGGCCCATGGAAACCGCGTTAAAACTTTTGGAATCCTCAGGTTTTGCCAACCTCAGTTGGGGGAACTGGGTCATGTTTGCCGTGGGTGGCATCCTGATCTACCTGGCTATAGCCAAAAAATATGAACCGCTCCTTCTGATTCCTATCGGATTCGGAACCATCTTGGCCAACTTGCCCTTGGCACAGATGGGATCCTACGGTGACGGAATCATTGCTTTGATTTATAACCAAGGAATTAAGACAGAGTTGCTCCCGCCTATCATCTTCCTGGGGGTGGGCGTCTTGACGGATTTTCGTCCACTTCTGGGACGACCCCTGACGTTTCTCCTCGGGGCATCCGCCCAGCTGGGTATCTTCACCGCTGCCCTGGGTGCGGCTTACCTCTTGGGATTCAATTACAAAGAAGCGGCCTCTATCGGCATCATCGGGGGCGCGGACGGACCGACATCCATCTTCCTCGCCAGTCAGCTGGCGCCGCACCTGCTGGGGCCCATTGCCGTGGCCGCTTACAGCTACATGTCCCTCGTCCCCATAATTCAGCCGCCGATCATGCGAGCTTTGACAACCCAGAAGGAGCGTGAGATTGACATGCCTCAGGCGATCCCCGTTTCGAAGACAGCTGTCATTCTATTCCCTGTCGTAACGGGCGTTGCGGCCTCTTTAGCAATACCATCCGCGGCACCGCTCATCGGGATGCTGATGTTCGGAAACCTGCTGAGAGAGTGCGGTGTGACCGAGCGTCTGCGCAAAACGGCGGGAGGGGCATTGATCGATATCGTTACCATTTTTCTCGGCATAGCGGTGGGAGCCACCATGGATGCCGAACACTTTCTGGGCGTCAGGACCCTTTATATTCTATTTCTGGGGGCAGTGGCCTTTTCCTTTTCCACAGCGGGAGGTGTTATCTTCGCTAAGTTTCTCAACCTGTTTCTCTCTAAAGATAAGAAGATCAATCCCTGCATCGGTGCGGCAGGTGTTTCGGCCGTTCCCATGGCGGCGAGAGTCGTCCAGCAATTCGTATCGGCAAAAACAGAAAGCCGAGTCAATCTCCTGATGCCGGCCATGGGTCCGAACGTTGCTGGTGTTATAGGATCGGCTATCGCTGCGGGCGTTTTTCTTACCCTTTTGTTATAGGCTGAGATAGACATAAAGTTTATAATTGAACTTATCTGGCAATCACACTAGAATATTATTTCATAAATCCTGTAAGAGGAGACATTCGTAATGGCCATAACAAAAGAAGAGTCGTTGGATTATCATTCCAAGGGAAGAAGAGGGAAGATAGAAGTCTGTTCTACCAAGCCCTGTATTACTCAAAGAGACCTTTCCTTGGCTTATACGCCAGGCGTTGCAGAGCCTTGTCGCGAGATTGAAAAGGATCCTGAGTCAGTCTACACCTATACGGCTAAGGGAAATTTGGTAGCCGTGATCTCAAACGGCACGGCTGTTCTCGGATTGGGAAACATCGGTGCCCTGGCGGGTAAACCAGTCATGGAAGGAAAAGGCGTGCTCTTCAAGAGATTTGCAGACATCGATGTCTTCGACATTGAAGTCGACTCTGAAGATCCTGATGAAGTGATCAAGCTGGTTAAACTTCTGGAGCCTACTTTCGGCGGCATAAATCTGGAAGACATAAAAGCTCCCGAGTGTTTCAAGATAGAGGAGACCTTGATCAGGGAAATGAAGATCCCTGTGTTCCATGACGACCAACATGGGACAGCCATCATATCCGGGGCCGGCCTGCTCAACGCTCTTGAGCTGCAGAAAAAACAAATCGGCCAGGTTAGAGTCGTGATCAACGGAGCTGGAGCGTCCGGGATCGCTGTTGCCAATCTGTATGTCGAGTTGGGAGCAAAACGGGATAATATCACCATGTGCGATTCACAGGGAGTGATTTATAAGGGAAGAGAGGCGGGCATGAATCCCTATAAGGCAAAATATGCCCGGGATACCAAGTTGCGGACTCTTGCTGAAGCGATGAAGGGGGCGGATGTGTTTATGGGTGTTTCTGTTGCCAACGTGGTTAGCAAAGATATGGTTTCATCCATGAATGAGCGCCCCATCGTCTTTGCTATGGCTAACCCAGATCCTGAGATCACCTACGAAGACGCAATCAGTGTGAGAAAAGATCTCATCATGGCGACTGGCCGATCGGATTATCCCAACCAGGTCAACAATGTGCTGGGATTTCCCTTTATTTTCAGGGGGGCACTCGATGTGAGGGCAACGGCCATCAATATGAATATGAAAATTGCGGCCTCCCATGCTCTGGCTTCTTTGGCCAAGGAAGATGTCCCAGATACAGTGATTCAAGCCTATGGGAATCAAAAGATCATGTTTGGACCGGACTACATCATCCCTAAGCCATTTGATCCGAGAGTACTCATCTGGGAAGCCTCTGCTGTGGCCAGAGCAGCCATGGAGACCGGGGTGGCTCGAGAAACAATCGATATCGAGGAGTACAAACAACAGCTGGAAGCACGTTTGGGCAAGCAGAAAGAAGTGATGAGGATTTTCATCAACAAGGCCAAAGCCCATCCCAAACGAATTGTCTTTCCTGAGGGTAGTGAAGAAAAAATTCTCCGGGCTTGCCAGATTATAATCGATGAAGGCATGGCCAAACCCATCCTTTTGGGCAAAAAAGAAAAGATTGCCCGAAAAGTGGAAGAGCTCAATTTGAATATTCTTGATAATGCTGAGATTATCGAGCCGGAAAAATATCCGAAATTTAATGAATACGTGGATGAATTATTCAAAATGCGGCAGAGGAAGGGTGTGACAAGGGTTGAAGCGAAGAAAATCTTGAAAACTCCCAATTACTTCGGATCCTTGATGGTTCACATGGGAGATGCGGATTGTTTAGTTTCCGGCCTGAACATGCATTATCCGGAGACAATACGGCCTGCCTTACAGATTGTCAAGATAAAGCCCGAATTGAATATGGTTTCCGGTCTGTATATGATGATTTTCAAGAATGATATCATGTTTTTTGCTGATGCCACCGTCAATATTGAACCTAACGCTGAGCAATTGGCAGAGATCGCCCTGGACACCGCAGAGACTGTTCGTCGATTCGGCGAGGAGCCCAAAGTCGCCATGCTCTCCTTCTCCAATTTTGGCAGCACCCGTCATCCCTTGGCCGAAAAAGTGAAGAAAGCTGTGGAAATTGTCAAGCAGAAGATGCCCGATTTGGTTGTTGATGGAGAAATGCAGGCTGATACGGCTGTTGTTCCCGAGATCTTAAATCAGACTTATCCCTTCAGCAAGCTGAAAGAAAAAGCGAATGTGTTGATTTTTCCGGATTTGCAGTCGGGTAATATCGCCTATAAGTTGCTGGAGAGATTGAGCGGGGCCAAAGCAGTCGGCCCCATTCTTATGGGGATGAACAAGCCGGTTCATGTGCTGCAAAGAGGAGCATCGGTGGATGATATTGTCAATCTGGCCGCCATTGCTGTGGTTGATGCACAAAATCAATAAATCGGGCAATCAAAGAGAAAAAAAGTTAAGATAACTGTATTCAAGATATTCCTCTGGAGAAAGCTTCCTGCTATTTTTTAGTGAATTTGAGATTCTTGACTCGTCCTGCATCCAGACTGAATCCAACAACATATCCCTCAGCGTTTCGCTCAAACGTGCCCGTGAACATGGATCCCGCAAAGGCGTCCTCCTCCGTGATGCTCAACTCTATCCTGTCCTTGTTCCCGATCTGGGCGTACAGTTTACTCTGATCCAGAAAAAGCTTATAGGTAACTCGCAGCTCATCGCTGTGGTATTCCCCTTCATAGTCTTTTATCTGTTCCGGAGTCAACGCTGAAGCCTCGATCCTTTTTCCTTCGATATCTCGACCCCCTTGATGGAGGATCATCTTCGTCACCTTCCCCGAATCGTCCTTGATAAAGGTCAGATGCGCGTCGACCATCTCGAGATAATACCGTGTTTCTGACAGGGGTTGAAGTTCGAATTTGGGCTGGCCCTCAACTAGGACCCAGAGGCGATTGTTTTCCTTGAGTATCTTGAACATGAGGCCGATATCCAGCTGGTATTTTCCCTCGTAGAGGTCGAAGATACTGGGGTCGACAGAAGCTGGTTTTTCCGTGGGCGTTTCGCTTTTGGCCTTCTCTTTTTCGGGTTCGAGGTAATCGGCAAGATAGATGTCGATCACACAAGTGGTTAGAGCTGAAGGATTGACACTTCCCAGGTTGCTCAACACAACCACAGAGAATTTGTGTTCGGGGACGCGAATCAGTTGAGCTCTGAAGCCGCCCCAGGCACCGCCGTGGCTGACAGTCTTCAATCCCCTGTATTCACCATGCCCCAGGCCGAAGGCATAATCGATTGCCTTCCCGCTGTTCAAGACACCGCGCGTATGGATAAGATCCAAAAATTCCTGTCCTCCGACCTTGGGGGCATAAAAATTTTGATCCCAGAGAAAGAGATCTTCGACCGTCGTCAGGACCTGTCCGTCACCGCCCATGGCAAAGTTGAAATAGTGGTCGATGGCATATCCACCGCTGTCATTTTTTGTATAGCCTGTGGCGCGGTTCTTGATGACGGCTGTCCGGTCTTCGTAGATAAGCGTGTGTTTCATACCGAGCGGTTCAAAAATATGTTGTTTGGCAAACTCACCTAACGTCAACCCGCTGACGCGCTCGACGATCGCTGCCAGCAAAATGTAACCCGAGTTGCTGTAGAGATGCTCTTCTCCGGGTGCGAAGTTCAAGTTTTTCTGCTGGGCACAGAGGTCCACGATATCCTGGAGGGTATAGACATTATGACTCTCTATGCCCGCTAAGCCCCACAGGGCCCCGTAGTCCCGTACTCCGCTTGTGTGATGAATAAGGTGTCGGATAGTGATGGGCTGGCTGTATTCCGGAAGTTCGGGGATGTGCTTGCGGATGTCATCGTCCAGGGATATTTTCCCGTCCAGGGCAAGAAGGGCGATGGAGCCAGCGGTGAACTGTTTTGAAGTCGAACCTATGTCAAACACCGTCTGCGGGGTGATGGGAATGTTGTAATCAAGATTAGCGGCGCCGTATCCCTTTTTGTAAACGATCTCGCCATCCTTGATAACCGCAATCGCGCACCCCGGTGTATCCGGCTTGTCCCATTGGGTAAAGATTTTATCGACTGCCTTCTGATGGTTATCCTCTGTTGTTGAACATGGGATTGTGGATGCTGTATTCACGGCTCCGAAGAAAATAATCAAAATTATGAAAAGTATGGATTTTACGTTCTTCATGCGTTCCTCCATCCTCGTTTCTGTTCAATATTTCATACGATAAAATCGACTTATTTGTTCAATATTTGCTTGAATAAGGGCACAGGGCTCACCTTTTGAAACACGATGTTAACACGGCCGTCGACTTTCCGACAAGCTGAGTATATAGCTTGATGGTCATTTATCAAAAGGCCGAATGAACCGCCTCAAAGGGTTCTTATCGAACGCACTCTCTTCACTTTAGGATTTCCATCGAGAGTGAGCCATTTCATCACCAACCCTTTCCGGGTGCTATTCCTTTATTGGAATTCCTAAAGGGAAAAAGTAAACAAAGTCAACCATCAAAGCTTATATAGGGTTCATGCTTTCTGCTCTAATGGGAAGGCCTTTGCAGGAAATACCTGGGTTTCTGGGTTCATGATTGTTGACTCGAACCCGTTCCTGTGATAAAAGAAAAATTCAACAGTTGAGGACAATTTTCAGCAATCATTGACTCTTATCCTTTCTGTATGTTATTTCAACAGGCAAAGTTAGATTGTTCAATACTCGATGGAATGATATCGTATTGAGGTGAATGAAATGTTTAAGCTGGTTTTGCTCCGTCATGGAGAGAGCACCTGGAACAAAGAGAACCTCTACACCGGATGGACGGATGTAGATCTGTCGGCAAAAGGGACCAGGGAAGCCATGGAATCGGGAAAGGCACTCAGAGAGGAAGGATACGTTTTTGATATCGCCTACACATCAGTTTTAAAAAGGGCTATACGCACTCTCTGGATTGCCCTGGATGAGCTCGATCAGATGTGGATTCCAGTCTTCAGATCCTGGCGGCTGAATGAGCGTCATTACGGGGCTCTCCAAGGATTGAATAAAGCGGAAACGGCCGAACAATACGGAGAAGATCAGGTCATGCTCTGGCGCAGAAGCTATGACGTGAGGCCCCCGCTGCTGACCGAAGATGATGATCGCTACCCCGGCAAAGATCTGCGCTACGCCAGGCTTCCCAAACATTTGGTTCCCTTGGGAGAATGTCTCAAGGATACGGTTCATCGTTTCCTTCCGTACTGGGAAGATACGATCGCCCCTGCCGTTTTGGAGGGCAAGCGCATCATCATATCGGCCCATGGAAACAGCCTCAGGGCACTGGTCAAATTTCTCGATAACATCAGTGACGAGGAGATCGTGCATCTCAATATTCCGACCGGTATACCTCTGGTGTACGAACTCGACAAAGATCTGAAGCCCTTGAAGAGTTACTACCTCGGAGACCAAGAGGCCGTGGCCAAGGCCATGGAGGCGGTCAAGAAGCAGGGAAAGGCCAAATCCTGACTTCTCTTCACCAACGAAGACGTTAGGAGGGAGATAATCATGTCGACATTGGAAAAAATTGCTGCCCTTTTGGGGGAGGAAGCGAATGACCTGTTGTCCTTCAACACGCCGAAGGTTGATAGGAAACGCCTTCACCTACCCGGGGCTGATTGGGTGGACCGAGTCTTGGCTCTGTCAGACCGTCCGGCACCCGTCCTGCGAAGCTTTCAAACGATCCTTTCGAGCGGACGCCTGGCGGGATCAGGCTACATTTCGATTCTGCCCGTGGATCAGGGAGTCGAACATTCCGCAGGTGCTTCCTTTGCTCCCAATCCCGACTACTTCGATCCCGAACAGATTGTTGAGCTGGCTATAGAGGGAGGCTGTAACGCTGTCGCCTCCACCCTTGGGGCCTTAGGCATCATCGCCAGAAAATATGCCCATAAAATTCCTTTTATCCTCAAGATCAACCACAACGAGCTGCTGACCTATCCGAACACCTTTGATCAGATACTTTTTGCCCGTGTCGACCAGGCCTTCGATATGGGGGCTGTGGCTGTGGGGGCGACGGTCTATTTCGGTTCTGAAGAAAGCGGACGACAGATCCAGGAGGTGAGTCACGCTTTTCAAATAGCCCATGAGCTTGGCCTGGTGACCGTCCTCTGGGCCTACTTGAGAAATCCATCCTTTGTCGTGAATGGTAAGGACCACCACACGAGTGCGGACTTGACTGGCCAAGCCAATCACTTGGCCGCCACTCTCCAGGCGGATATCATCAAACAGAAGCTTGCTACCCATACAGGAGGCTTCCTGGATTTAAATCGCGAGGGAGCGTACGGAAAGTTTGACAAACGGATGTATGAGGAGCTGTCCAGCGATCATCCGATTGATCTGACAAGGTACCAAGTCGTCAATCAATACATGGGTCGCATCGGGCTTATCAATTCCGGTGGGCCATCTGGGAAAGACGACATCGCCCAGGCTGTCAGGACGGCTGTGATCAATAAACGGGCTGGAGGAATGGGGCTTATCAGCGGACGGAAGGCCTTTCAAAAACCACTGAAGGATGGGATAGCCCTGCTGCATGCCATCCAGGATGTCTACCTGGAGAAGGATGTGACCGTCGCTTGACCTTTTTCTCATCTCATCCCTTCGAGTTTTCGAGGAGGCTAAGAGCGCTGGAGGAGTTGATGTGTTGACAGCTTAGCAAGTGGCGCCATATCCGGAGATGATGATGACAAAACACGATTTGGATCTGACTATAGAAGGTCTGGGCGAATGCCGGATTCCCTCCCCAATGACGGGGATCAAGTTTGTCTCAGAGGAAGAGAATGTGCTCTTCCACTCCAACCTTGTTGATGTCGAAGCGATCCAGAGAGCGGGAAAGGCGCCCCCCCAATTCGAGATAGCCGGGCCAAGGGAAAAGATATATTTCGATCCCTCCAAACTCAAGTGCGGCATCGTGACCTGCGGAGGCCTCTGTCCGGGACTCAATGACGTCATCCGGGCTATCGTGATGAGTCTGTTCTACCACTATGGAGTGAAAACCGTCTTCGGTTTCCGCTTCGGCTATGAAGGCTTAACTCACAAGCATGGTCACACGCCTCTCGAACTGAATCCCGATGTGGTTGACGATATCCATAAATGGGGTGGATCTATCCTGGGTACGTCCCGGGGACCGCAGGATGTGGCTGAAATGGTCGATACTATGGAGAGAATGAACGTGGGGATCCTGTTCACCATCGGAGGAGATGGCACGCTGCGCGGGGCAAGAGCGATCGTCGAGGAGATTAGAAGACGGGCATCAAAAATCGGCGTAATCGGGATTCCCAAGACCATCGATAATGATATATCCTATGTGGAACAATCTTTTGGTTTTGATACGGCGGTTGGCGAGTCAAGGACCGCAATCTTTTCCGCACACACCGAAGCCCTGGGAGTCCGAAACGGAATCGGCCTCGTGAAACTCATGGGACGCTACTCTGGCTTTCTGGCTGCCTATGCGTCTCTGGCTAACAACGACGTCAACTTCTGTCTTGTGCCCGAAGTCCGCTTTGACATCGATGTTTTTCTGGAGGCGTTAAGGAAAAGGCTGGAGGCTAGGCATCATGCGGTTATTGTAGTGGGCGAGGGAGCGGGACAGGATCTCGTGCCCAAAACCGAGGAGCGAGACGCTTCCGGCAACCGTCTCCTCGGTGACATCGGCGTCTTCCTCAGGGACAACATTATAGCTCACTTTAAAAAACTCGGGGTGGAGGTGCACCTCAAGTACATCGATCCCAGCTACACCATCCGGAGCGTACCTGCCAATCCGAGAGATTCAGCCTACTGTTTACTACTTGGCCACAATGCGGTCCATGCCGGGATGACGGGACGGACGAACATGCTTGTCGGCTACTGGAAGCACCGTTACACACATGTCCCTATTACACTGACCGTTTCCAAGCGGAAACAAATCGATCCAGAGGATAGGCTGTGGAGCAACGTCATCTCCTGCACCGGTCAGCCGAGGACTTTGATTTAAGAGGATGAACTCTGTTACTTGGAATCCATATAGGCCGTTAATTGTTTCGCTAGTCTTCAAATAAGGACGTGCGGGAGGTTGTCTGTCGATGAATGAAGATCGCTTGAGGAAAGATGCGGAGGTCATATTCAAGGCATCTTTGCGGGCCGTGGATTCCGTCCGATCAGTCAAGAACCATCTTGTCCGCCGAGGCAATCTGCTTGAGTTGGGGGATCAAATCTTTGATCTCTCGAAATTCAAAAACGTCTATGTCATTGGCATGGGGAAAGCTTCTGCGGCCATGGCTGTGGCTGTGGAGGAGATCCTCGGTGGCTTTCTGACAGGCGGCATCGTCAATGTGAAATACGGACATGGCCGTCCTTTAAATATCATCCGCTGCAACGAGGCCGGACATCCTGTTCCCGATGAGGCGGGATTGCGTGGAAGTCAACAGATCGTGCAGATGCTCAAGCAGACGGCAGAACGTGATCTTGTGATATGTTTAATATCCGGAGGCGGCTCGGCCCTATTGCCTTTGCCCGCAGAGGGATTGACGCTGGATGATAAACAACGCTTGACTCAAGAACTGCTTCGATGCGGGGCGACTATCCAGGAGATAAACGTTCTGCGGAAGCATGTCTCGCGTGTGAAAGGCGGACGTTTGGTGAAGCTAGCCTACCCGTCCACCTTGATCTCGCTGATTATCTCCGACGTGGTCGGCAACGATCTGGACAGCATCGCCTCAGGTCCGACCGTTCCCGACGGGAGCACATTCGGAGATTGCCTGGGGGTCTTGGACAGGTATGCCATAAGGGAAACGGTTCCCGCTTCAGTGCGGGCCTATCTTGAAAAGGGGACAAGGGGCGAAATCGAAGAGACGCCCAAAGCCGAAGATCCGGTTTTTCAACGCACTTGGAACATAATCATCGCCAGCAACACGGTGGCTTTAAGGGCAGCGGCCCAAAAGGCGGAAGAATTGGGGTACAACAGCCTGATTCTGTCCTCAAGCATAGAGGGAGAAACGAGAGTGGTGGCCAGGGTTCACGCGGCCATTGCCAGAGAAATCCTGGAGACGGAAAATCCGGTCGCCAGACCGGCATGTGTCATTTCAGGGGGCGAAACAACGGTCACTATTCAGGGCCAGGGTTTGGGCGGGAGAAACCAGGAATTTGTGCTCTCTGCCATTATCGCGATAGACGGGTTCGAGGATGTGGTTGTACTCTCAGGAGGCACGGACGGAACCGATGGCCCGACCGACGCGGCGGGCGCAGTGGGCGATGGACTGACAGCTCAAAGGGCGCGCGGGATGGGTCTGGAGCCAGGAGATTACTTGAGCGATAATGATTCGTATAACTTCTTCAAGCCCCTGGAAGACCTGCTCATGACCGGCCCCACCTTCACCAACGTCATGGATCTGCGGATAATGATCGCGGATCAAAAAGTTTAGATTGTTCTGAAATCCTATAGACATACTCAATATAATAATGTATAATGCGAAGATTAAAATATTTTTTTCCATTAGGAAAGGAGAAAGCGAGAAAATGACAATGAAACGTTCGAAGATGACATTTTTGTGGGCCGCGGGTCTTTCCCTTCTGGTGTCCATGTGGGCCTGTCATCCCGGCGGTCCTGAGGACATTACCGAGACGGATGTGGTCATGACCTTTTATGACGATCAGTTCAATTTCAATGCCGTACAGACTTATGCCATGCCGAACAACGTGTTCGAGCGCGAGGGCTCGGAAGATGTCGATCACAGTTTTGATGGTCTTATTCTGTCCGATGTAGCCAGAAACATGGCTCAGTTGGGTTTCGTGCGGGAAAACAATCCCCAGCAAAACGGCGCTGATTCAGCGATCATCGTCAGTATTGCCCGGAGGACAACCACGCTCGTGGGCACAGGCTGGTGGCCCGGTTGGGGCGGGTGGTGGGGATGGTGGGGCCCAGGTTGGGGCGGCTGGTATCCTTACCCGATTGTCACGAGTTTCACCACCGGCACTGTTTTCATCGAAATGTACGATCCCAATGACCGTGATGATGACAACCAGACAGTGCCCGTAAGATGGGTTGCCGTTGCCAACGGCTTGGTGGGAACGACTCAGACAGCAACGGCTGAGCGGATAACACGAGCCATTGACCAGGCCTTTGCGCAATCTCCCTATCTGGGGCAGAGATAATTGGCTACAGCTAGGCTGTAAAATGGAGTTAACAATGAAAAGAGCTTACACAAAAGTCATCAAAATAATGGCCCTCATCGCTCTGGCCCTCGTCGTCAGCTTGCCGAGCATGGCCAACGAATCCATGACCTTTTTAACCTGGAATATTTCCATACCGAACGGGAACACCAAAGATTTCACTAAGGATTCCTCGAGTCTGCGGGGTGTTGCGGCGGAGTTCAGGTATTTTGTCGGGCCGCAATTTTCCGTCGGTCTCTATGGCGCCTGGCAAGTGTTTAACGGAAGTTCGGATGAGTTAATAGCGATCGATAGAGAAGATTTCAAAGGTGACGTCAGCGGAACTCAATGGCGGTACGTCAATGCCTGGCCCGTCATGGTCAATGCCCATTTCTACACGGGAAACCCGGGCGGCACCCGTCTCTTCATCGGTGCTGGCGCAGGTTTGATCGGCATCGAGGAAAGGGTTGACATCAGTGTCATAGCTTTCCAGGGAACCAAGTGGCATTTTGGAATCGCTCCCGAGGTCGGCATTGCCTACCCCCTGGATTACAACATGAGCCTGATCGTATCCGGCAAGTACCACTACGCCTTCAGTGCTGGCGATCGCCTGTCCGCCGAATCGGCGACGCATTCGTTCATATCGATCAACATCGGCCTCTCGTTCAACACGGATATGCTCTAAGTGATAATCATAGGTTTTTGACTAGTTTGTTTTAAAGTCAGTGGGCCAAAACATCCTCAATTGAGAGGGTGTTTTGGCCCTTTTTTTATTGGGTAGAGAGCCAATCCTTGCTTTTCTCAAGGATTCGCTTGTAGATCAGTTCAGGGCTTTGCCCCGACGATTTGGGTGTTTTAAAGGAGTGGTCTCCTCCTTCGATCACATCGAGTGTCCAGAGTGTTTCGAGCTTTTCCAGGACGGATATTAAAATATCGAGGTCGCACAGGGGATCTCTGGTTCCCGCAAAGAAGAGCATCGGGATTCGAATCCGGTAGAGATGAGCGTCCCGAAGCCTATCCTTTTTGCCCGGCGGATGGAGGGGATAGCCCAAGAAGACGAGGCGCTCCACGGGGAGCCGGCCCTCAGCCGCAAGATGGGAGGCAATTCGACCGCCCATGGATTTGCCTGCGCCGACAATCCGGCCTGGAATGCGCTCTGTTTTCTCCTTGAAGAATTCGTAAGCAGAGATCCATGTTTTCTCCAGCACATCTTGCCTGTCCGGCGCCTTCCTCCCTTTTTCCTTGTAGGGGAAGTTGAAGCGGAGCGTGGGATAGTTAGCTCGAGCCAGGCCGTCGGCAAAGGCCACGATAAGGGGGTTTGTCATGTCGTTTCCAGCGCCGTGGGCGACGATGACGGCGGGCCGATCGTCAGCTAACTCCTCGGAAAGGGCCAGAACTCCTGAAACGGTCTCCGCAGGTCCGACAGGAATAAGAACCCGCTCCTTCCGAATCACGGTTTCTCCTTGATGGTGACGGCCTTTGCTTTGGGAAGTGGAGAAAACCCGGCCTGTTCAACGAGCGTCAGGAATGCGGTGTAATCTGTCGAAAAAAATTGATTGATCTGAGAGATAATCCGTTTGGTTTCAACCTCGAGCCTTTTGAACTCCGCCTGCTGTCCGGCTGTGGGCGCATCAAGGGATGTTTCCAACCTGTATCCCAGGCCTGTCAGCTGGGGTTCCAGCTCTGTTTCTTCGAAAATTCCAGCTCTGTCCGTTGGAGGATTAATCCGGCGGGAAAAAGCTGAGAGCTTTTCTGCGAGAGCACTGCCTTCGGCCTTGATGGCTTCCTGTTTGTCCTTGGGGAACTGATCGAGCTTGGTCAAGACCTCTGTCACAGCCTCGCTGGACTCTTTGATTTGATCGTAAGCCCGGGTCGCAGCTTCAATATAGGCGCCATTTTTCATGATCAGGTCGTATTTGGCCTTCCTGTCTCGTTCGGGAATTTGTGTGCGCGGATCCGCCTGGACAGGGAATGACTGTTGGACGGTATCTCCGTTGAGTTCGATTCTTGCGGTGTAGATCCCGGGCAGGACATAGGGCCCGGATGGAGCGAAAAATCCGCCGAGGGGAGAAGAAATCGATTTGAAAGCCTCATGCCGCAGATCCCAATGGATACGGTTGAGGCCGGGTTTTTTAGACCCTTTGAGTGTCCGCACAATTTTTCCCTCTGTGTTGAGGATCTCAATGGTTATTGTCGCTTCCTTTTTCTGGTCGGGCTGTTTCTGATCAGCCGTGCTCGATGAGTCCCCAGGTGTTGGTTCTTTTTCTTCCTTTTCGGCTTCTATTTTTCCAAGGGCATAGGTGATTAGAGCGCCATAGGGACGGTTCTCTCCCCGAAATTCCATGTTGCCTGGCGTCAGGTATCCATAGCCAAGGAAGTTGGTCCGGTACTGGAAAGCTCCGGTGATGGTGAAGAGATGCACTTTCTTTTGGGCGATAGCCTCGGTCCATTCACGAAGTGGCTGTATGTCATCCACGATGTAGGCCGCGCGTCCATGAGTGCCGATAACCAGGTCATGATCGCGGGGATGGATCACCATATCACGCACCGGCACTGTGGGTAGGCCGTACGTCCACTTTTTCCAGCTCCGGCCTCTGTCAAAGCTCACGTAGAGGCCAAACTCTGTTCCCAGAAAGAGCAAGTTTTTCTGAACAGGGTCCTCCCGGATGACGTGGATGAACCCGTCGATTTCCGAAGTGGCAATGTCTTTCCAGGTGACGCCGAAATCTTCGGTCATGAAGGCGTAGGGTGTCCAGTTCGCGCGTCGGTGATCGTCGAAAACAATGTAAGCCGTTCCTGGCTCATGATGAGAGGCCTCGATGTGCGGCACCCAGGTGCCCCCCGGGACCTTGTTCCTCGATCCCGTCAGTTTAGGCGAAAGGTCTGTCCATGTTTGCCCTCCGTCCTGAGTCAGGTGGACTTTGCCGTCATCTGTGCCGACCCAGATCGTCCCTTCGTTCAGGGGGCTGGGAGAGATGGTCATAATCGTGCAGTGGTTTTCCGCATTGGTCACGTCCTTGGTTAACCCCCCGCTTTCGGGCTGTTTCTGCTTTTCGGGGTTGTTGGAGGTGAGATCAGGGCTGATGATGTCCCAGGTTTGGCCCTCGTCCTGGGTCCTGTGCAGGAACTGGCTTCCGTAATACATGATTTTGTGATCATGTGGGTCGAGAGCGATGGCCGCATTCCAGTTAAAGCGCAGTTTAACATCCTCCGAGGCGGGCGGGCGGATGTCCTTCTGCTCGCCTGTCTCGGTGTTGAATCTCATCAAGAAACCGCCCTGGGACATCGAGTAGCCAATTTTGGAGTTTTGCGGTGTTGCTAGAGTCGCAAAACCGTCGCCAAAACCGACCGACAACCAGTGAAAGTTGAAAATCCCCATGCCGGCGAAAACTTGACTCGGCCCTCGCCAAGACCCGTTATCCTGCATGCCGCCGTAAATGTTGTAGGGTCTTTCCATGTCGACGCTGATGTGATAGTACTGAGCCAGTGGAAGGTTCTGGACAAAATTCCAATGGGCACCGCCATCGTAGCTGATGGCTATCCCCCCGTCACCGCCCACGATCATGAATTGGCCGTCATCAGGATGAATCCACAGCTCGTGGAAATCGCCGTGGACAGCGAAGAAGGGCATGAGCCGTTTGAACGTTTGTCCTCCATCCCGGCTAACATCCAGCGGGCTGGAAAGCCTGTAGACAGTGTTTTCCTGCGTGGGATGGACACGGATGTCACAATAGTAGAAGGGCCTGGGATTTACTCCCGGCTTGGCGTTGACAATCCGCCAGGTTTTCCCGCTATCTGCGGACCGGCAGAGCGCGCTTGTTTTCGCTTCGACCAGGGCGTAAACGACCGATGGACTGCTTCGTGAAAAGGCAATGCCAATTCGTCCCAGATGACCCTTCGGCAAACCATCCTTGGCTCCCAATTTTTTCCAGGTCTCACCGCCGTCTGTGCTGAGATACAGTCCGCTTCCCGGGCCCCCGGAGTTGAAAAACCAGGGCCAACGTCGGTGCTCCCACATGGCTGCCAGAAGCCGGTTGGGATTGACCGGATCCATGGCCATATCGGCGGCTCCTGTTTTTTCGTCCACGTAAAGGACCTTCTTCCAGGTCTTGCCCCCGTCAGTGGTCTTGAAAATCCCTCGCTCGGGATTCTCACCCCACGTTGTCCCCATGGCCGCGGCAAAGGCCGTATCCGGCCTTGTCGGGTCGACAAGGAGACGGCTGATTTTCTCTGTTTTTTCCAGGCCGAGAAAGGTCCAGGTGTCGCCTCCGTCAAGAGATTTGAAGACGCCTCGTCCCACGCCGACACTGTTGCGGGGATTGGCTTCGCCTGTCCCAACCCAGACTGTCTCTGGATTGTCCGGAGCAATAGTGATGTCTCCGATGGATGATGTGGATTGGTTATCAAAAACAGGTTTCCACGTGATCCCGCCGTTTATGGATTTCCACAGCCCCCCGGTTGCTGTTCCGACGTAAATAATCCGCGGATTGCTCAAGGCCACATCCACGGCCGCAATCCGTCCACTCATTCCGGCCGGACCGATAGACCGGGCTTTCAACGCGGCAAAATAGTCGGATTCTGCACTGTCGAATGCGGATAGAGACGTGTTCGTGAGGGCGGTACACAAACACAGGATTACTGGAAATATTAAGGCCTTAAGAAGTCTTTGTTGCATGGTTGCTGTCCCTCCTTTTTTAGATGAAATCGTTCGTCATTGTATACCAGATCCGCCTTTCTTTGAAGTGATTTATGGCTGACATCTCCAAAGGACATTGCTGAGTGACAGTTGTGTTTAGGCCCATCCCCGGCGAAGGTATTTTTTCAGATAACGGGCCGTGTGGGAAATGCCGGACTGGACAATTTCCTCCGGAGTCCCCTGGGCAACGATGTCTCCTCCCTTGTGCCCGCCCTCAGGGCCCAGGTCGATGATGTAGTCGGCACACTTGATCATGTCCAGGTTGTGCTCAATAACCACGACGGTATTGCCCTTCTCAACTAACTTTTGGAAAGTCAGGAGAAGAACGGATACATCGTCCGGGTGAAGACCAATGGTGGGTTCGTCAAAGAGGTAGAGAATGTTCTTGTTCTTTTCATGGACAAGGTTGTAGGCGAGCTTGATCCTCTGCAGTTCTCCACCGGATAGTGTGGTCGTGGGCTGTCCCAACCTTAAATATCCCAGCCCCACATCCATGAGTGGCCTCAGCTTCCTCCGGATTTTTGGACTCTCGGCAAAAAACGCATGGGCTTCTTCCACGCTCATCTGCAGGACGTCGTTGATGTTTTTTCCCCGGTATTTGATATCGAGAATTTCACTCTTGTATCGCTTGCCTTTGCAGGCTTCGCAGGTCAGGATCACATCTGAAAGGAACTGCATCTCCACGACCTGATGTCCGGCCCCTTTGCATTCTTCGCACCGGCCCCCGTCGGTGTTGAATGAGAAAAACCCGGGCTTGTAGCGCATCGCTTGGGCTTCTCTGGTCTGGCTGAAGAGCTGTCTTATCTCATCCATGGCTTTGGTGTACGTGGCAGGGATAGAACGGGGTGATGTGCTCAGGGGGGACTGGTCGACCATAATGATTTTTCCTATGAGTTCTTTGCCCTTGATGGTTGCGAAACCGTCCGAGGTTTCCCCTTTCCAGCCCTTGTACAGCACATCGAAAAGAAGGGTGCTTTTTCCAGAGCCCGAGACACCGGTCACGCAAGTGAAGGAATGGAGAGGAATGGGGACGTCAAGATGTTTCAAGTTATGCTTGTGGGCGTCGGAGATGACGATGAATTTTTTGGCCTTCCGTCTTTGCTCTGGAATTGCGATTTCCTTTTCCTTCCGCATGTATTGAGCTGTGAGGGAATCCGAGGATTGCCAAAAATCGTCCATGGAGCCGGCATAGATCACTTTTCCTCCGTTTTCGCCGGCGTGGGGGCCCAAATCAATTATGTGCTCGGCTGAGGATATGATTTCAGGGTCATGTTCGACGACAAGGACAGTGTTGCCGATCTCCTTCAAGGATTTCAGAATCTCTATCAAACGGTGATTGTCCCGGGCGTGGAGGCCGATGCTCGGCTCATCCAGAACGAAGAGGGTTCCCACGAGAGACGTGCTCAAGGCCGCGGCAAGATTGATTCTCTGGGCCTCCCCGCCGCTGAGAGTGAATGTCATGCGGTCAAGAGTGATGTAGTCGAGGCCGACTTCCAAGAGGAATTTCAACCGGCCCTGGATTTCCGCCAGAAGTTTATCCGCTACCTGGCTCTGATATGGCGTCAATTCGAGATTTGCCAAGAAAGCCTGGGCCTGACCGACAGTCATGCGCACGACCTCGCCTATGGATCGGTCGTTGATTTTGACACTCAAAGCCTGTTGATTGAGGCGCATCTGCTGGCAGTCAGGACAGGGGATGTATTTTCTGTAGCGGGCCAGAAAAACCCGAACCTGGACCTTGTATTTTTTTCTCTGAAGACGGTCAAAGAACCCCTGTATCCCTCGGTAGCGGCCGTCTCCTTCGAAGACAAAGTGTTGCCATTCCTCAGTCAATTCCTTGAAAGGAACATCTGTCGGGATTCCCCTTTTGGCCGCCTCCTCCAACAGACGCCGCATCCGGCGTCGGGAGACAGGTTTTGTCCAGGGCTCTACGGCTCCCTCCTCTAAAGACTTCGTCTTGTCCGGGATAATCTTGTCTTCGTCCAGGACAGCCAAATCGCCAAATCCGTGGCACGTTGGGCAAGCGCCTTGAGGGCTGTTGAAGGAAAAGAGGTTCGGATAAGGATCCTCATAGATGATCTCGCATTTTTTGCACTCCAGTTTATCGGAAAAAAGGTAGATTCTTTTCCCGTCTATCTGAACCTTGACCTTTCCTTCCCCTTTGGCCAGGGCCATCTCCAGAGAATCGGCGAGCCTGTCCCGTTCTTCCTGATCTAAGGACATTCTGTCCACAAGCACGTCGAGGTGGTCGGCGCTGAGGTCAGCCTGGTCGAGAGAACGGATTTTGCCTTTCTGGACCACTCTGGAGAATCCGTCCCTTTGGAGTGTTTCCAATCCCTTTTCCTTTGACCATGAAAAGGTGACCCACGCTTTTGTCTCTGGAGAGAGCTTGAAGAGGGTCTCGATGATGGAGTCGATGGTGTCCCTTTCAACCGGCGCGCTGCATCTCTGGCAGTGAACGAGGCCGATCCTGGCATAAAGAACACGCAAAAAGTCGTGTATTTCTGTGACCGTAGCCACGGTGGAACGGGGATTTTTCGTGACCGCTTTTTGTTGAATAGCTATGGCAGGGGTGATCCCTTCGATTATTTCGGCATCGGGCTTTTCCATGCGTTCCAAAAACTGACGCGCATAGGCTGAGAGAGATTCGATGTACCGGCGTTGACCCTCGGCGTATAGGGTGTCAAAGGCTAAGGAGGACTTGCCCGAGCCTGAGACTCCAGTCACAATGATGAGTTCGTTCAAGGGGATATCGAGGTCGATATCCTTCAAGTTGTGTACACGCACTCCTCTGAGGATGATTTTATCGGTGGATAAGGACATTCCTATGGCGTCTTCTGGCGCTGGGGCCCTGCCCACTCCATGATTTTTTCTTTGAGTTTCTCCGGTTCGATGGGGCGGGTCAGGAAGTCGTTCATGCCAGCTTGGAGGCACTTGTCGCGGCCTTCCTTGAAAGCCACAGCTGTGAGGGCAACTATCGGTAAGCCGTGTCCTCTCTTCCGGATTTCCAGGGTTGCCTCAATCCCGCCCATGACGGGCATCTGCAGATCCATCAGACACAGGTCGTACTCTCTTTTGGACGCCCGTTCGACGGCTTCTTCTCCGTTGACGGCCAAATCCATATCACACCCCAGCTTTTTAAGCAGAATTTTGATGAGCTTCTGATTGACCGAGTTGTCTTCAGCCACGAGAATTTTTATTTTTTTGCCTGAAAGTTCTTCGGCCATGTGAGTGGTGACGATCTGCCCTTCTTCTCGGCTGTCGCCCATGACAGTCCGCAAGACGTTAACGAAGTTTCTCTGTGTGACAGGCTTGGTCATGTAAGCATCAAAACCAGAGGCCTTCGCCTCCCGGGCCGATCCCGGCCGGGCATCGGAGGAAATGGCCAGAAGTTTCACACCTCTGAGCTTGATATTATCCTTGACTAACCGGGCGAACTCGTAGCCGTCCATTTTCGGCATCATGATATCAGAGAGAATCACATCGGGAAGTTCATCCAACCTCGAGAGCAATCTCAATCCCTCGAATGCCGAATCCACTTCGTGAATGATTTTTATGCCGACGTTGGCGCAATAGGACCTCATGAGAATGCGCGCGTTTTCGTTGTCATCGACCACAATCGCCTTGAGACCTTTGAGTTCCTCGGTTTCGAGGAGAGAGATTTCAGACTGGGCAAGGAAATCGGATTCTTTGAGGTTGAGAGTGAAAATGAATTCGCTCCCTTTCCCTTTCTCTGACTCAACCCAGATCCGCCCGCCCATTCTATCCACCAGGGCGTTTGTGATGGCCAGCCCCAGACCGGTTCCACCATATTCTCTAGTTGTCGAAGAGTCCGCCTGGGTGAAGGTTTCGAAAATTATGTTTTTTTTGTCCTCGGGAATGCCAATTCCCGTATCCCTGACCGCAATTTGGACCACTCTCTGCCCGTCTTTGACATCGGATATGTCCTCCCCTTCTTGCGGTTCAGTCACTCGAACTCCTATCTCCCCCTGCTCAGTGAACTTGATGGCGTTGTTCAACAGGTTAAGGAGGATTTGCCGGATGCGAGTGGGATCTCCCTTGAAGTAAAGGGGGACGCTTTCATCGTAGTAGTGATACAATTCAATCTTGTGCCCTGTAACCTTGGGCCTGGATATCTTCAGCACATCCTCCACGAGGTTTTGAAGGTCAAAATCGATTTCTTCCAGATCGATCTGCCTCGCCTCGATTTTCGAAAAATCCAGGATATCGTTGATGAGAGCCAGAAGTAATTTCCCGCTCTCCTGAATGGTTTCCAGGTAGTCCTTCTGCATGTCATTCAGAGATGTGTCAGTCAGGATGTCCGCAAAGCCGATGACTGCATTCAGAGGAGTTCTGATTTCGTGAGACATGTTGGCTAGAAATTCACTCTTAGCCTGATTGGCCATCTCTGCGGCTTCCTTTGCCCTTTTAAGCTCTCTTTCCGTTTCTTTGCGCTCCGTGATGTCTGTGGCCGCGTAGACGATGCCTGCCGACACCCCGCTTTTATCCGTGAGCGCAGAGGCCGACACACTCATCTCAACCGCTGAGCCGTCCTTCTTTGTCCAGATCATTTCCACATCGTGCAGAACCCAGTCTTTTTGAAGTCTCTTCGGAAAGTATTCGTCGTTGGCATCGAAGATTAAAGAGATTTTTTTGTCCTTCAGATTTCGTTCTTTATACCCCAGAAGTTCACAGAGCGAGCGGTTCACCACGGAGATATTGCCTTCCAAATCGGCAACAAGCACCAAGTCCTCCATCGTCTCCAGGATCTGCTTGGCCGCAAAGGACGGGCTCAGGTCTATCAGTTTGAAGCGCAGAATTGTCTGGCCCAGGATGAGGGCACAGATAAAGATGGGGATGTAGCCAAAGGGATAAAGGGTAATTCCCAGGGTCGGGGCAAAATCAACCGCACCGACAAGCCCGATGAAGACGCCGATGAAGATACCTTTGAGCCGGCTTCTTTCCCGTTCGGACGTGCTTTGCGTGAACGCCACCCAGAGTAATACCAAGCTGATGAGCATGAAGAGGCCGACATACAGGATGAGGCTGAAACCGTATGGGCCGTACTGGGCAAAGTATCCCCAGGGAAAAACTTTGACACCCTCAATCAAATAGGGAAAAAACACAAAGCCCGCACAGAACAGTCCGGACAGGAGGAGGGAGGCCCAAGTGAAGACTTTGTACCTCTTGTACTGGCGAATGATATCGAGCGTAAAGAGCAAAAAGAAGCTGGGAATGAAGGCCACACCGAAGTGTTCGATTACAGCCCAAAAAAGTGCATCCTCCTGGTTTGGAGCGGAATAGAGCCAGGCCAGGGAGCCCAGCCAGACCAGAATGCTGAGCGTAACCATGAAAAAAGAAACGCTGACTTTGGAGGCTCTATCCTTGATCATCGTGGTGAGACCGAGTACGAACATCAGAATTCCGACAACGAGAGGAGGGACAGTATGGATATTGAGACTGAAGATCAGCGTTTCCAGAGATTGCATTCTTTCGTCTTATCCTTAAATTGTCTTTGGTAGATCGGATGAAACTCCCGGTGTTGAGTCCTCAGCAATTTGCGGAAGAATGCCCCGCCTTCTCGATCTGCAATCGGACTCTCCGCAGTAAGTTCGCCTGTTCATTCAGGTAGTCTTCTTAAATTTTGGCTACAGTATATCATTTTTTTCCCGCGAGTGAAATTCAAGCTTCGGCAGACCACCCCTTCCGCCTCCTTCATGGGCATAAATTTGAGGACCTGTGGACTGCGAATCAATATCCATATTCGGAGAAGCCGCGCCCTTCAGATTCATCGGCCTTTTGTTCTACAAGTATTCATCAGTATGATGAGCCCTGTGTGCTTTCCGTGAATGCCTTTAGTTGCGGAGATGGGTTGGACCAAGCTCACAGCATTGATGGCTTTACTCAGGCTTCCGATTTGATATAATAGGCGCGTTTTATGGGCCTGGAGATCACTGCAGGAGGAGGTTTGAATGCAGAAAGGCACAAAATTGGCTTTGCTGTTTGCGGCCATTCCTTTCATCACGCTGGTTTTTGCTCTTCCCCTGGTCAATCGGATTGAACCCATTATCCTGGGTTTTCCTTTTCTTCTCTTCTGGATCCTGTCCTGGGTAGTGCTGACACCGGCTGTCCTTGGATTGGCTTATCTCTGTGAGAAGAAGTACAACAAGCCGGACGAAGGAGAGGACGAGTGAACATCGCGCTGGTCATCATTTTTGGCACCATCATCATCTCGGCCTTCGTGGGCATTTTTGCCGGGCGAAAGGTCAAGATGAACCTGGAGAACTGGACTGTTGCCGGCCGCAACTTCGGGCTCGTCATCATCTGGCTCCTCATGGCCGGTGAGATTTACACGACCTTTACTTTTTTGGGTGCCAGCGGGTGGACTTATTCCAAAGGAGCTCCTGCGTTTTATATCCTGGTCTACGGGGCCTTGGCTTACACTCTCTCCTTCTTCATCCTTCCTGCGCTGTGGAAGGTGGGTAAACGTCATGGGCTTCACACCCAGCCGGATTATTTTATCAAGCGTTACAACAGCCGGTCTCTCGGTATCATAGTCGCCCTGATAGGTGTTTTTTCCATCATTCCCTATTTGCAGCTCCAGTTGGCGGGTTTGGGTTTTATCGTGGAGGTGGCCAGCAACGGAGCCATCACCTCCAACATAGCCATTTTGATCGGCTTTGTCTTGACCTGTGCTTTTGTCTACACCAGCGGACTCCGGGGAGCTGCCTGGGTGGCTATCATCAAGGATGTGATGATGATTATGGCCGTGGGCGTGGTGGGCATTGGAGTCCCTCTAATTTATTTCGGGAGCTTCGGCAAGATGTTTGATGCCATCATCGCCAAGGCACCCCAGCACCTTGTCTTTCCCGGTTCTTCTCCGAATATGGACGTGGTGTGGGTTATGTCCACGGCGCTCCTGACCGGTTTGGGTTTTTACATGTGGCCCCATGTCTTTGGATCGGCCTTCTCGGCAAAAAGTGACAAGATCATCAAACGAAACGCCATTATCATGCCCTTCTATCAAATACCCATCCTGCTTGTCTTCATGGTCGGTTTCACGGCGTTTCTGGTTTTGCCCGGCTTGAAAAATGGGGATTTGGCTTTTTTGGAGCTAGTGAACAAGACTTATCCCTCGTGGTTTCTGGGTTTTGTCGGGGCGGCGGGAGCTGTCACCGCCATGGTCCCCTCCGCTATCCTGGTCCTTTTTGCCTCCACCCTGCTGGCCAAAAATGTCTACAAGGCCGGCTTCAATCCCGGAGCTAAGGAAGAGACCGTCCTGCGGTTATCCCGGCTCATGGTTTTAGCCATCATGGCCTTTGCCCTGATTTTCGCCTTCCTTTTTCCCAATGAACTGGTGCCCCTCCTCATTTTGGGTTACGATGGTGTCTGCCAGTTTTTTCCAGGTGTTGTACTGGGTCTTTTCTGGAAGCGGGTAAGCAGAGCGGGAGTTTTCCTCGGTTTGATCGCAGGCATTGCCACGGTGGCCATCCTCATTCTCAGCGGTAATGACCCCCTGCTGGGAATGAATGCTGGTTTTGTCGGCTTGATCATCAACGGTATCATCACCGTTACCCTCAGTCTCGGAGCAACAAAAAAAAATATTTATCTTGAGGACTACCCCACGCCTCAGGCCTGAGCCGAGGAAAAGATCATGGCGGAGGGAAGCGTTAAACATTCCGGTTGCACAGTACAGCACAAGGAATTGGGTGACCGCCAGGGATGGATGATCGCTGCATTACTCTTGAGTAAGACGAATTTGGAGGAGGATAGAAATGCAAGAAGAGCTAAAAAAGGATGTTGACAGAATAAAGGATCAAATAGTCGAGTGGCGGCGGGATTTTCACCGGCATCCGGAAGTGGCCTACCAAGAGGAAAGGACATCATCTGTCATCAAGAAATTCCTGGAGAGCCTGGATATCCCTGTAACGGTCAGTGCCAAAACAGGACTGAGAGGTGTTTTGAAGGGAAAGGCCGGTGGGAAAACTGTCGCCCTCCGGGCTGATATTGATGCCCTGCCCTTGAAAGAAGAGGGAGACAAGGCATACATATCGCAAAATCCCGAAGCCGCGCATTGCTGCGGTCACGATGGACACATGGCCATTCTGATGGGAGTTGTAAAGGTGCTCGCTCAGAGGAGAGATCGGCTTGAAGGGAATGTGGTCTTTCTGTTTCAGCCTTCAGAGGAGAGGATCCCTGGAGGGGCCAAGCCCATGGTCGAAGAGGGGGCCATGGAAGGAGTGGACGCCGTATTCGGTCTCCATCTCTGGGCTCCTCTTCCTACTGGAAAAGTGGGCATCGTCAAAGGGCCGATGATGGCGCAGCCGGATGCCTTCACTCTTGTTATCAAGGGCAAGGGTGGACATGGATCCATGCCTCAACAAACCGTAGATTCCATTCTGGTTGCATCACAGATCATCGTGAACGTGCAGAGTATCGTCAGTCGAAACATCGATCCCCTCAAGCCTGCCGTTGTCTCTTTCGGCACTATCGAGGGCGGCACAATCTACAATATCATTCCGGCTGAAGTGAAACTGACCGGAACGGTGCGTACCTTTGATCCTGAAATCAAGGCCCTGGCGAAAAAACGCCTAATGGAGATTGCCGAAGGTACGGCCGAGACCTTCGGTGCGACGGTCGAGGTTTCCTATGAGGATGGCTATCCACCTGTTGTCAACGATGGGGCTATGGTGGATTTTGTTTTGGAGGTGACCAAAAAAACTCTAGGAGAGGAATCTATCGCCACAATCGATCCCGTCATGGGAGGCGAAGATTTTGCCTATTTTCTGCAGGAAGCCCCGGGCGCCTTCCTCTTTCTCGGCGCCGGAGGAGGTGACTTCTACCCGCATCACCACCCGGCCTTTGACATCGATGAGAAGGCCCTCCCGCTCGGCACGCTGCTCATGACCAGTATCGCGCTCGATTACCTCTCGGAAAAAGTCCAGGGCGAAGATTAAGGCCTGGAATTCTTTCAATATACTTTGCCGTTATAATCCGGTTCAAATGAATATTTTTATTATCCTGCCCATTGCCCTTGCCCTCGGCATGGATGCCTTTGCCGTTTCAGTGGGAATCAGCATAAAGGACAAAGGTCTCACTGCCAGGCAGGTCATGCGGCTATCGTGTTCCTTCGGCTTTTTCCAATTTCTGATGCCCTTGCTCGGATGGTTCGCAGGTCAAAAAATCCTAAGCTATCTGCAGGCCTGGGATCACTGGGTCGCCTTCAGCCTCCTCTGCGTCATTGGAGGGCATATGATATGGGGAGCCTGGAATCCAAACAGTGGATTCACAGAGAAAAAAACTGATCCCACATCCGGATGGGCGCTGCTCTTGGCCTCCATTGCCACCAGTATCGATGCCCTTGCCTTAGGTATGAGCTTCGCATTTCTCGGTTATGCGATAATCCAACCGGCAGCGGTCATCGGGATTGTCGCTTTCGGCATGACGGTACTCGGGGCAAAACTAGGCCGCGTTTTAGGATCGGTATTCGGGAAATGGGCCGAGCTCGCAGGAGGCCTCGTCCTCATTCTGATAGGTCTGAAAATACTCATCGAGCACTTGTGATACAAATCAGGTTTTTCGCACACGGGCAGCAATTTTTCCGAATGTCTCGTAAAGAAGAGGCACGACGATCAACCTGAGGAGGATGGCGAAAAAGAATCCCCCGATGTAGACCACAGCTAGAGGTCTGTGAAGCTCAGATCCCGTGGTTTGAATGAGGGCCATCGGCAGCACCCCCACGATCATCACCATGTCCGTCATGATAATCGGCCTGAATTTGGTCAATGCGCCCTGCACGACGGCTTCCCTCAATGAGAGTCCTTGTTTGCGATAGTCATTGATCTTGGCCACGAGGATGATATCGTTCTGGACGCAAATGCCGAAAAGAGCGATGAGTCCTATGGTGGACGACACATTCATGGTCTCTCCCGCAATCAGAAGGCCCAGAATGCCGCCAATCAGTGTCGTGGGTATGTTCAGAATAATGAGGAGAGCTTGCCAGATGGACCCGAAGGAGGAAAAGAGAATGACAAAAATTATCAAAATGACAATCAGCATAAGCATGGACAAATGTTTCATAGCCCTCTGCTGGCTCTCAAACTGCCCGCCGAAAGTGACAAAATAACCCGGAGGAAGGTCGATATACTCTTCGATCATCTCTCGGGCTTCCTTGACGAAGGAGCCGATATCGCGTTTTTCCACATTGCACATAATGATTTTCCGCCGCATGAGGTTTTCGCGAAAGATGGTCTGCGGCCCTTCACTCTTGCTGATCTCGGCCAGTTGAGAGAGAGGGATCCGTTCCCCGTTAGGGGCATCGATGAGGAGGTTCTTGATGATGTCCTCGTCTTTGCGATACCGCTCCGGAAATCTTAGGAGCACCGATGTGATTCTGTCGGGCTCATAGACATCCGTCACCTCGATGCCGTTGAGAGCGGTCTCGATAATGTCAGCCACAGCGCCCACAGGAATGCCGAAGCGGGCCATTTTTTCCCTGTCCAATCCTATCACGACCTGCGGGATTCCTGTCGTCTGCTCGATCTGAAGGTCGGCGACGCCTCGGATATCCGCCAAGACATTCCGGATATCTTCGATGTAATGATTGAGCTCTCCCAAATCCGAGCCGAACAATTTGACGGAGAGTTCTCCCTCGACTCCGGTCAACATTTCCGCCAGTTTGTTGGCGATGGGCTGCTCAAAGATGTAGGCAATTCCCGGTATGGTGTCCAATTCTTGACGCATGGCTTGGGTGATTTCGGTAAATCCCCTTTTTCTCATTTCTCTGGGCACTAGCTCGATATTGTAATGGCTGTGATTAACAGGATGGAGATGTTCCGAGGCCTCGGCTGTTCCTGTGGTCCTCGAAACGGACAGCACCTCCGGAAACGACAGAAAAATGTGTTCGATCTGGGTGCCCACTTTAACGGATTCCTCAAGGGATGTTTCGGGAAGCATAACCGTCGAAGCCATGATCGATCCCTCATCCAGCGGTGGAACAAACTCCTTGCCCAGGAAGCTGTAGGAGATGCCGGCTCCGATCAGGAGGACTATAAAAATAGCTAGGATAATGCGTTTGTGTCTGAGAGAGCCATCGAGGAGACTCCGGTATTTTTGGGTGAACGTCTCCATGAAGGGATTTTTTCTTTCCTTCAAATACCGCTCTGTCAGAAAAACGGAAGCCAACACGGGCTTGAGAGTCAAGTTGAGGAGAAGAGAGCCGAAAAGTGCCGCGGCCACAGCAAAGGCTGTCGGTTTGAACATGGCCCCTTCGATTCCCTGAAGAGTCAGAAGAGGCAAGAAAACCAGAATGATGATGAGGTTCGCCGAAAAGAGGTATCTCCCTACGTCGCGGGCTGCGTCGGAGGTGAGCTCCAAAGTGTCTGCCTGGCCTTTTTTTTCTTTGAGAACACGATAGATGTTTTCGACCATGATAATCGACCCGTTGGCCACTTTGCCGATCCCGATGGCCAATCCTCCGATAGACATGACCGTTATTTTGATGTTGAAGATATCCATGAGAACCAGAGCGATGAGGATGGAGAAAGGAATGGTCAGCGAGGCAATGAGCGAGCTCCGTATGTTCCACATGAAGAAGACCATAACCAGGATGATGAGTATAGCTCCCTCCAAGATGGAGATTTCCACGTGCTGGATGGATTTGAGGATGAGGATCGATTGGTCATAAAAAGGCTTGATCTTTATCCGTTCGGGCAGGTCCCGAGAGATCTGGGAGAGCGCCTCTTTGATATTGGCAATGGCCGTTAAGGTGTCGCCCCCATACTGTTTTTCGACAGTCACATAGACGGATTCTTCGCCGTTGTGGCTGCCCGCTTCTCTCCGGAATTTGGAACCGACACGAACATCGGCAACATCTCTGACATAAACGGGAACATTGTTGCGCGAGGTGACGACGGTATTTTGGATGTGCTCGAGAGTTTCGATCCGGCCCATTCCTTTGATCAGTGATTCCTGGGCCCCTTTGACGATAATGCCTCCCGAGAAATTGCGGTTGCTGTTTTCGATGGCGTCCTTGACCTCACCGATGGTGATGTTGTAGTTTTTGAGCATTTCCGGTTTGAGAAAAACCTGGAATTGTTTGATGAAGCCGCCCAGGTTTATCACAAAAGACACGCCCTCGACGCCCTGCAGGCGGTAGCGAATGGTCCAGTCAGCCACTGACCTGAGTTCCATGGGGTCGGCCCCGTCTCCAATCACGGCAAACTCATAAATTTCCCCCATTCGTGAGGATACCGGCCCCAGTATAGGCCGGGAAGTCCCCAGCGGAAGGCGGCCGGCGATGAGTTCAAGCTTACTGGAGACAATCTGGCGGGCAAGATATATATCCATACCCCATTCAAACTCGACGGTCACCACAGAGTCCCCTGTTGTGGATTCTGACCGCACGCGGGTGACATGAGGCGCTCCGTTGAGCAGGCTTTCCAGAGGGAAAGAAATCAATCTCTCGACATCTTCTGCGGCCATCCCGGGATTTTCTGTGATAATTTTGACCAGGGGTGCATTCAGGTCGGGATAGATATCCTTGGGCATTCGGGTGTAGACGATGACTCCCCAGATGGAGACGATGAGGACGAGTAAGATTGTCAGCAATCTGTGTTTGAGCGAAAATTCAATCAGTCTATCTATCATTGTTTTCTCTCCCGTGAATCTTGAGGATCAGAAAAAGGCCATGGATAGACATCAATGGACATGCCCCTTTTTCAGAATCTCGTCATACAGCTTGGATTTGAGCTGGAAGTTACCCTTGCTTACCACCTCATCTCCTTCCTGTATTCCACGCCGAATCTCTACCAAAGAGTCTTCTCGTGTGCCCAGTTCGACCAGCTGCGGGTAATACTTATCAGCCTTTTTGATGAAGACAATGTGTTCGTCGCCCTCGTCGAGAATGGCTTCTGCAGGGAGGACGAGAGCTCGGTTTTGGTGGTTCAATGCAACCTGGATATCGGCGAACATGCCGGGTTTAAGCTTGAATTTTTCGTTTTCGACTTCTGACCGAACTGTAATCGTCCGCGTCTCTTCATTCAGGATGTCGCTGATGAAACAGATTTCGGCATTGAATGTCTCTCCGGGGTAGGCAGGCACGGAGACCTCCACTTGTTGACCTTCCCTGATCTTGGCAATGTCCTTCTCGTAGATTTCGGCGTCGATGCAGAGAATGGTGGGATCCATGATAGTCAGGATCTCGGTCTCCTGATCGATCATGGCTCCGAGGACGGCATTGTTTATCGTGATTTTGCCACGGATAGGGGCATAGAGCGTAATAATGGGATTAACCTGGTGACTCTCGGCTATGGCCTTGACTTGATCCTCGTTGAATCCCAGGACATGGAGTTTCTTTTCAGTGGCGTTTAAGTTTGCCTGGGCAACTTTGTATTCGGATTCTGATTCCAGAAAATCCTTTTGAGCCCCGACGCCTCTATCGAATAATCTTTTCTGTCTCTCGTAATTGACCTTGGCCAAATTGTGATCAGCCTGAGCTTTGTAGAAATCGGATTTGGCATTGCCGACTTCTTCGCTTTGTAGGGTGACAAGCGGCTGCCCTTTGTTGACCCAATCGCCGATGCGAACATGGATCTCGGCTATTCTGGCCGGGAAGGCATAGCTGACGATGGCCTTCCGGTAGGGATGCTCCAGAACCTTTCCCATGACTGGGAGCTTGGATTTCAAGGGTTTATACATGGCTGTGACGGTCTCTATCTCGATGACGTTTTTTTCCTCCTCGGTCAGTTCGATAATATCTGATGGTTCCCAAACGCGGGCTCTGCTACCAATCCCTTTTTGCCCCATCCCCCTTCCCACAGCCTGGCGTCCCTGCCCCCGCCTTTTCTGTTGTCCGGCCGGTCTGCCGGTCTCGTTTAGACGCTGTTTAACCGAGATATCCTTATCCGCCCGGGAAGTGTTCTTATGCCTTTCGCAGCTGGCAACAAACCCGATGAGACCGATGATGAGCGAGAAATGGACAATTTTATTTGTAATCATTTTGGACATTTTTTTCTCCTTCTAAGGAATAACCGATGGACAACTCCAGAGCCGCCAGCGAAACGTCATAGTAGAACAAAGCATCGGCATAGGCCTGCCGGGCCTCTAGGAGAGTCCGCCGGGCATCGATGAGCTCGATACTGCTGATTTCTCCTTCCTGATAGCTGAAGGAGAACATATTGTAGACTTCTTCCGACTGATCAAGAATTTCCTTTTCGTAAAGCAAAATCTGGTTTTCTGCCGCCTCTGCCACCGTATACGCTTCCTCCACTTCAAGATGGATGGTGTTGACGATGTGCTCGGCCTCTTTCTGGAGGGCGTTGATGTTGGCCGAGGCTTCAGCTATCTCTCCCTTTTGGGGTTGCCAGAAGAAGAGAGGCACATTGAACGATAGCGTGAAATCCCAGAAAGATCCTTCGCCCTCGATACCATGGCGGTTAATCCCGATCTCAAAATCGGGAAGATAACTCATGTTTGCCGCTTTTTTTGAAAGGCGTTCTCGCTCGAGATTGAAATTGACGCGTCTCATTTCCGGCCGAAAAGCCAGGGCCTTCTGCTTCAAAAAATCGAGGTCCAGTTTTACGGGCTCTCGCTTTAAGTCACCCCGGATGGCAAGAGGGGCATATTTCTTTCGAGCCAGCAGGAAATTCAGTGTAGCCTTGGCCAGCCTGACCTCGTTTTTGGCAACACGGACCGCATTCGCTGCCTTCGATGCCTCGACTTGAGCTCTCAAGACTTCGACTTTGGCCACATCTCCGGCTTCGAATTTGAGTTCTGCCTTCTGGAGGAAATCCTGGGCGAGCTCCAGGTTCTGCTGAAGATATGTCAGTTTTTCTTCGGCGAGCAAAAGCCCGAAGAAAGCCTGTTTCACCTGGAAGGAAATATCCAGTTTAAGAAGATCGATTTCAGCCAGCAATGCGTTGGCATCCTGCGTTGCGATCTTGCCCCGCAGGGATCTTTTGCCGGGAAAGTCAAAAGCCTGGCTGATTCCTATGTAATATTCTCCGGAATCCTTGAAATTGAAGAATGAGGGCTGCAAGTCATTATCATAGTTGATCGTTGGCTGGTAGAAGGCCTTTGCCTGATGGACTCTAGCCTCAGCAGCCCGGTATTGCTGCAGGGATGACTGAATGAGCGGATTCTGTTCGAGCGCGATCGACAGGCAATCATCCAGCGTCAGAACTTGCTCTTGTTGTGCTTGGGACCAGATAAGTGTGGGCCCGACCAACGTGAGCATGACGAGCAGACATGCTGTGTTTATCTTCATCTGACCTCCTTCTGGTTGTAGTATACAGAATTGGAAAGAAAAGGAAATGGAGGGAGGGAAAGTTTACGCTTGCGGAGGAGCCCGGGAGTTGGGCTCAACACATATGAGACAATCGTATTGGAAAACCTCGAACGTTTTAAGGATTTCCAATAGGGTGAGTTGAGGCAGATGGAAGAAATTGATCTGGCTTGTGGCCAAGGTGGAACTCTGGAAGTGGCAAGCCGGACATAAATTATGTGTACGGAAACATTCATTCGTGTGGAAATAATTGATAAACAGGGTTGTCAGGAGGAAAATGAAGAGAAAAACAAGATGATACCGTGTCTTGGATATTCTTTTCATTTGACTGTCGTTACCATAATATACGAAAAAGACTGATAAATAGTCAAATATACAAATTCAGCACCAAGAAATATATTTATTCGTGAGAGATTGAGAAGACATTGAGAAGACATCAAGAGGGAGGAAGAAAATCAATCCCGAATCCGTTTTTTTTCACTGAGATGTCTATTCAAAATTCAGTTTTTGTGATCAAAATACTGTTCGACAAGATTTTTTATCCGTTCAATATTTTTTTCCTGTTCTCTATCTCTGATGTTCAGTATGAAACATTCTTTCAGAGAATAGCCGGCCAATTTCATGGCTGTCCATCCGCACAAGACGGCGAAATCTCCGTTAGTATGGGTGTGCAATTTGATGAATTCCGGATTTGTGAATTTTTTGTAGATTTTTTCCTGATGGCCGAGGTACCACAAAAAATGCCCGTTTTCATGGGCTGTCGTATAGATCTGGCTGGCACCGTTCAATTTTTCCTTAATCAAGACGACGTAAGCAAACGCCTTTTGTTCACAGCATTCGGCATACAGCACGCCACACCAGCCATTCCCCCTAGAAGCATCGGAGTACGGTTCGGAAAGACCTAATTGGCTTCGTATTTCGTTTATGCGGGCATAAACATCTCTGACCTGTTCTTCTTTTTTATAGAATTGATTTTCGTCGAGTTTGACAAAGATGCCCAATTCCGGAATGCTGACCGTTCCGGTGACATAACCTTTGTTCAGAAAGAAGGTTGTCAATATTTGCACAGGATCAATCTTGTCCTGCCCATGAACGATTTCAGTCAAGCCTAAGGAGCCGTCAGGGGATGAAAGCCAGAATCCGGGCAAAAAGGATGGGATGAAAAGCAGGAAGACAAGGGGGCCGGAGACAATCCATTTCTGCCACATGAGTTAATCCCTTAACCAGGACCTATTAATACAGCTCCCGTTGCCTTTGGTAAAGGAGATCTCTCAGACAATGTGTCTCATGTTTTTTCCTGGCTGCTGTCAGAAAGAGAATTCGAATCCCGCATAATAGGATCTTGGTTTTGCGGGGCCGTAGACATAGCCGGAATCCCTGTAGATCCCTTGATCCAGGTCTTTCTGGTAGGAGTCAAAGAGGTTGAAAATGCCCACAAAGAGACTCAATTTATTACTTTGAGTCAGATTGATGGCCTTTGTGAGCTTTGTGTTGAGAATCCAAAAAGATCCGGTGGTTTCCAGCCGGTCTTCTTGGATATATCCGGCATAATGAGGGACTTTCATTTTCCCTGTGTATTCCAGGGAAATATCCACATTGGCTACTCTTTCCTTTGCATAGTTTAGAGTCACATAACCATAGGCGTCAGGTGTTCTAAAAAATTCATTGGAACCGAAATCTGGTTCTGGCTCATCGAGATGACTGCGCTGGAATGTCCAGCCGGTATTCAGAGAGAAGGCAAAACCAAGCCTGTAGCCCAAATCAACAGAGATTCCATAAACTCTCGAATTCGAACCATTGATCCTTTCAAAAACAAGTGCGTTTTCTCTGGGGTCATATTCTTTTTTTTGCAGAACAAAGGTGTCTTTGAGAAGCGTATAGAAGCCTTCGGCACTCAATTGCAGTATGCTCTTTCCGATCTCCCTACCATAGTCTAACCCGGTGCTTAGACTGTATGAGGATTCTTGTCTAAGGTTGGAAGAGTTTTCTATGATCGTGCCTTCTCCGCCGACCTGGGTGATGTGGAGGTCCTCGTCAAAGACCTGAGGCGCTCTGAATCCTGTAGAGAAGGAAAACCTCCAGCTTAAAGATTTCAAGAGGTTGGTGAGGAGGCTTATCCTGGGATTGAAAATGTAGCTCTCGATCAGAGAGTGCCTACTTAGTCTTAAGCCCGCCAAGAGAGAAAAGGTCTTGCTGAATTTGATGTCGTCCTGCAAGAAAAAGCCGAGTTCCTTATAGTGATCGTTTATTGCTCTTCCATATCCGAGAGCTTCATCCTTGATTTTCTCTCCTTTGTATTGTACCCCGCTCGATAAGATGTGGCCTCCAGCTTGGTAGTTCATCTGGCCGCTCAGGAAAAGGACGGGATTTTTGGTCGATCCGTAAGCGTTGGGATCCTGTTCGGAGCCGTAATAGGATTTTCTGCTGGCGTCCACATGGGATACGGAAAGATTATAATAGAGCCTTTGGGTGATATAATGACTCCAATCCGCAGAGAGACCGTTGAGATCCGAGTCTATGGACTCAGCGATATCAGCCTCATGGGGAGGCAAGCTGAATTTGTTTCCACCCCGTCGGTCTTCTGTGATTCTGAAAAAACTCAGCTTGAGCTTACTGGTGAGTTCGGAGAAGGTCCTGTAGAAGTTTAATCCGAAATTTGTGCTTTTCATTTTACCGATTTCCGAGATGTCATCTCCGCTGATATCGACAGGTTGTCGGCTTCTGTAGTTGGCAAAGAGAAAGGCCTTTGTTTTTTCATCCTTGCTCACCAGGCTGCTCCGAACTCCAAAGTTCGTTGAGGGCTCGCCTAACGTGGATTCTTGATGCAGTTTGAGCCTTGTGCCGTTTTCCATCGGCTCTTTCGTCAACACATTGATGACACCCGCGACCGCATTCCCGCCATATAGAGCTGAGCCTCCTCCCTTAACCACTTCGATTCTGTTCAGCATTTCAGCAGGAATCTGTTCCAGGCCGTAAACTCCGATCATCGAGCTAAAAATGGGGGAGTTATCGATGAGGATTTGGGAGTATTTTCCCTCCATGCCGTTGATCCGGACTTGAGTGAAATTACAATTCTGGCAGTTACACTCGACTCTGACGCCGGTGGTGAGCGCAAGGGATTCGGCCAGCTGGGATGCTTGCTTTTGCTCGATCTCTCTTGCGCTGATCAACTCGGTTTTCACCGGAACTTCGACATAGAGCTTCGGAGTCCGAGTGGCTGTAACTACAATTTCTTCAGAGATTTTTTTCATCAGGGTAATTTTGAATGTTTCATTCTTTTCCTGGAGGTTAAACATATCTGAAATGAAATCCATGTATCCATCCGCATACACTTCAAGGTGATATTTTCCAGGTGGAACCGCGAGAAATTCAAAGGCCCCCGTTTCATCGGATTCTGTGGATTTGCTGAGTCCTGGTATCAGTATGATGGCACCCTCGATACAATCACCTTCATAGGATTTGACAACTCCGAGGAGCTTTAAAAATTTGGCCTTCCCAGGCTTGACTTCTGAAGCAATAATTCCAGAATCTTGAGCGCGGAGAGACAACCCGAACATAAAACCTAAAAATATCATTAAAGTGAAGATCACTTTGAGTTTCATGATTTCCTCCTAAACGTGATTTCCGTTTCCTTGCCGGTCTTTTTTTTGCCTGTAAATATAGACCGATCAAAAGACGCGGCAGAGAGGATGAGGAAATTAGATTTTAGGAGGGGAGCGGGATGAGGGAATGACTGAAATGATATCTATGTAGTTGAATGAATAACCACAGTTGAGTATACCAGAAACTGAAGGGGGAGGCAGGTGGAAAAAATTGATCTGGCTGGTTGTAAAGGTGGAACTCAAAAAATGGCAAGCGGGACAATTATCTTTGGTCGAGAAGCCTTGTTCAGTGTGGAAAAAATTGATGAAGAGCGTTAAAGATAAAAATACAGATAAAAATACGAGGTTTAAGAATTTCTGGTATTTCCTGATGGTCACAACAACTCCCTTAATATTATTGGGGAAAAAATGATTTTTGTCAAACCTCTCTTTTTCTCACAGTTTGTTACAGAGACTATTCGGTAGCAAGGGGTGTGTTTCTTTGGGTTGCGGGAAAAAGGCACTCCCGTGCCTAGTTGGCAATCAATAAGTCAGGCAGTTTTATAAATGCATAAATATCATGCAATTAATCATTATCCAGTGATTTTAGGCTAGGGGCTTTAGCCGTGTCCTTATTCTAAAAATGGATTTTCAGGCCTGCGTAAGCCGAAAAACCTGCTGTGCCGTAGCCTTTTACCGTTTCATATTTGGCATTGAGGATGTTGTCGAGGCGAATGAAGACCTGGAAATAATCGAGCAGGTTATAGAAGCCCGCTGCGTGGACCAGAGTGTAGCTATCCATAGTGACCCGCGAGGGTGTCCATCCAATCCAGAACATGTCGTCTCTTTTGCCCATATGGATGACTGATAGGCTGAGGTTGGCCCGTTCCCAAAACTTCATGTTAACTCTAGCCGAAAATTTGTTTTTGGGTCTTCGAAGCAAGTATTCGCCCGTGTCCCTATCTTTGGCTTCCAGTCGCGTGTATGTCATAAGGATTGAAAGATAGTCCGAAGGCCGGGCCTCGAACGTACCCTCGGCCCCTTTCGTGGTGGCCTTCTTGATGTTGATGTAGCCCAACAGGAAGTCGAAATCGATCAGGTCCTCGAAACGCATGTCAAAATATGTGAAACCAAACATAAGCCTGTCTTGAAGCAGATATTGTTCTATTCCGATATCCCATCCCGTAGATTTTTCCGGCTTCAGGTCTTCGTTTCCCACCGGTCCGAAAAAAGTTCCGGGAGCATAGAGGTGGTACAGAGAGGGGGCTTTATAGCCTGTCCCCAGGGTAGCTTTGAGTTTGGTTCCGGTGTTGTCGATGAAATAAGCAGGAGCTATTCTGAAGGTCAGAGCTGATTCGACCTGGCTGTGGTTGTCGTACCGGAGTCCGGCTGTGCAAAAAAATTGACCGGCCACTTTCACTTGATCCTGAATGAATAATCCCAGGTTGTGTGCCTTCTGGAGAGGGAAGATGCTTTCATACGGACCTGAAATGCTCTCTGAGCGGTACCATGATTCCCCTTGTTCGTGCTGAAAATCTAAGCCAAAAGACAGCGTGTTCGTTTCGTGAAGATAAAGATTGTTTTGCCAATCGATCTTCCCTAGGCTGCTCTTGAATTCGGACTCTTCTGACGAAAATGGATTGAGCTCATCTACAGGATTATCCTGAGTCCTTTTGTAGTCCACAAGGGCGAGGCGCAGGGTCTGTTCCCAGCGGTTTTGCAGGAATAGAGCTCGGGCTTGTCCCGTGATGTAAAAGGCATCATAATCCTGAACGTGGTTGGGGTCATCACCGTAATCTCCGCCGAAGTTGTCGATATCCGTTTTTGTATCGATGCGTCGGAGGGAGATGTCTAAGCTCAGGTTCTGTGAAAAATCAAAAGCCAATCTGCCGGAAAGGGATAAGTTATGGTGGCCATCGACCTCTTCGTTTCCCTCGTAGGCTGTGCTTGCGGCGGAGAATCCATGAGTGCTGAACAGCGTCGCTGCCATGGCATATCGAACAAAATCGCTACTCCCGCTGATCTCGGCGTTTCCGGAGTAGGTCCCGTAAGAACCGCCGAAAGTGGAGAAATTGAACTCCGGCTTACCTCTTGTTTGCCGGGTAATGATGTTGATGACTCCGCCAATGGCGTCCGAGCCGTACAGCGTGCTTTGAGGGCCACGAATGATTTCGATGCGATCGATGTTTTCAACCAGAAGAAGACTCATATCGAAAGAACGGGTGGGGGTGATGGGGTCATTCAACTCAATGCCGTCGATCATGACCAGCGTGTGCTCGGAATTGGCACCGCGAATGAGAACAGAAGATGCAGATCCCGGGGGTCCGTTCTGGGATGTCGTGAGCGCCAGAACATCCTCGAGGGCTTCCATAACCGTGCTTTTTTTTGATTCTTCGAGCTGTTCTCTGGTGATAACGGTGATCGAGCTGGACACTTCCTTCTTAGCTGTCTCCACTCGATTGGCCGTTACCACGATTTCGTGCTGAATCTTCTCTGATTTCTCCTGATCGACTTGTTTTTCCTCAGCGGAAAGTGATGCCGAGAGAACAAGCAGAGCACAAACCAGCCATAGGGTTCTTTTCCGCATGCCTAATCCTCCGTTTCTATTGTCCCCCATGTGTTCGAGCGAAAGATGAGTGTGATTGAAGCAAAAAAAATCACCCTATCTCCCACACCGAAGATGGGTTGTTGAGGTTCAAGGCAGGTTTCCTGACTCTCGGATCATCCTCATCCCAGGCCTTCCCATCCTCAGGGGGAGGATAGTGGCCGGATCTGGGAATTGTCCCCGATTACAGTAGCGGGGGCTGTGTCCGCTTTTCACGGACTTCCCTGACACTCAAACCGGTCAATTCAACTATCAACGACAGGTTATGTTGGCATTTTTCGAGGAGCTTTGTCAAGTGCTCAGATCGCACGAGTTATTACGCGTGTGTTCAGCGAATGCACCGCCAACCAGCCTCTGCGGCTCACGCTGACATTGGTCCGCTCGAACACGTTTCACTCATTACCCTGCGGCTCAAATGTTTGAGGACTTGCTTCTTGCGGCCTTAGGCGGCACTGCATGCCTTATAGGGGAGGAAGAAATTCCAGTCCTATCCTCGGGTGAAGGCCCCTAGGCTCCGGTTTAAAGGATTTTACCGCAGTAGGGACAATAGGTATAATCTGCGGAGATGGGCCGTCTGCAATGAGGGCACACCATTTTTTCTGCCAGCCGCTGAGCAGTAAGCGGGGCACCGAAGTCATCGTATTCCGTGTTGCAGTTTTCGCATATCCAGAAAGGAGTGCCCCTTTTCACCGGGAAGAGAGGGATGAAAAAGAGGCTTACATAGTGATCCACTCTTTTTTGACAGATTTCCGGGTGAGCACAGACTGTGCAAACCCTGTCCACTCTGGCCAGAGTAATGGTACGAGGTTGAACCCCTCCTATGAAAAAAAACATGACTTCACGATCTCACCGTATCCTTACCTTTACCTATCGCCAGCGCCGGGAGATGAGGAGGCGAATGAAGAGTGGTCCTCCTATGATGGCGGTGATTATTCCTACCGGGAGTTCTGTCGGGGAGAGAATGGACCGGGCCACGGCATCGCACAGGGCCAGGGCTGTTCCGCCGAGCAGGAAGGAGCAGGGCAGCACTGTTCGCTGGTCGTATCCGCTGATCCGCCTTACTGCATGGGGAACGATAAGCCCGACAAATCCGATGGGGCCTACGAAGGAGACAACCGCTGCTGTGGAAAGTCCGCCGCCTATGAAAATATCTCTGTTCACTCTCTTGATGTCTACGCCATGTCCCATTGCCATCTCTTCACCCAGCGCGATATGGTTCAAGTCATAAGCATGGGAAAACAGCAAAAAAAGCCCTGGGATGAGTAGAGGCGCCAATGAATAGAGGTCGCGAAATCCTATCACATCGATTCCCCCCATCATCCAGCGGTGGTAGAGAACGAAAACATGCGGGCTCGCCAGGTAGCTCAAAAAAAGTATTGTCCCGCCACAGATGATGCTGATGGTCACGCCAGCTAGAAGGAGGGTGTACACGGACATGCCTTGAGGTCTTCGAGCTAAATAGTAGATCAGGGCCAGGCTTGCTGATGCACCGAGCATAGCGAGGAACTGAATTGTACTGAAAGGCCCCCAATTTATCCAAAGTGCGGGGACTGAGATAGCCAAAAAGGCGCCCAAAGCGGCTCCGCCGCTCATGCCGATGGTGTAGGGCTCGACCAGGGGATTCCGGAAAAGGACCTGAAAGGAAGCCCCGACAACGGCGAGAGTCCCGCCGGCAAGCAGAGCGAGAAGAACTCTGGGAATTCGTTGATACCAGAATATAGCGCCATCTGCGTTCGTTTCTCCTTGCACAAAGCGAGTGACCTCCGATAGTTCAAGGGATTCTGGCCCGATCCAGGGCGTGATGACCGCGACAGCGAAAAATAATAGCCCGTACAGTATTATGGCTTTACCCTTCACTTTCTTTCTCCGGATTGATTTGGGCAAAAACGGCCGGCCGGTCTATTTGGGGATGGCGGCCCATGAACACGGTCGGTCCGTACACTGTCTGAATTATGGAGGGAGTGAGCACCTGACCTGGAGGCCCGGATTCAATGGGCTTTCCCTTGGAGAGGATCAGGAGTGTATCAGAAAAAAGAGATGCCAGGTTGATCTCGTGGGTAGCGACCGCAATAGCCATGCCCTCTTGAGCCAGTTCATGCAAGAGTCGATAGAATTGAACCTGATGGTGAATGTCAAGCGCCCCAGTTGGCTCGTCCAGCAGAAGGATTTGGGGTTTTTGGGCGAGCACACTGGCCAGGAACGCCCGTTTCCTTTCCCCGCCCGAAAGGCGTGATAGCGGGCGGCGGGCCAGGGCATCCATTTCCGTTAGATGAAGGCTTTGTTTGATCACTTCAAGATCGCTTCTGTCCAGGGATCCGAGTCCTTTGGTGTGAGGATAGCGCCCCATGCGCACGATTTCCTCGACTGTAAAGTCATAGAGACTGGCCGTTTCCTGGGGCAGATAGCCAAGATGCTTGGCTATAGCACGTCGGCTGAGACTGGATATGTCCTTTTCTCTCATGCGCACGGTGCCTTGAATGGGAACCAGAACTCCGGCAGCAATACGCATGAGAGTACTTTTGCCCGATCCGTTGGGTCCAATAATACTCAAGAGTTCTCCACGTGAAATTGATAGAGAAGGAACATGAAGTTGCCAGTCCGAGTCAGCGAAATTGTGCCGGATGGCGGTGAGCTCAAGCATCGTCTGAATCTCCGAATACCTCAGGGTGAATGATTTGAGCAAAACGGCGAACGGTCTGGGCTATGCGGGTTCCGGGAATGAGAAGAAAATCTTCGGTTAAGAAATGAATCCGGCCCGTTTGTACGGCAGGAAGCATAGGGAGCTGGGACCAGTCTTTTCTGAGAAGCTTGAGTTTCTCCTCTGCCATTCCGCCTGGAATGGCTTCGATGATCACCTCGGGTTGGCGCTTTATGAGGGATTCCTTGGAGATTTGAGGATACCTTCCCAATGCATCATGAAAGACATTTTCTCCTCCAGCCAACGATAGAAGTTCGTGAATGAACGTCTTGGGACCCGTAGTCATCAGGCCCGTGAGATCTCCGGGCGTGTGCCCCAGGGTTAGAAAGATCTTTCTTCCCGGGCGATTACGGGTCATCTCCTGCGCAGAGTGGAGTTCCGCTTGGATTTGCTTGACCAGCCTCTCTGCTTCGTTGGGGACATTTAGCTCGTGACCAATAAGGCGAATGGCTTTCCAAATGTCCTCTACGGAGTTGATCTCAAGAGCTAAAAAACGAATCTTTTGTGCTTCACACAATCTGGAGATGGAATCGCTCTGCCCTTGAAGAATGAGAAGATCTGGCCGAAGAGCGACTATTTTTTCCTTGTTAGGATTAATCAGTCCTCCGATTCGGCTCTTTTCTCTCGCTTCTGGAGGGTAGGTGCTGAAATCGCTAACGCCAATAACTTTGTGACCCAGGTTTAGAGCATAGACAAACTCGGTCACACTGGGAGCCGCACAAATGATTCGATTTATTTTCTTTTGTGGATCCTTTGACTCGAGTGAAGGAGAGCCGCTCTTCTGATTTCTGTTCCCTTCAGAGCGGCAGGAGCCGATTCCCGCAGCAAGACAGAGGGCGATTATTAAAATTCCTTTTCGGCTGACTGTCAAGGACATTTCTCTCACCTTTCACCTCGTCAGGTGCGAGACCATCGATCAGGCAGGTCTTCTGGCTTCCGGATCGCCCTACTCGCTGCGCCTTCCCATCCGGACTCTTCCGGACAGTGGCTTGTCGCAGCTTTCGTCCCCCCCAGCGATGTTAATGCCGGGCCCTGGCCCTAAGGCAGGAGGTCACAGAGGCGGGTCCGCTGCTGTCTTTCACAGCATTCCCTTTTAAACCCTGAGGTACCTGAGGGATATCTGCTCTTGTTTTGGTGACTGGGCTAAAATCTGATTATCCTGGCATCGGCCCTATTTGTCAAGCTGGTCACAGGAATCGGATGCTTCCCCAAAACCGCGGGTGCCGCTTCGACGAATTATCCGAGTGCTGATCTCCGAGCAGGCGTTTTGGTCATTCCCTTCGGCTTTGAGAAAATTTTTATGAATGTGTGGACATGCCCAAAAAAACACTTCTGAAAGGTAGGAGGCTACCGACTTGCTCGAGGAGAAATCGGTAGCCTCAAGGGGATGGATTAAATGATTAGGGGATCTATGTGAAATCCTTCGAAAAAAGGAGGGGTCAAAAGGAGGTTTTCTGTCCTTTTAACGTCTGTTTTTTTCACCATATTAACCATTTCACATATATATACGTGAAAAGTGGTGAAAAAGTTTCTGATTTTGTCAATGATTTGGAAAAAAATAAGCTAAAACGGGGTTGAATGGCAATTTGATCCAATAATGCCTGTGGGCTTAACGAATGTGTAACCGGATGTGCAAAGGAAGAAATTAACATTGTGAGCTCAAAATCGTGCTAAGAAGTTGATATGAACAAAGATAGAGATAAATTGATTGTTTTCTTTGTCTTAAAGAGCCCCTTTGTGACCGTTTCTAATATTATATCATAAAAATATCATCGATTTCAACAAAAAAATGAAAATTTTTTTTATTTGCCTGTTATGATGTATTTATGCGTTAATTTCGGCTTTGTAAAGCCCTTTAAGACACGTTTCGACCGGGAATTATTTTCCGCATACTTTTGACTCTTCCAAGGCTATTTATTTAGAATAAGCAAAGCAAGGCGTGAGGAGTGCACCATGAACAGTAAAGATTTTCGAAAGTATGGACATGCTTTTGTCGATTGGGTCGTCGATTATCTGGACATAGTGGAGAAATATCCGGTGCGGGCTCAGGTCAAACCCGGCGAGATCAGCCAACAGATTCCGGAGCAGGCTCCAACAAAGGGAGAGTCGATGGATTGCATTTTTGGAGATTTCGAGAAAATCATCCTGCCGGGCATGACCCACTGGCAGCATCCATCCTGGTTTGCGTATTTCCCGGCCAACAGCAGTCCGCCGTCCATTCTGGCCGAAATGTTGACGGCCGGGATGGGCGCCCAGTGCATGATTTGGGAGACATCCCCTTCTGCGGCTGAACTGGAGGAGAGAGTCTTGGATTGGCTGCGTCAGATGCTCGGGCTTCCTGAAGGATTGGAGGGCGTCATCCAGGATACGGCCTCCACCGCTTCTCTTGTCGCACTCCTCATGGCCCGGGAAAAGGCTACTGATTTCAAAGCGAATGACGAAGGTCTTCAGAAAAAACTCGTTATCTATGTTTCTGAGGAGGCCCATTCCAGTGTCGAGAAGGGAGCGAAAATTGCCGGATACGGCAAGGATAACATCCGGCGGATTCCGACCGATGACGCATTTGCCCTTATTCCGGAGAGGCTGGAAGAGGCCATCACCGCTGATAAAAACAAGGGTTATACGCCTTGCGCTGCGGTGGCCACTGTGGGGACCACATCTTCAGCGGCCATCGATCCTCTGCGGCCCATCGGGCAAATATGTCAGAAGCACGGACTCTTCCTTCATGCCGATGCGGCCTATGCGGGAACAGCCGCGATTTTGCCTGAAAAGAAATGGATCATAGATGGCTCGGAATACGTGGACAGCTTTGTCTTCAACCCTCACAAATGGATGCTGACCAATTTTGACTGTTCCGCTCATTTTGTCAGGGATTCTGGAACGCTGATTCGGACCTTCGAGATTCATCCTGAATATTTGAAGACAGGTGTGGACGCTTTAGTCAAGAACTATAGGGATTGGGGAATCCAGTTGGGCCGGCGGTTCAGGGCGCTGAAACTCTGGTTTGTGCTCCGGTACTATGGTATCGAAGGCATACAGAGCATGGTGAGAGAGCATATCCGGATGGCTGAGATGTTCAAGGAATGGGTGGAGAGCCATCGGCACTTCGAGCTTATGGCCCCCGTCCATCTGAGCTTGGTCTGCTTCCGCCTCAATGATGGGCGGGGCGAAAAAACTCTCAACAGCTTGAACAAAGAGCTTATCGAACGAGTCAACAAAACCGGCAGGCTTTTGTTGACACATACGACACTGAAGGGAAAATATGTGCTTCGGATAGCCATCGCGGCCCGAACGACCAAGGAAAGCCATGTCCGGCAGGCATGGGAAATCATACAGGATAAGGCGGATGAGATCCTCGGATAAAATGTTTTTTTCTTCGACCGGAATATGGTGATTGGAGTGGGCGGGGATGAAATTCACAGTTGATGAGCGGATTTTTGAAAAGTTCCCAGGACTGCACCTGGGTGTTCTCGTGGCGAAGGGCATGGATAACCGGGGAACCGATGAAGGGTTATGGGAGATGATGGAGGAGAGGCAAAGGCAAATACGCCGAGAGTTCACCTCGACTACCCTGTCCCAGCACCCGAGAATTGCGGCCTGGAGAAGTGCTTATTCAGCGTTCGGCGCCAAGCCAAAAAAGTATAAAAGCTCGGTGGAAAGTCTATTTCGAATGACTCTCAAAGGATTGGATCTCAAGCATATCAACAAAGTCGTCGATGTCTACAACTTGGTTTCTCTGAGATACATGGTTCCAGTGGGTGGGGATGATATGTCATGCATTGAGGGATATATCAGATTGGCCTTTGCCAAAGGAGGTGAGACCTTTCGGTCGCTCAACTCGGCAGAAACCGAAGTGGTCAAGCAGGGAGAAGTGGTTTACCGAGACAGTGTGGAAGTCCTCTGCCGGAGGTGGAATTGGCGCGAGTGCGACAAGACAAAGATGAGGGAACTGACCAAGGATGTGGTTTTGGTTGTGGAAGGTCTTCCGCCGGTGACAAGAGCAGACGTGCAGGAAATTCTCGCTGAGCTCTTTCATCTAGTGGAAAGATATTGCGGCGGAGATTTGTGGCTAGCCATCTTGGATGTCAATCACCTGGAGATCGACTTATAGTGTGGCGGCCTCACTGCTCGGGACGCTAGCACTGACCTTTGATCTATTCGTCTCTTGTCTTCAATCTCTTTTTATCTCTGTCTCGGTTTTTCCGTTCATAGCGGAAGCGATCCAGCCCAGTCGGATATTCTTCTTTTGATCGCGGAGCGTGTAGGGCTTAATATCCAGTACCGGCGTTCCTTCTATCATATCGATTCCAGATATTCTTAGTATGTTTCCTTCCCGTCCGTGGAGTTCGACAACGGTCATGCCGATCAAGTTGGGTCGGTGGGGACTCCGGGTAGCAAAGACGCCTCGAGGTTTGTTTTGATAGGGGGGATGGGCCGTAAGATGGGTTTTATCTGACTTGTGAAAGGAAAAAAGCACGATCAGATGGGAAAATCCCTCGATATCCTTGAGACCTTCCTCGTACTCGGGGAAGACCTCGATTTCTCCCCTTGTGGCATCATGCCTGTGCGGATCATACTTTTTCGGCCTGGGGATGTCAACGGGACGTCGATAAGGTGAGTGAATGACACCAATCGGCTTGACTTCAATGACCATTTTTTTTGACCTTTTCAAATTTAAGATTGCTTCGCAGCTGCGGCAAAATCCGTGTTTGTTCTGCGAGATAAAACAGGTGGCTGGGGCAGCGGCAGTCGGAGGAACCGAACTTGGATACAAGGCACGAAGCCTCCGGGCACGCGGACTGTATCATGGCTGCGGTGTGGCATTCCTCGAAAAAGCCGGGCTTGATCCATATGTCTTTGAGGCAGGCATGTTGAAGAAGATAGTCGATGTGCCAAAAATTTTTTTTGTCTTGCCGCAGGTGACGTTTCAGCCGGCCGTTGAGATAGCGTTTGGCCCGACCCACATAGAGGTATGTGCCGGGAGATAAGGTTGTCATTCCCAGTTTTCCAACCTTTATATTCGTCTTCGTTTTGAGGTCGATGACAAGAACATAGACGCCTCTGTCTTCGCGGCGCATGGACGCTATCCTTTACTCAAGCTGGTACCGCATAGGGGTGGCCTGTTGTCCGGACAGAGCAGGGCATCAGTCATCCACGTACATCAGCCAGCCCTCATACCTTTCGACTTTTCCTCTCACCGTATCAAAATAGATGGTCTTGATTTGTTCAAAGATGGGCCCTTTTTGCCCATTCCCTATGGGCATCTCCTGAGAGGGATTGTTTGCGTTCGAGCCATCGGTGACTTTGGTGATTGGGGTGACTTCGACGGCAGTGCCGGAGAAAAAGGCCTCGTCGGCCTCGAAGAGCTCATCCTTTGTCATGGATCCGACTTCGGCGGGAATGCCCAGATCTTTAGCGATTTGAAGAACACTCGTTCGGGTGATCCCTGGAAGGATGGACTCGGTGACGTCGTTGGTTTTGAGGCAACCGTCTTTCACAATGAAGATATTTTCTCCCGCTCCCTCGGCGATCCTCCCCTCGAGATTCAAGTAGAGGCCTTCGTCGGCTCCTTGTTTGCGCGCGTGGGCGCCGCCAATGGTCGAGAGGACATAAAGCCCACCGACCTTGGCTGTCAAGTCGAATTGCGTGTGGTGGATGCGTCTCCAGGGAAGGATGTAGACATGAGCCCCAGTTTCGGCTTTCTCGCCGAGGTAGGCTCCCCACTCCCAAGCGGCGATAGCCAATTCTACGGGTGAGTGCTTGGGCATAAGTCCCAGATTTCCATAACCATAGAAAAGGATAGGCCGGATATAGGCTGAATCCAGTTGATTTTCTTTGAGGACAAGTTTTATAGCCTCGGCGATCTCTTCTTTGCTGTACGGCACATCCATCGCCAAAAACTCGGCGGAGTGAAAAAATCTATCCAAGTGTTCTTGAAGACGGAAAACCGCCGGTCCTCTGGGTGTATTGTAGGCTCTGATCCCTTCGAACACGGAATTTCCATAGTGGAGGGCGTGGCTCATGCTATGGACCGTTGCCTCACTCCAGTCGCAGAGTTTTCCCATCTGCCAGAATTTTTTTGCCTTGGGGAAGTGCGTGTTATCAAACATGCTTTGTCCTTTCTTCCAGGGTAAACTCCCAAGCACACCAGACGTCCTCAGGATGGGGATCAGGAGGACAGACCAGGCACTTGGTTTTAATCCGGGGATCGATCGTGCTGGCAAACAGGCTGTATTCGATGATGCCCACGGGTTTGCAGGGGAAATCGGACAATCCCTGTCTCTTGCGGGCATCCTGCACCCGGCATTTGTTCATGCGGAAAACACATCTTGTCTCACTTTCTTCGAGCACTTCCTGCACATTGATATGGGCATACAGACGGAAATGAAGGCATTGGATGAGTGCGGGAATGCCTCCCCCCGGCTCCAGGCCCAGCCGTTTCATTATCCTCTTGGCTTCGATGACCGTGAACTTTTCCCAGGCGGCCTTGTCCAGCTCGATGGCAGTATCCAGGTCGAATTTGTCTTCCACAGCGCGGAACCAAAGGCCGTCATGGGCCAGCCAGTTTTTCGAGGCATCCTCCAGAAGGCCCAGTAGTTCGTCCTTTGTCAGATCTTTGACTTTCTTCATGCTGTTATCTCTCTTTGCCTGAGGCGGAATTCCCTGGCGAATCTTATCGTATTAGGGTGTTTTTTTCGGTTCATAATACGTTTTTCCTCCATGCCGAACACGTTTGACCTGCTCTTTGTCCAGGAGTCGATTCAGATGTTTCAGGATCTCGTCGGGATGTTTGCCGAGAAATGCGGCCATGTCAGATAGAGTGACAGGCCGCCGCTTCACAGTTGTCAAAATGGCGCTTTCAAGGCTGGTTTCATGAGGTTGCTGCTCGTGTTTAGAAAAATCAGCGATGATTTCACAGCGCTCACCCAAAAAGGTCTTGATCTTTGCCAACTCTTCAAACGTCAGAGGTTGAGCGGCATCATCGGCTGGAGGACGGATGACTGTATTCAATTGAACCTTATCCGGTCGAACCTTGGCCATGACGTCTTTTAATTTTTGGATGTGCTCGGCAGAATCATTGATGCCTTTGACCAGCATGATTTCCAGCCAAATCTGGCCGCGGAACTCCTTCCGGAAATTGATGAGGCCCTGGATGATATCGGCAATGTTGAGAGAATCATGAGGCCGATTGACTTCACTAAAGAGAGCTTGAGTTGCGGCATCAAGGGAGGGAGCGACAAGATCGGCCTCGAGTAAATCTTTGCGAACCCTGTCTATGGCGAGCAGTGTGGCGTTGGTGAGCACGGCCACGGGAATGCGGGTCATTTTTTTGATTTTATGGATCATCTCCCCTATTCCGGAATTCAGGGTTGGCTCTCCGGATCCGGAGAATGTGATGTAATCAATGTGTTTGGCTGAACGGAGGACATCCTGAATCTGAGCGAGCACGATATCCTGCGGGACGTAGTTTTTCCTCTGAACCGTTTTCTCTGGGGTGGCACCTAACTGGCAGTAAATGCAGTCCAACGTGCACGTTTTGGGAGGCAGAATGTCCACTCCTAAAGAATAGCCGAGGCGCCGCGAAGGCACAGGGCCGTAGACATAGGTCCTCGATGCGTCGTTTTTTAGCTTGTCCACGCGCGTGATCAGTCTTTGTAGATTTCGATGAATCGTCTCAAAGAGCGGTCATAGGTTCGTTCCACATCATCCGGAAAGAGGCAGGCTGGGAGCTCTTTCATGCTCCAGTGATACTGCAGGCATTCACAGCAGATACCCTTTCGATGGCAAGGCTCATAGCTGCAGTTGCAGTTTTCGAGGTTTGAGTCCGCTTGACATTTTTTCATGCATCTCTCCGTTTGTGAGTTCTCCGCCTGCACGAATCAGGCCGCTGACTCAAGTTTTCCGGTAGTGCTTCTTCCATCCGGAACGCTGTTGATAGAGCCAATCGGCCAAGGCTCTCCGGAGTGTTTCGGATGCCAGAAAAGCGCAGTGAACACTTTCCTCTGGCAGGCCGCCAAGTTGCTTTAAAATCTCATCGCCCTTGACAGCTCCGAGTGCTTCAGTGAAGGTTTTCCCCCGCGCAATTTCTGTGGCAATACTGCCGCAGGCAATCGTGGTTCCGCACCCGTCGGTCATGAAGGAACACTGTGAAATTCGGCCCTGTTTGAGTCGAATAAACATTTCCATAGTGTCACCGCATGAGCCTGTCACTTTTCCGTACCCGTCCGGCTGCTCTATTCTGTGAAAATTCTTTGGATTTTGCCAGTGTTGGATGACGGTTTCTGAATATTGCTGTTTCAGCTGCTCCATGATCTGCTCCTGGAGCTTGCGGGCAAATTCCTCTAGCTCATTCTCTTTGGGCATGTTATCTCTCCAAGGAGAAACCTCCTTTGACTGACCTCTGATCAAGAGTCATTGATCAAGGTCTCACTCTATGGCAATGGGCTATTATATCAGAAAGCTCACAAATTGGAAAAACTGAGTGTTTCTCGAGTAAGCATCTCTATTTTCGTGATGGCAATCAAACTAGAGGGCGCTATCGGAAGGTCAGAATGTGTGATGGCAAAAACCGTTTGAAGGCCGAAGCGGGCATAGTTCACTAACAGCAGGACTGTAAACAGAAAGTGTATCCTAATCCATTTTTGCCGAAGAGCCTCCCACCCACCATTATGAGGCTCACATGTGCTAGGATTCACCTTCATCCGTGCCCCTCTCTCAGGCTCCTCACTCGGACAATACTCGCCTTTGGCGTTCCTCGATCCATGATTTAAACGTTTGGCGTGTTTTAGGGCTGCACCATTCTGATCTTCCGTTATTCCTTTCATCATTTATGGAGATGCTTCCGATTCTGGATATAACGAATCCGTCTCATGGGCTAATTCTCCATCATCGATGTGATGATGTCCCTCAATTCTTGCATAGAAAAGCCATACATCCGACGAAGGCGGCCCAAGTGTTCATCAAGCGGGGCATTCGCAGGCAGTCCCAGCCTGGTGGCGATGGTCCGCGCTGAGAGGCCTGTTTGATCGGCAAGTTCCCGCAGAGTCATACGGCCTGTGATCAGAATTCCGGATGTCTCATCAGCCTGTCTTCCTCTGGTCAATTTGTGTTCATGCTCTTCTTCATAAAGGCCTTCCTCTTTCTGAGGAGTTTCCTGTTTTTTGGAGCTTGTTTTTCTCGGTATCAGAGTGGATTCATGCTCAGGCTGTGCTCGGTTCATGAGATCAGTCAGCACGTCCCTGAATTCCACCACGTCGAATCCATGCTTTTTTCGGAGCTGGCCGAGAGTCTCATCATGGGGAGTCCCTGAAGGAAGGCCTAATGCGTCGATAATCTCTTCGGTAGGAATGCCGGTGATGTACTCGATCTCTTCTAGCGTCAGTTTTCCGGTGATGGTCACCTCGCCGCTGTCCTTGTCTATGAGCTCGCCTAGTTCCGAAGGTTTTTCTGGTACGGTTCCCGATCTCTTGCCGTAGTCGGCGTATTTTTGGGAGTATTTGGGTGTAACGGCCCAAAACACGACGAGGACAAGACAAGCGATGATCACCGTCATTGTTAACATGGTGCGCCATCCCTGTTTGAACAGGGTTTTAGCCTTGCCCTTTATCCAGGTCCAGGCAAGAATGAGGTGGATTATGACCAGAAAAACGAAGGCAAGGGAAATATAGAGATGGATATCCCCCCACTGGTGTCTATGAAGGCCCAAAAAGTATTTCTGGCTTTCCAGAGCTGCTGGTCCTTTCGGCAGAAAAAATGCCATGAGAATACCAATAAAAGAAATCCCGAATATGCAGATAAAAAGAAGGGTATCCACCAAATACTGCCAATCTGATTTCTTCATGATTCCTCCTTTGTCAACTAATCCTGATCTCCTTGTCAGAACGCCGCGGCGACGAGACTTCGGCTGTCTCGGACAAATGACCCGAAGGAAGATCTTCTTTATGCCTCTTGTAAAATCTTGTCGGCGATCTCCAACAGAGCTTTGCTGGCAGAGGAATCCGGCAGCGCGTTGACAAAGGCCTTTCCATCGTCTCCCAAAATCACGATTTCTGGGTCAATTGGAACCTTTCCTAAAAATGGGACGTGCATTTCTCTGGCTGCCTTTTCCCCACCTCCCTCCTTGAACAGGGCAATTTTTTTCCCGCAGTGAGGGCAGATCATTCCGCTCATATTTTCAATAACCCCGAACATTTTAAGCCCGAGCTTAAATCCGAACTGGATGGCTTTGCGTGAATCCATGAGGGATACTTCCTGAGGAGTGGTGACCACAACTCCGCCTGTGGCAGGGATGAGCTGGGCCACAGATAGGGGTTCATCTCCTGTGCCAGGAGGCGAATCGATGACAAGCCAATCCAATTCTCCCCACATTACCTCACCCAGGAACTGTTGGATGACTTTCATTTTCATCGGGCCTCGCCAAATGACCGGCAAGGAGGGTTCCTGGAGCAGGAAGGCCATGGACACAAGCTTCAATTTGTCATTGACATCAACAGCCATGATTCCCTTAGAGGAAACATCCAGCCTTTTGTCTTCGACGCCCAGCATTTTTGCCAGGTTGGGCCCATGAATGTCGACATCCAGAAGGCCCACCTTCAACCCTTTGCGCACAAACGCCAGGGCGAGATTGGCCGCGACGGTGCTTTTGCCCACCCCGCCTTTACCGCTAAACACAAGTAATCTATTTTTGACGCTCTCAAGGTTTTTGTCGACCTTGAGTTGAGCTTCGTCTTTTGCCATGGTGTTATCTCCTGTTCTATTTTAAGCTGCCGCTTTGTGTTCTTTTAGAATATCTGAGGATCAGTAAGCATCTCTATTTCCGTGATGGCCTTGAAACTAGAGAGCGGGATCGAGTGATCAGAATGTGCGGTGGCAAAAACCGTTTGAAGGCCGGAGGCGGGCAAGGTTTCTTGACTGAAGGGCAAGGAGAGCGAGGCCGGAAAGCGAACCCATTTTCCTAGCCAAAGAAAACTGGCGTGTGTCAGGCCCGCACCATTCTGATCATTCGTTATTTCTATCATCACGGTTTTGGAGATCCTTCCTGTGGATCATAGGGAACTCATCCTCTTGATGAACGTGTTTGAGTTTTGGGCTCGGTTTTTCTCCGTCAGGCTGATTTGAGCCTGCTCTGCTGAGAGGTCGGCGCTCATTCCTTTTCTTTTTCGAGCTCATTCATTCTCTTTTCAATCCGGTTGAGTTCCTCTTTGAGGAAATTGGATTCCTCTTTCAGGTAATCGATTTCTCTCTCTGGTGTCCAAGTCGCTTCCCCATAAGGAGTATAGGGAAATGCATAGGAATCCGGAAAATAGGCGAAACGTCCGAAATGTCTCCAGCCTCGACCTCTTCCCAAGCCAAAGCCGCGTCCGCGTCCGTATCCAAAACGCGGTCCGGGATACCAGTATCCCGGTTCCTGATAACCGGCGCAGTAACCCATAGCTCGGCCGGTCATGGGCCCATATCCAAGCGGTCCTGTTCGATCTCCTCCTGGCATCTGTATCACCTCCTTTTTTATGTCATGAATCCCTGTTTTTTAAAAGGGCAGCTGTTTCGTTTCATGGGTGCTGACATCGGTGTCGCTGTGGCATGGATCATTTGCACTTTGGGCACAAACCCATAAATTCAATATTGTGGTCAACAATTTGAAAGTTGTACTTTTTAGCCAGCTTTTTCTCAATCTTTTCCACCAACGATAATTCTTCATCCACGAACTCACTGTAGTTGATAATTTTGCCGCACTCGGTGCAAACAAGATGGTGATGGTGTTCCTTTGTTTCATCTGGTATGAATTCGTATCGGCAGTGTCCATCCCCGAAGGCAAACTTCTGGATGAGTCCCATACGGTTGAGAAGATCAAGGGTGCGGTAGACGGTTGTTATTCCTATTCCCGGATAACGTCTTTGGAGGGTGCTGTAGATCTCCTTGGCGCTCATATGTTTTGACGAATTGACCAGGAGCTGCAGAATAGCCTCGCGGGGTGCAGTCCAGCGTTGAAAGTGGCCTTTTCCTCTATGTTTCCGTACTCTATAAAGGGGCATGATAAAAAGCCTTAATGATAATGATAATCATTAACATTAAATAGTATAAGCTTTGTTTTTGTGTTTGTCAACTCTTGATTCAGAACGTGATTCAGAACGTATGGCATTTCCAGGTCCGTGATGACACTTGACCCAGAGCAGGATAGAGAGTGATCAGATTGTGTAATGGAGAAAACCGTTTGAAGGCGCGAGGCGGGAATGGATCCTTTCCCCGAAGGGAAAGGAGAGCCGAGCCTGGAAACCGAGCCAATTTTCCTCGCCGGGGAAAATTGGCGGGTTTTCGCAATCACCATTCTGATCATTCGATGATCCTTCCATCACGGATTTGGAAATGTTTCCTTCAGAACGAATGCGCTGAGAGTCATAAGCCCCAATAGTCTATAGAATTCTTTCAAAAGGGACAATGAGCTCATCATTTTCTCGCTTCTTGTTTAAACAGGGGTTTCAGGATTTATGTTCAAGTGTCTCAAGACTCTCTCGGTAATAATTTGAGAAGTTTTTCCCATATGCGTTGGATGGCTTCGGATGCCGGATTAATCCCGTATTCAGGCAGAGGAATTCCCTGGACCATGGATTGTGTAACTTGGGCATCAAAGGGAACTTTCCCTAAAAAAGGGATGGAATTCTCCGCACACCAGCCCTCGATTTTATTGGTATTTTGGAGGTTGATATCATACTTGTTGATACAGCAGGCGGCTTGGGTTCGAAAGTGCTGAGCCATTTGAACGACTCGTTCCATATCATGGATTCCGGAAAGTGTTGGCTCTGTAACGACGAGTGCTAGATCCGTTCCTGAGAGGGACGAAATAACCGGACAGCCTATTCCAGGAGGCCCGTCGATAATGACGAAATCCCGGTGCTCTTCCTCGGCGATATCCTTTGCTTTTTTTCTAACTTCGGCAACCAGCTTCCCTGAATTCTCCTCACCGATCCCCAGTCTGGCATGGATAAAAGGGCCGTATTTAGTCTTGGAAACATACCATTCCCCCGACACACTGTCTTTCATGTCTATGGCTTCACTGGGGCAGATGTAATGGCACACAGCACATCCTTCACAGGAGACTGGGTCGATCAGCACGGTGCCATCGTCATCCTCAGAGATCGCATCGAAACGGCAGATGTCGAGGCATTCGCCGCATCGAATACATTTGGATTCGTGGATATGAGCTTTTTTTCCCCCGGAGAAGGAATGCGTCTCTTGGATATCTGGGTGGAGGAGGAGGTGGAGATTCGCCGCATCGACATCGCAGTCAGCCATGACTTTGTTTTGAGCCAGCACAGCGATGGACCCCGTGATAATCGTTTTCCCTGTTCCTCCCTTACCGCTTATGATGACCAGCTGTTTCATTTTTTAAGGTTCTCTGCCCCTTTGAAAAGTTTAAGAAATTCTTTTATGTATGAGGGTTGCGTTTCAACGATGGTGAGCCCATCAGAGTAAGCCACGGCAATATTTCTATCCATGGGAATGGTCATCAACACGGGAATGTTTTCTCTGGAGCAGTAATTTTGAACCTCTTTATCTCCGATATCAGACCGGTTGATGACAACTCCGAAAGGGATTTTTAGCTCTCTTAAGGTTTCGACAGCCAGCTTGAGGTCATTGAATCCGAAGGGAGTTGGCTCTGTGACGAGAAGAGAGACATCGCTTCCCTTAACGGCTTCAATTACTGGACATGATGTTCCCGGAGGGGCATCAATGATGACTATCCGAGTTCTGTTGATGCGCTTTTTTTCTGCTCTTATCAGCGGCGGCGACATGGCCTCGCCTATGTCGAGTTTTCCGTGAAGGAAATGGATGTCTTTGGCTTTGCCGAATTCGATAACGCCTATTCTCTTCCCTTTCTCTTTTATGGCTTGTTCAGGACAGAGCAGGCTGCAGCCACCACATCCATGACAGAGCTCGGGAAATACGAGCACGCTGTCTTTAAGGACAGCGATGGCATTGTAGGCGCAGACTTCAGCACATTTTCCGCAGTACGTGCACTTTTTGTCGATGATCTCAGGAATAGGCAGGAATACGGGTTTGCTCTCGAGAATGTGTGGTTTTAGAAAAAAATGGGCATTGGGTTCCTCAACGTCGCAATCAAGAAATTGAACGGGATAATGACCGTTGAGAGATAGCGCTAAGTTGACAGCGACTGTTGTCTTTCCTGTTCCTCCTTTTCCGCTGGCAACAGAAATAATCATTGAACTGCAATCTCTTTTCCTACGCCGACCTCGACAAAATCCTCTTTGTATTCTTGGGCAAAGAGAACACGGCTGTTCTCACCCGAGCAGTGGCATGGGCCTACTTTTTTCACGCCTCGTGCTCGAAACTGACTGATAATTTCGCCCATCTCTTCATCTTGATAACCGGCCAAATGAAAGCCGCCGAGGGCGAGATAAATGTCTTTGCTGAGGAGATCTTGGGTTAAAGAGATAATCTGAGTAATCCTGGGATGGGCACAGCCCGTTATCAAGACGAGGCCTTGGGGCAAATCGAGTATCAAGGATTGTTCCTTAATCCATCCTGAGATGACTCCAGTGGTGAATGCGCCCTTGCATATTCTGTGAAAGCGATCAACCTCGGCAACACCTGCTCCATGTGATCTTACCAACTCTTTGAAGCTTGATGCGAAAAATTCGGGAAGCCAGACTTCAACCTTAGGATTTTTTTTCAAGAGCTTCTCCAGGCCACCCGTATGATCGAGATGATCATGAGAGAGGACAACGAGGTCAATCTCTTCAGGACGGATGTCCAGAGCTCCCATGTTGGAAAGAAGAATTTGTCCATTTTTTCCCGTATCGAAGAGTATGCTTTTTTCCAATCCTTTTATGTAACAGGAAAATCCCCAGTCGGCCTGCAGCCCTTTTTTGAAGGGATTGTTGTCGTAGACCACAGTCAGTCCGATGGGCTGAGTGACGTTCATTGGTGCTAATCTCGGCGACACACAGTGCCGTCTGAACAGGGTGGCGTTTCACAGCGTTCGGATGAACCACAGCACGTTAAACCGGACGGCGTTGAAGGTCCCGAAATGACCACTGAAGGCGTGGAGAATATTTTTTGAAGATTCTGGCTGTTGCAATGTGCGCAGGATAATTTCATTTCTTGACGAAGCGACCGGAAAAAGAGTTCGGTGACTTTGCCGCATTCCTGACATTTATACTCATAGATGGGCATGCTTACCCTCCGCGCGTCATTGTGGCCCCGCATTTCGGGCAGGCTCTCTGATTACAGGGATTCCCTCTTTGGTGGGCTACTCTGGCTCCACAGGAGGGGCAGACACAATCCCCTCCGATACCTAGGCCTCTTCCTCCCTTCCGGCCGCGGCCGCCGCCTTGGCCCTGTCCACTTCCTCCTCCTTGCATTTCTGACTCCTTTCTTAGTTATAAGCTTTCATAATGGAAGTGTCTTCCTTCATCAAATCGCCGGCAAGCTCCGACATTTTCATTTGCTCCCAAAAAGACAATTTCCGATGCGCTTCGAGGTATTTCAAAGGTATGGGGTGAGTTCCTACTATGACGGGCAATTCATAATGGGATTCTATGAATTCCTTAAAATGACGGATGTAAGGGCAGGGCGGATAGCCCACAACCAATCCGGTCGCTAGATGAATAGCCTCGGCACCGTTTTTTTTCATTTCTTCGGGAACGTATTCGATATTTCCTCCAGGACAGCCTCCGCAATACGAATATCCGACCACCTCAACACGCTCATCTTTCGGATACTGCGAAAATCCTCCCACTCTTTCACGAATAGCTCTAAAACATTTCCCCCCGCCGCAATCTTGATATCGGCTACAGATAATTATTCCAATTTTTTTCATTCATGACTCCTTTCCGGCTATCTCAGGGCTCGGAACTTTTTTGGGTGTTGCTGGACTCGATATGTTTAGGTGAGTCGCTTGATTTTCTTTGAGCGAGTTTTTTGTCGAGCCAATTTCCCACCAGCATGGAAGCAAAGGCAAAAAGGGTTCCGCCCAGGGTCGACTTGCGGAAGACAGAATTTACGTTGCCCCCACTCCGCCCCTTTTTTTGTCCAGTTCCAGGCCCTAATCCCTGCGGACCTGTACCATTGCCTCTTGGCATGATTTTCACCTCCTCATCTGTTTGTCTTTTTTCTCTGTCGGCATTAATTCAGCTCAGCCTTGTATTTCAGAATCGCATCCTCGACTTTTCCGTTAACTCCTGTGATGACCTTAATTCCTGCGGATTGAAGAACCCTCTGGGCGTTAGGACCGCAATCTCCTGTCAGAACGATGCCGACATCCTTGCTTGCGATGAATTGGGCTGTTTGTATTCCCGCTCCGTGAGACAAATCGATATGTGTGTTGTCAACAGCTTCAAATTCCATGGTCACCGGGTTGACAAAGAGAAAATACTGGGAACGGCCGAATTTTGGATCCACATTGGCACTGAGGTCTTTTCCTTCAGATGTTATGCAAATTTTAGTCCTTGTCGAGAAGCGGTGGATTTGGGCGTGGTGATCATGGAGCGCGTGGGCTTCGGGTCCATGCTTGTGCCCGCACAAGTCCTCCCCAGCTTCGAGTTCTTGCATCGCGAATTTTTCAATGACCTCATCGACAGGGCCTTGGACGCCGATAACCGTCTCGATATTTCGATCAGCAAATAAACCCTGTGCCCTGGGACCCATTCCGCCGGCTATGATGCAGCTGACTCCCATCTCGGATAAGTATCCAGGCAAAAAGCCCGGTTGGTGGCCTGGATTAGGGATTTCTTGTCTGCTTAAGATCTGTCCTTCTTTGATTTCAATAATCGTATAGGACTGGCATCGTCCAAAATGTGCAGAAACGTATCCTTGATCTGTTGAAACGGCGACTTTCATTATTGACTCCTCCTTCGAGTTCATCCATCATTTGTTCTTTTTCTCGATTTCATCAATTTTCTTTGCAATATTCTCCATCTGCTGGCGAAGATGCTCGGCCTGTTGCTTCAATTGCTTGAGCTCTTCCTCAGGTGATGTAGGGGAAATCTCTGAGCTAGGAGGGGGCATTACCGGCGGCTGAAAAGAGGGGTCGTACCCGATACCGCGACCCATGCCGCGACCCATGCCGCGACCCATGCCGCCGCCCATTCCCCGTCCCATTCCTTGGCCCATCCCGAAGCCGGGGCCCATGGGGGAACCGCTGCCCATGGCCATCCCGGAATGAGCAGGGACATTGGGCTGAGCGGCTTGCTGGAGTGAGCCTGATTTGAATTGCTGTACAGCTTCTTGAACGCTTCCCACAACTCCCACAATGACCTGGACTCCTGCTGCCTGGAGTGTCTGGAAGGCATTGGGCCCACAGCTTCCAGTAAGCAGGGCATTCGCTCCTTTTTCGGCAACAAATTGAGCGGATTGAATGCCAGCTCCACTGGAGGAGGTGATATTTGGATTTTTGACAGCTTCAAACTGCATTGTTTCCGAGTCGATGAATAAAAAATATGCGCATCTTCCGAACCGCGGATCAACAGGGCCGGAGAGTTCTGGACCTGACGCAGTTACAGCAATTTTCATTTTTGTTCTCCTTCGAGATCTTTGATTCTTTGTTCAATGGCGGAAAGCTCGTCTTCAAGCTGTTCGGCTTCGGTTTTGAGAAAATATATTTCCTCCTCTGGAGTCAACTCCATAGCTCCCCAAGGATCATACGGAGTCGGAAATCCAGGCTGGGGGAAACCAGGAACGGGCGCAAAGGGAATCTGTCCTTGCTGCCAGGCATAATTCATCTCAGGGGTAGGCCAGGTGCCCTGCGTGAGATACTGGGCAGCTGGCCCTAGTCCCGTCGGACTTCTTCCCATCCAACCAGGTGAATATCCGAATCGCATCCATCCGGGCAATCCTGTCAACTGGTACATCCTTCTGTATCTGTTTCTCATTTGGTCTCCTTGTTTTGTTTCTTGGATCTCTTCTGGCTAGTTGCTTGAGGGGGATACTCAGCACCGTAAGCCTCTCTATAAGGATATCCATAGAGGGGTGGTGCTGGATAGTCATAAGGCATTCCATAGGGATATCCGGAGGGCATCATTGAGGGATAAGGATATCCCCTGAAGCGCCCAAATCCTCCTCGCCTCCATCCTCGACCCATTCCCAGGCCGTAGCCTCTGGCAAAACCTCTTCCGAAACCGAAGCCCCGTCCATATCCCAAACCCGGGCCGGACGCTGTAAAGCCTGGAGCGGAAAATCCTGCACAGTAACCCATTCTTCGTCCAGTCATGGGGCCTTGACCCCACGGACCTGTTCTATCTCCTCTCGGCATTGTCTTCACCTCCTTTCTTTCTTATAGGCTATTGGCATTTGTCACATATTCCCAAAAATTCAATGTTGTGGCTTTTGATAAAAAAGTTGTATTTTTTTTCCAGCCTTTTTTCTGTCTTTTTCACCAGGCTCAACTCCTCATCCAGGAAATCACTGTAATTGATGATTTTCCCGCAATTGGTGCAGATGAGATGATGATGGTGATCCTCTTTTCCTTTGGATTTGAACTCATATCGGCTCTGGCCGTCGGCGAGGGTCAGCTTAGTGACAATACCCATGCGGGCCAGCAGATCGAGGGTGCGGTAGACAGTGCTCAATCCCAGATTTGGGTAGGATTTCTGGAGTATTGCGTAAATTTCTTTGGCGCTCATGTGTTTCGATGATCTGTTTAAGAATTCCAGTATTGCCTCCCGTGGCGCTGTCAAACGGGTGACATGACCGTCGAACCGGTGTCTCCATCTGTGGCGGCCAGGCATTTGTATTCTTCCTAAATGAAAATGATTATCATTATCAGTTAAAATATAATCCAAGCTTTTCCGCTTGTCAAGGAGAATATGATTTTTTTATTTTATCCATATTCAAAGAGAAGGGGTTTTTGCCGTACGGATATATGGGTTGCTCATTTTCTGTCACCTTCTGATCGAGGAACCAAACTGTCAGGGGAATTCAAATGCTTTTAGCCATTGATCAAGCAGTTGGCTCAGTACATTCCAAAGAATTGGCAGCTGTCGTGCTGCTGGAAATGGGATTGGGATGCGCGGCGTTGTGATAGGACTTGAGTTGTTATATACTGGACTCTGATGAAAGGACAAAAGTCGACCAAGAACGATTTGAATGAAAAAGGAGCACAGGCTGGACTGCGGACGAGGCTTCCTTCCATTGCTACTTTTTCCAATCAGTTTCCTGACTATGAGATAACCATCGAGATACCGGAATTCACCTCGATCTGTCCGATAACGGGATTGCCGGATTTTGGGAAGATCGTCATCCACTACATTCCTAAAGACAGGTGTCTCGAGCTCAAGTCCCTGAAGATGTACATCCTGGCCTACAGAAACCTGGGCATATTTTACGAGAATGCCGTCAACAGAATCTTAAGAGATGTGGTCAAAGCCTGTGAGCCGGTCAAGGCATCTATCGCAGGTGAATTCAACCCCCGGGGCGGCTTGGTGTCGACTGTTGAAGCGCACTATCCCCCGCTGAAATTCGAATAGAATCTTTCCCCTTTATGTGCCTACCTTGATTCCCCTCCCCAAAAAAATGTATCTTTTTTCCGATTTGTCGCATTTGAGTATTGCAGACATGCACATTCTTACCGACAAAGTTTGCAGACATTCCCAATTGTTGTATACTCTTTCCTCAAATAATACGACACAGGAGATGACCGTGGGAGCGGCCGCAGAATACAAAAAGTTCGGCAAGACAGATGTCTTTATGCTTTTGGCAATACTTTTTTGGGCTGTCAACTTCTCCTTTCTAAAGATCGTGTTCAGAGAGATGGACCCTCTCGCTTTCAACGGGCTTCGCATGCTTCTCGCTTCATCAGTGTTGGTTTTGATTTGCCTTTTCAGCGGAGAAAGCCTACGTGTCGGCCGGAGAGATTTCTGGAAACTGGTCGGTCTCGGTGCTGTAGGAAATACCTTATTCCAAATGGTCTTTATCCTTGGTTTGGACCTGACGACAGCCTCCAACTCATCCATCATTATCGCTTTAACCCCGGTCATAATTGCCCTTTTGAGTTATTTCTTAAAGCATGAAAAAATCCACCCGGCGGCCTGGTTGGGAATTGCCATTTCCTTCGTGGGATTCTATCTTGTCATTTCCAGTCAATATGGGTTTGTTCAATTTTCTCACAAGAGTCTGTTGGGAGACATTTTGATTTTCGCGGGGAACATTTTGTGGGCGATTTTCACGGTATTTTCCTGGCCCATGCTCAAGAGGTTATCGCCCCTGAAACTGACCACGCTCACCATGGTGTATGGAACGATGTTTTATGTCCCCTTCTCCATCAAAGGCATACTCAACACCGATATCACGGCCCTGTCCCTCAATGCCTGGGCTATTCTCGCTTATTCGGCAGTCTTTTCCCTCGTCATTCCCTATATCATTTGGTATTCATCGGTGAGGCGCATCGGCAACAGCAAGACAGCCATATACGATAATCTCATTCCTGTTCTGACTATCCTGTTTGCCTACTTCATGATAGGGGAGAGGATTACTCTTGTCCAGGCTATAGGGGCACTCATCATCTGTGTGGGCGTCTACTTGACACGGGTGGGTTATCGGAGGTTTATCGGGGAAAATAGGGAGAGATTATCAATTCATGCAGCGAGAGACGACTAAAGAAACTGAAATATCCATGTGTCTGCAGACAACAAGTTGAATTGAGGCCTCTAAACGTATAAAATCGAATAAGATGACAATAGGCTATGTGTTTGAGTCCATGCGTCCCCAGCAGTGGCTCAAAAATCTTTTTATTTTTGCTCCTTTGATTTTTTCCCAGAATATCACCGATCCCGTCCTGCTCAAGAAAACTCTCCTTGCATTTGCCATATTTTGTCTACTCTCTGGTTCTATTTACATCCTGAACGACTTGAAGGACATGGAGGAGGATAAGCTCCATCCCATCAAATCCAAGCGACCCATAGCTTCGGACAAGCTCAGGAGGAGCTATGCCCTCATCGCTTTCGCCGGCTTCAGCGTAGTCAGTTTTCTGCTGTGCCTCCTTTTAAACATGAATTTTTTTTACATCGCCTTTTTCTATTATATTCTCCAAATCGCCTATTCATTCCGGCTAAAGCATGTGGTCATCCTGGATGTGTTCATTGTTGCCGCAGGCTTTTTTATCCGCGTCATAGCGGGCGGCCTGGCCATTGAAGTCTATATTTCGCCTTGGCTGCTCATCTGTACGGCTTTGCTGGCTTTATTTCTTGCCATGAGTAAGCGGCGCCATGAAATCATTCTTCTGGATAAGGATGCGGAGAATCACCGGCCTATTCTCAGGGAATACTCCCCCTACCTTCTCGATCAAATGATCGCTGTGGTCACAGCCTCGACGGTGATAGCCTACTGTCTCTACACGATTTCTGAAGAAACGATCACCAAGTTCGGAACGAATAGGCTGATTTTCACGGTTCCCTTTGTCCTCTATGGTATCTTCCGCTATCTCTACCTTATCCATCAAAAATCACAAGGAGGTACACCGGAGGTTTTAATTCTGAAGGATAAACCTCTGCTTCTGGATATATTTCTCTGGATTGTTTGTGCCAGCATCATTATTTACTTCAAGTGGTGAGCCAATGTACAAAGCAAAAGTTGTGATTTTAAAGACGAAACCGGAATCCGTCCTGGAAGATTATCAAAGACTCATGCGTATGGCCAACTATGAAAATTATCTTGCCAAAGATAACACAACTCTCATAAAACTCAACCTGTCCTGGACAAAGTACTTCCCCTCATGCTCCAGCGAGCCATGGCAACTGGATGGTGTGGTGAAAACCCTCCTTGAGGATGGTTTCAGAAAGGAGCAACTGATAGCTGTGGAGAACAAGACCGTGGTAACGGATCCCCTTGAAGGAGCGAAGAATAACAAGTGGGCGCCGATCCTGGATAAATACGGAGTTTCCTTTGTTCCTCTACCTGATGCTGAATGGATGAAATATGAGTTCAAGGACAAACTCTTAAAGCTTGATCAAATCTTTCCCGAGGGCATTGAGATTCCGAAAATGTTTGTCGGCAAGAGTGTTCTCCATCTCCCCACAGTCAAAACCCACGGCCATTCGGTTACGACAGGAGCCATCAAGAATGCCTTTGGCGGGCTTCTCAAGGAAGTGAGACACTATGCACACAAATACATACATGAGGTGCTGGTCGATCTGCTTATCATGCAGAGAGAGCTTCATCCTGGCCTCTTTTGTGTGATGGACGGGACAGTCTGCGGCGACGGGGCGGGTCCGAGAACTATGGAACCTAAGGTGAAAAATATCATATTGGCCAGCGGCGACTCCGTGGCTGTCGATGCCATTGCAGCAAAGATCATGGGTTTTGATCCGCTGTCCATTCCTTACATTCGCATGTGCCATGAAAGGGGCCTGGGCACCGGAGATCCGGAAGAAATAGAAGTGGCGGGTGAGGACATAACTGAGATGAATTTTCATTTCCGGTCAAAAAAAAGTTTTGTTATCTGGGGAGATCAAATGCTCAGGAAGGGTTTTCTCAGGTCATTTGAAAAGATCCTCCTCCATTCTCCCCTCGTGGTTTGGGCTCCTTTTGCCAGCAATGTCTACCATGATCTGATATGGTATCCAACCGTCGGCAAGCAAAAAATAAGGAAGTTTTCACAGTCTGAGTGGGGAAAACTCTGGGAAACGTACTGAGAATTCCCGCTTCAGTTTTCCTGTGACTCTTCTCCCACCCTTAAGGGTTAAACAAACAAGGGAAATATCATCTTTAAAACCACCCATATCGGCGATTGCCATAATTGAGCCCTCCAGCGATGATACCCATACCGATTTTGTGATGCTGAGCCAAAGCTCTAAATCGAAAGAGGTATTCCATGAAAGTATTACTTTTTTTTATTTTGGCCCTTGTGTTCTCCCCCTTAAAGAGCTATGCCTATTTAGACCTTGGAACCGGCAGTTATATGCTTCAGCTATTGATAGCGACTCTTGTAGGAGCTCTATATGCCTTGAAAATATACTGGCGGAAAATCAAAGTATATATCAAGAACATAATTTCTAGAAAAGAGTGTGAGCATTAAAGGATTCTTTTTCACCGGGTGAATGCCAATCATGAAAAAGTTATAATAGACTCATCAAGGTTGCCCTCTTTTATGACTTAGGCGATCATGGCTGCCGAGTGCCGCACAAAGCGCAGAAATTGGCATCAGTAATGAAAAAAATTGTTCTTCACCCTTTTTTGTTCGCCCTGTTCCCCATCATCTTTCTTTTCGCTCAGAATATAAATATTATCCCCTTTTCAGAAATGCTTTTGCCTGCTGGTGTTATGTTGGCAGCAACCTCCCTTCTGCTGCTAATCTTAGGGGCAATTTCCGGTCAATTTCATAGAACCGGAGTGATTGTTTCTGTTGTCCTCGCTTTTTTCTATTCTTACGGTTATTGGCACAGGCTCATCATGAATGCTCCTCTCCAGAGTAAACTGTATATGGGGCCTGAATTCATTCTTACCACATGGAGCGTTTTTTTGATGTTTGGAGTGATCTTGATCGTCAGAAAAAAACAACACTTCAAAAATCTGACAGCCACCCTGAACATTGTATCTATCTGTCTGGTTACGATGTCTACGGTCAACATTGGGATCCATTATCTTGGTCCGAGACCCACACTCCGAAGCGATGATCCCCATTTCGCCGAAAAAAGTGAAGGCCCCGAATCGTCAAGGTCCCGAACACTGCGGGATATCTATTATATTCTCGTAGATGGATACGCGGGAGCGGATGTTCTCGGGGAGTTGTACCGGTATGACAATCATGACTTTCTTGACTTTTTGTCGCAGCGAGGATTTTACGTCGTGCCTGATGGGAAAGCCAATTACTGCCAAACAGCATTGTGTGCGGCATCGGCCTTGAATTGTGACTATATTGACCGCCTCATGAAAAATGGTTATGAACACTCTGCGGATAGGAGACCGCTCAGGGCGATGATTAGAAACAACTTTGTGACCAAATTCCTGAGTGAGAAAGGGTTCACGACGGTTGCCTTCTCCTCGGGGATAGGATGGACAGAAATGACAGATGCGGATTTTTATCTTACGCCCACTCTGTTTCTTTCTGTATTTCAAAATTTATTGATAAACATGACGCCTCTGCATAGCATTACGAAAAATATTTTGCATAACTCACAGTATGACCTGCACCGGGATAGGGTTCTTTTTACTTTCGAGAAGATGCGGGCGCTGCCTCCCAACATTTCTCCCAAATTTGTTTTTGCCCATATCATCGCGCCTCATCCCCCCTTTGTGTTTGATGAGCACGGTGAGAAGATTGAGCCAAGAACATCTTTCTCATTCGATGATGGCAGTCATTATAAGCGCCGGGTTGATGCCTCACAAGAGGTGTATATCCAGAAGTATCGATCTCAGCTCAAATTCATCAATCAATTACTGATATCGACCATAAACGGAATACTGGACAGATATGAAACGCCTCCCATTATCATCTTACAATCCGACCATGGACCGGGTTCTCAATTGAATTGGGAGAGTGTCAAGAGTACGAATTTGAAAGAGCGATTCTCAATCCTCAATGCGTACTATCTCCCAGAAGGCGGGAATTCCAGATTGCATGACAGAATCACTCCCGTGAATACCTTCAGAGTCGTGCTGAATCATTATTTTGGCATGACGTTCGATATGCTGGGGGATGAAAGTTATTTTTCTGTCTGGAGTTTCCCCTACAGATTTATCAATGTCACATCAAGAATTAAGGAGAGTGGCCCGTAAGAGTATTTGCTACCTGAGATTGAGAATCTTGTGCAGTTGGATCGAGAGGCGGATATTTCTTAGGCCAATCTTCATAGCTTGGCGGAGCAATCTGTTTCCAAGATTGACGCTCCAGTTCAAGTTGGATTGAGGTTGGAGGAGGATTGGCGTCCTCCCGGGGAAAGCCTGTCGAATGTTGCGGATCGTGTTCAACGTGAGGTCGCGGGTAAGCACGAGTTTGACTTCCTTTGCCTTTGTGGCGTACTCGGCCCGAAAAAAATATTCGGGTGGTTTGGGAGAAATTGTGAGCCAGTCAATGCCCACGCGTCTATGGATGGTGCCATTTGTTTCCAGCTGCACTTTTAAGCCTGCCTTCCTCAGGCTTGTCACTAGGTGCTCGATCTTTTGCTTCAGAGGTTCGCCTCCCGTGAGGCAGACCCAATCGATGTGATGCTTATTCCTGATTTTCATGACAGCCGTCAAAATCTGATCTTCAGCGTAATCTTGCCCTTTATCCCAGGCGTATTTCGTGTCGCAAAAAGGGCACCTGAGGTTGCAGCCCGTTAGCCGAACAAAAATGGTGGGCTCCCCCATTCGAAGGCCCTCTCCCTGCAGGGAGGGAAAGATCTCAGATATCTTCAGTATAGCTGGCTGAGGCATCTGTGGATTCCCAAACGGTGACACACTTGACGGGGAAGTGTTTTTTAAGCTGCCGGAAAAAATGTCTGGAGAGGTTCTCTGCCGATGGATTAAAATCATAGACGTCATTGAGCAAAGTGTGATCCGGCAGGGTTTCGCTTAGCTTTTTCTTGATATCGGTAAAATCGATACCTATGCCCACTTTATCCAGCTCAAATACCTCAATCTCGACTTCTACCTGGAAGGTGTGGCCGTGCATTTTTTCACACTTTCCCCTGTATTCCTGCAAAAAGTGCGCTGCTTGAAACCTGTCCCTTACTTTCAGTGTCCAGCTCATAATTTTCCCTCCCTCATCAGTCTGACATGGAGCGGATCCTGAATCCCAATCTTCTCCCAGGCCTTCTGACGTAACTGGCATGAGGAGCATTCGCCGCAGGGAATCTCCTGTCCCGCATAACAGGATATGGAATAAGAATAGTCCGCGCCTAGAGCCAGACCTGCTTCGATGATTTCTGATTTTTTCATATCGATAAAGGGGATGTGAATCGTAAACTTTTTCTGATCGAAGGAGGCTTTTGACCCGATGTTTATGGCTTTTTGCATCGCAGTCACGAAAGATTTCCTGGTGTCCGGATACTCAGGTGAGTCAATAACGTTAAAGCCGCAGACGATTTCAGAGCAGTTGTTCACTTCAGCCCAAGCCGCCGCCAGAGAGAGAAAGATGCCGTTTCGGAAGGGTACGTAGGTTGTGGGCGGAATACCGGCAGCATGTGCGATGTGCTCGTAATCCGGAACCGGAACCGCGGGATCAGTGAGTGAAGAGCCACCGATCTGCTTGAGATCTGCGCGTATGATAGTCTGCGGAATTTTCAAGTGCCGAGCAATCCTTTCCGCATGAAGGATTTCGACAACATGCCTCTGGCCATAGTCAAAAGTCAAGGCTTGGATCGCGCCAAAATGGTCGAGAGCCCAGTAGAGTGCGGTCGTAGAATCTATTCCGCTCGAAAAGAGCACAACGGCTTGAATCATCGGCACGAACCAAAATGATGATAAAAGATAACCTCTGTTTTTTCAAGAACCTGAACAAGGCGCACTTCTGTCGTTGTTATCCGTGCAGGGTTTTTGGGCTTCTCGAAAGTGGCTGAATAGATACAGTGGGCCTATGACGGCATTAGCTGCGTTGTGGTGGGTAGAATTCCAGAGGTGAGCCTCCCTTCGCGTCAGCGGTAAAAGAAGGTCCGGGTCCACTTGAGAGGCACGAGTCGAAGTCTCCTCTTTAGAGCGCACTCAGCTCTATTTGAACCGCAGGAGGGGGGAAGTCTGAGACGAAAACGGATTGGGACTTGACTTGTCCTTCCCCTAATTAGTGGACAGCACGAAACAGAAGACACGCTCGCTGATCGATGAGATTGACTGATGATTGTGTTTTTGCGATACTAGGGCTTCGTTTATCCTGAGATTCATGTATTTTGCGGGTCGAACTCATGGAACATGAAGAGAAAACCATTCCCGAAAACGCGAATGCGGAAAAGGCCTTTTCCTTTCTCTCTTCGATAGGAAAAGGCCAAGACATTACCGTTCGCGACGACCTTTACGATTTTCAACTTCTCTTCGACGTGGTTAAACGTGCCTATAGGAAGGGAATTCCTTTCCGCATCGTGGATTCAGGATCATTAGATGTCATCCAGCTCGAGTGGTTGGCGGCGGAGGGAGCGATCGTCTACACCAGCGATGATGCGTCCAGAGAGCTGGACGATTTGAGGCTAATCAACAAAGCCTGCCAACAAAGGAACTCTTTTTTAGCTTACCTTCACAAAGGACCGTTGCATCAGGAAGCAGAATCTGCCATCGGCGATCTGGAATATATGATGGGGCTGGCTGCAGAGGGAGCCTATATCTTCCTGAGTAACAAAGAGAATAAAAGAGATCTCACACAACTTGGCCTGCTTGCGGATCATTGCCGGAGGGGAGGTAGCTGGCTTGTTTATTACCATCATGGCGATCTGTCATCCGACCTCATGGAATTGGCACGAAACGGGGCCTGGATTCATCTTGAGGACAGCTGTCTGAAGGAAGCAGATGACCTTAGGCTGCTTTTGGACCTCATCGGTGAAGCACGCTCTGCCGGGACTAAGTGTGTGTTTCACCTGGAAAGAGAGCTGGAGTATTATCCTCTGAAGGACATCCAGAAGGGAGGGGCAGTCTTGCTCTTTAAGGCCAAACTGATCGATTACAGATCGCCCCTGAAACCTCTCCAAGAGAAAGCCTCTCTTCCGAAGTTGGATGCAAGAGCATACTATTTGTATTCGCTTTTTTTCTTCTAATCGCGAATATTGCCGTAGTGTGTTCATGCCGTTCGGATCGTTCCACCCTTGATGTGAATAGGCATCTTTTTAGTCTTTAAAAAGGGGATGGTATTGGATATAATAGCTCTCTTTATAAACGGTAGAAAATACAGAGGAGGCAGGTATAGGACCGTATGGATTGCGTTGAAAATGATGAGTCCCGATAGTGTGTGGAGGCGACAAAATGGATAATGAGCAAGGAAAAAGCAATGCTTTAGAGGCACTGCAAAAAATCAAAGAAGCCGAGGAGGAAGCCAGGGCAATTGTCCAGGAAGCTCAGGAGGCGACTTCTGTCCGAATCATACAGGATGCTCAAGAAGAAGCCAAGCAGATCAAGGAAAACGCACTAGCGGAAGCCCGAAGGAATGGTCAGGTGAGGCGAGCTACTGTCATACAGAAGGCAAAAGTTGAGGCAGAAGAAATCACCCAACAGGCTGAGCAGGAGAAGGCTGCGCTTCGGCAGAGGACAGAAAGGCAAATTGAAGGGGCCGTTACTCATGTGGCGGAGAAAATTCGGAATTTTATCACCAAGGGGGTTCTGTAGCTTATGGCTGTTGCTGATGTTCAGAAAGTGGAGATAGTGGCCCATTCTGGGTTTAAAATGGACCTCATGTCTTCTCTCCAGGAGGAGGGATTGGTTCAAATTGACAGCGTTGACTGTGAAGAGCTGGGATTATCCGGATCGAGTGAAGATCTGTCCGACCTGGATCACCGCCTTCATCGTATCTCCCATGCTCTGGACTATCTCTCCGATTTTGTGGAGAGAAAACTCAGCGAGAGGCTTTTCACCCCAAAACCTCAGCTTGAAAAACAGAAGAGGACCGAGGTCCTCGATTGGGATTATCTCGAACTTGTGGATCAGGTTGAACAGCTTCAGGCTGACAGGAATGACTTGTTATCTCACATAAAGTTTCTGGATAGGGAAGAGGAATTTTTGCGCCCTCTACTCGATTTGGACCTTCCTGTTAAATCGGTAAAGTCGACGGATAAGACTGAAATCACGGTCGGGTTTCTGCCTGCATCCAATCTGAATAGCCTCGAGGCTTTAGCTGAGGAAGAGCCTCTCTGGTTCAGCCTAATTCAAAAGGACAGGCGGCACGCCTTCATCATCCTTTTTTATTTGAAATCGGAAAAGGACCGCTTGGAACAGGCTCTCAAAGATATCAATTTCGCCCCTCAGTATTTTACAGACCCCATACTCAGCAAAGCCAATGAGGACGATTGTGTGAAAGATGTTCTGAACAAGATTGTTAAAGAGAAGACCAGACAAGAAAAAGAGATCGACTCTCTCAACGACGAGGTCAAGCGTCTCTCAATCCATGGTGAAAAATTGATGCTTGTCTACGATGTCCTCGTGAATGAAAGGGAAAAGCGGTATTCGGCCAGATTACTGGGTGAAACCGAGCGTGTATTTTATCTCGAAGGGTGGATAAGAACAGAGGATAAGGACAGGCTTCTTGTCAAGCTGCAGCCTTATTCAGAATATCTGGAATTCTATTTTCGCCCACCTGCGCCGGAGGAAGAACCACCCGTTATTCTCCAAAATCCAAAGCCCGGAAAGCCCTTTGAGTTGATCACGAAACTGTACGGGTTACCTCAGTCGGGTTCACTCGACCCCACTCCTTTTCTCATGCCATTCTTTTTTATCTTTGTCGGTATTGCCGTAGGTGAGGCGGGATACGGACTTTTGGTCACTCTGGTCTGCCTCCTCTTTTTAAAGATGGCCAAGCCCAAGGGCTCAGTCCGGCTATTTTTGATTCTCATGGCGATCCTGGGTGTGTCCAACGTCATTTTCGGTACCCTCGTCGGGGGCTGGTTTGGATTTCCATTCCGTCGCCTGATGATCTTGGATCCCCTAGCGGACCCGGTTTCGTTCCTTATACTGGCGTTGGCTTTGGGCTTTGTTCAGGTTTGGTTTGGGACGGTTCTCAACATGATAACCCTCCTCAGGAAGAAAAGTTTTTTGCAAGCCTTGTGTGTTCAAGGAGGATGGCTGATTCTCCTCCCTTCTCTTGTGCTCTACGGAGTGACCAAGAATTCTGTTGCCGGAATTCTGGCTCTCGTGGGCGCTGGCGGGATTGTGTTTTTTGCGGCCCCAAGCCGAAACCCCATAGCCCGTTTCTTTGGGGGCCTTTACAGCCTGTATGATATTTCTCGCTATCTAGCTGACGTCCTTTCCTACTCGCGACTTTTAGCCTTGGGATTGGCGACGAGTGTCATTGCTATGGTCGTGAACACGCTCTGCCAGACCGCGCTGGCAATTCCTGGAGTGGGCTGGCTTTTTGCTGGCTTGATTTTTTTGGGAGGACATCTCTTTAATCTGGCCATCAGCTTTCTGGGCGGATTCGTCCATTCCATGCGCCTGCAGTTTGTGGAATTTTTCAGCAAGTTTTTTACAGCCGGCGGAAAACCATTCAAACCGCTGGAGTTGGAAGCTAAATATGTCGATTTTGTATAAATCCAGAATGTGAAAAAGCCAATGACTCTCAATATTCTGGAAGGCCGGACATGATTGGAAAGAAGTATTTAAGGAGGTCAAAGAAATGATTAGCGGATTGACATTAGCCGTACTTGGTGGAGCCCTTGCGGTTGTCCTGGGAGGAATTGGCTCTGCCATCGGAGTCGGCCTTGCCGGGCAGGCATCGGCCGGCGTGATGAGCGAAGACCCGGATAAATTTGGAAGCCTACTGCTTCTGGTCGCCTTGCCCGGAACGCAGGGAATTTATGGATTTTTGAGTGCATTTCTTGTCATTCTCAAATTAGGTCTCACTGGAGGAACCATCGCCACTCTGACTTATGATCACGGCTGGCAGATGCTCATCTCCTGCCTTCCCGTTGCCTTGACTGGGCTTGTTTCTGGTATCCATCAGGGGAAAGTCTGTGCTTCCGGCGTGTACATGGTTGCCAAACAACCCAAAGATATCATGAAGCCTGTCATTATGGCCGCACTTGTTGAGACCTACGCGGTTTTGGGATTGCTTATCACTATCCTTTTGCAGAACGGCATTAAATTTTAAACCTGTTCAGAATGAGGGACGATGAGTCTAGAGAACATTTTACAAAAAATCAACGAAGACGCTCGAGCTGAAGTCAACAGGATCATCGAGGGCAGCAAGGCCAAAGCCGAAGAGATTAAAGACCAAGCGCGCACAGAGGCTCTTGCCCAATCCGAAGCCTTACTTCTCGAGGAAGAAAGGAAGGGAAAACTCGAAGCCAGCCGCATCGTCACCCAGGCTCGACTCCAGAAGAAGCTCGACGTGCTTGCCTGCAAAAAGGAGCTCATCGATGAGGTCCTGGCGAAGGCTTTCCGGATGAAGCGTGTTGAGGGAAGCACACTGATGCGTAAAGTCATCCTGAAAGATGGAGAACGGGAAGAGTCTTTTGATGAGCAGAAAATGATGGATGAAATACGCCCGCAGCTTGAAAAATTCATATGTGAGATCCTGGATCTATGAAAAAAATCTCCCGCCTTGACTACGCCTTCGCCGTTGGACGCGTGCGTGCGCTCGAAAAATATTTGGTCTCCAGGGATGTTTTTGGAGAGGCGGTCGAGGCGGTCAATTTCAGCAACGCCATCAAGCTTGTCTTCGATGCGGGGCGTTTTCCAGAAGATTTAATCAACATCTCGAACAGCGAAGAACTGGATGACTTCCTCAGCCAGGAAGAGATAGCTCTGAAGGCGGAAATTGCAGAGCTTTTGTTTGAGATCGAGTTGCTGGATCTTGTATCTGAGGACGGTAGACCAGACCAAACTCTCCCTGTAGTCCAAAAAACGGGATATCCTTACTTCATTGATTATGTGAAGCACAGGATTGACCTCGGTAACCTCAAGATAATGGTGAGGCTGAAATACGCAGGGAATCCCAGTGACAAATTCGGTTCCTCTATGATGAAGGGGGGATTTTTGGAGGAAACAACGCTCCTGAACAGTTTCGAGTTGTCCTATGCCGAGATCGGAGAGAGGCTCCATGCCAGCCCCTATCGTGAATTATGGGACAATGCCGTTGAGAAGCTGGAAGAGCGGGAGAGCTTTGTGGCTTTGGAAAGAGCCATGGAGGATTTCTTGATGAGACATTTGCGAAAAGCCCGATACATTGTTTTTGGCCCAGAGCCTGTAATAGCCTACGGCCTGGCCAGAAAGAGGGAGCTGAACAATATTCGTATTTTGGGAGTCGGTAAGCTGAACCGGATTCCTTTGGATATTCTGAAAGAGAGACTGGGAGACACCTATGTTTGATAAAGTGGCCGTTGTTGGGGATTGTGACCTCATCTTTCCGCTGCGAGCGATGGGTGTGAAAACCTACTCGCCCCGGGATTTGGAGGAAGCACGCCAGGTCATCAAATCCCTGGAAAAAGAGAACATAGCTCTTTGTTTTTTGCATGAGACATTCTTCGAGTCGCTGGCGGAGGAAAGGGAAGCTCTGAGTCGTAAGTTCTGTCCTGTAGTCGCTGGATTCTCAGATTATAGAGTTATCACAGATCATCTGGGCAAAATGATGAGAGAGATGGCTGTGAAGGCCACCGGATCGGATTCACTGGTTAAAAAAAGGGGAAACAATGAAACAAGGTAAAATCATCCGTGTTGCGGGTCCTCTAGTGGTTGCTTCGGGATGCCTTGGAGCGAAGATGTACGACATGGTCAAGATTGGTGAGATGGGATTGATCGGTGAGATCATCGAGCTTCGGGAAGACAGAGCTTTTATCCAGGTCTATGAAGACACGACTGGTATAGGTCCGGAAGAACCCGTTTTTCTCACCGGGAAGCCGTTGAGTGTCGAACTCGGACCCGGGCTTATCAGCTCGATATACGATGGTGTCCAACGGCCTTTGGACATCATCCGGGAGGAGATGGGAGATTATGTTACGCGTGGCATCGAAGTCCCGGCCCTCGACAGAAAGAGAAAATGGCTTTTTTCTCCAATGGCGGAAGTGGGCCAAGAGGTGGTGGAGGGGGATTTTCTCGGACAGGTGGACGAGACGCCCCTTATCAGTCATAAAATCATGGTTCCTCCGGGAGTACAGGGAAAAGTGACGGACATCCGGGAAGGCCATTTCACGGTCGATGACGTTGTGGCTCGGATTCAGACGGAAAAAGACGCGGTTCCCGTCAAAATGCATCAAGTTTGGTCTATCAGAAAAAACCGGAAGGTGCAAGAACGACTCATGCCAAGTGAGCCTCTGTCCACAGGACAGAGAGTTTTGGATACACTCTTTCCCCTCGCTAAGGGTGGCACAGCCTGCGTTCCGGGTCCTTTTGGCAGCGGGAAGACAGTCGTCCAGCACCAGCTGGCCAAATGGTCTGATGCCCAGATTATCGTTTTCGTGGCCTGCGGAGAGAGGGGAAATGAGGTGGCCGACCTGTTGCTCAGTTTTCCCGAATTGACAGATCCGAACACGGGAAGACCTTTGCTGGAGCGAACTGTCATCATCGCCAACACGTCGAATATGCCCGTGGCTGCGAGAGAGGCCTCCATTTACACGGGGATGACGATCGCCGAGTACTTTCGGGATATGGGATACTCTGTATCCTTGATGGCCGATTCGTCCAGCCGGTGGGCAGAAGCACTCAGGGAAATCTCGGGAAGAATGGAAGAGATGCCCGGCGAGGAAGGATACCCTGCCTATTTGGCCAGCCGGCTCGCCGAATTCTACGAACGAGCCGGCAAAGTGGTCTGTTTGGGTTCGGACAAACGCCTCGGTGCCCTGAGTGTTATCGGGGCTGTCTCTCCTCCGGGGGGAGACTTGTCAGACCCGGTTGTTCAGTCCACGTTGAAAGTGGTGAAGGTCTTTTGGGCTTTGGATGACCGGCTGGCTAACATGCGGCACTTTCCGGCGATCAACTGGCTTCAGAGTTATTCCCTGTACACAGAAAACATTAAAGGATTCTGGGAAAAGGAAGTGGCCGAAGATTTCTGGGCTTTGAGGCAGGATGCCATACGATTGCTGGAAGAGGAGTCCGAACTTCAGGAGATTGCGCGGCTGGTGGGTGTGGAGTCTCTTTCGGCGAAAGATAGACTCGTGCTCGAGTCTGCGCGATCTATAAGAGAGGATTTCCTCCACCAGAATGCCTTCCACCCCCAGGATACATACACCTCACTCCGTAAACAGTACCTGATGCTTCGTGCCATTCTCCATTTTCACAATTCTGGCCTCAAGGCACTCAACGAGAATATGGCCTTGGAAAAAATTCTTGCTCTGGGGGTGCGGGAGAAGATTTCCAAAATGAAGTTTCTTCCTGAGGAGGATACGGGTGTTCTGGAAGCGTATATGGAAGTGGATAGTGCATTCAAGGAGCTCTACAAAGGCCAGGAATGAGAGGGCAAAATGTATAAAGAATACCTAACCGTATCGAATATCGTAGGACCTCTGCTCATTGTTGAAAAAATAAGCGATGTCAAGTATGGCGAGTTGGTGGAGATTGAGACGTCTGATGGATCCCTGCGGCGGGGGACTGTGCTCGATGTCTCGACAGAGCAGGCCGTTGTTCAAGTTTTCGAGGGAACGGTGGGATTGGATGTGGATAAATCGCGAGTCAGGTTTCTGGGCCGCTCTCAGGAACTCGGCGTTTCCGATGAGATTGTGGGCCGCATATTTGATGGTTCGGGAAAACCGAAGGATAGGGGCCCTCAAATCATTCCCGATAAAATGCTCGACATCAACGGCAGCCCCATCAATCCTCAAGCTAGAGACTATCCATCCGAGTTCATCCAGACAGGCATATCCTCCATCGACGGGATGAATCCTTTGGTGCGTGGACAAAAACTGCCCATTTTTTCGGGCAGCGGACTTCCTCACCCAAGGATTGCGGCCCAGATCGCCCGACAGTCGACTGTTTTGGGGAAAGAAGAAAAATTTGCGGTAGTGTTCGGCGCCATGGGGATTACTTTTGAGGAGGCCAATTTTTTCATAGAGGATTTTCGAAATACAGGAGCGCTGGAGAGAGCGGTTCTTTTTCTGAACCTGGCCAACGAACCTCCCATCGAACGCCTGGCTACCCCTCGTTTGACATTGACCTGTGCCGAATATTTGTCCTTCGAGCTGGATATGCATGTCCTGGTTATTCTGGTGGATTACACCTTCTATGCCGAGGCTTTGAGAGAGATATCGGCGGCGAGGAAGGAAATTCCCGGCCGGAGAGGATATCCCGGCTACCTGTACACGGACCTGGCCTCTATGTACGAGCGGGCGGGTCGCATCAAGGGAAAACCGGGCTCAATCACCTTCATTCCCATCCTGACCATGCCCGAGGATGACAAGACGCACCCCATTGCCGACCTCACGGGCTATATCACCGAAGGCCAGATCATGCTCAGTCGTGAGCTCCACAGGAAGGGTATCTATCCGCCCATTGACGTGCTGCCGAGCCTCTCACGGCTCAAGGATAAAGGCATAGGAGAGGGCAAAACCCGTGAGGACCATGCCGATGTCTTGAATCAGCTCTTTGCCTGCTACGCCAGGGGAAAGGAAGCGCGAGAACTGGCCTTGATTCTGGGAGAGGCCGCCCTATCCGATGTCGACAAGATCTATCTGCATTTTGCAGACCAGTATGAGGAAGAATTCGTCAAACAGGGAGAGTTTACAGCACGCGGCATAATCGAGACTTTGAACTTGGGGTGGAGTCTAATGCGAACCATTCCCAAAGCAGAGCTCAAGAGAATCCGTCCTGAATTCCTTGAAAAGTATTATATCGAGGACAAATGAGATTATCCGTAAACCCGAACCGTATGGAATTGCTCCGATTGCGCAAGCGTCTTGTTTTGGCAGAGAGAGGGCACAAGCTCCTCAAGGATAAACTCGAAGAGATAATGCGTCAATTTCTAGAGATCATGCGCAAACTTCACGAGATCCAAGAGGGGCTGGCCAGAAAAATGGACAAAATGTTCCTCTCCTTTGCTCTTGTCCGCTCCCGCACCTCTCTGGATGAGCTGAAGAGGCTGCTTCCTGAAGGAGAGTTGATTGTCGAGCCGGGAAAAGAGAGGATTTTTAACCTATCCGTCCCCCGCTTCGCCATCCAGAAGTGGACCATTTCCGATTATGACCTTCTAAACACAGAGAGCGAACTGGATATTGGGTTTAAAAAAATGCAGGAAATGATGGATGATTTGATGGAGATGGCCCGGCTCTGGAAGGCTGTGGAGTTGCTGGCGAATGAAATTGAGGTCACCCGCCGGAGAGTCAATGCCCTGGAGCATATCTTGATTCCGAGCATCAAGGAGACCATAAAGTACATCTCGGGGCGGCTGGAAGAGATGGAGCGGTCATACCAGGTCCAGCTTATGCGGGTCAAAGAGATCGTCCGCAGCCACTGAGAGTGTGATTATCTGAGCTCGTCGAAGACCCCACCACCCACCCTATGCACCTCACACAGGTACTCACTTGCCATCAAAGCGTCACCTGCCCCTTGCACCGATAACGGATAACAGATCATTCGAGCGAGTCACCCCCTACTATCCAGCTCAGATGGATCTTTACTCGCTCTCGTAGCGCTACCCACCCTGCGCGCCGAAAAACGGACAGCGTCTCACATTTAAAGCTAGATCTCCTGCCAGGCGCCAAAACAGGTTTATGTTTGCCTGGAGCGCATGGAGTGGGTGGAGGGATATTCGCTTCAGGCAAGCATAAACTCGTCATCACGGAGTCATCCAATCTATCGACTCAAGCTGTTCAGGTTCCTCGTGATGCTATGTGCTCGTACTCCGAGGAAGAGGAATAAGTGGTTAGGCATTGGTAGTCAATCTGAACTCACCGAGCTAGGTGCAGGCAGGGACATGGAATGGACTGTTCACGCTGATATTTTTCTTTCTAAAAAATATTTAATCGGTCAATTGCCATTTGGGAGTGCTATCTGATATTTGGCAACGAGCACATTATACTCTTCGTCCATTAAAACAGCATAAAGATGTCCGTTTTGAATGACCAGGCTATTCAGCGGCGAGAACAGGTGATGACGATTGTTCTCGAATTTGATATAAGCCCGGTAAAGATACTCTCCTTCTGGGGAAAAGATGTCTATCTGTTTGAGTTTGGCTCTTTTGCTCTTCAGGTCAACATCTGGAATAAATACATAGACTAATCCGTTGTGGACTTCTATACGATGAAAAAATGAAATCTTGTTAGGAAGACTTTCTGCAATTTGATTAAGCATCTCTTCGGGCAAATTGGGAGATTCAAAATATTTCTTTTTAAACTTATCAGAAACCTTTTTACTTCTTCGTTTGACGGAGAATGTATTGATCTTTTTTCCGCTTAAATCTGTAACATTAATCACATAGGAAGTGTTCATCCCCCAGTAGAGCTTATTCTCAGCATATCCCAATATCATCAACGGCGAAAATCCAAGGGCGATCAGATCGACTACTCTCCCCCCGCTTTGAGCAATTCCCCAATCCTGAATGGAAAATCCAGAAATAACCGTCTCATCCCCGGTTTTAATATTTTTGCGGATGATTTCACCTTTGCCGTCGGGTAAAAACACAGCTGTCTTTGGAGCGGATATGATCTCATCCTCGTTCAAAAAAATCCGAGGGTCAAGCGACCTGCCTTCCTGTTTCACTGTCTGGATATATACTCCGTCCTTGGTGAAAAGATTGATGCCATTCATTGCCGGGATATAAACTTCACCATTGACATAGTGAATCAATTCTTGTCCTATAATCTCCCCAGGGCCCTGTCCGCTCTTCGCAAATGCTCTTATGAAATTTCCGTCCTTATTAAAGATATAATTTATTCTGTTCGCTGCGTCATACACATAAAGGATACCATCCTCTGTCGCTGTAAGACTGAATGGCTTACCCAACACATCATCCCCAGCTCTGTCAACTTCCCAGACCTTTTTGAGCTTAAAATCCCATTCTCCTTTACGCGGCTTGTCGGGATTCACAACAGCCGCTTGAAAGAAAGCAATCAATAAGAACAGAATGAATTCCAGCTTCATCTTCTTCATATTTGTCTCCTTCTATCCTTTATATAATAACAACTTAGGGTGAATTGGCTAAGCGATTTTTATGTTTAATTCAGGGAATACGGGATAAGATGAATCTGGGGCTAATCGTATAGCAAATACTTCTGACGTTGGTCAAGAAAGGATTTTTCGTCTTCCACGATCTTGGCTGTCATGTTCTCGAAGCTGATTTGTCCTCCGAGATAGTAAACCAAGATATCGTCGCCGAAGTGACGGTTAAGAGTTTCGATCTGCGGGGATATCTCTGAAGGATGATTTCGCCTCAGGGCCCTGATGACCGCCAGCGTGAAACGGACGGACAGGAATTTTGCCTTGTTGAGAATCCGGATGCGCAAGCCTTGGCACGTCCTGTTTTCGTAAGGAGGATGAAGGACCTTCCCCGGAAGCGAAAGGGGAGTGTAAGATATGGTTTCCAAGGCGATCCCGTATTCCTGGCCACCTGCCAGGACCCTGGACATGAGTTCTGTATCCAGCCAGGGAGCGCCGAACTGAAGAAAAGGATTTGGCGTACCCAGACCATGGTTGATGATCAATCCACCCAGCAGGCCTATCCCAGGATAGGCGACACACGTTTCGGCCGTGGGTATGTTGGGAGAGGTCGGCACCCAGGATAATCCTGTATCCTCCCAGAAGAAATCCCTTTTCCAGGAGTCCATTTTGATCACGAGCAGGTCCACATCTTCAGGGACCCATCCCTCTCCCCTCATCATCAAAGCCAATTCCCCCACAGTTAGTCCGTACCGGATCGGAAGGGGACAGGCCCCGATGAAGGATTGATGCCGGTCCTTGAGTAGCGGACCCTCGACGACCTGGCCTCCTATCGGGTTGGGACGGTCCAGCACATAAACCTCTTTTTGTGCTTGGGAGGCACCCTCGAGAATGTATTTCAAAGTTGTGATGTAGGTGTAAAATCGGGTTCCCACATCTTGGATGTCGTAAACGAAGACATCTATGTGCCGCATCTGTTCCATGGTCGGGCGGTGTGTTTTTCCGTACAGGCTGAATACGGGAATGCTGTTGAAGGTGCTGTCGTCAACGCTGATGCCTGCCTCTTCGATTCCCGAGAAGCCGTGCTCTGGCGAAAAAATGGCACTGACCTTGATCCCTCTCTGGTGGAGCGCCTTTAGCAAGGGCGTCCCGTCGGGCAAAACAGAGGTGTGGTTGATCACCAGGCCCAGTCTCTTCCCTCGAAGCAAGGAGGGAAATTCGGAAACAAATCTCTCGTTGCCCAAGAGCATTTTGGCGGGTTTTTTTTGAGGATAGAGTTCGGTATTCGGAAAGAGCTGTGGATGGGCTGCCCACAGAGTCAATCCAACGGTGATAAGGACATGCCTCAACGGGTTCAGCCGATTGTGTTTTTGAATGGCTCTCATTGTGATGATCTTTCAGTAATCATGAGATCGGGACAGGATCTAAGGACTGTCCGAAATTTAGCTCGCACCAGACTCAGCCATACTGGTGCTTGTCATCGATGATGTCTCCCGTTTGCCAGTCTTTGATCCACTGGGAGATGGGGTAAATTTTCATTTTCCCTTTTGCTGTGGAGGAAATGACCCGAGAGATACCGCAGTTAATGATCATTTTTTTACAGATAAAACAGGGAATGGCGTCTATGGGCTCACCTGTTTCATAGATGCTGCCGTAGATATACATGTCCCCGCCAAAGAGACTTACCCCGGCCCGGGCCGCGTTGATGATGGCGTTCTGCTCGGCATGGACGCTTCGGCAGAGTTCGTATCTCTGCCCGTGGGGAATGCTGAGCTTATCCCTCAGGCAAGACCCGTGCTCAAAACTGTCCTTCGTCTTTCGGGGAGCGCCCACGTACCCGGTGGAAATGATCTGATCATCACGGATGATGATGGCCCCGATTGAACGCCTGAAGCAGGTGCTTCGTCGGGCTACTTCCTTGGCTATGCCGAGATAATACTCATGCTTGGAAATCCTTTTTGAATTCATAGGTAGGCCTCCAGTTTACGATGGAATTCCTCAAGGGTCCCTTCGTTTAAAATTAGATGGTTCGCCATCCGCATGCATCGTTGCAGTTGCTGTCCCTTTTCCTGGTCCGTCATCTCCTCCTTTTCCTTGGCGATGAATGCCTCCAGTGTCTGGGCGGATTCGTCGCGGCCTCTTGTCAGAACCCGCTCATATCTGACTTCCGGCGGGGCGTCAATAGCCAGGAGAATGAAGTTTTCCTGGTTTTGGAGATATTCGACTTCTTGGGGATTCCGGATGCTGTCGATGATTGTTTTCCCTCTGACATGTTTCATCGTGCGTCTTGCCAGGATATCTGCTCCATATTTTTTTCTCAAGTGATTTCCCATCCGGATGAGATTGTTTCGGGAGATCTCCAGGTTTTGTTTTCGCAGTTCCTCTCTAATCAGGTCTGAAAGGGATAAATAAGCATAACCGTGGCTCATGAAAAATTCGGCAGCCACGCCCTTTCCAGAGCCATTCGTTCCTGTGAGACCGATGATTTTTTCTTTGACTCTCATTTTTTGAAAAACTTTGGGATGGCCTTGATGACATTCGACAGAGGCAAGCCGGATATGATCCGCGTCATAGAGGAGGAAAGACCAAGCAATGCTTTGAGTTTTGTGCTTATCCGCTCATGGTGAATAAGAACCAGAGACTTCTTAAGGAAAGGGGTCATTTTCCTGTCGTAAGGAAACCACCAAATTTGCCTTTTTTTCCGCTTGAAATCGTGACTGAGAAGTTTGATATTGACCAAGTTAAGCATGCCGTAAAGACCGTGGGATCGCCCGATCCCGCTCTGCTTAACACCGCCCCAGATTCCTTTGGGTTCGGAAAAGGTGGACATGTGGTCATTTACAGTAACCGTTCCTGCTTCGAGATGATCGGCCATCCACTCTGCCCTTTTCTTATCTCTGGTCCAAACAGATGCTGTCAATCCGAAAGAACTGTCGTTGGCCAGTGCGAGGGCCTCTTTAGGGTCGGCGAAGGTCATGATCGGCAGGACAGGCCCAAAGGTCTCTTCCCGCATGATGGCCATCGAATGGTCGACCCCAACCAGAACAGTAGGCTGGATGAAATATCCGGCCAGATCATCTATCTCTGTTCCCCCATGCAAGATTCTTGCTCCTTTGGCAACGGCGTCGGCTATGTGGGTGAGAACGACTTCTCTTTGGGACTTTGTGGTCATCGGTCCCATGTCGATCCCCGGCTCGAGGGGATTGCCGATCTTGAGATTTGTCACAAGCCTCAGGAGTTTTTCAGTGAATTCAGAGGCCGCCTCTTTGGCCACGTAGATCCTTTCCACAGATCCGCAACTCTGGCCGCAATTCATGAGGCCAGCCCATGTGGCTCCAAGAGAGGCCCGATCCAAATCCGCATCCTCGAAGACGACCATGGGATCCTTTCCTCCCAATTCGAGGATGAGGTTCGTCAGGTTGTGGCTGGCCAGTTCCATGATCCTTTTCCCTGTGGCCACGCTTCCGGTGAACATGATACTCTGGATGTCGGGATCACCAATCATCGTTTCTGCTTGGGCTGTCTTGCAGTTGACGATGTTTAAAACGCCGGGGGGAAGACCCGCCTCGAGAAAGATCTCTCCGATTTGGAGAGCGGAAAAAGGTGTCGTTGTGGAAGGCCTGAGCACAACGGTGTTGCCTGAACAGAGAGCACTGAGGACATCAAGAAATGGCAGCAAGAAGGGAAAATTCCAAGGTGAGATGATGAGAGTCGGACCCAGGGGTTGAAAATGAAAGGCATTTTTCTTGTGAGAAAGAAGAAGCACACTGGAGACCATCTTTTGGGGTTTCAGGTTCTTTTTTAGGCTGTGACGGTAGTAGTTTATGGCCTCCACAGCCGTCCAAATTTCAACGGATAGGGCCTCGGGGAATGGCGCTCCATGTTCTTCCGCAATTATCCGCGCGATATCTGAGCTTCTGCTAAGGAGGATGCTCTTGGCTTTCCCGAATATTTCTTTTTTGACACTCTGAGGAAACTCCTTCCAGAGCGGGAAAGCTTTTTTGGCTTCTTGAACAGCCATTTGGCAGTCTGCTGAGCTGGCCAGGCTGACTGTCCCCAGAGGACTCAGAGTTGATGGATTGATGGAGGTGAGCTTTTCCTGGGTATCGAGCCTTTTGTTTCCGATGATCAGGCTTCCGTTCATGGATCACAGCCTTCCCCTGAGCAGTCTCCGACACCAGGAAAAGAACAGGTAAGGGTAGGCATCGAGTATAAGGTCTAGCCGAAAAAGAGGATTGACAATGCCGGTTTTCAGAAAAAACCAGAGGACCAAGTCCTTGTGTTTGGGGGGGCAGCCTTTGATTTTGCGCTTTTTCCGCGCTGAGACCCGGCCTTCGATTTCCGAGCAGGTCCCAAGAATCATCAACCTGTCTGCTGAGACGTCGCCCCTATATTTTCCGATAACGACTGTCCATTTGGGAATTCTATCCCACATCTCGGGCTTCCTGTCTTTGATCATGTGGAGCCAGTCCAGGAAGACGCCATGGCATCCGCCCTGACAATAGGGCTCACCGCAAAGCACATCTACGGCACAATCAACATTCTGTACCTTCATCTCACCGATATCCCAGTTCTTCGTCTGGCTTTGAATGTCTTCCAATGGGAAATCCCCTGTGATTGTGATATCCTCGGAGTCCAGAGGTCCATAGCCTCGCTCACTGGCGATTTTGAGATGGGGTATTTGATGAGGTTCGAGGTGAAGGATGCGGGCGCAGACCGCATCATGGGCGACAGCGTTGGTGGCCATGATGATGAGCCCCAGGTGATGGCCGTGCTGTGTAAGGTGATTCCCTCCCAGGGAGATCTCTATGGCATCGGTGGCGATGAAATCAGGTACGCCCACTTCCAAGAGATCCACAATCTTCTCATCCAGGTTATAGTTATGGTTCCACATCCGTTCTCTGTCGCAGAGGATGCCGATGTTGAGCTTCACGGCTGCTGTCAGACCATGAGAGAGAGCGTTGCTCTTGAGTTTAGGGGCGTAAATGAGAAAGTCATTCTGAGCAATTTCGACCGCTGTCTTTATGTGTTCGTGGACGACTCCCTTCTGGAGGGGAACCCTTTTTTTTCTGGCTTCTTCGATAGGCTGAAGCCGGACCTTGTGCTTTTTCCCCACCTTATAGTAACCGGCCCTCCGGAACATCCTGGAAGTTGGAATCCCAGCCCCGCACTTTTCGGTCACGGTGATGCTCGTCTTCTTTCCGCACTCATCCTTGATGGCTGTGAGCAGGCCGTCGAAAAATTCAGATCGTGTGAAGGCAGAGGGGGTAACTTTGTGGTGAGCCATGACGATATTGGGCTTGATCGTGATCTGGCCCTTACACTTGGGAGCGAGGTTGAATTCCTGAACCCCCTCCTTGATGATACGCGCTATATCAGAAGGGTTGTAGCTGTCAACACGTCTCAGGATGACCTTTTCTTTTCCCACCTTCTTATCCGGCTAGATCGTCTTCGAATTCTTTCCTCTTCTTTTCTTTGCCTTTGCCGACCACCAGCGCAATCAGGATACTGATACCGTACAGGCCGAGCATGGGGACGGCGATTATGCTTTGGGTGACCATATCCGGAGTGGGCGTGATGATGGCGGCGATGATGAAGACCACGAGAACAGCGTATTTAAAGTACTTGATCATCATCTTCGCTGTGATGAGCCCGATTTTAGCCAGGAAGAAGCTGAGCGTGGGCATCTCGAAGACAAGAGCGATTCCGAGAATGACCCGAAGAGCCAGGCTGAAATACTGGTCCACGGTTATAACCGGATCAAAGTCAGCACCCAGACCCAGAAAAAAATTGCAGGCAAAGGGAAAGACGACAAAGTAGGCAAAGACGGCTCCGCCAGAAAAAAAGACAGTGGTGAACAGAACAAAAGGAATAACGTACTTCTTTTCTTTCTGATAAAGACCCGGCGCGATGAAGAGCCAGAGCTGAAGAAAAAGAAAAGGAGCGGTGAGGAAGATAGCCGCCAGAAAGGAGACCTTGATGTAAAGCATAAACGGAGCTGTCAGGGAAGTGAAAGCCAGTTTTTTTCCTTCGGGCAAAAACTGCGTAACGGGATGAGCCAGTATCCGGTAGAGGGGTTTACTGAAAAACCAGGCTGGGATGACGGCTCCGATCAGTACTATAATCGAGTAGAAAATCCGTTTCCGGAGTTCATCGAGGTGCTCGAGGAAAGTCATCCCGTTAGGCGACTTTTTTCCCTTCGTCATCCTTGTCCGAGTCCTTGTAAATATCGTCGGTGAAATTCGGTTTGGTGCTCTCTTTGATGTCTTTGATATCCTGCTCGATCTCTTTTTTGATTCCCTTGAACTCTTCCGCCTGGATTTCTTCTTCGATTTTTTCCTTGATTTCGTCGGAAGTTCGTCTGAATTCTCGGAGGGCTTTGCCTATGGATTTGCCGACTTCAGGGAGTTTTCTGGGCCCAAAAACAAGAAGGGCAATGGTGAGGATGATGAGCAGTTCCGGAAAGCCTATGTTGCCAAACATGTTTCTTAATCTTTTCTCAGATGTGATGCAAATATAGCCTGTCTCTCAGGATAAGTCAACCTCGACTTCCTCTAAGATTGGAAAGGCCTCCCTTTCAGATCCATCTTCCAGGGATAATTTGAACTTTCCAACCGAGGTCCATCATAAGATGCTCGGCCCTCTACGATAATAAGCGCTTTGTTATTCAGGCAGGTCAATAGCTGAATCAGATGCTCATCATTGCCATGAACTAGATACTCCGAAGTGAGGGAAAAGGGTAGAAAGCTTACCAGACTTCCGAGAGTTGGCTCAAAAAGTCATTCCGCAGACGAGAAACAAGATGACTCGTTTCAGGTTGATCCTTCTGAACCGCAAGGGACTTATCGAAAAAGACGAGGGCCCTTTTCACTCTATGCAACCGCTTCAGATAGAAATATCCGATTGAGTTCAAGACCCTGTAGTCCTCCTTTCTTTCGGATAAGATGTCATTGACCACCGCTTCCGCTTCATCCCCCCTGTCAGCGAAATAGTAGAGCTCAATCAGTGCGAATTTGCTCTCAAGATCGACGGCAGAGAGCGACAGAGTATCCTGAATGGCTTGGGCGTAATTCATATAGTGGGTGTAGTATCGGATTTTCTTTTCAGGCGAAGAATTGGCAAAGATGTTCTGGATCTGATCAGTTTGTTTGTCGAGAGCCTTAGGATGCTCCTTGAGAATTTTAATTTCGAGATCTTTGGCCTTGCTCCACATCTCTTGACCTAAATAAAGAGAAAGGAGAGCCAGGCAAGAGTCTTTTTGCGCGTCATATCCTTCCAGTGCTTTTATGTTTTCCTCGAATATCTGGGCGGCCTCCCTGACTTTTCCTCGCGACATATAGACCTGTCCCCTTAAGAGATTGATTTGGGCATTTCGGTATATGGCCAGTTTCGTTTGTGGCGATCCCAGATGTTGTGCCGCATTGTTGAGCCATCTGGCGACATTCGTGTACTCAGCCTTCCTGAACGCAATGTCCGCGTAGAGAAGGCTAACAGATATGGCGGTAGGTTTATCCAGGGCTAAGGAGAGAGTTTTGTTCAGATACAGCTCTGTCGAGAGGTAATCTTGGTCTTCATGGTAGGCGGAAGCGAGACTGTAAAGGGCAAAACCGTTTTGCGGAAGCGATTTCCGTGCGCTTTGCCAGAAATGGATGTTGCTGCGGTAGGCATTGATATTGAGACTGATGGAAAGGATAAAGAGGATGATCAGGAAAACAGCGGCGGGCATTTTAATCTTGACATCTAATTTGATGAGAAAATAACTGAGGATCCAGACAAGACCGAGGCCGGGCAGCATCATGTAGCGAGCGTAGACTTTGAATTGAAAAATGGGAGTGAAAATCAAAAAAATGTGAGCGCACGTGAACACAATGACCATGGACAGAGGGGTTAGGATTGATTTGTCCTTTTGACTTCGAAAAACGACCCACATAAAAACGAAAAGAGTGACTATTCCCAAAGCGACATATTTCAGGTTAATGAGATCTTTAAGGGTATGGAAGCGGTCGTAAAAAAGAGGAAAAATCATGGTTTTGAAATAATATCCCAGCGATCCTAGGAAGGCTTTGGCATTATTCGCCCAACTCGAAGAAAGATAAAGATCCAGATTTTCGACGCCGATCACTCGACTTTTAAAAATGAAAAACCCCATCGACGCCAAGGCAATAATTCCATAATAAGGCCAAAAAATCTTTTTTGTTTTTACCGCTTCGTAGAGTATGAGTGTGGGGAGCAGAAAGACAAAGGCCTCTTTGGATAGAAGGCCGGCCGAGAAGACAAGAAAACCCAGAATCCAATAGATGTGTTTTCTTTCGGATATCCATAGATCGGTCGCCAGAAGGGCCAGGATTCCCAAGAACAGCAAGAGAAGATCTCCTCTCCCCACAACCCAGACAATATTCTCCAAATTGAGAGGATAAAGAGCAAAAAGAGCTGTGGCGAGTTCAGGAAAATGCGGACCGTACGATTGACGTTTGAAAAAGACAAACAGGAGGACCAGGGAGGAGAGATAGATGAAGATATTCACGGACCTTAGGCACACACTTTTTATCCCCCAAAGCGAATTTTCCCCAAAAAAAGTGGCCAGGGTCAATGGTCTGTAATAGTAGCTCTTGTCTGTGTATGATTCCTTAAAGTATCCCTTTTTCAGCGCTGAAGAAAGGCCTTGTCCTTCATATTGAGCAAAGTCATTCCCGAGAAAATTTTTAGAGTCCCAGATCAGTTCGAAATCCAAGCTTCTGCCGTAAACACCAAACAAGACCACAGCCAGAATGGACAAAAAGATAAGATCTTTTTTTTGCACGGCAGAAACTCTCATCGGATAAGAGTCATCGTTGAATTTGAGGGTTGGTGTGAGTGAAATGAAATATGCACGATTTGATCTAACATATCATAGACATCAGAGGCAGTCAATCAGGAGCGTCGCAGCGTCACAGTCCTGATGATGTCCGAAGATTGATGAAGAAATTTTTGGGCGAATCGCCGCCTCTTTTCGGCCAAGATCCCCCTCACTCCTTTGCACCTCAAACTGGCTGTGATTCGCTCACCGCTTCCCGCCCCCTTCATGAGGCTCTGGAGGCGCTGTTTTTCCTTTACATCAGGGAAGAGCTTTGCTAATATGATTGAGTTGAATAAGGTTATGACTAAAAGAATTCTTCTCTTCGTAGTGGCCTTCTCCCTGATCCTTCCTATCGCTTGGGTAGAGGATATCTGGAACCAATCCCTCCATAAAATTAACTCCATCATGTCCCTTATCGAGGAGAATTACTTCCAGGATGTCGACCGTGAGGAGTTGACTCAATCAACGATCAGAGGAATGCTTCAAACGCTGGATCCCCACTCCTATTTCCTCAACCCCAAAAATTTGGCCACGCTGAGAGAGGAATACAAGGGCAAATACCACGGGCTGGGCATCATGATCCAGAAACAAGAGGATCGCTTGGTGGTGGTGACACCGATTGAGGGCACACCGGCTTCCAGACTGGGTATTCAAGCTGGCGATGTTATCTCTCATATTGAAGGCAAAAGCACAAAGCCTATTTCCAGTTTTGAGGCCATGCAGATCCTCAGGGGACCTAAAGGGACGAAGGTGAATATCACAATTGTGCGAGAGGGGCTTGAGGAGCCGTTAGACTTCACCATCACCCGAGCAGAAATACCGCTCTACAGCGTTCCCTATGCCTTTATGCTGGAAGAGGATATCGGCTACATCTACATTCGAAATTTTGCGGAGACGACAGCCGAGGAATTTCGCGATAAAATGGAGCGCCTGAAAGAGCAGGGAATGACTAAGCTCATCCTCGATATGCGCTTCAACGGCGGAGGGACCTTCCCCCAATCCATTGAGCTGTCGGACGAGTTTCTTCCCAAAGGCTCTCTGGTCGTGTCCATAAAGGGGAGAAAGAAGTACTACAACAGGAAGTTTTACGCCCTCCGCGATGGTCAATATGAGGATATTCCTCTAATCATTCTCATCAACAGCTCGAGTGCCAGCGCCCCGGAGATTGTAAGCGGTGCCATCAAGGACAACGACCGCGGCTTGATTGTTGGAGAGGATTCCTTCGGTAAGGGTCTAGTTCAGACTCTCTTTCCCTTGGCCCCTAATGCTGCCATTGCCCTGACGACAGCCAGGTACTACACGCCCAGCGGCCGGTCGATCCAGCGGGATTACAGCCAGGTGGATGATTACCTGCGGGGAGAGGTCCAGGACGAGGAATCGAGAGAAGTCAGGTATACGGTTGGAGGAAGAAAAGTCCTCGGCCAGGGAGGAATCGCCCCAGATTACGAGTTCAAATATTCCAATAAATTGTTGACCTTTGATTTCTTGAGACGGGGCGCTTTTTTTTCCTACGCCAAAGAATTCGCCGCGAAATCGACGCCGCTTTCCCAAAACGTCACCATTTCCGATAGTGAACAGGCAAGAACTGGAGCTCAAGCGCAACAGATTTTGGACAGGAACTTTATAGCCGGTCCTGAATTCATGAATGATTTCCAGAACTTTCTTCGGAGCAAGGACATCCCCTTCAAAGCGGAAGATTTTGAAGAGGCCAAGGATCAGATCAAGCGGGAGATTGAACGGGCGATTGTCGCTTTCCTCTGGGGCGATGAAGCAGGCTGGAAGGCTTACCGTAAAAACGACCCGGTCATCCTGAAATCTATCGAGCTCTTCCCTGAAGCGGATGCCCTCCTCAGGAAGAAAAGCCAGTAATTCCGCACAAAACGCTTCGCCCTCATTTCCTTATCCGAGTGATTCAATGGTTTGTTTCCCCGATTATTATTGTTATAATAACTCAGCATCCGAATCCTGAATCGATGAGGAGGAAGTATGATAATTGCCCTTGCTTCTGATCATGCCGGCTATGAATTGAAGTCGGGAATTAGCGAATATCTTTCCCACCAGGGGGTCGAAGTCAAAGATTTTGGCTGTTTTTCGAAAGACAGAGTGGATTACGTCGATTTTGCCGTCAAAGCCATGGATGGACTGACCTCCGGTGCGTGTGACCGGGCAATTCTCGTCTGTGGATCCGGTTTGGGTATGGCGATTGTGGCCAATAAATATGCGGGAGTCAGAGCCACTTCCTGCTGTGATGAGTATATGGCCGAAATGAGCCGGAGTCATAACGACTCCAACTGTTTAACTTTGGGCGGGAGGATTCTTCCTCTCGATGAGGCCCTTCATATCGTGAAAATCTGGCTTAAGACTGCATTTGAGGGGGGGAGACACCTTGACCGTCTGGACAAAATCAAGGCTCTCGAGCAGAGAAATTTTTTGCGCAATGTATAGGAGCGAGACAATGCCGTCATTTATTGAAAAGATACAGGGCTTGGCCGGAAAGGTAGAGCAAAACAACATCTGGAGACAGAGGGAGTCCTTCAACCTTATACCCTCTGAATCGACACCATCGCTGCTGGTCAAGATGTGTGAGATTTCGGATCCATCGGGCCGTTATGCCGAGCACAGAACTATGAAGGGTGAAGAGGTTTATTTCTACCAGGGGATCGACTTCATCAGAGAAGTCGAAGAGGAAGCCAGGCAGGAGATGGCCGAGTTTTTCGACTGCAGCGATGTGGAATTGCGCACGATCAGCGGACAGATGGCCAACGAGGTCGTTTTCAAAGGCATGGTCCGCTACATTAACCGAGACCGTGCTGTGGGGCAGCCCATGAGAAGGATGCAACTGGTCATGAACAATGATCTGACCAAGGGGGGCCATCTCAGTTCTCAACCTATGGGCGCATTGTTCAACTTTGTGGCCGAAAATCCTGAAACGGGAAAGGATAATGTCATTAACTTTCCGGTATCCGAAGCCAATCCTTACAAACTCGATGAGAAAAAGCTTGGAGAGCTGATCGAGGCTCACAATCCAGAGCTCTTGGTGTTCGGGAAAAGCATGTTCATCTACCCCGAACCCATTGACTTTGTCCATAACCTCATCAAGGACTGGGAAACGCGCCCGGTCATCATGTTTGATATGGCGCATGTCCTCGGACTCTATGGTGCCTTTCAAGCCCCTCTTGCCGAGGGGGTTGATGTGGTGACAGGCAGCACACACAAGACATTCTTTGGCCCGCAGAGAGGTCTCATAGCGGGGAATTTCCCCAAAGGAAGCCCTCTTCGGAAACTGTGGCTGGACATAAAGAGCCGAGCCTTTCCCGGCTCGACGAGCAATCATCACCTCGGCACGCTTCTCGGGCTTTTGATGGCTGCCTATGAGATGAATGAATTCAAGGGCGACTACCAGAGCCAGGTGTGCCGCAATGCCAAAGCCTTTGCCCGGGCTCTTAAGGATAGCGGCATTCCTGTTGAAGGTGATGAAGCAGATGGATTCACGGAAACCCATCAAGTGCTCATCCGCGTCAAAGCGTTCGGAAGTGGCATGGACATCGCCAGACGTCTGGAGGACAACAATATAGTCACCAATTATCAGGCCCTGCCGGATGATGAGACTTTTCTAGAGCCGAGTGGAGTACGGATGGGAGTGCAGGAGATGACTCGTTTTGGGATGAAAGAGCATGATTTTGGCCCCCTTTCGGAATTTATCGCTGATGTTGTGTTGAAAGACAGGAGTGTTAAAGAAGAGGTGAAAAACTACCGCCAACAGTTTCTGGAAATGAAATACTGCCTCCCGGTCCAACAGGCTGTTTCCTACGCGACTAAAATTTTAGCGAGTATTTCGCCGAATCCTGTTTTTAGGGAGCTGTTTGTGCAGAACTTGACAAAAAATCTATAGCGAAAGTAGGGGACTTTTGTGTCGATCGATTTATTTTATCTCAATTCAATGATGAGGTCAGTGAAATGAAAGTTTTGGTTATTGGTTCAGGCGGGAGAGAGCATGCCCTAGCCTGGAAGATTTCCCGGAGTCCACGAGTTCAGAAGGTCTTTTGCGCTCCCGGAAACGCCGGGACTCTAGATGTGGCCGAAAACGTGGACATTTCGGCAACAGATCTGGTGGGGCTGGCTGATTTTGCCAGTAAGCAAAAGATTGAGCTAACTGTTGTCGGCCCGGAACTCCCGCTAACCTTGGGCGTAGTGGATGAGTTCGAGGAGAGGGGCTTAAAGATATTTGGTCCTAACCAGAGTGCGGCTGAGCTTGAAGGAAGCAAAGTCTTTGCCAAGCAATTTATGGATCGCCATAAGATTCCCACCGCAAAGTTTAAGGTAGCTGATTCTCCCGATCAGGCGAAGTCAATCCTCCAATCGGAGTCAATCCCTTTTCCTCTTGTTGTCAAAGCTGACGGATTGGCCGCAGGTAAGGGAGCCATCATCTGCAACAGTCTGAAAAAAGCCGAATTAGCCGTAAACACGATCATGGTCGAAAAAAGATTCGGAGATAGCGGGAATAAAGTGGTCATAGAGGAGTATCTGAGAGGGAAAGAAGTCTCCTTTATCGTCATATCCGACGGAGTGAAAGTCCTGCCTTTTGTGACGACTATGGATCATAAGGCTGTCTATGATGGGGATAAAGGCCCGAACACGGGAGGAATGGGAGCGATTTCCCCCTCTCCCTTCGTGAATAAAGATCTTTTCACCTCAACGGTCAAAACGATTGTCTTTCCCACCATCACTCGTATGCTGGAAGAAGGAAGAAAATACAAAGGTGTCCTGTATGTGGGATTGATGTTGACTGAGAAAGGGCCTAGGGTACTTGAGTACAACTGCCGCTTTGGCGATCCTGAAACACAGCCGCAAATGCTCAGGCTTGAGAGCGATTTAATCGACATCCTCCTCGCTTCCATCGAGGGGAATGTCCTCGAGAAAGAAGTTGTGTGGAGCCGGAAACCTTCAGGATGCGTGGTCATCGCTTCGGGGGGATATCCGACAAGCTACGAAAGGGGCAAGCTGATCGAAGGCCTGGATGAGGTGAAGAAAAAGGCCGGAGTCACGCTCTTTCATGCCGGAACCGAGTTCAAAGAGGACAAATTCTACACCGCCGGGGGGAGAGTGATCGGCGTTTGTGCTTCTGAAGAGACGTTAGCCGACACCATGACCAAGATATATGAGGCCATAGGGCAGATCCGTTTTGATGGCATACACTACCGAAAAGATATCGGAGCCGAGAGAGGAGGGGAAGGATGAAGGTTGCCGTTTTCATCGGAAGCGAATCAGATTTTGGCATCATTGAGGATGCCTTGGCTCTATTGCGAGAGTTTGAGGTCCCCTTTGTCTTTGAGGTGACCTCAGCCCACAGATCTCCCGAGCGGACAGTCCATCTAGTAACAACTCTTGAGAAAAGCGGTGTCAAGCTCTTCATCGCTGTCGCCGGAAAAGCAGCCCACCTTGCCGGTGTTGTGGCTGCCCATACAGCTTTACCCGTGATTGCCGTCCCTGTGGCCAGTGCAGCTCTGAACGGATTGGATGCTCTTCTCTCTTCGGTTCAGATGCCGAAAGGAGTTCCCGTTGCCTGCATGGGATTGGGTAAGTCAGGAGCCATTAACGCCGCCTTACTGGCTGTGCAAATTCTCAGCCTTGACAACCCATCCTTGGCCGATAAACTGAGGGCTTATAAAGCAAAAATGGCTGCAATGGTGGAGATGAGCTCCCAAAAAGTCAAAGATAAGTTATGATTTCCTTTTCTGTCCAGAGCTTTGGCTGCCGGGTCAACCAAGCCGAGTCCTTTGCTTGGGTGAGCGAATTTCAGAGGCGCGGCGTTCGCTTCCACAAAGATCACAGCCGGAGCGATGTTATTCTGGTGAACACGTGCACGGTCACCCATCGGGCAGACAGCGATGTCAGGATGTTCATCCGAAAAATTCAGCGGACGAATCCCAATGCACGTCTGGTGCTCACCGGCTGCTTTGCGGAGAGGGCACGGGAAGAGCTGGCCTCGGTTTCTCAAATCTGGAAGATTATCCCCAACAGCGAAAAGGACGATTTGTGTCAGAGGCTTTTCCCGGATGCCGAACCGGATGAGGCGAGTTATGTGACGCCCTATCGGTCACGGGCCTTGGTAAAGATCCAGGACGGCTGTGACTATGGGTGCCGCTTTTGCGTGGTGCCGAGTGTGCGGGGCCAGAGCCGGAGTATCCCCAAGGAAGGGGTTGTCAAACAGGTCCGTGATTGTGTTGCCCAAGGTTTTCGGGAGATCGTTTTAACCGGTGTTCATCTCTGTCTCTACGGACGGGATTTGAAACCTCGCCGCAATCTGCTCGATCTTCTTGAAGAGCTAGAGAATGTTTCGGGCTTAAAACACCTCAGATTGAGTTCGCTTGATCCAAGACTTTTGAATGAAGATCTGCTGGATCACATCACATCAAGCTCACGGGTATGTCCTCACTTTCATCTCTCTCTCCAGAGCGGGAGTGACCGCGTGTTGCGTTCAATGGGCAGAGCGATACATACTGATGCCTACCAAAGAATATTGGGCGTCCTGCACGAAAAATTGCCTATGGCTGCCCTCGGGGCCGATATCCTGGTGGGATTCCCGGGGGAGAACAATCGAGATTTCGAGCATACATATGAATTTCTGGATAGCTCGCCCTTGACATATCTCCATGTCTTTGCCTATTCCCCGAGACCGGGTACACCCGCAGCTGATTGGCCTCAGGTCAAGGACAGAGTCAAATTTGAAAGGGCTTCTTTGTTAAGAAGGCTATCCCTGACAAAAAATAGGCGTTTTCGACAGCTCCTTCTTGACAGAGAATGGGAAGGGATAGTCATTAAAAAACAGCGCGCCGGGGCGCATATTCTGACATCGAACTACATCGATGTGGATGTTCCCTTTTCTCCCTTTGAGGAGAGGGAAGCTGTAAACGTGCGAATCACCGAGGTGAGTCAGGACAGGACCTCAGGAGAGGTCATTAAAAACGGAGTGGCTCAATGTCGGCCTTCCGCATAATCCCGTGCGTTCTTTTGGCCGGAGATCGAGCAGGGTCCTCACACGCCAATTCGGTTTGAATGATATGCCGACGATCAAGGTTTTACCCCAGGAAATTGCTCAGAAAATAGCAGCCGGAGAGGTCATCGAAAGACCCTTTTCGGTGGTTAAGGAGTTAGTCGAGAACTCGCTGGATGCCTGTGCGACGGAAATAAAAGTCGATCTTCTGCAGGGAGGCAAATCGCTCATTCGCGTCTCCGATGACGGGATAGGCATGACTCCGGAGGATGCTCAGATCAGCTTTGAGCGACACAGCACAAGTAAGATCTCCAGCGAGAATGATCTCATGCGGATTTCGACGCTCGGCTTTCGGGGAGAGGCGCTACCCAGCATTTCCGCTGTGTCGCGTATCATCTTGAAGACGTGCAGCAAAGAAAGCGAGCTGGGAACGAAAATTGAGAGAGAGGGTGAACGCCTCGTCAGAGCCACGGATGTGGCTTTCCCGAAAGGAACCAGCATCGAAGTTCGCGATCTGTTTTTTAATTTGCCTGCCAGGAAAAAATTTCTCCGGTCGGAGCGCTCCGAGTTGAGCCAGATCACCAAATATTTGATGCATGTAGCCCTTGCTCATTTCAGAATAGGCTTTTTCCTCACCCATGGAAGCCGGCAGATTTTTGGCTACCCTGCTGTTTTTAGCTTGGAGGAGAGGTTATATCAGATATATGGCAAGTCCATTCTGGAAAGTCTAATCGAAGTCAAGCATGCTGAGGATTCACGGAGTCTTTATGGCTTTTCCAGCCGTCCACCCTCTGGCCGGAGGGACCGTAGTCGGCAACTGTTTTATGTGAACCGTCGTTTGGTGAAGGATAAGATATGTCAGACGGCTTTGAATCAGGCTTATAGAGGTTTTCTCGAAAAGGAGCAATTTGCCGAAGCCTTCCTTTTTCTGGACATTCCTTCCGATGAAGTGGATGTCAACGTCCATCCGGCCAAGACTGAAGTGAGGTTTCTTGATTCACAGGTGATTTTTCACCTTGTGCGCCGGGGGATCGATTCAGCCATCCTCAGAGAGATGGGTGTCAAACAAGTCGATCCCACCCCGCTTAGGCATGGGCTGAGCTTCGAGGAGAAGGCACCTTACCAGATACCCTTTGTCAAAGAAAGGAGATCAGCCGGAGGAGAGGCTTTGGGACTCTTTTCTTCTGCTGCGAACGAGAGTGACGCCTATCCGCGTGTGCTGGGGCAGTACTTGGATCTTTATATCGTTGTCGCCGACGAGGATGGCCTCTTCATCATTGACCAACACAATGCCCACGAGAGGGTACTGTTCGACAAGTATGAGGAGATGGATCAAGGGAAGGAATGGCCGCGTAAACTGGCCCTCTTTCCCAGGCTTTTTGATCTCTCGCCCTCCCAAATCTTGAGCTTGGAGGACAACCGGATTGTGCTCGAAGAGATGGGATTTGGCGTTGAGCCGATGGGTGGACAGACCTACGCGCTCAAAGAATACCCCGATCTTTTCGCCGAAGACCAAGCCAAGGATATATTTCTATCTCTTCTGGATGAGTTGAGGGAGGAGAATGTCCAGGACAAGAAGAGCAAAATTATGGCCACCGTCGCTTGCAAAACAGCGATCAAGGCCGGACAGTCTCTGTCAACCGAAAAAATGAATTATCTGGTGGAAGAACTGCGGAAAACATCAAACCCGTCCCTCTGTCCCCACGGGAGACCGATAACACTGAAGATCAACCGATCCACGATCGAGAAAGGGCTGAAACGAAGCCCCTAGAAGACAATTCCTTTTCAGTGGTGAGAGATTTTGGAGAAAGATCGGCTGGCGAGTTAACCCCGGTTTTGTCGAGAAATCCACCGCGCCCAGCCTGTGTGATGCAAAAGGATTGCCACTCACTCCGGCGGCTGCCATTCCCCACAGGCGCCGCACAGGGATAGTAACTCCCTTTGGTCTGTCATCTGCCTTTTACGCGGAAAACTGTCAGTGTCTAGCCTCAAGGGCTCTTCGACAGTATTTATGACTCAAGCAGGCTATCGGTTCACTTTTAATGGCTGTACCGGCCGACGAGTATAATTACGGATATGGAAGTGCTATCAGAAATCCGAGTTAGATTGATTTTATAGGCATACTACAGTAATATATTGGTTCTGCGGGGAGTAGCGCAGCTTGGCTAGCGCGCCTGCCTTGGGAGCAGGAGGTCGTCGGTTCAAATCCGGCCTCCCCGATTTTCACAGGTTATGCGCGCCTGTAGCTCAGTTTGGATAGAGCAGCTGCCTTCTAAGCAGCGGGTCGGGAGTTCGAGTCTCTCCAGGCGCGCCAGTTTCCCCCCGAGAAATTCCAGTTTTCCTTTAAATCAAATTAAGCCAGATTAAGCGAGGTAACATGATGATGGAGTGCACCTCCACCGGGACTCTATTGTGTGATAGATTACCCGTGTAGAGACAATTCAAAAAGGAGGTGCCACAATGAATTATATGGGTATTGACCACCACAAGCAATACTCTCATATGACTGTTGTGGATGAAAAAGGAAAAATTATTAAAACTGATCATGTCTTAAACCGGAGAAGAGAAGTAGAAGAGTTCTTAGAAGGCTGCAAGGAAGGATTAATAGCAGTAATTGAGGCTGGTAGGGCGACCTACACCATGCTAGATTTACTGGAGGAGCTTGGTGTAGATGTCAAGATGGCTCATCCGCTCCAAGTCAAAGCTATAGCCCAGGCGAAGATTAAAACTGATAAGAGAGATTCGAAGATCTTGGCCCATTTATTACGAGCGGATTTAATCCCCGAGGTGTATCGTCGAGATCCTGAGAATCGAGCAACGCAGCGGATTCTGCGACATCGGATGGGCTATGTCCGGATGCAGACACAGATAAAGAATAGGATTCGAACACTACTTGCCAAACAACAAGAAGAGATTCGTGAGATGGCAGAAAGTGAAAATCATCTTTTTGGGATACGTGGAATGGAGACATTACGGCAGTTAAAGTTACCCGGAAAAGACAACGAAATGCTTGAATCTCTAATAATGACTTATGGTCATGTGCAGAGGCGGATAAAACAATCTAATGCACTTGTGAAGGAAGTTTATGACAGCTGCGAGGAAGCGCGTCTGATAAGCACGATACCAGGTTTTGGAAAGTTTTTTTCGGTCTTAGTAGCGACAGAGATAGCCGACATAGGGAGATTCGCCTCGGCTGCAAAACTGCACAGCTATGCGGGAGTCATCCCATCAACGCATGCTTCAGGAGAGAAGAGCTATCATGGCAAGCTTGTCAAACAAGGGAACAAGTGGTTGAGGTGGGCCGTAGTGGAAGCTGTTTGGCCTGCAATGAGAGCTGACTTTGACGTCCGGGTATTTTATCTGAAATACGCGAAGCGAAAAGGTGCGAATCCAGCAAAGATTGCAGTAGCACGAAGGTTGTTAACGATAATCTACCGGGTATTAACAGAGAAAAGGACATATATTCCTTATAAAAGAGAACATAAACGGCTGCCTTCTTGCTTAAACTAATGGACTTTGAGGTCGCATTCTCAGCGAGGATAAGGAGCCGACGCCTAATAATACGGTGTGTGCGGACTCACCCTTTGAGGTTGAGAGCACGGATAGAAGTATGGTTCAAAAGACCGAAGTTTTGAAAGAAGGAGACAGATAAGAAAAAGGCTTGCATTGCATCATCATAGAGGTCTAAGCGAAATCTGTTACATATTATGAAATGGAGGAGTAGTCTATCCACTCCTGCTTGAATCAAAATTTCCTTTGGGATATAAATCAAAAAGTCATAAATTGGGGATAGAATGATCACAATAGGTTCGCTATAGTTTACTCTCAGGGGGGGGTCTAAACTCTCTATTCAGCGCATGGCTGTTCAGAAAATGAAAAGTTGATTATAGCGGGCTTTGTCATTTGTTCTATTCTGCTCGGCGTCTTTGCGTGTTCATATCAGAAGAAAACGACCACGCCAAAAGGAATATCAATGTCTGATGTCTCACAAGTGTTGGATATTACTGGAGCACTTCCTGTTAACTTCAAACACATAAATTCAGCTAATGCAGCATTAAGAGAAGCATGATGTCAAACAATAGGCCTCGCTCAATGGAACAAAATCCAAGGAACGCTTGAATGACGTTTTGATGCGATAAAAACATTTAATACAATTTAAATATATTTATTAACTAATAATAATTTATGGGACTATATAATCTATTTTAAGGTAATTTTAAATATTCATAATCTCATAAAGCATTAATATTTGATATAATGCTTTATAAGAAATAATTAATACTATTTTTTCCTATAAGATGTCGGAATTGACATATTGAATATACTATGATACTTTAAACATAAGGAAGACTATAATGGAAGATAATAAAATACGGCCTATTTTAATGACTAAAGAGGAAATTAGAAAATATTTAAGAATCTCTAATAGCCTTCTTGAGCATTTAATGAAAAAAGAAGGGTTGCCCTTTATTAAATGGCGAAGGAAAATACTGTTTAGAAAATCTGACGTAGATGAATTCTTAGATAGGTCTGTACAATCTTTTGTGACAAACGAAAAGACAGGTGATGTGTGACGAATACAGCTCAAATGTTTGAATTTTTTCAATGTCCCAGATGTCAAAATATTATGAGTTTAAATGATAAAGTTTGCTCAAAATGCGGAATCGATATTGAGGATTTGAAAGGAAATTGTGCTAAATGTGGAAGTGTTTATCTATTAGGGAAAAGATTTTGCTCCAAATGTAATGCGCCCCTAATAGATGAATCAATGGGAATGGAATTTAATGATGTGGGAATAATATATTTCAATTTAAGGGACTCTGAATATCTTTTTAGAGCAGAGGCATATTTCAATAATTCAAATTATGTGGACTCATTTAAAGAACTACAGAGGGAAGAAAATTTAGCACAAATAGTAAAGCTCTACAAGAAAGATACAAATTGGATTCGAGAGTGTTTATTACGCGTCACGGAGGAGAATAAATCCTCTATCAACCAAGTTATCAAGCTGAGCGAGCGTATTTTCAATGAGGAAGAATCGAAAAAACTTCAAATTGAAATATTGGAAAATTTACTGAAAAACGCTAAAGACAAAGATTATACGATATCTCAAATTAAATGCTATCGTGATTTGTATCGTTTAACGAAAAAAGATGATTATAAGAAAAAATTTAAAGACCTATATTATAAACGTAAAGAGAAGAACAGAAAATTTCTCTTTTTCGCTATCTTAAAGCTGATTATTTTTGGATTTATTAGTGCTTGTCTACTTGATTTATTGTTTATTATCTTATTCGGATATAATTTCCCTTTAAAATACTCAAGCGTTAGTTTATCAGCAGTAACCGGACTTCAGACGTGGAGATTTATTCCATTATTCTTTTTCATTGGTGTTAGTATTTCAACATCATATTGGTTAGCTTTTAATCGTTATTTTTCAGGCAAGAACAGAAAAAAATTCCAAGCAAGTCTTGTCATGATCTCAATTTTATCTTTTTTAGCTGGTGCCTGCTGGCGAGAGATTGCAAATGAGAGAGAGGGGGACACCTTTGTGATTTTCATATTTATAATTTTATTATTTGTGATTGTTCAAATAATAGGAATTGAAGATATATTTGATAGCGGTTGGGAAAAAAGGATATGGCCAATTTTAACTCTCTTTCTGCTCTATTTGGCAATAATTCCCGGAAAGATGGCCATGCCAATATACAGTCAGTCAATCCAAGTAGATTTCGTTGGTATAGCTTTTTTTACATTTAGTTTTATCCTGTTCCAAGCCATTTTTCTAATTCTTGTCAATAGGAATATCCGTTCCTGCTTTATCCAATATGCAACTAGATTCAAACCTTAAGCTGGTTGGCTGCAGAACAGCGATCCTCCCATGCTAAGTCCAATATAACCCCCTGAGGGTAATTCCTGTTCTTCTTGACCCTCCCCCCATCAATGTACCACCTTCATAAAGAGATTTTCAACCTCGGAACCCTTACCCAAAAACTGTACCAGCCAAAAATATAGTTTTCTATTGTTATAACCCCTTGAGATTAAAGCCCGAACACAAATATCATCTGCCAAATCACCCTCAAAGGCTATTGAAGAGTCATTCTATCCCCAATATATTCATGAGGGCACTCCAAATCGCCTGTAACGAGAGAATATCCTTGCCCGAGGCTTCGGCATTGAGTATAAGGTAAAAGAGTATTGAAGATAGCTATGCTCAACAAAACGAATGATCGAACCCGGCCGAATGCTGAACAGGTATGGGGTGTGGCCTACAGGACATTTCGTGGGATCGGAAAGAGGGATCTGATTTTTTTGGCCCTTCTGGGAGTGATTCTTCTAGGTGTTTACGGTAGGACCTTAAATTACGACCTGATTTGGGATGACCGCTTGTATTTTAAAGGCAATGTCCTGTTGGATGAAAATCGTCCTCTGTGGGATGCGTTTGAATATGGGTACTTCGGTGATCAACTCGGTGTAAGGGGATTCGATCAATATTACAGGCCCTTGCTGACGGCCACGTTCATGCTGGAAAAGAGACTATGGGGGATCCGCAACACAACTTTGCGGCTGACAAACTTAAGCATCTTTTTCTTGTCACTGTGTTTTCTCTTTGTATTCTTCAAACAACACTCAGAAAGAGCTTATTTTCCGGAAATGGTGACTCTTTTGTTTGCTCTTCATCCTCTTCATCTGGATAACATCGTTTGGATTGTGGGCAGAGGCGATCTCCTGTTGCTGTTCTGGGCGGCGCTGACTTTTCTGAATCTGGAATTGTATATCCAGAAGAAGAAGGTTGGTTTTCTCCTTTTGTCCACCCTGTTTTTTGTCTTGGGCTTACTGTCCAAAGAATCCATGCTGTTTTTTCTCCCGCTGCTTGTCGTCTATGAACTTTTGAGAAGAAAAAAAATAACGATCCCCTATCACCTTGCGAGCGTAGCCGCAATCCTTTTATTTTATTATGTCAAACTTCATCTGCTGGACATAGGAAATGTCAGATTTATGCCTTCCACAAACCTCGTTGAGAGTCTTAAGAGGATTGTGGCGACATTGGGTTATTATGTCAAATCAATGGTTTTCCCTCTGTCTTCCGAAATGTTCATTTCCAGAAATGACGTGGTAACCCTCTCCTATCTTGCCCTCGGCATCGCGGCCATTCTGGCATTCTTCTTTCTCTTCTATCTGTCCAAAAAGCACAGGGGAATCCTCTTTCCTGCGTTCTTGGCGGGGAGTTTTCTGGGGGGACATGGGGCCTTGATATTCACGCCGATCTTCCCTTACCAGATTTATTCCCGGTATGCGATGATGGCCGTCTTGGGTTTTTGCTGGATTGGGACCATTTTGATATGCACATTGAAGGAAAAACAACGATTTTACCCTGTGCTGATTCTGACCTTGGTGTTCATTCCCACCATAGTGCTGAACAGCAGTGCCTATAAAACTGAAATCAGCTTCTGGAAAAAAGCCGCTACGTTTGCCAGCCATGATGCCTTTGTGCAGTTTGAAATTGCCCAGGCTTCTTTCGAAAACAGGGATTATCTGACTTCAGAGATCCATTTAAACAGATGTCTCTCCCTCAATATGAAAAGAAGGACTGCGGCTCTCGTTAGTTTACTCTATGCGGATTTGGAGTTTGAACGAGCCAACTACACAAACGTCCGCAGATGGTTGGGTAACCTGGAAGGCTTTACGCAAGTTCCCAATTTTTCTATGACGCCGAAGTTGAGAATGGACATCAACAAAAAATTAGCCCTTGTGGACATGGCCTGCGGCGCTGTGGGTTCCGCAGAAGGATTACTCCTCCGAAATATTGACAGGTACCCGAACTATTCAGCGAATTATACCGAATTGTACCGGTTGTTCATTGGGTACAATCTCTGGGAAAAAGCGGAGGATCTTGAGAGAAAGATTAGAGCGAGATTCCCTGCTTTTTTCTCGGGTAAGCCCAATACGCAAATGATCAAAGAGAAATTTGAGAGTCTGAATTTGGAGCAAAAGATCTACTTCGCCACCCAGTACAGTAACTACAGCCAAAGCATCGAACTGGTGCAAAAAAAACCGAAGTTGGAAATGGAAGACAGATTTTTTTTAGCGAAACTTTATTATTTCAAGGGTGATGAAAACCGAGGAAAAGATATCGTCGCTCAAATCTATGAAAATCATTCTGCAGACTACAATGTCTTGAATCGGATTGGCGGGTTTTACTTGAGAGAGTTAATCAGAGCCGATGAAGCCCTTACCTACTTTGAAAAATCTCTGGAATTGGAAAGCGACCAAACGGCGATTAGAAATGTCATCCATTCAATCAAAGAAAATTATCTGAGTAAATTGAATCCGGTATGGAATTGATAGCTATGGAAGACGGCCCAGACAAGATGATGAAAGAAAGGTCCTCTCAAAGGATTCTTTTGGCCTTTGTGTGTTGTGTTCTTGTCTGCATTCCTTTTTTATTGGTCACCTTTCCCCCCATAACAGACCTGCCTCAGCATGTCGCCCAGGTGAGCCTTTTCCAAGATGCGATCAGTAATCCGGAATCACCCTACCGCGTTCAATGGTTGACTCCCTACAGTCTGGTCTATGTCGTTCTGGGTATCAGTTATGGTATTTCCGGAGCTGCGCATGCAGGAAGTCTGGGCATGGTTCTCTTGGCTTTCATGTGGATTGGCATTGTTCATTGGCTTGCAGCCAAGCATGGGCGACCTTTGAGCGGGGCGGTGCTGGCGACGGTTCTCTTTTTTAGCCATATCGTGTACTGGGGATTTTACCAGTTTGTCCTGGGATGGATTGTCTTTTTGGCTTGGGTGCTGCTCACGCAGACCAAAAGAGAGAAGATGTACCAGGAATTTTGTCTTTTTCTCATCGGGGCCGCTCTTCTCTATATGGCTCATGTGCTCTGGCTCTTTGTTGCCTTGGCCTGGCTTGTTGTGGGCGATATTTTGTTTAGGCGTCAGTGGAAGAACATCCTTGTTCGATTCGGCGCAACCATCCCTGTTTGTTGCCTCGTTATTATCTGGTATCCATCACTTGCGGCTTATGGTTTCGGTTCGAAGACCCATTGGCTCCGACCTCCTCTAAAGAGGTTTTCCTTTTCTTGGCTGGTCGACTCTGCTCTTGGCGGGCTTAAAGGATCGTCGGAGTATGTCGTTGTCGGAGTGATTCTGACATGGATCGTCCTCACTTTGGTTCAGTACCGTCGAGACATACGCCGTCATCTGAATGTTGAACTGCTTTTACTCGGATTGGGATTTTTTGTGCTGGGCTTAACACTCCCGGATAAGCACACCAACACGATTCAGTTTGCGCAGCGCTGGATTCCTCCCGCTGTGTGTCTGGTCATTCTGAGCCTTCCTCCCCTACGCATCAAAAGATCTATAGTCCAAGTTGGCGCCACCGTGGTGGTCGTCGGTTTTATCCTCACGACATCTCTATCATGGCGGATGTTTGAATCGACCGGTTATTCGGGAATGCAGGAGGCCTTGAACGAACTTCCTTTAAATCCTCGTGTCATCGGCCTCAGCTATATACAGAGAAGTCCCTTTACCCGGGGAAAGCCTTTTATTCAGGGATTCGCCTATAGCCAAGTTTACCGGGGAGGTGAATTGAATTTTTCATTTGCCGATTTTGGCCCAAGCCTTGTTGTCTACCGAAAGAGACGCGATATACCTTGGACAAGTGGGCTTGAGTGGTTTCCCGAGAGGGTGAGAGTAAGAGATTTTCGGTATTTTGACTATGCCCTGATCCATGGGTCTGATGAGCTCCATACGCAACTCAAAGGTATTGGCCTCTTGAAGGCCGTAACAAAAAAGGGCATGTGGAGATTGTACAAAACCTCTAACGATGAGCGATAGAACGGGGTTTTTTAGGCGTGAAAAGCTGGAGCAGTGGGGGTTGAAACAGCCCATGACGTTGTTTGACCGTTCTTAGGCGATATGCTATAAGCAAAAGAAATCGAGGTTGTGAAGGAGAGTATCGGAAGGTAAGGCAATGGTCATTTTGGATGAGATCCATAAGGTTATCGGGACTATCCTTGGTCGGGCGATGGCCGATGGCGGATTTTCTGAGACTGGCCAGGATGTCACGCAACCAGATGCCACAGCCTGGGCGGTTTTGGCCCTGAACGCGGCGGGTGTTGACAAAAACCAATTGGTCTCGGCACTCGAGAAACTTGTTGATTTTCAAGAACCTGATGGTCGTGTGGTTTTTGCTCCGCGCCTTTCCTCAGTATATTGGGTCACCCCGTTAGCCATTCTTGCTTGGCTAACATCGTCTGATTTTGAGGAGCCAAGACAAAGGGCGATAGATTTTCTTCTGGCCCAGAGCGGCCTACACTGGAAAAATGAGAGTCCAAATATTGTCGGTCATGACACATCACTCCGTGGCTGGCCCTGGATCTCTGGTACTCACTCGTGGATAGAACCGACTTCGCTAGCTATGCTTGCTCTGCATGCTGCGGGATTTAGGGAACACCCGCGGATGGCCGAGGCTGTCGAGATGGTCCTCAACCGTCAACTTGCCTCCGGCGGATGGAACTACGGCAACACCACCGTTTTTGGCACTGAGCTGCAACCGATACCGGAATCCACAGGGATAGCCTTGGCCGCCTTAGAAGGGCTTGTTCCCCAAACGAGAATTGCCGGGAGCCTTGAGTATGCAAAGAAGCAAGTCACACGCATCCGCACCCCCTTTACTCTTTCCTGGGTGATCCTCGGTTTGGGGGCCTGGTCTGACCGTCCGCAGCGTGCGCGAGACTGGATTCAAGAATCGTTTGACCGGCAAGGTCAGTATGGCGAATACAGCACATCTCTTCTTTCCACTCTCATTCTTGCCTATTGTGCATCCGGCGGATTTTTAAACGCCATAGGACAACATGCGGGATAATATGGCAACATCTGGAACAAAGCAAGTCTTGGGACATTGGTCTAGACGTCAATTTCTCAGGACAGGGGTCATCGGGGCTGCCGGGGCTTGTGCTGCACTGGCAGGGATGTGTCGGACACAGAGATCTGTTCGACAAACCTCTACCTTCATCTCTTCGGTCAAGAATTATCAAGTGGAGTTGCTCCAAATCCTTATGAGGGGTTTCAAGGAAATAGGTGTATCGAAAGAAGCTATTGCTGGGAAAAGGGTTTTACTCAAGCCCAATCTTGTCGAACCACACCTGGGAAGCGCTCATATAAACACGCATCCCATCGTCGCCCTGGCGGCTGTGGAAGCCTTTACAGCGTTAGGCGCATCGTCAGTCGTAATCGGGGAGGGAGCAGGCCACTACAGGGATTTTTTCTGGGTTTTGGAGGAATCCGGCTATACTGATATTTTAGTCAGGAAGGGAATTCAACACGTCGACTTGAACACGGATTCCGTGACAGCTGTGGCCAATCTAGGGTCTGGCACCCAATTGCGAGCTTTCCTGTTGCCGAACGAAGTCCTCAAAGCCGATATACTCGTCTCTGTCGCTAAGATGAAGTTACATCATTGGGCCGGTGTTACGCTTTCTATGAAAAATTTGTTTGGGATTATGCCTGGAAAATATTATGGTTGGCCAAAAAATACTCTTCATCTGGCCGGAATACATGAATCCATCCTGGATATCAACGCATCCATTAAACCCTATCTCGCTATCGTAGATGGCATTGTCGGAATGGAAGGGGATGGCCCGATCATGGGAACGGCGAAGGAGGCGAATGTTTTAGTTATGGGCAGAAACTTTCCCGCTGTCGATGCGACCTGTGCGCGCATCATGGGGATCAACCCGACGAAGATACAATATTTAAAAGGTGCACCTGGATTGTTAGGGCCCGTCGAAGAGGAGGACATTGAACAGAGAGGAGAAGCGATTGCGGCCGTGCGGACTGATTTCAGGCTCGTGGATGAAATTCCAGCTCATCGAGGGCTACGGCTTTGAATAAGGCGATCATTAGAAACAGCCGTTGCCCCTCACCGCAACAAAACTGCCGCAGTTATCAGGTTCAATCATGATAACCCTTAGAGGTGATAAGATGAGCATAAAAATCATCTTTCGAATCCTCCTTCGCGGTGATTGACGACATATCTCTTCTCTGCGAACATAGGCGCATCTTTTAAAGTTATGCTCACACAGCACGACTAAATGGACTAGAAGAGAAAAATGAGATGCAAGAACCGTCAATTGGAATGCCTCCAGGAAAATGACAAATATTGGTAAAAAACTTCCTGTTGACAAAAAATGTTAAATTATTTATTGTAAATGGACATTAACGATGGGATCTAACTTAGGCGATTTACTCGTACAAGAGAAGCTACTCAACAGAGAGCAACTCAAAGAGGTCGAAGACTTCCAGAAAAAGAATGATGTCAGCACGGGAACAGCAGTCATAAGCCTTGGCTATATTTCTGAAGAAGATATGGCTCAGGCCTTGAGTAGGCAACTCGGTTATCCTTATATCAATTTGGATCAATTCGAAGTTTATCCCGACGTCATTAACCTCATACCCGTAGAAATTGCTACGAAGTACCTGATCATGCCCATCCACCGGATCAGGTCTTTCTTGACCCTGGCGATGGTTGACCCCACTGACCTGGATGTTATCGAGGATATAAGGTTTCGAACGGGCCTGAGCATTCAACCGGTTATCGCCTCTGAGACAGGCATTACCAACGCCATCAAGAAATACTACGGCACATCGGACTCGTTGCGGGTGAAGCAGATTGTTGATGAAATCGAACAAGCTGAGGACACGAGCGTCAACATCATTGAAGAGGATGAAGAGGATTATGATATCGAGGAACTCGTTCATTCTACCGAAGAGGCCCCGGTCATAACATTAGTGAACACCGTGTTCATCGACGCCATAAAGAAAGGCGCCAGCGATGTCCATTTTGAGCCTTATGAAAAAGCATTCCGTGTCCGTTACCGGTTGGATGGAACCCTTTATGAGATGATGAATCTCGCCATGAAGTTTAAGAATCCTGTGATATCCCGTGTGAAGATATTGTCGAATATGGATATTGCTGAGAAGCGCCTGCCTCAAGATGGTCGGATCAAGATGCGGGTCAAACTGGAGAATGGGAACAAGAAAGAAGTGGACATGCGTGTCTCAAGTGTTCCCACGATATTTGGAGAAAAAATTGTCGTCAGGATTCTCGATAAAGCCATGCTGAGGTTGGATCTGGAGGAATTGGGATTCGAGAAGGAATCCTTGGACCGGTTCAAAGAAGGGATCAAACGGCCATGGGGAATCGTTCTTGTCACCGGTCCGACTGGGAGCGGAAAGACTAATACCCTCTATTCCGCAATATCGACCATTAATTCGATGGAAAAAAATATCATGACCGCTGAAGATCCGGTGGAGTTCTACATTCCCGGGATCAATCAGGTCAACATCAAGGAAGAGATCGGACTGAATTTTTCCACTTCCCTTCGCCATTTTCTCCGCCAGGACCCGGATATCATGCTGGTCGGAGAGATGCGGGATTTCGAAACCGTGGACATTGCCATTAAAGCGGCGCTGACGGGACACCTCGTGTTCTCCACGGTCCACACCAATGATGCGGCAAGCACTGTCATTCGACTTGTCAACATGAATGTCGAGACTTTCCTTGTCGCAGACTCTGTGTTTATGATCGTGGCCCAACGTCTTGTAAGGCGTCTGTGCAAAAAGTGTCGTGCAAAACACAATCTCACCCCTGAAGCCCTGGTTGACATCGGGTTTATGTCAAAGGAGGCTCCCAAGGTAAAAGCCTTCAAGCCAGTTGGCTGCAGTGCCTGCCACAACACCGGTTATAAGGGGCGAGTCGGAATTTTCGAAGTGATGGAAGTCACCGATGAGATAAAGGACTTGATTTTGAGTAAAGCCCACTCCAAAGAAATAAAGAAGAAGGCTATGGAACAAGGAATGATCACCCTGCGAAGGAGCGGCCTCATTAAAATCAAGGAAGGCATAACCTCGATTGAGGAAGTTTTACGAGAAACCGTGAAAGACACGGAGGTATAAAATGGCATTGACAATCCAGGAATTATTGCATTTAGCGGTAGAAAAGGATGCGAGCGATCTGCACATCACGACACACATTCCGCCCCGCCTGCGGGTACACGGCCAGCTCATCTCGATCGATCATCCGCCCTTATCCCCCGCGGAAACCAAAACTCTGATCTATAGTCTCTTAACAGACAGACAGAAAAAAATGTTTGAAGAAAAAATGGAGCTCGATTTCTCCTTCGGGCTTCAAGATCTGGGCCGATTTAGGGGAAATGTTTTCATGCAGAAAGGAGCCGTAGCCGGGGCCTTCCGTCGATTCTTGCCCATTCAGTGGAGTTTTTCGCAACTGGGGATTCCTCAGAGGCTGGCCCAGCTTTGTTTTCTGCCCAGGGGACTTGTCCTGGTGACCGGACCGACAGGATGCGGGAAATCCACGACACTCGCCTGTTTGGTGGACCACATCAATAAAGAAAGAGGGGTTCACATCATCACCATCGAAGATCCCATCGAGTATTACTTCACACCCAAAAATTCCATAATCAATCAGCGGGAGTTGTTCGTGGATACCCTTTCCTACCCCAATGCTCTCCGTTCAGTTCTGCGTGAAGATCCTGATGTTGTGCTCGTCGGAGAGATGAGAGATTTGGAGACGGTGGAGTCTTGCCTGCGTGTCGCTGAAACAGGACATTTGACATTCTCGACCCTCCATACCAACTCCGCCGTCGAGACCATTTCTCGTATTATCGATATCTTTCCCTCCCAGTACCAAGCCCAAGTGCGCGTCATGCTGTCCATGAGTCTGGAAGCCGTTATCACCCAAGCGCTTCTGCCCACGGCTGATGGAAAAAGTCGAGTTCTGGCTATGGAAATCCTCATCCCGAATTCGGCGATCAGAAATCTCATTCGCGAAAACAAGGAACATCAGATCTATGCCGCCATGCAGATGGGGCAGGAAAAACACGGAATGCAGACGTTTAATCAATCTCTGGCGAGTCTCTACTTTAAAGGATTGATAACTTACGAGACTGCCATGAACTTCACATCCAAGGCTGAGGAACTGACAGATATCATTCAGAGGAGAGAAGGAATGAAGGTGACTTCTCGAGGCTTCTCTCCTGGTCAGATGAGAAAATAAATAAGGGGTGAACAATGCCAAAATATCAATGGAAAGGGAAAAACCGCTACGGTGATATTGTCGAAGGGACAAGAATAGCACGCACGGTGGATGAACTCTCCACTGCTCTGCAGAGAGAGCAGATTACGGTCATAGACATATCCCGGAGGAAAGGGGAGTTCAAGATTCCGTTCCTCCAAACACAAAAAGTGAAACTCAAAGAACTGGCTGTTTACAGTCGGCAGCTTTCGGTTTTGATTGATGCCGAACTCCCTCTTATTCAAGGACTGAACATTCTGGCAGAACAGACAAAAAACAGGTATTTCAAGCAGGTCATTAAAGAAATCCGGGAAGATGTGGAAGCGGGTTCCTCACTGCACCAAGCCAAAAGAAAATTTCCCAGGGTTTTTGATGACCTCTACTGTAATCTTGTGGCTTCAGGAGAACAGAGCGGGTCCTTGGATATCATGCTGAGGCGATTGGCTGAATTTCTGGAGAGAATTGTCAGGCTGAGATCTCAGGTCAGGCAGGCGATGATTTATCCTTCGGCGATCGTGGTGTTTGCTGTCCTGGTGGTTATATTCATGCTCTGGAAGGTTATCCCCGTATTCGCAAATATTTTCCAAGAATTAGGAGCGACTCTGCCCAGCTTGACAGCGTTCATCATAGCTCTGAGTAACTTTGTTTCGAAATATATCCTCTTCATATTCATTGCGTTGATCCTCCTCGTGCTTGGATTCCGCTATTTTAGACGGACCGATCAAGGCCGAAAGATTACAGACCATGCTCTCTTGAGAATGCCGCTCTTTGGGACTCTGTTGGAAAAAGTTGGATTGTCCCGTGTGACCCGAACATTAAGCACGCTACTTTCCGGGGGGGTGCCGATGCTCGAGAGCCTCAAGATCACATCAACCACTTCAGGGAATGTGATCATTGAGGAGAGAATTATGCACTCTCGTTCCCTCGTAGCCGAAGGGACTAGCCTCACTGATGCCTTTAAGGAAGTTGGCGGTTTCCCTTTCATGCTCATTCAGATGATGGGCGTGGGAGAAGCGACGGGAACTCTGGATGAAATGCTGACCAAACTGGCCGATTTCTACGATGAAGAAGTGGAGGCAAGCGTGGCCAACCTTCTCTCTGTTCTAGAACCCATCTTGCTAATTTTCGTAGGGGGATTGGTGGGGACGATTGTTGTCTCTATGTATCTTCCGATATTCAGTCTTATCCAACAGCTGTGAACACGACTTGCTAAACATAGAGCGGATTTGCTCTCAGGCGTCGGACGTTGCCGTTGTCTCTGTTGATTCTGCACATGGCCGAATGGAGTCGAAATGATGAGTGTGAGGAAGAAGGATATTTTATGGTTTATTCTGTTCAGGCTGATCGTAATCACGAGTCTCTTTATCGCGATCCTCGTCATTCAGATAGCCACTTCGACTTTTCTCCCGCTGTATGTTTTTTACTTGATTTTTGCTTCGTACATTCTGTCTTTCATCTACTTCCTTCTGTATTATTGGAGCAAACACACCGCATTTCAGGTCTACCTTCAGATATTCTTTGACCTTTTACTCATTACGGCTCTCGTTTATTATTCGGGGGGATTGAGGGGGTCGTTCTATTTTCTCTATATTTTTGAAATTATTGCAGCCAGTGTCGTCCTGTCCAACACCGCCTCTTATGTCACGGCTACGTTATCCGGGATGTTATTCGCCGGGCTTATCGATGGCCTTTATCTGGGATTGATCCCTCAATTCGAGCCATATGCTCCTATCCCTGCGTCGTTGGGAGCTGTCATAACGGATATCGTCACCTCGTGGGCCATTTTTTTTCTGGTGGCCTTTCTCGTCAATTATTTAACCGGAAATTTACGGAAGGCAAGAAAAGAACTGGATCAGGCCCAGAAGGAGCTTGAATTGAAAAAAGGTCTGGCACTTGCGGGTGAGATATCGGCTCACCTGGCCCATGAAATTAGAAATCCCCTTGCGGCCATTTCCGGATCTGTCCAAGTGCTCCGGAATGAACTCAATTTAAATGGCGAGCAGAAAGATTTGATGGATATTATTGTCAACGAGTCGGATCGCATCTCTCACTCCATCGAACAATTTCTCAATCTTGCATCTCCGGGGAAACAGACCTTCATGGCCGTTGATCTCTCCAGAGCCTTGATGGAATCCATCACTTTACTTCAACGGGGCGGGGAGCTGAACGGGAGGTATATTCTCCAGGGTAACTACAACAAAGCTGACATCTACTGCTACGGAAACAGCAATCAGTTCAAGCAGATATTCTGGAACCTGATCAAGAATTCACTCAAAGCCATGCCTGGGGGAGGGACTCTGACCATAAACCTCCATCAGAAAAAGAAGAATGAAATCGAATTGACATTCAAAGATACTGGCCAGGGAATGGCCGAAGAGGATAAACAAAAGCTTTTTGAGCCTTTCTATTCGGGTTTCAAAGGTGGAAAAGGCATCGGGATGACGGTTGTTCGCCGGATTATCGATGATTATAACGGAAAGATTCAGGTGAAATCAGAACTCGATCAAGGGACAGAGATCACCATCATCCTTCCTCAGGGAAAACTGAATAAAAAAGATATCATCCAAATGGAGAACGAAAAAGCCAATGGATAGAATACTGATTATTGATGATGAAAAAAGCATCCTTGATCTCCTCAGTGTTGTATTTAAAAAGGAGGGGTATAAAGTTGAGACTGCCCTCTCTGCCAAAGCAGCGCTGGATTTTATCAGCAACGATGATTTCGACCTCATCCTCACAGACATAAAGCTCCCTCAGATGAGCGGCATGAAAATTCTCAAGCACATCAAGGATAAAGATCCCGAAATGCCGGTGGTCATGATCACCGCCTACGGAACGATCAAGCAAGCTGTCGAAGCGCTCAAAATGGGAGCTCTGGACTATGTGGTCAAGCCCGTTAATATGGAGGAGCTAAAGATTATTGTGGCCCAGGGTTTGGAGAAACGGCGAATCCAGGCTGAGAATGTCCTCTTAAAAAGAGAACTCAAAGAGAAATATGGCCTGGAAAACATGGTTGGGAAAAGCAAAGCCATGAGAGAGATATATAGCCTGATTGAAAAGATTGCGGGAACTGATTCCACCGTGCTTATTTCAGGTGAGAGCGGGACCGGGAAGGAGATCGCTGCGCGGGCCATCCACCACCAGAGTGCAAGAAAAGGGAAATCCTTCGTTTCTATAAACTGTGGAGCGCTGCCGGAAAACCTGCTGGAAAGCGAGCTCTTCGGCCATGTCAAGGGGTCTTTTACCGGAGCCATCGCTAACAAAAAAGGTATGTTCGAGATCGCCGAAAAAGGGACTCTGTTTTTGGACGAAGTCGGTGAGATGTCACCGTGGACACAGGTCAAGCTCCTGCGCACGCTCCAGGATAAAAGGATCAGAAGAGTCGGGGGGACGGAAGAAATCCCTGTTGATGCGCGTATTATTGCAGCGACCAATCAGGATTTGAAAAAAAGAATCGAGGAGGGAAAATTCCGTGAAGACCTCTTCTACAGATTGAATGTCATTTCTCTGGAGATTCCTCCCCTTCGGAACAGGAAGGAAGATATACCCGTCCTGATCAGTCATTTTCTCAAAAAGTACTGTGCACGAATGGGACGAAAGATGAAGAGAATTCCGCCCAGAGTGATGAAAATATTCGAATCCTATTCCTGGCCCGGAAATGTCCGAGAACTGGAAAACACCATCGAGAGAATCATTGCCATTGAAGAGAGAGAGACCATAACCGAGTCCAGCCTTCCAGAAGAACTGCTGAAGCCTCAGAATGAAGTCGAAAGGGACTTCGAACTCAAGCCAGGTTTTGATCTCAACGCGACTATTGACGAGATTTCTCGAAATTTTGTCCAGCAGGCTCTGAGGAGAGCCAACGGCAATCTCAAGGATACAGCCGAATTGCTCGGGATAAACTACCGTTCTCTCAGATACCTCATAGAGAAACTGGAGTTGAAATCTGTGAGGGAGACTGAGAGAAGACTATCTCGATATTGAGGGCAACGCCGCGGGGGGGTGCCAAAAATTGTCAATCACTGCGGGCTTGGTGACACTTTGTGGTATTTATGGCTGCTAAAACCTGTTGAGAGATGTCGTTATTGTTTTATTATCAATAGTTTAAATAATGAGGGGGTTGGCACGTAAATTGCAATTGAATGAGTGTTCCAAAAAAATAATATCTGGTGGAAAAAATCACCAGGAAATTAGGAGGTTTTAAATGCTCAAAAAAATGAGAGGTTTCACGCTGATCGAATTGCTCATCGTTGTCGCCATTATCGGAATCCTTGCTGCTCTACTAATCCCCAACGCCATCACGGCCATGCAGAAATCCAAGCAGAAAGCCACCATGAAGGACATCACGACCATCGCCACAGCGACCACGGACTATGTCACTGATCAGGGACAGGCACCTGTAGGCCAGAGTGATTCTTACTCTGCCGGTGATCCCTTCTACAGCGCTCTTTGCCCCTTCTATGTGAAAGTTCTTCCGACAAGAGACAAGTGGTCCCAGCCGTATCTGGTCTACACGGGAGTGAATGCGACCGGCCAATGGGGATGCACCCCCGAAGGCGATGCCGGTCTTGATGACTTCATCATCGGCTCGACAGGTCGAAACGGCCCGACACGCGATGGTTCCTACAACACGTCTGATCCCGAAGCTGGATTCTTCACTGTGAGCTCTATGGCAGATTTCAACAACGACTTGGTCATGTGGAACGGAAACTGGGTTCTGGCACCTAAGACCTATTCTGCGACAGGAACATAAGCCCAGTTAGTTTTCTGCGATGAAAAGGGGGGCGGTACTGAGTGCCGCCCTTTTTTTTCGCAGAAGAGTGAAACACGGATCACCTGTACACCCCGGGAAGGATGAAAATAAAGATGATAAACAGGAAGAAAAATTTCCATCAATCCAAAGATAGAAAAGGCTTCACGCTGATCGAATTGCTCATCGTTGTCGCCATTATCGGAATCCTTGCTGCTCTACTTATTCCCAACGCTATGACAGCCATGCACAAGTCTAAGCAGAAATCCACAATGAAAGACATCACGACCATCGCCACAGCGACCACGGACTATGTCACTGATCAGGGAGAGGCCCCTGTAGGCCAGAGTGATTCTTACTCTGTCGGTGATCCCTTCTACAGCGCTCTTTGCCCCTTCTATGTGAAGGTTCTTCCGACAAGAGACAAGTGGTCCCAGCCGTATCTGGTCTACACGGGAGTGAACGCGACCGGCCAATGGGGATGCACCCCCGAAGGCGATGCCGGCATTGATGACTTCATCATCGGCTCGACAGGTCGAAACGGCCCGACACGCGATGGTTCCTACAACACGTCTGATCCCGAAGCTGGATTCTTCACTGTGAGCTCCATGGCAGATTTCAACAACGACTTGGTCATGTGGAACGGAACCTGGGTTCTGGCGCCAAAAACGTACTCGGCGACGGGTTCGTAGTTCGAGTTTTACTTCTCCGAAACAGGATAAAGTTCAAGATTTCGCCTTTTCGAATCACAGATCGCACTTAAATTGTTCACTCAGATAGTATAATACCCAAAGCATTAAATACGCCTATTTTTCTATAATCCATTTGGGGGTCATAGCAACGCACTTCGGTTTTTTTACACCTGTTTTTAAACCTTGTCTATCCTCTTAAATTGATATAATCTGTATTCCTGGTTATGCGCACACTCATACTTGCCGTTGTCATTGGACTGCTGGTTCTCTGCCTTATTCCGCTCGTTGCCTTTTGTTTCGTTTTCCAGTGGAGGACTCCTTTGTTTTCTTTCGGGAAAAGAGCCATAAACCTGGCCCGGCTTGTATTGGGTATCAAGGTCGAGGTAATCGGCCGTGAGGGCATTGACAGGAAAAAAGCCTGTATCTACATGGCAAATCATCTCAGTTTTATCGATGGCCCGCTTCTATTTTGGCTCATTCCCCAACCGGTGAGAGTGCTCCTTAAGAAAGAGGTTTTTCGCTATCCTGTCATCGGGTTGGGAATGAAATTAGCGGGGTTTGTGTCCGTTGATCGCAGCGGTTTGAAATCAGGGAAACAAAGCATTGACAAAGCTGCAGAACGGATCCGGGATAAGGGATATTCCTTCCTCATTTTTCCTGAAGGGACACGAAGCCGCGATGGCCATATCCAACCGTTCCGCAGGGGAGCCTTTTTTCTGGCAGTCAACAGCCAGGCACCTGTCATTCCGGTTTCAATCTCTGGCAGTTATGAACTGATGCCCAAAGGAAGTTTCAGCACCAAAAAGGGTCACATTAAAGTTATGTTCCATCCGGAAGTCTCTGTCCAGGGAATGAGCAAAGAGAACATTCCCGATCTTATGGAAAAAATCCGGAGTTTCATTATCTCCGGTCTTTCTCATTGAAATTGATAGAGTGTTGCGGCGATAATAGCCATGAAGCCGGCGGAGGAGAAATATGGACTATCACAGAAGAATCGAGGAATTGCACCTGACAATCAAAAAATTCTTCCTGGCCAAGGAAAGTTCTCTCGCCAACATCATTGAAGAAATATCTCGACGATTGAGACAGGGAAGAAAAATTCTCGTTTTCGGAAATGGCGGAAGTGCAGCCCAAGCTCAACATTTTGCCGCTGAGCTTGTCAACAGATTTCTCTACGACCGGACTCCCATCGCAGCCATCTCTCTCACGACCGATACGTCAGCCCTGACCTCGATTGCCAACGATTCGACTTTCGATGATGTGTTCAGCCGACAATTGGAAGCTTTAAGCAGAGAGGGCGATGTTGCCCTTGGGCTGTCGACAAGCGGCAATTCTCCGAATGTCATAAAAGCTATAGAATGCGCGAAGGAGCGAGGGTTGATGACGGTAGTTCTCACTGGAGAGGGAGGAGGACGTGTGGGTTCGTTAGCGGATTTCTGTTGCGATGTCCCCTCAACGCACACGCCGCTCATACAAGAGGTGCATTTGCTCCTGCTTCACCTTCTTGCTGAAGAAATCGAGAGAAGTCTCATTCCATCTGGCGGGACAATCTAACGATACCGCCAAAATCCCGCCCGGCGCGGCCTGGATTTGTAGTCGGGAATATCTAAAATCTTATCTTCCTCCACCTGATCATCTGTGGCTCGCTGTGTTTCTCTCTTCCCCGATTTATCTATACCGAAGGAACGCTCGGCGGCATAGGTGATTTCGGACCGAAGGCCCTCACCTTCAATTTCTTTGGTGTAGGCTCTCCTGCCCTCAACCAAATCATGAATGTATGTTTGGATCTGCTCTGCAGAGTAAAACTTACGGATATCCCATCCGTCGAGACTCTGTCCTTCCGCACTCCTGATCTCTTTTGTACCTAGGGATCCTTTTTCATACTGGTTGGTTCCCCGCAAATCTCCTCTCTGTATTTGAGCCATAAGGCTGATCGGCACTCGATTCACCTTGCGCACAAGTCTTTTTTCCTTGACACCATTCTCTTCGTGCGTTTCGATGATTTCGCCCATGCCGCCTGTGTTGTATTGCATGAACTTGACCTTGCCTGGATAGTTGCTGACAAGGCTCATGATGATGCTGTAAAACTGATTAACTTTCTTCGCTCGTGATCCGATGATGAAGGGATCCGTGCCCACGATCCGAACGGACTCTCCGGCTTTGGCCGGTTGACTGGCATAGCTGTGTGTGCTCTCACCCCACAGGTAGGCTAGAACGGCCTGTTCCGGCGTGAGCTCTTGAGCAAAACTCATGATGGTGTTCCGCCGGGTGATAAAGGCGAAAATCAACCCATCCAACTCCTCAAGAGGAGGAAGGTTGATGGATTTGGAGTAGATTGCGATCATCTTGCCCCTGATGTTGACCTGAAGCTTTTTCCGGTTGATGACGGCTCTGCCGTTGGCCGTCAGAGCCTCGTCCAGGAAATCTACGTCTCCGTTTGCCTTGATCATGACATTTTCATAGAGCGCCGTCTTGTCAATAAGAGCGTTGTACATCGCTTCCTGATATTCTTTTTCGACATCCGTTTTGACAAAAAATCCATTTTCCGTGCCAAGCGCCGAACCGTCTTGTTGAAGGAAGCAAATATCATCCTGGGTGACCAGAGTTTTTTCTCCCTTTGAGTGGTCGAGACCGAGTTGGTGACAGGACCAGGTTGATTTTCCTGTCGCTGTCAATCCGAACAGGAAGACGCCGAATGTTTTCAGTCTATCTTCGCGGTCACGAACAGTTACAATTTTGGTCCCTGCATGCAGACCGAGCATCCCTTTCCTGTCTGCTGTCCACATGGCCTGCCGGAGGAATCCCTTCTTATTTTCCCCCATATAATCTGTTCCCAAGGCGATGTTTATATTGTGTTCCGGAATGACAAGTACCTGCTGGCGCAAGGGATGTTCCTCGGGTATATGAATCATCGTGAACTCGGGACCCGGTCTTTTACCAGGCTTGAAGAGTGTCGTTCCCCACATGTAGCCCAAACGATAGTTAATGAGATCCGCTTCGGAGACATAGAGGTTACAGATCGGATTGTACGTGCTGTTTTCTCCCATCTGTCTTCTGATGTGATAAAGAGGAAGAGTGCGCAGCAGGTGGAGGACTTTTTCCAGCTCCTCCGGTGCAGAAGCGATCAAGGCATTCTGTTGAGGTGTGGGATGGGGCAATCTGACTTCTTCGCTACCAAGATAAACAGTTTTAGGCGCTATCCGACTGGAAATGGCAGAACGCCATCCGTAGGAGCCATATTTCGTTTTGATTCCGACGGATTTTGCTCTCGGCTCCAATCCTTTCAGATCAAGAGTCCTGATGTTGGGGCCTTGCAGAACTTCCGTCATTTCTCGGGCGAATTTACCGTAGGCTTCTTCGTTGTGGATGCTCGAATCATTCATGGCCTGAATCTTATTGAGTCTCGGATTGTCCTTTCGCTCTCTCCTCGCTCCCTTCTCCGGTTATGATTCGGAGGATGTCATCGGACGAGGCCACGCCGCTGTTAAACAGGTAGCATTCTGTGCTTTCCAGCAGCCGTCGGAAGAAACTCCTCTGGAATTCTACTCTGTCGGGTGTCTTGACCAAGAGGTGTGGATTATAAAAGGCCTGGCTTTTAGAGGGACCGGGCTCTGTTCTGGCTCCTATGATTTCGCCATACTCGAGAATCCTCAGGGCATCCTCCGGTTCTACACCGACAAAAGGCGGTGAGATTTTGTCATTGCGGAGCAGGAAAATCCGGCGGAGTGATGTGCGTTTGACATGCTTCGCCGGCCCTTCGACCCAGTAAGGATCGAGAAGCGCAAAAGCCTCCTTCGAAGCTTTGTAGCAGAAGGGTGAACCGCGATCCAGCCGGCAGTCATCCATCCGGAGACATTTCTCATTCTGGCAATCCTCTTTGCGGAGGATGATGTTTTCGCACTTGCTGTTGTCAAAGAGGGATGCCAAACGGGGATAAGACTCCACCGCATTGGTGGGCATGAAGAGTTTCCTCTCCACCGAATCTGAAACGGCATCTGTTCCGGAGTACCTCACAAACGCAATATCATTGGTGAGAAGCCGAAATCGTGGATTCTTGAGAAGGGAAAAAAACAGCTCTGTTTTCTTCGTGCCCTTCGGTCCGATGAGGGCGATACCGCTGCCGTTGAAGTCGGCGATCATGCCCCGGACAGCGTGAACGCTGAACAGCCTCTCTGATAGATCCATGACGAGTCCCAAGGCGAGGCTTCTCAGCGGACCGTAGTTATCCGTATTGACAAGCACACCGGTCTTGGTATCGGTGTTGTAATAGGCGCGTGGCTCTCGGCCCGGAATGTTATCGACAGCGTAGATGATACCGTGGGGCTCGAGGTCTGCTTCAAGCTGAGCGGGATACCAGTTTTCCATCCAGAAGTCGTAGAGGTGAAAGGCGTTCGTCCGCAACTGGATGATGACACCATTGATGTTGGCATTCCATTCAAAGTAGTTTTCGTAGCTCAGGTGGGATTCCATCTCAGCGATCAGAGCCTCCCTCATCTGAACCGAGACAGCCGCGTCGACAGGAACTGACTTGCGGTGTTGGGTTACCGTGTTGGTCAGGCTTATGTGCTTCGCTTTCCTAGCTGTTTTCAGGTAGGAGAGGGATTCGATGATCCTGTCCATTGCCTTTTCCATGGTTTCCAGGGATGTTGCATAGGACATGCGGATGCAGTGATCCGCGCCGAAGGCATCTCCGGGGACTATGGCCACATGGGCTTCTTTAAGAAGGAAGTAAGCGAGGCCGTACGAGTTGCGGATACGGGCGTTGTTGAATTCCTTGTCATAAAACGCGGAAAAATTTGGGAAGAGATAAAAAGCCCCCTGTGGTTCAAAACAGGAGACATGAGGAATGGACCGGAGCCTAGTCAGAGCATAGTTCCTTCGCCTCTGGAATTCGGCGACCATTTTGGACAGCTCGTGTTGCGGTCCAGACAGGGCTTCCAAGCTAGCCTTCTGAGAAACTGAGCAGGGATTGGATGTGGTGTGGCTCTGGATTTTGGCCATCCCTTTGATGATGTCGGCAGGGCCCGCGGCAAAGCCGATCCTCCAGCCCGTCATGGAATAGGATTTAGAGACGCCATTGACAATGATCGTCTTATTCTTGATTTCCTCGCCCAGAGCGGCAAAGCTGACAAATCGGAAATCATCGTAGACAAGCTTGCTGTAGATTTCGTCGGCAATCACGTAGATGTCCTCTTCCCTAATCACATCTGCCAGCGCCTCAAGTTGATGCCGGGCATAGGCCGCTCCTGTGGGATTGGAGGGATTGTTGAGAATGAGGGCTTTCGTGGCGGGCGATATGACTGATTTTAGGTCTTCTGGCCTCATCAGAAACCCGTCCTCTTCTCTGGTCGGGACGATGACAGACTTACCCTTGGCAAGGGCCACAGAGTGCGGATAGGATACCCAGTAAGGCGCCGGAATGATGACCTCGTCCCCCTCGTCGATCAGAGCTTGGATCAGATGGTAGAGTGAACTCTTGGCGCCTGTTGAGACGATGATCTCGTTCATGTCGTATTCAAGGCCATAATCCTCTTTCACCCTGTTTATGATGGCTTCCTTGAGGGTTGGGATGCCGTCGTTCTGAGTGTATTTCGTGAAATTCTCTTCGATGGCTTTTATCCCCGCAGCCTTGACATTTTCCGGTGTGGGGAAATCTGGCTCGCCGACACTCAAGTCCAAAATGTCTAAGCCCGCAGCCTTCATGGCCTTGGCCTTTCCCGATACCTTGAGAGTGGGAGATTCGCCGATTTGATTTGCTTTTTCTGAAACCATGGTCAACCTTATTGGATATTAAATTAATCTTCGTCTTTGTCTTCGGTTTTGAACTTCTCCTGGAAATACTTCTTGATGTCCACGCCAGTCAGCGATTCAACGACTTCGGGCATTTGGGCCAACACATCGGCCACCTGCGAGGTGATTTTTGTCGCGCCGGTCCCCTTATCCCCGCCTATGAGAACGATTTTGTCGATTTTGGAGAGAGGCTCTGCAACCGCTTTGGCTAATTCAGGGAGGTTGTTGAGGTACATTTCAAGAATGGCAGCTTGATTGTATTGTTCACAGGCCTGAGCCCGTTTCATCATGGTTTCGGCTTGAGCCAATCCTTGCTGCCTGATCTTTTCCGCTTCGGCCAATCCTTCGAATTTGATGGCTTCCGCCTTTCCCTTCGCTTCAGACTGAATGCGAAACTCCTCCGCTTCAGCCTCCGCCTTTATCTGGTATTTGCGTGCGTCAGCCGGTTTAATCACATTGGATTCCAATTCCTTTTCCCGACGCTTGATTTCAAGTTCTTCGATCTTTATGGACTCTTGCTTCTCGATGAACTTCACTTTCCCTTCTTCTCTTTTGATGTCTTGATTAAGGCGAAATCTCTCCAATTCGTAAGCGTAATCGGCTTGGGCTTTCTTCTGATTGACATCGACTTGAGAGGCCGCTTTTTTGGCTTCGTTCTCCCACTGTGTCTTGGCAATGAGGGCTTCCGCGCTCAGACGGGCAATTTCTCCTTCCTTTCTGGCTTCGGATGATTTAATGATAGCTTCCTTTTCCGTCTCTGCCTCTGCTATGGCCGCATCACGCTTGGCAGCAGCGATATGTGGCTTGCCGAGGGCATCCAGGTAGCCCTGCGTATCACTGATTTCCCTGAGAGCAAAAGAGATGAGATTAAGTCCCAATCCTGCGAACTCAGCTTTGACCGATTGCATGACTTTTTCGGCAAAATCGTGTCTCCCCCTGTAGATATCTTCCACCGTCATCGTCCCGATGACGGCTCTCATCTTGCCGTCCAGTATGGTCGCAGAGACATCGCGGATACCCTCTCTTCCCGTTCCGAGGAATTGTTCAGAGGCAAGACGAATGGATTCATCATCCGAGTTGACCTTGACCTGTGCTGAGGCTTCGGCCATGATTGTAATCCCCCCAAAAGTCAAGACCTCAGGTGTCCTTATGCTCAGGTTTATGACGTCGATGGGCAGGATATTGACAGTCTCTAAAAAGGGCCAGACGAAGGTTCCTCCACCTAGACGGGTGCGATACCCGACTCTTCGCTTTGTTCCATCCGGTTCTGTAACAGCTCTTTTTCTTCCTCCCGAGATAATCAAGACTTCGTTTGGTCCTACTTTTCTGTACTGTTTGGATATAAGAAACGCTATGAGAACCAGAATGATGATTATTATGCCGATGACAATGAATGTGGAGAACATACTCATGGCGACCTCCTTGAGGGAAGACCTTAAAATTTCTTTAATAATAGTAAGTCTTTAAGCTTTTTTTCTCGGAAAAGTACATATTATATCTTAAATGCTTTCTTTTCAACAATCAATATTCGATAGGCGCATTTCCAAATCGAGGGTAACAGGCAAGGAAAAATGATGAGGGTTCTTCCATCTGTACCCGATAGTGATGGGCGGATCGGTCCAAGAGAAGTCCTTATCTGTGTGAGGCGCTTAGTGCCGGTGCTGGGGTCTTTACCGGACATCGATAATGATTTGTCTCATCCAGCTATCCATGTCGGTGGGCGTCGTCAAATATTATGAAATGATTCCCCGCTGAATTGACGGCAGTGATGCAGATATATGTTATGTTTGCCCCAGCTTTTCCCTAAAGTAGCGGATGGTCTTCAGCAGGCCTTCTTCCAGACTGACTTTCGGCTTCCAGTCAAGTTTGGCTTTAGCCTCGGATATTTCTGGGCATCTTCTTGGCGGATCATCCGGAGGCATGGGTTGGCTTGTGATTGTCGAAGAACTTTGAGTGAGTTGGATTATCATTTCTGCCAGTTCGAGGATCGTGTGTTCATCAGGATTCCCCAAGTTGACCGGCCCTACGAAGTCATCGGCCTCCATCATGGACGTCAGACCCGCGACTAAGTCAGACACATAGCAGAAGGACCGTGTTTGGGAGCCATCTCCGCAGATAGTGAGAGGCTGGGCTCTTAATGCCTGGACGATGAAATTGCTGATGACGCGCCCGTCATCGATGGCCATCCGAGGTCCGTAGGTGTTGAAGATTCTGACTATCTTTATGTCCACGTCGTTCTGGCGGTGGTAGTCCATCATCAGTGTTTCCGCTACTCTCTTTCCTTCGTCATAACAGCTCCGCGGTCCGATGGGATTGACGTTTCCCCAGTAATCTTCCGGTTGAGGGTGGACCCTCGGGGTTCCGTAGACCTCTGATGTCGATGCCAGAAGAATACGAGCTTTTGTTCGCTTGGCCAGGCCGAGCATGTTAATAGTTCCCATGACGTTTGTTTTGATCGTTTTGATAGCGTTGTACTGGTAGTGGATGGGGGAAGCAGGGCAGGCTAGGTGATAGATCTTGTCCACTTCCACGAGGATGGGGTTGATGATATCATGACGAATCAGCTCGAAAAAGGAATTCCGGGCAAGATGCCGTATGTTATCCTTGCTTCCGGAAAAGAAATTGTCAATGCATAAGATGTCCGCTCCCCTCTCGAGCAATGCGTCACAGAGATGACTGCCCAAAAACCCAGCACCCCCCGTGACCAAAATCCGTTTCATGTTTTCCTCCTTTGCTGTGCGTTGAGCGGCATCGGGTGGATGGGCTGGCTATCCATAGGCCATGAACATCAGACTCTTTTCTTTGAGGACCTCTTTCTGGGCCTGAATCAACTCCTTTATCCCCATATCAGCAAGCTTCAAGAGCGAGTTGAAATCCTTTCTTGTAAAGGGTTTTTTTTCGGCTGTTGCCTGAATTTCAACGATTTGACCGGAGTCTGTCTCCACAACATTCATGTCCACATCCGCGTTTGAGTCTTCTTTGTAATCCAGGTCAAGGAGCTTCTCGCCATCGACAACTCCAACGCTCACAGCGCTGACCAGTCCTTTGAGGGGCATTTGCCCGATCATGCCTTCATCCATCAATTTTTTCAGGCTTAGGGCCAATGCCACACAGGCCACGGTGATGGATGCCGTGCGGGTTCCCCCGTCGGCTTGGAGGACATCGCAGTCGAGGATTATGGTCCTTTCCGCCAGCACGTTGAGGTCAGTTACCGTCCGGAGGCACCGCCCTATAAGGCGCTGAATTTCCTGTGTCCTGCCAGAAAGTCGGCCCGGTGATCGCTCGCGAACGGTTCTTTTCTCTGTTGCCCGCGGGAGCATGGCGTATTCCGCTGTAACCCAACCAGATCCTGTTCCCTTCAGAAAAGCAGGAACCTTTTCGTCGACGGTGGCTGTGGCCACAACTCTGGTCTTTCCCATTTGAATAAGGGCTGAGCCATCGGCAAACTGGAGATAATCTGGAGTGATGGTCACCGGTCTGACTTTGTCGAACGCTCGGTTATTCTCCCTCATCGCATCCTTCATTGATCAGTAACAATAGTAGGAAATCTGTATTCAAGAATGATATAACACTCGGGTCGAAAGTTCAAATTTTTCCTGGCTAAATGAGAATTCTTCAATCTGCAATTCTAGCCATTGAGGAAAAAGCAGCAGCGAGTTTTTCTGTGCTTTAGCCGAAAGAGATGAGCAAAGAGGTAAAAAAGCAAGTCACAGGAGGTTTGAGTCACATGGAGGGCGTAAGGAGAGGGCTAGAGCGTGACCCAGTCCATATGAGTTGCGTAGGGTGGGTGGCGGGTCTATGACTAAAATGGGACAAGATCCGCCATTGTCATTCTTCCCGATCTTGTTGTTCATCAGGGATCGAAAGATGTGCCTCCGGCTCAACCGGGTCTTTTGGCTGGGTGCGCCAGCGATCATGAAACCAGAGCCAGTATTGCGGATTCTGCCCTATTTGATCTTCGATGGTTCGTGTGCAGGCCTGGGTGATGGCAGCGACATCTATCTCTCGGTTGCCTGACAGAGTGATCTGGAGAGGCTCCGAGAGTTGAAGATGGTAGGTCCGCGCAGGCGTCGGATAACAGAAACCAGGAATTATGGATGCCCCTGTCCTCAGGTGAAAGGTTGCCAATGCCGGAGTAGTTGCAGCCTCTTTTCCGAAAAAATCGACAAAGATAGCCTGTTCCCGCAGAACGTTCTGATCGATCAATATGGCCACGATATGATTATCTTTTAAGGAGCGAAGCGTTTCTCGAGCAGCTCGATTTTTGTAGATGACTCTGGCGCCCAAGCTGGCCCGGAGATTGTGGAGCTCTTTTTCGATAAACTCGTTATCCAAAGCTCTGGCGATTGCATCCACTTTTCCAAATCTTGCCAGCCCCGAAATCCCCATTTCCCAGCTGCCGTAATGCGCGGTGACGATCAGAGCTCCCTTGCCCCTTCTGAGTGCGTTCTCCAAATGCTTGCCCCCGCTAACCGTGAGCAGAGCGTCTCTTTTTTCTGAACAGAGAGTCATGAATTTGATGAGGTCCATGAGCATCTGTCCGAAATGCATGAACGATCTGCGCGCAATTTTTTTCCTGTCCCCGGGTGAGGACGAACCGCCTAAGGCTAGAGTTAAATTTTTCAGAGCCACATCCCTATGTCTCTTATCCAGAAGATAGAATATGAGCCCGAGAACGCGACCCCAGAAAAGAATCACTCTTCTCGGTAATATGGCAGCCTTGTATTTTATGATCAGAAAGACAAAATAGATCGTTTTTTGGAGAGGCCGGTTCATCACGATGACATCCCGTCCTTTCTTTGATTGACTTTCGCTCTACCGAAATGAGAAAGGATTAGCGCTTCAAAGGCATCTTCGATTTTTAACCCGATCTTCAGGTAGTAGGCTGGTCTGCTCTGAAACATCTCGAGATTCTTGACCTTTACCGCATCTTTCTCGGTCATCAAAAAGACATCAGCCTTATGAGCTCTAAACGCGTTGAGGAGTTTTTCCTGCGTGGCCAAAGGGTAGGCATGATGATCGGAGAAAGTTGAAAAGGCACATGGCTTGATTCCGAGGGTAGCCAGAAGTGTAAGGAACCGTTCAGGTCGGGCGATGCCACAGAAGGCAAGAATTCTCTGTGTTTTCAGCAGCGCCGTTTCGGCTTGAATCTGCCCGTCTAGGCGGAAAAATCCTCGGCATTCCACGGAATAGACATGAGTTTCCAGTCTAGGCAAGTTTTCGAAGCCCTTTGTGTTGACCTCCTTGGGAGTATTCTTCTTCAACAGGAGAATATCTGCCCGACTGAGAGACGATACGGGTTCTCTCAGGGGGATTTGTTTCTGAGGGCTGTGAAGAACAATATCGAGATCTCTGAAGAGTTTCCGATGCTGAAAACCGTCATCGAGGATGGCCACATCAAAACCCGATTGAGATGCTTTCTGACAGGATGACAGCCTGTTTTTGCCGACAAAGACTCCTGCTCTTGGGAAGTTTTGGGCAACCATGTAGGCCTCATCTCCGGAATCAGTCCAATCTCCGAGGATGTTCTTTCCGTCCGAAAGGATGCCTCCTTTGTTTTCCCACCTTCCTTTGTATCCGCGGGTCACCAAAGCAGGTTTCTGGCCGTGACTGAGGAGTGTTGTGATAACGGCCATAGCTAATGGTGTTTTTTCAGAGCCGCCAAAGGTGATGTTACCGATACTGATAACGGGGAGCGGCGCCTTTTTTGACCTGAAGAAATGAATTCTATAAAAAAGGTTTTTGAGCTGGCAACCCGCTTGGTAGACGAGAGAAAGGAAGGCGAGAAGGCTGTTCATTCATTGGGACTATACACCAATCATGTCCCTCTTTCAACCTTCTCCTGTGCTTGCAGCCTATGCAATCTCACCGAGTTATTATTCCGTCTCTGACCTTAAGGACCTGAGCAAGTTCTGTTCTCGCAGAGCCTTTATGAAAGCAAGAAAATTTTCAGTCAGTGTAGCCTTGGTTGTCGCCACGATCCTGTTTTTCAGTCTATCTTTAATAGCAAATTTCCAGAAAAAGGAATCCGTTCCGCTGCTCAGCTCTGAAATTCTGGATCGGCTTGAATGGCGATGTATCGGGCCGGCCAATATGGGGAGGCGAATGGATGATTTTGCCGTTGTCGAGGACGATCAGCACATCATTTATATGGCCACAGCCTCCGGCGGTATCTGGAAGACAACTAACAATGGAGTAACCTGGAACCCCCTGTTTGATGACCAGGTAACGAGCTCCATCGGTGATATAACGATTGCCCCTTCCAATCCAGATACTGTTTGGGTAGGCAGCGGAGAGCCCACTAATCGACAGAGCTCTTCATGGGAAAACGGAGTGTATAAATCTACCAATGGCGGCAAATCCTGGATAAATACGGGACTTCAAGATACTCATCATATCGGGCGGATTGTCGTCCATCCCTCGAATCCTGATATTGTCTATGTGGCTGCCCTGGGCCACCTATGGGGTCCGAACAAGGAAAGAGGTTTGTTCAAGACCTCCGATGGAGGCAAAACTTGGACCAACACCAATGCCCATTTCACCTCACAGTCCGAAGGAAATTTACTACGGAGGAAACAGGCTTTTCATCTCGAATGACAGCGGTGAAACGTGGCTTGCCTCCGAAGATTTGACAGCGGGGCAGGACCGCGAAAAACTGTCTCTGATGGGAGTTCTGCCAGACAAGAACACGCTCTCCCGGCATGACGGTATTGCCTATTACGGAGATATCACCACTATCTCCGAATCGCCACTCCAACCTGGGCTGCTCTTTGTGGAGACAGATGATGGCAATGTGCAGGTGTCGCGAGACGGCGGGGCTGTATGGACAAACGTGTCTGGAAGGCCTCAGACATTCCCAAGTTTACCTATGTGACACGTGGTGTGGTGGCCTCGCAGCATCAAGCCGCTGTGGCCTACGCCTGCTTCGATGGCCACAGGAACGATGATTTCAAGTCCTACGTCTACATGACGTCTGATTACGGCACAAGCTGGAAAGATATATCCAGCAATCTTCCTGAGGGGGAAACGGTCAACGTCATCCGGGAACATCACAGAAATCCGAATTTTCTTGTCGTCGGGAAGGAACGAGGGGCATATTTTTCTCTGGACAGAGGATAGAAATGGATTAAATTTCGAGGGAATTTCCCAACCGTTCCCGTCGAGGACATCGTGATCCATCCAAGAGAAAATGATCTGATTTTCGGCACACACGGAAGGAGTATCTGGGTTATGGATGACATTTCCCCTTTAGAGCAGCTTTCTGAAGAGATCCTGTACAGCCCGGCCTACCTGTTTGATATCCGACCGGCTACCGTCTTCAATCTCTTCAGCCACAAAGGGAACTTGGGGCACAAAGTGTTTGTGGCTCCCAACCCTCCCTTTGGAGCCATGATCAGCTATTTTATCAGAGAGGATGCCAAGGATATCAGGATCATCATCAAGGACGCCGAAGGCCACATCCTGCGAGAGCTCAAAGGGGCTAAAGAGGCCGGAATCAACATGGGTATTTGGAATATGAGATACAGCGTGACCGACACGGGCGGGGCAGAGCAACAGAGCCGTTATTTCAGAGCGTCCGGTCCCTTCGCCCTGCCCGGGGAATACCAGGTTGTCCTTAACGTGGGAGATCAGGAGATGGTCAAGTCTGTGCGAATTGAAGGAGATCCTCGTGTTGAAGTGGCGTTTGATGAGAGAAAAAAAAAGCAGGATACACTCCTGCGCATCCATAGCCATTTTCCTCTGATTGCGGCCGTACAGCGCCGTTCAGGTAAAATCAGCAAAGAAATCAGTGTTGTCAAGAGGGCCCTGAAGAACGCTGCCGATGTCCGGAAGATATTGCTTGGGGACCGGAGTTTAGGCTGGAGAGGAATGGCCTATTCTGTGAGAGGCCGCCTGTTTATGCTGTCCCGGTCCTTAAGCGGATTCACGGGAGCTCCCTCCGAAAGGCAAATCCTTCAACTTGACCGAGCTTCAACGGAACTGAATGATCTAATCCAGAGAATGAACAGGGTTATCGAAGAGGAGATTCCCGAGCTCAATCGACTTTTGAACGAAAACAATGTGCCTCACCTGTTTGCGGGAGAGCCCATTAAAAAGTGATTCCGTGTGCCCAATCCTTAAGAGGCTCGGTCAGTGTGGTCAGCTGTCTTTACTTCTATAGGACGTTACTTTATAATACAGGTCGATTTTCTGATATAGGAGGCTGAAGATGTGGAAAAAAGCATCTGTGGTTCTCGTCGCACTCATACTTCTGGTCTTGCCCTATGGCTGTAAGGAGCAAACTCAGGTTAAAGGTATCGATCTTGATGTGACCTTTGCCGAGGAAGAACTTTCCGATAATTTGATCACAGACATGACTCTGACTTGGAAAACCAGTGAGGAATTTGTCAAGATGAATCAGGACCTCCAGATTTATGTTCACTTCTGGCATAATGACAATCTTCTGTTCCAGGAGGACTATATTCCCGAGATCCCCACCACCCAATGGGAACCGAGCCAGGAATTCGTTCATACCAGGAGAATACACATCCCCCAATTTATCGATGAGTTCGATCCTGATTTCAAGGGTGACGAAACCTTAAAATTGACTGTGGGATTTTATTCCCCCTACGATCGAAGCGGAAAATCGAAGCAAGAGATTCTGACTCAGAAGCTCAAGGTTGTCCCTCCTCCGCTTGACACGCCCGAAATCATATATGAGGAGGGATGGTACAACCTGGAAATCAATCCGGACGCTTTTCTCAAACAGTGGCGGTGGACAGCCAAGGAAGCCCGGTGTATCATCGACAATCCCCATAGGGATGCCTTGCTGGTCATAAAAGGGGGTGTCAACCTTGAAGTACTCAAGGATCAAAAGGTATATTTCAAGATCAATGACTTGATTTTTGATGAATTTACCCCTGAAGAGAGTAGCTTTGAAAAGACTTACAACATAAAGAAAGAAATGCTTGGTGAGGGTGAGGAATTTTATCTGACAATCGGAACAAACAAGGTCTTTGTTCCTGCTGAAATCATGGCCAGCTCCGAAGACACGCGTGAGCTCGGTCTCCAAGTTTCCCTGGTCTATTTTCGCTAGTGAGGATTAATCGGAGCAGCTCTCCGAAGAGAGAGTACGCGCTATTTGTCCTGTTTTGAGATGGCCTCATCCCAATCTTTTTTGATTTCCGCCGCGTCTTGCTGCGCCTTTTGGAGCATTAGATAGGTTCGCGCAATCTCACTCTGAACCCGATCCTTTGGTATCATGTCGCCGGGATTGTTGTATTTTTGCCACAGGTCGTTCATTTTTTGCAGCAAAAGCTCAACACGCTCCTGAGCATGTTCATACTTCTGTTCTAAATGGGCAAGGTTGGCAGGCTCATCATTGACATCGTCTTCTTTTGGCTGAAGGTTCTCGGGCTTTTCCTGAGGGCTGGTCTTGGATTCTGGTTTTGCCTCTTCAGATTCGACCACTTGATCAGGGGGCACGGTTACACTTGGCGATTTCGTCCCTTTTTTCAGATCGGCGTTGGTCACCACCTTCGTGCTTTTATTCTTAATTTTGGCCCGCCGCTCCTTCTCTTTTTTCGCTACCTCGACAAGACTCTGTGAGGAGATAAAGGCGACGCAGATAAAAGGCATGATGAGTGTGACGATGAATTTTTTAGTGCCCATCGAGATAATCATAATGGAATCCGACAGACCATGTCAAATTGGGCCCGGCTAACTCTACGAGCTCGATAACTACGAAAAGAGGAGAGGGGGGCGAATCTCTCTGCGTTTTTGTCGGCGAGGATTTGATGAGTGTGTATCCATCTCTACTGAATCCATCTCGAGTGCCCCTACACAGGTCAGACGGATATACACTCGTCTTCACGAGGACTCCTGCCTTATGCGGCTCAAGTAGAGATCTCTCAGTGATTTGTGGAATTTTTCTGGGGGGTCACAGCGGTGCGGACAGAGATCCCCTGCTTATCAGATGTTATTTCGATGGCTCCATGAATATCGGTCCGATAGACCGTCGCTCCAATGCGTTCATACCTTTCAAGCACATCTGGATGGGGAAGGCCATACCAGTTTCCCTTTCCTACGGAAATGACGACGACTTCGGGTGACACCCTTTCTATGAATTCTGTCGAGCTTGACGAGATGCTAGCGTGATGGGGCGATTTCAGAACAGTGGAATCAACAGGTGTGCTGTTGTTCAGGATTTTTAGCTCCATCTCCCTTTCAATATCTCCGGTGAGAAGAACCGAATCCTGGCCATAGGAGATGCGCAAGACCAGAGATTGATTGTTGTGGACTTTGCGCTTGATTGGCTCTCTTTCGGCGGGGTGCAGAACTAGAATGTGCGCCCCGCCGATTGAGGTTGTGTGGCCTTTAAATACTTTTTTTCTGGCAACCCGAGATGAGAGGGAGTCCATGAGTTGGCGGTGCGAATCGCTATCTAGAGGAGTAAAGCTTTCCCAGTAATTTTCGATTTTAAAATTTCGGGCAACGGCTTTGAGGCCGTTCATATGATCCGGATGGGCGTGAGTGAGGACCAGATAGTCGATTTTTTTGAAGCCTTTGCGCCACAAAAAGGGAGAAATGACTTTTTCTCCGACGTCAAAGGTATTACTCTGAGTGCCGCCCCCGTCGACAAGCATCTTCGTTTTACCAGGGAATTCAATCAGTATGGAGTCCCCTTGACCGACATCGATAAAGGTAACCCTGAGATTTTTTGTGCGGGATGAGAAGGGATAGGTGACCAGGATCAAAAAGAAGACAAAAAAACAGAAGGAGAGTACCCATCGCTGTTTTTTGTCTTTCCAGGGAATGAGGAAGAGGGCAAGGCAGATGAAATAAGCTGCTATTGTCCATAGGTGAGGGGTAGGAATTCTGAAAGATAGCACAGGGATGAAATCGAGGACTTGCGAGGAATGACGAAGGAGATCCGCGAGGAAATTCAGAACATGAACCAGCTGTTTTGTAAGAAAATCGCTCACTAGGGCCAGAGGCATAAAGAGATACCCGAGCGCCATGATTGCTGCCACTAAAGGAATTGCAGCATAGTTGAGAAGCAAGGCCGAGAAGGTAATGCGGTTGAAGGCAAAGGCGACGATGGGGAGAACACCGAGCTGAGCAGTCAGGGAAAGTGCCAGAACTTCGCTGAATCTCAGAGGCAGCCGCGGCAGTCTTTTGATGATTCGGGGATAGAAAAGGATGATGGCGAAGGTGGCCGCAAAAGTCAACTGAAATCCCACAGTCGCCAGGTTGAAGGGATTGATGATGAGCAGGAGAAAGGCGCTGAATGATATGGTGTTGATGAGGTTAACATCCCGCCAGATGAGTTTTCCGATGAGGAAGGCGATAGCCATTATAGTCGCTCGGGCGACCGATGGTCTTCCCTCGACGAGCAAAGCAAAAAAGATCAGGATGACAATGAGTAAGGAGAATGACGTTCGTTCGGAAATTCTAAACAGCCGAAAAAGGGAAAAAAGAAGGAAGGAGATAATGGCAATGTGCGCCCCGGATATGGCAAAAAGGTGAAATATCCCCGCTTCTTGGAGAGATCGCAAGAGGGTATCCGGGATTCGTCTACGCTCTCCCAACAGGAGGGCCTCTAAGATGGCTCCTTGAGGAGAGAGTTTTCCCTCGTCTGATGAAAAGTGTTCTTCAATCTTTTTCTGAAAACTTTGGCGGACTGTGGAAATGAAACGCAGCGGAGATAGTCGATTCCGCGGTTCGAGCTTTTCCACCAAAAGCAGGCTTTTGGTATGGGCGAGCCTGTGAATATTTTGGCTTTTAAGGTGTTTTTCAAGCAGAGAAGGGGAAAAATTCTGAAATCCTGCGGAGGATGACAATTTGGCGGACACCTTAATCTTATCGTGAACTATCCAATCGGGATAGGTGGGAAATTCTGAGGAATGTGGCACAGTCACTCTCAGCTTGCCTTTGAGTTTTTGGGCTTTGCCCCGGATGACGGCCTGATCGATCTTCAAGTACAGGTAGTCACTCTCCATTCCCCGCGAAGGTGACCGGTATACCGTGCCGTAAAAGTCATGATAGGCATCACTTGTCAATTGATGCAGATTATTCTTTTCGTAGTTCCTCTCCGCATGCGTGAATAAGGAAATTCCGAGGAAAAAAACCGCAATCAAGACAGACAGGAGGGATAACTTGTATCTGTCTAAAAGGAAAAAGAACCAGCTGAAAAGGAGCAGGACCAATAATGGAACAAGTCCTATCGTCAGACTGACAGGGATTAGCGAGGAGACTGCGATACCCGCTGTCAATGCCAGAGCGATGTAGAGAAAGGGGAAGGCCATGGCTTTCGTTATCTTGGTGTATCGTCGATCCGGCTTTGGTGCTCGAGGGATTTGAGGAGAAGATGAGACATGATCTTGATTCCCAACGGAATGCTTCTCTCATCTGGATTGAAATAGGGGCTGTGAAGGGGGGCCATGCTCGATTTTCCAGGCGGTTTGACGCCCAAAAAAAAGAAAAACCCCGGAATTTTTTCACAATAATAAGCAAAATCCTCGGATACCATAAGAGGAGCTACTCGCTCTACGGAATGTTCTCCAACGACTTCGACGAGGGTGGGCAGCATGATTTCTGCCAGTTCTGGGTGATTGTAGACTGGCGGAGGACCTTCACTGTAGTCAAAGGCATAATCAGCACCGAAAGATCGGGTGATACCGCTCACGATGTCTTCCATCAAGCGAAGGATTTTTTTGCGGTTGAAATCGCTGAGTGTTCGAATCGTACCTTCGAGGCGGACTTCATCGGCAATGATGTTCGAGCGGGTTCCTCCCTCTATCTTTCCCACAGATATGACTGCTGGATCAGACGCATCGAGGTTCCGGCTCACGATAGTCTGGATGCTCAAAACAACCTGAGAGGCCAGGGTGATGGCATCCAGGCCTTCGTGGGGCCTTGCGGCATGGGCACTTTTTCCTTTGATCACAATTTTGAACGAGGTGGGGCTGGCCATGATGGGGCCCGATCCATACTGGACGCGCCCCACGTCAACCGGCATCACATGAAACCCAAAAATAGCCCGGAGAGGGGGATTGTCCAGAACTCCCTCTTTGATCATCAGAAAAGCGCCACCCTCCTCGTCCTGAGGCGGCCCTTCTTCGGCGGGCTGAAAAATAAACTTGATGTTTCCCTTAAGTCTATCCTTAAGAGAATGCATGACCATGGCTGTTCCCAGAACAACCGTTGTGTGGATATCATGGCCGCAGGCATGCATAATCCCTGGGTTCAATGATTTGAAGGGGATATCGTTTAGCTCCTGAAGGGGTAGCGCGTCCATATCGGCCCTGCATCCGATGGTGATTCCTGGATGTTCTCCACGAAGCAGAGCCGTAACTCCTGTCTTGGCCACTTGAGTCTGGACCTCCAGCCCCAGAGACAGGAGCTTGGATGCCACGAGTTTTGCGGTTGCGTACTCCCGGTTTCCGAGTTCAGGATTCATATGGATGAAACGCCTGGTTTTGATGAGTTCAGCTTTCAGTCGAGCGATTTCCTGATCGATGAGCTGCCCGGTAGGCTTATCAGCAGGGAGGACAAAGATCACCAGTGGCAGAAGGCAGGACAGAGTTACTACTGCTTTTCGAAACCGAATCCTCATCATAGAGCTATCTTAGATTTGCCTTCTCCTAAAGTCAATAAATTGAGCAATAAAGTTCGCTTATCAATTTCCCAGATCTCCCAAAACGAGAAAGTTGAGCTCTTCTTCCCCCTAAGCACAGAGCGCGATCGATCCAGTAAAAAGAGTAAAAAGGGTGCTTGGATGGCACAGGTATGCACCCTAGGAAAGAGGAGCGGATCGGTAAAGGACGAGTTGCTGTTCATTTGAGAGGCACTTTGAGCGGTGGGCTTCGGCGCCAATGAATAGTGGCTCGTCCATTAACAGTTGCCTTACGTATCGTGCATCCTCTTATTTGGGTATGCTTCCAGCGAAAAATCAGATCCACGGTTTATCCTTCGATTCGAAGATGGAATCGTTCAGAAAAGATAACGGTGGTTAGAGACTGATATTCTCAGTGTAGACACCGTAAGATTCTTGGAGAACAGCCGTAATTTCTCCCAGTGTGGCTAGAGATTTAACCGCTTCTATCATGGGAGGAAGAAGATTATGCTCGGCTTTGACAGCATCCCTGAGCGCCTGGAGACATTTGTCCACACTCTGGCTGTCTCTCGTTAGCCTGAGTCTCCGGAGCTTTTCCTTCTGATTCGTTTCAATTTCGGCAGGAGGGTAGTAGAGGTCGAAATTCACTTTTTCTTGATCTTGGGAATAGGCATTGAGCCCGACGATGATTTGCTCCTTATTTTCAACCATTCTCTGATAGGCATAGGCACTTTCTTGAATTTCCCTTTGGACATATCCTTTCTCGATCGCCCTGAGCATTCCTCCCATCGAATCGATTTTTTCGAGATATTCTTGAACTTTCTCTTCGATGGCGTTCGTCAGACTTTCGATGTAGTAAGAACCTCCTAAAGGATCGACGGTATCGACGGTACCGCTTTCGTGGGCGATAATCTGCTGGGTGCGCAAGGCAATCTGAACAGATTCTTCACTGGGCAAGGCGAGAGCTTCATCGCGAGAGTTGGTGTGAAGGGATTGCGTTCCTCCCAAAACAGCGGCCAGCGCTTGCAGAGTGACTCGAATAACGTTATTTTCCGGCTCTTGAGCCACAAGCGTGACCCCGCTCGTCTGTGTATGGAACCGCAGTTTCCAGGAAAGAGGATTCTTGGCTCGAAAGGTTTCCCTCATGATGTGCGCCCAGAGGCGTCTGGCCGCCCGGAATTTAGCGACTTCTTCAAACAGATTGTTGTGCGCGGCAAAAAAGAAGGACAGACGTGGGGCAAACGTGTCCACATCCATTCCCGCCTTGATGGCCTCAAGTGTATAGGTGATGGCGTTGGCCAGAGTGAAGGCAATTTCCTGAACAGCCGTTGCTCCCGCTTCACGAATGTGATATCCGCTTATGCTGATGGTGTTCCATTGGGGGACATGTTTCTGACAGAATGCCAGGATATCGGTGGTGATCTTCAAGGAGGGTCTGGGCGGAAAGATATAAGTGCCCCGGGCGATATATTCCTTTAAAAGGTCATTTTGGATTGTTCCTGTTAGCTTTGTCCATTCAACACCTGTCCGTTCTGCCAGGGCGAGGTACATGGCCAGGAGGATTGAAGCCGTTGAATTGATCGTCATGGAGACGGACACCTGATCTAATGGAATTTTGTGAAACAGTGCGGCCATGTCTTCAAGAGAATCTATGGCCACACCTACTTTTCCCACTTCTCCTCTAGCAAGGGAATGATCCGAATCCAAACCCAGTTGCGTTGGGAGATCGAAGGCAACACTCAATCCCGTTTGGCCCTGCGACAGGAGAAATCGGTATCTCCTGTTGGACTCTTCGGCCGTGGCGAATCCGGCATACTGACGCATTGTCCAGTATCTGGAGCGGTACATTGAAGGATAGACTCCACGGACAAAGGGGTAATCCCCGGGCAGTCCAATATCTTCCTGGGGTTTCAAATTGACCAGGTCTTTATCGGTGTAGACACGATGGATTTCTATATCTGACAGGGTAAGAAACCTGTCTTTCCTCTCTTTAGCCATTTTTTTCCCTATCTATCAGAACCTTCCTGCCCGTCGAGCTGTCCGTCAACTCTTCAAATCCCCAAAATGCATTCTTCGTTAGGAAGTGAATCCCTTGTACATCATCATTCCCGTGTATTGACCTCGCGTTCCCAAATCTTCTTCAATTTCTAGGAGCCTGTTGTACTTGGCGATGCGCTCGCTTCGGCTCAACGAGCCGGTCTTGATCTGGCCCGCATTTAACGCCACACTCAGATCAGCGATAAAAGTATCCTCCGTTTCACCCGAACGGTGGGAAATAACGGTCGTATAGCTCTTGGCTTGCGCCATTTGGACTGTTTGGACCGTCTCCGTGAGGGTTCCTATCTGATTGAGTTTGATGAGGATGGAATTTCCGACACCCTCCTCTATCCCTTTTTGAAGGCGGTCTTGATTGGTGACGAATATATCGTCTCCCACCAGCTGAATGGTTTTGCCGAAAACTTCCGTCATGGTTTTCCAGCTCTCCCAGTCATCTTCGGCAAAACCATCTTCGATGGATACTATAGGATAATTTTCAACTAAATTCTGGTAGAAGGCGATCATTTCTGAGGTGTTTTTCTTAGAACCGTCCGATTTTTTGAAGAAATACTTTTGATCTGCATAGAATTCTGAAGCGGCCACATCCAGGGCAAGAAATATATCCTTCCCGGGCTTGTAACCAGCACTCTGGATACTCTCCATGATCAGTTCGAGAGCTTCCTCATTGGATTTAAGATTTGGAGCGAACCCTCCTTCATCTCCAACGGCTGTGCTCAGCCCTCTCACCTTAAGGTTCTTTTTGAGGTGATGGAATACTTCCGCAGCTGACCTGATGGCATCGGAGAAGGTGGATATCCCTGCCGGAACGACCATGAATTCCTGAATGTCCATGTTGTTATCGGCGTGTGACCCACCGTTCAGTATATTGACCATTGGTGTGGGAAGGAGATAGGTATTCTGTCGCCTGAGGTAGGCGTAGAGAGGCTGCTTCATGGCTTTTGAGGCAGCCTGGGCAACGGCAAGTGACACGGACAGAATGGCGTTTGCACCCAGATTTGACTTGGACGATGTTCCGTCCAACTTGATGAGTCGGTTGTCTATATCCTCCTGCTGACAAGCGTCACGACCTATGATCTCGGGTGCGATGACGTTGTGGACATTGGACACAGCCTTAAGGACACCTCTACCAAGGTAGCGGGACGCATTGCCGTCTCTCAATTCGAGAGCCTCGTGTGCACCAGTTGATGCCCCCGAGGGCACGGAGGATGTGCCCTCCTCGCCAGATTTCAGCCGGACTTTTGTGCTGATAGTTGGATTGCCTCTCGAATCGAGAACTTCCCTTGATCTAATATCCGTAATCGCAGTTTTGAGCATGACAGTTTCCTCCTCTGGTCAAATTTGGACGGATGGTTAGGGATAGAGTGGATGAAGCCGGGTGAAGTTCTCTTTGTTAGCTTGGCTCTTCCTCCTTGGCTGGAACTTCAGCTGCCTTGGAAGCGATCTCTTTCTTCTTTTTTTCCACAAATTCTTTGATAGAATCGATCCCTTCGTGTGTTTTCTCCTTGACGACTTTTATTCCTTTTTCAGCTTCTTTGGCAATTTTATCATAGCTTTCCTTTGCTTTTTCCCCTGTTTTTGCTGCCGTATCTCCGATTTTCTTCCGAGTCTCTTCGCCACTGGCGGGCGCAAAAAGGATACCAAGGATAAAACCTGTTGCTGTTCCGAGAAGGAAGGAGATGGTGATGTCGACGATACCGGAATCTCTATTTGCCATTTTTTTCCTCCTTTCGCTTTTTCAGAAGCCGCCAGCCTAGCCGGAACAGAGGGTAAAGAATGGGCCAATACCTTGCGCTTGGCCTGATGATTCTCACAGTGAGCAATGCCGCCATTTCGGATATGTTCACGGCTGTCTGCTTGCTCGCCTCAATAACACCGCCTAGGTCGTCAATTCGGGTGTTTATTCTTCCGCTCGTCTCCTGAAGGCTTCTGACCAGCGAATTTATTTCGACCAATGTCTTTTCGCCCTCTCTGGCTGTATTCCGAAACTGCTTGAGAAAGAGAACGAGGTAAGTCACAGCCACAACAATGGCGATAGTGATGACCAAAAAAAGGAATTGGTTCAAAGTTAATGTCATCTTACTTATTAGATAAAGTAATCGAGCGGCTTTGTCAAATGAATTGCAGTTTCAGGCCCCAAACCGCAGTTATTAATCTCTATTTATAGAGCACTTTATTCAGATCTTCCAGGTCATATTCCTTCTCAATTTTGGCCAGAATAGGGGGGTAGTCTGTTTCCTCTTTGGCATCCACGGCTATTTCCCACTCCTGGAAGGGCGGGGCAGCGATGAACCTAGGGCTTTTTCGTGATAATCTGTTTATCCCCTTGAGAGCCTGCCAGTGAGTGATCATCACCAGGGCTAATACGCCGAAGAAGATGTTCGGACCCGGGAGAAGAGCCATAAGTCCGGTCACAGGAAGAAGAATGGATTCGCCTATGAGGAGGATTGTGTGCTTGGTTCTCTGTTTTTGGATAAAGAGGAAAAATCGCCGCTTTATTTTCTTCTCTGTCAATCGTCCCGAGTGATGAATGAGAATCGTTTCCTCTTCCAATTTTCGTACTCTTGAAAAAGCTTGTTCTTGAGCCATGATTCGCTTGGGCAGGAGCATAAGTTTTTTCTTCGCTTTAATCCAGAGCTCTTCTGGCCGGGTTAATTTAACTTGGATGTTTTGAACGGGCTCAGAAGAAAAAAACCTGTACGTTCGCCGATAATCCTGTGTGAAGAAGAACCGCATGATTGTGCCCTATTTTAGCACTACGGGAAAAAAGAAGAAACAGTTTGGCTTAAGTTGTGGCTAGCTTGACAATTCCAGGGCATACCTCTATATTTTTCTCAATGATTTTTGAGGCATGAGTGATTGGATCGCAATGAGAGAAGACTACGATTTCAACCAAATCGAAACGAAATGGCAGCAAATTTGGGCTGAGCGGAAGGCCTTTGAAGCCACCGAGGATCCCGGGAAAGAGAAGTACTATTGTCTGGAGATGTATCCCTATCCTTCCGGGCGTGTCCATATGGGACACATCCGCAATTTTTCTATTGTCGATGTGATCTCCCGGTTCAAGTTCATGAAGGGCCTGAACGTCCTGCATCCGATTGGTTGGGATGCCTTTGGCATGCCGGCCGAGAATGCCGCCATTCAGGAGGGAGTGCATCCTCGGAAATGGACCCTGAACAACATCGCCCATATGAAAAGACAATTAAAGCGCATGGGCTACAGCTATGATTGGTCCAGAGAAGTGACGACTTGTCTGCCCGAATACTACAAATGGAACCAGTGGATATTCCTGAAAATGCTGGAAAGAGGTCTGGCGTTCAGAAAGAAGAGCTGGATCAATTTCTGTCCTGAGTGCCAGACGGTTCTGGCTAACGAGCAAGTGGTTGGGGATGGATGCTGGAGATGCGAGACCCCCGTAGAGCAGAAGGAGATGGAACAGTGGTTTCTGAAGATCACGGACTATGCCGAGGAACTCCTCTCTGGGCACGAGCAGCTCAAAAAGTGGCCCGAGCATGTATTGACCATGCAGAAGAACTGGATTGGGAAAAGTACCGGTGCTCATGCCCGGTTTCCAGTCGTGGGGATGGAACGAACCATTGAGGTCTTCACCACCAGAGCCGATACATTTTACGGGGCGACCTTCATGGTCCTCTCTCCCGAGCATCCGCTCTGCCCAGAGTTGATTGACGATTTGCCCAACAGGGAAAAGCTCCAAGTGTGGATCAAGAAGGCGATCGCCGCGCAGCGGCTCAAGAAGGATCCTGGTGAAGGGGATAAAGAAGGAATCGATACGGGAAAAAAGGCCATCAATCCCTATAACGGTGAAGAGATTCCTATCTGGATATCCGGTTATGTGCTGATGGAGTATGGCACGGGCGCCATCATGGCTGTCCCTGCTCATGATCAGCGGGATTTCCAGTTTGCCAAGAAGTATGGCCTGACGATCAAAGAAGTCATCGTGCCCGAAGGTCAAGAAGGTTCCAAAGAACTGGAGGACGCCTTCGAAGGATATGGGCGAGTTGTCAATTCCGGAGATTTTTCAGGACTCTCAAGCAAGGAAGCCATGGACAAAATGGCTCAGTATGCCCAAGATAAAGGCTTTGGCCGCAAGAGCACGATCTTTCGTCTTCGTGATTGGGGAATATCTCGACAACGGTACTGGGGAACGCCCATTCCCGTTGTCTATTGTGAAAAATGCGGTCCGGTGGGAGTCCCCTATGCTGATCTTCCCGTCAAGCTGCCTCCAGATGTCGAATTCAGGGACGGGGAAGGTTCACCCCTGGAAAATAATGCAGCTTTTGTCGATACGACCTGTCCGAAATGTCAATCGAAGGCCCGTCGTGAGACAGACACCATGGATACGTTCATAGACTCCTCATGGTACTATTTTCGCTACTGTTCTCCTCAGGTGGAGAGACGTCCTTTTGACCGGAAGCCCGTGGATTACTGGCTTCCTGTCGATATTTATATTGGAGGCATAGAGCATGCGATTCTACATCTCATCTATGCCCGTTTTTTTTGCAAAGTGTTGCGTGATCTTGGGTTGACGGCAGTGGATGAGCCATTCCCTCATTATTTCAGTCAGGGCATGGTAACCAAAGATGGAGCTAAGATGTCCAAATCCAAAGGCAATGTCGTCGATCCGGACGACATGATTGCTGAATATGGCGCTGATAGTTTGAGGCTCTTCATCCTGTTTGCCTCGCCGCCAGAGAAGGAATTCATATGGGGAGAGAAAGGCATCGAAGGATGCTCCCGTTTCTTGAACCGGCTGTGGATATTTTTCAAGGATAATATGGATCTTTTCTTCGATGACTCACTCCCCGGACTTGTGGAGAGTGAGGTGAAAGCCAACCCTCTGTTGGTCAAGATGCACCAGACCATAAAAAAAGTGACAGATGATATCGACAAAAGATTTCACCTCAATACGGCAGTCAGCTCAATTATGGAATTTTTTAACCTGCTCAGGAAAGAGTCGCCACAACTCAGAAAGGAAATCCAAAGCCGGTCCCTGCTCAAAGAGGCCATGGTGAAAATAGTTCTTCTTCTATCTCCTTTTGCCCCCCATATATGCGAAGAAATCTGGGAAAAGATGGGGAGCGAAACTCTGCTGGCCCGCTCACCTTGGCCGGATTATGATCCTGAGCTCGCACAGGAAGAAACAGTGACCATTGTGATTCAAATAAACGGGAAGCTTCGAGACAGGATTGACGTCGAGAGAGACATGCCTGATGAGCAAGTGAAGAAGACAGCTTTAAACTTAGATCGTGTGCAGTCCTTCGTCGGTGAAAATGAGATTCGAAAAGTCATCTATATCAAGAACAAATTGGTCAATATTGTCATCTAGGGGAGAAACATGAAAAAAGCGGCCGCGATAGCTTGTGTGTGTTTGCTGGCCCTGCAATGTGGGTATCATCTGAGCGGTACAGGAAGCTCACTCCCCTCGCATATATCGACAGTCAGCATCCCCATGTTCAAGAACATGACAACGCGCTTCGAGCTTGACCGCAAACTGACGCAGGGGGTTATCAATGAATTGGTTGCGCGGGGCAAAGTAGAGGTGGGAGGCAATGAGGAGACAGCCGATGCCACGCTTATCGGAGAGATAAGATCTTTTCAAGTGGTCCCCATCGCCTTCTCGCAGGAAGCTTCAGCCGATCGATACAATATCATCATCGTTGCCAACATCGTGATGCGGGACAACGTGAATAAAAAAGTCATCTATGCGAATCCCAGCCTTGTCTTTCAGCAAGAGTATGATGTGCCCGAGGGGTCTGATTTTGAATCTGTTGAGTCTGAGGCCATTGACGTCGTAGCCGAGAAGTTTGCCCGCAGTCTTGTGAGTACTATCCTAGAGGGATTTTAGAGAGATGGGAGGATATCCTATCCCTGAAGATTTTGGCGAAGAAGCGCTCGCGCCGTGTTATTTTTTCTTTGGCGAAGAGGTCTTCCTGGCTCATGAATTCTTGGAGAGAGTGAAGAAGATTCTGATTTCTCCGGATAGTCAGGATTTTAACCTAGAAAAGCTGAGTCGCGAAGAGCACTCCTGGGCAGACGTGATCGATCTTGCCCGAACCCTGCCGTTCCTGTTCTCGACGAAACGGATAATTGTGGTCGAGCTGACTCGCAAAAAGGATGAATCTCTAAATTCTGCAGAAAAAAGAATTCTCAGCGACTATTTTTCGTCCCTCCCTAATCAAACTGTGCTTATCATCATTTTTCACGGCAAAGTTAGCCGAAAGACTCCAATCGTGAGATTTTTTTCCTCTCTTCCCTCTTCCGTGGTCCGTTTGGAAGAGCTCAAAGTGTTGCGCGGGAGGGACCTTTTTTCCTGGATAGAAGGAAAGTTCCAGTCAGAGGGAAAAACCATAACCATTGAGGCCCAGAAGCGGATTGTGGAAATCATAGGGAATGACCTGGGCCGTTTGAACAGTGAGATCGCAAAGATCAGTACTTTCCTTGATGATAAGAATCTAGTTGAATTGGACGATATCAATGAGGTCTCTGGTTGGTTTAAATCATTCACTGAGTGGGAAATGCTGGATAGCTTGGAGAGCGGTGATTACGAGCAGTGCCTTCGAGTCCTGGAGAATCTGTTCAGCGAAGGCACGCGACCCGAATATATTCTGGGTCTCTTTGCCCGATTCTTCCGGGATGTATTTATGGCCAAAGTATGGGTGATGGAAAAGCAAAAAGAGAAGAAAGAGATTTTCAAGGAATTGAAACCACAGATTCAGGAGAAATTTGGCTCTTTCTACACAACCAAATTTCGACAGTTCTTTTCCCTTGTGGATGGATTGAGCCGGCCGGAGTTGACCCATGTATTGGAAGAGTTGGAAAAGATTGACCTGAAATTCAAAACGTCGGATCAGTCACTCCAAACGATGCTTGAGGGATTTCTCTTCAAATACGCCCAGCTTAGGCAGAGAAAAAGACACGTCCCTCTGAAATCGTAACCTCACAATATAATTAAAAACGGGATGGAGCGTTTGTATTCAGTCTGCGAGGGTTATTTTGATGTAGAAGAACTGATCATCTCGACTTGCCGGCTTAACCGCGATTTGTATCTATTCCCAGTGTTTTCGTGTATCGTTCCCTTCTTGATCGACCGATCTATGACAGAAAATGTCTGAGGGAGGAGTTTCTGCACCTCTTCGCTGTTTTTATTTTCGATGGCTGTTCTCAATTTTTTCATTTGAGAACGGAGGATGGATTTATTTCGTTTATTGATAGCGTTCCGCCGCAGATTTCGTCTCCACTGTCGTTTAACCGAATTATGCTGAGCCATATATCTCTCCTACAAGAAAAATGTATGATAGGATATCTCAACGTGTCTGTCAACTCTTGGGACGTTGAGAGATCCAATTCCGACAAAGGTACACAAAGAAGAGGAGGGAGCGAATCATGATGCGTTATCGACGAGGGTTGGTCCGGGAGCCGATATCGGCCTGGGCCAAAGATCCCCCCATCCTCCGCTATACGGTTAAGGCAGATATGGGATCGCTACTGCCGTGCTGCCAACTCAAGGCTGATCGAAAAAAGGAAACGCGCTCATTTGAGTTCACAATCAAGGAAGCGGTGTTTATTCGTGGAATTTCGGCTTTAGATTTGATATTCTTGAAACGCAGATTATGCAAGAAACTCAGGACCGGAGACTCTTACGATCGACATTTGCCGTCTCCGCACCCACCGTCCTCAGCAGGATACTCGGATACATCAGGGACATGCTTCAGGCGTTTTACCTGGGGACGAGTGGCAGCGCAGATGCCTTCACCATTGCCTACGTCATACCCAATTTGCTGCGGCGTTTAACCGGAGAGGGCGCCTTGACAGCGGCCTTCATTCCCATCTTCACCGATATAAAAGAAAAAGAGAAAAGGGAGAAATTGTGGAGGTTCGCTAACATCTTCTTCATCGATATGACGGTAATCATGGCCGCCTTGGCCATTCTGGGAATTATTCTTGCCCCTCTTATTGTCAAAGTGATCGCCCCGGGATTCAGTGAGGTCGCCGGGAAGACAGGCCTGACTGTTGTGCTGACCAGGATCATGTTTCCCTATATATTCCTGGTTAGCCTGGCTGCTCTTGTCATGGCCATCCTGAATTCCTTCCAGAGGTTTTTTGTCCCGGCGTTCACTCCGGTTCTGTTCAACCTCGCCATTATTCTGGCCGCTGTGCTGTTTGCTCAAAAATCAGATGAGCCTGCTGTTGTCTTTGCTTTCGGTGTCGTGGCCGGCGGTGTCCTTCAGCTTGCGTTCCAGATCCCATTTCTTTGGAAGCAGGGCATGCGATTTGTGCCTGAATTGAATTTTCGTCATCCGGCGGTTCGGAAGGTGGCAAAGCTCATGGTCCCCGGAATTTTTGGCGTCGGAATTTCACAGATCAACTTTGCGCTCAGTCGAATAATCGCCTCTTTTTTAGAAGAGGGGAGCGTATCATCCCTTTATTATGCCTCTCGAGTCCAAGAATTGACGCTGGGCATTTTTGCCATCGCCCTGTCCATCACGCTTCTTCCTGCTTTTTCTGAACTTGCGGCGCGCCAGAACATCGAGGGCATGAAGAGGACGCTTGTTTTCGCCTTCAAGCTGATATTCTTTGTGACTTTCCCCGCAGCAGCCGGGCTTCTGGTGTTGAACCGCCCCATCATTCAAGTCCTCTATGAACGAGGTGTTTTCGATGCCCAATCAACGGCTATGAGCGCCTCTTGCCTTCTCTTTTTTTCTTTGAGTCTGCCCTTTATCTCCGGAGTAAAGATTCTTGCCCCTGCCTTTTATTCCCTCAAAGACACCAAAACTCCCGTGGTCATCGCTTTTTTTGTCATGATTGCCTACATTGGCCTCTCTCTGGTGTTGATGCGCCCGTTGCGGGTGGGAGGTATCGCTCTCGCTTTATCCCTGTCCTCGATACTGAACTTTTTCTTGCTCTTTTTTCTGTTGGAAAAAAAAGTGGGAAGGGTCAAAAGAGGCGAGATAGTCATTTCCGCTTTGAAGTGTATCTTGAATTCCCTCGTCATGGGAGGCCTTATCTGGTTTTCAATGAGCCATTTCGACTTTGAATCGCTGAATTTCAGTAGACAGATTGGGCTTTTATTGGGAGTCATTGTGGGAGGCATTCTCGTCTATGTTCTGTTGAATGTTCTCTTTAACCAGGAGGATCTGAAGCGCGTTCGGAATGCTTTTTCACGGACTAAAATTATGAAGGATTGACAACAGGGATGAAAGTCGTTCTGCAAAGAGTCAAAAGGGCATCGGTTACAGTCAAGAAGAAGATAATCGGGGAGATAGGTCCAGGGCTATGTCTTCTTGTGGGCATTGAAAAGGGCGATTCGGAAGGAGATGCGTTGTTTATAGCGCGGAAAATTGTGGAACTGAGAATTTTCCCAGATGCCCAGGACAAAATGAATCTGTCTCTGAGTGACATGGGAGGAGAAGTTCTTGCAGTATCCCAGTTCACTCTGGCCGGCTCATTAAAGAAAGGAAGACGCCCCAGCTTTGATAAGGCAGAACTCCCTGTTCGAGCCCGAGAGCTTTTTGATTACTTCGTTGATTGTGTGCGAGAGAGGGGCATTCCTGTTCAAACCGGTGAATTTGCAGAAGTGATGGATGTCGCCCTCGTGAACGACGGGCCGGTGACATTTATTTTAGAGTCTCACAAATTCTCTGACTCTTAAAAAACGCCAATAGCTTTTATGGCTGATCCATATTAGGTGAATCTGATCTGGCTCACCTTCCGGATCGCTTCTTCGACCGAAGCCCTTACGAATTGATTCCTGTCCTTTGAGAGTTTAAAAAGCAGCGATAACGATTCCTTCCCTCCAATATCTCCCAGCGCAGAAGCAACCGCCCTTCGCACTTCTACGTTGGGCTCTGTGAGGAGAGCCCTGAAATGGATCAAAACGCTTTTATCTCCTTTGAGCCCCAGGATCTTCAGGGCTGAACTTTTCACATACCAGAGAGGATGGGAGAGCTTATTGACAACCAGCTCCAGATCCAAGTTTCCCCTATTGCTCAGTTCTTGAGTGATCAATTTGCGAATTTCTTCGTTTGGATCATCCAAAGAATCGAGGAGAACCTCACTCGCCCAGGAATCTTTGAGAGAGGTTATTGTTTCAATCAGCGTCCGTCTTTTCTGTTTGTCCTTGACCGCCCTTATTTTTCTCAGTGCAGATCTGTAGTGACGTCTGTCTTCCTTCGACTTGGATGTGGTCATCTACAAGCCCTTTCCTCTCTGGCCATCTGAAGGCTAATATAATATCAAAATTGGGCTCAATTGTCTGTCATATTTCCTCGCGCGCAGGCACGGATCTCATTCCCAAATGGGTGATTTTACAAATACGTTTCTCCCGGGATCTCGGTAGCGGCGCGTGGCAAAAATATGCGATTTAGGCAGGAGCGGACCTCGATTTATCCGAGGCCCATGAGGAGGGTGGCGGGATCTTCGCCGCAGACAGGCCAAGGCTCGCGGAATCAACTCTCAGACCAGATCGAGAATATGGCCCATCTTTTCCTTTTTGGTCTTGAGGTATCTGAGGTTGGTTTCACAGGGAGGAATCTCTATAGGCACACGCTCCACAATCTCCAGCCCATAGCCGGAAAGGCCGATGTATTTGCGTGGATTATTGGTGATGAGCCGCAGCTTGTTCACGCCCAGCGCTACCAAGATTTGGGCTCCTATGCCATAGTCCCTGTGGTCGGGCTGAAAACCGAGCTGTTGATTGGCTTCGACTGTGTCCACACCGTGATCCTGGATAGCATAGGCCTTGATTTTATTTATGAGGCCTATTCCTCTGCCTTCGTGGTTGAGTATATAGAGAATGACGCCTTTGCCTTCATCTTCAATCAGTTGCATAGCCTGATGCAACTGGGCACCGCAATCACAACGGGACGATGCCAGAGTGTCTCCTGTTAAACATTGAGAATGAGCTCTGACAAGAGTTGGCTCATCATGATTGATCTCTCCCTTGACAAGAACGATGTGGTGCTCCTTGTGGATTGTGTCCGCATACACCATGATTTTGAAATGTCCGTGCTTTGTCGGCAAATCTGCCTCTTCGATCTTTTTGACCAGCGTCTCGTTTCTCATCCTGTATTTGATCAGGTCTGCAATGGTGAGGATGGGAATATCAAAGGTTTGACTGAATGCCTCTAGCTGAGGCATGCGGGCCATTGTGCCATCCTCGTTCATTATTTCACAGATGACTCCGGCTGGCCTCAGGCCGGCCATGCGTGAGATGTCCACTGCCGCTTCAGTCTGTCCAGATCTCTCCAGCACACCCCCATCCAGGGCTCTGAGGGGGAATATATGGCCGGGACGGGCGAGGTCTGAGGGCTTTGTATCGAGGTCCACCGCCGTTAAGATTGTCTGGGCACGGTCATAGGCAGAGATGCCTGTGGTGACACCATTTTTAGCGTCGATGGAGACAGTGAAGGCTGTTTGGAACTGGGCTGTGTTTTCAGAGACCATTAAGGGCAAGTCCAGTTCTTTGAGTCGCTCTTCAGTTAGAGGCAAGCAGATAAGTCCTCGACCATACTTGGCCATGAAATTGATGATATCGGCAGTGACTTTCTCGGCAGCGACCATGAGGTCACCTTCATTTTCTCTGTCTTCGTCATCCACGATGATAATCAGCTTGCCTGATTTTACGGCTTGTAGGGCCTCTTCGACTGTAGCCACTTTCGGTTTTCTTTGCATCACGCATGCACCTTTAGCGCTTTTTTGAGAAACCCCAATTATACACGTATTTGCCGATTATGTCACTTTCGATGTTGACTTCATCACCCGCTTTGAGGTCATTTAAGTTGGTGTCCCTCAGAGTAAGAGGGATGATCTCCACCTCGAACGAGTACTGCCCCAGGTCGGCCACTGTCAGGCTGACGCCGTTCAACGCGACCGATCCTTTGGGCACAAAGTAGGGCTTAAATTCAGGCTGCAGAGAAATGGTCAGCCTCTTGCCGTCTCCGCGATTGATGATTTTGAGAACTTTGCCTTTTCCGTCCACATGTCCCGTAACAAGATGGCCACTCAGAAGTGTGGCCAGCGTCAGCGGGAGTTCCAGATTCAAGCGTTCTCTTGGGCGCAATACGCCCAATGTGGTCTGTTTGAGGGTCTCTTCAGCCAGGTTGAAATACAGTGTGTCTTTTTCTTTTTTAACAAGGCTGAGGCAAACCCCGTTTATGGCAAGGCTTTCTCCTAGGGCAATAAGGCTGGCCACTGAAGGCGCCACGATGCCAATCTCGTGTTTGCCGCTTCTGTAACCCCTAAAAGTTCCTGTGTGTTTGATAATTCCTGTAAACATCAGAAGTACCCCTCAATGATGACCTCGTCTCCAATCTGGAAGGACCGGGCCTGCTTCAGGCAGAGTGCGTCTTTGACATAGCGAACACCGCAGCCTTCGTACAGAGAGAGCGCGTCTTTTCCTCCGATTAACTTTGGCGATAAGGCCACTAAAATTTTGTCTGCCAGTTTATTCTCGAGGACTGAGGAGATGAGAAGACTACCTCCCTCTACTAATACGCTGGATACTTCCAATCTTCCCAGCCAAATGAGAATGTCTTTGATTTTGAGTCGGGAACCCTTCCCGGATAGGGGAATGACGGTGACACCTTTGTGTCTCAAGACATCCGCCTTTTTCAGTGAAGAATTCTGAGAGGTAAAAATGCATACATCTCCTTTGGAAAGTGTGTCGAGCATCCGTGACTGGAGAGGAAAACGCAGCTTTGAATCGAGAACTGCACGAACAAGCCGCTTCCCCCTCCAATTGCGATGGCGAACGGTCAGAAGAGGATCGTCTTTGAGAACGGTATTGATTCCGACCATTATGGCATCATGTTCTCCGCGCAGGAGGTGGGTGTATTCCCGAACTGGCGCTGAGGATATCCATTGAGAGCTGCCTGATTTTGTGGCTATCTTGCCATCCAAACTGGCCGCGGCCTTCACTGTTACGAAGGGAATTCTCTCTTTTATATACTTGTAATAGCTTTCGTTCAACCTTCGATTTTTTTCGGCGAGAAGCCCGACGCTCACATCGATCCCTCTTTTTTGCATAGCCAAGATTCCCTTTTTGTTGACTAATGGATTTGGATCGAGGCTAGAGACAACGACTCTTTTAAGACCGGCTTGAAGTATGGCGTCGATACAGGGTGGTGTTCGGCCCCAATGAATGCAGGGCTCCAGCGTGATGTAGGCTGTGCCGTTTTGGGATTTTTGCCCCGCTCTATGTAGAGCGACGATCTCTGCGTGCGGTTTCCCTGGCCTTTCATGGTATCCATGGCCTACGATGACATCTCTTCTGACGAGGACTGCCCCGACGAAAGGATTCGGGCTGGCCCACCCTTTGGCGCGCTCGGCTAATCCGTAGGCCATTTCCATGTAGGCAATATCTTTTAGCATTGTCATGAAAGCAGGGCATCTGCGAATTCTGCGGGAGAAAAGGGAAGCATATCTTTTTCATCCTCGCCCACACCAAGGAATTTGATGGGGAGTCTCAATTCATCAACTATACTGAGAACGCTCCCTCCTTTGGCTGTTCCATCCAATTTTGTCAGGAAAATGCCCGTCAACCCAGAGAACTTTAAAAATTCTTTGGCCTGGACGAGTGCGTTTTGTCCTATGGTCGCGTCCAGAACCAGGAGGCTTTCATGAGGAGCGCCTTCAATTTCGCGGGAGATAATCCGTTTTATCTTCTCCAGCTCATTCATGAGGTTGACGTTGGTGTGTATCCTCCCTGCTGTATCGATCAGCAAAAGTTGATGTTTGCGGGCCTTGAAGGATTGGATGGCGTCATAGACAACTGAAGCCGGATCAGCCCCGTACTGTCCTCTGACGACGGGAACACCCAGCTTCTTCCCCCAGAGCGAGAGCTGTTCCGGGGCAGCGGCCCGGAATGTGTCAGCAGCCACCATGAGAGCGCTTTTTCCCTTCAAGGTGTAATGATAGGCCAATTTGGCCAGCGATGTTGTCTTTCCCCCTCCATTGACTCCGACCATCATGATCACCGACTGCGAATTGTCCAAATGGACTTCAACAGGATATTGGGAAAGGATCTGGATGATCTCCTCTTTCAAGAGTGCATTGATATCAAGAAAAGAGTCGGACTTTTTGCTCTTTTCGCGAATGGATGTGATAATTTTATCAGTTGAATGAATTCCCATGTCTGCGAGAATCATGATCTCCATCAGTTCATCGAGTATTTCCTCTCGGCTTTTTTCGCTCCGCAGGAATTCCTGAAGCCTTTCCTTCAAGACTTCTCGCGTTTTTATCAGTTTTTCTTTAAGGTTTCCGAGCATGTTCTAATCATTATATTTTTGCCCCATTCAAAATTCAACCATAGTTTTATTGAGGATTTGAAATGATTGTGCTAAGGTTACACTCTTATGAAAGATGCCATTTGGATGCTGCATCCGAGTCGTGATGAGGCCAACAGACTCTCGCTTGAGCTGGGAATTCCGAATACCATTGCCCAAATCCTGGTGAACCGTAAAATCAATGATCCCGATGAGGCTCACCGGTTCCTTTTCGGCACCCTGGATCACCTCCACAATCCTTTCGCAATGGAAGGCATGAGGGAGGCCACGGTGAGGATTCGGGAGGCTATCAACTCTGGAGAAAAGATAGTGATTTTCGGAGATTACGATGTGGATGGCATTCTTTCTGTTGTTTCACTGAGCAAAGCCCTCCAGTCCATGGGAGCAGAAGTGGAGTATTTTATTCCCGATAGGCTCAAACAGGGATACGGGATAAAAGAGGAGTACATCGATGTCGTTTTGAAAAAAAGGGCGTCACTGGTGATAAGCGTTGACTGCGGGATAAAAGCTGTGGGTTTCGTCGAGAAAGCAAGAGAGCACAGTATTGATGTGATCATTACCGATCATCACCAGCCAGGGTCAAATCTTCCTCAGGCCTATGCTACGCTCAATCCTGTGTTGGCCTCCTCGGGATATCCGGATAGAGATTTGGCGGGCATAGGTGTCGTATTCAAACTGATCCAGGCTTTGCTGGAAGAGGATAAAAAATCCAATGTCGTTCCCCACTACCTCAAGCTGGTTTCGATCGGGACCATCGCTGATGTGGCTAGGTTGAAGGGGGAAAACAGGATTATGGTCAAGTACGGCTTGAGTGCCCTCGAAAACGTGTCCAATATCGGCTTGAAGAGTTTGTTGGAGAGCTGCGGTTTAAAGGGGAAAAAGATCACGGTGGGAGATGTCGGATTCCGGATGGGGCCACGCATCAACGCCGCAGGACGATTGGGCCTCACGGACCTAGCTGTCCAACTCTTTTTTTCCGAATCGGAAGAGGAGAGCCATGATCTAGTGCGACACCTGGATAAGTTGAATTCGGAGAGGCAAAAGATTGAGGAAAAAATCCTGAATCAATCTGTAAATCAGATTAAAAGCAGCGCCCTTAATGAAAGATACAAACTCCTGATACTCGGGTGTGAAGAATGGCATCGAGGGGTTATCGGGATCGTGGCCTCTCGGCTTAAAGACCTTTTCCATCAGCCCGTCATTCTTTTTTCTTACAGGGAAGGCAAAGCCTTTGGCTCAGGGAGAAGCATCAAGGAGTTCTCTCTCATCGATTGCCTGGAACACAGTCGCAAGCATCTCCTGAATTACGGGGGACACATCTTGGCCGTTGGATGCGAGTTGATGAGGGACAACATGATGAACTTCAAGACGTCCGTCAATGTTTTCTCTGAACAACGAATCAGAGAGGAGGACTTAAAACGGAAAATTCCCATAGATGTCCAGATCCAATTCAATGACCTCAACGCGAGTTTTTTGGATTACTTATCGATGCTATCTCCCTTTGGCATAGGTAATCCGAGGCCTGTTTTTTTAACTAGAGGAGCTGAGGTGATTGGGGAACCCAGGAAACTCAACGGGAAGCACAGCAAGTTTTTACTCAGACAAAACTCAAAAATTTTTGAAGCTCTTGGCTGGGGAAAAGGAGAGTGGGCGGATATGATTCGTGCAGGAGATTGGGTTGATTTAGCCTACTCTCTCCAGTATTCCCAATACAGGGGAGAGGAGCGGTTGAACCTCTCTATTGAAGACATCAAGCAAAGATAGAGTGAGATTCTATCTGTCCGAGTCGTAGCTTCGCCCACCCAATGCGGCGCAGATGGGCAGACTCACACCCTCGTTAGTCCGGTCATCGTTTTTCGCCCAAAACAGGCGGAATGCCTCTCTAACCGTCCTAATCATCTGCGGCTTTGGGGGGTATGGATTTCTGACTGTTCGGCCTAGCTCCTCGATTTGTCCTTAACGGACTGTGACTCGCATCGCTCTGAGACAGCCCCCACTGTGATGCAGATGGACTGGGCTCCCTTAAATCGCTGGCCCACATCACCGAATGAGGATCCGGAAGATGGAGTTCTGTTGGATTTGTCCTTGGGGATGCCTTCGAAAGAAACAAGACAGCTCTGAGAAAATCCTTTATAATAATAACTAAGTCCGGAGACGCACGCAAACAGAGTTATTTCGCTCCCGAAAATGGCCTTTGATTTGAGGATTAAACAGAAAACATGAAGATCGTCAAAATTCTGAAAACACTTGTACTGCTGGTGTTTTTAGCTGTGATGGCTTTGATTGTTTTTAATCTGGTTAATAACTCTGGTCAGCGGCTCAAAGTGGCTCAAACGCCGGAAGAAAGAGATCTTCAAAAGATCGACAAGAAGGAGAAAGTCGAATTTTTCGAAGCAAGGGGAGAGAAAGGGAATCTCCAGATAAAGGCAGACAGGCACTATCTGGGAGAAGATGAGAACTATCATCTCGAGGGAAAAGTCGAGATCGTTTTCTTGGATAAAAGTGAGGGAGAGGATATCTACCTCTACGGTGATGAAGTCATTTATGACTCGGAGTGGTCACGGTTTCGATTTCGAGATAAGTCCATAGTCAAATTCAAGGATTTAAAACTCGATGTCACTTCCTTGGAATACAATGCGGATAAAAAGGCTTTTAAAAGTGATTATCCGGTGTCATTCACATCCGATAAGCTGGCGGGAGCAGGCCAGAGAATGACGTATTTACAAAAGTTGAGGAAACTGAAACTCGAAGGAAAGGTTCACCTGGAGTTGACCACGGACCTGAGCCCTACAACACCCGTTATTTTCGAAGGGGATAAATTTGAATTTTCAAAAAAAGGGAAACAGGGGAAATTACTCGGAGATGTGAGGGTGAAACATGGAAAAAGTTGGGTCACAGCCGAGGCCGCGGACTTTCAATTGACGGGAAAAGCTGAGAACATTAAATTCATGCATTTCACCGGAGGCGTGGACGCTGTGCTCTATGCTCAACACACAGAAGAGGGCTCCGAGCAGGCTGAAACAGCCCTCCATCTCTACAGGGAAAAGCGAGAGGCCAAGGCTGAAGAGATCACAATTCATGGCATTCCTGATCTGCCTCAAATCCGTCATGTCCTGGGGAAAGGGAACTGTGTCTTCACTTTTTATTCTGATTCGGGCCTTATGACTCAGATCGTGGCTGATTCGATTGAATTCATGTTGAACAGGAAGGGGAAAATGTCTCAGTTCAATGCCTTGGGAAAGGCCCGGCTAAGCGAGGTGGACAGTGAAGCAGTGCCCATGAGGACGATTATGGGTGAAGAGATGGTCGTGAAAAAACATTCTGACATACTCGATATCCGGGGAGGGAAAGGAGGAAAGGCCGCACTAGAGACGCCTGATTCTGAAATCAAGGCACAAGAAATCAAAATCGAGCTGAACAACAATAATCTTGAGGCCAACGGAGATGTGAAAGCCATTTTTACGCGGGAGAGAGAAGAGAGCCGTCCGGTCGGATTTTTTTCTGTTGATCAGCCCGTTTTCATCACGACCCAGAGCATGAGATATTTTGAAGCCCAGAAACGTTTTCTCTTTAGTGGAGGGAACAAGCTGTGGCAACAAAAACAAATGCTGTTCACCGAAGAGTTGAGTTTCAACGAGGAAACAGGGAATGTGACCGCGAAGGAAAAAGTCCGAGCTCTTTTTCCTTATGCGGCAGAGGAGGGGGAAGAGGAAATTGTGGAAGTTGTTTCGGAGAATATGTATTTTGATGCAGATAAACAGCTGGCTCAATACGAAGGCAATAGCTTGTTAACGGTAAAGGATATCCGATTGCGGGCACAGTCCATATTCGTTCACTTGAGTGAAGAGGGCGGAGGAATGACGAAAATCACGGCTTTGGAAAATGTTGTGATCGTCCAGGACCAGAACCAGGGACGCGGCGAAAAGGCTGTATTCAACGTAAAAAAGGACATCATTGTTCTCACAGGAAATCCTGTTCTGATAGCCAAAGACCAGGGGAAAACGGAGGGGACCAAATTGACTTTTTACATAGCCGATGGTAAAATCGTCGTTGAAAATAAAGACCGAGTAAGATCGGTAACAGTCATAAAATCGTGAAGCATGAACAATCATCTGGAAGCAGTAGGGCTAGAAAAGAACTATCGTAGTAAAAAGGTTGTTGACGATGTTTCCATCGAAGTCGGAAAAGGAGAAATTGTCGGCCTCTTAGGGCCTAATGGGGCCGGGAAAACGACCACATTCTCTATGATTCTCGGTCTTGTTCCTCACGATTCAGGGAGGGTGTTCCTCGATGGGGAAAACATCACTCCTCTTCCTATGTATGTCAGAGCTCGCAAGGGCCTGTGCCTTCTTCCTCAGGAGCCCTCTGCGTTCAGGAAGTTGAGCGTAGGAGACAACCTCTTGTCAGTACGGGAGATGATGGGAAGTGCCTCTTCCCTATCAAAGAGCGAAATCTACGAGATCCTCGATGAATTTGGGCTGGGAGATCTCATCAGAGCCAAGGCCTTCACACTCTCGGGGGGGGAGAGACGTCGCCTGGAGATAGCTCGGGCTCTGATCACCAATCCAGAATACATCCTCTTGGATGAGCCCTTTACCGGCATAGATCCTTTGGCTATACAGGATCTTCAAGAGATCATTCTTTCTTTGAAAAAGAGATGGTTGGGATTGCTCATCACTGATCACAGCGTAAGAGAGACGCTTAAGATTGCGGACAGAGCCTACATCATCGATAAGGGGAAAATTTTGATGGAGGGAAGCCCTCAGGAATTGATATCATCTGAAGATGTCCAACGAAGCTATCTGGGCAAAAACTTCGGCTTGGAGTGAATTAGACTTTTGATTGAGGAAAAGACAAGATGGTGGTAATGAAGCAGCAGCTCCATCAGAAGCAAGTCCAACGGCTCATTCTCGCGCCTGCCTTGCAGCAGGCTATTAAACTCTTGCCTTTAACCAACATGGAACTGATCGAGATTATCGACTCAGAGCTCTCTCAAAATCCGATGCTGGAGATTGAGGAAGAAACTATGGATGTCAAGTCCGAGGGTGATAAGCCAAAGGAGGAACTTGAAAGGGATAAAAAGCAGGAAAAGACAGAGGAGGTTTTGAGCAGCGAAGAGGAGAGAGAATCTGGGAAGACGGAGGACGATAGAGATTACGAATCCTACTTCAACGAGTACTATGACAACACAATGCGGACCTATTTTGTGGAAAAAAGGGAAGCCCCCTCTCTGGAGAACTTTGTATCAAAAACTGTGTCTCTTTGGGATCATCTGGAATGGCAGGCAAACCTGACTTTTTTTGATGAGACAGATAAGAAAATCGCTAATTACATTATAGGCAACATTAATGAAGACGGCTATCTGACAGTTTCCGTTGAAGATGTTGCCGCCACCAATGATGTCTTTCCCGAGAGGGTGGAGGCCGTACGGGAAAAGATACTGCGGTTTGATCCCGTCGGGATCGGAAGCTTGAATCTTAAAGAAGCACTCTTGGCTCAAATGGAGTATTTCGGCATCCAAGATGCCATCACAAAAAAGATAGTCTTAGACTACCTTCCACTTCTGGAAAAATCTGATTTCTCCCAGCTGTCGAAAGCGCTAAACATCTCTCTTGCTGCCATTAAATCACATATCGATGCCATAAAAGGGCTTGATCCAGCCCCAGGGAGAAAATACAGTCAGGAAAAAACCTTTTACGTTGTCCCGGATATCATTGTCAGAAACGAAGATGATGAACTCAAGATAATTCTGAATGATGAAGGGATGCCGCGTCTGCGCATAAACAGTTTTTACAAAAAAATGCTGACACAGATGCCGAAGGATGAATCCGAGACGAGTCGCTTTCTGAAGGATCGGATGAAAAAAGCTTTCTGGTTTTTACGTAGCCTAAACCAGCGCAATCAGACAATTTACAAAGTGGCTGAATACATTGTCGACAAACAGAAGGACTTCATTGAGAAGGGGATGGATTACCTCAAACCGTTGACTCTGATTGAGCTTGCCCAGGAGATAGGCGTCCATGAGTCTACGGTGGGTCGAGTCGTTGCCAACAAGCACATCATGACTTCGAGGGGTGTTTTCCCTCTCAAATATTTTTTTCACAAATCTTTGTCCGGAGATTTTGGTGAAGAGATTTCTTCTCTGCGGGTGAAAGAGAGGATCAGGAAGCTGGTGGAGCAGGAGGACAAAAAGAGTCCGTTGAGCGATATTGAAATTGGAGAAATTCTGGCCAAAGAGAACTTCAAGATCGCCAGGAGAACGGTGGCGAAATACAGGAAACAGCTCCGTATTGCTCCCTCTCACATTAGAAAAAGACAGTATTGGATGGAGGAGTCCGAATGAACATCAATTACACAGCCAGACACACCACCATAACCCCTGAAATAAAAAAGCACTGTGAACGAAGACTGAAATCCATTGAGAAGCTGCTGGGTTATCCTGTGGAAGCCGATCTGATGTTGTCGGTTGAAAAATACAGACACAAAGCCGAGATCCTTATCAAGGTCAAAGGGGCCACCTTGAACACGACGGAAGAGACTCATGATATGTTCAGTTCTCTAGGTTTAGCCTTCGACCGGATTGAGAAGAGAGTCAAAAAGGAGAGGGAGAAACAGAGGGAACGGAAGAGAAGAAAAAGTAAAGAAATTGGCCTCCCTCCCACTGTCGCTGGCGATGAAGAAAAGAGGGCACGCGTTTTCAGGAGCAGAGATTTTACTCTCAAGCCTATGTCTGTAGAGGAAGCGCTTGTTCAGTTCGAATCGAGCAACAGAGAGGTTTTTGTCTTCAGGAAGTTTGATTCGGAGAAGTGGGCAGTTCTGTACAGGAGCAAAGACGGCAACTTTGGTTTAGTTGAACCCGAATAAACATCGCATCAGAGAGTAAAAGTGAGAGTATACAATCTGTTATCGCCGGAGATGGTGATCCTGGAGCTGGAGTCGGTCACTAGAGATGAAGTCATCAACGAGATGGTTGGTTTTCTTAAAAAAAGGAATAAAATCGGCAAAGAAAGGGAATTAACCGAGAAGCTCCTGCAGAGGGAGGACCTTGGGAGTACAGCCATTGGGGACGGTGTGGCCATTCCCCACTGCAAGATGAAGGGGCTTAAGAATCCGCTTGTCATGCTGAGCATCTCCAGGAAAGGCGTTGATTTCCAATCTCTGGACGGAGAGCCTTCCCATCTCTTTTTTTTAGTCGTTTCCTGTCCGGATAACCCCAGCGTGAACCTCCAGATATTAGCCGCCATCGCTCAGCTTGTGCGCAAAGCCGAGGGAGTGAAAGAGAGAATCATGGAAGCTGGGAATGTCCAGGATGTTCTCGAGGTTATTCGGAATGAAGAGGATAAATTGAATGCTTAACTGGAGAATTTATTCCTGAAAGTCAGAAATTTCTTCCTTAAAAACCAGGATCTTCTCGAGCTTAAAGCTGTAACCCAGACAATTGGATTTTCGCGTGAAATAATTCCCTTTTCTGAGAACGATGATCTATTTCCTATTCAAGTATGGGGGAAGAGGGAATCCCGTTTTCTAGAAAAATTGACGGCACCAGACCAAAGAAAATTCTTGCGGGAAAAGGCGAAATCCGGAGTTGTTATCATCCTTTTTGCAGGAGGCTATTCTTTTCCATCTTCTGTTGTGGAAGAGGCTAAAAAAAAGAAAATTGCCCTGGCGACATCCCCCTTTCCTCGAAAAAAATGCCGGCGTGTTGTCAGGAGGTTTGGCCATGCTTCGTGGGGCAGAGTTATTCCCGGAGGGCTTCTGGAGATCTTTGGCATGGGGGTTCTTATTTTAGGGGACAGCGGTGTGGGCAAAAGCGAGAGCGCCTTAGAACTCGTCTCCAGAGGACATCGTTTTGTTTCTGATGATGTGACCAAATGCTGGATTTCGAAGGGGAGGCTGATGGGAGAAGCTCCGAACATAAGCCGCCATTTCATGGAAATCCGAGGTTTGGGAATTATCAATATCCTGGAAATTTTCGGATCTCAGGCAATATGTCCCCAGGTAGAAATCAAGCTGGTCATCAAACTGCAGAGATGGAAAGAAGGCAAGCAATATGATAGGATGGGATTAAATTTCCCTCGCAAATTTGATGTTTTTGGTGTTAGAGTGCCTCAATTGAGAATACCCGTCGCCCCAGGGAGAAACCTCTCTAATTTGATCGAAGTAGCCTGTAGAGTCCATGCTTTGAGAGAACAAGGCTACAACGCTCCTGAGGAAATCGAGAAAAGGCTTGATCGAGCCCTTTCGAATAAAAAAGACGGGAAGTCGAGTACACCTTGAAAGATAAGAGGTTTTTGATCATCACCGGCCTTTCTGGTTCTGGTAAAACATGTGTCAGCCGTTTTCTGGAGGACCTGGGTTATTACTGCATTGATAACCTGCCTGCCAAATTGATTCCGACCTTTGTTGATCTTTGGATGAGAGAAGAATTCAAGATCGAAAAAGTTGCTCTTGTCGTCGATATCCGCGAAGAAGGATTCAGGAGTGAATTTCCAAATGTGCTCACGTCTATTCGAAAAGAAATATCACCCCGAATGATATTTCTGGATGCTGCTGATGAGACTATCGTAAAGAGGTTCAGTGAAAGCCGACGTCCCCACCCTATGGCTCCTAGAAAATCTCTCGTTGAAAGCGTGGCTCTGGAGCGGGAGAGTCTAGCTGAAATCAAAAACATGGCGGACGAGGTCATAGACACGACGCTGTTGAGTATTCATGATTTAAAGAAAATCTTGACAAGCCGGTTCGGCCGGAGAAAAACGCAAAGGATGCAGGTGGTTATAGTCAGCTTCGGCTACAAATATGGAATTCCGGTAGACTCCGATCTTGTTTTTGACACGCGGTTCCTTCCCAATCCCTTTTACATTGATGCTTTGAGAAGTAAAACGGGGCGAAGCAAAGCCGTAAAAGATTATGTGCTTCAATCGGAGGGTGCGAAAAAATATCTTTCCGAACTTTTTCAGTTTGTCAGTTATTTGATGCCTCACTTTGTTGAAGAGGGAAAGAGCACTCTCACTATTGCACTGGGCTGTACCGGCGGGAAACATCGCTCTGTAGTTCTGGCTGAATCCCTGAAGCAGCATCTAAGGGAAAAGAAGTATAGCGTGAGGCTTAACCATCGCGACATCTTCAAATAACTATTCACGAGCTGATATCACTCCATCTTCTTCGTTACGGCCCATTCGAAGTGGAAGACCACGTCTTCATAGGCCGACGCCTCCTATCTGCAGCAGTTTCAACTTGTGATTAGCTCCTGTAATATAGAAATCCATCATCATTAGAAATGAATTTCTTGGGTTGAAATATAATTTACGGGGGCAAAGCCGACTGGTTTCAAAACGGTTGATTAAAGGATAAGAAATGTGCAAAGATATTAAGGTCAATGGAGTTAGGCAAAAAGAGGCCGAGAGGAATTGGTCAAGAAGGAGCGACGTAATTGATTGGCGGAATCATCGTCTCCCACGGGAAGCTTGCTGAAGAACTTCTGAATGCCTTGACTATTATCCTGGGCGAGACTGTCAACATTGAATCCATATCCATAGGGTGGTATGACGATGTGGAGGAGTCGAAGAAGAAGATTAACGAGAGCTTGAAAAGAGTGAACCAGAAGAATGGAGTAGTCATTTTCACGGATATGTTCGGAGGAACTCCTTCCAATTTGAGTTTTAGTTTTTTAAAGGACAATCAGGTTGAGATCATTACGGGTGTGAACCTTCCCATGCTGATCAAATTTGCCTCACTCCAGCGAAGCAACAATCTGACGGAAGTGGCCAGAAAAGTAGTTGAACAGGGGCAAAAAAACATCCATTTGGCCAGTGCCCTGTTGCGCTCCAAAAGTTGATTCAGTCTGGATTCAATGATCAAGAAAGAGATCACCATAAAGAATAAACTGGGTATGCACGCCAGGGCCGCCGTCAAATTCATGAACCTGGCCAATCGTTTTGTCTCGTCGGTCCGGATTGAGAAAGACGGGAATGAAATAGACGGCAAAAGTATCCTGGGTATTCTGACTCTAGCTGCGGTTCAAGGATCTCGAATCACCCTCAAGATTTCAGGGAAGGATGAAAAGCAGGCGCTCGAGGCTTTGGTTGCCCTTATCGAAGGGAAATTCCATGAGAGAGAATAGATAATAATGGATTACTTCAGGTTCAGGGGAATTGGCGTCTCTCCCGGCATATCGATCGGAGAGGCCTTTCTCACCCAAAGAATTGTTTTTTCCTCAAGAAAGGAGGCAATCAATCCGGATCAGGTTAAGGAAGAAATCCTCCGTTTGAAAAATGCGTTTCAACGCACCAAGGCGCAACTGACACAGATAAAAAACAAAGTGCGTGAAAATGTTGGACAAGAGCATTCGTTCATCTTTGATGCGCACCTTCTTATACTGGGAGATAAATCTCTGTATCCCAAATTGGCAGCAATCGTCAAAGAAGAGCTAGTGCGAGCTGAGTGGGCTCTTTCTCGAGTTCATGAACAATACATATTGCAGTTTGAGTCGATTGCAGATGAATATTTTAGGCAGAGAAAATTTGATGTCACCGACGTGCTGTCGCGAATATACAAAAACTTGGAGCCTCTCGAACACAAGAAGAGGCAGGATGACAAAGACAGAATCCTTGTGGGGCATGAACTGCTTCCATCCGAGGCAGCACTGCTTTTAAGCCAGGGGAATGTGCTTGCGGTAGCACTCGACATGGGAGGGCAAACCTCACATACGGCCATCCTGGCGCGTTCATTGAATATCCCTGCAGTCATGGGCCTCAGGAATATCACCCAGGATGTGAAAAACGGAGATGTGTTGATCGTTGACGGCACCGATGGAGAGGTTATCGTCAATCCGCCTTTGGCCATTCAAAAAGAGTTTATAAGCAAGAAAAAAAGGTATGATGACTACCGATGTGAGCTCAAAAAAACAGCCAGACTCAAGTCACTAACTCTTGATGGAAAGGTCTTCTCTCCCATGGCCAATATCGAACTGCCAGAGGAAGTCAAGCCAGCCCTGGCGTTGGGAGCAGAGGGGGTTGGCCTTTTCCGATCGGAATTTATCTACCTCCAGAGCACGACCCTTCCCACTGAAGAAGATCACTATCGGATTTACGAGCAGATTGCGAAGGACGCCCATCCTTCCCACGTGTATATACGAACCATGGATATCGGGGGAGAAAAAAGCTTGCCTCAGTTGAAGATTGAGAAGGAGCCCAATCCCGCTCTCGGTCTCCGAGCTATCAGGGTATCGCTGCGTGACAAGGAGTTGATAAAAATTCAACTTCGGGCCATACTTCGTGCGAGCACCCTCAAAAATGTCCATATACTTATTCCCATGATTACTGAATACGAAGAAATTAAAGAAGTGAAGTTGATCTTTGAAGAAGTGAAGGAGGAGATGCGGAAGGCCGGTGAAGAATTCGACGAAAACATCCCTTTAGGGATCATGATTGAAGTGCCCGCAGCCGCCACCTTGACAGATATCCTGGTCAAAGAAGTCGATTATTTGAGCATTGGGACGAATGATCTTATCCAGTACTACTTGGCTGTCGACAGGTCAAACGAGCTCGTATCGTATTTATTCAAACCGCTCCATCCCTCAGTGCTGCGCATTATAAAGTTTATTATCGATACGGCCCAGAAGGAGGGCAAAGAGGTCACTGTGTGCGGCGAAATGGCGGCTGATCCTCTATCAGCCCTTGTTCTTCTCGGATTTGGCTTGAAGAAATTCAGCATGAATCCCATCTTCATTCCCAGAATAAAAAGGGTATTGCGGTCTGTCGAGTATAAAACGATAAAAAAAATTGTCCAGAAGGCCATGTACATTAAAACTGCTCAGGAGATCGAAGAATATCTTCTTGAGAATGTACTCTTTAAATATCCAAAGGCTTTCCTCACGGGCGATTTTTACGAATAATCAAAAGCCACCTTTTAATTATTCGCGATGCCGGCCATAGATGTCATCAAGCCGGACGATGTCCTCCTCATCCGAGTCTCCTATCCAGATCTCCATGATTCGGGCTGGCTTTGAACCGATACATTTCATTCTGTGCGTGACCTCCGGGTCAATGAAAACCTCTTCGTTTTCCTCTGGCTCCCAGACCCGATTGCCGACTGTGATTTCCAGACCTTTATCCAACACAACCCAGAATTCGCTCCGGTTGATATGGTATTGAAGAGACAGGGCCCCTCCTGGGTTGATGGTAATTATTTTTATGCTTCGTGCGGGCTTAGAGGGGAAAGAGCGAAATTTCCCCCAGGGTCTGATATCGTCGAAAATGTCCTTCTTGAATTGATCGATGCTGGTGCGGCTGTTTTTACGTTTTCCAGGCATTCATCACCTTACCTGAGGCACCCTGATTTATGAAATTAAAAGGTTATGCTTTTGTGGCTCGTTAGCGTATCTTTTTATGCTCCATCGGATTAGCTGATCGCTGGCAAATGGGCATCCGCTTCGGCTGCCATTCGCTTCAGGCGAATACCGGGGAAGGGAGAGCTTATGGACTAGAAAGGAACGTCGTCGTCTCCCCCGTCATCAGAATCGGTGCGCTCTTCGGAAGAAAAATCTGATGATGCCGGGAATTCATCAAAGGGTTTCTCGCCCATGCCTTCATCTTTCCTTCCAAGAAGAATGATATTCTGGGCATGGATTTCTGTGGTGTATTTCTTGTTTCCCTCTCTGTCCTGCCAGCTGCGCGTCCTTAGTTTTCCCTCCACTAGAATTTGCTTTCCCTGACTGAGAAACTTCTCGCAGAACTCAGCCAGCTTTCCCCACGCAACAACCCGGTGCCATTCTGCTCTGATCTCACCCTCGTTTGTGTTGGGATTGAAGTAGCGTTCGTTTGTGGCCAGGTTGAAGTTGGCCACAGCTCTCTCTGTTTGGGAGATGTAACGCAACTCAGGATTTCTTCCCAGCCGTCCGATCAATAAAACTTTGTTCAGGCTGTTAATATCTCTCATGGTGTGATTCCAGCTCCCTAATTTTCTCCTGAGCGATCCTGGTTTCCTCTTCAAGAGGATATTTTGTGATCAAAAGTCTGAAAACCGAAATGGCTTCCTGGTTTTTACCCTGTTCAGTCAGGCTTATTCCCTTTTTGAGGTAGCCTGCCGGGATTTTGTCTCCATTGGGGTAATTGAGAATCAACTCGTTGAAATACTCGATGGCCTGGTCATATTTTTTTTGGCTAAAATAGCATTCACCGATCCAGTAGATGGCATCGTCGGCCAGAGGACTGTCGGCGAACTGGGTTTTGTAAATTGAGAAACCTTCAATAGCTAATTCGTAGTTGCCCTTCAAATAGTCAGAACGGGCCATGTTGTAGATTTCGTTGGGAGAGAGGTTTGGAGATATGGATGGAAGGGACTCCTCCTCAGCTTTCTCCTCAGTCTTTTCCCCTTCTTCCTCTAGAGGTCGGGATGCCTGTTCCGCTCCTTCTTCCCCTGATCCTTCGCCAGGCTCAGTCAGCGGCAGTGATGCCCTCTTTATCTCCATCAAATCCTCCGAAAAGCCGGCCAGTCTTCTATTGATGGTCTCCATTTTGTCGAGCAGAATTTGATACTGGGCCGGAAGCTTCTTCTGGTCCTCCCGTGCGCTTGCCTGTTCCGCTTGGAAATGTCGGGTGAGCTGGATGAGTTCTGCCAGTTGCTCTCTTATGAATCGTATATCTTCGGAGTTCCTCTCGATTTTATCGTCCAGTTGAAGCACTTTCTGTTTGAGGAGTTGGACATCCTTGTAGATCAGTTCGTATGCTTTCTTTTCTTTGTCTGCTCCTCCCAGAGAAAGGAAAAGCAGAAGGAGTATGAGTACTCCTGAGAAGATCCTCTTGTCCATCGATTATTTTGCTATAATCGTGAATTGGGCCCTTCTGTTTTTGGCCCAGGCCGTTTCATTTGATGAGGGATCAAGGGGCTGGCTTTTCCCGTAGGAGATGATTTTGAGCCGATCGGGAGAGATGCCCAAAGATACCAAATAGTCAAGGGTACTCTTGGCTCTTTTTTCTCCCAGAGCAAGGTTGTATTCTTCTGTCCCTCTTTCATCACAGTGGCCTTCGATGAGGAGTTTAACGGTTCTCCACTTGTTGAGCCAGGCGGCATTGGATTCAAGGACGGGTTTGGCGTCTTCCCTTATAAAGAATTTGTCATAATCAAAATGTATCATCCGGACGGGCTGCTCGGCATTGATTTCTTCGAGGGACTTTCGCTCGAAAATTTCTTCTTCGCTTAATTCTGGTTCCTTGACCACGGGGGGTTCATCCACTTTCTCAACTTTGGGTTGCTCCTTGGCTTGCGGCGGTGGTGGTGGGGCTTCCTCTACTTTCTTGCGGCAAGAAATCATAGACCCAAAAACGAATAAGACGGCGAGAGTTAGGATGAGTGTTTTTTTCATTAATCCTCCTTCAAGTGAAATAATTTCTCTCCTATATTGTTACCGGAAGTTACCGTTAGTCTCAATTGTATATAATTATTTTCTTCTGTCAACAACCTGCTCTTAGTATATCAATGATGGAGGCTGATGTACACTGCTTAGTACCGGGACCAATCTGGGAGCTTGTTCGTGCCTTTGGATGTCAGTCCTCGCCTATTGGCCCCATCGTAGTCCACGGAGTAGAGTTGAATTGTCCCTGTCCGATTGGAAGAAAAAATGATGTGCCGTCCATCAGGAGACCAGGTGGGGGACTCGTTTCTGGCGTAACTTTCTGTTATCTTGAAGGTCTGATTTGTCCTCAAATTCAAAACATAGATGTCGAAAACATTGTCCACCCTTGAAACGTAGGCAAGCATGTCTCCCGTGGGCGACCAGGAAGGGCCATCGAAGTAGTTCCCTCCGTAGCTGACACGTCTGACATTCGATCCTTCCGCATCCATGATATAGATTTGTGGGGTTCCGCTCCGGTCTGAAGTGAAGGCTAATTCACGACTGGTCGGTGACCAAGTCGGAGCTGTGTCTATAGCCTTGTTGAACGTGAGTCTCTTGATCCTGCTTCCATCGGCATTAGCCACGTAGATTTCCGAGTTGCCCTCCTCGAGCGTCGAACAGAAGGCCATCACTTTCCCATCCGGAGAAAAGGACGGACCGAAATTTGTTCCTTCGTTGCTGACTTCAACGATTTTGCCTTCGTAGGGATTTAAGATATAGAGGCCCGCTCTACCTTTGCGGTAGGAAGTGTATGCGATATGTCTCCCGTCTGCTGACCAAGCAGGCATGTAGTCCTTGACCTTGTTGAACGTTATGCGAGTTTGGTTGTGGCCGTCATAGTCCATCATATAGAGTTCATCGTTTCCGTCCCGGTTAGAGATGAAGACGACCTTGGATGTGAATAGAGGTGTGTTCCCCATAATTCGCATGATCTCATCGGACATCCTGTGGGCAACAATTCTCAGAAGGTGATCCTCGGCCTGGTATCTTTTACCAAATATGAACTTACCCGCTTTGACATCATAGAGTTTACCTTCAAAGACGATATTTTTGTTTTCACTGTTCAGGATTTCACCCACAAAAAGCAGGTTGGCCTGAATCGACTCCCAATCCTTAAAGTAAATGTTCTCAGGATTTAAGGGCCGGATGTAACTGTAGTAGCTCTCCGGAAGGGGATTAAAAACACGGCTGTATTTGAGGTTCGTAGACAAAACTTGGTGGATGGTGCTCGCCGCTTCGGTTACCCGGGGAGTGGACCCTCTGACGGTGAAGTCAGGGAGGGCGATGGGGATAACGGGCACTCCCTCACGGATGCTCATCACCACTTCCTCCTGGGAGAGAAGCAGCAAGGAAAGCAGGATACAGAGAGCGAGAGGGATGAGAATCAGTTTATGTTTCATTTTTTATGCCAAAAAATAAGTGTAATTCCGAGATAGTCTTCCTCATATTCGCGTGGGAGGGGTGGAAATGGAGCGGATGAATGAACAGCTCGGATGGCTGAGAGGTCGAGAGCTCTGATGCCGCTCTTCTCTTTGATATCCGGGTTGGAGATCTCTCCGCTGCGGAATATCTTGAAGGAGACAGTCGTATGAAATTCACCGGCAACGCCAGGGCTGATTTGAGATGTGAACCAGTTCCCGGATATTCTGGTGTGGATCACCTGCAGATAGTACGTGTAGGGGAAACTGGAAAGTCCAATTTGGCCGGAGAACTCCGAGCCGAAGCCGACACCGCTTCCTGTCCCATCACCGATGCCGATGGGAACGCCAGAACCGGTTCCACTACCCGTTCCGGAGGAAGCCGCTTGTGTTGTTTCCTTAGAGGAGGTCTTGCTTGTCTTCTGGATAACGTCCTTTTTTTTGGTCGGCTGGGCGCTTTCTTTTTTCTGTTTATCGGTAGGATGCCGGAGTGCTGATGCGGTCTCTTGCTGAAGCTTTTGGGGTGTGGTCAGATCCCGTAGAGTTTCCCGTTGTGGAACTTCTGTGTCGGAAAGCTCTGTCTCTGTTTTGACGCCTCCTCCTGATGTTCCGCCGCCGCCGCCACCTCCTCCACCTCCGGGGAAGGAAATCACGTTGACGTAGTGGACCATGCCTTTTTTAGAAGTCTTAGGGAGGTAGGGCGAGATAACAATCAAGATGATGAGCAGGATATGAACCGTGATGGACAGTCGGATGGCTCGTTTGAACGATCTGTATTCCTGGTTGACCGTTGCCATCTTAGCGTCTCTTTTGTTCCTCGAGGGGTTGAGCCACCAGGCCTATCACCTCGACGCCAGCTTTTTTGGCCACGTCAAGGATATTGATAACGAAGCCATAAGGAAGGGCTTCGTCTGCTCTGATGAAAACGACTTTTTTCTCTTTTCCGTAGAAGTACTCGTTCAGTTTGTTTTCCAACAGAAAGATGTTGATCGGATTATCACCGATGTGGATGTAGCGGTCTTTGGTGACAGTAAGCGTGAGCCCCTCTTCGGCGGGTGCGGATTCTGTCTCAGCTTGAGGGAGATTGACGCCTATTCCCGACTGCATCATCGGTGCGGTGACCATGAAGATAATCAGGAGAACAAGCATGACATCGACCAGAGGAGTAACGTTTATTTCGGAGAGAGAGGTTCCGATATCCCTTTTCGTTATCGGCCGGTATTTAAATGCCATAGAGTCGTTCTGCGATGCTTAAGAACTCGATGGAAAAGTCTTCCATATCAACAATCCGTTCTTTGATGCGATTGAGAAAATAATTGTAGAAGATGACTGCCGGTATGGCCGCGAAAAGGCCCAAGGCCGTAGCAATCAAGGCCTCAGCTATCCCCGGCGCTACTGTGACCAGGCTGGCAGACTTGGCGATTCCGATTTCGTTGAAAGAGTCCATAATTCCCCAAACAGTACCAAAAAGGCCGATAAAGGGAGTGACACTTCCTGTTGTCGCCAAAAAATTCATCATCTTTTCCAACCTGGAGATTTCTCTGTTGGACGCTTTGATGAGTGCGCGATTGATCGTCTCCATGTTTGCCGCCGAGAGTGAGACAGAGTTGTCAGGTTTCATGTAATGGGACAGCACTTTGAAACCCGAACGAAAAAGTGAAGCTTCCGCACTGGATTTGTATTGTGCGGCAGCCTCGTTTACCTCTAGTAGATTCCGACTCTTCCGGAATACGTTCAAGAATTTCTTAGATTGAGCAGCTGAAATTTTCAGCGTGTTTCTCTTGAAAAAGATAATAGCCCAGGAAAAGATGGAAAAGAAAAGAAGCACGAGGAGTACAAGTTTGACGACGACGCTGGCATCGATTATCAGTCTTAAGAAGTCCATTTTTTTCGATCAAAAAGTAGCACATGCCAGGGATATTGTCAATCACCCTCCTCAGGAAAAGCTGGTTTGACAATGAGCAATGAACTGGTATACATTTAAATTTAAAGCCCATAATCATTCAAATAATGCTTACGCCTCTTTTGGAAAGATCGCTTAATTCGGCTTTGAGCGTGTTATTCTTTTTGGATGTCGGCCTCCCCTTGGCCACAAACATACCCAGTCGGCTTACACGAGCGGCCTCTTCTCCTCGATAATGAGACGGAAGTATAAAAGGAAATGCATAAAAAAAAGCGTGTCAGGTCTGAACTCAGGTTCCAGCCCGCTCAAGTCTTAGCGGTCAGCTTTCTGGTTGCCATTTTTGTGGGCACCGTATTGCTCATGCTTCCTTTCAGTTCTCAGGCTGGCCATATGTCCCTGCCTGATGCTCTGTTTACCTCCGCTTCGGCTGTGTGTGTCACTGGACTGATTGTCCAAGATACGGCAACATTTTTTACGCCGGCGGGAAAGGTCATTATCTTGTTCTTGTTCCAGTTGGGGGGGCTGGGAATTATGACTTTTTCCACCCTTGTTCTGTTGGTGGCGGGAAAAAGAGTCTCTATACAGGACCGGATTATCATTCAGGAAGGTTATCAGCACTCTGCATCCAGCAACGTGAAAACTTTGATCAGAGATATTTTCCTTTACACCCTGGTCTTCGAGTCCCTCGGAACATTCCTCTTTCTTTTGCGGTGGAACCGGGAATTCTCTTTCGGGCACGCTTTCCTTCACTCCCTGTTTCACGCTGTATCGGCTTTCTGTAATGCCGGGTTTTCACTCTTTCAAAACAGTTTTATCTCCTACCGAGGGGATATCCTGGTCAATGTGACGCTCATGATCTTGATCGTGTCCGGAGGCCTCGGATTTCTTGTGCTTCAAGAAATGAAATTGGCTTTTAAGTCAGTTATCCGGAAAAAAAAGATTTCCATTTCTCTCCACTCCAAATTGGTTCTGTCGCTAACTTTGATCCTCATCTTCTTTTCGGGGCTGGTCATCCTGGTGCTGGAGTGGAATCATTCATTGCAGGATTTCACTGGACAGGAGAAGGTGCTGAGTGCTTTTTTTCAGGTTATCACTGCGCGAACAGCCGGATTTAACACCCTGGACTTGAATTCCTTAAGTTCTGCCGCAGTTTTGCTGATTATTTTATTGATGTTTATCGGCGCCTCCCCCGGTTCGACTGGCGGGGGGATCAAGACGAGCACGGTCGGTGTTGTCACGGCTTTTCTTAGATCGAGAATTCAGGCCAGGGAGTCCCTCAATCTGTTTCACCGAAGTATCCCTGCCCAGTCTATTACCAAGGCCTTCACTCTTGTCACTCTGAGCGTGGGGATTATTTTTGCCTCCGCTTTCATCCTTTTTCTCCTCCAGCCGGGTGCCGAGATGAAAAATGTGTTTTTTGAGGTCTTTTCTGCCTTCGGAACGGTGGGGCTTTCCTTGGGATTGACACCGGAATTGAATGACACGAGCAAGGTCGCTCTCACTCTCACAATGTACGCAGGACGAATAGGGCCTCTCACTCTGTTGTATGCCTTCAGCCGGGCTAAAGCTCTCGGCCGGTTTGAATATGCGGAAGAAACGGTTATGATTGGTTGATTAGATTATCGCCTCTTCCCTAAGATCGATGGAAGTCTGGGGTGAATCGTCAAGCTTAAAGCTTGGGGCCATCCAAGCAACTGAACATAAATTGTTATTTCAAGGTGTGGATTTTATAATAGAGAGAGTGTTCCGATTTATACATTGGCAGGCACTGAATAATTCCAGAGAGGGAGTTTTTCGATGAAATTTGCGGTCGTCGGCTTAGGGAGCTTCGGCGCTAATGTGGCGAAAACCCTTTATGAAAAGAAACATGAAGTCGTTGCCATCGATGACGATAAGGACAAAATAGCTGGAATCAGGGATTTTGTCACGCTAGCGATCCATATGAATGCTGCCGATAAAGAGAACCTGAAAGCTATCGGTATTACAGATATGGATGTGGTCATAGTTAGTCTGGCACCTGGTATGGAAGCCTCAATCCTCACGGTTCTCTATTTGAAGGAACTCGGCGTTAAACGCATATTGGCCAAAGCCCTCACTGAAGATCATCTGAAAATCCTGGAGGCTGTTGGTGCTACAGATGTCGTCTATCCCGAGAAGGATATGGCGATCAAAACGGCTTTGCAGTTGAGCAATCCGAACATCCTGGATTATTTACCTCTCACGTCTGGATTCGGGATTCAAGAAATTGCTCCTCCTGATAGTTTCACCGGGAAGAGCCTGAGAGAGCTTGATCTCCGCAACAAGTTCGGCATTACCGTCATGGCGGTCAAAGAGCTGATCCCTGAAAGAATCACACTTGGGCCAAGCGCGGATTTTGTTATCAAGGACAGCGATATCCTGATCGTCATCGGGAGTGAAAGCCAGTTGGCTAAGCTGAATTTGAAATAGTGTTTTTCAAAAGACCAAGGGTGGTTCGTTTCTTTATTTCTCGCCTACGACTTATACAGATATGGGAATTCCGACTAAAAATAAGGTGGATACTGAACAGCCAAATGTTTTCAGAATATTCCAAAAATTGGCATGAATTCATTCCAGGAGATTGTTCAGAAGAGCAAGAGCTACGGGTTTGGCTCCTCTTCCGCTTGCCTTGGCAGGACCCACGCAGGAGGGGCAGCCCTCTGCGCAGAGGCAGGCTTTGATCGTTTTGCGGCATTGCTCCAGCAGATGGTTTTCCAGATCAAAAAGAGAAGGGCTGAGGCCAATCCCACCGGGAAAATTATCATAGATAAAAATATTTGGCTCGAAGGACCGGTCTGCAATATCGATCGGCATCTCCTCTTTCCTGAGCTTGGCCGGGATGTCACGCGGTGGGAGTGTTCGGCCGGTTGCATTGTCCCCGACGGAGACACCCACATCGTGGAGGTCGCACATCATAAACAGGGGGGAGACATGGTGGAGACAGTAGGCCAATCCAAATAGGCCGTTTATCTTCTGGTCGGACTCGAAAGGCAAGGAATGAAAGATTCGACCAGGAACAGTTAACCAGTACGCTGTGGTGTGCATCTCATTTTGCGGAAGGCTTAAATCTCCGGCTCCTACATTTTCCATTGTATGGAACTTGATTTTCTTGAATCCCACCACCTGCGTGGCCACATGAACTTCCCCATGTGAGTAGCCGCATCTGTTCTGTGCTTTTTGCGCAAAAATATCGAGAATCTTGACCTTGGTGTAGTCGATAGCATCCGTGTAGTAGTCGATATCCGTTTTCTTGACATAAGCTTTACGCTGCTCAAAGTCCAAATCTTCGACAAAGTACTGTTCGCCTTCCCGAATGTAGATCGCTTTGGGGTGGAGTGCAGTCAGGGCTGCGGAAAAATCAACTTCAGCGATAGCCTTGGGCTTTTCAGTCGTATCGACGACGACAAAATTGTCCGAGGAGATGCTTCGCAAGTTCACTCCGTCGGCAGGATACGCGTCTGAGGTCCAGAACCATTTGTCTTTGGAGTGATGGACAAGCTTTTCCTCTTCAAGAAATTCGAGAATTTCCCGGATCTCCATTCGTCCAAAAGCCTCTCCCTCAACAAAGGGCAGCTCAAAGGCCGCACACTCTATGTGGCTGACGAGAATGGATAGGTTATCGGGATTTATAAGCGCTTTTTCTGGGTTTTTTGAGAAAAAATAGGACGGATGATTGACGATGAACTGATCGAGCGGCGAGCTGGTCGCCACGAGGACGGCTGCCGACCTCCCCGTTTTCCGACCCGCTCTTCCGGCCCTTTGCCATGTGCTGGCGATGCTTCCGGGATAGCCAGCAAGAACAGACACATCAAGGCTTCCGATATCAATGCCCAATTCCAGAGCATTCGTGGAGACAACGCCTTTGATTTTTCCTTCCCTCAATCCCTTTTCTATCTCTCTCCTCCGCAGAGGCAGGTATCCCCCTCTATAGCCGCGGATGAGGCCTTGATCCGGAATGTTTTTTTCGAAGGCGTCCTTCAAGTAGGTCACAAGGACCTCCGTGATGAGCCTGCTCCGAGCGAAAACGATAGTCTGGAGATCATTCTTGATGAAGAGGGAGGCCACACGCCGGGCCTCACCAACGTAAGAGCTTCGAATTCCCAGATATTCGTTGACAACCGGGGGATTATAGAAAATGAAGTGTTTCTCTCCTTTTGGCGCTCCGTCCTCGTCGACAAGTGAGACGGGCTCTTCGATCATTTTTTCGGCCATATCCAGCGGATTGGCAATCGTGGCCGTACACATGATGAACCGAGGCGAAGATCCGTAGAACTTAGCGATTCTTTTCAATCTGCGCAGTATATTGGCCAAATGGCTACCGAAAATGCCCCGGTAGTTGTGAAGCTCGTCGATGACCACATACTTTAAATTCTCGAACAGCTTTATCCATTTGGTATGGTGCGGAAGAATGCCCGTGTGCAGCATGTCGGGATTGGTCAAGATGATATGACCTCTCGCCCTGATGGCTTTTCTGGCGTCCTGCGGTGTGTCGCCATCATAGGTGAAAATCCTGACTTCATCGGGTAAAAGCTTGATCGTGAGGTCCAGTTCGGACCTCTGGTCTTGGGAGAGGGCTTTTGTTGGGAAGAGGTAGATGGCGCGGGATGAGGAGTCTTTGAGTATGGCGTCGAGCGTCGGTAAGTTGTAGCAAAGAGTTTTTCCGGATGCCGTCGGAGTGACGACCACCACATTTTTTCCTTGCCGGACATGATCCCATGCCTGATACTGATGAATATAGAGCCTGGAAAATCCTTTCTGCTTGAAGGCTTTGAGGAGTGCCGGGTGAATGTCTGAAGGATAATCCTTATAAATTCCTTCCTTAGCTGCAAAATGTTCGACGGCACAGATGGAGTTTGTTCGAATCCCAATCTTTCGGAGTTCTTCGAGCGATTTTTCCAGTCTCTCTGCTTGTGACATGGTCTTTCTCTTCCTCTGTAAACAGCGCTTTGGCGTCTATATTAATACGAATTCTAAACAGCGTCAAATGAACAGGAGGTCGTTTTTACCCTCTTCGGATTCGCGTGTTACGGCTTTAAATGATCACTTCAGGCTTTAAAGTCTTTGGCCATTTCCATCACCGCTGAAACTTCAATGAATTCCTCTGTGTGCGCGGTTGTCATCACAGGAAACTGTGTTAAAATGGATGGTCATGTTGAAGGAGATAAGAGTCAAGAAAGCCGCTCAACACAACCTGAAGAGCATCGATGTGAACTTGCCGCGGAACAAGCTGATTGTGATCACCGGTCCCAGTGGCTCCGGCAAATCCTCTCTGGCCTTTGACACTCTTTTTGCTGAAGGACAGCGGCGTTATATCGAATGTCTGTCGGCCTACGCCCGTCAGTATATCGAGCAAATGGAAAAGCCAGATGTGGAATCCATTGATGGACTTTCGCCGTCCATATCGATCGACCAGCGCACTATTTCCTCCAATCCGCGGTCGACTGTCGGAACAGTCACGGAAACCTATGACTTTTTACGCCTTCTTTTCGCCAGGGTGGGAATTCCTCATTGCTACCAATGCGGCCGCAGGGTAAATTCTCAAACGCAACAACAAATAATACAGCGAATCTGCAGTTCCTTTACTGGGGAGAAGATCAAAATTTTATCTTCTGTCGTTAAGGGACGGAAAGGAGAGTATCATCGTCTCTTCGAACGCCTCCGGAAGAAGGGCTTTCTAAAGGCCCGTGTGGACGGGCAATCCGTGAATCTCGATGAGGACATCTTATTGGAGAGGACAAAAAAGCACGACATCGAAGTGCTCATTGACGAATTGATCATCACAACCGAGTCTCTGAACAGGCTGCAAGATTCGGTGAATACGGGTTTGGAGATGGGGGATGGAGATATCTTGGTGATCGGAGATAACCGACGGGAAGTCTATTATTCCTTGAACCTTCTCTGTCCCTACTGTGAGATCAGTTTGCCCGAGCTTGAGCCTCGGTCTTTTTCCTTCAACAGCCCTTATGGGGCTTGCCCGAGTTGCCATGGATTAGGATTTCGAACGATCGAGGGTGCCTGGGGCGAAATCGAACTCACCTCGGAGATCTGTCCCGTTTGTTCAGGGAGCCGTTTGAGGAGGGAATCCCTCTCAATTCTAGTGGGAGAACGGAACATTCATGAGTTGAGCTCTCTCCCCGTCAGCGAGTTGGTCAGAAGGCTGGAATCAACAGAGTTTGGCTCAAGCCAGAAGTTAGTGGCTGCCAAAATCATTAAGGAGATCCTCTCACGACTTCGTATTATGGCGGAGTTGGGAATGCCCTACCTTCAACTCACGCGGGCGACGGCATCCCTCTCAGGAGGGGAAGCGCGACGGGTTCGTCTCGCCGCTCAGATTGGAAGCCGCCTGAGAGGAGTCCTGTATGTTTTGGATGAGCCGACCATCGGACTGCACCAGAGAGATAACAGTCGATTAATATCTCTTTTGAAGGATATTAGAGATGAGGGGAATTCGGTCATTGTGGTCGAGCATGACGAACAGACAATTCGGGCAGCGGATTTTATCCTGGATCTCGGTCCTGGGGCTGGCGAACAGGGAGGTGAGAAGGTAGCAGAGGGAGACCTGCCGAGTGTTCTGGATTCGGCTGGCTCGCTTACCTCTCAGTATCTTAGGGGCGAAAGGTCGATTGAAATTCCGGTGAAAAGAAGAAGGCCCAAGGGTTGGCTCACCGTCTTCAAAGCTTCCGAACACAACCTGAAGAAGATTGATGTCAAATTTCCCCTCTCCGCCTTGACGGTGATTACCGGAGTTTCCGGTTCAGGGAAAAGCACTCTCCTCTACGATATCCTCTACAAGCATCTTCTGAACCTGTTCTACAAAGCCAGGCAGAGGGAGGGTGCCCACAAGGGGATTGCGGGAACTGACCTGATCAACAAGGTCATCTCTGTGGATCAAAAACCCATCGGGAGGACGCCACGGTCGAATCCAGCCACCTACACAGGGCTGTTCACGCCGTTAAGGCAGCTATTCGCGCTCTCACAAGAGTCAAGGATGAGGGGCTACACAGCCAGCCGGTTCAGCTTCAACATTCCCGGTGGGCGTTGTGAGGAATGTCAGGGCGCTGGCGCCAAGAAGATTGAGATGCATTTTCTGCCTGATGTGTTTGTCACCTGTGACCGATGTCAGGGAACACGCTACAACAGGGAAACGCTTTCGGTCCAGTACCGGGGAAGAAATATTGCCGAATACCTCGACATGACAGTGGATATGGCTTACGAAAACCTCAAGGCTCACCCCATTTTGAAAAAGAAACTGGGTATTCTGAAAAGGGTTGGGCTGGGCTATATAAGGTTAGGACAGCCTGCGCCCACCCTCTCTGGCGGCGAGGCACAGCGCATCAAATTGACAAAGGAACTGAGCCGAAAGGACACGGGTCAGGCTCTTTACCTTCTGGATGAGCCGACCACAGGACTCCATTTTGATGATGTGCGGAAGCTTCTCGAAGTGCTCTCCGAGCTTGTCGACCTGGGAAATACAGTGATGGTGATTGAACATAACCTTGAAGTAATCAAATTTGCCGATTATATTATAGATCTAGGTCCTGGCGGTGGAGAAGAGGGTGGTCTGATCGTAGCCCAGGGCACGCCCGAACAGGTGGCTTTTGCGACCGAGTCTCACACGGGGCGCTTCTTATCGAAGGTCCTCAGAAAGGAGGCCTGGGAGGCGGATATCTGATATGTTCTGTCGATTCGCCTTTTCTCAGCTTTAATCGATGGCTTTTGATGATATTTTGGGAAACAGCCGTGCCAAGCGGATTCTGAGGAAAGCTCTTCAAAAAGGCAGGATACCAAGTTCCTTGCTTTTTACAGGGCCGGACGGTGTGGGTAAGAAGGATATGGCTCTGGTGTTGGCAAAGGCAATGAACTGCCTCCAGGAAAAAGATGATTCCTGCGAAGTCTGTTCTTCCTGTAAAGCGATCAATAACAGGAATTTTCCGGATGTGATGGCGATATCGCCGGAAAAAAATTTGCTCAAGATTAATCAGATGAGAGAAATGAAGTCAACGGCCTACCTCAAGCCTATGGTCGGGCGAAAAAGGGTTTTTATTTTGGAGGAGGCCGAAAAGATGAATGACGAGGCCGCCAACTCTGTCCTAAAAATACTCGAAGAACCACCTGCGTTCACCCATATCATTCTCATTACCCCCAATCCTTATCTCATCCTTCCCACTATCCAATCCCGCTGCCAGAAGCTGGCCTTTTCCCCAATTTTAAGGGAGGACATTGAACAGGAACTTGTGTCCAGGGGAGAAGAGGCAGAACGAGCCAAGATTATTTCGCTCCTGGTAAAGGGAAATTTGAGGCAGGCCTTGAGCCTGGATTGGGAAGAGGTTCAAACTATTCGCGGTAAAGCATGGCAGCTTTTCTGTGCTTTTCTAAGAAAAGAGCCAGTCTCACCTTTCCTGAAAAACTACGCCTTCACCCGGAGAGATTCTCTTGAAGAAGAATTCGTTCAAGTTGTGGAAATTCTTTCTTCTCTTTGCCGTGATCTCTTGCTTGTGAAAGAAGGAGGTAGCTTGGAGCTCCTCCTCAATCCCGATTATGCCTCCGCAATTCAGGAGGCTCAAAATCTTATAAGCCTTGGACAAATTTTGGATTTTCTGGTAAAGATAGATTTTGCACTTTTTGCATTGCGGAGGAATGTAAACGTGAATCTTCTCGTAAGTTCACTTTTTTCGAGAATATTAGAGCAGAGCTATGTCTGACGTGATCTGTGTTATTTCTAAGAGAACGGGCAGGATTATGCGGGCCATAAAGGGGGATGAAGACTTCAAACGGGGAGATATCTGTGTCGTCGAATCCGACCTCGGGGGAGATTTGGCCGAAGTAGTGGACACGAACAGTCCTGTCTGTAGGTCCCACAAGTCATCTAGAGATGCCGTCAAGATCATCCGTAAAGCTAGGGAGGATGACGAGAGCAAATTCAGCTGGCTACAAAAAAAGGAGAAAAGAGCATTTCTTTTCTGTCTCAAGCGGATAAAAGACCGGAAGCTTCCCATGAAGCTGGTAACGGTCCGGTATTTCTTCGATGAAAAGAAGGGGATTTTCTATTATACGGCAGATGGCAGAATCGATTTCAGACAATTGGTGAAGGATCTGGCCAAAGAGTTCAAGATGCGTATCGAGATGCGTCAGATCGGAGTTAGAGACGAAGCCAAGATGGTTGGTGGTCTGGGAGTGTGCGGCCGGAATCTTTGTTGTGAGAGCTTCATGAAGAGTTTCGAGCCAGTGACGATTCAAAAGGCGAAGAAGCAGCAGATCGTTATCAACCCCACAAAAATATCCGGTTTATGCGGCCGATTGATGTGTTGTCTTGCCTTCGAAGATGAGACTCGCGGCCGGATGTATACCGAAGAGGAGAAGGTCGAAGAATAATCTTGGATTATTTGTTGACTGGAAACTGAACTCTGCTGGAGACGGCAATCAGGTTACCTTCCTTGGAGAAGGCTTTCACCTGCCAAGAATATTTCTCGCCGCTGACCATTCGGCTTTTGACTTCCTCGGGGAGGTCGATGTAATTATCCGTCGTTGTCGCACTCCACATCAAGTTGTGGTTAAAAATTTCGATCTTGTATTCCACATCTTCTCCCAAGCTTTCCCATCTGAATTGGGATGGGAAAGCATTGACCGTAATCACGGGCGAAATCAACTTTATGGAACCACCCCGAACGAGATCGTCGTTGACGAAAAATTCTGGCTGGGTTGTTTTCAAGTTTGGAACGACAGCCAGGGCCACGACAAGGAGGACTGCAGCTGTAGCTGTTGCCAAGGCCCACTGCTTGGGAGTGAGGTAGGCTGTTATCTGTTCGAGCAGGGGAACTCTCTGGACTTTTTCTTGCTCTATATTCTGGAAAATCTCATGTCCTTTGTATTTGACAGCGGTAATGAGCGTTTCTCTCTCTTCCATCTTTGCGAAGCAAACAGGACAATCGAAGTAATGCTTCTCAAATTCCTCTCTATCCTCTTCGCTCAATCGGTCAAATAAGTAATTGTCGATGAGTTCTTCGTATTTACAATTTCTCATTAGCCCTTGCCTCTCATTTTGAATTCCATAAGTTTAGTCGAAAAAACCCCCAATTTTAGGAAAAATATTCAATTTTTCATCATTTTTCTCAGGAGTTTCTGGGCATAATTAACTCTCTCACTCACCCTTCTAGGGGAAATCCCCAGTTTTCGGGCGACTTCTTCCCGAGACAACTCTTTATAGTAATAGAGATAGAGGATTTTCTTGTACTTAGGTTTTAGCTTTTCGATGGCCTTGGCTGTTAATTCCGCTCGTTCCTTGTTCTCGATGTGTTCAAAGGGAGACAGGAAGGGATTCGGTTCGGGAGCATGTTTGAGCACTTTGCTCTTCTGCCGGATGTGGTCGATAATTCGACGGCTAGTAATGGTGAAAATGAAGGTTCCAATGGATGAATCCCCCCGAAATTCACCTTTCTCCAGTTTTTCGAGCACGTTGACCATTATCTCGTTCACGACATCTTCCCAATCCGGCGTCTGGGTTCCCAGTGACTTTTTGACTCTAAACGTAACGATAGGCCTGTACTTCGTTATGATCTCTTCGTAGTCGTATTTGGCAGTTTGTTGTTTCACTTTTCCACATTATATCCACAGATGGAATTGAAGACAAGTCTGATCTCCCTTCGCTGCTCCTGTTTTCGATGCGCTTTTGTCGACGTATTCGAGAATTTTTGGTAGATTTTAATCCTGGTCTGCATTTACAGCTCCTTCAAATTATTCGCTCAAAAATGATTCTATCTTCGGATATGCTGGCGATTTTTTCATGCGCAGTATCGAATTTCAATCTTTTTTATCGAAGGGCGACTAAAGCTTTGCCTTGTTTGGATGGAGGTGAAGTTTCGATGAAACAACCTAAGGCAACGGAATCAAAAATACTTACGGTCAAGGATGAGGACATATTCTTTGCCTTGATTGAAGAGCGCATGGAGCAACAGGGCTTTGAGCTTCTCGATACGTTCGCTCCTTTGCCACAGAGCCTGGTTCCCACTGAATTAACCTGACTTATTCTTAAATCATCCTCTTGAAGATTTGCTGAGGTAAGTTTCTGGGTCTATGAGTATTTCTCGGGGTTTACTCCCTTCGGAAGGGCCGACAATTCCTTCCTGTTCCATCTGGTCTATGATTCTCGCTGCGCGCGCATAACCCAGCTTGAGTTTTCGCTGAAGATATGAGGCAGATGCCTGGCCCGTAAGAAGGACGAGTTCTGCAGCTTTCTCAAACAGTGCGTCCTTTTCGCTGCTGGCCTGTTCGATCTGCTCGGCCGGGCTCTTCAGAACCTTTATGATGTCTTCATCATAACTCGGCTTTCCCTGTTCCTTCACGAATTTTGTCAGCCTTGTCACCTCAGGCAGGGAGATATAGGAGCAGTGAAGCCGGAGAATCCGGGGATAATTTGGAGGCATGAACAGCATATCTCCTTGTCCAAGAAGTTTTTCCGCACCCGGTGAATCAATGATGATCCGGGAATCGATCTTGGTAGGCACCCGAAAGGCAATGCGACTGGAAAAATTGTTCTTGATCGTTCCGGTGATGACATCGATCGAGGGCCTCTGGGTTGCCATCACAAGGTGTATTCCAACAGCTCTGGCCAATTGGGACAGGCGGGCAATGCATTTCTCCACTTCCTCCGCACCGACCATCATCAACTCTGCCAGCTCATCTATAATGATGACGATATAAGGAAGGGGTTTGAACTCCTCTCTTTCCTCAGGAGTAAGTGTGCCTTCCCGTTCTTTGAGCATATTTTTCATCTTTTGGTTGTACTGTTGAATATTCCTGACTTTTTGTGCTCCCAGAATATGGTACCGCTCGTCCATCTTATTGATGGCATCAATCAGAATTGAACCCGCCTTTCTGGGGTCCTTGACGACAGGACACATGAGGTGGGGCATACCATCATACAGGGAAAATTCGAGTCTTTTTGGGTCGACGAGGATGATTTTGACCTCTTCAGGGCTTGCTTTGTACATGATGCTGGCGATGATGGTGTTCAGGGCCACGCTTTTTCCCGTACCCGTTGCCCCTCCGATGAGAAGGTGAGGCATGACCGCCAAATCTGTGATGTAATCTTCTCCATGAATTGTCTTTCCCAGCGCGATGGTGAGTTTTGAGGGGGAATTCCGGAACATTTCTGACTGGATGATATCCCTGATCTTAATGATCTCTCTCTTGTTATTAGGCGCTTCGATGCCCAGTGAGGATTTTCCCGGGATTCTCTGGATTCTGATGGATTCTGCCTCGAGGGCCAGCGCCAGCTCTTCGGATAGATTGGCCACCTGGCTGACTTTAATCCCCGGATTGGGATAGTATTCATAGGTTGTGACGATTGGACCGGGGTGATACTCTCTGACCTCTCCTTCTACCCGAAACTCCATCAGTTTTTCTTCGATGGCTTCCTTTTTTTCAAAGAGTTCTTTCTTGTCGATCTTTTCCGCTTCTTTTCCTGGGTCGAGGAGGTTGTAGGGCGGAAATTCGTAGTCGCCGTGCTTGCCCAGCTCAGGAAAGAGGAGACTCTCCTTATCGGGAGGTGGAGGGGCTTTAGCCGTGGGCTTTTCTCTGCCGGCTTCCTCCGGCGGCTTCTTTTTTTTGTCTTTAGTCCTGAGGAGCACGTCCTTTTGGCCTTTCTCTTTGGTCTCTGGAGCTGAGTATTTGGCAATGACCTTTTTTCGCATTTTCTGTTTCTGCTTTTCCTTCTGGTAGTGGGTGATTCGGATCCGTATTTCCTTGAAAGCGAACCTAAATATCTGCGAGATGAATGCCAGGATTTTTCCCAGTGAGAGATGGGTTGAGAAAATCACGAACAGGAACAGCAGGCCGATGATGATGATGATTGAACCGGCATGGTTGAAATAACGAATAAGCTGATTGGATATTAGAGATCCTGTGAGCCCTCCGGCAGAGATGTTTCCCTGCCTCCAGGCCACGGTGTTGAGCAGGAGAGCAAGGAGAGTACTCAGAAGCAGAAGCAGGAAGAGAGTTCCTGCCGTTTTGATGAAAAAACGTCTCTCGTCTTCAAGCTTAAAGGGCTGGATGGCCAAATATATAATCATCAACGGAAGAACGAACGAAGCAAATCCCAGAAGCTGAAGCATCACTTCCGCGAGAGATGCCCCTACTCGACCGCCATAGTTGCGCACCTGTTGTTCGGATGAAGAGACTGCGGCCCATGATGGGTCATGGGAGTGATAACTGACCAAACTGACGAGGAGATAACTGGCCAGCAATATGGCCAGAATTCCGGCCATGTCGGAGACATGAATTCTCCTTCTTTTCTTTGCCTTTCGCGATGACGGCGAAGATGGCTTCTTTCGTTTTCTGGCCATTTCGGAAATTATAGCACATTTAGCCCCTGAACTGAACGCGTGGCCCTCTGGCAAAAGCACATTAATATCCATGCTGATCTTTGTTGATAGATTGTGCAATATTGAGGCGAGGCATCATCTAGGTTCGGCGAAAACGACTCCACGAGCCTCTGTCTCTCTGGGTCGAAGGCCCCCACCCTCCGCTCTGCGGATCTGACAGGCATAAGCTCGCCACGTCGGATGGGGTACCCCCGTGAGGAGCGGATAGAGAGTATCCTGCCTTTCATTCTTGAAAGGGTGTCAAGGATTTGGGAATGCTGGATTTTGTGACTGAAGTGCTAGGCAACGAGGGCATTAAATGCTAAAATTGAACAAAGCTATGCTTTGATTTTAAAGAATGCCTGTGTATAATAGGGTGTTTATTTCAAGAGGAGTAAAGATGAGAAAACCGATCACACGCACAGCCCTCATTTCTTGTGTGCTGCTGATATTAGCTGGAACACCTGCCTTTTACGCCGGGATTACCGAGAATGACGTCAAAACCGCATCGGAAGATCTGTCGGATTGGTCAGATCCTGTGCTTGTTTCGGGTCCGGCGTTTTACTCTGTCGATCCTAAAGTCGCTGCCGACGAAGCCGACAACGTCCACGTCGTCTGGGTCCAGACAGAGGATACCGTTTTCTATAACCGGGCAGACAGCCAGGGGAATTGGCAGACTCCGGTGAACATCACCGGCGATGGCGTCAATATCGGTGAAGGGCCATGGCCAGAGATTCAGGTGGATAACAACGGCGTTCCCGTTGTTGTCTTTTCCGGGAAAATTGGCGGGAACTATGAGGCCGTCATGAATCGGTATTACCAGGGACGCTGGACGGGAGGCGATAACGTATCCAGAACATATAATGGAGGTTCGGCCTATCCGACTATAGCGATAGATAGGAATACAAACACCTATTTTGTCTTCTGGCAAGATGATGAATTCAGGGAAAAGGAAGAACAGACTTATTGGCAGGTCCTGTGCCGTTACAAGATCGAAGGAGAGGGGGCATGGTTGGGCGGTGGGGTGCTGCCTGAACCGAACAACCGAGCTTACGCGCCGCAAGCCGCCATGGACGCCGACGGAAAGGCCTATATGATTTATGCCAACAGAGCCCAAAGCAACAGGAGCCGGATATTTTTCACGGAAAACCCGACACCCGAAGACTGGAACAAATGGTCTCCCGTTATCGATATATCTGGAGGTACGGGCATAAGCTTTGCCTACCCGCAGATTGCCGTTGACCTGGTGGGCAATGTCTATGTCACCTGGATGCATATGGTCGGAGGCAATGTGGAGACGTTCTTCAAGAAAAGAGTGAATGGTGTCTGGTCTAACGTGGAAAATCTCTCCCAGTCGCTGGCTAACTCCGGCAGGCCGTCGATTGCCGTGAACAGTGAAACGGGTGATGTGTATGTGACCTGGGAGGAAGACTCCAAGGTAATGCTCCGCAAACAATCCGGAGGAAAATGGGAAGACACTTTAGTCATGAGTGGTCCGGGCAGTATAACGGTTCATCCATATGTGTTTTGTTCTCCTTCAGGGGCCGTCCATTTGGTTTATTCGGATAAAAGGTCCGGACAGTGGAACATCTACTACCGTTTTAAGGCAGGCCGCCCGCCCGAGCCGCCTGTGGCGCCGATTGGTGTGTCGGTGGCCACCGTTTTGGATGAAACCACCGAGCCCGCCACGAAGTCCAATACGGTGAGGTGGAAGAATAATCCGGAAAATGAGGAAAAGGCTCTGGCCCATTATTTGGTCTACAGGAAAGAGGCGGGCCAGGGCGACCAAGAATACCAATGGATAGCCAACGTCCCTCTGGACACATTCACCTACCTCGATGCGGGATTGGCTACCGATGTTAAATTCGTGTATGCCTTCGCCGTCATGGACGTGGTCGATCAGGAAAGCGGACTCTCCGACCCGGTCTACGAAAACATAGTCTTTACTCCTTTGGACGTAGCTCTTATGACAGAGATCAACCGAGTTCTATTCATGAAAGAAAAAATCAACACCGTCTCCTGGAGCCACAATCCATTGAACGAGCCGATCGAGGATCTTCAGTACAACATCTACCGGAAAGGTGTCGATGATGAGGGCCCGATGACTCTCATACACACAGCCAGTGGCGCCACCAACTCTTACACGGACCGGGGGCTATCGGTATCGGCCAAATACCAGTATGCTGTCACTGCTGCTGATAGCGAGGGGCATGAGACGCCCAGAGGAAAAGATATTGTCACAGAGGAGGACGATTAGAACGAAGGGATCAATCCTCCGATTTTTGGGGTGTGATAATGTCCACGCAGGCAGGCCCTTCCGAGAGTTGGAGGCTTTCCCCATCGTTATAGGATTGAAAACCGGCACGGATTTTGTATGTCTCGGGCAGCGGTGAAATGGGCATTGATTTTTTGACCTGCCCTCTCTTCGCGAATTTCTCACCCAGCTTCCCCTTATAGATGATTAGCCTGGCTAATTCTTTGCCCTTTTCGTCCGATATCTCTACAAAAGGATTCTCGACATAACCCTCTCCCCAGCGAAGCCTGCTTCCGAAGATATGGCTGAACAAACGTCCGGTTTGGCCTTTTTGGCTAATCGTGATGACCTGGAAATACTTGAATTCGCTCTTGTTAGGGGAGGAGGTGTACAGAAAGAGAAACTCCTGTTTGTAAAAGGGATCCCCTTCTTTCCCGCTGATTTTTTCCGGGAAGCTGTATTCTTTGACCAGAGGGCCTCTTATGTCAAAAGCCGGCAGGCTGTGTTCAAGATCGTACTCGTAGCCCAGGCGGATCTCCCATTCAGTGAGCGGTGACGCGAATTTCGCGGAGTTGGAGAAAGTGACGCCTTCCCGAGAAGAGATGGAACCGTCATAGACACTGAGTTTGACGAGCTCCCTCTTCTGATGATCCAGAAGCTTGACGTAGGGATTTCTGACGTTTTCATTTCCTGCGATGGGCCCTCTTGTGGCTAGGTCGCTCAGGATTTTCCATCTGTTTTTTGAAGTCCGGATCAGGATGATTCTCTGTGCAAATTGATGAAAGTTGCCCGGGAATTGGTAGTTAGGGTAGCGGCTGAGCATGTAGATTTTGATGGTGGGATTGTGGAGATCGGTTAGCTGTTCGTTCCAGGCTGGCTCGAAGCTTTTTACCAGCACTGCCTGCTCATCCAGTGATTTGTAAAACCGGGCTTGTCTGGGGAATTCTTCAGGGGCTTTGAGGAATCGGGCGTACATAATGTCGCTTATGACCACGTATTGAGTGCCTCTGTGGGCTAAATACTCAAGGGTAACCTGGCCTAGCGTGTGTCTGTAATGACGGGCATATTTGGTCTCCGATATGGGTGGGCTATACTGTTCGCAGGCGATCTGCGACCCCTCCGGTATGTTTTTTTCGATCCACGCATGGGCTAGGGTTCTTGTGTCTTTCTGAGTGAGACTCAGGTCAAACCGCACGACTTTGTAGGCCGAGGGCAAGAGGATAACTGATGTCAGGAAAAGCGGAAGGAGAAGTCGGCTTCTGTTCCCGCCAGGACGGAATGACTTTGTCCTGAGGGCTTCGAGTTTTTGCAGGACAGTATCCAGAAAATAACTGGCTATCAGCGCCAGAAAAGGAGTCAACGGAAGCATATAGCGGACGGCTTTGGCCTTCCACCCCCCGATGACCAAGAAGAGAACGACAGGGAGAGAGAAGAGAAGGATCTCTCTCTTCTTGTGTCTGATCGAGCCATAGAGCACTCCTCCAAGGACCAGAAACTGGGAGAGAAGGCCGACATTTTCCCGAAAGCCGTTCTTGATGTAGAAAAGCCAGGCCGGTTGAGCAGTAGAGGAGCCGAAATGGCCCGAGACATAGAGGTGTTGTGACTGCCATCGGAAGCCCCTCCAGAAAGAGGAAAAATCAAGAATAAAAAAAGGGCATCCAACGAGAAACCCGATGCCAAAGAAAACTCCGGAGAGCACCAGTGGCAAACTGAAAATGATATTTTGGAGGGATTGTTTTTCCTCGATTGTTCGGAAAAGATGGGCCAGAAGAAGGGGGAGAAACAGCATCTGCCCTCCATACTTTGTAGCCATGGCCAGACCGGCAAACAGTCCGGCCAGTATGTAATCTCTGGGACGCCCTCTTTTGTAGATATACCAGATGAAGAGGAAGGAGAGCATGAAAAAGAAGACCATCGGTGCGTCCGGGACTTGGTAGTGGGAGATTTTGTTGTGGACGTGGGAAAAAATTAAAAAAAGTGCGGCAAAAATCCCGACTCTCTTGCTGTACATCTTCGTGCCGATGATGAAGACGAGAATGATTGTGCCCACGCTGAGGATCACGGTTAGGAGCCTTCCCAGGATTATGAAAACAGAGGGGTCCTCTTGAAAAGAGCCCATGAAATCATTCACGTCTGTGAATTTTCCTGAGAATTTCCCAACGTGATAATAGACAGCCCATATCCCGGCAACCGCATAAGTGTGGAGCGTCGGGACGTGGAAAAAATGAGGATTGAGATCGCCGGTGAAATAGTTCAGAGAGATTTTGGCAAAACGTGCTTCATCCACATGGTAGAGGTAGGGAAGACCGAAGCGTACGCCGACAAGGCGGATAAGGAGTCCCAAAAGCAGAATGACAACGAGAGCTCTCTTCGAGGACGGCCCCTTAGTCTGCCTTTTCGCCATAGGGGTTATATACTGTAAGGCGCCCCATTAGTCAAGAAACCCCCCTCAGCCCCAAACGGCCCAATTTCCCTGTTGCCGCTCAATTCAGCCAGTACTGCGGAGCATTCAGAATGTGTGCTTCCAAAAATCCTCTGTAGGAAGGATACGGCCGAATGTCTCCTCTCTCCGAGGATGCTGACCTCAGGTGAACGCAATCCGTTTGAGATGCATTGTATGGAGAGATCGCTTGAGTTGGGGAGTCCCCTCAGATCTGATTCATGGTGGGCGGTGGGTCTTCGACTCAGTCAGATCTAGGCACTTAGAGTTATCCTGGCCGAACACAGATGCCGGCAAGCTTTAAATTAGCGGCACACATCAGAACACATCAACACGGCTTTGGGGATATTTCGCCTCCACGTCCTCAGTGGGGGTGATGCGGAGAGTAAATTTATCACCCGCAGAATCACCGCTACCGGTGATTGAGAAAGGGAAGCAATTTTGCTACTCTAGGCATGGAGTTTCGGGTTATGGATAAGACTATGCAGGAGCGACTGTCACAATGACGAAAAAACTCATCATTTTAGTTAGTCTGGTTATCGTCTCTTCTTTTGCTGTCGGCAAAGGGCAAGAAGAGGCCGTATTGATGAAAGTCCCTCAAAATGTGGCCAACCTGATCGTCCAAGGTCAGGCTGGAGTTGCCGTTAATATCTCCCGCTCGGGAGGCGCTTCAGAATTTCCTCATATCGTTACAAATTCTGCCGGTGTTGCTTATGTGATTTGGGTAGAGAAGAGAAGCATCCTGTTTAACAGCAACGAAGGAGGAACGTGGGGAAGTCCTCGCAGCATGTCCAACGGAACCACAATCGGTGCCTCCGGCCCCTGGCCGAGTTACACGATCGATGTCAACGAAAGTCCTCAGATCGTATACACAGCGAAATTTTCCGGCGTCAACTATGAGATTGCACACAACAGCTACAAGGGCGGTTGGGGATCCCCATACAATGTCTCCCGGACGCCCACTGGCGGGTCTGCCTGCCCAACCATTGCGGTCAATCCTCGAAACAACCAGAAATACGTGTGCTGGTATGATGACCAGAGCTATCCCGACCGCTGGGAGCTTTTATTCAAGTACCAGAGTGCAGCAGGAGGATGGAGTGGACTGAAAGTCCTTCCCTTTGGCACATCTCATTACTGTCCCAAAATGACTGTGGATGGAAATGGAACGGGGCACTTGGTGTGGTTGCGAAGGAGAAGAGGTGGATCCTTTGTCCATTACTCGAGCAATGTCGACCCTACGGACGAAAACAAGTGGACAGCCTCCCAGGATATCTCCGGAAACACGGGCATCGATTTTGCCGAAGTCTCCATCGACTCGGACAATGCGGGAAATGTGTACGTAGTCTGGGAGAAAAACAGCGACGGAAACAGAGAAATCTTTTTCAGGATGAAGACTGCCGGCGGAGGCTGGCAGACAACCCAGAACATCTCCAAAACAGGAGCGGGTTCCAAATGGCCTGATATCGTGGTGGACAAAAGAACAGGGAACGCCTATGTGGTCTGGCAGGAAAACGTGGCGGGTAAATGGCAGGTTTTCTTCAAATACTTTGAAAACGGAGGATGGACGGACAACGCCAACATGACGAATAACGGCTCTCACTCCATCCAGCCCAGCGTATGGATAGATGGTTCGGGGGAAATCCATATCGTCTATGCCGACAACGCCAGCGGTGCTTACAACATCTACTACCTCAGCACGACGGAAACCGGAACGGTTTCCGCCCTCTATCCACCTCTCAACGTCCATCTAAACACCAGCTTGGACGGTTCTCCTGACAGGAAGAAGATTGTCCTCAAATGGAAGAGAAATCCGGACAATGATAGAGAGGCGATGAAGGGCTACAAGATTTTCCGGAAAAAGGCCAGCCATGGCATAAATTCCTATAAAGTGAGGACGATTGTATCAAAGAGCACATTCAAATTTGAAGACGTTGGCCTTTCCACAAATTCCAAATACTCCTATGTCTTGATCGCTGTCAAAAATGATGGTTCAGAAAGCGATTATTCTAACGAAGCCTCCGAACCCCTGGTGTTCCCGCCTGTCAATCTCCTCGTGAATACGGATCTCGATAGCTCCAAAACCAAAAAAGTCAACACCATTAAGTGGCAACACAATCCTAACAACGGCAAGGGTGTTTTGAAAAAGTACAGGATTTACCGTAGGCCGGAAAAAGGAGGGACATTTCGATCTATCGGTACGGCACCCGGGAGCGCCACCAGCTATACGGATAGTAACCTGCCCACCGGAACCAAATATGCCTATCGGATGACGGCACTGGATAAGCATGACCGTGAGTGCGAGCCTTCCTTTGGCGCCTACGAAGATTATGTGTTTCATCCCATCGACTTGAACCTGAGCACAATCGTGAACGAAGGCCTGTTCTTCAGTGAAAAGATGAACAGACTCAGATGGAAGAAGAGTCCGTTGAACGACCCCGTCAACGTCGTGAAGTACGTGATCTACAGGAAGAAGGCGAATGAGGGTAAATCCGCATTTGTTGCCGTCTTCGCCACCGAAGATGCCAAGACTCTGGAGTTTTGGGATCGCAGCATTCCTCTTGAAGAAAAGTACAGCTACTCTGTCACTGCGGTGTCTGACAATGGGGCTGAGAGCGAGCTATCTGGAATGAGAACCGAGAATTAGCTTCAGCCTGTTTTTTCCCGGCATCAATCCAGGATTATAGCTGCCTTTTTCAGAACGTCGAAGCCGAGGGCTATGGCCACTCCAAATTCAGTCCCGCCGAGGTCAATACTCACATCCTGTTCCGTGGCTGTAGCCATATACAGTTTGACATAGAGGTTCAGCATCACATATTTAACCTGAGGTATTTTGAGGTAAATCCCTCCCTGGAAGTGCGTTCCCGTTGTGGAGCCGGATACCACACCCAGGTTGCTTTCTTCTCTATATTTGTGAATATCAATGCCGCCCCCGATGTAGGGCGCGATGTATTTCGTGTTCCAGAAAAGCCTCAGGGCAAAGGTGATGGGAGTGATCCGGAATTTGGTTTCCTCTTCTGTTATCGTTGAGAGCCCTGTTTTGGAGTAACGTCTTCCTGCTACAGCCAGATCGAGCCTGAAGTTGCTCGCGCGAAGAATCATCCGCGAAAACTCTATGCCGAATATGGGGCCAGAGCCTTCATATATTTCTTGGAACTGTTCATCGGAAATCTTATATGAACCCAGCGAAAAATTGAAGACCGTGTTGGGGAATGGGGCATGAATCTTTTTTTCTATCTTGGCCATTTCAGCCGGAGTCACTGCTTTATCAGGCGCCAAAAAGTGGATGGCCACGCCGCCCGCCACTCTTTCGATTCGGAAATCGGATAGCCACCGTTCAAAGTCCAGTGTGAGGCGCACGGTCTCTACGTCGATCTTTCTGACGTCAATGGATTTGAGACCGGATATGTTGATGGCACTTTTTGTCGCAGCGGAGAGCTTTTGGACGGGCCAAAAATCGATGATCAATCGCGAATATTTCGAAAGCTCTACACTCCTATAAGTGAAATCTCCCTCCACTGCGATCTTGACATGAAGCTGGTCCCTGATTGTTTCATAGCTGATAGCCTTCAGGTGAGTTTGGGCTTCAAGTTCTTCCAACATATCAGGCTGGGGCTCTTCCTTGGTTAGGGGTTCTTCTCTCTCCTTTATGACTGGAGGTCGTGGCGGAATTTGCTCTTGAGCCCGAAAAACAACCTGGATTCCCTGGCTAACCTTGGTGATTTCATACGAAGGGAGAACCTCAACGAGGTCGAAGACGACTCTAGCTGTCTGAGGCTGGAATCGGCCGGTTCGGATTTGCTTCACACCGGCTGTGTTGATTTCCTGGGAGGCGTCAGTCCTGATGTCGCCCACAGGCGAGAATTCGACAACCAGGCGTGCCGGATTCTTGAGCTCGAAGTGCTGGTATGAGTAATGTCCTTCGATGTCCAAGGTGACAGTGAGAGAATTGTCTCCCCGTTCAACCTGTATGTTTTTAAACACGGCCAGATTTTCTTGTCCCGGTGCGGGAGCTGCCGTGTGTGTCATCAGCAAGACGACAGCGAATGTCATGATGAGGTGAAGTGTCTTGTTCAATGCTCTGTACCTCCTTGAGCGTTGTCTTTAGTGATTCGTGAGCTAGGTCCTACAACACCGTCGTTTCGTACTAACCTTATAATATATTTATAACTGGATAAAGGATCAATGTCGAGGTCTATATAATTTCTGCCAAAACTGCCAGGCCCGGGAAAGCCTATGGAACCTGTGGTATGCGCGTCGCGATGCACAAGTGAAAGAGCTATTATTTGGGTGTATGCTGTCGACTCCGCACCGACCTTCAATCGATAAATTCTGTATGCTCGGAAGTCCGTCTGGCCGTACAGTTTCGGAGAATGATTCCAGGTTATCTTGTTTCCCACCTGGAGAAAGTCCGCGATCTGTTCCTCGAGTCGAACAGCCCTGAGGTTCCTTGGGGAAAAGGGGAGCCTTTTGATCTCTTCGAACCAGGATTCGGTCATTACCTCGTAGCCCTTGATACTTGGATGGACATAATCGTTTGAAAGAAGAGATGTCCAGCCTCCATCGCTTTCTGGCCAAGTGTAATAAATCTCAAACATATCAATGAAGGATACCTTCACTCTTTCCGCCAGAGCTCTGATCTTGTCGTTCAATTCAAAGATTCGGTCTCGAAAGAAAGGATTCTCCCATCTCTTGTCATTCCGGGGTATGATCGTGGTCAATATAGGGAAGACAGATTTATTCCGGCAGATTTGAATCATCTGCTCGAGGTTGTAGACAGTGGTGTCCATCGAAATGCGTTTGAACACCACGTCGTTTGTTCCTTCCATCAACAGAAAAAAGAGGGCCTTGTGCAAATCAAGCACACCGCTAATCCGGGCCAAACCCTGCTCTGTGACCTCCCCCGGCCATCCTTCATTCATGACCCGCGTCGGCCCGTAGGTCTTGTACAGAATCGACTCCAAGCGGGGGATGTAACCCAGTTGAGGTGTTTCTTTATAATCGATCATGCCGAAGGTGATGCTGTCCCCGAAACCGATGTACTTGTTTTCGTCTGGCCAGTCACCTTCAGGAATCTCCGGCATGGCACTTTTTGTGGCAACAAGAGATTGATCCTGCAGTTGGTGAAAGTTGAATAGAGCCGTACGAATTTCACCCTTCGTTTCCCAGGTGATCCCGAGCCTGTCTCCCAGAGTGCTGATTTTGGGTGACGAGATCGATGCCCTATAACTTTGGTCGAGTTCATAAACTGGGCTCCAAAGACTCTCCATCTTGTAGCGAATACAGATTCGGCTGTGGATTCCCTCCGTTTGCACCCAAACAAAAACGGGTATATTTCCGGAGACAAAGGAGAGACATGGTTGAGCATCAGAGACGCGATTGGTCGTGGCCCTTTCTTCTGGTGACCAGGAATTCCCATCCCAACGTGTATAAAAGATCTCGTAATCCATGCCGTCGTGAGAGCACCAGGAAATCCAGGGCCGCCCCTCTGCATCCAGGCTTATTTTGGGCAGGATACGGGGCGAACGGCTCATTCCGCCGAGCTTGTGAGGAAGGGTCCACTGGAATCCATCAAAAAAGCTGCAGACAATGTCGTCATGTCCATCACTGTTAACTGTCCAGACCACCCAAATTTTATTGCTGGCGTCAGCAATGATTTGGGGGCTGTATGCGCCGTGCCAAAAAGGCCCGTTTAGGGTCCAAATTCTCTTCGAGCGCATGTCCTTGACCTGAACAATGTGGTGTTCCTCCGCGTAGGTTACCCAAACAACCCAGGGAGAATTTTCGTGATCGAAAGCCAGATCAGGAGAGATATGAAACCCCGCTCTCTGGCTGACCAGCTGGCATTCGCCTAACTTGTGCTCATCCATGACTGCCAGCGTGATGAGACTGTCGTTGCCGTGCTCCTCCTCCCAAACCGACCAAAGCTGGCCATTCCTATCTTTCCTGATTACGGGAGTCGATAGGTTCGATGTAGAGGCAAGGGAGTGAACACTCAAGGCGCTGGAACCCGAGCTCTGCAGGGCAGTGCTCAGTTCTTCATCCTGGTTTTTGTAAATGAGAACCAAATCACCTGATTGGCTCAGTACCGAAAAGGCTGAATGTCCTTTGATGGACCATCTTTTTACTTCTGAACCGGAGAGGAGAGAAACAGGCAGCCAAACGGATAAAAACAGCAAAATCGGGCATTTTTTCGGTTTCATTTTAAACACTTTTTATACCATAGCCTTTGGGCAAAAGCAATCATGGGGAATTGACAAAAGAAGCAACGATTTCTATAGTAGAGTTATGAGAAAGAAGATCGTTGTTGCTCTGTTAATCCTTGTTGTGGCTATCTCTCTGATACTCTATCTCTTTGTTTTTCAAGGCCGGAAATCGGACTTGGAAGCCTCTCCGAAGGTCGTCATCGTCGGAGTGGATGGCGCGGGATGGAATCTGATCAATCCTCTTTTGGAAGAGGGGTATCTGCCCAATTTCCAACACCTGATGAAGGAGGGCAGCTATGGAGTTTTTAAGACAGCAAGACCCGTCAAGTCATCCGTGATATGGACTTCTATCGCCACGGGAAAAACAATGGTCAAGCATGGCGTTCTAGACTGGAGTTATGTGAACAAAAACAACATCGAAGTCCCTTATCGGCAGAGCGAACGGAGAGCGAAGGCCTTCTGGAATATCTTGGGCGATATGGGATGGAAAGTTGGCGTTATCAACTGGTTTATCACCTATCCTCCCGAAGAGGTGAACGGGTACATGGTCTCCGAGGAATTCCGGCATCTGGGGCGCAGAGATTTTTCCAAAATCGCTGTTACCTATCCGGAGATCTTGCTGAAGAAGCTCGAGTTTGCGACCCTGAAAAAGCGAGATTTCCGTCCCATCTTGGAAGAGGAAAACCTGCCCCTGTTCGAAAAGCCTCAGAACGAAGACGCGAAAAAATCGATGTTGGCTCCTTTCTACAGAAATTTTGTCTTTCAGGACAAGACTATCGAAAGCGTATCCTACTACCTTTATAAAAGAGCCCCTGTGGATGTCTATGCCACCTATTTTCGATTGATCGATACGGTGAGCCATTTTGCCTGTGCCTATATAGATAAAGACCTGCTGGCCAGGGGGATTGAAGAAGAAGAGCAGGGGAAAATTTCGGAACAGACCTTGGAGCTGATCGATAGAGATTTCAGCCGGGTCATGAAACCCTTCTATGATTACACGGATAAGATCCTGGGAAATTTTCTTGCTATGATCGACCCCGAAACCACTCTCATAGTGGTCTCGGATCATTCCTTTGGTTACAACAAAGGAGGGTACGGGCATGTGAATTTGCCCGAGATTCCCCATGGCATCATCCTGGTCAAAGGGCCCCATATCAAAAAGAATTACACCATTGGGGATGCCAGCATTTACGATATCGTCCCCACTCTGCTCTATCTGTTTGACATGCCGGTTGGACAAGATATGGATGGCAAGGTATTGACAGAGGCCATGGATAAGCGGCTGTTGAAAAAGAGACCTGTCAGGACAATTCCCAGTTATGAAGACGAAATGCGGGTGAAAAAGTTGAAGAGGGATAGAAAACTGGATGAGAAACAGCTGGAAGAGTTTCGTGCTTTGGGCTACATCAAGGATAAAAAGTAAAGGATTTTGACCGAGGCAAATCTCATGAGAAATACGGCTGTTGTCTCACTGGCTCTGATGCTGCTCGTCTTTTGCAGCGGGAACGAGGACAATCCGGGTCATCAGACGATCGAATTGTCGACACTCAAACCTGCGCATCCCTTCAAAGGCAAAATTCTCTTTCAATCCGATATGGATGGCGATAGAGAAATTTATCTTCTCACTTCACAGGGCATCAAGCCGCTGACGAATAACGATTGGGATGATGAATACCCGAAGTGGTCGCCTGACAGGAAGAAAATAGCCTATTCTGCCAATCCTAGAGGGAATTATGACATTTTTGTCATGGATGCGGATGGATCGAACATCACGCCCGTGGCGATGTCAGATAAAAATGAGATCGAGCACGCCTGGTTTCCGGATGGAAAGAACATTGCCTTCACCATTGGAGAGAAAAAAGGCCTGCGCAGGAAGTTCTCCCTCTGGATGGTTAACTTGACGTCGAAAAGGATCTCCCGAATCCTTCCTGAATTTCAAGGTTCCAGCGCTCTTCCCGATTTTTCTCCCACATCATCTCTGGTGGGCTTCACAGGAAAGAGGGCTATAGGATGGGATGTTTTCACCTACGACAGAAAAAGCAAGGAATTGACAGCCCTCACGGAAGGAGGAAAAGCCTGCCGGCCCCACTTCTCCCGGGATGGCCAAAAGATCGCCTATGTCTCGGGAAAGGCCGATGGGAACGGGGACATCTGGCTTATGAATCCCGATGGTACGGAAAAGGTGAGGCTGACAGAGAGAGACGAGACTGCGGATTACTTCCCATCCTGGTCAGAGGACCAGGAATATATTGTTTTCAGTTCATCGCTCGAACACCGCATCGATAAGGGGAACTGGTCTCTCTTTTTGGTCAACGTCAAGACCAAAGAGATCGCGCCTCTCTTCGATAGCCCGGGAAGGGATGTCTTTCCCGACTGGGAATAGCCTTAAAAACCTGAACCGATCTTAGGCAATCCTTCGGGTTCATCTTTGCCCGAGCATAAAGCTCAGGGCATTTTGCGGAAGAGGAACTTCCAGAGATATTCTTTGGGTACGCCTAGGAATTTGTTCCTCCACAGGCGGTCACATTCTCGGCAGGTCTCAAACTCATCGATATGGCCATTGATATGGTTCAGACGCAGGTGCAGCATTTTGTCATTGTTCCATATCTCAGCCAGCGAGGATTCCTTCACATTGCCGAGTATGTAGTAGCCGAAAAAATCCTGGCTACAGGGCAGTACCGAACCATCCCAGAAGATGATTAGGGCATTCCACAAAAAAGTGCACGGAGAGTAGTGCCTGCGCTTTGGGACTTTTCCCGTTTCCCCCGCCCAGTTGTGGTACTCTTTGATAACAATTTTGTCCAGAGGGAGATCCTTAAAATGCCGGAGAAAATCTTTTTGGCTTTGAGAATTGGACTTGATTGGGGAGTCGGGAAAGTTTATCAGCTCGAGAATGGCATAGGGCTTTTTGCTCTGCTCTTCCTTTTTAATTTGCAGGAAGCGGACGATATTCTGGACTGTTCTTTCGAAATCCCCATTGACCCGAATGCTTTCATAGGTCTCCTTGTCATAACCGTCGAATGAAAAGGAGACCTGGTCAAGGCCGGAATCGATGATGAGGCGGGCCTTTTTTTCATCGAGAACAGTGCCGTTTGTGTGTAATTTAGTGCGGATTCCCTTTCCGTGAGCGTAACCGGCCATCTCGAAAAAATGAGGATGTAGAAGGGATTCTCCCCGGTGGAGAAGATGGACATCGAAGACGAATGCCGCCGCTTCGTCTATGATTTTTTGGAATAAGTCCAAGTCCATAAACCCCTTTTTTTCCTTGGGCAGGTCTTTGTTGGGACACATCACGCAACGCAGGTTGCAGTGGTCAGTCGGTTCGATCCACAGACGGATGGGCAGATAGCCTAATCGAATTTTTTTAGCTCTATAACTCTGATATATGTGTGCCAGTCGTAGCATATATTGAAGTTTGTTCATCGTCTTCAAACTCTTATTATCTCATTTTCCATCAGGAAATTGAATAATTCCACATATGCCGAGATCGTGAGCTGCTCTGGGCGGACGTCCTTGCCCATCCTTAACTCGACGGCTGTCCATTCCAGTTGAGAACGGGTGTGACCTGCCAGGAGCAGGTTGTTGAAAAGAGTCTTCCTCCTGTGACGGAAGACAACTTTTAGAAATTTACGGAATGCCTCTTCATCAGAAATAAGACAGAGGGGCTGGCACCTTTTCTCCAGGGAGATCAAAGCGGATTTGACCTGCGGGGGAGGGGAGAAAGACTCGGGCTTGACGGTAAAACAGAGCTGAACCTTGAAATCGTTCTGGAAGCGTATCGAGAGCGGTGCGTATGATTTAGTGCCGGGTTGTGCGCTGATCCGTTCTGCGACTTCTTTCTGAAGGAGAAACACGCATTTGTCCACAACGTCCTTTTCCTCCAAGACTTTGACCAGAACCTGAGAGGAGATAACATAGGGTAGGTTCCCTACCAATTTGACTTTCCCTTTCCGGCTCTTTTTGCTTCCGACGAGGTCAGCGAACCGGAGCGTCAAAACGTCTGCGTCCACAATTTCAAGGTTGGGGACACATCTCGACTTCAACTCCGGAATAAGGGTTTTATCTTTTTCGATGGCGATCACACGATCCGCCTCTTCAGCCAGGGGAAAAGTCAAAACGCCTTTCCCTGCTCCGATCTCTATGATGATGTCGCTCTTATCCGGTGATATGGTTCTGACAATTTTACGGAGGACAGATCGATCCCTCAGGAAGTGTTGTCCCAACGCCTTAATCTTGCTTCGCTTCATGAGCTTAAGGCGAGACTAAGTGTCTCGGCCGTTCTCATCCCGCTCATTCTCTGCTTCTCATCCTTGCCTTTGGGAGATGGGGAGATTCGTTCCTCGGCAATACTCCCTCATGAGGAGCGCCTAACGGTGGCTTTCGTGTAACGTTTCTTGAAGAGAAGGGCCATAAGCAGCGTGTCCAGAAGAATCACAACGTTGAGTTTTGTCTTGCCCCTGGTCCTGTCGATGAATTCGATCGGGACCTCCTTCATAGTAAAGTTCAAAAGATACGCTTTGTAAAGGATCTCGAGAACGATGGACGGATTCACTGAAATGCAGTCATCCAGGTCTATCTGCTCCAAGACTTCTTTTTTGAAGCATCTGAAGCCTGAGGATACATCCCGTATCGGAATGTGGAACTGTCGCCGTACAAAGTTTCTGGCTAAGAAGGTGATGAATCTCCTGAAGAGATTCCGATCCTGGTCTTTACCCCCCTTGATGAACCGGGATCCTATGACGAGGTCGTATTCATCCGCTTTCGCCAGGAGGTCCGGTATGAATTTTGGCTGATGTGAGAAATCACCGTCCATCTCGATGATGTAGTCAGGGTGGAGCTTGAGCGCTTCCTTGAATCCATCTATCCCCCCGCTGCCGCGTCCTCTCCTTTTTTTTCTTATGATTACGTGGATTCTATCGTCTTTCAAAGCCATTTGCTGGACCAGCTCTCCTGTTCCATCAGGCGAATTGTCGTCAGCGACGAGGACAGATAGGGTCAAGTCAAGCTCTAAGGCTAGAATCTCCTGGATGAGATCCGCGATGTTCTCCCTTTCATTGTAAGTGGGGATCATAACCACCGCTTTTTTGTTCATTGCTTCAATCCTAGGAAGGTCAGATCAGTTTTTTTATTTCATCGAATACTTGTTCGGGGGTGATCTCCTGCATACATTTCATGTCCGGACAAGTCTGCTTATAGCAGGGAGAGCAGTCGACTCCCGCAAAGAGCTTGGTACCCAGTCCGAAGAGGTCGATCTCCTGGGGACAGGTCGGCCCGAAGAGAGCCACAACCTTTTTCCCTTGGGCCACTGCCAAATGCATACCTAAGGTGTCTGAACTGACAACGATATCCATTTTAGATAGAAACCCTGCAAATTCCAGCAGGGAGTTATCGTTGCCCGTGTTGAGCACCCCGGATTTGGACGCCTTTTCCAGGTGATGATTCAGTTCTGACTCTCTTTTTCCACCCAGAAGAAAGATGTTGGCCCGGAGGCCCTTATTTATGTAATCTATGAGTTGCAGGTATTTTTCCGGCGGCCACTGCTTGGTTTCGAATTTTACCCCTGCCCCTGTGTTGAGGCCGATGGCTGTTCGTGTCTCGTCTATTTTCTTGTCATGGAAGTATTGATCGGCTTTTTCCTTGTGCTCTTCCTCCAGCTGGAAAACGTAGCCCTCCCCTTGGTATTCGATTTCAGCTGTCTTGTAGATGATTTCCTGATAGGTCATCCTGTTCTGAATGAATTTCAAGTCATCATCCACGCCGAGCCGGTAGGCGTATCCTGCTTCTTTGTTGAAAGGGATGAGGTTACCGCAATCGTTCATGCCAAAACCGAATTTTGTCTCGCCTTTGACCATTGTCGCCAGAGAGGTCGAGGGAGGTTCTTTGTCCAAAGAAATCAGAATGTCGAATTTTTCGACCAGGAGGGGAAAGATACTGCCCACGGAGTAACCCAACACGCGATCTATGTAGGGATTATTGTCAAGAAGCGCCACACTTTCTTCGTCGACCAACCAGGTGATATGACTCTCGGAATATTTTCTCTTTATTCCTGGAAGGAGCGCTGTGGTTCGCAGAACATCGCCCTGAGCGCGACACTTGATGAGCAGAATTCTTTTCGGGAATGCCCGGTAGTGCGGGCAACCATCACACAGCCTTTTATACCTGCAGGGCTTATCACCCTTGAAATGCAAGCAGTCTGCCTTGAGCAATCGAGTTTTTCCTCCGGAAAGAGTTGATTCTTATTTATGCCACAAATCGACTATAAACTCAACATAAAGCGGAGCTTTCGCCACTTCAAATTCCATATTCAAACTTTGTGGCAAGAACAAGAAGAAGACTCCCAACTTCTCTGCCGCCAGAGGGAGGCCAGAGCGTCAGAGGCGTGATTGTCCGTGAAGGGTGTCAGGTGGCTGTTATGCTCTTTGACGAAAATGGACTGAAAATTGATTCGAAATTATTGTCGCCATCAACAATTTACATCACCGGATTTGAGACCCCGCCACGGGTGCAGATATAGGCGATGTGCGGGTACCAGTATCCCTTGTCCAGCCTCACTACCTGCACCCTGAATCCCAAGCTTGAGAGGAGGTTCTGGAAATTGTTTCTGCTCCGGAAATAGAAGCGTTCGCCCAGTGTGAAACCAAGGACTTTCACGGCCAGGGTCTCCTGCCAGTAGTTCCAGACGTATTTCCATCTCGGTCGAGTGTCCATTTCCTTTATGATGAGGTGGCCTTGCGGGGAGAGCGCGTCTGAACACTTTTTGAGGATCGCCTCCTGTTTGTCGTAGGGAATCAGATACAGGACATCGATGAGGCTGAAAACATCAGCGGGAGGATAGGCCATGGTGACGATATTGCCGGCATTGTAGGAAATATTGGCGAGGCGTTCCTTCGTTTTTTCGGCTGTGGCGATTTTTTTTCCATCCAGATCGGCACCGATGATGCGTCTTCGGTAGGAGCCGATGCCGAGAATATTGGGGAAAAGACCGTTGCCGCAGCCCAAATCGATAATTCTCCCCTCCTTGGGGAAAAGAGTTTCCAGATGAACCAAGGGGCAGATATTCAACTTAATTCTCAAGTAGGCCTTGGTGATGAGGCTGGATTCGCGGTATAGAGAGAAGACGTCTTTGGGGTCAATCATCCTTGGCTGATCCCTCTCAAGTCTGCCCTTTTGATTAATCGTGATTCTTTACTCCATGTAATGGCTGTACCAGAATTGAAATATGATCAGCGGCCAAAGCAGCTGCCGGTGGTTGTGCTCACCCTGAAAATGCTCTTTGAGCAGGGTTTCGATGTAGTCATGATTGAAAAATCCGTGTGATTTCAGGCGGCCCGGCGATAGGATTTCCGTGATAAATTCCCTCAGTTCATGTCGAATCCAGACCCCAAGAGGGATGTCAAAGCCGATTTTTTTTCGCGTCAGAATTTCTGGAGGAAGAACCTTGCTCATGGCCTTCTTCAAGATGTGTTTAGTGTCCAATCCCTTCAGCTTCAAGGAACTGGGGATGGATGTGGCGAAATCGACAAAGGTATGGTCAAGAAAAGGAACCCTGATTTCCAGTGAGTTGGCCATGCTCATCCTATCTGATTTCACGAGCAGATCGTCTTGTAGATAGAGCTTCAAATCCAGGTATCCCAACCGGTTAACCGTGTCCTGGGCCTGTGTGTTGCCGCAATGATAAGTGACGGGGGCGAACACGTCATCTTTGATGTTGGCTGCCAGACCTTCAGAAAACAAGTCGGCCCTCTGCGCAGGATTATAGGCTCCCCACCAAATGATATTGGCAATTTCCGGCGGAAAATCGACTCCGGATATGAATTTCTTGGCTTTAAACTCGAAACTCAACCTCTTTTTGGAGGCCGGAAGGTGAGGAACGATTTTTTTGACAATGCCGTTCCGCACGAAACCGGGAACTTTCCGGTATAACCTGGCAACTTGGTATGCTTTGTAGGTGTCGTAGCCGGCGAAGAGCTCATCGCCACCCTCTCCGGCAAGGGCGACTGTAACGTATTGCCGGGCTAATTTGGAGATAATGTAGGTGGGAATGATCGAAGCATCTGCCAGGGGCTCATCAAGATACTCGAATAATGTCGGAACAAGCTCTTTGACCAGATTCGACTCCACCACAAATTCCTGGTGGTCTGTCTGGAAACGGTCGGCAACAATCCTGGCGTAACTCAGTTCGTTGAAGCTTTCTTCCTTAAATCCAATCGCAAATGTCTTGATTTTAGATCCAGCCACCTCACTCATCAAGGCCGTGATCGAGCTTGAATCCATTCCCCCGCTGAGAAAAACACCCAGCGGCACATCGCTGATCAGGCGTCTTTTGACCGAGTCCTTCAAATGGCTGCAGATTCCATCCATGTAGGATTGTTCGTCTCCTGAGAAAGAGGGCGTTTCGGAAAAGCGTATGTCCCAGTAGGGCTTGATGGAGATGCTTCCTCCTCGAGCCACAATCATATGGCCGGGGAGAAGTTTTTGAATTCCCTTGAAGATTGTAGCCGGGGCAGGTATGTATTCGAAAGTGAAAAAGCGCGCTAATGATTCATAGTCAATCTCTCTCCGATAATCCGTCTGCAGGATAGATTTGATTTCCGAAGAAAAAACAAGGGAATGGGGTGTGGTGTAGAAATGCAAGGGCTTTATGCCAAGTCTGTCCCTCACGATTATCAGGGTGCCCTGCTTCTTGTCCCAAAGGGCGATGGCGAACATTCCGTTCAGCTGATGAACAAATTCTTCGCCCATCTCTTCATAGAGATGGACGATGACTTCTGTATCCGATTGGGTGGCAAAAGTGTGTCCCTTTTTGATGAGTTGTTCTCGCAACTCGAGGAAATTGTAGATTTCTCCGTTGAAAATCACCCAAATGGATTTGTCCTCGTTGGACATGGGTTGATGGCCCGTGATGAGGTCGATGATGCTCAGCCTGCGCATCCCCAGAGCGATGTTTTCATCGAAGTAGTAGCCTTCATCATCCGGTCCCCGATGGACCATCACCGCGCACATTTTTTCGGTGAAATGGCGTGCTGTCGAGGCCAGGCCTTGGTGAGAAAAGATGCCGCATATCCCGCACATTGGCTTCTAATGTAGCCGAAGGTCCAACAAATATCAATCCCCATCTGCCTCTTTGGCTGCGAAAGGATGGGGGTGTGCTATAGGATGCCGAAGATCTCTATTGGGAGAGTGTAAGAAGGGAGCGGGTGTGGTATAATTTGAGCCGAATTTTTCGGATTGACATGAATAGTGGATAAGAAACGAGTGCTCCTGCTTAATCCTCCTGGGGACAAGCTCTATATCAGGGATTACTACTGCAGTTTTTCCTCTAAAGCGGACTATTATTGGCCACCACAAGACCTCATTTACCTCAGCGGCACTCTGGATCAGTATTTTTCCGTCGAAGTTGTGGATGCCATCATCGACCGTCTGTCCGAAGAGCGAGTCCTGGAAATAATCATCAATTCAGAACCCGATGCCGTCGTTTTCACTACGGGTACGGCAACCATGAAGTCAGACCTTCGACTGATGGAACGGATCCAGAACAGGAAGGACATTCGTATCATTGCCAGTGCCGGAATCTTGAAGTATCTCGGTTCTGAATTCCTGGAAAAATATCCCTTTGTGGATGCCATGCTGCTTGATTTTACAGAGCAGAACATTGTCCCCTACCTCCTCGACAAAATGGACAATCCGCTTCGAAGTCTTGTCTTCCGTAAGAACGGGCACTTTGTGGAAAGTCAGGAAAAACCCTCGGCGCATTTTCATATTCCCATCCCCAGGCATGATCTCTTTGACTTCTCCAAATACCGAATTCCGATTGCCAAAAGATACCCTTTCACTGTTGTGGTCACATCGTTGGGTTGTCCCTACAGCTGCGGGTTTTGTACGGCCGGCGCCTTTGGCTACAGAGCCCGAGATGTGGACGGCGTGATCGCTGAACTGGAAGTATTAGCTGGTTTGGGCGTGAAGGAAATCTTGTTTCAGGATCCTACGTTCACCATCAACACCAACCGTGTGGTCGAGATCTGTCAAAAAATGGTTGATCACAAGCTGGATTTCACCTGGAGCTGCAACGGCGACATCAAATCTCTCAATGAAGAAAAAATCAGTCATATGAAAATGGCCGGATGCCACACGGTTTCGTTGGGAATCGAGAGCGGCAGCGATGAGATCCTGCGGAAGTATTCCAAAATGATAACGACCCAAGAAATAAAGGATATGATCCGGTTGCTCAATGGCTACAGGATCCGGGTGCTGGGGTATTTCATTATCGGACTTCCAGGAGATGACAAGGAATCTATTCGGGAGACGATCGACCTGGCCAAGCAGCTGAATATAGACATTGCCTCTTTCGCCATTGCCACCCCTGATATTGGTACACCCTTGCGACAGGAGGCTCTAAAAAAGGGTTGGCTGGGTTCCGAAACGGATGTTTTTGACAGCACGGATTTTCCCATTATCGAGACAGACAGTCTGAGCAAGGAGGATGTCTGGGAGATGCGACGCCGGGCTGTAAGGGAATTTTACCTCCGGCCTTCCTATCTGTTTAAAAAACTCAGTCAAATCCGGAGCATTCGAGATCTGAAAGTGGCTATGACTAACGCCTTATCCTTGTTTCGAAAGTCATGAAAAAAGTTATCATCAACGCCGACGATTTTGGCCTGATTCAATCGGTTAATGAAGGTATAATCCAGGCTCACAGAGAGGGCGTCCTGAGCAGCGCCAGCTTGATGGCCAATACTCCGGGTTTTGAGCATGCTGTCAAGTTGGCAGGGCAGAATAAGGAGTTGGGCGTGGGTGTGCATCTGAACATTCTGAGGGGGAAACCTCTTTCCGAGAGACGCCATGTTCAGAGTCTGATTACCACAACGGGGATATTCAGTCCGAGTTTATTCCGCCTGTACCGAAGGATCAAAACGAGGAGAATCGATATCAGCGAGGTGGAGAGGGAACTCAGAGCACAGATCGAAAAGGTCATGAATGCCGGCATTGTGCCCAGTCATCTGGACAGTGAAAAGCACAGTCACATGATTGGGCCGCTCTTTTCCCTAGCGCTTAAACTGGCGAAGGATTACCGTATCGCCAAAATCCGGTTTGTCCGAGAACATCCTTGCACATCGCGACCGGTGCAGCTGGGAAAATTACTGTTCATTTCCCTTTCCGGCTCAATCCTGAAGAAGAGGATGACAGCTGCAGGAATCAAGTCTACTGACCATTTTTATGGCATCTGCGACAGCGGCCGCATGACCGCAGAAAAACTCCAAAAGTCCCTCTTGCGTCTGAAAGACGGAATCACAGAAATTATGGTTCATCCTGGATTTATCTCCAAAGATTTGATAGAGTTAGAGAAAACATTCGGGTCCTATTACATCAACAGGTTTAGAGAGCTGGAGTTGAAAGCACTCCTGGATGACGGAGTGAAAAAAACCCTCGCAGACCGAGGAATCCGGTTGATGAGTTTTCATCATCTTTAAAAAACATGGATACACAGGACAAAACTCCCCAAATATCCGTTGTCGTCCCCTTTTATAACGAAGAAGACAACGTCGAGGAGCTCCACAGGAGGCTCAGTCGGGTTCTTCAGGAAGAGCACCAGTCTTATGAGATAGTTTTCATCGATGATGGAAGCACAGACGGTACGAACGCTATCCTGACAAAGCTTTTTTCTGAGGATGAGTCGCTTAAAGTCATAAGGTTGCGAAAAAATTTTGGCCAGACAGCGGCGCTGCAAGCAGGTTTTGACCACGCACGTGGTGAAATCATCATCTCCATGGACGGCGACCTCCAGCATGATCCTGAGGATATCCCCCTCTTCCTCGCCAAGATGAAGGAGGGCTATGACATCGTCAGTGGCTGGCGGAAGAGGCGGAAAGACCATTTTCTGATGAGGCGATTTCCTTCCTGGGTGGCGAACAGGATAATGCGGATGCTTTCGGGTGTGAAGATTCACGATTTTGGCACGACGTTCAAAGCATACAGGAAGGATGTTCTTGAGGGAGTCAAGCTCTACGGGGAGCTGCACCGGTTTATCCCGGCCCTCATCAGCCGCACGGGTGTGACTATCACTGAGGTGCCGATTAAAAATATCGTTCGCCAAAAGGGCAAATCCAAATACGGTCTATCCCGCGTGAGGAGAGTTTTTTTCGATCTCATGACCGTGAAATTCATCATCAGCTTCATCGACAGGCCCCTGCAGTTTTTTGGCCTGATTGGCCTTGTTCTGGGCGGTATCGGGTTTGTCATCGGCCTTGTTTTGACCCTCGGTTTCTACATTGCCGGCTGGTCCATCCGAGACAACCTGGGTAATTTGATTCTTGCCGTGTTTTTGATGATCCTGGGCTTGCAGTTCGTCATGACGGGATTGTTGGCAGAGATCATATCGCGCATCTATTTTACCACCCATGAGATGCGCATCTACTCGATTCGAGAGATTCAATCCCACCCGGACGCAGGAGCGGAGAGCGGGGTCTGAATCACACAAAGAGGGGAGCTGTTGAACACTCTCAGACTCAAGAAGACGCCGCCGAAGATCGACCTTTTGAGCTGGATTGCCGTCGGCCTCTTTTCTGTCTGTGTGTTCAGTCTTCTTGTGCGATTTCTCGATAAGTTATCCCTCTGGATGGATGAGGGGTTTTACTATCTTGCCGCCCAGAAGATCCTGGAGTTCGGGTATCCTCTTTTTCCTTCTGGGCATGTTTACTACAAGGCGGTCATCTACGCCTATGTCCTGGCCCTTTTCTCCCTTATATTCGGGTTTACGGTCTTCAACCTCAGACTCATCAGCCTGTTGGCTACCATCTCCCTCCTTCCCCTCGTGTATCTTACGGGCAAGCGTCTTTTCGGCCGGATAGTCGGTTTGGCGGCTGTCGTCCTTTTTTCTCTGTCCGTTTGGGTGGCCGAATATTCGCGGACAGTCCTTTATTTTGCCCCTTTGCAATTGGTGAGTCTTTTGGGTGTCTATCTCTTTTACAGAGGATTTTTTGAGGAAAAACGGATGAGCAAAATTCTGGCCACAGCCGTCTTTGTCTTGGCTCCTCTCATTCACCAACTGGGAATGGGCGTCTGGTTTTGCTATCCTGCCTTCTTCTTCCTCAAAGGAGCTAAAAGGTTTTTTCGCAAGGATGTTCTGATCAGCCTGGGGGTGACGTCCTTGTTCTATGTCGCGGTACAGGTTCACGAGTTTTTTTTCTGGAAGGTCGGTTACGTCTACGCCAAAACGGATTTCAGCGTGCAGGGGATGTGGAGCTACTTTTTCGGCAGCTTCTCGCTCAGTTATTTCCGGGAATTTTACCGCAGTTTTCCGCGGATGAGCCTCATCATCCTTGCCGGCTTCGGCCTCCTTCTCGGTCGCTGGTTTCTCGATCGATGGAGGAAAAAGACGGACAATGAAACACTCTATGCAAGCTGGTTATTTCTGGGCTTTTGTCTACTGTTCCCTCTCGCGTTTTTGGGATTCTTCCGAACCCACATCCAACCGCGTTACATCTATCAGCTCTATCCTTTGTTCCTAATTCTCTACGTTGTCAGTCTTTACATGTTTTCCCAAGTTGCCGTTGAGCTGGTGTCGGCCGCTGTTTCCATTAAGAAAAAAGGCGTCAGAGCTGTTGCTTCCGGAGTACTCTGTGTAAGCCTTTTGTGTGTCTCTGTCGAAGGTGTGGGTTTCGATGAGGTCCTTAAAATCGTGAACCGTCAATACAAAGATCCCATTCGGACGGATATCATTTACAGATCGGGGCGACAGGAGCATTATGATCACAGAGGTGTAGGGGAATATGTCAGGCATTTCCTTAGCCAAGAGGACCTGGTCGTCGCCAACCATGTGGTTTTCCAGTATATCTATGCCGGCCGGGTGGATTATTGGCTTTGGTCAGGAGGGCCGGGAACATGGGATGCCTGGGAGGAGACGCCGGATGGCTGGAAGGATTTTTACATAGGCGCCCGATGGATCAACAACCTGACTGATTTAAAAACACTGCTGGACAAGAACCAGGCGCGACGGATCTGGATCGTCGGTTCTCCCTCACTCCATCGAACCGACCACATTAAGACCGAGATAGCCCGGTTCATCCGGTCCGATTCGAACAGACTCGTATTCAGGGGAAAAGATGGGATGTCTGAGGTCTATCTGTGGAATGAACCGGATGGCCAATTGACGGGATCGCACCATTCGCTTGAGGGGGAATGGCTGCCTGTGCCCTTCGGCCAAGTTACGTACAGCAGCGATTCTTCTAAAGGATGCGCTCTTTACATGGGTAGAAATGAAGGTGGAAACAGAATATACCGCTACAAGACAGAAGAATCTTTGTCTCCGGGGCATTACCGGTTGGAGTTTCGGCTCAAAGGAGATGAATTTTTAGAAGGCGAGCGCCTTTTCGGTATAGCGATTGAGGCTCAAGAGCCGGGTGCCCAGGACGCGGAGTTTTTTGTCTCTGCCGATATGCTCGAGATTCAAAATCGCTATCAGGACTTTGGATTCGGCTTTTATCACCGAAAAGAAGGTCCTCTCAACCTGAAGGTGCTCTTCACCGGAATGGGAAACATCTGGCTTGATTATTGTGACGTTATTGCCATTAATCTAGAAAGAAGTGCGCGCTGAAGGTTCGGGTTCGGATGTCGTCAAAGCGGATGATATATCCTGTGAAAACGAGTTAGACCAGATGGAGACAGGAGGTTGAAATGGATCAGGAGTTTCGAGGAAGCGTTCAGAAGGAGTTGACCGCCGAAAAGCGGTCTTTCTATTCAAAATACAAGACTCTCATTTTGGGTAAAACGGGTTTCTTTTCTTTTTTGAAGTATGAGGTTGTGGTGATGCTCTTCTCAGGCCTCCCGGGAGCTCTGGGGTTTTTTCTGCGCAAGCTGTTCTACCCGATGCTCTTCAGCAAAGTCGGAAAGGGTGTGGTCTTCGGCAGAGGCATCACGCTGCGGCATCCGAAGAAGATCGTCATCGGCGATAACACCTTTATTGATGACAACGTGGTTCTGGACGCCAAGGGAGAACAAAACCGAGGTATAGCGATAGGTTCCCATGCCTACATAGGGCGCAACACGATTCTAAGCTGTAAGGAAGGCTCGATAATTCTGGATGATTACTGCAATATCTCGGCCAACTGCCATCTTCTCTCCGAAACGGAAATCCGCTTGGGAAAGTACTGCTTCCTGGCCGGACAGTGTTACCTGGTGGCTGGCGGTAATCACAGCTTCGAGGATACGACCGTGCCGATCATGTTCCAGCCTTCCTACTCCAAAGGAGGGATCACAGTCGGTGAGGATGTCTGGCTCGGTGCTGGAGTTATTGTCCTGGATGGGGCAGACATTGGGAGGGGAACTGTCGTCGGCGCTGGGTCGGTCGTTACCGATGTTCTCCCCGAATACGGCATCGCCGTGGGCACCCCAGCGAAAAGGACAAAAGACCGCAAAACGTCCGTTTAGTCTGGCGAGCACCTGGAACAATGCTGTTCGAAAGAATCTATTCACGGGAAAATGAGCGAGAGGCATGTGTCTTGAAGGCAGGGGGAAGAAGTGATTGACTCTCAGCTTTTTCCCTGTTATTCTTCTCTCAAGTGAGGTGTGATGGGTGCGAAAAATGTGTCGGAAAAAGATCTCAAATGCTTGATCGGAGGGGGATCCGATGTTCAAAAGTTATGACTTAAACGAGATTACACCTGAGTTCAAAAAGTATATCGGGCTATGCAAGAGAGCGGAAAACGCGTGGGCACACGAATTTGGAAAGGGGGATACTTTCTTCCACGAATTCTTCGGGATCGATCGCGTCAGCAAAAACACGCATCTGGGTACCATCTGCCCTGCGAATCCCAGCTATAAAATTTTTGAAATTCCGGTGGATGAATGCGTCTGGTTACCGACTTTAGATCAAGCTCGAGCGGAACTTAAGAGACTTCCAGTTGGCGACGATAAAGAGCGGGTTCGTGCTGTCGTCAAATGGGGCCGAAAAATTGATTTTCGATGATGTTGCCCTTGATAAAATGACCTAAGAACCTTTTGATTATAATCTTGACATCCCGGGGATCAGCGTCTCGCTAGCTGGCGTGACATCGAAAGCTCTTCGTGGGATGAAAGGCCTCACTAGCCGGCACCTTCTTCAGTGCGGCTGGTTCCTTTCGTTTTTTCTTCCAGTTCCTGGATCACCACAGAACAGGCCATGTTACCGATAACGTTGACGCTGGTGCGGGTCATGTCCAGCAACCTTTCCACTCCGAATATCAGCGCGATCCCCTCGAGGGGAATGCCCAGCTGTTTCAGAACAATGGCTAGGGCTATGATTCCGGCCATGGGGACACCGGCTGCGCCGACAGAAGAAAGTACTGCCATCAAGACGATCGTGACCTGGCCGGCGAGACCGAGCTCAATGCCGTAAATCTGGGCGATGAAGACGGCGGAGACTCCCTGATAGAGCGCGGTTCCGTCCATGTTGATCGTCGAACCCAGGGGGATAACGAAACTCGAGTATTCTCTGGACACGCCAACATGTTCCACCCCTTCCATGGCCACTGGGAGAGTCGCCATAGAACTGGATGTGCTTAAAGCAATAATGATGGCTTCCTTGGCGGCTCGAAAAAAGTGCAAGGGGCTCATCCGGCCCAGTATTTTGACCGATAGACTGTTGCAGGTCACAGCATACAGGATAAGACCGCCGATGACGACGAGACAGTATTTCAGGAGTGTGAGAAGAATGTCTGTTCCGAACCGGCCGATGACAACTGCGCTGAGCGCCAGAACGCCGTAGGGAGCCAGCTTCATCACGACGTGGACCACCTGGATGAACATGTCGTTCAGTCCATCCAGGATTTGGATCAAGAGTCGAGATTTATCCGAGGGGATCAGGGTGAGGACCATGCCGAAAAGCAAGGCCATAAAGATGATTTGGAGCATGTTGCCTTCAATGAATGCCGCTACGGGATTGGTGGGAACGATGTTGATGACCACCTCGAGTAGAGATGGCTTTTCCGCGAAGCGCTGGATACCATCCTGGGCCTTGGCCTGGAAGTCCTCGAGAAGTTGAGCCTGGACGTTCTCCGGCAGCCCCTTTCCTGGTTGGATGGAATTGGCGAGTATGAGGCCAACGCAGATGGCGATTATTGTCGTTACAACAAAATAAATGGCGGTCTTGGCGCCGATTCGTCCCAGTTTCCTCACATCTCCCAGGCTTGCGGTTCCCAGCATAAGCGAAACGAAAACCAGGGGGATGACGATCATGGTGATCATCCTCAGAAAGACAGTGCCCACGGGCTCGATGATCATAACTTTCTCCCTGAAGATGATGCCGGCCACGATTCCCAGGATGAGTCCGATGAAGATTTTGGTGTGCAGCTTGATTTTCATGATTATCGTCAGCTCACAATTTTGGCTGCTTCCGGGCCTTGTAGATGAAATTGGATGTGCTGTCGAATCGACCGGAGGCAGGCAGAAATTTTTCTACGGCAAATCCATGCTTTTCCAAAAAAGTTTTAACCTCCTCGGGATAGTAGTAGTGCCTGATAGGGACGAAATACCAATCCATGATGAGCTCTTCCAGTTTTTCACCCTTGCGGGATTTTTCCCGTTTCTTGAAGACAAACACGATCGGCGAGAGGAAGAGGGCCATGATTTTGGACAGGGTTTTCCAGGTTTTCCTGGGCGTACGCACCAGCGTCTTCCTGATGATTTCATGCAGAAAGGTGACTCTGGTTCTGGTGTAAACGGCCAAGAGGATAGACCCTCCTGTTTTCAGGACGCGTATCAACTCCGACATAGCTCTTAACGGGTCAGTCGTGTGGTGGACTGTCCCCCAGGCCCAGACGATATCAAAGCTTTCATCATCAAAGGGAAGATTCAGCATGTCCTCCTTCTGGAAGCTGGTGTTCTCGAGATTGAATTTTGCCTTCAGATCTTGGCCTGTCTCCAAACTCCCCTCGCTGATGTCGATCCCGAGGACGTTGGCCGCACCGTTGCGGGCAAAAATGATACTGAAGATTCCCGTACCACAGCCGGCATCGAGGACAGATTTCCCCTTAATTTCCTGGGGTGAGTAGAATATTTGCCAGTGCGCTTCCGAGGCTTTGTATTCCGGAAGGTACTCAGTCCAGACAACGTCGTAAAATTTTCCGACTTTTTCTTTGTCCAATGCTTTACCCGGTTCTGAGCTTAAAAACGCAGTGATATTGCCCGAATTTCCGTAAAAGTAAAGGGTATATTATAGGCTTATCTCGGCTGTGTCAATTGTTTCAAAGCCAGCCTTGCTCCCGGTACCAGGCGACAACCTGTTTTATGCCGGTCCCGAAATCCATTTGGGGCGTGAATCCAAGCTCAGCTTTGGCTTTGGCAATGGAAAGGGGTTTAGGTTGTGAAAAAAAGGCCAGTTTTCCCGGAGTGAGAGGTGCTTCTCTCCTGAAAAGAAGGAAGGCCTTTTCCATAATCTGAGCCGTGAACTTTACCGGAAGCAGGGGGAGATTCAGGTGAGGGAAGCGGCGTCCTGCAGCCAGAGCGATGGCATCCACTATCTTACGAACTTCCAGCACCTGATCTCCGGCCAGGTGATAAATCTCCCCCGCCCTTCCCTTTACAGCGCACAGGAGAGCCCCCCGGACGAGGTCATCGATGTGGATGGGGGTTTGCCAGGTATCTCCTCGAGTGACCAGGATGAAGCGGCCTCTGGCAATGGCTTTGATCAACTTGAATGTGCGCTTGTCTCCTGGCCCGTATACCCAGCCTGGTCTGACAGTGACCACATTCATTCCTTCGGCGGCATAACGCCCCGCGATCTGCTCGGCTTTCAACTTTGTTCTGTCATAGATGTTTTTAGGTTGGGTGGGATAGTCTTCACCCGCAACGTCTCCTCTTCTAACAGCTCCGAGTACACCGGCAGAACTGAAATGAATCACCCGTTGGACACCGGCTTCTCTGGCAGCCTCGAGGATATTTTTTGTTCCCTCCGCATTGATCCGTGAAAAATCCTCATGAGAGATAATCGTAGCGCCTAAGGCTGCGGCCAGATGAAAGACCGTGTCCAATCCCTCCGAGAATTCGTGCACAGCCCCCGCATCTCTGATGTCTCCCACAACAACATCACAGGGTATATCCCCTCGGATTTGACTCTGATGCTGGAGAATGCGCATAGGCCAGTTGCGTCGCTGGAACTCCCCGAGAAGATGGCTTCCGATGAACCCCGATGCTCCCGTGATGCCGATTTTCATTTCAAGTACTCTTCAGGCTGTTTCCCCTTTGGCTTTGGCCAGTACCAGGCTGATTTTCTCCTTATAGCGGGAGTATGTGTATTCACGAGCTGCCATTTCCGCAGCAGCCAGAGCGCGTTTCTTCGCTTTCTCATCGAAGAGAGCGAAGGTAATACCTCGAGCCATATTTTCGGCATCGGGCTCGACCAGCACTGATATCTGGTCGTCCAGAACCTGTGTGTGTGTCCACAGCCGTGTGGCGATGACAGGCTTCCCTGACTTGAGAAAGGAGTAGATCTTGAGAGGCGTGTTTGTCCCCGAAAGCCGCGGAGATATCAGGGCGTCGGAAAGACCGATGTACAGGGGCATCTGAGAGGGAGGGACTTGCCCCACAAATTTAACCTTTTCCGCTATGTTCAGTTGTACGGCCCTCTTCTGCATTGGCGTGATAGCGGCTTCCGTCTCACCCACGAGCACAAAGATGACCCGGTCATCCGTTATTTTGGAAGCTGCTTCGAGGAAGAGAGGAATCCCTTGATAAGGCTGGAAATTGCCGGCGTAAAGGATGATTTTTTGGCCTTCTGCGGCATATTCCCCCCGCTTTTGCTTGATTTCTTCCTGTGAATAGGCTCGGTGTTCAAAGTCAATGAAATTTTCCAGGAGAACGGCCTTGGACCCGAATCCCATCCCCTCGACCTGTTTGAGCAGGTCCAAACAGATGACGATGACAGCTTGGGAATTCTTCAGGATGTATCGTTCCATCCGGATAAAGATTTTTTTGAGAAGTCTCGATTTGGAGAAATCAAAGTTTGCCAGCTGTTGCGGAAGACTGGAATGCATGTCATAAATGTGAGGAATTTTCCGGATCTTTCCCAGGAAAGCGCCGAACAATGCTCCTTCTTCATGGGAAAAAAGAAGATCATAATGTGATTTGAAAAGCAGTCGGAGGGCTTTGCCAAAAAGCAGAAAATCCAAGGGGATCTTAGCCCATGACGGGCCAATTTTTATGTTTCTTATGAAAAACACATTCGGGATTCTCAGAATGTTCAGGTGAGGTATGGCCTTGTCCTCTCCCAAATGATAGGTTACCAAATCCACATCATGACCAAGATCGGAGAGGGCTTTAATTCTCTGGTAGACACTTATTGGAGTTCCCCGGGGTTGGAAAAAGGGTTCCGGGGCAAGCATCAGAATTTTCATCGAAGTGTCAGTCTATTCGCCTGTATTCTCTGTTTCGGGGCCGATGATTTCCCGGATAAAGTATATGCGCTTATCCACGGATTCATGATAGGCTCGGACCATGACTTCAGCCAAAAGACCGAGTGTTATGAACTGAATGCCGATAACGATGAGTAGAATGGCGAGAAGGAGCAGGGGTCTTCCGCCTATACCTTGATTCATGAAGAGGCGCTGGTAGCTGAGGTACAGAGCTATAACGCCACCCGTTAGGCCACTGATCAGCCCGAAAACGCCGAATATTTGGAGAGGCCTGGTGGAGTAACTCAACAGGAATTTCACGGTGAGAAGATCGAGGATGACTTTCACGAATCGAAACACACTGTACTTGGATTTGCCGTGACGTCGAGCCCTGTGGTGGACTTCGATTTCCGCGATGGAGACACCAATATTGCTGGCGATAGCCGGGATGAAGCGGTGGAGCTCGCCGTAAAGGTTGATGTTCTCGACGACTTCTCGACGGAAAGCCTTCAGCGTGCAGCCGTAATCGTGAAGTTTGACCCGAGTGATGGCAGAAATGAGCCAATTGGCCAAGGTCGAGGGAATACGGCGCAGAAAAAAATTATCCTTCCTCTTTTTCCTCCACCCGCTCACGATGTCATAGCCAGCCTGAATTTTATTTATGAGCAGGCCGAAATCTCGAGGATCATTTTGAAGGTCGGCATCCAAAGTGATTATGATTTCACCATTGGCGTAATCAAATCCCGCAGCGAGGGCTGCCGTCTGTCCAAAATTCCTCCTGAGTCTGATGACTTTGACCTTGGGGTCCATTTGTGCGACCGATTTCAGCGCGGGGAAGGAGCCATCCCAGCTTCCGTCGTCGACAAAAATAATTTCATAGGAACGGCCTAAATTTTCACAGGATGCTTTTATCTCAGTGTGCAATTCCGGGATGTTCTGCTCTTCGTTGAGGACAGGACAGACAATGGAGAGGTCAAGGCTTCCTTTTTTTTTCATCCCGGTCACTATATCACAAACGTCATCAGAACGTAAATAGCTGTCAAAGCAGATAGATGGAAGGGTCGGATGACGCATACAAGTCCCTTTGCGGTGAAGTCCTCATCACCCACTCTATGCCAGCAAAAGGACTGGTATTCGCTATGGCTGTGCCATCCACCCAGCCACTCCTTTATGAAAGGATTGTGATTTGCCGAGCCGGCACCTCACACCCCAAACAACACAAATGGACATAGCCGCGAGTTTGGCCGCGCCTTCCTCCACCCTGAACAGACATTGACTTAACTCTGGGGCTTGGTCTATTCTAGTTGACAACAAGGGGTCGATTTTTTAGAATTGAAACCGGAACTGTGAATTATGTCGGAAAAAAAGATACTCATTGTCGATTACGATGCTAAAAACCTGGAGCGCATGAGCGAGCTTTTTGCGCCCCATAAACTTCAAGTGATCCGGGCCTCTGACGGGCAACAGGCCTACGAGAAATATCAAGGGGAAAAACCAGACCTTATCATCCTCGAAGCCATGCTTCCCAAAATTCATGGATTTGACTTGACCCAGAAAATATACAGCGAGACGAAAGGCAGTATTCCTATTGTCATCGTCACCGGGCTGTACAAAGGGGCTCAGTATAAAAATGAAGCCTTGCGCTCATTCGGTGCGGCCGACTACTTTGAGAAACCCTTTGATGATAAGCAACTGGTCAGTTCTGTTATGAATCTCCTTTCGGATGAAGTCGATATAGAAGAGGATCTTCCGGATCCCGACTCTGTGATCAATTTGCTTGCTCAAATGTCAAAGAAGAAAGCCCCTCCTGAAAAAGAGGATAAATCCTCATAAGCGCATTTCATTTTTAAGGAACGATGGCAAACCTCTGGACCCGGTGCAACAATTGCCGCAGGATACTCTTCAAGCAGGACATCCTCGATAACCTTCTTGTCTGTCCTGAATGCCATTTCCCATTCAGAGTTTCATCGCTGAAGCGTCTTGAGATGCTTTTTGATGAGGGGACCTGGGAGACGTTTGACCAGCATATTCTCCCGCAGGATCCGCTTCGTTTCGTCGATTCGATAAAATACCAGAGGCGCCTGGAAGATAATCAAAAGAAAACCGCCCTTCCGGATGCGGTCAGCAGCGCCATAGGCACTATCGGAGGGATCAAGGCAATCATCTGCGCCATGGAATTTTCGTTCATGGGCGGCAGTATGGGTTCTGTCGTGGGTGAAAAAATCACAAGAGCCTTCGAAAGAGCACTTTCCGAACACCTGCCCATCATTGTCGTATCCTGTTCCGGCGGCGCCCGGATGCAAGAAGGGGTTCTTTCCCTCATGCAGCTGATGAAAACGAGCGCAGCCGTTGCCCGTCTTGATGAGGCGGGCCTGCCTTTTATCTCGGTGCTGACCGATCCCACAACGGGGGGGGTTACAGCCAGTTACGCCATGCTGGGCGATATCAACATCGGCGAGCCCCAAGCTCTTATCGGGTTCGCTGGTCCCCGGGTCATCGAACAGACTATCAAGGAGAAATTGCCTAAGGGCTTCCAGCGGGCCGAGTTTTTGCTCAAGCACGGCATGCTCGACGATGTCGTGGAACGAAAGAATTTACGCCCTTACTTGATAAAAGCTCTCCGGCTTTTTTTGAGCCAACCTCAATGAACTATGAACAATGCCTGCTTTATCTTGACAAGATCCAGAACTTGGGGATCAAATTCGGTCTAGAAAACGTCAGGACAATTCTTGCCTCCTTCGGAAATCCCCATCTGTCCTATCCCTCGCTTCTTGTGGCCGGATCGAACGGCAAAGGGTCCGTTTGTGCCATGCTGAGCCACATCCTCTCTGCTCATGGCTTAAAAACCGGTCTCTATACCTCACCGCATCTCGTTCATGTGCGCGAGCGAATACGCTGCCAGCATAGCCCCGTTTCTGAGAGGAGTTTCAGCCATCATTTCAGTCGCCTCAGGACTCGAATAGAGGAGCTCATAGCGGCTAGGCATTTGCTTTCGCCTCCCACCTATTTCGAGCTGCTGAGTTGCTTGGCCTTTCTGTATTTTGAGGAACAGAAGGTGGATATGGCTATACTGGAGGTGGGGATGGGTGGAAGGTTTGACGCCACAAACGTGGCCCAGCCTCTCATCACTGCCATCACCACCATCTCAGAGGAACATCAGACATTTCTGGGTGATACACCGGTCCAGATTGCCTCGGAAAAAGCAGGTATCATAAAGCCCCTTGTTCCTGTTGTCTGTGGTGTTGAGTCAGAGGAGCCCTTTGAAACGATTCGAACAAGAGCCCGAGAACTGCAAGCCCCCTTTATCGGGGCCTTTCGTGAAGGGAGACGACTGACTCTTATGGATTCTGGTCCACATCAGACCTTTTCCTACCTTTTTGATGGCCATGAATATGTGTTCACTCCTTCTCTGCGAGGGATGCATCAGGGTCGGAATGCCGCCATCGCCATCGCCGTGTCAGAACAGCTCAGCGGTCAGGGAAAGAAAATCGACAGAGATCGGGTTATCCGCGGTGTGGAAACGACACGGTGGCCGGGAAGGCTTGAGGTTATCTCTGCCCGGCCTTGTGTCCTGGTCGACGGAGCCCACAACGAGGAGGGAGCCAAAGCACTGAGTGCGTATGTCAAAGAATTTGTTTCCAAACCTCTCATCCTGGTCTTTGCCGTCATGAGAGATAAAAAAATCGCCAATTTGGCTAACATCCTTTTTCCCCTTGCGGAGAGAGTAATTCTCACCCGGTTCCCCTATCATAAAGCGGCTGAGCCTGAAGATGTCCTGGAAGAAGCTCGGGGCTTTCAGGATCGGATCTATCTTGAACCAGATGTGGAGAAAGCTGTCAAAGTAGCCCTCGAAAAGGCCTCCCCAGAGGGGACGGTTCTTGTTGCAGGCTCCCTTTTTCTTGTCGGAGAACTGAAGAAAATCTTCCCTGAATCCTATAGGGATTGATTTCCGTCATCAGCATCCCGCAAGTGGTGTTGTCTTTAAACTTAAGAATGAAAAAATTACGGCGGCTCACCAGTATCAGACCCGCGAGTGTTTAAATTGGTGTTTGTTCCCTCCCACGATTTGATTGCTCTAAACCGCGCACCGGATCTTTTTTCATCGCGGAAATAAGGCTGCCCACAGGACAGTGCAGTGGGTTGCAATTTGGGATGAATAGTGATACATTTTCCCCCTTAATTTCAGCTTTTGAACTCACTGAGAAATTGCTATGCTTGACATCGATGCCAGCCTCTTCGTTGTGTTCGCCATAGTCTGGATTCTGCTTTTTATACTGAGAAGACTGTATTTCAATCCGGTAACGAATCTCGTCAGCAGCCGTGATAATGAGGTTGAAAGCAATCTCAAGGTCAGACAGGATGCGCTGGGCAGTTATGAGAAAAATATCGGTGAAATAGAACAAAATCTGAAGACAGCAAGGGCTGCAGCCCGAGAGACAAAGGGGAGGTTTGTTTCTGAAGCGCAGAAGGAAAAAGAAAAGCTCGTTTCTTCGATGGTGAAAGAATCTCGGTTGAGGGTGGATAAAGCAAAGGGAGAACTTGCAGCACAGCTGGAGCGTATGAAGCAAGAGCTCGAGACAGAGAGCAAAATTCTTTCCGAAAAAATCGAACAGAGGCTTTTGGACTTATGACAACTCGGTATCGTATCGCAGTGATTCTTATCGTGCTCCCCTTCTTGCTCTTTATGTCCTCCGAAGAGGATCACCATACGGCTAATCCCTTAGAGTTTGCAGGGAAAGTGGTTAATTTTTTCGTCTTGTTCGGGGGGCTTGTCTTTCTCCTGTATAAACCAGCGAAAAAGTTCTTAGAGGACCGGGCTCTAGCTATTGACCGGTCCCTTAAGGAGGCCAAAGATTCCCGCTGTGAAGCCGAACGCACGTTGGAAGAGAGCCAAAAGCGTTTGGCTGAGTTGAGTCGAGAGTTGGCCCGAATGGATGAAGAAGCTTTGGCTGTGGGAAAGAGGGAGAAGGATCAAATTATCAGGGAAGCCCAGGAAGATGCGGCCCGGATTAGAGAACAAACTCAACTGGAGATAGATATGCTCTCTAGAGCCGGGATCAAAGAACTGAAGGCCTATGTTGTTTCCCTGGCTGCTGAACAGGCTTTGGGGAGAATCCAAAAAAAGATGACAGATCAAGTTCATACCCGATTGATCGATAAATCCATAGAGAGGTTAGAAAAACTGCATGAAAAAGCGAGTTTTGGTTAAGAGATATACCCAGGGTTTTATCAATACCATAAAAGATGAGGATGAGTATAAAGCCCTGTATCAAAAGCTCCTTGAATTTCATGCGCTCCTCAAAGACCAGAAGGAGTTGAGAGAATCCCTTCGCAGCCCTTTTCTGCCCAAGAGCAAAAAAGAGGAATTAGCCGAGGAGCTTCTGACCAGAGCGTCATTTCAGAGGAAAAACCTGCGTCTTGTCCTTCTCCTTATTGAAAACGGCCGGTTTGAGCTTTTCCCGGAAATACTGGAGAGTTTGCCAGAATTTTGGAACAAATCCCGAGGAGTGTCCACCTATGAGGTTACTTCGGTCATTCCTCTGAATGAAGATCAAAAGAAGCGGTTGGCAAAGAAACTGGAGTGGCTGGAGAAGAAGCCCGTTTTTCTGAAGTACAGGGAGGATCCATCTTTGGTCGGAGGCCTGTCCGTCCAAAAAGGAAACATCATTTACGATGCCTCTATCAGGGGAAATCTGGAACGTCTCAAACATCTAATCATTGAAGGGTGAGGCTAAAATGGAATTAAAGGCCGATGAAATAAGCAAGATCATTCAGCGACAGATTGAGGGATTTGAAACCGATGTAGACATAAAAGAGGTGGGGACCGTGACTTCGGTGGGCGACGGGATTGCCACAGTCTATGGTCTGGACAGAGTGATGTACAATGAACTCTTAGAGTTCCCCAATGAGGTTTTTGGTTTAGCCTTAAACTTAGAAGAGGAAAGTGTTGGGATCGTTCTTCTGGGAGAAAGTCACCTCGTTAGAGAAGGAGACCTTGTCAAGCGAACTCATCGTATCATGCAGGTTCCGGCCGGTCCTAACCTGATCGGCAGAGTCGTCAATCCTCTCGGGATTCCGCTTGATGAGAAAGGCCCGATCCATAGCGATGTCAGCATGGTTGTCGAGCGTTTGGCCCCGGGAGTCGTCGACCGTCTTCCCGTCAAAAGGCCGCTCCAGACCGGAATAAAGGCTATCGACAGCATGATTCCCATCGGGCGCGGCCAAAGAGAGCTGATCATCGGTGACCGGCAAACCGGGAAGACCGCCATAGCCATAGACACCATCATCAATCAAAAAGGCCAGGATGTGATCTGTATCTATGTGGCTATTGGCCAAAAGAATTCGACCGTTGCCTACAGCATCAAAGTTCTCGAAGATTTTGGGGCTATGGATTATTCCATCATCGTGGCCGCCTCGGCCAGCGATCCGTCTCCTCTTCAGTATCTTGCCCCTTACAGCGGCTGTGCCCTCGGCGAGTACTTCCGTGATAACGGACAGCACGCGCTTCTCATCTACGACGATTTATCCAAGCACGCCGCCGCTTACAGGGAAATATCGCTGCTTCTGCGGCGGCCTCCCGGGCGTGAGGCCTACCCTGGAGATGTCTTCTATCTCCATTCCCGCCTTTTGGAGCGGGCGGCCAAACTCAGCGATGAGAACGGTGGTGGCTCGCTGACAGCGCTCCCGATTATTGAAACCCAGGCTGGAGACGTTTCGGGCTACATCCCCACCAACGTCATCTCGATCACGGATGGACAGATCTATCTCGAACCGGAATTGTTCAACGCCGGAGTCCGGCCGGCGATCAATGTCGGGATCTCTGTCTCCAGAGTCGGGGGGAATGCCCAGATTAAGGCCATGAAACAGGTGGCGGGAAAACTGCGTCTAGACCTGGCCCAGTACAGGGACCTTGTCACATTTGCCCAATTCGGGACCGAGTTGGATAAGGCCAGTCAGGCCCAGCTGGATCGGGGAGCCCGTTTGACAGAAATCCTGAAACAGGGCCAGTATGAGCCTCTGGATGTCGTCAAACAGATTCTGATTATCTATGCGGGAAACCGGGGCTATTTGGATGAATTTAAAGTTAGCCAGTTGAAAGATTATGAAACCAGGCTTTACAGTTATTTTGCCGAGGAACACGCTGATATTATCGAGAAGATTGCGGACAAAAAAGAGATAGACGACGACCTTGAAGAAGCTCTCAGCAAGGCCATCGCAAATTTCAACAAGGAATTCAAGGAAGAGGAATAAATGCCCGCTCTCATTGACCTGCGCAAGCGTATCAAAAGCGTACGGAATACGCAGAAAATTACTCAGGCTATGAAGACCGTATCCACAGCCAAGTTTCAAAAAGCGCAGCGCTATGTCTTGGAGTCCAGGCCTCATTGGCACGGCTATCCAGAGCTCCTGTTCGAAATGGATCTTTGGGCTCCCGTTTCGCTCCATCCTTTGCTGGAAAAAAGGGAGGAGAAGCGCATCCTGGGTCTCGTCATCTCATCGGATAAGGGTTTGGCTGGAGCCTTCAATTCCAATCTGTTGGAGAAAGCGGATAGTTTTTTCAGGGAGAAGGCCAAGCAGAGTGATATCCAACTTGTTCTAATAGGGAAAAAGGCCCTTCTCTATTTTAAGAGATCGGGTTTTCCGGTCGTGCGGTCCCAGTATGACGCTATGCAGGAGTTAACGAGCCAGGCAATAAAAGATCTGTCTCAATTTCTGATAGAACAATACATCTTGGAAAGGACGGACGCCGTTTACGTGGGCTATAATGAGTTCAAGTCAATCCTGGCACCAAAGATCACTCTCAGCAAATTGCTGCCCTTTGATTCAGGATGGGAATTGTCCAAAACAGTCGAAAAAGCGAGAGCGGACTCCCCGATAAGAGCGGCGCCTGATTGGGATCCGGGAATTCAATCCATGGTGAACACCTTTTTACCGCAATATATCCATAAACAAGTCGAGCACTATTTTTTTGAATCCGCCGCCGCAGAACATGCAGCCCGAATGATGGCCATGGACAATGCGACAAAAAATGCTGAAGACTTGATCGACGACCTTACGCTGCTCATGAATAAAATCAGGCAGGCCTCGATCACCAAGGAGCTTTTGGAAATCATGTCCGCTGTAGAGGCCTTGGCAAAAAAATAGAACGTCGGAGAAGAATATGGCAGAGGATAAACAAAACACCGGGCAAGAGGCCAAGAAGAAGCAAGAAGTTCGGGCAAATCAGAAAAGCGAAAAAAAAGGTTTAAAGATCGGCCGTGTTGTTCAAGTTATCGGGCCTGTTGTGGATGTGGAGTTTAAGGATGTCCAGTTGCCGGAAATTTATAATGCCATTCGTATAACGAATGAGGATGTCGGCGCAGGATCGCCTGATACTCTTCAGGATACGCGAAGGCACTATGGCGTTCGATCTTTGAGAGACCCCGTTACCGATGGCGAAGCCGCCACGCTCGTCGACATCATCGTCGAAGTCGAGCAGCATTTGGGAGAGGATAAAGTGCGGTGTGTGTCCATGCATCCGACTGATGGTTTGGCGCGTGGGATGAAGGCCATTGATCTTGAAGGCCCTATCCAGGTTCCTGTCGGGGAGCCGACTCTGGGGAGAGTGATGAATGTCATCGGGGATTCTGTGGACCATCAAGGCCCCATAGAATCCCAGGTTAAGTACCCAATACATCGAACACCCCCCTCTCTCGAGGAACAGAGCACAAAACTCGAGATGTTTGAGACGGGAATCAAAGTTATCGATCTCATCCAGCCCTTTCTCAAAGGGGGCAAAATCGGTCTTTTCGGCGGGGCGGGTGTGGGAAAAACAGTCATCATCATGGAGCTCATACACAATGTGGCCCAGGAGCACGGAGGGTATTCCGTTTTTGCCGGTGTAGGGGAGAGAACCCGTGAGGGGAATGATCTCTGGCTCGAAATGAAGGAATCGGGCGTTATCGACAAAACCGCGCTGATCTACGGGCAAATGACAGAACCTCCTGGAGCAAGGCTTCGCGTCGGCTTGGCCGCCCTCTCTGTAGCGGAGTATTTTCGAGATGAAATGAACCAAGACATCCTGCTCTTTATTGACAACATTTTCCGTTTTGTTCAAGCTGGGTCAGAAGTGTCGGCCCTTCTGGGAAGAATGCCTTCGGCGGTGGGGTATCAACCCAACCTGGCTACAGAACTGGGGGAGCTGGAGGAAAGGATCACCTCGACAAAGAAAGGGTCCATCACTTCGGTCCAGGCGATCTATGTTCCTGCGGACGACTTCACCGACCCTGCTCCGGCCACCACATTTTCTCATCTCGACGCCACGACGAACCTCTCTCGAGCCCTGACGGAAATGGGCATATACCCGGCCGTCGACCCGCTGGCTTCCTATTCCCGCATCCTGGATCCCCGGGTTATCGGAGAAGAGCACTACCAGGTTGCGCGTGATGTCAAGGAGATACTGCAGCGGTACAAGGATCTTCAGGATATCATCACGATTCTCGGTATGGAAGAGCTCTCCGAAGAGGACAAGCTCATCGTTTCCCGGGCCCGGAAGATTCAGCGTTTCTTCTCACAACCTTTTCACGTGGCGGAGGAATTCACCGGAAGGGCAGGAAAATATGTTTCCATTGACGAGACCGTTAAGGGATTCAAGGAAATTTCAGAAGGGCTTCACGACGATAAACCAGAGCAAGCGTTCTACATGGTGGGTGGTATCGAAGACGTCAAACAAAGAGCAGAGGAGCTGAAGGCAGAATGACCGAAGGCATTCCCCCCGGACTAAAATTGATCGTCATCACTTCTCGCCAGCTCGCTGTGGATGAGTTCGTGGATAGCGTGTCTCTACCTTCGCTGGACGGATACCTCGGCATATTGCCGGGACACAGACACCTGCTCCTAGCTGTCGGGAGGGGATTTCTCACTTACAAAAAGGGGGAGAGTGAGAGGAAATTCTCTGTCCAGGGCGGCTATGCTAAAATCCATCCTGAAAGAGTTCACGTTTTTACAGAATTGAGTGAAGATGAAACCCAACTCACCGAATAAGGGTGAGGACGAGACTCTCGACACGTTTTATCACGGTCAAATTCTTGTCCTGCAGAAAAAGAAGGGCTACCGCTTTTCAGTCGACGCACCGCTTCTGGCTGATTTTATTCAAACAAAGAAAACGGATAACCTTCTTGAAATAGGCACAGGATGCGGCATCATTTCTCTGCTCCTGAGCATAAAATCCTTCGATCATCTGACAGCCCTTGAAATTCAGAGTTCTTTGGTGGATTTGGCCAGGCGCAATGTGCAGCTCAACGACCTGACCGCGAAAATAAGCATTGTCCAGGGTGATATCCGCGATTTTGCAGCTCATGAGAAATTCGATGTGATTTTTTCCAACCCCCCTTACATCAAGCAGATGTCCGGTCATCTCAGCCTATCGAACGAAAAATCTGTGGCGAAACACGAGTTAAAAATAAACATTTTTGATATAATGCAGAAAATGACTGAGCTTTTGAAGGAGGATGGAAGGGCCTATTTCATATTTCCAGCCAAGAGAAAGGACGATTTCTGGAGGGCAACAGAGTTTTGCGGAGTGAGGGTTCAGTCCTATCGTTTAGTTTATCCTCATCAAGACTCAGAGCCCAATTTCGTGCTGGTTTGCTGTGATTTTAGGGCGGATAAGGCTATTTGCCACTTGCCCTTGGTGTTGTATGATAAAAAGGGGGAATATACCGAAGAGACTGAGGACATATTTTCCGGGAGAATCCATGCTTAGACTTCTTAAAAATCTGAAGGGACTCTACAAGTACCGGGTCCTCATCCAGAATCTGGTTAACCGTGAGATCAAGGCCCGCTACAGGGGAACTGTTCTCGGTTTTTTATGGTCATTCATTAATCCGCTTCTGCTGTTGACCGTGTACACTGTTGTTTTCGGCCTGATCATTGGGCCCAGGGATCCGGCCTTCAAGGGTTCACCCTGGATGTACGCCTTGTTTCTTTTTTGCGGCCTTCTTCCCTGGCAGGTCTGGTTTTCAGCTTCAGCCCTGGAGTCTGCCAACGTGTTGATGATTCAGGGCAATCTCATCAAAAAGATACTTTTTCCCGTGGAGATTCTTCCTATCGTCGTTGTCACGAGCAACTTTATCCATTTTCTATTTGGCATCCCCATTTTACTGCTCTTCGTTCCCTTGCTCGGAGGGAGTTACTCGCCGTACCTCCTCTTCTTGCCCGTGGTGATCATGGTCCAGTTTGTCTTTGCTCTGGGTTTCAGTTTTCTGGTGTCCTCGCTGACAGTTCACTTTCGGGATATCAAGGACATCCTGGCTAATCTGCTCACCTTTTGGTTTTTTTCCACACCCATCATCTATCCTATCACCTTTGGCCCGCTTCAGAAATCGGCCACACTCCGCACCTTAATCAACTTGAATCCCATGACGCATATCATGGTTGGCTATCAGAATTGTGTTTTTTACGGCGAGATGATCCGCTGGAAGAAGCTGGGCGTGACGTTCCTGGTCTCTATCCTCTTGTTGTTCATCGGCTACTACGTTTTTGACAGGTTGCGGGATTCATTCCCCGAGGAGGTTTGAGTGAGTGCGATTGTCGTGGATCATGTGACGCGCATCTACCAGAAGTATTCCTTCCAGCACCGCTTCAAGACCTTCAAAAGTGCGATTGTTAGAGGTGATTTTTTCAAATCCCTCCGTCCGGATGAGTTGGTCACCGCGCTGGATGATGTCAGTTTTGCGGTCGATAAGGGGCTGACCTTCGGCGTCATAGGAGAGAACGGCTCGGGCAAAAGCACTCTATTGAAAGTGATTACGGGGATTGCCAAGCCGACATCTGGCCAGGTGAAAGTAAACGGTAAGATCTCTGCTTTGATAGAGCTGGGGGCGGGGTTTCATCCGGAGATTTCCGGGCGGGAGAACATTTACATCAACGGCATCATGCTGGGTCTCTCCAAAAAGGAGATTACCGCAAAGTTCGATGAAATCGTGCGCTTTGCGGAGCTGGAAAACTTTATCGATGCGCCTGTCAAGACTTACTCTTCCGGAATGCACATGAGGCTGGGTTTCTCCATTGCCATTAACGTCAATCCTGACATCCTCCTCATCGATGAAGTTTTGGCTGTGGGCGATGCCTCTTTTGTTCCCAAGTGCTTGGATAGGATCGACGATTTTCGGCGGAGGAAAAAGACTATCCTTTTTGTCAGCCACGATTTGTCCACAGTTGAGAAGATCTGTGATCATGTCATCTGGCTCAAACACGGCAAAATACAGACCATGGGCGAGCCAAAACGTGTGGTGGATGCCTACCTGCAGGATGTGACCGAAAAGCAGGAACAGGATTTTGAGAAACGTCAGCAGGAAGTCGAAGATGAGGTGACTTACGAAGAGGAGAGACGGGAAAACAGATGGGGAAAGCGGGAAGTTGAAATCAAGAAGGTCAGACTTCTGACAATGGGGGGACAGGAAAAACATGTTTTTCATCCTGACGAAGGAATGATCATCGCTATGGACGTGACCGCCTACTCTAAGATAAACGACTTCGTCTTCGGGGTCGGCATCTTCAACTCCCAGGGCATTTGCTGTTATGGGACAAACACCCAGCTGGAGGACTATAAGCCGCAATCCGTCGAAGGTGAGGGAAGGGTTGTCTTCCGCATAGCCAGAATGAGCCTTATCAACGGGACTTATTATCTGGATGTGGCCGTTCATAAAAAAGACGGTTATCCCTATGATTATCATCGAAACCTTTATTCATTCATGATTTCCTCATCCTGGAAGGACGTCGGGATCACCCGCCTGGATCATTCATGGGAGTTTTCCGAAAGAATCAGAATCACGCCCGCGAAAAAGAGCTGAAGAAGAGGCTGGTGAATCCGAAGCGATGTCCGCACTAAATTTGAGGAGTCGCCTCAATTCAAGTCAGGTCCAAGGGGAGCCCCCCTGGTTGGAATGTGCCCTGGATTCGGGATGAATTCCCGGGCACGAGTTTGGCCATTGGGGGAGCAAAAGGCTTGAAATAAGACAGTTTAAGGGTATAATGGTCGCCTGGAGTGAGTGATGTCAAAGGAGAAGCAGAGTCGAAGCGGAGAGAAGCACAGCCGGACAGTGATCAAAGCGATCAGTTGGCGGGTCATAGCCACGCTGACGACCATGACCGCAGTCTATATGTTCACCAAAGAGCCCCTGACCTCCTTGGGCGTCGGTGCGGTCGAAGTTCTGGCCAAGATCACCTTTTACTACCTGCACGAACGGATTTGGAACAAAATTCACTGGGGAAAGGATAAGCATCCTCTCTCTGTTCTTCCCATCAAAGGGGAAATTAGGCCCGAGGACATGGAAAAAATCAAATCCCATCTGCGGGAGCTCGGTTATCTGGATTGATGAAAAAACCAGATTGAATCCTATATGGGATTTAGTGGATAGGCAGAGAAGAGCCGAGAGCAACCTTCTATTGCCTGCCCCTTTGATGGAGAAAGCTTAGAAATTTATGAATAAACCGCAGGTCTTCTTCGAAAAAGTAAAGACTCTCGAGGATCTGGCAAGAATCAGACGAGATCTCGGTAAGCAGGGGAAGAAAGTGGTCTTCACAAACGGCTGTTTTGATATCCTGCATGCCGGGCACATCCATCTCTTCCGACAGGCTAAGAGTTATGGGCATATCCTGATTGTTGCCGTCAATGATGATGAATCAGTGTCGAGACTCAAAGGTTCCGCGCGTCCGGTGTTTCCCTTGGCAGAGAGGTTGGAAGTCTTAGCGGCCATCTCTGATATTGATTTTCTCGTGTCCTTTTCAGAAGAAACCCCGGGAAAGATCATCCGAACACTTCTTCCCAACATCCTGGTTAAGGGCGGAGATTGGCAGCCTGATGAGGTTGTGGGCAAGGCGGACGTAGAGGGTGCGGGCGGGCGGGTGATCATCGTTCCCTACCTTCCAGGAAAATCCACGTCGGCCATCCTGGATGCCATCCAATCATTGACCAAATCGGATAAATAAAAAAACCGCATTCCCCAAATGCCGAGAATGCGGATTTTTTATCTGTGAATAGCGGTTGAGCCGTTTTACATCTTGCTCAGGATTAACATCTGCAGCCCTCAGAGCAATGGGCAGTTCTGGGAAGGGTGAATCTCTTCATGACAGCCTCCATCTCTAATTTTCTACTTATTATATAGTAATTATAGATTATAGTCAAACTTTGTTCATATACCATCAGTGACCGCAAGTGTCTCCACTTCCAATTGGCCAAGTATTGGAGGAGATTCTTTAGGCGCGTCTGGTGGCCTCTTGTCCACAAGTTGTGGGGCCGGGCTCCGGCGAACAAGGACAGAAACTTGCCTCTCGTCATCCTTCACTGTGCCCTTTCTCTTCCATAAATTTGGACATGTTGTCCTCGTTACTTCCCGCTCTTTGGCCTTGTAAAAGGAGAAAATAAACTTTTTCAACCTGCATTTCGTTTATATAAGGGAAAAATGCAAAAAATTGGATTTATTGTGAAATTCCTGCAGAGAACTGAGATCGGTCAAATGAATGGGACTCTCAGAGTGCTCGCAGGATTTCTGTGTTTTTTGATGGTTTCCTGGGTAGCCCTCCCTGCTGCCAATAATTCGATCGAAATACACAAATTCTCAGAAGCTCCCGACATCGATGGAATTATTGATAATCTCGTTTGGATGACCGATGCGCTCAGAATTGACAATTTTCTCCAACTGACTCCCGGGGAAAAGGGGAGCGCTACTCTTCGTTTGACAGAGTTGAGTCAGATAGGGGTCTCCTACCAGAATTCCATGGAGCGGTATGCGGGTGTCGATTTTAACAAGAATTCCTTGAGTGCTGACGGTTCGGTTGACTTTATCGAATGGTTGCCCTTTAGCCTGGATTATTCATAAAACCTGCTGATACTTTTTTTCAAAAAGACTTAGAGCTTCCTCTTATCAGCCGTGTTTACCCTTCGGGCGAGCCAATATCACCCCATCTGCTTCGTTGCAGCTCATTCGTGGTGGACAACCACAACTTCATGAGCTGACGCCTCGCATCTGGGGCAACCTTGACTTGTGAATAATCCAGGTGAAGAATTCGTCTTCAAATTTTCAAGAAAGTAAGATAGTGCCGGCCGTTGGGGAAGATAGACAGCTTGGCCGGCTTTGTGTTGACCAAACACGTGAATTCTTCGTAGAGTTCTCCCGTTTCGTGATTTGAGATCCGCCTCCGCTGGCGTATGTCTGCGACAGTCCATTCGTCTTCGCCGGCCATGACTGTTCTCGGTTCTTCCTCTCCCTTATACCCGGCATGAAACTTGACAATCACTCGGCGTGTATCGCTGTTTTTTCCCATCTCATTTAGCTTTTGAATTTTTCTCCTCTTCTCCCATTGTATTCGCATCTTGATGAGAGAGTCAAAAGCTGTATAGAGTGAGGGCGCATCTGTATTTCTGTGATGGCAAGCCATTCGGTGGGCGGTGTTGAGTAATTAAACTAGGCGAGAGAAAATAGCCTTGGCCGGCCTGGAGTGAGATGGGTCCCTTGACCGGAAACTGCTGGGGCCACATCCTTCATGACTTGCTGCTTTGAAGGCCGGATAGACTCGCTGGAGGGATTAAACGTATAATAAAAGTATGAGTTTGGACTTTCTGGCTGATACAGACGAGTTCCAAGCGCTAGTGAAGGCCATTGATCAAGATAAAAAAGGATGGCGCCTTTCTGGGCTTGTCGATTCGGCCAAGCCCTTTGTTTTGGCCCACCTCCTCACACACACACAAAAAAAACTCATTTTCATCAGGCCGTCGGGCAGGTCTTTGATTGGATTCGAAAAACAGGTTCGCTTTTTCCTTTCCCAGTTCAAGCTTGATATACCGCTGAATGTTCTGCCTGCCCTTTCGGATACGCCCTTCCGAGAGATTCCTCCCTCTTTAGAGGCCGTCTCTACCAGGATGCGCTTTTTTTATTCTCTGACCCGTCAGAAGCCGAGACTGGTGATCACCAATCTGCTCGGGCTGCTCAAGCCCTTTCCTCATCCTGACCTCATCAAGAGAATGTTTTTGCGGGTAGAGCAAGGCTTAGACGTAGGCCGGGACCGACTGATTGAAATCCTGGACGAGTATGGATACACTCGGGAGGATATCACCAATTCCCATGGGGAGTATGCCTGGCGGGGAGGGATCGTCGATGTCTTTTCTCCCTGGGAGGAACATCCCTTTCGCATCGAGTTCAGCGGAGACACGGTTCTCTCCATGCGAACTTTTGATACGTCAACTCAACGTTCGCTATCAAAGACAAACTCCCTCCTGATTCCTGCACTGCGCGAGTTTCCCGGGACAGCTCAATTCCTTATGGAGTGGATAGAAAAGGCCCGGGCCTTGATCGCAGATATCTCGCCTAAGGATCTCGATGAAAAGGCTAGCTTTCTTCAGCGTGATGAGATCTTCCCCTCCTTTGTCTACCAGGCGCTCCTCAACAGAGATTATTTTGTCTCCTTCCGGGATTATTTCCAGGATTATCTCTTTGTGATCGATGACATAGATGATGTCAGCCGGGATTGGGTGGAAACCTCCCAGAGCCTGGAGGAACAGTATAAAGAGTTGAGAGAACAGAAAAGGCTGGCTCTTCCACCGGACGACATCTTTTCTCCAGAGTTATGGAATGGAATCAGGTCAGAAGCCCTCGCCTTTTCCAATCTGGAGCCTCCCGAGGCAAAAAAGGCGATACGGTTTTCATTCCAGACAGTTACCCGGTTTGCCAATAAAATCCCCTTTTTCCTGGATTACTTGAAAAAAAGCGTGGAAGAGAGAGAAAGAACTTATGTGTTCCTGTCCAATGAGGGCGTGCGCACAAAATTTTCATATCTTCTCTCTCAACACCTGATTCCTCATCGAGAGACCTCAGACCCATTTCTAATCCTTAAGGATGGAGAGGTCGCGCTTCTCGTAGGAGAGCTTCCTCATGGCTTCCGTTATCCCCGGGAAAAAATAGTTTTTTTTTCGGATCGGGATATTTTCACTGAGGAAAAAATCCTTGTCAGTCGGCCTCGCGTGAGGCCATTTGCGACTCATTTTCAGGATCTGAAATCAGGTGATTATGTCGTTCATACCGACTATGGGATCGGTCTCTTCACCGGCCTTGTGAAATTCGATGTGGACCGAAAGAAGAGAGAATTCATCGCCTTGCAGTTTAAAGATGAGGACAAGCTTTTTGTGCCTGTTGAGGACTTGAATCTTGTTCAGAAGTATGCCAAGCTGGGCACCAAGGCCCCCGCCTTGAACAAGCTGGGTACCCCCAACTGGGAACGGATGAAATCCAGGACAAAGAAGGCCATTGAAACGATGGCCAAAGAGCTTCTCCATCTCTACGCCCAGCGAAAAGCCGCAAAGGGGTACAGGTACAGCCAGGAGGGGGCCTGGCAGTCTGATTTTGCCAAGACTTTTGAGTACGCAGAAACCGATGATCAGATCCGGGCCATCAGGGATCTTACTTCCGATATGGAATCGGAATTCCCTATGGACCGCTTACTCTGTGGAGATGTGGGTTACGGAAAGACAGAGGTGGCGATGCGGGCCTCGTTCAAGGCGGTCATGGATGGCAAACAGGTTGCCATCCTCTGTCCCACGACTGTCCTGGCCAGCCAGCATCATCACACATTTCAGAATAGAATGGTGCTTTTCCCTGTTCGGGTGGGGAGTCTCACTCGATTCCAATCCCGCACAGAGCAGAAAAAAATTTGCGAGGATTTGAAAAAGGGATTGATCGATATTGTCATCGGCACACATAGATTGCTCTCAAAAGATGTCCATTTCAAAGATCTCGGGCTGCTCATTGTTGATGAGGAACAAAGATTTGGCGTAAGCCATAAAGAACAAATCAAGCGTTTAAAGACAAACATTGATGTTTTGACCATGACGGCCACGCCCATTCCCAGGACGCTGAACATGTCTTTGAGCGGACTGAGAGATATCAGCCTCATTGAGACAGCTCCTAAGGACCGATTGGCTATCCATACCGTTGTCACCTCTTTCAGCCGAGGCCTGATCACATCGGCAATCAAAGCCGAGTTGGGTCGAGGAGGCCAAGTCTATTTTATTCACAACCGAATTGATGACATAGACGCGATAGCCGACATGATCCAGAAATGGGTTCCTCAAGCTAGAGTTGTGACTATTCATGGTCAAATGTCCAGCTCCGAACTGGAAAATAGGATGGTTGACTTTATCGAACAGAAATACGATGTCCTCGTTTCGACGACAATTATCGAAAACGGGATCGACATTCCTCTGGTCAACACGCTCATTGTCAACAGGGCAGACCGTTTTGGCCTCGCTCAGCTCTATCAATTGCGAGGAAGAGTCGGGCGTTCTTCACGCCAGGCTATCGCCTATTTTCTTGTTCCACCCTTCACAGAATTGACGTCTCCGGCAAAGGAGCGGCTCAAAGCCCTCCAAGAATTCAGTGAGCTGGGTTCGGGTTTTCGGTTGGCGGCCAAGGATTTAGAGATAAGAGGTGCGGGCAACTTTCTGGGTGATGAGCAACACGGATACATGGAAGCAGTCGGTTTTAACTATTACATGAGTCTCCTGGAAAGGACAATCAAAGAGCTGAAAGGAGAGAAAACTGAGGAGGTCAAGAGCCATATCAACTTGAAGGTCAATATCCGAATTTCCGAGGACTATCTTCCTCAGATTAACCTGAGACTCAACCTTTACAAGCGAGTGTCCTCAATTGAGGAATTGGCGGAGATTGAAAAAATAAAAGAGGAAATGATAGACCGTTATGGGCCTCTGCCTCCCAGCGTCAGAAACCTTCTGCGCTATGGTGTCGTCAAATACTTGGCCCAACGGATCAACGTTCAGGCCATTGATCGGATAGGCCGCAAGATTATAATAAAATTTTTTCCCTCTTCGGATGCCGACCTCACCAGTATGACTCGAATACTCGATCGTTATGAGGGATCGATCACTCCGCAAGGAGTTATGAGCCTCACTCTTCGAGCTGAGAGTGAAGCTGGAATAATGGATGAAACCATATTGATCTTGAAGGAGTTAAGTTCAATATAATATAATGAACTGAATTTCTTTGAATTATGCGGATCACCGGAATGCTCGTTGGTGTTCCAGCTGACCGAAGGATGAGATATTTTAACGTGAAAAGAAGGATGAAGTCGTGCCTGCTTATTGGTGGCATTTTTTGTCTTTTTGTGAATTGTCCAACAGAGAACACAGACGGTGCTGCCGAGATTCATAAACCGGTTGCGACGGAAACGCGGAACGCGGTCGTCCTCAAGATCGAAGAGACGACCTTTTTAAATTCTGATTTTGAGAGTTATCTTCAATCACTCTTTGGGGATGAGTTTAACGAGTTTTCTGCAACTTCCTTGAGCAGGCTCTTCGATGATTTTATCGATGAAAAAATTTATCTGCATGCAGCCAAAAAGCAAGCAGTCTCTCTCTCCATCGAGGAGCAGAAGCAGTACCTGGCAAAATTGTCCAGAGAATCGCTTCTAGGGCAGGGAAAGAGTCCGGTGGGGCAAGAAGAGTTCGGCATGCACCTGGACAGACTTCGGATAGAGAAATACATGGGCCTGCAGATCGCGGATGTGGAAGTGGCTGACCAGGAAGTTGCGGAGTATTACGATTTAAACAAACGGGAATTCCTGAGACCAGAAAGGGTCAAAGTCAGTCAAATCCTTTTACAGACAGAAGATAGAGCCATTCAAGTCCTGGAGAAAGTGAAAAACTCGACTGAAGAGACATTCCGAACCGTCGCAAGGGAAGAATCAAAAGGTGTCGAGGCGTCTAAGGGTGGCGAAATGGGAATATTCGAGATGGGCCAGCTCCCCTTTGAAATGGAAAAGGTGATCTTTTCGTTAAAGACAGGGGGAGTAAGTCCGGTGGTTGAGTCAGCCTACGGATATCACATTTTTCGACTGGATGAAAAATACGAGCCAGAGCTCGTTTCAAAAGAGAAGGCCGTTTCCGAGATCAGGATGAAAATTATGAACCAGAAGATCAAGCAGGCCCTCCTAGAGCACTTGAATGGGTTGAAGGAACAGTTCAGCTGGAGTTCATACCCGAACAATCTCTCTTTCGAATACCAGAGGAAAAATCATGAGGAAATATAACCGCGTTCTTGCGGCATGTTTGTTTTTTATTGGCGCTGGTTTCCTATCCAGCCAAGAAGTTGTCGAGGCGATTGTCGCTGTGGTGAATGATGATGTCATCACTCTTTCTGACTATAAGCGTGAGTATGATAGCCTGTACCGGATGCTGCGTGCTCGTTACCAAGGTGAACAATTTGATCAACAATGGGATGCGGCTAAAACGGCGCTGTTAGAGTCCATGATTACCGATCTTTTGCTTATCCAAGAAGCTGAAAAAATGGGGCTCAATGTCAGCGAGCAGGTAAAAATGACCATCGAAAACATAAAAAGCGAGAACAATCTGGCCACGGATGAACAGTTGAAGCAAGCTCTAGCCCAGCAAGGGATGGACTTTGACTCCTTCCGGCGTGATCTGGAGACGCAATTTCTGAAACAGAATATCATTTTCGGTGAAGTCGGACGCAAAATCGTCATAGATGATTCCGTGATCGTAGCCTATTACAAACAGCACCAAGAGGAGTTTATAGATCCCGTTGAGTTCACCATCAAAGCCATCTACATTGCCGAAGAAGGTAAGTTAAACGATGAAATCGAAGCGAAGAAGCAGGAGATAGACGGGCGGATCGCGGCTGGCGATGATTTTGGACGGCTATCGAGCGAGTATTCAGAGGGTCCGGAAAAGGATTCTCAAGGTGATCTGGGCAGCTTCAAGAAGGGTGAATTGGAAAAGACTTTGGAAGAACCAGTGGATGCGTTGGAAGTTGGAGAAACCTCTCCCTGGCTCAATATGCGGGAAGGCTGGTGGAAACTGAAACTCGTGGACAGGCGTGAGAGGCGTTTAAGGCCTTTCGAAGATGTCCGGAAAGAAATAGAGGAAAAGTTGTTTAACGAGGAACAGCAGGAAGAGCTCCAAAAATACCTGAATGACCTTAAGGAGCGAAGTTACATTAAAATTCTTTTGCCCAATCCCATCGAATCATAGGATTGAGAGCTTTATTTTTTATCTTCTTTCTTCAATTCCTCTGACGGCTCGTTTGGTTTCACTCCAACCGGCTCGGGTTCTTTGAAATCGATGTTTTTTGAGACCTCCCACTGGCCTAACGGCAGGAACTGAGAGCCTGAGGATTGGGCAAACAGTTTGACGATCACCACTTTCCAATGTGGGTTGTTTGCGAAGGAGGACAGGGTTTTGCCTTCTACACCGTAGTTGCACTTCAGCTGGATGGTATCGCTTATTCCGGAAGGAGGAACAGGATCGTTCCGGATAGCTGCGAGAAAGGCATCACCTAAGTTCTCGAAGTCATCCTGGAAACGGAAATTGGCGTTAAAATTGATGTAGCGAAGGGGCTTATCTGTCTTGTTCTTGACACGGAAAGATATGGAGGGAACAAGAATTAGACGCGGGGGCCAGGGTTGATAGTATTTGTCCACCCAGCTTGTTTGGACATCCACTATTTCAATGGCTTCGTCCAGATCCTCGGCTGTCATGCTTGTCATCACGCCCAGCTTCTGTAGGGCAAAAACGAGCACTACAGCTACTGCGATTACCAAAAAAAGGATACCATATCTTTTCATCGCTTTCCTCCTCGAGACTAATATTAATATAATTCATATCCAGGAATTATGCAATTCTCTCCCGGTGTGGAGAGCATTTCCGAATCACCCCTCTCCTGATAAGAAAGCAGAGTGAGGGCCTGCTCCTTTGAGCGCTCTTGGGAGAAAGACCTTCACCATGAACACGAAATGGCGCGCCCGCTTTCCTGCCAGCTTGAGTTTTTGTGCCGACTTGCCGCCGCGGCTCTCAGGCACTAAGGACACACCCAGCTCCCTGTTATCAATCCTGAAGGAGAAATAGAGGACTTTCTTCGTCTGCGAGAGCAGGACAGCATTTGTTCGTAAAAAGATCTATTTTACAATTTGTGATGCGAATACGGGCTCGAGGTTGTAGTCCTCAATAAGGTCAAAATGTTCTTTCAGGACTTTTAAAGTTTCTGCTGTCGGGTGGCAAATTCCAAGGGCAAAGCCGTTGCGTCGAGCTTGTTCGAAAAGCTCCAGCAGCTGACCTTTGATGTAATCCTCATTCAACTCGCCATCAAGAAAAACATGGCGATAGGCTGTGGGTATGCCCAGGCTTTGGGCAACATCGTAAGCAACTGAACTCCCAGTGGTTCGGCTGTCGATGAAAAAGAGGTTCCGCTTTCTCAGAAGTCCCAGGATGATTTGCATAAGCCTTGAATTGGCCGTAACTTTTGATCCCATGTGATTGTTCACTCCCCGAATGAAGGGAACCTGAGCGAGATTTTTTTCCACTGTTTTGATAATGTCCTCGTCACTCATTCCTGAATAGATCATTCCCTCGATGTTGTTTCTGTCGTCGTTATTGATGGATTCAAGGGGAAGGTGGAGAATGACCTCCAGGTTATTCTTTTTGGAGATGGTGGCGGTTTCCAAGGCGAGGGGACTGTAGGGAATAATAGCCACAGTAACAGGTTTTCCGAGAGAGGAAATGGTGTCGATCGCTTCCAGACTGTAACCCATGTCATCGACAATAATGGCCACTCTATTCCTCGCTGGAGTAGATTCTTTAGCGATGGCGGCGATCTCTTTCTCACAGGAGAAAAGAAAAGAAAGCCTATCCTTGTCCTTTCCTTCGACTTCCCAAAGGTAGAAGTTTTTGTCCTTGTCTTGCTGCTCTTCCTTCTCGAGAATCCGGAAACCTCCTTTGCGCAGTGATTGTTCTAATGATTTTTCAATGCGGTTGTAATCCTGAAGGGGCAAGTCGACTTTCAGATGAAAAACGCCTGTTTCGTCTCTGAACTGGTTGACCCGTTCAGCCGGAATATCCAGCCTGGCCAGCACATCCATCGCAATTTGCCCCACATCCTCTTTTTTTTCGGGGGATACAACTGGCCTTTTTTGGGCAAGGGCGGAAAATAGATAGGATGATTCCCCTTTTTTCCCGCGAATGTAGTCCAAACCGAGAGATGAAAGGAGGGCCAGGAATACGAGGGCCACATGAATCAGGCGGGTGGTTTGACGGTGGCTGTTTTCTCTCTGCGATCTGGGCCTTCGCATGAATTAAAGCTTTGAGAGGAGTTTTTTGGTTTTTTCGAGATAGGACTGGGACGTCATCGTATCGATTTCGATTTCAACATCCGGTTCGACACCTTCATTCCAGATATCCTTATCCTCGCTCAGGTGAAAAACAGCGGATGTCAGCAGGAGGCCGCTCCCGTCTTCCAAAGGAATCAATTCTTGTTGGGAGACGAGACCCGGCGTTTTCAGGCCTATGATTTTGGCGTTCCTGAATTCTCTGAGAACTCCAGCCACGACTTCTGCGGGTCCTATGGTTGCCTGATTGGTCCAGATGATCAGCGGAAGGTCACTCAGCACGGGCTTATCACTGAGGGAGAGGATCTCTTTGAGGCCTCCCTTTTTCTCAAAATAGCCAATCGCCTCTCTGTGTAAAAAAATGTTGAGGAAGGATTGAGCCTCCTCCATTTCTCCCTCTGTGCAATCTCTCAAGTCCAGGATCAGCGGCTTAATCTTGGTTGTAAGATTTGGGAGGAGATCCTCCTTGATTATTTGCGTACAAGGGGGGTACAATCTGTTGATTTTCAGAATTCCGCTCGATCCCTCTGATGGTTCAAGAACACAGACCTCTTTGGCCAGGAGGGCTTTCCCGAGACTGATGTTTTTTGTTTCACTTCCATGAAGGATTTTAAGCTTGAGGGGCTGGTCGTTCGTACTTTTGAGGAATAGATTCGCCTCCAGCATGCTCATCATCAGCGTGGATTTCCCGTCTATAGCGCTTAGAGTGTCACCCACCTTGATTCCATTTTGGTCTGCGGGAGAATTCTCCTTTATGCCGATAATGACAGGGAATCTCCCGTAACTCTTATAGAGAATAAGTCCTGGTTCGTAAAGGTTGTCTTCCTTTCGACGATCGAACTTGGCTAAAGCGTCCTTGTTCAGGTAGCTGGATCCGACATCTAAGGATTCAACAAGCCCTCGGAAAGCCCCTTCCATGGTTACTGAGGGGTTTGGCTCTTCCACATATTCGTCTCTGATGAGATAGGCGGCGTTGCCGACAAGTTTGATCTGGTCTTCGGTAGAATCCTTGCTTGACAGCCCTGGGAGAAAATCCCGCTCGAGTAAAAAGAATAAGGAAGCAGCAATCCCGATCGTGACGAATGTTATCTTAATCTTGCTCATAATCGTAATAGCTCGCAATGACCACTGATTTTATCATCTTCTTTTCAACCATTGCAAGGGATTCAGAGGCTTTGTCTTGTAGCGGATTTCAAAATAAAGAGTCGTGCCCTTCAGAGAGCTGATGTCGCCGACCATAGCAATTGGCTGTTCTCCCTTAACCGGATCGCCCTTGTTTACTAAAAAATCAGAGCAGTGTCCGTAGAGAGAATAGTAACTCATACCATGGTCGATGATGAGCAGGTTCCCATATCCCCGAAAATGATCATTGTAAACAACTGTTCCCGGATGGACAGCTTTAACAACCATAGTTTTTCCCGGAGAGATTTCTACTCCGTTGTTTTTTGTTATCGTGTTGAAACGCGGATGCCGCTTGAGTCCGAAATAGGTCATCACACGGCCGGAAACAGGCCAGGGCAGCTTACCCTTCTTTTCATATAAAGGAGTGAGCGTTATCGAGGAGGGAAGCTGGTTGCTCAAGATTTTCTTCATCAGTTTTTGCAGCTGTTCGGCTCTTTCCGTCAATTCCGCCATCGCCTTCATGTGAGTATCTTTGTTTTGATCAATCTCCCTGATGAGGGCCTGGCTGAGTCTTTCTTCCGTTTCCATCTCCCCTTTCTTCTGTTGAGCCATCTTGAGGAGCTGGTCTATTTCTTTTTTTTTTGATTCGACTTGTTTTTCCGACAGTTCGAGCTCGTTTAACGTGGAAACGTAATCGGATATGATCTTTTGTTGATTTTGTGCCAGAAGAATCAGGTTTTTGTTTTCCGATAAGAGGCTTCCCATATCTTCTGCCTGGAGAATAAATTCTAAGAAGGTGAGCCTTCCATGCTTGTACATCGTGACCATGATTTTGGCGACAGCATCCTGTTCCTTATCCAGCTTGGATTTGAGAGATGGAATTTTTTTGCTCAACGACGTCAATTCCGTATTCGTCTTTTCCATCTGGACGTTGTACAAAGAAATTTCTTTTCCGATCAGCCTTTTACTCAAACCGATTTTTTCGAGGCGGGCGAGTATCGATGTTTTCTTCCTGTCCTCTTTCTTAATCCTTTCCTTGAGACTGTTGATTTGAGAGGCAATATCCCCCAGGCGTTTCTCGTATTCGGAGACATCCTGAGGAGAGTTCGATTGTGCGGAAAGCATAAGAACGAAGGGATACGTGATCAACCAAAGGATTGTTACGGCTCTCCTGAACTTTTTCTTATCCATCTTTAGGGTGAACTCGAGATGTCGCGTATCTTTACTATCCTTTTAGTCGTAATATTTCTCTATTCTTCGCTCTGAGGTGACATCCGACAGTCCTTTCTATTATAACCATAAATAATAATAATTTTCACTCTCCTGATGTGTTCCTGTGTATCTGTGAGACAGATCCTTTGCTGTGAATATCATCCTATAGTACTATTGTATTGGGGATGCGAAGAGAGACAAGCTATGATCCAAGCAAATAGGTATGCCTCTTTTAGGCCTTTACGGATATTGAGCGGCTTATGTGTGTTGTTTGTATTCCTTAGTATGTTCTCACTGCGCATATCTTGTCAGGATTCGTCACAAACCGATGAGAAGAAAGTCGAATCTCTCAGTGTTTGGTCTAAACAAGGGCTGGATGAAGTTGTTCCATATATAATCACACGCAAAGAAAAGGACTACTTTAAAAGTCTTGCCACCGAAGGAGAGAGAGGGCAATTCACGCTCCGTTTCTGGAAAGTGAGAGACCCAGACCCGAGCACGCCAGAGAATGAGTTTAAACTTGAGCATTACAGAAGAATAGCTCTGGCCAACAGTTGGTTTGGAGCAGCAGGTATAGCCGGATGGAGAACGGCCAAGCGAAATACCCTTATTCTTTTAGGTCTTCCTCATGAGATCGAAACGAGTGAAAGTCCAAATCCCTTTGGGAAAAGATCAGAGTCAAATAGACCTCTCGAACGAATGATGGATATCTCTGGGTATCATGGAGGAGTGGAGGTATGGGGATACTATGGGGTTTCAAAAAGAACCCCCGATTGGATACATTTTATTTTCGTAGACCAATTTGGCAATGGGAACTATGTCTTAGCCAAAGCGGTCAGCGGAGGGAATCCTTGGGAACGAGGAGTTGATACGAATGTGGATGCCATAGGAACGCTCACTATGGACAATGTGCATGAGTTTTTCGATGACCTGACAGATCAGGCTGGGGTTCTTGAGAATCCTTTTGAAAGAGAGGATGTGTTGAAAGTAATTGTCACAACACAAGTCTCCTATGAGTACATACCCATAAAAGCAGAGATACCCCACCTGAAGGGCTCTCTCGACAAAACACAAAGTACAATCTCTCTAGAGATTCCCTATTCAGCTCTCGCTCATACAGAATCAGAGGGGAAGTATAGTTTTTCCCTTAGTGCGATTTTGAATATACGTGATGAAGAAAACCAGGTCATCTATGAAGGATCTAAAAAGATTCAATTTGATCGCCCTGAAATTGACTATCAAAAACTGAAAGATTTATCTCACATCTTCACTATTCCTTTGGCCCTTAAACCAGACTCTTACAAAATATCTCTAGTCGTTTTTGATAATTTCAGCGGAAATGTTGGTATTTGGGACGAAGACATCGTGCTTCCGTCCTTCGCTGGAGACAAATTGATGCTGAGTCATATTTTTCTTTCTGCTCCAAAGGAAGAAACGGGTGTTGCTGATAAAACTGTTTCCAACATGAATCTGAAAAATGAGAAAACAGTGTATCACCCGGGTGAAGAAATGAATGTTTCCTTTGAAGCCTATAACACTTCCATCAATTCAGAGACGGGCCTGTGCATTTTGACGATAGAGTACTCATTTTTTTGCGACGGTAAACTGTTGGCAAATGTTCCCGTGCCTATGCAGGCACCCAAAGATAAGAGAGCTCTTCGTTTGAGAACATCTTTTGAATTGAAGAATTTTGAGCCGGGAATATATGTTTTGAAAGTGAACGTGTTAGATAGAAATTCGGGCCATTCAGCCGAGGGAGAAGCTGAGTTTACTGTTCTGCAGTGATTTCTCTCTCACTTCCGGAAGGCGTAGATGATCCCACCGACAATGCCGATGATGAGAGTAAAAAGGACGTCTCCGATGAGGGAGAAAGAGACGGCAACGGCATCGGCAATGCTGTAGAACTTGAATATTTCAATATAGAGAAGTTCTCTAAGCCCCAGACCTCCCAAGGTTATGGGGATAGTGAGCACCAGGAGGACGATGGGCATGAAGATGAAATAGTCGATGAGAGGGATGGACAGATGGAAGGCCTTGCCCACGAGAAAATAGTGAAGGATGACGTTGACCTGGAGTAAAAAAGCCCAGAAGAGAGCTCTGCCGAAGGCCCCTTTCCTCTCTCTGTAGACAAGCACAACCCGTCTGAATTCGAAAATTTTATCTTTGATTTTGACAAAAAGTCCTCTTGCGGGGATTTGGTTGAGCAGAGACTCCGTTAAAGGTAGGAAGAAGCCGAAGATACAGAAAAGACCCGCTACACCGAGAGCCAGGGAAATCCAGACGATGGGATATCTATGGGTCATATCAAGCCGGTACAGTGAAGCGGCAACGGCGAATAGGAGGAGGACAATGATTCCTGTGAGCCGCTCGACCAAAACAATGGCCGACGATTTAAGGAGGGATTTGGAGTAACGAGATCCATCCCAGATCCGCACGATGTCTCCTCCGAAACGGGTGGGCAGAAAGAGGTTGAAGAAGTTTCCGACCAAGTAGGACTGGGCCAAAAAGTGGAGCGGCACGCGGTCGCCCTGGGCCTGGATAAGTATCTGCCAGCGGCGGGCGCTGATGAGGAGGCCCAGTGCATGGAGAGAAAAGGACAGGGTCAGCCAGAATATGTCGATGCCGCGAATGGCATCGCCGATGTCTTCGATCGGTGTCAGTTTGAAAAGAAGATAGGCGATGATAGAGAAACTGAAGATGAACTTGACAGCAAAAACAAACCACTCTTTTCTGCTTTTGGGCATTTAAAATGCCTGTCGTTCAGGACTTGTTTTTCTTGAAAAAGTAATCCCGTGTGATCTTTCCCAGTGCTCCCGCCAGAAAGAGTAGAGACACCAAGTTGGGGAAAGCCATGAACGCGTTAGCCGTGTCACCCGTAAGCCAGACGATGTTGAGGTGGACTCCCTGCAGATTTGCCCCGATAAAGAGCAGCCCGAGGAAGATGATGCGGAACCAGTAGATCACCTTGACGCCGAAAATGTACTCCATGCACTTCTCTCCGTAGAAACACCAACCGAGAATGGTGGAATAACCGAAGAGAAATGAGCTAAGAGCGATGATGTATCCGCCGTAGGGGAGGACTGAATCGAAAGCCGCAGCGGTCAGGGCTGTGGATGTCAGGCCGTCAGTCACACCAAAGGCGGCTGTCTTGAGATACATTCCCGTGATAACGATGCTCAATGTTGTCAGCGTGTTCACAACCAAAGTGTCGATGAAGGTTCCTGTCATGGCAATCAAGCCGTTCTTTGACGGATCTGCCGATTTGGCTGCTGCCTGGGCAATTCCTGCAGAGCCCAAGCCCGACTCGTTAGAAAGGAGGCCGCGGCGCACGCCCAGCACGATGGCCTGCCTTACGGATGTGCCAACCATAGCCCCGCCCACCGCTTTGATGGAGAAGGCAGAAGTGAAGATCACGGACAGGGCATGAGGGAGATTTGTAATATTGGCTGCGATGATGATAATAGCGCCGATAAAATAGAGGACTATCATGGTGGGGACGAGGCGTTCGGAGACTCCTCCGATGCGTTTGATTCCTCCCAGAATGACGGCGCCAACCATGGTGGTTATGACCAAGCCTGTCAGCCAGAAGGGAACGCCGAATTGATCGTTGAACGCCAAAGCCATGGAATTGGACTGAGCCATGTTGCCCGTGCCGAAAAGACAGGCAAAGGAGCCGCAGATGGCGAAGAACATACCCATGAATTTAGCCAGGTTTTCATTTTTGATCCCGTTCCTGGCGTAGTACATGGGTCCCCCGGACATCTCGCCGAGCTCATTCTTGATCCGGTACTTGACGCCCAAAAATCCTTCAGCGTACTTGGTGGCCATGCCCAGAAATCCAGCGATCCACATCCATACTGGAGCTCCCGGACCTCCCATGGCTATGGCCGTGGCCACTCCGGCGATGTTGCCGTTGCCCACAGTGGCCGCCAACGCCGTCATCAGGGCTGCATAAGGGGAGATATCTCCTTCTTCTTTATCGATTTTGTCCTTGTGCATGGCTCCGCGCAAGACCATTTTGAGAGAGAGCGCGAGACGCCTGACCTGAATCAGGCGGCAGACGAAGGTGAGGAGAATTCCGACGGCGAAAAGGAGGAAAACCATGACTGGAAACCAGACGAAATCGCTGAAATCCTTGATGAAAACAAGCACTTTATCGAGGATGGAAAGAGAGATAGAAAGGTCGAGGGCTAGTGTTCCCACGGCTTCGCTGACATCAATTTCTTGCTCCACTGGAGTCAAGCCGTAGAGGTCCATTTTGAGGATGTACTTTCCTGGAGCTATACCTGTAAAAGCATAATTTCCCTCATCGTCGATGTCGGCCTTTTCGAATTTTTCTTCACCCAGGGCTTTGAGTAGGACGGAGCCCTTGGTGTAGGGCTTTCCTTTGGGGGACTGGGTGACTTTACCTTTGATTTCGGCGGCATTCAGGACTGAAAGCCCAAACACGAAGCTGAACATCAAAACCGTTGCTAGAATTTTTTTCCTCATGATTGCCTCTAACCTGTGACTTTTCGGATAAAGATGAGAATGAGTATGAGCACGACAGGAGCGAGAAACCTGATATTGAACATCCAGAGGGGTTTGAGCTTGAAAGATTTCGCTCCTTGCTTGATTTCAGCAAGGGCGTTTTTGATCTTCCAGACATAGACCAGAAAGAAACATATGATAAGGCCCATGGCCGCCAGGATGAAATTCCCGAAGAGAAAGTCCATCTTGGCGAAGAACTGCCAATCTGTCAGAAATTTTATGGCGCCTTCGGAGAGGGCTGAAGGGACGGCCAGTATGAATGTGAATATACCGACGAGAAGGGCCGCTTTTTTTCTAGGCCATTTCTTTTCATCGATGAAATAGGAGACCGGCACTTCGAGCAGAGATATGGTGGAGGTGATGGCCGCCACCAAAAGCAGAAAGAAGAAGAGTATCCCGAAGATAGTGCCACCGGGAATTTTAGAGATAACGATTGGAAACACCTGGAACATGAGGCCCGTGCTGACTTCGAATTCCCCTGGATTTATTCCCGGTGTGGCGAACAGAGTGGGGAAAATGATGATGCCGGTGAGAAAAGCCACCAGCGTTGTGGAAAAACAAACCCAGGCCGCTGAGGAGATCAGGTCCTCTTTCTTGGAGATGTAACTCCCGTAAGTCATCATGATGCCCATGCCCAAACTCAGCGAATAAAAAGCCTGCCCGACAGCGTAAAACAGCACATCGGTGTTAAACTTTGACAGGTCTGGTTTTAGATAGAACGAAAGCCCTGTCTCCGCCCCTCCCAGCGTCACAGCGCGTATGGCCAGGATGATGATGAGAGAAAAAAGGACGGGCATCAGAATCTTGGACCACTTCTCGATTCCACCGCTAATACCTTTGGATACGATGTAGATCGTGATGGCCATGACCACGAGCAGGCAGAAAAAGACTTCCGGTGTGTTGGCGGCAAAACGGCTGAATATGCCTTCTGCGACCTCCCAGGTCACGTCCCCGCTGAACTTGCCCGCAATGATTTTATACAAATAGCCGAAGGCCCAACCGCACACAACGCCATAATAGGAAAAGATGGCAATGCAGGTGAAAATGGAGACGGCCCCAGCAAGCTTCCATGGGGTCTTTGGCTTGAGGGCTTTGTAGACACCCACCGGATTCTTCTGTGTGTGACGTCCCATGGTCAACTCAGCGAGCATGATTGTGAATCCAATGAAGATGACAGCCACAATGTAAGCCATGACGAAAATGGCGCCGCCGTTCTGTCCTACTTTCAAGGGGAAACGCCACATACTTCCCAGGCCTATAGCTGAGCCTGAGGCGGCAAAGACAAAAGCAACTTTAGATCCCCAGTTGCCTCTTTGATTCGCATCTTGCACGTCCATATGCTTTCTCCTTAACAGTTAGAACTATCCAGCTTGGGGTAATGCGTCATTTTTACCACAATTTCCAAGACATGTAAAAATAAATTCACCTCGTAGAAGCAGCTCTGATTCTCTACTATCGAGGGTGGAGGCTGATATTGTCAGCGAGTCCCGGTTCGTTGTAGTCACTTGGGGAGGGGGGAACGGCTGGAGTGAGACTGTCTCCGTGCCAGGTGCACTGGATGGGTGGTGGGGTCTTCGATGAAAACGGACTGAGGCTCGCCTCTTGTCATGTTTCACTGTGTTTTTATCCATTACGGAGTTGGATCTGCCTTATTCCTGGATCTGCCGATCACCACGGCAATTTCCTGATGAAGATAAGAATAAGGAGAATGGTCACGGGGACCAAGAACTTCAAGCATAGAACCCAGACGGGTTTCCACCTGAAGTTGTCGTTGCCAAAAGAAATTTCCTTGAGTGCGTTTTTAATCCCCCAGGCGTAGGAGACGAACAGGCTGATGAACATGGCCCCGACGGCCAGGACAATGTTGCCGAAAACAAGATCCATTTTCCCCAGAAATCCCCAACCGGTTAAAACCTTTACTCCTCCTACGGAAAGAGCCGATGGAATCCCAAAAATGAAACAAAAAAATCCGAGGATATAGGCTGCCTTGGATCTCGTCCACTTGCGCTCATCGACAAAGTAGGCCACGGGAATCTCCAGCATGGATATCGTCGAAGTAAGGGCCGCCACCAAGATGAGAAAGAAAAACAGTATCCCGAACAGATATCCACCCGGAATCTTAGAGACAATGAGCGGAAAGACCTGGAACATGAGCCCGGCATCGGGAGTAAAGGTCTCCGGGTTGACTCCAGGAGTGGCAAAGAGGGTAGGGAAAATGATTATTCCGGTTAGAAAAGCCACCAGAGTCGTGGAAAAGCAAACCCAACCGGCAGAGCTGACCAAATTATCCCTTTTAGACAGATAACTGGCATACGTGGTCATAGTCCCCACCCCTACACTGAGGGAGAAGAAGGCCTGCCCGAAGGCAAAAAAGATCACTAAGATGTTGAGCTTGGAGAAATCTGGCTTGAGATAGAAAGCCAACCCTGTGCTTGCTCCGGGAAGTGTGACCGCACGTAGGGCCAGGATTATAATCAGCCCGAAGAGAAGGGGCATGAGAATCTTCGTCCACTTCTCGATCCCGGCCTTGATGCCTTTGGAGATGATGAAGGTGGTGAACCCGACAATGACAAACAGACAGATGACAACTTCGTAGGAATTGGCAGCGAAGTTGGAAAAAATGTCTGCCGAAGACTCCCAGGATATCTGTCCCCGGAAGACACCAAAGATGGTTTTGTAGAAATAGCCCAGAGCCCATCCGGCTATAACCCCGTAATACGAGAGGATGCAGGCGCCCGCCAGAACACCCAGGTATCCGGCCAGAGGCCAGGGAGTCCGGGGTTTGATAGCTCTGTAAGCTCCGACAATATTTTTCGTTGTGTGCCGTCCCATGGCAAACTCAGCCAGCATGACCGTGAACCCGATCAAGATGACAGCCAGAATATAGGCCAGAACATATATGGCCCCTCCATGTGCTCCTACCATCAAGGGGAATCGCCATATGCTGCCCAGACCAATCGCAGAACCTGATGCTGCGAAGATAAAAGCAACTTTGGATCCCCAGCTGCCTCTTTGACTGAGTTCCTGGCCATTCATTTCAATCTCCTCCGAGGACATCCCTGAAAAATTCGGGGTATTTCCAGTATTTTTATCACAATCTAAGGCATGGCGTAAAGCACAAAGAAAAAAAGGGGCCAATTTTATCTATCCATCAGATTTTGGATTTGGAAAGGCTGAGCCAAAAGAGAAAAGCGTTGCAATTGCCGGCCAGGCTCATTACAATCAAAAGTTGCTTTTTGAAAGGAGTCCGCACAAATGTCGGAGACTGAAATAAAACCCGGAATTTTTTACATCGGTGTCAACGACAGGACAACCGACCTCTTCGAAGGCCTCTGGCCTATAACTAAAGAAGGTGTTTCTTACAATTCGTATTTGATCAACGATGAGAAGAAGGCCATCATTGATTTGACAAAATCCATTAAGGCAGAGGAATTCTTCGCCAAGATCGATCATATAACGGATATGGCAGACATCGATTATGTCATTATCAACCACATGGAACCTGACCATTCAGGGCTGCTGAAAACTTTCCGAAGAATCTCCCCCCAAACGACTCTTGTGGGTTCGGCCAAGACTAGAGATCTGTTGGATGCGTTTTTCGGTATAACCGAGAATGTCCTGGTCGTAAAAGATGGAGACATGCTGTCGCTGGGAGGGCGAACCTTGAAGTTCATTTCGACGCCCTTTCTTCACTGGCCAGAGACCATTATGACCTACGAGCTCACCGATGGTATACTTTTCACTTGCGATGCGTTCGGAAGTTATGGCGCTATTGGGGGAGCCTTGTTCGATGACGATTGCCATTCCAGAGATTTCTATCTCAGAGAGGCTCTTCGGTATTATGTCAACATAGTGGCCAACTACAGCCAAAGAGTCCTTGACGCCATCGATAAACTCAAAGATCTTCCTGTCGAGGTCATTGCACCGTCTCACGGGCTCGTGTGGCGCCAAAACATCCCTTTGATCGTCAATCACTATAAAAAATGGGCTGAGTATGCTACGAAAGAGGCCGAGCCGGGAATTACTCTTGTCTACGGCTCTATGTACGGCAATACGGAGCGAGTGATGAACGCTGTCGCCGAAGGAATTTCTGAGGTTGGTGTCCCACTCGACATTTTTGATGTAGCCCGGAATCATGTGAGTTACATTCTTCCTTCCCTATGGACAAAGCAAGGAGTCATGATCGGGGCTCCCACTTACGAAGTTTCGCTCTTTCCGCCCATGGCCGAAGCCCTGCGCGCAGCTGCTCATAAACGAATCCGGAATAAAAAAGCTGCCTATTTTGGCAGTTATGGTTGGAGTGGCGGTGCTTTAAAGGGAGTCCGGAATATAGTAGAACCCTTGAAATGGGATATCACGGCGACTTTTGAATTCATCGGCAGCCCGACCGACGAAGATATTCAGAAGGCTAAAGAGATGGGGCGTCAATTTGCGGATCTCATAAAATCGCCCAACTCTGAAGAACCTTCTTGTGTCTAGTGATTTGCGGCCCATTGCACTACTGTATGGCTAAAGAAGAGAGGGCATGGCCATCTAAAAATATGTTTGCGATCAGATCAGGTTTTTAAGGCCAAAGGGAAAATCTTCAAATTCACTTCCGCCATCCCCTATGGTTTTTCATGACGCTTTCCTCTAGGCAGGCGAGGCTCACTGTTGTGAATCCTCAGGAGTATTTGAATTCCAGTCTCCAGGGCCGGATGAGGATGGGAGGATGTCAAATTCGTAACGCTTTAAGGGCAGCCATGATGAGGGCATTCCAGACTGGGGCATAGGGGGGCGAGTAAGCTGAATCGAACCACCCCAGCTCCCTGACGCTCATTCCGCCGTAGATGGCTGCGGCAACAGTGTCGATCGTCGAAGCCGCGCTCCCCTCACAGACGATATTCGCTCCAATAACCTTCTCCGTCGATTTGTCGACTGTCAGTTCGATGGCGACCGTGACAGCACCGGGGTAATACCCTGCCTTGTCTGGCCTCGATGCAGAGAATGCCTCAACATCTATTCCCTCTCTTTGCGCCTCGCTGCGGCTAAGACCTGTTTTTGCCAGGGATAGCTCAAAAAATTTGAAGATCTGGGTGCCGACAACCCCAGGGAAGGAGATGTCCTCCCCGCACATGTTGAGCCCTGCGATACGCCCCATTTTGTTTGCTGCTGAACCCAGCGGCCAGTAGACGCTTCTGTCCAATACTTTGTGATATGCGGTAGCGCAGTCTCCAGCTGCGTAAACATCCCGGATTGAGGTGAGACCTTTTTTATCCACGAGGATAGCGCCGTTTCCCAGAGTTTCAAGGCTATCTTGGCAAAATCCCGTCGCCGGACTTGTCCCCACCACAGAGAATAGGATGTCCGCTTCATACTCTTTTCCACCGGCCAGGATCTTGAGAACGGAGCCAGTTTTGGAAACGGCTTCCACAGCGGTTTCGGAAAAGAATTGGACTCCTTTTTCTCGGATTTTGTCCAAAACAGCTTTCTGAACGGTCTGAGGCCAGTTGGCCACAGGCTCTTTTTTGACTTCGAAGATAAGAATTTCCATCTGCAACTTGTCTAAAGCCTCGACCAGTTCAAGACCGACATTGCCAGCCCCTATGACAACGGCTCTCTTCGGCTCTTTTCGCTCTATATAAGCAATCACGCGACGAAGATCTTCGATGGTATGCAGGTTGAAAATGCCATCCAGCTCATAATCCAAGAACGGGAGCTTTATCGGCACAGCTCCTGTGCCTATGAGGACCTTTCCGTATTCTTCGGTGGTGACCTCTCCTGTCACCAGGTCCTTTATGCGAACTGTATGCTCCTCGGGCATGAGAGAGATCGCTTCCCTGCTTATTTCCACGGGGACGCCCCGTTCTCGCTCAAAACTTTCAGGTGTGAAGTGGATGAGTTTATCGGGTGAGTCTATATCTCCAGAGAGAACATAGGGAATGCCGCAGGCACCGTAAGAGATAATTTTGCCCTTGTTGATAATCTTTATACTGGCCTTTGGTTGCTTCCGCTTGATCTGGACTGCGGCCGAAAGACCAGCCGCGTCTGCGCCGATGATGAGATAGTCTGTCATGGATTGTCTCTTTTTTTGAATATATCGCAGTTTGTCATAGGTGAAACCTCATCGATCAATGTACTCAAAGTCTGCTGGGATTTCAAGTTTGTCTGGCGGCATTTTTAAATCCCCGATAATCTTTGTTAATGGATACAGTCAATATTGAGCGATTTGAAGCGTGTTTTGTCGAAGGCCTCTCATTTCACTCCTGCGATTCAGACGGATAGGCTTCAAATTTTCCTTCTTTTTATGGAATCACGTTTTGAAAAAGGATTTATCGTCCATTTTGTGGGCGAAATGGAAGAGGACCGGAAGCGGTAACAGGATGTTCGAAGTGATTCAAATTGATTCTCGAATTGTGATAGAATAACTAGCGACAGCTATGCCTGAGGTCTACAATGACAAAAAACTGGAAAGAGAATCTTGCAGGATTTTTTGAAGGTTACAGGATAATCGAGAGGAGCAAAGAAGATACTCTTAAAAATTTCGATCAGTTTTGTGAGTTCGTGGCCGAACCTGCTTTCGAAAACTTGCAGGAGGAGCTGAAAAACTATCGTGTTTCTTCGAAGATAAAACGATCCAGTGGCCGATCTATCGCTTTCCAGATAAATTTTCCCAAATCCAGGATCGAAAACTTCATCTATATAATCCGCTTTCCTCGAAATTCTATCGAGCTACAGTTGAAGCTGGTCATTAGAGGAAGAAGAAGCAAGAAAGGCGCCCTAGAGGAAGAAGAATTTCCTTTTATGAAAAATATCGTTCCTACGGAGGTCATGAAAATCAAGATTGAGGAGCTCATCCAGGACGTTATCGAGAAGTACCGCAATTTTTGCTTCGAGTCTGCCACGAGCACAGAGTGACTCCTTCATCGCGAAATGAGCTCCTTGTGATTTCTATACCAATCCCCACATGAAGCTCGAGTCTTTGGCACCTCGAGGGGTAGAGGAGGGTGGAGGATTATTCTGTTCAGATAATCACAGGCAAGCGCTATCCCCGCCTCATTGGGCCTTAAAAGATTACGTGGGCAAGGTAAAGTCCGCCCTTAATTCCTATGGATTGCTTCCTCCGCAAATTTCTACTGCCCGCGGCGCTGGGCTTGACTCTGATGAACAGGGCGATGCTTTGCGCAGGCCATGTGAAGTGACTAAGTCCATCTTTGTCATTCCGGACATTGGCATTCAATCAAGTCGGGTGAGGCCTTCTTCCTTTGCTATGGCAACTGCTTGCCTATATTCCCCTTGCGTGATCCTCCGGTAAAGTGGAGAACCCGGGTGAATGTCTCCGCAAGGATAGTACTGCGCCATGATGTTGACATACGTTTGTGGAGAAACCTCAGAAGCCAGGAAGTGCATGATATCTCTTGTGCCAGCCAGCCCTGAGGGCAGAACAAGATGTCTCACCAGGAGTCCCTTTACAGCAATACGGTGGTCGTCGAGGAATAAATCACCAACTTGGCGGTGCATTTCCTTGATGGCCAATTTAGCCTTTTCCGGATAGTCCGGCGCCTGAGAATATTTCTCGGCAACTTGATTATCCGCATACTTGAAATCGGGCATGTAGATGTCGAAAAGGCCGTCCAAAAGTTCGAGTGTTTTGACAGAATCATAGCCACCGGTGTTGTAGACAAGGGGAACGGATAGACCCCTCTCGATGGCTTCAGGTAAGGCTTTTAGAATCTGGGGGATAAAATGGGTGGGGCTCACGAAATTGATATTGTGACAACCCAGTGCCTGGAGGTTTACCATCATCCGGCTCAGTTGATCGAAACTGACCTCATCTCCTTCGTCCAGGTGACTGATGGCGTAGTTCTGACAGAATACACAGCCCAGGTTACAGTGGGCCATGAAAATCGTACCTGAACCGCCTCGGCCCACAAGGGGTCGCTCTTCTCCAAAATGAGGAGAGAAGGAAGAGACCTTTGGCAGGTATCCGGCGCGGCAAAATCCTCTTTCCTCTTTTATCCGGTTTGTGCCGCACTTTCGGGGACATAGATCGCATTTTTCAAGCATTCTGATGGATTTGCCAATCCTTTCTTCCAACACGCCCGTGTTGTATGCTTGGATGTAACCCGGTGTACAAGGCAGGGGTGATATCATAGCCTATGAATTATATCACAAGCGTGAGGTCAATTCCGTCCAATCGATGGATTAAACAAGGTGCCGATAAGAAGATTCAGTGTCTGCGTCCAGCCAAGAACCCGCCAGCTAGCCGTTCCGCTTCGGACAGACAAAGAATTGCCTTGTCGCATTCTTCTCAGCCTATAGGATCTGAAGGGGCCGAAGCCTGCTTGAGTTGGTCTCCCCCCTTTATACTCCTTAATAAGCCAACAGTCCCCCTGAAGAAATGTCTTATCAATGCCCATTAAAGAACGCCCAGCACAGCTTGCTCTTGAATTCTAGCCTAACATCCCTTATATAAGAGGGACATGCCCAGCGACAGAAATGACTACCTTACAGTGCCGATGTTGGAAGAGATTCCGTTTATACTCCATGGTTTTGGAACCAGGTGTTGGGAGGAAAGTGATTTTGAGAGCAAGCCTGAACTCGCCCAGTTCGAGCGTCTTTCACTCAAGCAGATTCATTCGGATATCGTCCGTGTCATCACAGCGCTTCCTGAGAGACCTTTGGATGGTGACGCTCTGATAACAGACCGGCCGGGAATTCTGCTGCTCATAACAACGGCGGATTGCCTGCCGGTCTTTCTTGTAGATGTGGAGGGCAAAGCGATCGCCGCAGTTCACTGTGGATGGATGGGGACGAAAAGGCGAGTCCTGCAAAAGACTGTTGAGGCGATGGGATCAAGTTTTGGGAGTGATCCCGGATCCTTGCTGGTGGCCATGGGGCCATGTATTGCCGCAGATTGTTATGAAGTGGGTGAAGACGTCTTCTCTGAATTTGTTCAGGCCGGATTATCCGAAGATGTGTTTCAGAAGCACTCCGAGAAAAAAAACAAATACTTTCTGAATCTCCGCAAAGCCAACCGCATGCAACTCGCAGAGTCGGGAGTTCAACCCGAGAATGTTTCCGCTGTCGATCTCTGTACCCACTGTGATGATAAGCTTCTTTCCTATCGCCGTGATAGGATAACGGACCGAAGGTTGATAAATTTCATAGGGATGCCTGTCGTTAAATTTGAGTAGTTGCTTTTTGAACTCTTTTTAATTATTCTTAAGCTATTATGACAAAAGCATTTGCCGAAATCGTCTTGCCCGACTTCCCTCTCTACAAAAAAGGGAAGGTCCGCGATGTTTACGAAGTCGACGACAAACTCCTGATCGTTGCGTCGGATAGAATCTCAGCCTTTGATTACGTCTTGCCCTCGATTATTCCGGGCAAAGGTAGGGTTCTCACGCAGTTGTCGCAATTCTGGTTTGAGTTTATGTCCCTGGTCTGCCCCAATCATATGATAACCGCTAATTTTGAGGATTTCCCACCGGGCCTAAAAAGTCACCGAGAACTCCTCGAGGGCAGATCAATGCTGGTGAAAAAAACCGATGTGCTTCCCGTCGAATGTGTTGTCAGAGGCTATCTAGCCGGCTCTGCCTGGAAAGACTACAAGGCCACAGGAAAAACGAGCGGAGTCAAACTCCCTCCCGACTTGCAGGAAGCAGATAGGCTGGATGAGGTGATCTTCACTCCGGCCACCAAGGCGGAAGAGGGACATGATATCAATATCTCATTCAAAGAAATGCAGAAGACAGTCGGCAGTGACGTTGCCCAAAAGATAAGGAAGGTCAGCATCGAACTCTATCAGAAGGCGTCGCTTCATGCTCTCTCGAGAGGAATCATTATCGCCGATACGAAATTCGAGTTTGGCTTGCTGGATGGGGGAATAATACTCATCGATGAAATCTTCACTCCGGATTCGTCTCGTTTCTGGCCCGTTGCCAGTTACAAACCGGGGCAGTCTCCTCCCAGCCTGGACAAGCAATTCGTCCGCGATTATCTGGAGAGAACGACTTGGGATAAACAGTCTCCTCCCCCCCCGCTTCCTCCTGATATCATCGAGCAGACCTCTGCCCGCTATACTGAAATCTTCCGTCTGCTGACACAACAAGATGAATTATGACGCCGGGGACATTGATCTGCATGTTCACTCCAACCAAAGCAGTGATGGGGATTTCTCCCCGTCCCTTCTCATCCGGCTGGCAAAAAACAAAGGGCTTAAAGCCCTAGCCATCTCAGACCATGACACTGTGACGGCCTATCCCCAGGCGATTGCCATTGGAAAAGAATTAGGGATTGAAGTGATCCCGAGTATGGAGTTGACCACTCTCTACGATGGGAGGGAGTTTCATCTGCTTCTTCCCTTTCTCGACTGGACCAAGAAGATCGTCAGAGACATCATCGATCAAGTTGTCAAGCGGAGATATCGAGAAGCCAAAGAGCGTGTGAAGAAACTCCAGAATTTGGGATTTCAGGTCACATGGAGTGAAGTTCTCAGGGAATCAGGGGATCATCCTCCTCTTGCAGTGACTATAGCCCAGATTCTTTTAAGAAAAGCAGAATACAACGGCGACCTGAGATTAAGAACCTATTTCGAGGAGCAAAACAGACTTTATGCTCCTTACCTTTTCTATAGAGACTATTTTGCCGAAGGGAAGCCTGCTGCCGTCCCCCGAAGGAATGTGTCTTTGCTCGAAGTTCTGCAAACGGTGGACAGGACAGGTGGCGTGCCCGTGCTTGCCCATCCGGGCGCTTCTTTTCAACGGGTAACAAAAGAGGATTTATCTGAGCTGAAAAGGGCGGGGCTTCAGGGCCTTGAAGTCTACTCATCCTACCACGATTCTCAAATGGCCAAATTTTTTAGGGGAATGGCCGAGGAATTCGACTTGGTTCCGACGGCAGGATCGGATTTTCATGGTCGTATCAAACCCAAGGTTGAGCTGGGTTCGATCGCGGATGGGGGGTATTGGATGGTGGAGGAACTCAAGAAAAGGAGGCCCGGATGATATTCAACTGGCTGGATATCGTTCTCTTTATTGTCATAGGGGTGACTCTGGTTTTCGGTATCATCAAAGGACTGTTGAGGCAAGTGATCGGCATTCTGGCTGTGATTATAGGATTGATTCTTGCCCTCCTCTACTATCCGTATATCGCCTATCTCTTCGGACGCCTCATTTCGAGTCAAGTCCTCTCTCATTTTTTAGGTTTTATCTCGATTTTTCTGGCCGTTCTCTGTCTGGGGTGGATCATTTCCTGGCTCGTGTCCAAGATAATCAAAGGGCCTTTGAAATTCATGAATCATGTTCTTGGCGGAGCTCTGGGATTGATCAAAGGCATCTTGATCTGCGGTGTGCTCGTCTTTGCCTTGCTCGTCTTTCCCATCAACGTTAGAGCCCTGGAAAATTCATTCATGGCCCCTTCCTGTTTGAAGATGACCAAAGCCATTCTCGGGCTTATTCCCCAGGAATTGAAAGAGAGTTTCAAGGAAGCCTATGAAGACATCGTCGGGAAGCGGGGGAAAAATGCCAAAAGAGTTTAAAGATTTAACGCTCAGAGAGAAACTTGTTGTTCTGATCAACGAACTGGTAGAGAGAGAATTGCCCATTAAAGAGGCCCTGAAGGAATTTGAAAAAATCTACATAGAGACGGCAGCAAAAAAATACAAAGGTAACAAAACTCGCATAGCTAAAGCTCTGGGAATCCACCGGAATACACTTCACAATCTATATAAAGCCCTCAATATCAAACAGTAGTTAGCACTCTTTTATCGAAACTGCTAATTTTTTTGATTTTTCTCTTGACAAGCCTGAAATTATAAGTATAATTAGCACTCTAAATAATTGACTGCTAAAAATCATAGGAGGTTTCAATGAAGGTAATTCCCTTACATGACAGAGTGCTTGTGAAACGTTTGGAAGAAAAAGAGACTGTTAAGGGTGGGATTATCATTCCCGACACAGCCAAAGAAAAACCCCAGGAAGCTGAGGTTATTGCTGTAGGAAAAGGCCGGGTGGCCGAAGACGGAAAAATTATCCCTCTCGAGGTCAAGAAAGGTGATAAGGTTCTCATCGGAAAGTTCAGCGGAACAGAAGTGACAATTAATGATGAGGAGCATGTCATTCTTCGAGAAGAGGAGATCTTAGCCAAGATCGCCTGAGATCATGAATAGGAGGAACAATGGCAAAACAAATTACATTAGGTGACGAAGCAAGGCAATCGCTTTTGCGGGGTGTTAACATCCTGAGCAATGTTGTTAAAGAGACGTTGGGACCCAGAGGGAAAAATGTTGTCCTGGACAAGAAATTTGGTTCTCCCACCAGCACCAAGGACGGCGTGACTGTAGCCAAAGAGATCGAGCTCGAAGATCCCTTGGAAAATATGGGAGCCCAGCTTGTTAAAGAAGTGGCATCGAAAACATCGGATGTTGCCGGTGACGGAACTACGACGGCCACTGTTTTGGCCCAAGCCATTTATGCTGGAGGCTTGAAGTATGTCACGGCCGGCGCCAATCCCAATCTAATCAAAAAGGGCATCGACAAGGCTGTTGAAGAAATCGTCGCAGAGTTGAAGAAGTCGAGCCGGGAAGTGAGCGGTGAGATGATCGCCCAAGTCGGCGCCATATCGGCCAACAACGATGAGTCCATCGGCAAGATCATTGCTGAAGCGATGGACAAGGTCGGAAAAGACGGTGTCATCACCGTGGAAGAAGCCAAGGGGCTCGAGACGACTATGGAGATTGTCGAGGGGATGCAGTTTGATCGCGGTTATCTCTCTCCCTATTTCATCACGGATCCCGATAGGATGGAGTGTGTATTGGAGTCTCCCGTCATCCTTCTCCATGAGAAAAAGATCAGCAACTTGAGAGAGTTTCTGCCCTTGCTCGAGAACGTGGCCAAGATGGGGAGACCCCTGGTCGTGATCGCAGAAGAGGTTGAGGGCGAGGCTTTGGCGACATTGGTCGTCAACAAGCTTAAAGGAACCTTCTCCTGCTGCGCAGTCAAGGCCCCCGGATTCGGTGACAGACGAAAAGCTATGCTGGAAGACATCGCCACACTCACAGGTGGCCGAGTCATCACCGAGGACATCGGGGTTAAGCTCGAGAACGTGACCATCGATTGGCTGGGAGATGCCAACAAAGTCGTCATCGATAAAGACAACACCACAATCGTAGAAGGAAAAGGAAAATCGGAAGACGTCCAGGCCAGGATTAAACAGATCAGGACCCAGATTGAAGACACGACATCCGATTATGATCGCGAAAAACTCCAGGAGAGGCTGGCCAAAATGGTCGGCGGCGTGGCTTTGATCAAGGTCGGTGCCGCGACTGAAACAGAGCTCAAAGAGAAAAAGGCTAGAGTGGAGGATGCCATGCACGCCACAAAGGCGGCCGTCGAAGAAGGGATCGTCCCCGGCGGAGGCGTCGCTCTCGTGAGGAGCATGAAGGTTCTCGATAAACTGAAACTGGAAGGCGACATGGCCATCGGCGTGAACATCATCAAGCGTTCCGTCGAAGAGCCCATGCGTCAGATCGCTCACAATGCCGGTCATGAGGGTTCTGTTGTTGTCGAAAAAGTCAAAGAAATGGAAACAGATCATGGATTCAATGCTCTCACTGAAGAGTACGGTAATCTGGTCAAGAGCGGTGTGCTCGATCCAACCAAGGTTGTCCGCATAGCTCTGCAGAATGCAGCCAGCATTGCAGGATTGCTCTTAACGACCGAGGGCCTGATTTCGGAGATTCCTGAAAAGGATAAACCGGGCATGCCCCCCATGCCTCCCGGCGGCGATATGTACTAAAAACACAAGCGCTGAATTTGAAAAGGCCTCAGGCTTTTGCCTGAGGCCTTTTTTTATGTCGGGCCTGAGGAAAGTCGACGCTGCCCGGGTGAACTTTTATCCGTTCGAACTGCTGAGAAATGAGTTCGGGGCAGCAAGCTTCAAGTCTCAGGTCGTTTCCATAGTGGCGACCTCCACACCACCCGCTCGACATAATCGGGTCGAGATTCGGTTCAGCCGGTCCGCCGGCCACTATGGGTATCAGGAAAAAACGGCGTGCCTATTCCCTCCCTTCAGCGCATGGATATATCTCAGAGGCGTACGTGTCGGTATCTCCCTGGCCTTCTTTCTCTTAATGGGCTAATGTGGTATAAAAGGAGGAGTGTTGAAGCGCTTTGATCGGTACATCCTCAAGGAGATCATACCGGCCTTTCTTATCGGCAGCCTCGTTTACTCGTTCGTTCTCTTGATGAACCAGATTCTCCTACTCTCAGAGGTCTTCATCACCAAAGGGGTTCCCCTCAAAGATGTTGTTTTTCTGCTTCTCTACCTCATGCCATCTGTGCTGGCCTTCACGATTCCGATGTCCGTTGCGGTCGGAATTCTTGCCGGCTTGAGTCGTCTCTCATCCGACTCAGAAATCATCGCCTTCAAAACTCTCGGTGTCGGCTACAAAAGGATATTGAGACCGATACTCATTTTTGCCTTCCTGGGCTTTATCGTGACCTCATTCCTTACTCTCTACCTGGCTCCACACGCCAATTATCAATGGGTTCAGATGTTCCGGAAGGTCGTGTTGTCCAAAGTCCAGCTCAACATAAAACCGCGAACCTTCAACGAGTCAATACAAAATACGGTCATTTACATTCAAGACATTGTCGAAGATAGTGAATGGAAGAATATTTTCGTCTACTCTTCTGAACCCCGTGAGGAGCCAAAAGTCATACTCGCCAAACGCGGTCGCTTGAATTTCTTTGAAGAAGGCAAGAGAGCTACGCTGGATCTGCAGGATGGAGTTCTGCATTCCTATCCTTTGTCCGATCAGGAAAAATACAGGGTGACCACCTTCCAGACCCTCCAGGAAGATCTTCCATTACAAAAATTCTACGTCAATTCGGGTGATCGGAAGGGAGTGAGAGAAAAGGATATTAGAGAGTTGAACAGAGATGTGCATCTTATCCAGGATGAGTTGGCTGAGATTCCTGATGAGAAAAAAAACACGGCTGTTTATACAGAAAAGAATCGCAATCGAATTGCTCATTGGATTGAAATTCATAAAAAATTTGCACTTCCCTTTGCCTGTTTGATCTTTGCACTGCTCGGTCTCCCCCTGGGTGCCTCCACCAGGAAGGGGGGCCGCACCAGCGGATTTACCATAAGTATTGCCATCATACTGCTCTACTATATTCTTATTACGGCCGGAGAACAGCTAGCTATGGATGGAGAGATCTCGCCTTTACTGGGAATGTGGGGTCCAAATATTTTCTTTGCCGCCGTGGGAATGTATCTTTTCATCAAGTCCGTAAAAGAATCCTCTCCTTTGGCTGCGCTGTTTCGTCTGTTCAAAAAAAAGGAGGTGATTTCCCTTCCGCCCAGAAAAGAATCGGCACAAGCTCCCGTGCGCTTATCCGTTCCCTTTCCCAATATTCTCGACCGCTACGTTCTTCGAAAATACCTGGCTGTGTTTGTCCTGGGTTTTATCAGCATGCTTTTCATCTTTGCCATCGTGACCTTTTTTGACCGCATTGGCAACCTCTATGCGCACAACAAACCCGTGAGCATGCTTTTTGCCTTCATATGGTTCAAGTTGCCGGAGTTTACGCGCTATGTTCTGCCTGTGACAGCGCTCGTATCCGCGCTGCTGTGTTTGGGGCTACTGACGAAGTTCAACGAGACTACGGCCATGAAGGCTTGTGGAGTCAGCCTGTACCGCATCATCATTCCAGTTCTCGTCATGGGGGTTTTTGTGAGTTTTCTTTCCCTTTATATCCAAGAAAACCTATTGCCTTTTTCCAATAAAAAGGCCGAGGAAATCTGGTATGAGATAAACGATATGCCGCCACGGACATACAGGCGTCTTGATCGACGCTGGGTTCTCAACAGAGAGGGTAATCGGATTTACTATTACAGCTACTTAGATCAGGTCGCTTCTGCGTTCAGCCATCTCACCATCTTTGAAATTGATCCTGTAGCCTGGACCTTGAAAAAGAGAATTTTCGCCGTCAAAGGCCTTATCCAGGATAACAGCCTTCTCTTAACGGATGCATGGTACAGGCAATTTGAGGGCGAGAGGCCGGTTCTGTACGAGAAGAATCAGGATCTGGTTTTGACCGATGTCGAAGATACAGATTTCTTCTTCAAGGATTGGAAAGAACCGGACCAGATGAAATATCGGGAATTGCACGATTACATTCAAGAGATCGAGGAAAAAGATTTTGCCACAGTGAGATTTAAAGTCGACCTTCAGTACAAGACGTCCTTTCCGTTCGTTGCCCTTATAGTAACCCTGCTCGGTATCCCCTTTGCCTTCTCCATGGGAAAAAAAGGGACTCTCGTGGGGCTCGGACTGAGCATGGGTATCGTCATCATCTATTGGGGTGCTATTGGCGTTTTCAAAAGCCTGGGATACGTGAATTATCTGAGTCCTTTTTGGGCGGCTTGGGGACCTAACGTCCTCTTTGGCCTCATCGGGCTCTATTTCATTTTTACCTTGCGCACCTGAGTCCCCCTTTGGAATTTTCTCCTTAGACCTCAAGAGGCACTCATTGTTGCGGAAAACTTGCACCAGCAAACCGAAACACTTGCGCGAAAGGAATGAGGGATGTAATGAAAAACCGGGGACGTGCTCACATTTTGTATTTGCCGAAATCTTCCGGCTTCAAACTCTCCAGCCACTTTTGCAGCTTTTCAGAATCCTCGAGGTGTTCATCGAATTTTAGGCCCTGGGCCTTTTCGACCACATCCTCTTCCACGAATATGGGGACATCCATGCGCAGCGCGAGGGCGATGGCATCCGAGGGTCTTGAATCAATGGCGTAGACGTCGTTGTTGTGCCGGCAGAAAATCGTGGCATAAAACGTGTTGTCACGGACATCGTTGACGACGATCTTATCAACCGGAATATCGAACTTATTGAGGACGCTGTGCAGCAAGTCATGTGTCATCGGGCGCGGTGTGGCGATGTTTTCCATTTTGAGGGCAATGGCATTGGCTTCGAACACTCCAATCCAGATAGGCAGCATGTATTCTTTGTTCATATCCTCGAGCACGACTATGGGCATTTTAGAAATGGGATCAACGACCAGCCCTTTGATCTTCATTTCAATTTGCATACTGACCTCCGTGACCTCTAAATTCTAAATATATAGCTGACACACCTCGTTGTCAAGAAAGCCTCGAGGTAAAGTTGCCATTTCCAAATCCGTCATGCAGCCGCATGAAAGGAAATAAAAACAAGATCTCGGTCGTAAAGTTCGCTGTGCGTTAAAGGAAAATCATGGGCAAGTCACTGTTTGCTGGAGGTGGGTCGCCTGGAAGCTGTGAGTTTCAGTCTGTGTGTGATGTCTTGAGTAGGGTCTTCGCTGAACACAAATACAATTGGCTCAAACAGAGGCCATACTATCAGAGACGCCTGTCGAGGTTTTGGGAATGCGTCAGGAGTCAAAAAAGGTTATCCGTCTATTCGTTTTTTAGAATTGCGGCAATGTTCTCTTCCAAACCGGCGATGATCAACATGTCATCTTTCTTGAAAACCTCCTCGGCGGAAGGAATGGTGATAGTCTGAGGCGGGAATTTTCTTTTGATCAGGAGGACATCTATCTTGTAGATAGCCTTCAAATCGAGCTCCTTCAAGCTCTTATTCCAAAAAAATGAAGGAGCTTCTATCTCCATGATTTTGTATCCGGTGCCCAGATCGAAAGTTTTGTTCGGATGGGTGAATTTCAATTTTTGCACGATTCCGGATGCGGCTTCTCTTTTAATGATTTCATGGTTATAGGCTTCGATGACATCTTTCCTCTTGACCACACCTTTGAATTTTGATCCTTCAAGAACAGGAATTTCGGCCACATCCTCTCGCCCGAAGATTTTCATGGCGTTTTCCAGGTTGTCTTCGTAGTCCAGCTGAATGCCGGTAACAGCCAGGTCCTCAGCTATGACGAACGAATCAAGGATGTCCTTCTGCAGAACTAGTTTTTTCAGCTGATTCAAGGTAAAACAGCCGATATAATTGTTCTCTGCATCGACGATCTGAAATGAGTGGTGTTTGCCTCCGATGGCTTGATCGATAATCCTCCCCACATGCTCTGTATTCTGGAATTTTTGGTAGTCATGACTGAGGAATTCCTTGACCGCAAGGGACCTCAAGATGTTCACCTCCCGCCCCTCTTTGAAAATAATGCCTCTTCGCCTGAGCTTCATAGTGTAGATTGAATCCCTGTGGAGGCCAACTGTCACGAAGGAAGCGATTATGCAAGAAAGCATCAAAGGCAGGATGATTTTGTAATCATTAGTCAACTCGAAAATGATGATGATGGCCGTGATGGGAGCATGAGTTGCACCGGCCACGACGGCGCCCATGCCAACGAGGGAAAAGGCCCCCGGTGAAGAAATAGAGCTGGGAAATGCAGAATGGAATATTGAACCGACGGCGTTTCCGGTCATGGCGCCCAGGAAAAGCGAGGGGGCGAAAATACCTCCTGATCCCCCCGATCCCAGAGTCAGTGATGTGCTGAGGATTTTGGCAAAGACGAGAGTAATCGCGATAAGCACACTCAATTGACCGCTTAAGCCGGCATCCATGGTTTCATAGCTGACACCGAAAACTTGAGGAAGCCCTAGGCCCAGTGCCCCCACGAGAAGGCCGCCCAGTGCGGGCTTTATGAGGGGATGAAGCCGGAGGTTGTCAAACTTATCCTCGAAAAAATAGAGGACTTCAATGAAAAGAATGGCCACAATGCCACTTATTATGCCCAAGAGAATGTAAGGGCCAATTTCCCAAATGCTGATCAGTGTGTATTTCGGGACAGTAAAGGCAGCAAAATCACCCGTGATGAAGCGGGAAGTCATAGTGGCCATCACAGAGGCAACAATAATCGGACTGAACGCGAAAACGCCAAATTCACCCAATATGACTTCTACGGCAAAAAGAGCGCCAGCTATAGGTGCGTTGAATGTCGCGCCAATTCCTGCGCCGGCTCCTGCGGCAACGAGGGTGCGCATACCTCTCTCTTTGACCCGGAACAACTGCCCTATGGTTGAGGCCAGGCTTGAACTGATCTGCACAATGGGCCCCTCACGCCCGCTCGAGCCACCTGATCCGATACAGATGGAAGAGGCGAGAGCTTTTATCCCGGCCACTTGATTCCTGATGCGGCCACCGCGGAAAACAAGAGATTCCATTATTTCCGGCACGCCATGGCCCTTAGCTTCGCGCGCACCGTAGTAAATGAGAGGCCCCACGAGCAGTCCTCCCAAGGCTGGGATGAGGATGGTCATGTACCATGTTTGGGTTTTAACTGCAGCCAGAATACTGGGTGCTCGCCAGAAGAGATCCTGGAAGAATTGAATCATAAATTTGAAAAGGATTGAGGCGAGGCCGGCGATTATTCCCACGAGAACTGCGAGCAGAATGAGCCGAAAATGTTCGGTGAATTCAGTATTCCGAAAGTCGAGCTTCATAGCTATATAATCTGTTTTTAGATTCTCTTAGAATACAAGAATCCTCAACTCAAATCCAGAGTAAAATCTACCCTGATCGTATTCCGAATCATCGATCTCACGAAAAAAGCGAGATCCTTCCTGCCTAAACCGCATGGGGCGGTTGGCGGGTTTTTCGGCGAACATGGATAGAGACTCGCCCGTTTCCATCTTTTATTGCGTTTTTGTGCAAATTCCAAAAGTTTTCACTCTTCCTGGCGAGACCTCCCAGTGGTGTGGATGAAGATGGGTTTAATGCGGTTAGAAGAGAGACAGCTGTCCCTGGCTTTCCTTTTTTCCCAAATCTTTGTCAAAGAGATGAATGACGCCGTATGCTCCATCATGCCCAGGTATGATTTTGACCTGGCCCTTTCTCATCCTCTCGATTCCTAGGGCAAGATTATCTGAGCTGAACTGCTTCAACTGGTCGATGGGAACTTCGGTAAGAATGGCGTGCTCATTTCCGTATTCATGGATGAGACGAAAATAGATGTCCCAGACACTTTTGCATTCAGCTGTTTTTTCAATGGCTTGGGCGATAATTTCATTCAATGGGATGAGGTTCTTGAAGGGAATTCTCATCGGAGGGAATTGACCGGGCTGACGGTCAGATAATTCTGCCACTCTGTGCATCACCCCAATCGTGAGCTTTTTCCCGCAGCGGGGGCATCTACCCTGGTGCTGGATGGTTTCTTGTGGCGAAAAGATCACATTACAGTTTCTGTGGCCGTCATAATGATATTTGCCTTCCTCCGGAAAAAACTCAACCGTGTAGAGAAATTTCTCCGGATCTTTTTGCTTTATGGCTTTGACTAGTCCATCGAAACTGAAATCGGTGTCAAACACATTGGCTTCCCGGCCGATCCTAGAGGGGGAGTGGGCATCCGAATTTGAAATAAGGCTGTACTTGTCAAGCGAGGACAGATGCCAGTTCATGGCCGGGTCGGATGAAAGTCCCGTCTCCAAGGCAAAGATATGGGGTGTCATTTCTTCGAAACAATCTTCGATAGAGTCGAAACCCGAATTAGAACCGAAGAGGGAAAACCAAGGTGTCCAAATATGGGCGGGAATGACCACGCAGCGGGGACATGATTTGGCGACGATTTTGACAAAATCTTTGGCATCAAGACCCAGGATGGGACGACCATCGGATCTCAAATTGCCGATGGCAGAGAGCCGGCTGTTGATTTTATCAATGGATTCGAAGTCAGGAGCCAGGAGCAGGATATGTATCTTGCGGACCCGGCTCTGCTTGGAATAGATGAAGCTGATTTCCGTGGATAGAATAAAGGAGACATCCTGAGGAGTAACGGGAATGGAACTGAGGTAGCCATTGTCTGTTGGACAAATGTGCTTGAGCTGGAAGAAGCCATTCCCGGTGGAGACTAGTTTTTCCTTGGCTAAAAAAAGCCATTCCGGATGAGTGAAATCGCCCGTGGCCAGGAGGGATATTCCCTTGATTTTTGCCCATCTGGCCAAAGTTTCGAGAGTCATTTCCCGGGAAGTGGCGCGCGAATATTTGGAGTGGATATGCAGATCGGCAACATACTTCATTGCGAGATGCCTCAAGTTTATCGGATATAATTTTGCATTTCAAGGAAAAGAATAATTCAATCTCATTTTTCTTTTCTCTTTCTTGTTTGTTGCTGAAAATTTTTGATTGAATGCTTTTATGTGGCGAATAATTGGCTATGGAGGATACGACTTTATCAGCGATTACATGCGGCTTGGCTCGAGCGACGTGCCGGAAAAAGTCGAAATGTTAGGGCGGACTATTTACTGACGATCTGTCGTAATTTCTCTGCCAGTTCAGGATTTAATTTTTGGAGAAGCTCGACTTTCATGTTGGCGCTGTACCTGTCCTTGAGGACATAGTAGGCAATTCCCAGGTTGTAATGGGCGTAGGCGTGGTCTTCTTTGAGCTCCACGCATTTTTCGAGAGGCTTGAGTGCTCTCTCGTATCTTTTCAACTGCAAGTAGCTCGTTCCCAGGAGATAAAAAGCATCCGGATTATCCGGAGTGATCTCCGTGAATTTTGTGAGCGCATCCACGGCTTCGGCATAATTCTTCTGCTTGAAATGGACGTATCCAATTTGCGAATAGGCCAAATCAAAATCCGGTTTGAGCTCAAGCGCCTTTTGGAAGGAGGCCAGGGCGTTGGGGAGGTCTTCCTGTTTGAGGTAGACATAGCCCAGGTTGTAGTGGTTTTGAGGATCATCGGGGGCTTGACTGAGGATTTCTTGACTCACCTGGACTGCATTGCCATAGTCCTCTGCCTTGTTGTAAAGCCGAAAGAGAAGATTGTAATAGGACCCGGCATCCTTGGGGTTCAACTCTATGAGTTTCCTGTAGTGGGTTGCAGCCTGATCGTACTGACGCATGTTGTCATGGGCTTGAGCTAAGTTGTAATGGGCCTTGAGATCTTGAGGATTGTCCTTGACTACTTCCTGGAAGGCTCCGATTGCTTTGTCGTACTGGTTTAGCTCCATGTAGATAGAGCCAAGTTGATTGAGGCCTGTCCAGGCCGGGCCAGGGTTGATCTTGACAAATTGTTCAAAGGATCGAGCGGCATTTTCCAATTGACCCACTGACTGATAGGCAAGGCCAAGATTATAGAAGGCATCGGGGAAATTGGGATTGGTCTTGGCGCACTGTTCCAGTGGCGCGATGGCCTGCTCTGGCTTGTTCAGCTTGATGTAAGCCTGGCCCAATCCGAAAGAGACTTGATAGTTGTTCGGGTCAGCACTCATGGCCTGGGTGAATACCTCAACAGCTTTATCATGCTGGCGAAGCTTACCGTAGACCAATCCCATTTGAGCCAGAGCATCGGGATTATCTGGCCTTAGCCTCAAAGATTCCTGGAAAAGTCCGATTGCATTGGTGTGGTTTTCCAGAATGGCATATCCCAGGCCTTTGAGATAAAGACCTTCTGCCGAAGCGAAATAGTTCTTGTCCTCCTGATCGGAAAGAGAGGTTGTCTGCTTGCTTTCGAGAAGGGACCGGGCGTAAGACGCTGGAATAATCAAATTGCCGATGTCTCCTGTGCTGAGGACAATGCCAGTCAGCTCCCCAGAGGAATTGAACAGCGGCGAGCCGCTCCATTCAGCCGGAAATCTAATGCTGCTCTGGGCAATGATTTGGGCGCTCGAAAGGTTGATGATGCCCGTGATACTGGCCTCGGCCGCCGACTCGTCATCCACGACGATCAGCATCTGTTCTCCAATTTCAAGCTTATCTACCGTTGAGATTGGGACTGAGGGATGGTCATTGCCTTTGATCTTGAGGACGGCAAAGTTCAAGTTGTGATCCACGGCCGTTATTCCTATGACATCCACTGTTTTGACCTTAGGCTTTTTCTTCTTTTGGCCAGCTTCGGCATCATCTGCCGCACTCGGGGAAACAGCACTCTCCCAGTCAACTTTTTTTGTGACTTGGGCTTCCTTGAAGATCTCGATTTTCGCTGATTTGGCCTGAGAGACAAGGTGGTAGTTGGTCAGAACAAGGCCATCAGGGGATATGATAACCGCCTTACCACGTCCTGTTTCCTTATTGCCGGCGTCGTACACGATAAGCGAGACGACGGCCTTGTCCGAATCATTCAGGATACTGGCTTCATCATCCTGCGCGGCAGAGGATATCTGTGTAAGGCCCGCAATGAAGATGACGATCCCCAAAAACATGATTGACTTTTTTGCCATACATCCCTCCTAACAACCCTTTCCTTCAATGTACTCATAGATGAAGGAATTGTCAAATAGAGGAATGCTAAAAGCAGCCCTTTTGAAGAGGATACGTTCTCTATTCGGCTTCGATAGTGAAATCGATTGTTTTCTTCGCTGTATTTCCAGTGACAGCACACTTGAGTTCGATGCTCAGGGTGTATTGTCCTGGGTCAAGGTTCTTAACCTCTTTGGCTTCTGTTTTCTGTTCTCCCTCTTGAGTTTGGACGATAACCGTCTTTTTAAGAGGGAGTGGTTGGCTAATGATAGGATTATTGTACTTTGTTCCGGCAAACTTGATGACCGCCTCATCCTCTTTCATGACTTGGTAGGTAGCTTCGATGTCATAGCTTCCATCGGCTTTGGGTTCTGTGCCGTAGATGTAGAAGAAAATGTCCAGATTTTGGCCTACTTTGAAGAGATTGTCGAGGCTGGGCGTTATTTGAAGAACAGAATAAGTGAAATAATCCCTGTGAATTTCAACTTTCATTTCTGGTTGTGACATCCGCTGCAAATCTTTGACGAAGAAGATGGGGGTTGTTTCCATCTTGTCTTTGAAATCGGCGGGATTCGGGAGGGAGAATTCCATATATTGTGTTCCGATTAATTTTAAGTCCCATGACGCTATGGCCATACCCAGAATATAATTCCCCGGCAAGAGAGGGTATCCGGTTGTGCATACGGACTCTTCCTCTGGATTATAGGACGCTCCGTCCATCTCCAATTCCACGGGCACATAGACCTCTCTTTCCATATCGCTGTCAAGATGCCGGAAGAGAAGGAAAAGATGAGTTTTTGACTTTAATTTTCCTTGCTCCGCCTGCGCCGATTGTTCTTCTGACTCTGACTTTTTGTCTTTGTCGGACGTTTCACCTTCGGGCGCAACGGGGGCATAACCAAGGTCAGAATTCTTTATTTTGAAGACAAAGACACTGTGGACGCTATCACGTGCCGGGAGGTAGATGTGTTTGATCAGGGCGAAGGGAATATCCAAACGCGCTTGCTTGGATTTCATCCCTTCTGTGAGAATTTTTTTGACTTCCTTCGGGATGTAGACCACTTTGTCTTCATCCTGGCACAAAAGTCCCGGGCTGAAGGCAAGACTCAGTCCAAACCCGAAGAGTACCGTTGCCATTATGATAACTTTGATTTTCATTGTTCCTCCTCGAGAAGGATCTAGGGGATTTTCCTGTTTCGATACTTCATTCTCTTTTGTGGATATAGGCTCGATCTCTCAAAATACTCAATGCTATTCAAAAAACTAACTATAGCAAAACTCCCCCCCTTTTTCTACTATAATTTCTTTGACAACGCCGTCACTCGTATTCTCTTCGTTTCGAAAATGAGAGGTGTCTTCAAAGGGAGTTATCGACGTTTCTGAAATCTTATGACGGCATTTTGATGTTCTCTGAACGTCTGGCTGAATTGGTGGCTGCCGTCGTTTCTGGATACGAAATAGAAGTAGTCGGTATCGGCCGGATAGAGAGCTGCACGGAGGGATTCTTTGCCCGGATTGGCAATTGGTCCAGGGGGGAGTCCGGGGTAGAGATAGGTGTTATAGGCCGTGTCATACCGCAAATCCGCTGTGCGCAACCGATCCATAAACCTCCCTTCCTGTTTCAAAGCATAGATGATTGTCGGATCACAGTCGAGCTTCATGCCCTTCCGCAGCCTGTTGTGAAAGACAGATGAGACGAAGGCCCGCTCTTCGGGGAGAGAGGTCTCCTTTTCTATCAAGGAGGCCAGTGTGACAGCCTCTCTGACTGTCATGCCCAATTCCTCTGCTCTTTCCTGCCATTGCGCGCCAAAAACAGTGCGAAACTGTGAGACCATGGCCAAGACGATATCCTCGGCTCCAAAGTCCTTAGGAAAATGATAGGTTTCGGGGAACAGATAGCCTTCGAGGTCGCTGGCCATCGGGTCCATACTCGCGATAGGAGCTGTTTCTTCTGAGGCTATGAGAAAATCATGGTAATCGACAGAGACCGTTGTCTGAAGATGAAGAGCGATTTCCTGGCGAGTGAGTCCTTCTGGGATGGTTATCGGATGGAGCACCACCTGCCCTTCTGTGAGTACTCTGAGGATCTCCTTTGTGGATTGAGGAAAGCGGATGGCGTATTCGCCGGCTTTGAGGCTTTGGGGTGAAAAGAATAGTCTGTAGCCGAGGATGAAAATCGCCTTCTGCCGGATCACCCCCCTGTCTTTGAGCTTTTGAGCGATTTTCCTTGCTGTGTCCCCTCTTTGGACTTCGAAGATGATCTCTTCAGGTTCACCTCTATTGGGGTAATAGAAATGAAAAGAGAACCAGCTGACGAAAAGCAGCAGGGTGAGAGCCGCAAAGAAGAGGGCATTACGAGCTGCTTTATGTATCATGAGAGTTAGCGCGCCTGCTCTCCAAGTAATCCGAAAGGATGATGACGGCGGATATCCGGTCTTTGGCTTCTTTCCTTTCCTTCGGTTTGGCCTTTTGCTGGCGCAGGAGCTGGAGTGCTTGCTTGGTCGTCAAACGTTCATCCCAGAATGTGACGGGCAGGTCGAGACAGCTTGAAAGCCAATCCGCAAATTCTTGCGTCCTGTGAGCGCGATGACCCCTGCTGCCGTCCATCATCAAGGGTAGTCCCACTACGATTTCTTTGATATCATACCGTTTTACGAGATTCTTGAAGTATTTTTCATCCTCCTTTTTGCTTCTCACACGGTAGCGATCGAGAGCTTGGGCAGTGAGCTGGAGCGGATCGCTCACGGCAAGGCCGATATTCTTATCCCCGAAATCTATACCCAGTACTCTCATGGGGAAAACCTCAGCTCACCCTTTTTTCTCCTGGCGTGTCTCTCGAAGCCCAGCGAGACTAAATTCTCGAGCAATTGAGAGTAGGGAAGGCCACTCACCTCCCACAACTTCGGGTACATGCTGATTTCCGTAAAACCGGGAATCGTATTGATTTCATTCAGATAGATTTTTTGCGTCCGCTCTTGAAGGAAAAAATCAACTCGTGCCATCCCCGACCCGTCGATACTTTTAAAAGCTTCCACAGAAATCCGTTGGATTTCTTCGATGATTTCAGGCGGCAGTTCGGCTGGGATGCCGAAGGAGGTCTTTCCATCGACGTATTTATCCTGATAATCGTAAAACTCGTTGAAGGGAATGATCTCGCCCGGGAGGGAGGCCTTTGGGTTCTCATTTCCCAACACGCTGCATTCCAGTTCCCGACCCAAGATGCCTTCCTCAATCAAGACCTTCCGGTCGAATTGAAAGGCTTCTTCGATAGCGGATTCAAGCTGCTGGATGTCGCTGACTTTTGAGATGCCGACACTCGAGCCCAAATTCGTTGGCTTGACAAAAAGAGGGAGATCGAACGTGGTCTGGATTTTAGCCAGGTTGCTCTTTCTGTTATTCCGCCAGTCCGATTCCCAAAGGACTGAATAATTGACAACGGGCAGGTTCTGCTGGCGAAAGAGGGCTTTGGTAACCGTCTTATCCATCCCTACTGATGAGGCCAGGACGGCTGCGCCTACATAGGGAACATCGGCCATTTCGAAAAAACCCTGAATCGTCCCGTCCTCTCCGTACGGACCGTGAAGTATGGGGAAATAAATATCAACCTCAATTGTGTGAGGGGGGGATTCGTCTGCCCAGGGAAGAAAGGAAAAAAAGGAGTCGGCATTGAGCTCTTCAAAAGGAAGATGCGGTGATTCGACAAGTCGCCAATTTCCGCTTCTGGAGATGTACAACGCAATGATATCAAACAGATCGGGATTGAGATTGGCATAGATGGAGCGTGCGGAGGTTATTGAAACCTCGTGTTCGGCCGATCGTCCTCCAAAGAGCAAGCAAATTCGAGTTTTTGACATTTCTACCTCAGGAATTCATTGTAAAGGATTCAGGTGATCATGTCCAATTACCCATGGAGGCAAGAAAGTGGGGAATCCGCTTTCCATATTGACAGGTTTTATCCGACTTAATATAATAGGGCCAACATTGGGCACCTAAAATCTGGCATAATGTTGAAAAGAGGATCTTTGCCCACTCAAAAGGTAAAAGACAGTGTGAAATGTCCTCTTTTGTCTCGAATACTATGGAGTTCGGTTCTGTTGGTAACCGAAAGGAGGCGTCGATGAAAATCAAAAAAGCGGCCGTCTGCATTGTTGTCATCTTTTTTATGCTCTCGCTGGGTGCGTTTACGGAAACCAAAAAGCTTAGAGAGATAGGGCGATTCAAATTTGCACAAATCGAAGACATTGTCCCTCCAGCTGAAGCGATGAAAATCCTTGTGGACAGATACTCGAGTGATATCGAAAAGGGCTTTGGCATGGCTGGCTACAGCGATGTGTACCAACCTTTTATGGAGCAGGTGAAACAGTCCGCTTTCGAGGAACGGCAATTAGCTGTCGGAGAGAGAATGGAGTGGATGCTCTTCCGATCTCAAGGGACGATTAAGCTTGTCCGTGATCTCGAATGGGCGGGGGCAGATCCATTGCCTTCGATTTCCTTCACTGTCGTCAGCGAAAACAAAAAGTATGAATTCATCATGCCCAAGACTTGCGGAAACATATCTCTTGTAAAAGTGGAGGAATTTACTGCCAGCAGCCAGAGCCGTCCTTCCGAAGAGGAGCAGGAGGAACCATTGCACGATATTGAGAAGGCCAAGATTTATCAGGATATCTATCCTTTAATGACGGATACAGACCTCTACTGCTCAATTTTTATTATGGATAGCGAGCCTCCTGAGATGATGATCATAGGCTCAGAAAGAAGTTATGAACGATCGATGATTACGGACGGAGAAATTGTCTATATCAACAAGGGCACAGATAACGGTCTGGAGGCAGGACAGTTATTTCTAGTCTTCGAGGTTGGTCCAACGGTCAAAGGATATGGTCCCGTCGGAATAAAAAGGGGAAGAGCCCGGATAGTTGACCTGGAGAATATGCGTTCTTCTGCGAAATTGGAAAAGGCCTGTGGGCCCATCAGCAAGGGGCATTACCTCGTTCCCTTTGAAGAGAAAGAAAGCCGGTTGGGCAAGGACCTCGGACATAATGTTCCTCCTCATAGAGTTGAGGGATTGCAAGCTGAGATAGTATATCTTGAAACAGATTTTAATCAGATCGGTTCGGGATATTACGGCATCATCAATGCCGGTGTGGAGCAAGGCGTTCAAGTGGGGCAACAGCTCATCGTGTTCAGAGAGGAAGAAAAGGGCGCGCCTCTGTACATATTTGGAAATGTTGTTGTTATAGACACGCAGAGCAATACCTCGACGATCAAGGTTCTTTCCTGCCGGGATGCCCTGAGAATGGGCGATGAGATCCAGACACGTCCGTCCCAATAGCTCTGGTTTTCTTTTGCCGTTTCTTTGGCTCGGCGTCTCTAAATTCAAAATGCTGGGCGTCCCGATAAGATGCTTGTGTGTATTTATAAGGGGTGGGGCCTTATGTCTTAACCCTTGCTTCATTCAACCCAGGGCTATTGACAGATATTCCTGATTTTGGTAGTTTAGCCGAGGAATGGTTCCTTGTGAACTGATAGAGGGCGGGCGTAGTTCAGTGGTAGAACGTCTGCTTGCCAAGCAGAAGGTCGTGGGTTCAAGTCCCATCGTCCGCTCCATTTGCTGCTTATAATCAGAGCGTCCTTTAGGCGCGGTACCCAAGTGGCTAAGGGAGAGGTCTGCAAAACCTTTATTCGTCGGTTCGAATCCGACCCGCGCCTCCACTTTCCCTTCATTTAGAAAGGGAAGTCATTATCTGTATTCGGCGAAGACCCTGCTACCCTCCCTATGCGCCTCATAAAGATAGTGACTCGCCTAAGCTTTGTCCGATCCTCGCCGCCAAGCAGCTTGGTAAGATTAAGGCTCCCGATATCCTGTCTGCACCCTGCGGGCATCACCCAAACCTAAACAGTTCTCTTCCATTTGTATGGGCTGATAGGATGCAGGATGAAAATGGCTGGAGATGTTTTCGCTCCAGTCGGATTTTTCACGCCATTCCCTCGCCGCCCATCTCGGCCCTGCGGAGCTCCGCGCGGCTATCCATTCCGAATCCGCATATAACTGAGCTATCCCTGCCATGCCCGATAGCCCCTACCGTGCTTACACAGTCCTCGGGTCCGCCTCCGTCGGATTCCCTCGAAGGACGACTCGGGAAGGCCAAATCCTCCGATGTCGCTCTAAACCTCTTCAGCCATTTTCATTCTTAATCCATACAAAAGGGAAGAGGCCCACCTAAACTTACCCCTGAGCTCCCTCTGCTCATTACCGGCTGGAAGGGCTATGCTCAGCTTTTCTCGTGAGATCAAGGATTTGAATCTCCCGGCATAAGATATAAATTTGACAGGGTTAAGGAAAAAAGGTTATAGTTTTTTCAATCTGGCAGAGAAGGAGATAAAGGATGGATATTGTCGCTCGAGTTCAGGGGATACTCCTCAGACCGAAAGAGGAGTGGCCCAAAATCAAGGAGGAAAGCCAATCTGTCTCTCAGATGCTGACTTCCTATGTCATGATCCTGGCTGCGATCCCTGCCGTTGCCCAGTTCATCGGTTATGGCATTGTCGGAACCAGAGTTCCCTTTTATGGATGGTACAGGCTGGGGATCGGTACAGCACTTGTCCGCGGTATTTTTTCCTATGTGTTGACAGTGGCTTCAGTCTATGTGCTGCACATCATCATCAATGCTCTGGCCCCAACGTTCTCCGCAAAACAGAATCCCGAGAGCGCGATGAAACTGGCCGCATACGCGATGACACCGGGTTTGGTGGCAGCAGCCTTGGGGATCATCCCCATGCTGTACATTCTTGTTTGGATTGCTAACCTCTACGGCGTTTACATTCTCTATCTTGGTTTAGATTCAAATGTCATGGAGACGCCGAAAGAGAAGATTGTCAGCTACCTTGTGGTGATTATCATTATCACTTTTGTGATCATGGGTGTTGTCGGAGCGATCCTGGGGACGCTCTTCACCGTCGGTGCTGGCTTACGCTTTTTCTAGTTCATCGATGATACTGGCAAGGGCCTCGGGGGGAGATGGGGCTTGGGTGACCGGCCTTCCGATGACGATGAAGTCGGCCCCTTTGCGCAGTGCCTGTGATGGCGTCATGATCCGCTTCTGATCTTGGGCCGCGGCCCAAGAAGGACGTATTCCCGGAGACACAACCAGGAAGCTTTTGCCGCACTCTTCCTTGATAAGCTCGATTTCCCATGGAGAACAGACAACTCCATCCATTCCCGCCTCTTTTGCTAGCCGAGCCAATCTCAGGACTTGAGCTTCTGTGTTTGCTTCCATACCGATTTCTGCCAACTGGCTTTCTTTGAGGCTGGTCAGGATCGTGACTCCCAGGAGAAGTGGGCGGGGCAACCCTGTGTTCTGGGCTTCTGTCTCGGCGGCCTCCTTGGCTCTTAACATCATCTCCTTGCCACCCGAAGCATGAAGCGTCATCATGTGAATGCCGTGTCTTGTTCCGGAAGCCACAGCTCCAGCCACGGTGTTGGGAATGTCGTGGAGCTTCAGGTCCAAAAAAAGCCGTTTTTGCCGGTCTCTGAGTTCAGCGAAGAGTGAGGGGCCTTCAGCCGTAAAGAGCTCCAAACCGACTTTGAAGACTTCGGCCTCTTCGAGCTTGTCCACCAAAGTCAGGGCGTCCAGAACTGTTTTTACGTCCAGGGCAATGATGATTCTTTGCGTTGCGCGCATGTCCATGCCATTCACCTCGTCCTATCTCATCTTCCGGCTCCACGCTGGGGAGCGGTTAAGTGTTCAAAGGCTATCAGGCCTTTCCAAGTAAGTCCGGAACAAGAAGTCAATATCCCAGGGCAACTAGGATTTTGGCTGAGTGTCTAGAGTTCCGATAATAGACTCAATCTTGGATAGCCTGTTTTGTTCGCAGTACTGTCTCAGGCCGTCCACTATGTTGACAGTGGCTTGCGGGTCGACAAAATTCGCCGTACCCACCTCAATAGCTCTGGCCCCGCAGATCAAAAACTCAAGGGCATCTGTACTTGACATGATCCCCCCCAGGCCGATTATGGGAATACGCACGCTGTTTGCCGTTTGATAGACCATTCGCAGGGCAAGGGGCTTGATGGCCGGTCCGCTAAGACCACCCAGGATATTGGATAGCTTAGGCCTTCTTGTCTCCGTATCCACGGCCAAGGCCAAGAACGTGTTGACGAGCGATAGAGCATCCGATCCTGCCTCCTGGGCACTCAGGGCAATCTGCGTAATGTCGGAGACGTTGGGAGAGAGTTTGGTGATAATCGGGCGGAAACAGGTTTCTTTCACTAACTTGACGATGGAATAGGTTGACTCCGGATTTAATGCTGGACACTGTCCCCCTTTTGCGACATTGGGACAGGAGATGTTCAACTCATAAGCCGTTATGCCCTCATGCCTATCCAGATAATCGACGACAGAGGCGTATTCTTCGTCGTGTTCGCCGCAGACATTGATGATGATAGCCGTGTCGAATTGGCGAAGTTGAGGGAGCAGCTCGTCACAGAACCTCTGAACGCCGATGCCTTGAAGACCGATGGCGTTGATGAGCCCACTGGCCGTTTCTACGAGACGCGGAGGAGGGTTTCCCGGCCGCGGCGAGTAATAGAGCCCTTTGACGACAAAACCTCCCAGTCGATTGAGGTCGATAAAAGGGGTGAACTCCAAGCCATAGCCAAAGGTGCCACTTGCCGCAATGACGGGATTTTTAAGTGTGCAAAATCCCAAATCGACAGATAAATCCGTCATGAACATGTCATTCCCAAAGGATCTTATCCGCGGCCAAAACCGGGCCTTCCTCACAGATTTTTGTCCAGCTGGCCTCGTCGTCCTTCTGGATTTTTTTTACACAGCCCCAGCAGACGCCAAACCCGCATCCCATCATAGATTCCAGAGATAACTCGGCAGGGATGTTTCTCTCCTTGGCGGTTTGTGCGATCTTTTGGAGCATGGCCTCGGGGCCACAGGCATATATGACGGCTGGCTGGAGATCATCGATCTCCAAGGCAAAAAATTCTGTGATCAGCCCATTAAAACCGTATGACCCGTCTTCGGTCGAACACGAGACGGCAAAGGATTCCCCTTCAATTCGGTTTTTGAGGGGGAGGTCTGTCAAGCATTTTCCTCCATAATACAATTTGGCTTCGATTCCTCGGACACGCAGCTTGTGGGCCAGAAAATAAAGAGGGGCAATTCCCCTTCCCCCACCTACAAGGGCAACGGATTTTCCATGGTTGTTTTCCTCGATCGTGAATCCTTTTCCCAAGGGGCCGATGATGTCTAGCACATCCCCCGGTTCCATTTTGGATAGCAGGCGTGTTCCGATCCCTACCTTTTGAAAGAAGATGTCGATGTTGGTCGTGTCGGCATCAAAAATACTGAAGGGTCGTCTCAAGAGTGGGTGATGTCCTTGGGCGGTTCTGACCATGATGAACTGACCGGGTTGTGCCTGGGGGGCCATTGCAGGGGAAGCCAGGGAGAATAGAAAATAGTCCCCCCAATTTTCTTTGTGCGTGATGCGTGCGTTCGGATCTTTCAACATGAGAAGGCTCAAAATTTTCCTGTCAAACGATATCAGAATCGAGGCCGGGTTGGCAATAAAAAACTTTGACATAGAACGTCGGTTCTGGAATAATTTTTTTTCCCCCTTATATGCATAATTCAAAATTTGGAGGCGATAATATGAACATCTCCAAGAGGGGTACGGACATCCAGGAGTCTCCCATCCGCAAACTCAAACCCTTTGCCGATGAGGCCATCGAACGTGGCATTCATGTCTACTTTCTCAACATCGGACAACCGGATATCCCCACTCCGCCCGAAGTCTGGGATGCCATCCATAATTTCGATGAAGAGGTTCTCAGCTACGGACCTGCTCAGGGTTTCTTGGAATTGCGACAGGCCATAGCCGATTATTTTTCTGAATACGGCATTTCCTTGTCCACTGAAAACGTGGTCATCACTATCGGCGGTTCGGAGGCCATCCATTTTGCCTTCAGTGTCGTGGCGGATTTCGGGGATGAGGTCATCATACCAGAACCCTTCTACACGAATTACAACGGGTTTGCTGCTTGTGCCGGTGTCAAGATTGTGCCCTTGACTCTGAATGTTGAGGATGGATACCGGCTTCCTTCACAAAAGGACATAGAAGCGAAGATAACTGAAAAAACGCGAGCCATCCTCCTTTGCTCTCCCAATAATCCTACGGGTACTGTCTACACCTCCGAAGAGCTGGAAAGGGCGGCCGAATTGGCGAGAAAGCATGACCTTTTTCTCATAGGGGATGAAGTTTACAAAGAGTTCGTCTATGACGGGGCCAGGCACAAAAGTATACTCGAATTCGACGACATAAAGGATAGAGTCATCGTAACGGATAGCATTTCCAAGCGATTCAGCTGTTGTGGCGCTCGAGTGGGTGCCGTCATCACACGGAACGAGAGAGTTTGGCAGGCTTTCTTGAAATTTGCTCAAGCCAGACTCTGTCCTCCTTCTCTCGAACAGATAGGTGCTCTGGCCGCTTACCGGATGGATCGCAGCTACTTCAGTGCTGTGCAAGAGGAATACCAGAGAAGGCGAGATGTCCTCTACGAAGGCTTGAAAGACATTCCCGGGATAGTCATGCACAGACCACAGGGTGCTTTTTACATCTGCGTCAGGCTTCCGCTGAAAGATAGTGAGCATTTTGTCCGATGGATGCTGACGGATTTCCATTTGGACAACGAAACAGTTATGGTGTCCCCTGCCCAGGGATTCTACTCAACACCCGGAAAGGGCATTGATGAAGTACGTATTGCCTATGTGCTCAAAGAAGCGGATTTGGTAAAGGCCATCGAAGTCTTTAAAGCAGGCCTTTCCGAGTACCTCCGCCACTACGCCTAACAGCATTGATTCCATAGTTCCCGGTCCTTTACGTGTCACTGTCTGCTTGAAGTGTATGGGTGGATAGCCGCGGCGAAGCGAAGCTGAGTTCGTTTGGACCGCATTAATGCAGATTATGCGGCCAAGGCGACTTATGGTCCTTTTGAGTCCTTCAAGAAAGAGGACTCCAGTTGAAGCGAGTGGGCATCCATATGAATTGCATAGTGGTGGGTGGGAGGATCTTCAGTGAAGGTGGAGGGAAACTCGCCTTCAGCACTTCGTTGAAGTTTATGGACACCCGGGCCATGCCGATGCCGGAAGGCCTTGAATATAGCTTGAAATTTCCTTCAGGACTAAGTATATTGTGGGTTTAATTTGGCGCGGGCTATGGACATTAAGGAGTTTAAAATGAGTCGAAAATATGTTTATTCATTTGCTGCTGAAAATGTCGAAGGCAACAGAGACATGAAAGATATTCTCGGTGGCAAGGGTGCAAATCTAGCCGAAATGGCTGGAATAGGCCTGCCTGTTCCTCCTGGTTTTACGGTTTCAACCGAAGCCTGCAACGCGTATCTTCAGTCCGGAAATCGTATACCGGAGGAAGTGGAGGAAGAAATTCGTGGCCACCTCAAAAAGCTGGAGGAATCGACCGGACAAAATTTCGGGGATGAGAGCAATCCTCTCCTCGTCTCCGTGCGTTCCGGTGCAAAGTTCTCTATGCCCGGAATGATGGATACGGTCCTCAATCTCGGCCTCAACGACAGGACTGTCGAAGGCCTAGCCCTAAAGAGCGGGGACAGTCGTTTCGCTCTAGATTGCTATCGCCGCCTCCTCCAGATGTTCGGCGATGTCGTTCTTGAAGTCGGAAAAAAGAATTTTGAGGAACTCCTTCGAAAGAAAAAGGAGGCCTACAACATCGTCAACGATTCGGATCTGTCCGAGGATCGCTTGCGGGACCTCATTTCCGAATACAAGAGTTTGATCCGATCTCAATCGGGACGGGATTTTCCTCAGGATGTCAAGGAGCAGCTGTTGATGTCCATATCCGCTGTTTTCGAATCATGGGGAAATCCCAGGGCTGTCACCTACCGCCGCTTGAATCATATCCCCCATGACCTGGGGACGGCCGTGAACGTGCAGATCATGGTTTTCGGAAACTATGGTGACTCATCGGCTACAGGCGTCGGTTTCACCCGGAATCCTGCCACAGGTGAAAAGGAACTGTTCGGAGAATTTTTGGTCAACGCGCAGGGTGAGGATGTGGTGGCTGGGACCAGGACTCCCCTACCTCTGCGAGAGATGAAGCGAATCATGCCCGAAGTTTATACCGAGCTGGATGAAATCACGACACGGCTGGAACGGCATTATCAGGACGTCCAGGATTTCGAATTCACCGTTCAAGAAAAAAAACTCTACATGCTGCAAACTCGGAGTGGCAAACGAACGGGTTGGGCGGCAGTGAGGATTGCCGTCGATTTGGTCGAGGAGGGCTTGATCGAAAAGGAAAAAGCCCTCCTTCTGGTAGAGCCCATAGCGTTGGATCAACTCCTGCACCCGGTTTTCGATGTGAAAGAGAAAGCCGGGCAGGAATTGTTAGCCCAGGGGCTGGCGGCTTCACCGGGTGCCGCGGCAGGACAGGTTGTCTTTACGGCCGATGACGCCGTGGCCTGGAAAGAATCCGGCAAGAAAGTTGTCCTGGTCAGAGAGGAAACCTCGCCGGATGACATCCATGGCATGAGTGCCTCTCAAGGCATTCTGACCGCAACCGGAGGAATGACTTCTCATGCCGCTGTCGTGGGTCGGCAGATGGGCAAACCGGCTGTCGTGGGCTGCAGTGCCATCAAGCCCAACGAAGAAGGAAAGTATTTTCAGGTTGGTGAGCGGCGAGTTGCTGAGGGTGACTGGATCTCCATAGAGGGAAGCTCCGGTGAAGTTCGTCTCGGTGAAATCCGAACCAATCCTTCCGAGGTTATTCAGGTCATCGAGGGCGAATTGAAACCGGAAGAGTCGGACACATATAAGTACTTCACGAAGCTCCTCTCCTGGGCTGATGAAGCCCGCCGGTTGAGGGTCCGGGCCAACGCGGACACGCCTAAAGATGCACGTATGGCTTTTGCCTTTGGCGGAGAAGGCATCGGCCTGGCACGGACTGAACACATGTTCTTTGATAGAGAAAGACTCCCCTTTATAAAACAGATGATCATGGCTGAGACGGAAAGCGAAAGGCGGGAAAATTTGGCCAAGCTCCTTCCCTTCCAGAAAAAGGATTTTTATGAGCTGTTCAAGGAAATGAAGGGCTATCCCGTCACCATTCGAACTCTCGATCCCCCCCTTCATGAGTTTCTACCCAGAAAAGAGGACTTGATGGTGGAGATTGCCGAACTCAAGGCTTCCGGTTCAGAAGACAGAAAACGAATTCAGGAGCTGGAGAAAGTGCTGGAGCGGGTTAAAGCGCTTTCTGAATTCAATCCTATGCTGGGGCACCGTGGATGCCGTCTGGGTGTTACGTTTCCCGAGATCATTGAGATGCAGGCCAAGGCTATTTTTGAGGCGGCCTGTGAGCTTGTGGCGGCGGGAAAAAAAGTCTTACCTGAAATTATGGTGCCTCTCATCGGGTCTGTGGAAGAGTTGGCCGATCAAAAAAAGATCATTGTCAGGATAGCGGAGGAGCTAATCCAGAAGTATGGCGTCGAGCTGGAATACACTGTCGGGACTATGATCGAGATACCGCGAGCGGCCATCACCGCCGATGAGGTTGCCCGAGAGGCTGATTTCTTTTCTTTCGGAACCAACGATCTCACCCAGACCACCTTCGGGATTTCCAGAGACGACGGAGCCGGCTTCATCAATCACTATCTCACTTCGGGCATTTGGAAGGATGATCCCTTCTCTACAGTTGACATCAGCGGAGTTGGCGAACTTATGAAGTGGGCGGTCGAGAAAGGGAGGCAGACAAAGCCAGCCTTGAAAGTGGGCATCTGCGGCGTTCACGGTGGAGATCCCCGCTCGATTTATTTCTGTCACAAGATTGGCCTTAATTATGTCAGCTGTTCAGCCTATCAGATCCCCATAGCCCGACTGGCTGCGGCCCGCATAACGCTTTTGGAGGACAAGAAAAACTGAAAGCTAAAGCCACTTCTGTTCGAAAACTTTCCAACCTTGGCTCATCTCCAGAATGAGTGGATTGGGGCCCTGGGCCAAGGTAACAGGAAATCTGAAAGGAGGGTTGAAGACGGCCTAGGCTGGGACGAGCATGATTCGGTGTTTAATCTTGAGATGGCGGCATCAGCGCTTGCCAGCGATTTTGTTCGCCATATTCTTTAAGATATACATGGCCATGGCTGGATTGGCGGCCAATCTTCGCTTGGCATAAGCTGTGGCGTACTTCCACTTTTCCGCAAAAGGCACGTAGAGTCGGACTCTAATGTCATTTTGGACAAGTTCATCTTGAAAGGCCTGCTTGGGAACGCCCATCAACATCTGGACTTCGTACCGATCCTTTTTAATGTTTAACCTCTCGGCTATGTTGATGGATTTCCGAATGACGGCTTCATCATGGGTGGCAATCTCTGCGTAATGACCTTCTTTGTACAGAATTTCTACCTGTTCCAGGAGTTTGATTTTCATCTCGGATTTATTCTGGAGAGCGACCTCCTTCGGTTCATTGTAGATCCCGATACAGATTCGGATGCGTGCACCCATACCCTTGAGGGATTCGATGTCGTTATCTGTCCGGAACAAACGGGATTGAAGGACGGTACCAAAAGAGGGATGATCCCGATTCAGTGCTCTGAAGATGTCGAGTGTAAGGTCCGTTAAAGTGTGATCCTCCATGTCCAGAGTCACTGGAATGCCGTGTTTTTCGGCATGCGTGATGATCTCTTCAATGGTATTCTGACAGTGTTCCGTGCTGCGGTGGCTTCCCAGTTGAGTCGGCTTCAGGGAGATGGTGGCATAGGCCTGTTTTCCGAGAGCATCGATAAGCCTCTTGTAGACATCGACCGTGTATCGGACTTCTTCGTCGTTCTCGAGCTCCTCTCCCAGCAAATCTATGGTTGAACACACCTGGCGTTCCGTCCATAATTTTTGGGCGGTCCCCGTCGCCGCTTCAATGCTGTCTCCTGCCACATAGGGGCCGGCGAACAACTTAACCAATGAGGTTGGGGCCAGGTTGATGATACTATTCTTCAGACTCATCTGCGACTCCTTCCAGCCTTGAGTTTTTAGAATTTACGTTTTATGGAGATAAAACACTAAATCATTTTTGACTAAACTTCAAGAAATGTTTTAAAAATTACCGATCTGATCAATTGCTTGGCCTGATAAAGGGGAATTATTGGCCGATTGAGGCGTAAAGGATGAGTGGGAGGGTCTTTATCGAACATGAATAATGATTCGCCACAATCCTGTCAATCTTCAAATTCAAAGACATCACGGTTTTGGGGATGTCGGCAGCATCATAGTTGTGCTTTACGGTTTTGAGTTTTTTTGCTATGTATTACGGAGATGGCACTGTTTAGAGGCCTTTCCGCCTTCTTCAAGAGAAAAAGAACCCTGATCAAGTTTATCTATTCAGATGAATACTGGATGGTCGACATCGGCAACCACGTCTTTCCTTTAAAAAAATACAGGCTGCTTTATGAAAAGCTTCTATCCATGGGTGTCAAAAGAACGCATTTCATTGCGCCTCATCCCGCTGCGGAGGAAGATGTGCTGCGTGTGCACACGCCCCGCTATGTGAGAAAACTGAAGACGGGTAAACTCTCCCATTCAGAAATGCTCTCCCTTGAACTTCCCTATTCCCCTAAAGTTTATGATTTCGCCCTCCTGCACGTCGGCGGGACTATCACTGCCGCCCAGAAAGCATTGGAGGAGGGGCTGTCTGTCCACATCGGAGGCGGTTTTCATCATGCCTTTGCCGAACATGGTGAGGGATTCTGCGTTTTGAATGATGTGGCTGTGGCTGTGGCCAAGCTCAGGAATGACGGTGAAATACAGAAAGCCATGGTGGTTGACTGCGATGTTCACCAGGGCAACGGCACAGCCTCCATATTCGCTAAAACCGATGATGTGTTCACCTGCTCTATCCACCAGATGGATCTTTATCCGGCAGAAAAGCCTGAAAGTTCACTGGACATTGGCCTTTGGTCGGGAGATGAGGATGAAAAGTATTTGACTTCTCTGCGTGATCACATTCCTCGTATCTATGAGGAATTTCAACCGGATTTAATCTTTTATCTTGCAGGGGCAGATCCCTATGAGAAAGACCAGCTGGGAGGATTACGGATAACCAAAGAGGGTCTTTTGGCGAGAGGGAAAATAGTCATCGGAGAGGCGCGGAGGCTGAACATTCCGATCGTCATTCTGTTGGCGGGGGGCTATGCTTTTGATGTGGAGGATACAGTCCAGATTCATCTCAACACGATCAAAACTGCCCAGCAGATGAAGAGGAAATACCGCTGACCTCAAAGAATGATTGCTCAACGCAGATATTGGCTAAGCCAGGGTTTCCTTTTTTAACCAATGCAAATAGTCTTGTGACCCTTGACACAGCGGTAAAGCTATAATTTCTGGTACTTCATACGAATGAAGGGCACGAATTCTCTGTTCCAGTTTCGCGTACAAGTCGTTTCTGGTTTTGATAAACAGCATGAATTCCCTTTCTGAAGATATTTTGCCCTGCCACCAGTAAAAGGATTGGACGGCTGAAGAGAGGTTCACACAGGCTGCCAGGCGTTCAGAGACGATTTTCGTGGCGATGTTTTTCCCCTCTTCCTCGTTCGGCACGGTGGATATCACAAAGATGAATTCACTCATGTTTGACCTCATTCATACCAAAGCAGCCCTGTATGATTCCTTCGCGTCTATGACTGGAGAAAGATGTGCGCAAAAACTTTGGCATCACCCACCATGTTATCGATGACACAGTATTCATTGGGCTGATGGGCTGTCTCGTCGGTTTTTGACCAGCCGGCCGCTTCGTAATTGGCCCGACGGAGAAGGCCTGCAATTGTTCCGCCGCCAATTCCTATCGGCTTGGCATCTTGGCTGTAGATGTCCTTCACAGCCCTCTTCAAAGCCAGAACGACTTGAGCTTCTGCGGAAGTGGGAAGTGCAGCTGGAGCTGTCTGGTCTTCTTCTGTGACTATCTGGACATGAAAGTCTTTTTCGATTTTCAGGATGATTTCCCCCATTTTTTCTCTGACCTCATCTAGGGGGTAATTGGGCAAGACCCTGCAGTCCATATAAAAGATATCCTCTCCTGGGATAGTATTGGTGTTCGGGACGTTTGCTTCCTTTTTAGTCGGTTCAAAGGTCGATATGGGGGGATCGAAGATGGGATCTTTGTGGCTGAAAATCTTGTAAAGTTTGTCCAATTCTGTGACCAAGTATGAAGCGGCGCGGAAACTGTTAATTCCCTTTTCTGGTGTTGAGCCATGGGCTTGTTTACCGTAGGTCGTGAACTTGACCCAAAGGATGCTTTTTTCAGCCACTTCGATCATGGTTCCTTCCGCATTCCCCGCATCCGGGACGATGATGAGGTCATGTTTCTGGAAGGGATTGGAGTGGGCCAGGACGTATTTTATGCCCTTCTCACTCCCTGTCTCTTCATCTGCGACCATGGCCAACCCCACATCATAATTAGGTTTGATGCCCTCGGCGCGGAGCGCTTTGAGAGCAAAAAGTGCGGCCACCATATCCTGTTGATTGTCTTCGGTCCCGCGGCCGTAGATTTTGCCTTCCTCCACCCAAGCTCGGAAGGGATTTCCCTGCCAGAGGGATAATTCGCCAGGGGGCACGACATCCAGGTGGCTCATGATCCAGATACTTTTAGAGTGATCTTCGCCTCCGAAAGTGGCCAGGATGTTGGGCCGGTATCCCTGGTCGGCATCAAGGTCGGGAGCCTTAACAACCTCACAGGTGTCATAGCCGTCTTCCTTCATAAAGTCAAGAATTGCACTGGCTTTCTTGTATTCCCCCTCGCCTCCGTTGGATGGAGCTATAGCCGGTAAAGAGCACAGACGGACCTGCAAGTCGATCATGTCATCACGGAAACCGTCGATGCGGCGGAGTATCTTTGCCAATTTGTTCATGGGCTTCAGGCCGTATGTGAGACATGATAGCACTGCTTATCCGAAGAAGCAACACTCGCGGAACTTTTTTTGTTTCACGCACTTAATACACGGATCTCCCTTGACATTTACCTAGACAGGGAATACATTACCTCCAAATGCGGCTTGGCTTTGATGTGCGACCGTTCCTCAAGGAAGAGACGGGAGTAGGAATCTATTTCAAGAATCTTCTCTTTGCCCTTTCTCGACTCGATAAAGCCAATCATTATTATCTTTTCTCTTCTTCCTGGAAAGACCGGTTCTCCAAAGATAAGATTCCACCCTTTGAACGGCTTTGTTTCCGGGATTTGCGTTATCCTGTCAGGTTGATCAATAACCTGTGGTACCGCTTGGGATGGCCGCCTTTGGATAGATTTTTTAAAGCGGAATTGGATCTCACGCATTCCCCGACGCCGCTGTGCCTCCCCACCAAAGGAAAAAAAATAGTGACGGTCTATGATTTGTTTTTTCTGGATCACCCCGAGCTGGGCAATCGGGAAGCCCGGCGTCACTTTTCACACGGTATGGGAGAATCCTTGAAGAAAGCCGATGGGGTGGTGACAATTTCTCGATTCACCAAAGACCAGGTGTTGCAGAGGTTCAACCTGGATGCGGCTAAAGTCCATGTCGTGCATTTAGGTATCAGCCACGATAGATGGGCATCTGTCACAGAGGACGAAATTGAGACTGTGAGGAAAAAGTACAATCTGCCTTCTTCGTTCATTCTCTTTGTCGGTGCCTTCGAACCTAGAAAAAATTTGCTTCGGCTTTTGGAAGCGTTGAAGCGAGTCCATGAAACTCGAGAAAGAGTACCCCTGGTCCTTGTGGGGCGCGCGGGTCAGGAATCCGCCAACCTCTTGAAAAAGATTACGGAACTGAACCTCCAAGAGCAGGTTAGCATCCTCGGGTATATAGACGAGTGGGAATTGCGATGTGTCTATCGTCTGGCGACCCTGTTTGCCTTTCCCTCTTTAGGGGAAGGATTCGGACTTCCACTGCTTGAAGCCATGGCCTCCCAGACACCTGTAGCCGCTTCTAAGGTTTCAGCTCTCCCTGAAATTCTGCAAAACGCTGCCCTGTTTTTCGATCCGATGGATGCGGAGGATATCGCAGCAAAGATCATGCACCTTTTAAGTGATGATGCGCTTCGTAGAAGCCTCATCGTCAAAGGCAGACAGAGAGTCCTGGATTTCGATTGGGATAAAACCGCCCAACAGACTCTGGGTATCTATCAATCCGTTGCTGGTGAAGAATGAAGACTGTATTGTTTATATCCCATACGGCCGAGCTCAACGGAGCGGAGCTCTGGCTCCTGCAATTCCTGACAGGGATCAATCGGGACAAGTTTAATCCTCTTCTTGTCGTTCCATATCCGGGGCCTCTTGCCGATCAGGCTACAGTTTCCGGAGTGGAGACCGTTTCCATTCCGTTCAAATGGTGGCTCACAGAAAAGAGAAGAATCTGGAAACAACCTTTATCCTGGCTTTGGAGCCTGAGAAGTGTGTGGCGAATAGGACACCTGATTGAAGAACGAAATGCTGACGTCCTGTTCAGCAATTCATCGGGTACCTTCAGCGGGGCTTTGGCGGCAAGAGCCAAAGGGATTCCACACATCTGGGCCGTTCATGAAATACTTGGGGGCAGGCAAGCTCAAATGTCCTTCTTCTTCGGGCAAAGAGCCTTAATCCATCTCGTTCAGACCTTATCTTGCCGCGTTGTGGTTAGCTCCCGTGCGGCTGGAAAGTGTTTTGGAGAGAGTCCGAAGGTACGGCTCGTATACAGCGGGGTTGATCTGCCTTCAAGTGATCTCTCCGATGCCAACGTCACTCGGGCCAAGTTTAAAATATCAGATGACGATGTGGTCTTGGGAATGGTGGGGAGAATCTGTGAGGAAAAAGGCCAGAGGGAGATGATTGAAGCCCTAGGGATGTTGGGAAAGGATTATCCACGGATAAAACTGCTCTTTGCCGGACAAGTTAAGGATAAGAGTTATTTTTTTGGTTTGCAAAAGCTCATCGCACACGAACATCTCAATGATCGTGTGATTTTTGCAGGATTTCAGAAAGATATATTCCCTCTCTTAAAGGCACTGGACTGTTTATTTGTGGTCTCCAAGCTGGAATCTTTCGGCCGGACTATCATTGAGGCCATGTCTGTGCGGACGCCGGTCGTTGCTGTTCGGTCAGGAGGAGTTCCGGAGATTATCACTTCAGGCGAAAACGGTCTTCTTTTGGACTCAAGAGAGCCGGAAACACTGAAAAAAGCCATCCTCTCCTTCATCCATGATCGTGGGGCCTTTATCCGTACTTCCGATAGGGGTTTGGAGACCGTAAAAAAAAGATTTCTGCTCGAGCATCAAATAGGCGATACAGAACGCGTCTTGGAGGAGTGTCTTGAATAAACCTGAGGACACCTTGATGCTCTCTGCCCTGCTGGTGAATTACAATGACAGGGAGAATCTTTCCCGCTGTCTTGCCGCCCTCAGCGCTCAAATCGAAGGTGTTTCACACGAGATAATCGTTGCGGACAACGGATCATCGGATGGCAGCCAGGAGTTTGTAAGGGAGAATTACCCTGATGTCAAGCTCATCTGTAACGAGGAGAACATTGGATTCGCCCGGGCCAACAACCGCGGTCTTCAGGAGTGCGGAGGAGAGTTTGTGCTGCTGCTAAACACGGATACAGTCGTGATGTCTGATGCGCTCAATATTCTTTTGACCGAAATTCGGTCAAATCCCGGACTCGGTGCAGTCGGCCCCGCTTTACTGTTGAAGAAAGACAAGTTCCAGGTATCTTTCGGACGAAAAGTCAGTTTTTTACCCGAACTGCTCCAGAAAGCACTCCTCAACCACTTCTATAGGCTCTGGTTGAGGACCTCCCGTAAGCCGCGTTCTGTTGGGTGGCTGAGCGCTGCCTGTCTTCTTTTAAGACGCCGTGTGCTCCAGGAAGTTGATTTTTTTGATGAGAAATTCTTTCTGTATTTTGAGGACATTGACCTCTGCGTTCGCATCAGAAAGTTGGGGTATGCTCTTCTTTTCCAACCTCGAGCCAGAGTCTTTCATGTCGGCGGGGCTACGACCGCCAACATGAAATCGTTGAGTCAGTTTCACTACAGAAAAAGCCAGCTCTATTTTTATCGAAAACACAATTCCAAAATAGCCTGTTTTTGGCTGCGGTCCTACCTGCGGATCAGGTTCCAGTTGAGCCTTCTGTATGGGCACCTTCAAAGAGAGACAGACCTGGAGGAAAGGCGAAGACTCATCGGGTTGTTGCATGACCAATGAAAAAAATTAAAGTTCTGCAGATGATCGATAAGCCCTTTTTGGGCGGTGGACAGATCAACCTCCTTTCTTTGGCAAAATCCTTGGATCCTCAATTGTTTGATATCTCGGTTTGCACGAGCGGACAGGGACCTCTTGTCGATGCCTTGCAGCGAGACAACATCCCCTGTTTTTGCCTCTCCTTCAGCAAGCGACTTCGGAGAAGGACCTTGGATGATATTGCTGCTCTCTTACGAACGCATCGTTTCGACCTTCTTCACACTCATGGGGGCGTTGCCGGTTTCTACGGACGTCTGGCCAGCCGTAAAGAGAGCTCGCCCCGAATTGTCGTTCACACGCTGCACGGAATTCATTATCTCTATTACCGCAACATACTGCTGAAGAAACTCTATGTGCTTCAAGAGAGGTATCTTTCCCGCTATACAGATGCCGTTATTTTCGTCTCGGAGGCCGACCAAATGAAAGGAACCAGGCTAAGATTGGTTCCCCCTGGCAAGCAGGTTTTGATCAAGAATGGCATCGATTTTTCGGAATACGAACTGCGGGCTGGGAAAGATCAGGAGAACATGCAGAACGAAAAGACCATTCACTACCCTCTGGTGGGATGCGTTGCCCGCCTTCATCGCCAGAAGGGAATTCGATACCTGTTAAAAGCTGTGGACTATATGCGCCGTGCTTTTCCGGAAGTTAAGGTATGGATTGTTGGCGGTGGGCCGCAAAAAGCGAAAATGGACTACCTAGAGAAACGCCTGGATCTCTCTTCTCACGTGGTCTTTTTAGGAGAGAGGGAAGACGTGCCTCAACTTGTTTCGCAATTTGATGTGTTCGTCCTCCCTTCTCTCTGGGAAGGATTGCCCTATTCTTTGCTGGAGGCCGCAGCGCTGGGCAAACCCGTTGTCGCTTCGGACATCGGCGGTATTAGAGAGATAATCAGGCATGAGCAAACCGGGCTTCTTGTCCCTCCTCGCAAGCCTCTTTTCCTGTCCGATGCGATTGTCAGACTGCTTCGGGACCGGGCTTTTGCCTCACGCCTAGGCCAGAATTTAAAAGCCGATGTTCGGGTTACCTACACTCTCGACCAAATGGTCGACCAGGTCCAAGGACTCTACCTCAGGCTCCTATCCTCAAAGAGGAATTAAAGGGATATTCTGAACATTACGGGCGATGGCAACCCAATCTAACCAAGCCTTGCAGAATAGCTGAGGAGGGGGATTGAGACATCCCTAAGCAGGATCTATGATCTCTCACAGAACCAACCACTCCAATGGGAATTATCACACAGTGATGTTATAATAACGACTCCTCAACAAAGTTAGATTCTTAATGAGTAAGCGTATTGCCGTACGGTTAGATATTTAGTGAGCCAATTCGCAAGATTGACAAAAAACGGTGCCCTTTTTATAATCATCCTCAATGGAGACTCCCAAGGTCGCCCTTGTTCACGATTGGCTCACCGGGCAGAGAGGCGGAGAGAAAGTTCTAGAGGTCTTTGCTGAAATTTTTCCAGACGCGCCTGTTTACACCCTTTTTCACTTTCCCGGAAGCCAGATCGATGCCATCGAAAAGCGGGATATTCAAACAAGCTTCATCCAGAGATTGCCCTTTTTAAGAAAAAGATACAGACGCTATCTTCCTCTTTTTCCGTTGGCTATCGAACTTTTTGATTTTCAAGAATATGATATGGTCATATCCAGCTCTCATTGTGCTGCCAAAGGAGCCATTCCCGGTCCCGATGCCCTCCACATTTGTTACATCCATTCTCCGATGCGCTACGCCTGGAATCAGTATTTTTCCTATTTTTCTTCCGATCGGCTTGGTTTTATGTCCCGTCTGATTATTCCAGGTAAAATCCATAAGCTACGCATCTGGGATGAATCCTCGACTCACCGGGTGGATCATTTTATCGCTAATTCCAGGACAGTCGCCCAGAGAGTAAAAAAATATTACCGTCGGGATGCCGATATCATGCATCCCCCCGTTGACACGGATTTTTTTGTTCCGGGAGAAAAAAGACAGAACTATTTTCTGATCGTGTCGGCTCTAGTTCCCTACAAAAAAATTGACATGGCCATTGATGCCTTCAATCAAAAAGGCCTGCCCTTAAAAATTGTCGGTGTCGGACCGGATTACAGAAAGCTCAGAAAGATGGCTAAGGCCAATGTCCAATTTCTCGGCTCTCTTCCTGGCGTAGATCTTCGCCAAATCTATCAAGAAGCCCGAGCTCTCATCATGCCGGGAGAAGAGGACTTCGGCATCAATTCTCTGGAATCCCAAGCCTGCGGCGTACCTGTGATTGCTCTGGGACGGGGTGGCGCAACAGAGACCGTCATCCCTGGAGATACGGGGCTGCTGTTTGATGCGCCGAATGTGCCTGGACTCGCAGCTGCCCTTGACAAATTCCAAGACTTCTCCTTTAATAAAACGACAATACGGACTAATGCATTGAAATTTTCTCGGAGCTCCTTTAAGAGAAAAGCCTCCTCCTATTTCGACGAAAAATGGATTGAACACGTGAGTGAGCCATGATCAAAAGGCAGAGAAGTGGGCTGATCTGGCTGTTCTTCTTCTGTGATGTCATCGGGATCACGCTGGCCTATTTTTACTCCTATTTCTTCCGGTTTTACACCTACATCATTCCGGTCGATCCCGCAAAAGGCATTCCTCCTATCAAATATTATCTCTGGATTTTTCCGCTCTTTTTGATAACCCATGTCATTGTTTTTTACGTCCAGGGGTTCTACAAGACACGACTCAAGAGGACAAGGATTGATGATTTTTTCTTCATCGTTTTGAATGCCATAATCACGATTTTCTTCGTGTTTACGGTCCTGAATTATCTCAACGCCTACAGCCGCGGAAGCGCTCCGCTATTCCGTGTGCAATTCACAGTATCCCATGGATTCATGGCTCTGTATTTCGTCGCGTTTGTGCTGGTGATCTCTTTTCTGAGAAATCAGATCTATCACTTTATGAAACGGCGGTACGCCAAGGGTTTGAACCTCAAAAGCGTCCTCATCGTCGGTGCCGGGGAAATGGGAAAAGAAGTCGCCCGAAAACTTTCTCATTACAGGGACCTAGGGTTTGTCGTCAGAGGTTTTTTGGACGATGAAAAAAGCCCCGGTGAAACAGTAAGAATAGACGGAGAAATTCCAGTTCTAGGAGTCGTATCGAAGCTGGCAACTATTCTTGATGAAAATGCTATCAGCGATGTCTACGTAGCCCTGGAGCTGAGGAATTATCAGAAGATTTTGGAGACGATAAAGATCGTTAACAAATATGCCGTTAATGTGCGAATTATTCCTGACCTGTTTCACTTCCTGACACTCAAATCCAGAATAGATGATCTGGATGGATTTCCGGTTATCTCGATCGATGAACCTCCTCTAAGAGGGATGGGCCTTTTCTTTAAAGGAGTCATGGATAGAATGGCTTCAGCTATTTTTCTTCTGGTGTTTGCGCCTTTTCTTCTGCTGGTGGCTCTGCTGATCAAGCTGACTTCAAAAGGACCTGTTTTCTACAGGCAGGAACGGGTGGGATTAGACGGACACGAGTTTATCATACTTAAATTCAGGACTATGATTCCCGATGCGGAAGCAAAGACCGGACCAGTGATGTGCAGGCCGGATGACGAGCGGATTACAAAATTAGGGAGATTTCTGCGAAAATACAGTATCGATGAGCTTCCCCAAATGATCAATGTGTTGAAGGGGGAGATGAGCATGGTGGGGCCCCGTCCCGAAAGGCCTGAATTCGTCAGCGATTTCAGGCATAAAATTCCGAAGTATATGCTGCGTCACAAGGTGAAATCCGGAATCACCGGCTGGGCCCAGGTTCATGGGCTGCGGCAGGACACTCCCATCGATAAACGCCTGGATTATGACTTTTATTACATCCAGAACTGGTCCTTCGCCCTCGATTTGAAAATACTCTGGAGAACTCTGGCCAGGGGTTTCATCGACAAAAATCTTTAGGCTGTTTGGTCCCTTAACGTTCTGTTCCGGTTTGTGCATGGTGATCATACTATGGAGGGACATCAATCCAATTCCGCAGCACGGGATATGGAACCTGAGGATTAGCCTTGAGTTTCACCCGGTTTGAGCCACATCAAGGCCGGTCTTAGAGGAGCTCTAAACCGCTTGATGTGCCTACTGTCATCGAAACTGATCTGGTAAGCAATATATCGGACAGAGTTGCAGTGTGGTATTTAAGCCATAATGGAGGGGGATGCATTCCTTTTGCATCGCATGTATTACCCGCACAACAGAAGCGAGACCGTGTGTTTTTGAATGCCCTGGTTGACGGTGTCTTTGCTGAAAAAAGATGCCGGCTCCCCCTCTGCTTATGATGTTTCCGGAGGAATATGATCCTGAAAGAATTAAGAAGACGAATTGTCTCTGTCCATTTGGTAGCCGATGCGGGTGTAGTGGATACCGGAGAGAATGGTAAAGATCAGAGTCAAGAGATAGAACCAAAGCAAATAAGGCGCAGAAATGTTTTGAGCGTTGAGTAAAAGAACAAGGACCAGCACACTCATCTGGCATACAGTAGAGACCTTTCCTGTGAGTATGGGGGGGAAGCTTTTACAGCCGATCCGCTTGTACATCATGTAAGCTCCCCAGACAATGTACAAATCCCTTCCTATGACAGTGACGGTGAGCCAGATGGGAATGACGTTGGGGGAACTGAGAGAAGGTAGACTAAGTGCGATGATCCCGGCTGTCATCAGCAGTTTGTCCCCAGCCGGATCTAATAGGGCACCTAAACTGGATTTTTGATTCAGGAGTCGTGCCGCAATTCCATCGAGAAAGTCTGTGGTGGCAGCGATGAAAAAGACAACTAGCGCCCCCAGCTTATTGTTTTGGATCAGCAAGAAAAGAAAGAGAGGGATGAGGAGGATTCGAGCGATACTCAAGAAATTGGGAATGGTGAATAGCCGTTCACTCATTGAATTAATGCCAAAATGAGCTCAACGAGCCTGATAGCCTCCTGTCCTGAGACAGCTAGATCCGGATTGAATTTTCGGTCCCTAGATAAGTCCATGATATCATAAGACACGACGAGGAGAATGGGTCGGTAATAGTAGTTCCCGGGTGAAACATCGGCGATCTGGATTCTATCCGGCGGGATCTGCTGGATGAAACTGTAACCTTTTCTCTTCAAGTGTTCAACCAATCGGAAGAGAACCTCTGCCATTTCGGCTCTCGTGATGATTTTCTTGGGCTGGAAAGTATGATTGGGGTAGACATCCAGAATTCCCAATGAGGCAGTATGGAGAATAAACTGTGTAGCCCATGATGTCGATATGTCAATAATGATCGGAGGCTTTCCCTTGGGTTCATCGATGATATTCTTGAACTTGACGCTCAGCAGGGCAGCAATGTCTTCTTTAGAAATCGCTTCGGAGAATTGGATAGAGTCATACTGACTTGGGAGTTTAAAAATGCCAAGACGATTTTTGATGGTTTCCAAGCGCTGCTGGATTTCGCTGTTGTCGGAGTCCTTTTGATTGAGTTCTTCGTAGAGGGCCAGGCTTTTCTTGAGTTCTCCAGCTTGAAAAAGAGTATCGGCGTATTCCATTTGGATGTCCGTGTTTTGAGGAACGCTGCTGGCAGCTGCTTTGAAATGAACAAGAGCCCTTTGCAGATCTTCCTCTCTCTTATAAATTCTAGCCAGAGCTAGGTGGGCTTCCATTGCATCCGGCGTGTAATAAAGAGCTTTTAGGTAGGCCTCCTTGCTTTTTTCCAAATCGCCGGCTGTGAGGTATCCGCTGGCCGCTCTTTGCAGTTCTTCAGTCTTACTCCTTTTGATTTCCTCATACTGGGGCTTGGCCCAAGGATGTTCAGGTTCCACTTTCAGGATCTCTCTATACTCGACAAAAGCGAGATCTTCTTGTCCTGACTTCTGATAGATTTGGGCCAATCCGACGTGAGCAAGTGACATTTCTGGAAATTCGGAAATCGAGGCCCTGAAATACTGTTCTGCCCGTTGTGGATATTCCAGAATCAGAGAGACAAAGCCTAATCCGGTGTAATAGAAGGAATTTTGACTTCCCAGCTTATTGATGATTTTCTCGGCCTTTTTTGCTCTTCCCTCCTGAATGTATCGCCAGGCATCTTCGACCAGAATCCTGTCGTCCAAGGAGAGTTCTGCGACGGCAGACGGGGGCAAATCACCCATGTAGAGGGAGGGAGGAGGTGGTTGATATGTCGCACATGACCAAAAGCTCAACAGGACGATCAGAATTGAGGTGAATATTTCTTTTACCAAGTTGCTTCTCCTCTTTTGATATAGGGCAAATAGTTCAGGATGTGCTTCGGATTTGCCATGATCTTCAACTCGTGAAAATCGTCGTTTTCCCTTCTTTTTAACACAACTGACCATTTAGGAAAAGATTTAATTGCCTCCGCCTCTGATTTGGGAATGCGGAGATAGAAAAGTCTCATATCCTTGAAGAGCACTTGTCGGAATATGCTCTTTAAAGCTGGAATTCCCTCTCCTGTTTTCGCTGAAACACAGACTTTTAAGCTGTTGCTAGTTCTGTTTTTTATCAGAAGATCAGATTTATCGGGCAGAAGATCGATTTTATTGAGGACCTCTACGACTGGTATGTCTGTGACTCCCAGATCAGACAGGATGTTCTTCACTGATTCGACTTGAGACAGGTAGTGAGGTGATGTGATATCGATGACATGACAGAGACATTGTGCTTCCCTGATTTCCTCGAGGGTGGCTTTGAATGATTCGATCAGCTCAATGGGGAGCTTGTGGATGAAACCGACCGTATCACTCAGAAAGAAAAAAAGACCATCGGGAAGATTGACTCTTCGAATAACAGGGTCGAGTGTAGCGAAAAGCTGAGGAGAACTCAGCACTTTTTCTCTAGACAGCGCGTTGAACAGAGTTGATTTTCCGGCGTTTGTATAACCGATCATGGAGACGATAGGAGTAATGCCTCGAATTCGGCTTTTTCGTTGTTGGGCTCTTCTCTTTTGGACTTTGGTGATATCCTGTTTTATCCTGGCAATTTTATCTTGGATTCGCCGCCTATCTTCTTCAAGTTTTTTTTCTCCCGGTCCCCTGGTCCCAATACCTCCTCCAAGTCTCGACAAAGCCCGGCCTTTACCGAGTAATCGCGGGAGTAGATAATTGAGTTGAGCCAGCTCCACCTGAAGTTTCCCTTCTTTGCTTCGAGCTCTCTGGGCGAAGATATCGAGAATCAACTGGGTCCGGTCGATCACTTTGCCTTTTATCTCATCCTCGAGGCTTCTCTGTTGGATGGGTGAGAGGTTGTGATTGAAGATGATGAGGTCGGCCCCGAGTTCATCTTTCTGGGCAATGATTTCTGCTACTTTGCCTTCACCGACCAAGTACTTGGGATTTCTGTCCTGACGATACTGAGCAATTTTTCCAATGATCTTTGCTCCTGCTGCTTCGGCCAAGCCTTGAAGTTCTTCTATAGATTCTTCTGCTCTTTCTTTTTCTGAAGCAGTGGTCGAGACATGAACGAGAATGGCTTTTTCCATCTTATTCCAGTTTTTTGCCAACATATGTCGACATTTCTGTGAATTCATGGGGGGCGAACCAGCGGATTGATTTTCGTTTTCTGAACCAGGTCAACTGTCTTTTGGCATAATGGCGGGTTTCCCTTTTCGTCATGCTTATCGCATCATCGAGGGATATCTCCTTGTTGAGAAACCGTAAAACGTGTTTATATCCCAATGCTCGAAAAGGTGGGGCACTCTCCTTGACACCAGATTCGAGAAGGCTCTTCACCTCTTCCACAATTCCTCGCTCAAACATCTTTTCCACACGTTCCTCAATGCGTTTGTAAAGTTCATCTCGTTCCAATTTTAACCCAATTTCTATGATATTGAAATCGTGAATATAGGGCTTTGTGTTCAAAAAGTGTTCACTGATTGGCTTCCGAGTCGCAGCGTAAACCTCCAGGGCTCTGATGATCCTGATACGGTCATTCTTCCCTAGTTGTCCCGCGTACCCGGGGTCGATTCGCTCGAGTCTTTTCCAGAGTACTTCAAGGCCTTTGGTATCTGCCTCGCCTTCAAGCTCTTTTCGAATGTGAAGATCTTTTATGTCTGCAGGGAATAAACCGTCAATCAGTGCTTTAATGTAAAGACCGGTGCCTCCGGCAATGATTGGCAGCTTGTTCCGTTCGAGGATGAGAGCGATAGCATCAGCGGCCCGTCGCGCAAATTCGGCTGCTGTGAATTGAACAGAATAATTCAAGATGTCGAGGAGATGATGAGGGATATTTTCTTGCTCCTCACGGGGGATTTTGTCAGTCCCGATGTCGAAACCCCTGTAGACCTGCATAGAGTCGCAGCTGATGACTTCTCCAGAGAATACTTTGGCCAGCCGGATGGCAACAGCACTTTTTCCGACACCAGTGGGGCCGACGATGATGAGCAGGCTTTTTTCTTCAGATTCCAATTTTGATCAGAAGGAAGATGACCAAAACAGTCACCAATATCAAAAGGAATAAAATCTGTTTCCGATTTATTTCCCTTCTCCGATTTTTTTCAAGTTTTTGACGAGCATAGCTTCGTGCTCGTTTCCTAAGGTTCTTTTAACGGCGAGAACAAGAGCCACCAAAATCTCGTTTAATCCGGGGAGAAGTTGAGCCTTTATTTCTTCTCCGGAGAGTGCAATACCTCCTTTGATGATGGTATTTGTCTCAATCTTCCCACCGGGAGTGAGTCTTGCCTTGGCAAAAATGGGAGATAAAAGCGGTTTTGTATCCTCTATGCATTTTTCCAGGATGTTCAAAGCGACCGGTCCGATCTCTTTAGAGATGTATTTGAATATGTACGAACACTTCGCATTAAATGTATCCATTATGCTGTAAATTTCCGTTTTGGAGATTTCCTGGGAGGTTTGGCCGGACTTTTTCTTCTGAGGGAAGCCAACCATACCCAGGCTGAAAAAGCCTAATATGATTTTTTGCGTCTCTGCTTTTCCCAGTTCACTCGTCGCGTAGATGCTTCGCATGACCTTCTGGCTATCTATAAGGGATAGGACGTATTCCTCTGGGGGGTTTAGATGGAATTGACCGGTCATCCCTAGGGGGAGTATCTCGATGGATTTGTCGTCTCCTGGCGCTAGAGATTGAATGAGTGTTTCGTTCGTCATCAGACGAATACCCTGGAGGATAAGATCAGGCGTGGCAAATCGCATCAGGATGTCTTGTTTTTGGACATGCTTCTCTGGATCAAAAAAGTATTCAGCCTCATTCCAATCAAACAGGGGAAGGAGATTTTTCTTTTGATATTCTGACAGACACTCCCAGAGACCGAGAGAAGAAAGCAAATTCTCTTCAAGCAAAGCCCTTATCAGAGAACGATTGTTATCCTCAATCATCTCAGCGATGTTTTTAAGGGATGATTCAGACGCCAGTCTCTTTTCCGCAATGATGCTGAGCAGAAGCTTTCTATCCACCGAATCTTTAACCAGCACAACTTGACCCTCAAAAAAGTCCGCTCTTCTTTTCTGGTCGTCGGTGGCTATCTCCAAACGGCCGGACCTCTCCGATTTCCAGATGTGCGAAAGGAGTTCCGAAATGTGTAGATCGTCCAGATTCCCGTGGAGCCAAATATTTTCCATGCTCAGACTCTGCATCCATACTTATAGCAAAAATACTCCGAAATGCAAAATAAGGTTTGATTTTAACCGATGAAACCCACTTTGAGTATGATGAGTACGACGTTGAGAAGAGCCTTCAGGAACCAAAATCCGTAAGCAAGGAACAGCCCCTTCTTTATCCCCATTTTAAAGATGGCTGCGAGTCCAAGACCGAGGACAGCAAAGAGCCAGATCTGGAATATATCAATCTGGGTCGCCACTGCGTAACCCAGGGAATGAACATCGAGATCAGGGAAAAACCCAGCCATGCTTGTGGTCGCTTTGAAGATGGATTTATGACTGAAAAGCAGGAAGAGACGCACAGCATTACCCAGGGTTTTATCTATGAGATTGGCATGGATATACACGGAAAAGACCTGGCTGAAATGTCCTCCTTCAGCGATCAAGCGACTGAGAACGAGCAGCACTAGGCTGGATACGAGGAATCCAAGCAAGTAGAGGTGTGTCCATAGAACGGCTCGAAGCAGAATAACGAAACGATTGGGATTGGCGATTCCTTCAAGAGTCCGCGTATAGGGAACAAGAGCATAGCTGAAGGCCAGGATGACAAGAAGAAGAATGACGAGGGTATCGATCCATAGAGGTTTTTTGGCGAGAAATTCACATGTTTTTTTGGGCTTTAGGTATATGCCAAGAAACCTGCTGACGAAATTCATTTCGGAGTCCTTTGCCTTTCCTCTCTTTCAATGCGTCCATCCCTGACGAATAAAATTCTCTGGGACTGCTGGGCAATGTCAAAGTCGTGAGTAACTATGACGATCGTATTGCCGCGCGCATGAATCTTATGGAACAAGTTAAGGATCTCCTGGCCAGTTTTGGAATCCAAATTCCCTGTCGGCTCGTCAGCGAGAAGGATGGAAGGATTGTTAACGAGCGCTCGTGCTATGGCCACTCTCTGCCTCTCGCCACCCGACAGCTCGGATGGTCGGTGGTACAAGCGGTGACTCATTTCAACCATCTCAAGCGCCCTTCGCGTTTCTTCTGATCGTTTCCTTTTGCCCTCTCCCTTATAAATAAGGGGGAGTTCCACATTGCGCATGGCGGTTGCTCGGGGAAGAAGGTTGAAGACTTGAAAGACAAAGCCGATTTCGGTGTTCCGAATCTGCGCCAACTCGTTTTCACTCAAAGAACTCACCAATTTTCCATTCAAGTAGTATTCACCTTCAGTGGGCGTGTCTAAACATCCCAGGAGGTTGAGCAGGGTGGATTTCCCGGATCCCGAGGGACCCATGATGGCAATAAACTCGTTGCGGTTGATATCGAATGTGACGCCGTCAAGGGCGCGCACTTCATCTTCACCAAGGCGGTATGTTTTTTTGAGATTTATTATTGAAATCAATCCGTTTGCCGGAGGAGTCATTCCGCTGTTCTTATCTTTCTTCGGCCTTTATCAACACGTTGTCCTTAAGCTGACGGAGAGCGCTGTAAGGGCCACTGACGATCCTTTGTCCCTCCTTTAGACCAGATGTGACTTCAACCCTCATCTCACCCAAAATTCCCTTTTCAACTGGTTGAAACTTCACCTGATTGCCAGTGACAAGAAAAACTCCTTCTTCCTGCTCTTCGGACGAAGCTTCTCCACTTGGGTCGATGTCTCTCAAAACAAGGCTCGATATCGGAATGGACAACACGTTTTTCTTATGGGCGACTATGATTTCAGCCGAAGCGGAGAGCCCGGGCTTCAGATTCTCAGGTGGGTTTTTGAGAGTGATGACGACCTTAAAGTCTTTGGATTCTTCGGCTGATATGTTTTTTATGAGTGCTGAACTACCGATTTCTGTGATCTCTCCCTTGATGCTCTGCCCCGGCAGGGCATCTATCTGGACATCTGCCAGTTGTCCTGTTTTCAAGTTGATGACATCTGTTTCGTCCACTTCCACTTCCACTTCCATGACAGAGAGATCAGCTATGGTCATCAGAACTGTTCCCGGGTTGTTCATTGTGCCGATCATTGCAATTTCCCCCTCGTCAACCCTTAAGCTGGTGATGATCCCTGTAATCGGTGAGTTGTAGATTGTCTTGCTGAGCGTGTCCAGGGCGCTTTCAAGTGAAGCCTCGGCTTGCATGATTTGATAGAGAATCGCTTTATGCTGGGCCTTGGAAATGTCGTGCTGTGCTTCAGCCGCTTCCAGCTGATCACGGGATATGAGATTTGAATCAAAAAGCTTCTTCTGTCTCAGGTAGTAACTTTCATCCTTCTTGAGCTGTGCTTCAGCCTTTATGAGTTCAGCCCTGAAGGTTCTAATGATGGCCCGGTCTCTGTCTGCATTCGCTTCATACTGCGTGGCGTCCAATTTCAGAAGGAAATCTCCTTCTTTAACTCTTTGTCCTTCTTCCACGCCAATTTTCACGATTCGGCCTGAGATATGCGCGCTGATATCTACGTTTTTTTTGGGCTTGACCTCTCCTGATGCCGAGACGATTGATTTTAAATCCTGCTTGTTAACCGCAGAGACATTGACTTCTATTGGTTTTTCTCGTTGTGACTGAAGGATGATGATGACTATGGCGCCGATCACCATGATCAGGAGAAGCCAGAGGAAAAGCTTCTTTCGGTTCCTTCTGTCGCCTTGAGGGAACCGGATGATGTACTTTTTTTTCGGATTTCTTGGTTGGTTTATTGTGTTCATAGGGCAAACTTATCTGAGGATTATCATAGTATACTACGTCTAAAAAGGCAAAGGGTTGGGCTTTGGTCGCATGGCAGGGCTAGTGGGCATAAACTCAAAGAAGCTCTTTAGGCGATTTCTTCAAAGATCGTGTTTGGATAGAAAGGCGAATACGGTGAACGCCCATTGAGGTTGCGGGAGGGCCAAAGAGTTGATAAGATGTGGAGAACATGGATTGGCAAGAGTACTTGAAAGCCGCGACCGAAGCGGGAAAGATAGCCGGTCAGATGCTGCTTGCCAGCTTCGATAAATCGCGAGAGATAACCTTCAAGGGAGCTGTGGACCTGGTGACCGATCATGACAGAAAGTCCCAGCAACTGATATTCAGCCATCTCTCTTCTCTTTATCCAGGCCATGATTTCTTAGCTGAGGAAGACCTTTGCGAAGAGAGGGGTGCCGATTTCAGGTGGATTATAGATCCGATTGACGGGACGACGAACTATGCCCACACTTTTCCTTTTTTCTGCGTTTCAATCGCCCTGGAGTGGAAAGGTTGCATAGCCCTGGGGTTGGTCTATGATCCTATGAGGGGAGAGATGTTCACAGGTGTCGAAGGCGAAGGAGCGTACCTCAACGGCAAGCCTATTCAAGTCTCAACTGTGGCTGATCTGAACAACAGCTTGCTGGCAACCGGTTTTCCCTACGACCTGCGTGAAAGCAAGGTCAATAACCTTGATCATTTTGCTCATTTTGCCGTTAGGGCCCAGGCTATACGGCGCTGTGGCTCAGCTGCTCTTGATCTCTGTTATTTGGCGTGTGGCCGTTTTGATGGCTTTTGGGAGATGAAACTGAGTCCCTGGGATGTGGCGGCAGGTGCCCTCGTCGTTCAAGAGGCCGGCGGCCGCGTATCCGATTTCGGGGATGACGATTACAGTCCTTATGGAAATGAAATTTTAGCCAGCAATGGACTGATCCACCCCCAGATGCTCGACGTTCTTCGAATGGGCAAGCGACCTTAGGATATAATTGAAAAATGCCGAGACCCGCAACAGTTGCTTGAAGCGTATAATGGAGACAAAGTACAGTATTCAGGGCACGAAGAGTTTCTTGTCTTCTAAGAAATATATGTTTAGCCTAGCCTGTGCTTACTTGATTGGCCTTGGAATTTTTTGGGCGGCCGCTCAAAAAACGCAGAATTCGGGACAGCCCCTTGAGCGGGATAGAGTATACAGGATCTCTGTGCCCAGCAACACGCAATGGACTGATACGGGTTATGATGTGCAACAAAGCCAGGAAATTCATTTCAGAGCCTCAGGGGGAATATCCCTCCAGGTTGGCAATCCTATGGCCTATTGTGGACCGGATGGCTACGATTTGAGAACCCTCCAGCAGCCTCTTCAAGACAACAATATCGGTGCCGTGATCGGAAAAGTCGTTTTGCTTATTTCCATCGAGATCGACGAGGAAACGGGTGAAGAGATCAGGAATGAGATCGAAGAGTTGTTTTATATCGGAGGAGAGCAGAAAGTATCGATGCCTCTCAACGGCCGACTCTTTTTGGGAATCAACGAGAATGTTGTCGAGGATAATTCGGGACTGTTTGTAGTCAACGTCCGCTTGGCAAGCGGTCAGGTTGGAGAGACTTTGGATTGATCTCCAAGACTATAGCTTTTGTTTTTTCTGCAGCAGTTTGTCCAACATGTGAATGGTGTAACTTCCCTTTGTGAAATCGGCATGCGACAGTATGCTCAGGTGAAGGGGGATGTTTGTCTTAATTCCGACCACAGTTGTCATTTCGAGTGCGACCAGCAGTTTTGTGATCGCTTCTTTCCGAGTTGGAGCCCAAGCAATGATCTTTGCCACAAGCGAGTCGTAATCGGGAGGAATCTTCCAACCCGGATAGGCGCCTGAATCAACTCGGATGCCTTGGCCTCCGGGCAGGACAAGAAATTCAATTTTTCCGGGAGAGGGAATGAATGTTTCTGGATCTTCGGCATTGATTCGACATTCAATACAGTGGCCTCGCAACTTCGCGTCAGAGGGAATTGCCAGTTTCTCTCCGGCTGCGATTTTTATCTGCTCGGTAATGAGATCTATTCCGTACACCATTTCCGTTATAGGATGTTCCACCTGGATTCGGGTGTTGGCTTCCATAAAATAAAACTTTTTATTGTTATCTACAAGAAATTCGAATGTCCCCACGCTTTGATAACCTATGAGACGGGCAGCATCATGCACGGCCTTGGTGATTTTTCGTCTGAGTTTTTCATCGATTAACGTTGAGGGGGTCTCCTCCACAAGCTTTTGGTGTTTCCTTTGAACAGAACACTCCCTCTCTGCGAGAGCGATGATGTTTCCCCGTTTGTCTCCCACGACCTGAATCTCGATGTGCCTGGCATCCTGGATGTATTTTTCCATGTAGAGGGAGGAATCGCCGAAAGATGCTTTGGCCTCTGACTTGGCGATCGTGTATTGCTCATCCATCTCTGCGGCTGATCGGACAATCCTCATGCCTTTGCCGCCGCCACCCGAAGATGCTTTCAGTATCACCGGATATTCGATTTTTTGGGCAATCCTTTTTGCTTCTGCGACGTCGGGGATGATTTCGTCGCTTCCAGCGATTACCGGAAGCTTCGCCTCTTTCATTTCGCGTCTTGCTTGGTTCTTATCACCCATCAGCCTCATGATGGATGGGGGTGGGCCGATAAAAGTGATCCCTTCAGCCTCACAGATTTCTGGAAAGCGCGGATTCTCTGCCAGAAAGCCGTAACCAGGATGGATGGCATCCGCTTTGGAAACAAGCGCTGCACTTATGATATTGGGGATGTTGAGATAACTTTCTGAAGCCTTGGAAGGACCTATACAAATTTTCTCGTTGGCCATCATGACATGAAGCGAGTTCTGATCCGGTTCAGAATAGACGGCAACGGTTTTGATGCCCAGTTCCCGCGCTGAACGGATAATTCTGAGCGCGATTTCTCCGCGATTCGCTATCAGTATTTTGGAGAACATAAGAGATTAACTTTGTGGCTTTATGGCGAATAGCTTTTGTCCGTACTCCACTGGTTTTCCGCTCTTGATGTAGATTTTTTCCAGGGTTCCGTCCACGTCTGCTTCAATCTCATTCATCAATTTCATGGCTTCAATGATGCACAGAGTTTGACTTTTTTTGACTGTTTCTCCCTGTTCCACAAAAGGAGGTGAGGAAGGATCCGGAGCCCGATAGAAGGTGCCGACCATGGGCGAAGTGACAATGTGGAACCCGCTTTCATTCTCTGGAATTTCTAATTCGGCTGGGGTATCGGCCTGCAAAGCGTTGAGCACGGGACTCTGGTCCGCTTGGAGGCTGTTTTGCCCGTTGTCTGCAAGGAGTTGATCTTTAGATATCTTGACCTTTAGTCCTTCGACTTCCAGCTCAAAATGGGCAAGGCCTCTTTCTTCCATCAGGTCTATGAGCTTTATGAGCTCTTTGTAATCAATCTTTGATTTCATTCTATCTTTTCTTTCTTACAGGGTATTATCTCTAATGGATGTCAAATGAAAATTAGTAATACCATAGACGCAATAGGATTAAATGTCAAGTCATCCAGTGGCGAGCGCGTGTATCTTCGCTTCCGTGAGCTTCCGGCCTTTTGAAAATATTTCCAATGAGTGATCCGCTGTACGAGCGGTTTTGGCGCAGTATGCGAGGAAGGCGAGTGCTTACCCGATTGAGATTCATATCGACGAGCGGGGCATCAAGAGGAGGGTCACTGCGCCTTTTTGACCGTGACCGGCACCACCCTGTCAAGCCGACGAATGCGAAGAATAGCCCGTTTGGGCGATGGCCCCGGGACCATGGGAATTGACTTTGCGCAAGAATATAGCCTAGCATAGAGGATACGACGATAACCGGAAAGGTTCGATGACATGTTAGAACAGCTGTCCGAGAGATTACAAAAAGTGGCCAAGTTTCTTAGAGGAGAGGTCAAAATCACCGAAAAGAACATGGCCGAAGCCTTGAAGATGATGCGGATGGCCTTCCTCGAAGCCGATGTGAACTACCGAGTAGTCAAGGATTTTGAGACAAGACTCAAAGAAAAAGCGATGGAGGAGAAAGTCCTCCAGAGTCTTACACCATCCCAACAGGTCATAAAGATAGTTCGTGATGAACTCACTGCTATGCTGGGGGAAAAAACACACAGCCTAAACTTTTCGAGCCCCCCACCTTCCATTTTCATGCTCGTTGGCCTTCAAGGTTCCGGAAAGACTACGACCTGCGGAAAACTCGCTAAATGGATTCAGAACCTGGGAAAGAATCCCCTTCTTGTTTCCTTTGATTTGAAGAGGCCAGCGGCCCAAGACCAGCTGCACATGATAACAAATATGTTGAGTCTGCCCTTTTATACTCTCTCCGAATCGCAGCTGGCTTCCCCAGATAGAGCACTCCGAGATGTGCTCAGTCACACCAAAACAAAGGGTAACGATACCTTGATTATAGATACGGCGGGTAGGCTTCACGTGGATGATGAACTCATGACGGAGCTCAAAATGGTGAAAGAGAAGCTCAATCCTACCGAGGTCATCTATGTCGGAGATGCCATGACAGGACAGGATGCTGTCAAAAGCGCTCAATTGTTTGAAGAGAAGATCGGCCTCACATCCATCATCCTGACCAAGCTGGACGGCGATGCCCGCGGAGGCGCTGCATTATCCATCGTTTCTGTCACAGGCAAGCCTATAAAGTTCGTCGGCGTCGGTGAAAAATTTGACATGTTTGAAGTTTTTCACCCGGATAGAATGGCTTCGCGAATCCTCGGTATGGGCGATGTGCTTACTCTGATTGAGAAAGCGGAGAGGGAGACAGATTTGAAAGAGGCCGAGGAGATGGCGGCTAAACTCCGGTCTCAAGAATTCTCTCTGGAGGATTTTCGAAAACAGTTAGGACAGTTGAAAAAGATGGGCTCAATGTCCCAGTTCATGAATTTATTGCCTACGGGAGGTGTCTTCAAAAATCTCTCCAAGATGGAGATCGATGATAAGAAAATTCTTTATTTTGAGGCCATTATCAATTCCATGACCCAGCGGGAGAGAGAAAATCCCAAAATCATCAACGGAAGCCGCAGGAAGAGAATCGCAAGAGGAAGCGGAAGGCCGGTGTCTGAAGTTAATCAGCTGCTGAAACAGTTCTTTGAAATGAGAAAAATGATGAAGAAATCTCATTTCAAGAAACTCCTTGCCTCCATGCCCATGTCCCGCTGAGTGTGGGTCGATGGGCTTGTTCTTATAAATGTTTTAGTATCAATAAATTATATAATAAAAAAACATTGCCATGAATTGAGCTCACCATCAAATCTGTTGACTTAAATCGAAATTTCAGCTATTATTTTTCTTTTATCTTAAGGAAAGAGCAGATTCAAATGATGTCTATCAGATTGATGAGATTAGGAGCAAAAAAACGGCCATTCTACAGGATTGTCGTTACGGATTCGAGAAAACCTCGCGAGAGCAAAGCCAAGGATATTATCGGATATTATGATCCTTTAAAAGAACCACCGGATATAAAACTAGACCTTGAAAAAGCCAACTACTGGCTAGACAGAGGTGCACAAACTTCAAAGACCGTTCAATCTCTTATACATAAAGTTTCAAAATCAGAGAAACGTTCCAATTAAGAAAACTTTAAGGAGGTTACAGTGAAAGAACTCGTTGAAATGATTGCCAAATCGTTAGTTGACAATCCAGAAAAAGTTCACGTCTCCCAATTGGAGGGAGAACAGACCTCAATCTTAGAGCTCAAGGTTGCTCCAGAAGATTTAGGGAAAGTCATCGGGAAGCAGGGCAGAACAGCACGTGCCATCAGGGTTATTCTTGGTGCCGCTGGAATGAAACTGAAGAGGAGATTCAACCTCGAAATTATTGAAAAAGGTTAAATTGGTAAGCATTGGAAAGATTCTGAGAAGCCAAGGAAAAAAAGGCGAACTGAGATTAGCGCTCTATTTGGAGGATAGCCAGAAACCTTTTTTTTTCAAGGGTATTCCTTAAGCGAGAAGGGGGAATTAGAGAATATCCTGTTGAATCATTCCGCCCTTACAAGAATGTCACAGTCATAAAACTCAAGGGGATTGATACTTTAGCCCAAGCGAAAGAATGCGCGGGGCAAGAGTGCTTGGTTCCTGAACAGGATTTATCACGTCTAGAGCAGGGAAGTTATTATCATTTCCAAATTGTCGGCTGTTCTGTCGTCACTGGCGAGGGCATCGAGATCGGGACGGTCAAAGACCTGCTGTTCGTAAAGGGCAATGATATTTTGGAAATTGAAAGACAAGGGCAGGAAATTCTCATCCCCTTCACAGAGGAAATATGTATTGATGTGAATTTGATAAAGAGAAAAATCATCGTAAACCCACCTGAAGGACTTTTAGATATAAATGAGATTTGATATAATTACCATCTTCCCCAAGATGTTCGAGAGTTTTTTTGCGGAAGGAGTGATCGGGAAGGCCGTGCAACGAGGCCTGCTCGAAGTCAAAATCCATGATATGCGGGATTTTGCACCGGGAAGACACAAACAGGTTGATGATCGCCCCTTCGGTGGAAAGCAGGGTATGGTCCTGAAACCGGAGCCGATATTCTCAGCGGTCGAAGCTGCGCAGATAAGCGGCAACGCAGCCATCGTTCTCCTCTCTCCGCAAGGGAGGCGCTTTGACTTTCGGCTGGCGAAAGATTTGATAGAGTTTGATCAGCTCATCATCATCTGCGGCCGATATGAAGGCGTGGATGAGAGAGTTAATGCGCATCTCGCGACGCATGAGATCTCTGTCGGTGATTATGTTTTGACCGGAGGTGAGCCTGCGGCGATGATCGTTGTCGATGCCGTATCTCGATTCATTCCAGATGTGGTCGGGAAAATGGAATCTGTTGAGCATGATTCGTTTATTCGAGGATTTTTTGATTATCCTCAATATACTCGACCGCGAAATTTTCGGGGCCTGAAGGTTCCGCAGGTTTTGTTTTCTGGAGATCATAAAAAGATTGAAAACTGGCGTAGAGAGAAAGCTTTGGAGAAAACAGCGCAGGCGAGACCTGACTTGTTGGAGGACTGCTGGCTTTCTCCTGAAGATAAGCGCATATTGGAAAAAATAAGATCAGGAAAGGAAGGAACGACCGATGAGCATGATTGATATGATCGAAGAAAAACAGATAAAAAAGGATGTGGATCTATTTGATGTCGGAGATACAGTCAAAGTTCATGTCGTTATCCGAGAAGGGGATAAAGAAAGAATTCAGGTCTTCAAGGGTGATGTTATTGCCAAGAGGGGTTCTGGTGCAAGGGCCTCCTTTACGGTGAGAAAGATATCTTTCGGAATCGGGGTGGAAAGGATTTTTCCTCTTCATTCCAAAATGGTGAAGGAAATCGAAACAGTGCGTAAAGGAAAAGTAAATAGAGCCAAGCTGTACTACCTGCGGAAATTGAAAGGAAAAGCCGCAAGGATAAAGGAAGCAAGGTAGGCCCTGGCTTTGTCAGGCATAACGAGTGCCAAATTTTCGCATCGAAAGAGAGATCCTCAATCGCGGTTTCAAAGCTGTAGCCGGCCTGGATGAAGTGGGACGGGGGGCCTTGTTCGGTCCTGTTGTTGCGGCGGCAGTCGTCCTTCCTGTAGCTATGATTCGACGAAAAAAATCGGGTTGGCTTGGGGAAATTAAAGACTCAAAGCAGCTTTCTCCGACTAAAAGAAGAGAACTCGCCAAGCTGATTGTGGCCAATGCTGAAACAATTGGTGTCGGTTTGGCTTCACACGCGGAAGTTGATTTGAATAACGTTTATTGGGCTTCCCTGGAGGCGATGAAGCGAGCGTTTGCCAGCATGCCTCGGATACCTGACTTTCTGCTAGTTGACGGATTTAACCTGAATGATGTAAATTATCCTCAGATGCGTGTACCAAAAGGAGATCAAAAAAGCATTTCGATCGCGGCGGCGTCGATTGTTGCCAAAGTCTTCAGGGATGAAATGATCGTTCGGTTAGATCCCTTATTCTCGGGGTACTCTCTCTCAAAGAATAAGGGGTATGGAACCAAAGAGCATTTCAAAGCAATTCATGACTTAGGCCCCACCGCTTTTCACAGGCGTTCGTTTAATCTTGAGGGAAGAAGATGAGTCCAAAATCAGATAGAGCCCGAATCGAAGCTCTTGCTGAGAAGCATATCAAGAAAGGCCGAATGCAAGAAGCCATCGCCGAATACAGAAAGCTTTTAATGGGAGATGACCAGGATATTTCTGTGAGAAACATCCTCGGAGATCTTTACATCAAAGCTGATGAGAAGGCCAAAGCTGTCGAAGAGTTCGGGAAGATAGCCCAGTTTTACGAAAATAAAGGATTGTATTCCAAAGCCATTGCCATCTACAAGCGAATCAAAAGATTGAATCCTGATGACATCGATTCATCCAAAAGACTGGCAGAGCTTTATCGGGATCAAGGGTTTGCTTCCGAGGCGAAGACAGAATTCCTGGGATTAGCTCAGAGGTTAACCTCGCGCAAGAAGACTAAAGACGCCATCGTCATGTATGAAAATCTCATTAAGCTTGATAAGGATGATGCTGACTCCAGATTAACCCTGGCCGAGCTTTATATAGAAGAAAACATGATAGAGCAGGCATTGGAAGAGTTCAACAGAGTTGCCGAATCCAAGATTCGCAAGAACCAGCTTGAAGATGCGGGGAAAATACTTGTTCGTGCCAGAGAGCTCAAAGAAGATCACTCCCGAACCATTACCAATCTCATCGATCTATTTAAGAGGGAGAACAAGAAAAAGGAAGCTCTTGACCTAGTCGAGGAAATACTGCAGAAGGACAAGGAAAACTTGAAGGCACTCTATATTCTCGGCAATCTCCATTTTGAGGACAAGAGTTTTAAGGATGCCGAAGACATTTTTTTAAAGATTATCTCCATTCGACCTAAGGAAGTCGAAGCCAGAGTTAAGCTGGGGCGTATCTACATTCAAAAGGCCGAATTTGACAGGGCTCTTGAGCAGTTCGGTCCGCTTGTTGATACTCTTTTAAGAAAAGAAAAGGCTGATAAAGCAATTGGATTACTGGGCTTAATTCTGAATTCTCAAAAAGACCATTTGCCGACATTGGAGAGACTCGCCGATATTTACAGAAACCAAGAACAGAAGAAAAATTTCGAGCTCGTGAGCAAGGTCATCCTGCAAGAGTACCGAAAGAGCAACTTGAGGGAAAAGATGATGACGGTGTACAACGAGCTGGTGAATACTTTCCCCGAAAAAGAAGACTACATGCTCGAGTTTCGACAGTTGAAGAAAGATCTTGGGATTGTGGAGGATGAGACCGAGGGAGAGTTGTCTTCCATGCAACTGGATGAAGCAAAGTCCACAATTGATGCCACTCTGTCCCAGGCTGAACTCTATGTGGAACAGGGCCTCATAAGGAATGCCAGACGAATTCTCGAGAATTTAAGGATAAAGTTTCCGGAAGATCCCCGGGTTATGGAAAAAATCAACATCCTGAAAAAGATGGCCACCGAAGTGAAGGCGTCTGAGATTTCAACCCGCGTGGATAAAGTCACCCGAAAGGAAACCCATATATACGGGAAGATAGCAGACAAAGAAAAGGAAGAGAGCTCGCCTCTTTACCGTGATGAAGTAGGTGAGGAAAAGTTGACATCGGCCGATATTTTTGCTGAAACCGATATTGTGCCTATCGTGTCTGAGGATGCTGGAGAGAAGAAGTACTTTGATCTCTCGACTCTTATCGAAAATGAGCTGGAAGCCATTAAAACAACCTATAGCTACCAAATTCGAGGGGATACGACTGTTGTCGAAAAGGCGCTAAGCGATATTGTCTCTGAATTCCGTAAGGCTCTCGAGGATAAAGTGGAAAAAGAGGATTATGAGAGTCATTATAATCTAGGGATCGCTTTTCTGGAACAAGGGCTTTTCGACGAAGCCATTGATGAGTGTAAAATGGCCGCTAAGGATAAATCCTTGGAAGCGGAATGCTGCAGTGTGATCAGTTTCTGTTACAGACAGAAAAAAGAATACAGAGAAGCCCTCAAGTGGCTGGATAAAGCACAGGGAATATCCGATAAGGATCCTGACCAGTCTTTTGCCTTGAAATATGAGATGGCCACTTTGTATGAAGAAATGAACGAGAACAAAAAAGCCTTGAAGGTTTTCAATGAAGTGAAAGACTGGAATCCGGACTATAGAGACGTCTCCGAAAAGATTGAATCACTCAAGGAAAAAGCGTAGAATCCCCTCCCCTCATTAGCCTTGTCCTTCATATCTGCTGTCCTTTGCGCTCATCCGGTGAGAAAAAATTAACCGGGTGCACGTTATAAAAGATGATTTAGCTTGTGGCATTCTGATTGTCCAATGGCATCAAGCTTAGTGAGTGTAGCCGTGAGCAAAATTCCCTCTCAATCCTTACTGATTAAATTTCTGGATCTTTTGAAAGATCTGATGTCTGCCGACGGGGTACTGCTGCACCTGTGTGGCCAGAGAAAACTTGATATTTACAGAGGGAATTCTTCTGGTTTGTCTAATGAGAGGAAGGCGTCCTTTTGTCAGGTCATCGAGTTGGCCTTAGAGCGGCAGAATCCTATCCTTCTATCTCCGCAGGAAGACAGGGAATTTGCGCTGTGTGAGGGTAATCCGGGGAGTAAAAACGGTCATTCTGTGCTCTGTCATCCTGTGCATGGAATGGATGGCCCTCTTGGTGCTGTCTGTCTCGAAAGACATTCAGAGGATGAGCCGTTCACATCGAAAAGCTTGAATTTACTGATGGAGTTGACAAAGGTTCTGAGGCATATTTTGAAAAATCATATCAGAGAATATCGATCTGAAGATTACACCCGGAGCTTTTCCGATACGGTTTTAGCAGGAACGAGCGAGCGGCACAAGAAAGTTCTAAGCTTGATTGAACGGGTTAAAAATACGCACGCTCCTGTTTTTATTTGGGGGGAGAGCGGCACGGGGAAAGAACTTGTGGCGCGCACCATTCATGAATCGGGACAAAGAAGGCAGTCTGAATTTGTCGCTGTGAACTGTGGTGCCATTCCAGACCATTTGCTCGAAAGTGAATTTTTCGGTCATGTCAAGGGTGCTTTTACAGGTGCCACCCGGGATAAGCCCGGACTTGTCGAAGAAGCGGATGGCGGAACATTTTTCTTGGATGAGATTGGGGATCTTTCACTCTCTCTCCAGTCCAAACTGCTGAGGTTGCTGCAGGAAAAGGAATTCCGCCGGGTTGGGGATAATCGCATGCGTAAGGTGGATGTGCGGTTCATCAGTGCAACAAACAAGAATATCGAGGAGGAAGTCATTTGCGGACGATTTAGGGAGGATCTTTATTACCGCTTGAAAATCATAACGATCGAGATTCCTCCCTTGAGAGAGCGAAAGGAAGACATCTTCTGTCTGATTCATCGTTTTCTGGAAAAGTACAGCCGAGAGATGTTGAGGGAACGAACATACTTCTCTCCGCGGAGTCTTGAACTCTTGGTCGATTATTCTTGGCCTGGAAACGTCAGAGAGCTGCAGAATGAAATACAGAGGTGCTTAATTCTGTGTGGTGAGGATGATCTCATTCGTGAGGAATATCTCTCGCCAAAGATTAATCCGGATAGAGTGAGACATTCTCCAGTTTCCCATAATTACTTCCATGCTAAGGCCGAATTTGAAAAAAGGTTTCTCAACCAGGCCTTGGCCCGGTTTCAGTACAACAGGGCCAAAACCGCCGAGCGGGTTGGACTCAGCCGCCAGGGTCTTTTCAAGTTGATAAAAAAGCACAATATCGCTGTGCCGTCGGCGCGAAGGACCAACCATAGCTAGCTCTACGGCCATCTTCAGCAGCTCATGCCGTTTGCACCGTTCCTTTTTGCGGAAATGAAGGCCCTGTTGTTTGAGGCGGTGAGCTTGTGAAGATGATAAATATTTGCTACATTGGCTACAAATGAAAACGGAGAGGAAAAAGGTCTTTGTCGTCACATGTCCAGTGTGTCAGTCTAGCCTATGGATTGATCCCGAGACGGAAGATATTATGAAGTCCGAGAAGGGGCAGAGAAAAAAAGGATCGTTAGATGAGCTGCTTGCCAAAGAGAAAAAACGCAAGAGCGCCTTCGAACACAAATTTGAAGCTACCGCCGCTCTTGAGAAAGAAAAGAAGAAAAAAGCCCAGGAAATTTTTAACGAAGCCCTTTCCAAAGTGGATACAGACAGCTAAATCAAGCCTAGATTTTCTCATCAGGTTCCATAGGCAGACAGTTTTGGACACGGATTGGAGGAAAGACAGTTGAGCCTGTTCCAGTTGGATGCCGGAAGAGAGTGGAGGGGAGGCCAGAGACAGGCGCTCCTGCTTTCCAAGGCGCTTGAACAGAGCGGGCATTCTGTACAGCTTTGTGTCCAGCCGAACAGCCCGCTTCACAAGAAAGCTGTGGAAGCCTCAGTTCCTGTTCTGCCTGTGAGGATGAGAGGAGAGATGGATGTTTTTGCTGTCCTCAGGTTGGCCCGCCTGATGAAGCGACGAAAATGCAGGCTTGTCCATTTTCACGATGCCCATTCTTTGGCCCTGGGTTCGGCAGCAGCCTCCTTGGCCAAGGTTCCGCTGCGCGTGATTTCCAGGAGAGTCGACTTTCCTCTTAGGGGCAACTATTTTTCCCGCAAGAAGTACACAAAGGATATCGATGTGTTGATTGCCGTTTCACAAAATGTTAAGGAAGTTCTCATTGAGGGGGGGATAGATCCGGGTGAAATCAGGGTCATTCCCGATGGCGTTGACTACTCGCTTTTCGATGAAGCAACTTCCAGCGATTATCTGCGGCAAGAATTGTCCTTTGAGGCCGATGATTTTCTGGTTGGCATAGTTGCTCATTTGGCAGATCACAAGGGACATAAATACCTGATCAAGGCAACACAAATCCTGAAAGAAAAAGCCCCTAAAATAAAAGTCATCATCGTGGGCTCAGGTCCTTTAAGAATGGAGCTGGATAAACAGGTTAAAGAAATAAATGTCGAGGATATCGTGTTTTTTTTAGGTTTCCGCGAGGATATCCCGCAGATTTTGGCTTCTTTGGACCTTTTTGTTCTTTCTTCCTATTTAGAGGGACTGGGAAGCAGCATTATGGATGCCATGGCCTGCCGGTTGCCTGTGGTGGCGACAAAAGTGGGAGGAATCCCTGAGTTGGTCGTTCATGAGGAGACCGGTCTCCTCGTTCCTCCCCGAAGACCAACTTCTCTGGCCAAAGCCATACTTAGGATCTACGAGAACCGGGATCTGGGAAAACAATTGGGACAGAGGGGCTATGAGCTTGTGCACAGGAAATTCTCGGCTGAGGCCATGGCCGACAAAATCATTGACGAGTATGAGCGAATCGCGAAAGAAAAGAACATAACGCTATTGCCTTGAAACGTGCGGCTTTTCTCGCAGTGCTTCTTTTGACTGTTGTTGTTTGCCTTCATGTCGCTCTCGTCAAACATCCCGACAATTACCTGACTTATATTACGGCGGCAGAGAGCATTTTGGAGCGTCAGAATCCCTATTCGCCGCTGGAGGGGTTGGATTTCTTCAAATACAGCCCCCTGGCCGGCTTGATGATCATCCCCTTTTCTTTCTTGATAGATGAAGTCGGCACGTTTCTTTTTGTGTTTTTTCAGTACTGGCTTTTTTTCTGGGGATTTTGGAGGTGGGCTAAGACGGCCGGCATCCGGATCGATCAATCCAAAGCCGCTATGTTTGTCGCTTTTGGCTCAATTATCACTGACGCCACACTTTCTGTCCAAATTTGCCAGGTGAATGCCGCCATATTTGGCCTCATGTTGCTGGCGGCCGCTCAATACGCTGAGGGCAGACACCTGAAATCCGGCCTGCTCCTTTCCCTAGCGACAAACTTAAAACTCTTTCCCTTTACTCTGGGCCTGTGTTTCCTTACGGGTTTCAAGAAAAAGTTCTGGATATCTTACCTGACCGGACTTGCGCTTTGGTTTTGCCTTCCCTCGTTGTTTCTGGGTTTTTCCACCAATTTCCGGCTCCTGCAAGAGTGGGTTGGCTTGATGAATTGGGACCAGACACGTAATCTCGAGATGCTGGATATCGGCAACTTCCTAGAGCTGCATTTCGGTATTTCACAGGCCCTCCGCAATCCTCTGGCCGTTGGTGTGGGATTTCTCATCGGATTAGGAACCTTCTCGTTTTTCAGGAGCGGCAGGCAAGATCTCATCAAGCGATACCTTCTTCCGGTGAATGCGCTTTACGTCCTGCTCTTCTCTTACCTCAGCGAGTCAGCCACTTCCATCCTGGCCACACCGAGCATTTTTTTAATCGGTATTGAAGCCCTTCGAGCAAAAAAAAGGGCCTGGATGTTGTGGGCTGCTTGGGTGTTGAGCTTGCTCCTGATCCCCACTTTTTATTCTGATATCGTCCCCAGAGTCTGGCTGCTCTGGGCGCGCGGTTTTCACCTCAAAACGGTTGGCTATATTTTTCTTTCCACAGTGATGGGGTGGATGATTTACCGGGACTGGAGACAGGGCTCGGACAGTTAACTCCCGATGTGAGTTTCATCCTCACGAATTTTCGGCGCCATGGTGAAGCCAGTGAAGCCAAAGATGGCCAGGACTATGACAGCCGCGTAATTCATGACAGCCCAGGGAAGATAGGAAAAGGTCGAAACGCCAATCGTCCCTGTGATGTAAACGCCTGCCATACTCCAGGGGATGAGAGGGACAATGATGGCACCGCTTTCCTCGATGATCCGGGACAGGTTTTTGGCTGCCAAATCGGTTTTTTTGTAGATGGGCGCCAGGAGTTCGCCGGGGATAATCATAGAGAGATACGAACTTCCTGTGATCAAGGCCGTCACAACCGAGGAGGCTATAGTCGTGAGCACGATGCTCCAGACTTTGTTGGCGAAAGTCATTACTTTGTCCAGGATGACTTGGAGCATGCCTGTGCGCTGCATTATTCCGCCGAAACTGAAGGCGGTGAAGGCAACCAGCTGTGTTTCCATCATGCTCATCAAGCCGCCGCGGGAAATGAGACTGTCAACCTGGGCTACTCCTGTGTGGGCTTCATAACCGGAGTTCAGAGCAGAAGCGATGTCGGTCACGGATGCCTTTTGAAAAACGATGGCCAGGATGCAGGCGATGAATGAAGACACCAGCATTCCCGGAATAGTCGGTCTCTTCGTCGCGGCAAAGTAGAAGACAACGGCCATGGGCAACAGCAAAAGGATATTGAAATGGAAATGTGTTTTAAGGGTTTGCGTTATAACAAACAAAGTGTGGGATTCGACATGTCCTCCTCCATAACGAAGCCCGACAATGAAGTAGACGAGCATGCCCAGGAGCCAGGCCGGTGTTGCCGACCACATCATGTGTTTGATATGGTCAAAGAGGTTGGATCCGGCCGCAACTGGAGCCAGGTTTGTCACATCCGAAAAGGGGGACATCTTGTCACCGAAGTAGGCCCCGGCAACGATAGCGCCGGCTGCAGGCCCGAGAGGAATCCCCAGTCCCATGGCAATGCCGATGAAGGCAACTCCGAGAGTGCCGATTGTCCCCCATGATGTGCCCGTTGCCAGGGAGGTTAAGGAACAGACAAAGCAGGCGGTAACCAAGAAGTATTTTGGCGAAATGAGTTTGAGACCATAGTAGATGACCATGGGTATCGTGCCGCTGGAAATCCAAGCCCCGATGAGTATGCCCACGCAGAGCATGATGAGTATTGCGGGCATGGCTTTGTGGATGCTGTCCACAATGCCTCGCTCCATATCCTCCCATTTAAATCGCAAGATAAGACCGAGGCAGCCCGTGATAAAGGCGGCCGCTACGAGCAGCACCTGGGGACGTATTTTATAAATGCCGTATCCCACTCCCAGCAAAAGGCCCATAGCTGAAAGAGGAATTAGGGCCACGGCCAGATTAGGTTGACGACTGACTTTTGGCTTTTTTACCCGCGTGTTTGTCATTGTCCGTTCCTCATCAGAATGATACAGGGGACTTAAGGATAACGAACAGAGCAACCCTTTCTTTCCTCTTCCCTTTTGAGTTAGAATTGCCAGGAGGGGCTAAATTAACACGGCTGAAAGTCATTTTCAAGACATATTCAAAAAAGGGAAACCTCCCTTTGAACTTTTTTTGAATTTCCGCTACAATAGCCATCACTTTTGAGAGAAATGGCAACCATAGAAGAAGAGTTCCAGAGAATGCGCCCTGCGCTCAACAGATGGTCTTGCTTTGCGTTATTGGGAAAGAAGATAGTCGCTGAGGGGACAGAGAACTTCGTAAAACAAGGACCCAACATCATCGTCGGCAACCATATCGGCACGTTCAAAGACGCCGCAATAATCTATAGGATTGTCCCGAGGTCGTTCATTTTCACGGCCAACAAGATGATTCTGGACAAAGACGAACTCGATTTCCTCATCCGGAAACACCTCAGGAGGCATTTCAAGGAGGTCGGCTTACTTCTCAACACGGTCCTGAAGCCCTTGAAAGTTCCCTTTATCAATTTTGTCACCACAACCGCAAAAAAAATCGGGGCTGTTCCCGTCGACCTGTACTCGAGTAAAAGAGATGCCATCCTCAAGTGTCAGGAAGGAGTCAAAAAGGGCAGATCCCTCATCACCCTACACGGGAGGGGACGTGTCATGAAGGATGATCCCAATCCTTATGTAAGTCCTATCAGAAGAGGGGCGGCGATCATTTCGTACAACCTCTACAAAAATGATGGACTCGTAGTTCCCGTTACTCCTCTGGTCATGTTCGGAACCCATCTGCCTCTTTTCTTTCCCACGACGATCAGGGTGAAAGTCGGTGAGCCCCTGTATGTGACTGACTATCTTGGAGATAGCTTTACAGAAACAGTGGAGCAATTCCGGGCCGCGATAGAGGCCAAAGTCAATTTCCTCTTCTTTCAAATCATCAAATCCCTGAAATAAATCAGGGGAAACCTAAACACACAAATCGGTCCTTTTTGAGGCATCCTTGAGCTTTTTTTAGTGATTCTGGCTGGGCTATTCAGCACTGCGAGCAAATCGGGATAAAATGTCAGAATTGATTTTGAGAAAGATATCGTACCTGATCTTGACTCCTTTATCTTCCCTGAGTTTGGACATGCAAGAGGCAAAAAACCTGTTTTTTTTCGTTTCGAGTTGATTTTCTCTTTCCGAACTCAAAGTTTCTTCGAAATCCTCTTTGGTCACTTCTTTCCTGTCCAGGACGCGGATGAGGGCATAGCCGTTGTCGAACTCTATGGGATCGCTAATTTCGTTCAAGGGAAGAGAAAACGCCAATCTGTCCAGTTCGGGATTCTCGCCGACGACGCTTAAATACTGTTTTCTCTTGTGTTCTTCAGCCGTTTTGTATTCCAGTTCATGTCTTTCGGCAACTGTATCCATGCTCTCTGTCTGCATTTCTGCTCTGAGGGTGTAAGCTTTGTCAAGAACCATTTGTTTTTTCTTTTCTGCTCTGAGGATTTCCTCGACATCCTCCTTGACTTCTTCCAGATTAGCTTGACGCGGGGATTCTATTCGTCGGAGTTGCGCCAGACCGATACCCTTGTATGTGTAGAGCGGAGAGGAGATGCCGTTTTCGTCCAGCTGAAAGAGCGAGGTGCTTATTGTTCCCGAGGGATCAATGTCATCGGCAAAGGCTTCACCCTCGCTGACAAGCCCCGTTGTTCTTATTTTATAGCCCAATTTTTGGGCGGCAATGTCGAGGCTTTTTTCCTTCCGTGCATTCCTCTCAAGCCGGGCCACTTTCTCTTCGATTGCTTCCCGGGCCTTTTGATCTTTGAGGATGGTGATGATTTGTTCTTTGACCTCTTCAAGAGGCTTTTGGAGCTCTTGTGATTTTTCTGTGACTTTTAAGAGAGAGATTCCATCTTCGAGTCCGATTGGCTCAGAGACTTGGCCTTGTGATAATTTGCTGACGGCATCCTTCTCCTGGTCCGTTAACGTTTGCCATTCATAGATTCCCCAATCGCCTCCCTGTTCAGCCTTTTCGTCTTTGGAATAGATTTGAGCCAGATTACCAAAATCTTCTCCACCAGCGATTCTATCTTGGATGCTCTTTATTTCGGTTTCTATCAGTTCTTTTTCTTGGTCTTCGAAAGGCAGATAGATCCGGCTCACCTTGACTTTTTCGGGTTCGATGAACTGCGACGAGTTGTCTGTGTAATAGTCTTCGATCTCGGAATCTGTTAGCTCTATGCCCGCTTTATGTTCTTCTGAGTTGAAGAAGATATAATCTGCTTCCCGCCTTTCTGGTATCTGAAAATCCTCACGATTACTCTCAAAGAATTCTTGTATCTCTTCAGGGGTAAGCTCTTCCTCAAGGTTCATGCCTTGAGTTTCCAAGGTGATGTACTCAAGCTTAGCACTTTCGTTGTTGATCTTGTAATTTTCCCATAGCTCCGTTTGAGTGATGAATACTCCCGATGTTAAAACCTGGACCACCTTTTCAAGAAGCACATCTTTCTTGAGATTGTCTTCAAATTCCGGAATGGCAATCCTGTTCCATTCCAGAATTTTTTTATATTCTTCGAATCCGATAAATTTTCCGTCTTTCTGGAACACGGGATAGCTTTTTATTTTTTCGCGAATTTCTGCGTCGGATGCGCGCAATCCCATCTCTTCAGCGGTTTGAAGCAGGAGCTCCTGTTGGACGAGTTGCTCAAGCACCTGTTGCGGCAAATTGAGCTGTTGGATAAACTTGCTGTCCAGTTCTTTAAACTGTCGCTGGAGGGCCTCGATGCGCTGTCTGAGGTTAGAAACATAGAGGTCGGTCGAGATTTTTTCTTTGCCCACAGTGGCAATGGTGTTGGTATCCCGACCCTCACCTAGGCGGCCCGCGCCACCCCACACTGCAAATATGGATATGATGAAGGCCGCGATGACGAACCACAAAGTCGGTGCCAGCGATTTCAAATTCTTTCGCATCGTTTTCAACATTTTCTTACCTCTTAACCTGAGCTCTAAAACCTGTATCTCTTTTCATTATACCACTTCGAGGGAGGCATTCTTCAGGCTGAGTGCCGCAGCACCTCATCGTCTCGAATGTTTTATCTCTCTTTGAGTAGATGACGAGCTATGACGAGTCGCTGTATTTCGGATGTTCCTTCATAGATGGCCAGTACACGGGCGTCTCTGTAAAGCTGTTCGATAAAGAATTCCCTAGAATAGCCATAACCCCCATGAATCTGGAGTGATTGATAAGCAATTTTGTTGGCTGCTTCCGACGCATAGAGTTTGGCCATGGCGGATTCTTTGCTGTAAGGTAGCCCCTGATCGTTGAGTGAGGACGCTCTGTATGTGAGCAGCCGGGCCGCGTCTATTTGAGTTGATATGTCTGCAATCATGAATTGGATGGCCTGCAAATCGGAGATTCGGCCGCCGAATGCCTCGCGCGTTTTAGCATATTTGACCGCTTCATCGAGTGCTCTCTGGGATAATCCCACGGCTTGAGCGGCAATCCCAATTCGTGAATTGTCCAGACACTGGAAGGCTATGGATGTTCCCTTTCCTTCCTCTCCAAGGAGATTTTCCTGGGGAATCCGACACTCTTCAAGCACGATCTCTGCCGTCGGTGAAGCATGCAATCCCATCTTTTCCTCGATCTTGGAAACTCGGAGTCCAGGCGTATCACTATCCACGATGAAGGCGTTCAATTTTTTTTTATCTCCAGCTGGTGTGTCTGAAACTGTCATCACGATAATCGCACCGGCGTTATATCCGGTTGTGACCCAGCTTTTTATGCCGTTCAACACATAGACATCACTCTCTTTTCGAGATTTTGCTCTCAAGTTCGTGGCATCGGAGCCAGCTCCTGGCTCTGTCAAGCTGAAAGCGCCGATGATTTCGCCTGTGGCCGCTTTGGGCAGATATTTCTTCTTCTGAGCCTCGGTTCCGAATTGATGGACGGCACAGCAAAAAAGAGAGGAGTGCACAGAGACAATCACCGCCAGGGCAGGGAAAACTCGACTTAATTCCTCGATGGCGATGGCCAGTGATAAGCTGTCTGTTTTGGAACCGCCGTATTCGGCCGGCACAGACATACCCAGTAGGCCCAATTTGCCCAGTTGTTGGAGGAGTCCCTCCGGGAATTCGTGCTTTTCTTCAAGGGATTTGACTTCTGGAGAGATTTTGTCTTGGGCAAACTCTCGAACCATTTCCCTCAGCAGGATCTGTTCTTCTGTCAATTCAAAGTTCATTGTACTTATTCAATTTTCTAGAATTGGTGCCTGAGTTTTTCATACGTGGTTGCAATGTCCTCGATGACAACTTTGGTTTGGCCAACCAGAGGCATGAAATTGGCATCACCAGTCCAACGCGGGATGACATGAAGGTGGTAATGATCCGCCACACCTGCGCCTGCGCTATGACCTATGTTCATCCCCGTGTTGAACCCGTGGGGCCTGTAGGTTTTTCTCAATACACTCAGACTCAATTTCAGAAGGTCGGCCATTTCGTGCGCAATCTCTTTCTCGGCTTTTTCAATCGAATCCAGATGCTCATAGGGAGCAATCATCAGGTGTCCGGGAGTATAAGGATACCTGTTCAGAATAAGGAAATTGTGTTTGGCCCGGTGGAGAATGAACGCCTCGCTGTCTTTTTCTGCCTGAAGCGCCCGACAAAAGATGCACTCAGTCATTTTAAACGCTTTCTTGACGTATTCTTCTCTCCATGGGGCCGTGATGTATTTCATGACCTGTTTATAATACTCTTCAGGAGCTTGCTGGGTTTGAAATACAAGACTTTTTTGGGAGGAACTTTCACCGGTTCACCTGTACGGGGATTCCGGCCGGAACGAGCCTGCCTTTGACGAAATCGGAAGCTGCCGAAACCTCTGAGCTCAATTTCTTCTCCTTGTTCGAGGGCCTCTTTGATCGTCTGAAAAAAAAGGTTAACCCCTGCTTCTGCTTCCTGTTTGGAGATGTTCATTTCTCTTGCAATTTTGTTGATTAAGTCTGCCTTTATCATCTTATTCCTCCTTTTTGTCCTCCTTTTTATTCGGGGCTTTAGACGGGGTTCTTATGTTCTTGAGCTGGTCTTTCATGATGTCACCTAGAGTGTGCCTGTCGTCCTGACTTTGGACATATTTTTGATACTCCAGTTTTTGCAGTTCAGTCTGTGCTTGTCTGAAACTCAACGAAATTCTTTTTTCTTTCGGACTTAGTTTTATTATCTTGGCCAGCTTTTTATCGCCGAGTGAAAAGGCTTCAGCAGGATCATCTATCTTTTTTTCGTCCAGTTCTGAGAGAAAGACAACACCTTCGATTCCAGGCATGATTTCAACAAACAGGCCGAAGTTGGCCACACGCACAATTTTGACGTTGACCAAATCCCCAACCTTGTGTCGGGCAAAGAAATCTTCCCAGATGTCACCTTCGAGTTGCTTGATTCCTAAAGACAATTTTTGTTTTTTGACATCTATGTTGAGTATGATGGCCTCGACTTCATCACCCACTTTGAATTTTTCGGATGGGTGTTTGATTTTTTCCCAGCTGATGTCGGAGATATGGATTAGACCTTCGATCCCTTTTTCGACTTCCAAAAAAGCGCCAAAGTCCGTGATGCTCGTAATCGTTCCCTTTATCCTCGAACCCGGGGTGTAAGTCTCTCCAAAAGTTTCAAGGGGGTGAGGATTGACCTGTTTGAGCCCCAGCGAGATCCTCTTCGATTCAGCATTCAGATCAAGAATGGTCACGGTCACCTCTTCGCCTACGGAGAGGATTTTCTTGGGATGAACGAGTTTCCTCGACCAGGTCAAATCGGAGATGTGAACCAATCCCTCAACTCCCGGTTCGAGTTCCACAAAAGCACCGAAATCCGTTAAGCTCACCACTTTGCCAAAGATTTTTTGACCTGTCTGATATTTGGTTTCGATGTCCAGCCACGGATCTGGGGCCAGTTGTTTATACCCAAGAGATATTTTTTCTTCCTTCTCGTCAAAATCCAAGATGACGACTTCAATGTCCTGTCCATTTTGGAAGAGTTCGGAGGGGTGATTGATTTTTCCCCAGGACATATCAGATATATGAAGGAGCCCTTCAATCCCACCCAAATCGATAAAGGCGCCAAAGTTGGTCAAAGACTTGACCTTGCCTTTGAGCCTTTTACCCCGACTGAGTTGGTCAAAGACTCTTTTTTTTCTTTTCTCTCGCTCATCCTGCAGGAGAAGTTTACGCGAGAGAACGGCATTTTCTGATTTTCGGTCGAACTTGATAACCTTGAATTTGTAGATATTACCGATAAGTTTTTCCGGATCCTTAACGGGTCGGACATCAGCATGGGAGTCAGGAAGGAACGTGTCGATCCCGACATTGACCGTATAGCCATTTTTGGTCTTTTCAGTGATTTTGCCCACAATCCAGTTGTTGCGCATAAAGGCTGTTTCCAAATTGTCCAAAGCTTTTTGAGCTATCGCCTTTTTCCTGGAGAGCACGAGATACCCTTCTTCCAAATTGCTTTTGACGAGGATGGTTTCGATTTCATCCCCTGGATTGATGGCGTTAATATCCTTCGAATCTCCGAATTCCTCCAAAGGGATGATGCCTTCAGATTTGGAACCAATATCTACCAGAACATGGTTGGGTGTGACCTTGATAACGCTTCCTTTGAGGAGTTTTCCCGGGCTGAGCTCTTTGGCACTGAATTGGTATTTCTCGAGTAGATTCGCGTACTCTTCTGAGGAGATATCATCGTCTCTTTTTGTGTTTTTTGTTAACTCTGACATTGGACAGTCTTCTCCATTTTGTTTCGCTGCATAGAGCTAGAATAGGCTATTAGCTTTTCCGGATGAGTGAGGGCCTTAGAATTCTGAGCTATATCAACGCACGTCGTGGTGTAGCCTTTTCTCTGAGTTTCTTTGACAATCTGCAAGGTTCTTCTAACTCCGTTGCACAGTCCTTTATTATGACGAATAATGTTTCCATTTTAACAATGCAAACGATGGACTATACTATATTAGATAGGGTGTGTTTGTCAATTCTAAATATAAATGAAATATTAACTTAGGTCTATTTTTGGGGAGGGTGGAGCAAAGCCGCGAGGCCCTTATCCAAGAGGATCTGCGCGTTCGGATAATCGATGAACGCCACCTGCTTGCCGGGATCTATTTCCTGAAGCCCTTGAACTAGAGCTTTGATTGAGACAAGATGGCGATAAACTCTGGCACTGAGGGGAATTCCCTCCTTGTCATAGGGGACAAAAAGCAGTCCGAGTTTTGCTGCCCTTAGATAATTCTCGTCCTTGCCTTCAACGACGAGGGAAGCCGAGGGCCTTCCTTTAAGTCTTCCGTGAGAACAATTTGCCGTTTCCAGCAGAATAGCCATAGCCTGGGTGTGATCTCCCCATTCTCGATGGCTCAACCCACGAAGGGTGGGCGGGGAGGCTTCGAGACTGAGATTGACACCCTCAAGCTGAAGATCCATGCTTGTTATTGCGGCTAGCTCAGCGCAGTCTTCGTGGAAGACCATGGCATTCACAATGGGATATTCCGGCGCTGCCTCATGAAGATCGATGGCCAGATCGATATTTTCCTGCATCATGAGTTCGATAATTCCCAGGGCCACTCTTTCTGTCAAGAGTCCCCTTTCTTGTCCGGGATAATTTCTATTGAGATTTCTGGCTTCTGCGCCAGAAAGCTTTTGTCCCGCTGTGTTAATAAAAAGAGTGGTATCCGGCCATTGATGGACGGGATTTGTCAACCGCGAGCCAAATCGAAAGGATCTTTTTCCTTTAGAGGTATCGATACAATACCTTTGAGGATCGCCTTCAAAGGGGTCATTGTGCGTGAAACCGCTTCTGTTTGCCTGGGGTATGATGAAAACTTTCCCTTGGTCCGGGATAAGGTTTTCCAGCAATATAACCGCTGTGATAAATCCCGCTGGCTCTTTAGGATGTGTTCCTCCAAGAATGAGGATATGTCCACCGTCTGTGTTCCCCTGGAAAAGATAGACATCGGTATCGCCGGGGCTTCCACTTAAGGCAGGATTGTAGTCACTGAGCAGCTTTTTTTCCGTCAGACCTTTACTGGGATAGAATGCTTCGTCTTGATGCAAACTCAGAAACTGCCGCCCTGTGATAGCCGTCACCAGTGCAACCACGCCCATGAGTATAAGGGCCGCAGTTTTCGGTCTCATGTCTTTTTTAAACATTTGCACTCATGTGACCTTTAGGGCTGGTTCAAATCATTTGATTAAAAAAAGCCGCAGTAAGAACATAATAAGGACAATGGCCGTGCTCATTTGAGCCCAAAATTTTTTTTCTTTGAATAGATACCAGATGAGATTAAGGGTCAACAACAAAACAATTGCCTGATAAAGAATTTTCATCGTTTCTCTATATTATCAGTTTCGCTATGAAGGAAGATAGCAAAAGCATGCCTATTCCCATCGCAAGCACCCAGGTCGCAGGGATGAGACAGTAGCGCAAAACCTTAAAATAGTTGCTTTCGCCCACCACTTGGGCGGCGAATATCCCAGCCAGAGCTGTCGGCGGCATCAGATCTCCGAGACCGGCTATCGCGGAAAGCGCCGCCGATGTCACGATAGCGTTTTTGTTGATTAAGGCAAGGATAAAGGGAACTCCTAAAATGGATGCAGAGCCGTAAGCGGAGACGGCTCCGAAGAGAGGCATGCTGACGGATATTCCTAGATAAAGTAGAATTGGTGATAGAGAAAGAAACGACATCACCGTCCATCCTCTGCCGCCAGTCAATGTCATAACCTGGATGAACATCCCTACGCCGGCCAGGATGCAGAGAATGGGCATGGCTTCTTTGGTGGCTTCATGAGTCGCTCTCAACGCATTGAAACTTCGTCCGCAAAATATTCCTGCGAGAGAACCGACAAGAAAAATGGCCGGGATACCGATGTCGGGGATTAGAGCTGTGGAAATATTGGGGCCGATCATTAAGAGACCAATAACCGTGAGCGGCAGGTAGACTCTGAATCCGAATCTCCCCTGATAGGATTCGGGAAGGATGGTTGTCATCTCCGAGTAATCCATGATTTTGATATCCCGGTATCCAAGCCAGAGAGCAATGGCGATAGCCAAAGGAACAACAATGATCAAGAGAGGGACAGTGAGACCTATGTAGGGCATGTCCACCCCCCCGCCCATGATCATCACCAAAATGTTGACCGGAGGGGCCAGCATACCCAAAATTCCTCCCATGGCGATGAGCGCTGCTGTTTTGAGCTTCGGAAGGCCGAGCTTGATCAATACAGGGGCAACGAGAGTGCCCGTGCTGAGCACAGCCGCGGTTGAGGATCCTGTGATCATCCCGGGAAACATGATGAGGAGCATAACCGTGAGCAAAAGCGTGATTTTTCTCTTGTAGAACGTTCGCAGAAGGTGTGAGGTGATCGTATCGAGAATTCCTGATGCTTGAAGGACTTTCATGAAGATCATCGCGGTGAGGATAATGAGTATGGTATCGAAATAGCCGAAACTCCCTTCGACGAGATGACGGAGAGCCAGCCCTTCACCCCCGATGACTGCGCCGAACAGAGCGGAAAAGGCGAGGGAGACTCCGATTGGCAGCTTTAAGACCATGGCCAGCACCGCAAACAGGAAAACCATAGCCAAGAAAATAACGTAATCGGGCATTGCCGTGTATGTCAGATAAAGGCGTTTTTGAAGGGCGCTAAAGCATCGACTGTCTTGTCGACTTCGATCAAGGGGATGCCGTGTTTTGCGCAAATGGAAGTGAACAGTCCATCCTTGTTTCCCGTTTTAACGATAATGGCCATTTTGCCGTAAGGGAGGAATTCTTCGATAATCTGGTCCGTCAGCTGACCCCTCCTGGCTTCTCCTCCGAGGTGAAGGCAGAGTATATCGATATTGAGGTTTTTTGCGGCCTCGACAAGATGCTTCACTCTTGCCTTTTCTTCGGCGGCGTCGATACCAGCTACCCCCAATCCTTTAAGACTTGCTCCCAGGACTAAAACGAGGGTTTTTGCTTGCTTCAAATCCGAGGGGGTTGCTGTCTTATTTAGAGTAACATCCAGCCCAGCTCTTTTTGACAGAACAGAAGCAAGCTGCACTTCCGCACTCTGTCCCGCCGAGGTGATCAGAATCGGCTGATCGAATTTGACCAATTCGCCGGCGGCATTTCCTGGTGCCACTCCCGGATTGACCATAAGAGTAATAGAAATGAAGGAAAGGGATAGGATCGTTTTCATTGAATCACCTTATATAGGGTTGCGTTTATGGATCAAGGACATACTCTTTTAGGACTCAGCAGTTTGCCCGTTTTTGTCAGTATCCGGCACCGTGGCCATCCCTCCTCGAATCGGCTCCGCCGTGGATCAGGTGCTTGTCCCAGAGGATCATTATGCCCTGGGCACCGCCGAAGTATTTGTCGTAAGCTTCCCTGACTTCAACCGTATGACCTAGCCTTTTAAGGGAGTCGACAACCGATTCCGGAATCCGCGCCTCTAGAGCAATATCTCCAGCTTTTCCCAGGACCGAATAGGAAAAAAACCTCGGAGCCTCTATGGCTTCATCGAGGTTCATTCCGTACTCGATGCTGTTTATTATGATCTGGAAAAGCGAAGTGAATATCCTGGTTCCGCCGGGGGATCCCAATGCCAGGTATGGCCTATCGCCTCTAAAGACGATAAGAGGACCTTGAGAGCTCAAGGGGCGCTTTTTTGAATCGGGGGCATTCGGCGATGCGGGTGCCCTCGAGAAATCATCCATCTCATTATTCAGGAGGAACCCTGTTTTCTCCGGGATTATGCCTGAACCGAAAAAATGATTTATGGTTTGTGTCAGCGAGACGATATTCCCCTCGTTGTCCAGGACACAGAGATGCGTGGTGCTCTCTTGGGCGTTGTCTCTCTCGTCGAACTCCCCGTAGGGGTAGGTTTTGAGAGCGTGTTTTGGGTTTATTCTGGACCTGATCTGCTGGCCATAGTCTTTGGAGATCAGAGAATTGACGGGTACGGTGACGGAGTCCGGGTCACCGAGATAGTGTGCCCGATCGGCAAAGATAAACCGAAATGCTTCGCTCAGATGGTGAATGTACTCAGGAGAGTTATGCTTCCATTCCTTAACAGGCCAATTTTCGAGGATGTTCAGCAGTTGGATGATGTGGAGCCCCCCGGATGCCGGGAGTCCGGGGCTATAAATCGTGAAGTCCTTGTATACTCCTTTGAGAGGAGTGTTCTCCTGAGGTTCGTAGCTGGCCAGGTCCTCAAGGGTTATGATACCGCCGTGCTCCTTGACGGCCTCGACAATTTTTTCGGCCAAAAGTCCCTGGTAAAATTCTTCGATTCCCCCGGACGCGAGGAGCCGAAAAGTTCCTGCAAGCTCGGGATTGCGAAAAGTATCTCCAGGCTCATAGGGGAATCCTTGGTTGAGATAGCAACAGGACTCTCCGGCCATGTGGATCAATTTTTCATATTCGTCTTTGTTGATTTTGCTGAAGGTTTTGCTGACGGTAAACCCCTCCTCGGCAATCCGAATACCACTCTGGATGACTTCGCTTAGACTTTTCGTGCCGTATTTGCGGAGTGCTAAGGCCCATCCCGCCAATGCTCCCGGCACAGCGACAGCCAAGCCATGGGTAAGCCTCCAGGTTTCATTCGTTTTCCCGTTTTGAATGAACATCTTAGGGTGGGCCTCAGCAGGCGCCCTTTCTCTGAAGTCGATGGCCGTGAGGATCTTTTTTTTGGCCAGATAGATCACCATGAATCCGCCTCCACCTATACCTGAGGCAAAGGGTTCGGCAGCATTCAACGCGAAGGCCGTCGCCACGGCCGCGTCCACGGCATTTCCACCCTTTTTCAGCGTTGTCAAGCCAGCTTCTGCCGCTAAAGGGTGAGCGGCAACCACCATTCCCTTCTGCCCCACATAGTTGTAAGGTTGGTGACGATTAAGCGGGGGGTGCGATTCAAGGCGGCCTGTGCGGCAGGCAAGGACGAATGCGAAGTAGACAATCAGTCCGGTGAGGATGAGCGGGTTTGGTTCAAGAGGACGATTCTTGGTATCCTTCATCCTGTTCTTCTTCCAAAAGTTTTGAAATCTCTTCTTGGGAGGGGAGGTCGTTGAGGCTGTCTAATCCGAAATAAGTGAGGAATCTCTTGGATGTTCTGTATATCAGGGGCTTCCCTGGACTCTTTTTGCGCCCTACGATTTTTACCAGCTTCTTCTGGAGGAGTGTTTTCAATGAATAGGAAGCATCCACTCCGCGAAAAGAGCATATTTCAGCGAGAGTGATGGGTTGGTGATAGGCGATGGTGGAGAGGGTTTCAAGGGCAGCGGGAGAGAGCTTGTTTTTTCGGTTTGCGTGGAGAAGACGCCGAATCCAGGGATCACAGTCAGGCTTAGTGGAGAACATATAGCCACCGGCAGTTTTCTCAATCTGAATACCCCCTTCCTTGGAGGAATAGAACGTCAAAAGCTCAGCCATGGCACTCTCAATCTCCTCTTTTGAAAATTCAGTTAGAACCTCTTGAATTTTTTCAAGGGTTAATGGTTCTGTCGAGATGAAGATTAAAGATTCGACGATATCTTTGGGTTTAGGGATCATTTCTTTCTCTCTCGACGCAGCCAGACTTTGATTGTATGAAAAAGCTTATCCTGTACAGCTATGACGATCTTAGCCTTGATGAGTTCCAGCAGGCAAAAAAAGGCCACCAAAGCCTCGCCGATCGTTTCTCGACTTTCGAAATAGTCCATAAAATCCAAAAAGGAGTTTTCCTCTAAGATGGCCAAAATCTCCTTCATCTTTTGCTCAAGTGTGTATTCCTTTCCTTTGATGATCTTGATGTCTTCCTGCTCTTTCCTTTTCATCAGCAGAAAGAACACTTCGGCCAGGCTGAAGAGGGATACCTCGGTCAGCTCCAGGTCTTCGTCTATGGCATAGGGAGGAAGGGCGATTCTTTTCCATTTCGGAATCTCTTTTTTTTCTCTTTCTCGTAAGAGAGCACAGGCGGCCTTGATTTTCTGGTATTCCAAGAGCCTGTTCACCAGAACCTGTCGAGGATCTTCTTCTTCCTCGAGCGCTTTCTCCCGGGGCAGGAGCATCTGGGACTTGATGTAGATGAGGAGAGATGCCATGAGCAGGAATTCCGCCTCCCTCTCCAGATTTATCCTCTCCTTCTTCTCGAGATAATCCAGGTACTCCCGGGTGATTGTGGCTATGGGTATATCCTGTATATCGATCTTCTTTTTTCGAATCAGGAAGAGAAGAAGATCCAGAGGGCCTTGGAAGACGTCCAGGTTAATCTGATAATCTTTGGATGTATCCATCGGGGTTTTGGAAATGAAATGTGCGTTTACAGACCAATGGCTTTTCTGACCTCCTCCATCGTTTTTTTGGCTGTAGCCTGGGCTTTCTTTCGGCCTTCCTCCAGGATGTTCCAGACAATATCGGGATTTGACTCGAATGTCTTTCTCTTTTCCCAGAAAGGTTCGAGAAGCTCTGTCAGCTTGTCGATCACTGCGTTTTTGCATTCCAGGCATCCTATGCCAGCGGACCGGCAGCCGTCAGCCAATGCCTCTCTTTGCTCTTCGGGGAGGAACGCCTTGTGAAGGGTGAAGGCCGGGCAGTCTTCAGGCTCGCCGGGATCCGTCCGCCGCTTGCGACGAACATCTGTCACCATGGGTGAAATTTTTTCCCGGATGACCTCAGGAGGATCTTTGAGATAGATAGAATTGCCGAAGGATTTGCTCATTTTTCGGCCATCCGTTCCTGCAAGTTTTGGGACTTCTGTGAGTAGTATTTGAGGTTCGGGAAAAATCTCGCCGTATAGCCTGTTGAATCGCCGCGTTATCTCTCTGGCCAGTTCGAGATGGTAAGCCTGGTCCTCGCCCACAGGAACGACATTGCCTTTGTAGAGGATGATATCTGCCGTCTGAAGTACCGGATATCCGAGAAAACCATAGGTGTTGACATCCTTATCCTTCAACTCTCGCTTCATTTCCTTGAAGGTCGGAACCCTTTCAAGCCACGGTAGGGGTATGATCATCGAAAGCAGCAGATGGAGTTCGGCATGTTCTTTGACATCGGATTGGACAAAGATGACGCTTCGTTTCGGATCTAATCCTATACTCAGCCAATCGGCAGCCACTTCGAACGTGTACTCTTGGATGACTTTTGAATTCATATATTCAGAGCTGAAGGCATGCCAGGAGACGATCGAATAATAGCAATGATAATCATCTTGCAGTTTGATCCAGTTGCGCAGGGCGCCGGCTAAATGTCCCAGATGGCAGGGCCCTGTAGGTCGTAAGCCGCTGAAAACAACCTTTTGTGTTTGTTCGCTCATTTTTTGCTCAGAATATGAAAATATTCACTATCCCCATGATAAATCCGAGAATTCTTCCGATAAAGCCCGTCATGATCAGCAAGATCAAGATGATGAATCCATAAGGACGGATCTGTTCAAATTTTTCCGCAGCCTCTTCCGAGATTAACCCCATCAGGACACCACTTCCATCGAGGGGGGGGATGGGAATCAGGTTGAACACGGCCAGGATCACATTGATCAGGATGGTGTAGTAAAGAATCAGGAAAAGGCCATTACCTAGACTAGGAGTTCCTCCCCGCAACAACAGGGAGTCTGGATTTGCCAGTTTGAGCATCTGAAGCAAAATGAAAGCAATCAAGGCCACGGAAAAATTGGATAATGGCCCGGCAGCTGAAATCAACAGGTTATCACGTCTGGGATTCCTTAAATTGAAAGGATTCACGGGAACAGGTTTTGCCCATCCAAAGGGAGGTGCTCCCATGATGACCAGGATCACCGGAAGGAGAATCGTTCCGATCGGGTCGATGTGCGCTATGGGATTCAGTGTGATCCTCCCCAGGGCATGCGCAGTCGGGTCTCCCATTTTGTAGGCAGCCCATCCGTGGGCTGCCTCGTGTATGGTAATGGCAAAGAGAACCACAAATAGGCTTATGATTATTGTCGGAATATCCATTTTTTTACCAGAGCTATTTATAGCATATCGCCCTCTTCAGGTAAAGTGCAGACCTGTCTGTCGAGTCATAGGCATTTCCGGAACATGTGACTTACCTGCGTTGGTGTTGACAAGTATCTCTTCATGTTGGCCGAAGACCCCTACAGCGAGCCTTTGTGGATCACAGTGATAGAGGTCAAAGAAAAATAAAGATAGAGCGCCGGAACACTAGGGAGGGGTGATCTCAAAATCTGTGAATCTATAGGACCGGCAAATAGCGCTCGATTTCGTATGCGGATACCTGCTGATCGAATTCTTTGGAGACGGTTTTATGATACTCTTCGATTTCCCATTTTTTGTTAGCGACAAAGGTGTTGAAGACGTGGTCTCCCAGCGCCTCCTTGAGCATGGTGCTTTTTTGCATGATTTTAAGACCTTCTTCGAGGTTTGACGGCAGCGTTTTGATCTTGTGTTTCCTTTGTTTGGTATGGCTCATTTCGTAGATGTTTTCTTCGACAGGATTTGGGAGTTTATAGCGTTCCTTAATTCCGGTCAATCCAGCCGTGAACATCGTCGCCAAGGCTAGATAGAGATTGCAGGCCGGGTCTGGTGAACGGAGCTCAATCCGCGTGGCCTGCTCTTTCCCTGGCTGATACTCGGGGACACGGATGTAGGCGGATCTGTTTTTCTGTCCCCAGGCAATGTACACTGGAGCCTCATAACCTTCGATCAGACGCTTGTAGGAGTTGATCCATTGATTCAACACCGGGGAAATTTCTCGAGCGTGGGTCATCAAGCCAGCCATATAGTGCTTGGCAATCTCAGCCAGATGAAAGGCATCCTTTTTATCGAAGAAAAGATTTTTCCCTCGCCTCCAAAGGGATTGATGAACATGCATGCCGCTTCCATTCTGAGCGTTGAGAGGTTTGGGCATGAATGTGGCGTAGAGGCCATGCATTCTGAGGACTTTTTTCACCAGGTATCGGAAAATCATGCAGGTGTCGGCCATCTCGAGCGCACTCAAAAATCTGAAATCGATCTCGTGCTGACCGTGGGCGACTTCATGGTGATCATACTCGGTCTGGATTCCCATCTCTTTGAGAAGGAGCTGAATCTCCTTCCTAATCTCTCCGTGTCCTCCGTTGAAGAAATACCCCCCTTCATCCAGAGGTCTTGCCTCACGGTTACTGGGGAAGATGAAAAATTCAAGTTCAGGGCCGACTTTGATGTCGTCGATCCCGAATTCTTCTCTCCCCCTCTCCAGAACACGTTTTAAGATGTAACGGGTGTCTCCCTCGAAATGTTTTCCGTCGGGAGTGTAGATGTCTCCAAACATTATCGCCTCCCGCCAGGAAGATCCTTCCCGGAATCCCCCGTACTCCCAGGGCAATACCCTGAAAGTCGTCGGGTCGGGGACGATATTCAAATCGCTTTCCTCAATCCGGACAAATCCTTCCACTGAGGAACCATCGAATCCCTTTCCCTCCTCAAGTGTTTTTTCCAATTCGTAGTTAGGGATCGAAAAGTCCAGGTGACGCCCGAGGATGTCGGGAAATATGATGCGGATGAATTCTATCTTGTGTTCTGGGTCAAGTGCGATTTTTAAAACTTCCTTTCTATCTTTGAAATGATATCTCTTGAAACCGTTGTTTAGCCCGCTCTCCATGTTTTCTCCTTGTTGGAGGAATTATTATCCAGATTACAATAGTTGACATTATAGCAATAATAAATTACAATTGTCAACAAAAAATAATATAATAGAGACAAATGATCTATATAAATTGTAAATATAATATGAATGTCAGGAGGCGCTATGGCAGATGAGTTGGATCAAAAAATCATAAGTGAGCTCAATCGTAATGCCCGTCAAAGCTTTCGGGAGATAGCCAGAGCCGTCGGCACTTCTGTCACGGCTGTTATCCACAGAATCAAAAGGTTTGAAAAAACCAAGGTCATCAAGGGTTACATACCTGTTGTCGACCAGGAATATTTTGGTCTGAATCTCATCGCCATAATTGCCCTGCGCATCTCCCAAGGAATGCTGCTGGAGACACAGAAAAAGATCGCCGAAGATCGCCGTGTCGTGGCCGTGTATGATATTACGGGAGAATGGGATTCTTTGGTGATTGCCTACTTCAAAGACCGTCAAGACCTCAATGAATTCATAAAAGCGCTGCTTTCCCAAAAAAATGTGGATAGATCTGTGACGCATATTGTGTTGAATGTCGTGAAGGAGGAGCGGCGAATTCTGGTTTAATGCATTTGCCCCTGCAGAATGAGAGTCTCCGCTGCACAGCTCTAAGGAAATGGAATGGACCTCCTCTTGTTCTTGTTTTGATTAGCCCACGCAAATGGCCTTTACCTTGGCCAAACTGTCCGCTCCACACTGGATGTCTCAGGCATACAAGCTGCTTTAAAGGACTGATCACCTTCTGCAATTATAAGTTGCTTTATCAGCGCGATATTTCTAAAATCATCTGTGCGTGCTGATACCATCGACGGAGATTTGATATGGAAGCAAACGAACACAGCCCTATCGGACATCACTATATTGTGGAGGCATCTGGTTGCGATCCCACAATCATAAGCGATGTGGCCAAAGTGCAGCAAATTTTAGTCAAAGCGGCCGAAATGGCCGGAGCGAATGTCTGGGCCGTGTCTTTCCATAAATTTCCCCCTAAAGGTGTCAGTGGAGTCGTTGTTATCTCGGAATCTCACATCTCGACTCACACTTGGCCTGAATATGGGTATGGGGCTTTGGATTTCTACACTTGCGGTGATACAGTCGATCCTGAAAAGGGGCTTTTCTATGCGGTTGAGGCCTTCGGGGCTTCCTCTTCTCACATTACCGAGATAACACGGGGCCTCGATGAGCAAGATAAGGTCTTTTTTCACAGTTTTGTAACCTGGGAGGAAGATTTCTAACCGCTCTCCAGGTTTAATCAGTCCACGAGGGAAATACTTTCTGGTAATTTGAAGGAAGGGTCATTCCTCGGCAATCCCAGCAAAATGCTTAACCCGAGCCGAATTCGACTTTGTCCTGTCAAGCTAAAGTCGACCACATGTAAATATTATTTACATTTTTTCAGCTCTGATGTTGATCTTAACCGTGATCCTTCAGGGTGAATAAGACAATTGCGGCCTTAGTCTCTGGGTGGCACAAAAATTGCAATTCAGGACATAGACTTGCAGAGAATATGGTGATCGTGTTTGATTAAGAGACCGTCGAGATGGTTAGGCAGGGGATTGCAGCCTGGAAAGAGCGTCTCCTTTTGCTGTTTTCAGTTATCTGATATAATATTAATTTGATAAGATTGATATAAATTGTATGTCTACGAGCCCATGAGAAAGACAGCGCTTGTCCTCACACTGATTATCTGTATATCCTTTTATCCTCTTTCTGCGAATACAGCAGAAGAGGGAGAGATTGACGCTTTTTTACAGCGGCTTTCCGATACACTGACGAATGGCCAAATCAATGAATATCTTGAATTTTTCGCCGAAAAATTGAGACAGGAGGAGATGCAGCGTTTGCAGGATTTGAACGCGACATTTCAGTTGGAGAAAATTTCTTTTTTCAAATCCCATGTGCGAAAACTTGACAAGCTGGGACTCCAGGTTTTCCTTCAGGTCCTTTATCAGGGCGCCTATTCCGTGATTTTGGAAACATGGCGATTGCGGCTGCGGGAAGTGAACGACCGCTGGTCTATCAGAGAAAAAGCCCTGATCGGAACGCACAGAAATCTATTCAGGATTAAAATACCAGGGGAAAAGATCGAGAAAGCCAAATCCGTAGAGATCAATCATGTGGATATTCAGTTCCGTTTCGAGGACGCTCTCGTCTTTTATGACAACATTCCCAGCATAGAAACTGCGCTCCTTGTGATCGGCAAGGGGAATGTCCGATTTTCTCCTTCCTCTCCGAGAGAGAAGCATCAACTGGAATTGACCTGCAATCGAGACACTTTGGATGATTCCATCGAATACGCTTATCTCCGGTTTTCCCATTCCTTTTTTGAAGACAACATTAAAATTGTGACCGACGCAAGCGCTGACTCGGTTGTCAGTAACCGGGATCTGAGTAGAGCTGGGTCTTTGTTCAGGAAGTTTTACATGAGGTCATTCACCATAGAGAACTCTCTCACTGGCGAGTTGCTGTCCTTTCTGCCAAAGGGCGAAGAAGCCATTATTGAATTCGAAGGAAATAGCCTTGGGAATCTTGCCTATATCTATTCACCTTTTGCCGAAGAGGAAGTCAATCTCTACCAGTGGAAAAAGAACCGCATCATAAACCTTTACTCCCCAAGGAAAGATGAAGAAGAGAAGAGGATGTTTGTATCCTTTGACAAGCTGTTTGATATTGAAAACTATGATATCGACATTCACTTCAATCCCAAAGAGTATTATCTTTCAGGAAGAGCTAAGATTGACATCAAATCCAACGTTCACAACCTTGATGGGATTAAACTGAAATTCAATCCGAGCTTTGAAATTCTTCGCATCAGTGATGAGGAAGGGCACCATCTCTTTTTCTCTAGAGACAGACTGAGAAAATTTTTATACATCTATTTCCATAACGCTTTTCCTATAGGGACGACGGGCAGTGTTGAAATTTTCTATAGAGGAAAGCTCGAGCCAGAAGAGATGACAGAGGATGTCATATCAAGACATCTCTATCAAGAATCCTATCTCCTTTCCCAGTCCAAATATCAATCTCACCTCTACACCAGATCTTCCTTTTGGTATCCTGCCCCATCGGATGAGGACTATTTCAAAGCCAGGCTTAAAATAATCGTCCCTCCCGGATATTCATGCGTGGCCAGCGGAAAGTTGGTCGAAAGATCAGAAGTGGAGAACCTGGATGATGTTAAAGATCTTGAAAAATTGGGTTCGTCCGTGTTTGTTTTTGTGACCGAAAGTCCCCTCAAATATCTGGCGTTTATCGTTGGCGAATTCATAAAGATCGAAGAGATCTTAGAACCTCTTCCTCTTCAATATTTCCGTTTGACTGGCGTTCGTTCTTTGGGATGGGACCTGTTTGAAGAGACAAGTGCCATATTCAAGTTCTATCATGATAAATTTGGAGACTATCCCTTTGAAAAATTGAGTATTGTCCATAGGCTCTGGCCGCAGGAGGGCGGTCACAGTCCTGCTTCCTTTATCATCCTGAATGAGGTTCCGCGAGTTCCGGGGAGGCGGCGGTTAGATATGAAAAAAAGCCCTGTCGATTTAACCCGGTGGAAAGAATACTTCCTGGCACATGAAGTTGCGCATCAGTGGTGGGGACAGGGAGTCAGTTGGCGGTCTTATCAAGACCAATGGATCAGTGAAGGAATTGCCCAGTTTTCAGCCATGCTGTTCCTCAAGGACAAGTATGGGCAGGATACTTACAGCCAAATTCTCAAGAAGTTTTCGAAGTGGACCGAGGAGAAGTCAAAGTGGGGGCCCATTATCCTGGGATCCCGTATTAGCTACTGCGATTTTGAAGCGTATCAAGCTATTGTCTATAACAAATCCGCTTTGGTCTTGAATATGCTGATGGATCTTCTTGGCGAGGATGTGTTTTTCAGTGGGATGAAAGAGTTCTTCAGGCGTTTTAAATATTCTTCAGCGGGGACGAATGATTTTTTGCGCGTATTAGAAGAGGTCTCAGGTCGGGACTTGCGGTCTTTCTTCCACGACTGGTTTTATTCTGTCGAACTTCCCAAAATCAAAACCACGCGGAAAGTGCACAAGACCGGCCGTGGATACAACCTCAATATAAAAGTGGTTCAGCAGAGGGGGGCGTTCGTGTTTCCGCTGTGGGTGGAGTGGCAAAGGGACGGAGCAAAGATCCAGAGAAAAATCGTCATTGAGAAGTCGGTCTCAGAGTTTGATATTGAATTGGACTACAAACCGTCCAAGGTGAAGATAAACCCGGATAAAGCTATCCCAGGGGACTTCGATTGATTGGCGTTAGATATAGATCAACGAGGGGTTATTCGTAAAAACTGACACAGCTTTCCTTCTGAGAACCTGCCCTGTAATCAGCGGTGTTCGCATTGACAACTCCCATATTTCAAGAAAAGAAGAAAAAACCGCCGTTTTGAAACGCATAAGGGGGCGGGTCTAGAGTGGGCAGGAGCGGAGCTTCGCTTAAAAAAGCGGCGTCTGTCACCAAAAGCATTCAGGTAATTGGAATGCTTCGGTTGTCGATCGTTTTTGACGAATAACGATTAGTAAGGCATATTCGTGACATCAATGTTGAGGCGCTTGATCATTTCATTCAGGGTTGTAGGTTTGACTCCGAGCAGGCTGGCCGCCTTTTTCTGAACGCCCTTGGACTTCTTGAGGGCGTTCATGATCGCTTTTTTCTGGTAATCTTGGATTTGTTTTTTGAGATTGAGATCTTCATTGCTGGATGTGAATAGAGGTGTAGAGTCCTTTTGTGAAGGGGACAGAAAGGCGGGCAGGATTTCACGTGTGATCACTTTGGATTTTGCGAGCACAACCGCTCTCTCAATCAAATTTTCCAGTTCTCGGACATTCCCAGGCCACTCATAGTCCTCAAGGATGTCCATAACCTCGTCACTCAAATCCAGAATTTCTTTGTTGTTTTCTTTACTGTACGTCTCCAAAAAGTGCATCGCCAGCAACGGGATATCCTCTTTTCTTTGGCGGAGGGGAGGGAGTTCGATTTTGATAACATTCAGACGATAGAAAAGGTCTTCCCGGAATGTTTTCTGCTGGATGAGTTCTTCCAGATCTGTGTTCGTGGCTGCAATCATCCGCACATCCACTCTTATCGTCTTTGTCCCTCCCAGCTTCATGAATTCTCTGTCCTGCATCACTCGAAGCAGTTTAGCCTGTGTGTCCAGATTGAGCGAGGAGATTTCGTCGAAGAAAATAGTCCCTTTGTCTGCGGCTTCAAAGAGGCCCTGTTTCTCGCTGACGGCGCCTGTGAAGGCTCCTCTGACGTGACCAAATACCTGACTTTCCAATAAATCAGGCGGAAGGGAACCGCTGTTAACGATGATGAAAGGATAATTAGCCCGGTCACTGTTCATGTGTATGGCCCTGGCCACGAGTTCCTTTCCCGTTCCGCTTTCTCCTTCGATGAGGATTGTGCTTCGTGTTGGAGCCGAGGCCTTAATGAGTTCAAAGACCTGATTCATCACCTCGCTCTTTCCGATGATCTTTTCGAAACTGAATTTTCTTTTTAACTCGTCTTTCAGTCGCAGGTTCTCTTCCTGGAGCCTTTTATGGGCAATAGCTCTCTGAACGATAAGTAGAAGCTCAGCGTGTTTGAAGGGCTTTTGAATGTAATCGAAGGCTCCCATCTTCATGGCTGATATGGCTGATTCGATAGAGGCGTACGCCGTGATTATGATGACCACCGCAGAAGGATCCATTTTCTTGAGCCTTTTCAGCACTTCAATGCCATCCATGCCTGGCATGAGCAAGTCCAGGAGGGTGAGATCGAAATTTTGAGACGCATATTTTTCAAGAGCTTCCTCTCCGTTTGTCGAAATTTCGACTTCATACCCCTCCGATGTGAGTAAGTCTTGCAGAACCTCATAGATAATGGGCTCGTCATCGATGATGTGAATAATTTCTTTTTGATCCATTTTTCTCTCTTCAGGCTGAGGATTCTTTGCGCTTGTTCTTGTCCAAATTCGTGGGTATATAAATACTGAAGGAGGTCCCTATGCCAGGCTCACTGTCCACGGTAATCCTTCCTTCATGTTCTTTGATTATAGCGTAGCTTATGGATAGGCCGAGTCCGGTTCCCTTCCCTATCCCCTTGGTTGTGAAAAACGGGTCGAAAATATGAGGCAGATGTTGAGCTTCAATCCCAGTTCCTGTATCAGAAATTTTCACGATGGCCAAGTTGTCCCTGTTGGCCAGTTCTATCCTAAGAGTGCCCCCTTTAGGCATGGCATCGATGGCGTTGAGGATGATGTTGATAAACACCTGTTGCAGCCTTTCTCCCTGGGCCCATATGGAGGCTATGGGCGAGATTTCCAGTTCCAGATCGATATTCATGTTCTTGAGCTTGTAATCGATGAGGGATATGATGGACTGCAAGCTTTCTCTGAGATCGGTCTGATAGAAGGCAGAGTCTGCCGGATTTCGGGCAAAATTCAGGAGGTTCTTGACAATCCTGGCAACTCGCTCTGTCTGGCTATCTATTTTTTCCAGAATCTTGCTGTGCTTGGACTGAGAGAGTTTTTTCTGAAGGATCTGAACATAACTGGAGATTCCTGTCAGAGGCGTGTTGATTTCGTGGGCAACACCCGCTGAGAGCAGACCTATAGAAGCCAGTTTTTCTGAAGTCAGAAGCTGCTGCTGAAGAGAAATCTTTTCCGTGATGTCTTCGAAGACGATAATAGTCCCGTAAGGAACCATTTCGTTGTCCAGAAGAGGCGTTTTGACTATATCGAAGATCTTCTTCACTCCGGAAGGAATTTCCAGACTTATTTCACTCAGCAATCTGAAGTCTTGTTGTGTGTCGGAGGGAAATAGAGCTGAATAGTTTTTTGAGCCGAGCACTTCTGCCATTTTTTTCCCGAGGACAGAGTCCTTTTTCAGAGAAAACGTTTCTTCCAGAACCCTGTTCCATCCGATGATTTCTCCCCTTTGGTCTTGAACAGCCACACCCACGGTAAGGCTCTCGATGATGTTTTCGTTGTAGTCCTTGAGTCGTTCCAGCTCCAGTGCCCGAAGGTGAGCTTGGTTGTAAAGGTAAGCATTCTCGAGGGCTAGAGCGACGGGGGATGAAATAGTGCGCAAGAGCTCCCAGTCCTCAGAGTTGAGGAAAGAACCATCAATCTTTTGTCCCATTCCAAAGCAGCCGATAAGCTTGTCTTCCACTTTCAGGGGCAAGATGTGAAAAAAGCCGTAGGAAGAGAGTTCCCGAAATCTCTTCTGGAGATTTTTTCTGTCGGGAAAAGAGTCGATGGATAGAAAATCTTTTTCCTTCAAGTTTTGCAATAGCTCCTGTACAAACTTGATTTGAGTTGACCTGGATGGTGCTGTCCCCTTGGATTTCAGGATATAGAAGGTTTCCTGATCTTTTGTCGAAGGCAAGAGGAGGGCGATGTACTGTAATGAGAGAGCATTCGCAATCAATTCAAGAAGGGATTTTGATAGATTCTGGAGGTTGCGCTCTTGGCTGAGTTCCTGGCTAATGGACAGGAGTGTTTTCCGGTATTTATAGGCTCTCTTATAAATAACGCGGTCTAAGAGAGATTGAATGAGGCCTTTCAAGGGTGAAAACAGGGTTGCCCCTAAAATAATCGCCAAGATACCTATGATGAGAACCTGCAACCTGTTTTCAGGCAGAATCTTAATCTGGGCACTCATCGCAAAATAGAGTATGGCAATCACGACATAGGAGAAAATAAGAGGGGCTACTTTACGCAAAAGCACTTCAAAGTCGACGAGCTTATAATTCGAAATGGAATAGGCAAAGGACAGCGGTATTAGGGCCTGTAAAATGACAGTGAGTTCAGCGATGTGTGTAGGAACAACTCCGCTTATGAAAGGAAGGATGTAGAAAAATATAAAAGGGAGAATACCGAGCCCTAATGCATAGGTGATCCATTTCATCTGTCTTTTTATGATGAAGTTCTCCGCCTTTAAGGTATCACGGAGAAGCAGACTGAATGCGATGAGTGAGAGCACCGCAAAATGGGCCAGATCAAGCTTTTCTGATGTCTGGAAGAAACTCAAAATGAATGATTCATTCAGGTTGAGAACATTCGGCGAAGAAATGAAAACTTTCGCCAGGAGGAGGACAAGAGCAGGGAGATAGAGTATGTTAGTTGAACTCAATCTGCGGATAAGCTCTTTTTTTCGTTTTGGAAAAATGAGAAAGAAATGGAGCAGAAGAGGGGGAAACATGATGAAAGCGATTTTATCGAGCCAGAAAAAAAGGCTGTCGAGTGTGTCCAGTTGTCCGGTAGGCGAAAAAATATAAAAAGAAAAGAGGGCCAGAGATATGATGAAAAAAAACATGTAGGGCAAAGAGAGAGGCTTTTTTGAAGTGAGAAACACGATGAGCCCCAAAACAATTGTCGTCAAGCCTATGAGAACGAGGAAAAAGTAAATGAGGTTTGTTCCCTTTTTGCCCAAATAATTCAGCGCTGGAAATATCTGATCTCCCTCATGGATGATTTCATAGATCACCCTCTGGTTTGAGCTCTCGGCGATCCACAGGTTTTTCGCCACATCGATTTTGGTTTTCACAGGGTTGTCGTTGATTTTGTAAAGGATGTCACCCTTCTTGATCCCGGCCAGATAAGCGGGGCTGTCGTTTTCCACTTGAATGGCCGCAAGCCCTTCAGATCTTTCAACCCAAATAACACCATCCGTGGGTTCTGTCCAGGTTGCCTTTTTGTATATGTTGATGACCCCCAGAACGAGTAGGGCAAGAGTGGGGCAGAGGATAAGAAGAACTTTTTTATTCATTTGAGATTCAAATTCTCAGGTGTCTTTCTTCTAGCGCTAAATCCAAAAAATTGAATCGTACACACAAAAAATATATGCCCAATTCAGTTCAGGATATGTCTCCTGCTCGATCTTATTGCCCATTTTATGCTGGACTGGCCGAGTAGTTTTTTCAACGCCACATTTTCCTTAAGCCCTAGTGGATTGGTATCGCGGGATAAAAAGGTGCTCATGTAGTCGTACTTTTGTTTTTTGGTGTCTTGGGCGTCTTGGCCTGAGGAGAGGGAGGATCCATGATTTGAGGCAATTGTATCCAGTGAGTAGACGAGGAGGGCCCCTGCGACGATAGCGACAATAAGTGTGATAACTCTCTTTCTCACTTTGTTTAAGATATTACTTTCCCCTTTTTTTGTCAATATACGGCAGAGTGGTCAAAATTGAAGGATATGGCCTCAACGAAAAGATGAGAAAACGTCCTCGAAAATCACCTTTTATATCCCCTCTGCAGGGGATTGACGGTTAGAACAGGGTTTGTGACTATAAAAGAACCTAAGAGGTCTATTAATGGGTCAATTTAGAGAACAAATCCCGATTGAAAGAGCCCTTGTCAGAGGCCTGTATCATTTGACAATTAGAGGAGGATTACCTACCATAGGTAATACTCTAAAAAGTTATAGTCTATATGGAAGAAAGATTAGCTAGCCATGCCGAATTTCCTATGTCGTTTAGCCACCGATGACGGTCGAGTTGTGCTGCAGTCTTTTTTCAGTCCATCCTCCCAAGAATGCAAGAGACATTTTGAAGAAGAGGGATTCTGTGTTTTATCGGTCAAAAGAGACTGGAAGAGGATGCAGATCCCGGCCCTCCCCTTCGAGAACAAGATCAATGAGAAAGACTTCATCATGTTCAACCAAGAGCTCGTGGCCCTCATTCGGGCTGGATACCCCATTCTCAAAAGTATCGATATCCTGATTGGGCGTATCAAAAATGAACATCTTAAAGAAATACTCATGCTCGTGGAGAAGGATATTCGAGCCGGAAAATCTCTTTCCGAAGCCTTTGTTCCCCATGAAAAATTGTTCTCAAAGGTTTATATCGCATCGATCATGGCCGGTGAACGGAGTGGAAATTTGGCCGAAACCATCAGCCGCTATATATCTTATTCAAGAACTATTGTTGAGACGAAATCAAAGATTAAGACCGCTCTGACCTATCCAACCATCTTGATCATCTTTTCCATCGTGCTCCTCTCGATCCTGATCAATTTCATCCTTCCTCGTTTTTCCGAGTTTTATGCGGATTTTGAAGCCCAGTTGCCAGCCATCACAAGAGTGCTCATCGCTTTTTCCGTGACCGTGAAGAGGCATCTGGTAATCGTAGTCGGAATAGCCATTCTGTTGGTTCTGATCTATGTTCAGATGAGACGAAAGGAGCAGACGCGTCTCTATCTGGAAAAACTGAAGATAAAGACTCCCTACGGGAAAAAAATATGGATTGAATCTGCTGTTTCTCTCTTCTGTCGGACCCTGGCTCTTCTTTTGGAAGGGGGTATCTCTCTTATCTCGGCGATTTCCGTTGCCAGTCAGGCAGTGCCCAACAAGTATCTTTTCAGTCAAATGCGCAGTATCCCCGATTCTATCAAAAACGGAGAGAGTCTATCTGATTCTCTAAAGAAAACAGAGTACTTCCCGTATCTGGCACTGGATATGATACGCATAGGCGAATCCTCAGCTAACTTGGAAGGGATGCTGTATGACGTGGCCGAGGTCTACGATGAGAGGATACGGGGCAGGATCAGCAATTTAGTTTCTTTGATACAGCCCATCATCATCATTTTCATGGGTTTGATTGTGGCTCTAATGTTGCTGGCTGTCTACTTACCAATATTCAACATCATAAGGGTAACGCAATAATGGCCAAGATGGACAAGAACGATCATCCCGACTCCATTCACGCGGATGAAATGGAGACAAAGAAACTCGCCAAGAGATACCAAGTCCCCTACCTCGATTTGGAGTCGATATCGCTGGACAGGGAACTGATCCAATCCTTTCCGGTCGATTTTCTCTACCGATCCAACTTCATTCCTTTGAAAAAGAATAAAACCTCTGTAGAGATTGCTATAGCCGATCCCTCTGATATCGAGGCGATTGATTCCATCGAATCCTTCATGGGAATGAAGGTGAAAGTCTTTGCGTCCTCTAAACATTCCATTCATGAAGCCTTGAGAAAGGGGGAGACCGCTCTTCAGGTTCTCAAGGATGCCACAGAAGGATTTGTCATGCAGGTCGTGGACAAGGAGGGTAGAGAGGACGAGGAAGTCATTTCTGTGGAAAAGCTGGCCGACCAGGATGGATCCATCATCAAACTGGTCAATTCTATTGTTTTCACGGCAGTTCAGAAAAGAGCCAGCGATGTCCACATCGAATCCAAGGAAGATGGAGTGACGATCAAATACCGGATCGATGGCGTTTTAAGCAAGGCCATGGAGCCGATTGACAGGAAATTCCAGTCCCCGATCATATCAAGAATAAAGGTCATCTCCGATCTTGATATTGCCGAAAGAAGAGTTCCCCAGGATGGGAAGTTTCGACTCAAGATCAAGGATAAGACGATTGATTTTCGCGTGTCCATCATGCCCAGTATTTACGGCGAGGATGCGGTGATTCGAATTCTGGATAAGGAAATGATCACCCTGGCCTTTTCCGAGTTGCGATTGGATTTGCTCGGATTTTCCGACAATGTCCTCGAGAGGTTTAATCGCTATATCGTCCAGCCTTACGGGATGGTTCTCGTGACCGGGCCTACGGGCAGCGGAAAGACAACGACGCTCTATGCGGCTCTCACGGAGATAAAATCCCCAGAAGATAAGATAGTCACGATCGAGGATCCCGTTGAATATCAAATCGACGACATTACTCAGATTCCGGTCAATGAAAAAAAAGGTCTGACCTTTGCTAGAGGATTGCGATCGATCTTGAGACATGACCCGGACAAAATCATGGTCGGGGAGATCAGGGACCCTGAAACAGCACAGATAGCCATCCAATCGGCACTGACCGGACATCTGGTCTTCACGACGGTTCATGCCAACAACGTTTTCGATGTTATCGGCCGTTTTCTTCATATGCAAGTCGATCCCTACAGTTTTATCTCCGCTCTTAACTGTATCCTTGCTCAACGACTGGTGCGTGTTCTCTGTCCCTTATGCAAAGAGCTTGTCCATTACAGCGGACACGATTTGAGCGAATCCGGTTTGAATCCGGAACGTTTCAAGGACCAGGACTTCTTCGAAGCCCACGGTTGTCCAGAATGCAGTTACACTGGGTATCAAGGCAGGACAGCTATCGCCGAATTGCTCGAATTATCTGATGAGATTCGGGAGATGATTCTGGAGAGAAAACCGCTTTCTGAGGTGAAAAAAAGAGCCAAGGAAGAGGGGATGATTTTCCTGAGAGAGGTGGGCATGGACAAAGTTCTGGCTGGAGTCACGAGCTTAAAAGAGCTGAACAAAGTGACTTTTGTGGAATAGAGGGACCTTCCGGCGACGGGAGTGGGTAATACAAAAGGAAAACCGATGAATGCAGCATGGGCTTCAATGAAGGAAAAAATTGCTCATTTTTTCTCGCAGCAACCACTCCCCCTGTCGGCGTTTCAGCTCTCCTCGCGTTATCTCTGCGGGCTTCGCGTTTCATCGCCGGATAGAAAGATCAAGCGTCATTTTGTTCTTCCTTTCCAAGGAGAGGTCCTGAATCCCTCTTTTTACAAAAAAAATATGACGGACTCCGCAGAGCTCGAAGAGAAGATGAGAGAGGGAATATCCAGACTCCAACTCACAGATCACAAAATTGTCTTTCTCCTGCCCGAACTCTCCCAAAAGACCTTTGTCTTTTCCTTTGATACCCTGCCTCATTCCCTGAAAGAGCAAGAACAGATCCTTCTTTTCCGTATCAAGAAGCAAATTCCGATTCTGCCCGAAGATGCCAGGCTTTCTTTCGAGGTTCTGCGTGCCAACGAGAAGAAAAAAGTCTTGGTGACCATCGCCAGAGAATCCGTAGTGAGAGAGTATGAGAATTTTTTCAATAAATTTCAATTGAAAATCAGGGTTGTCGGCGTCCCCTCTCTCAGCCTCTTCAACCTGATTAGCGGCACTAAAGATGAAGATTATATGCTCATTGATGTCGAACATGATTCTTTCAGCCTTCTCGGTGTTATCAACTCCGAGGTAACCCTGTACCGGCAAAAGCATTTCGCCGAGGATTTTCATGATGATAAGGATCTGGATGAACAATGGAGAAACGTTGTTCAGGAGATAGAGAACACGGTAAACTTTGTCGAGGATAAGGAAAAGAGAAAGATCGGTTGCTACTGGGTTAGATTCGGCGTTTTTGAGCCACGGGAGGAAGCACTGAGAATCTTGAGAGATCACTGTTCTTGTCCTGTTAATCCCATCGAATCAGCACTGTCTTCTCAGCTGCCTTCTTTGGAAAAAAAGCTACTGTCTCCCTTGATAGGACAGATTCTATGAAAAGCCAGGCCAAATTGAACCTCAATCTAGCCAGTTCTCCTATGAGAAACAGGCGGTTGTTTTTCTTTCTAGGTCTGTTTCTCCTGATTATCTTTATCGGAACCTCTGTTTTGGGCGTAAGTATTCACGTGCGCTACAAGAGCAAGCAGGCTGATATCGGCAATGAAATCGGTACAATCAGCAGGGAGCTCACAGTGGCAAAAAGGGAAGAGACCCGTTACGGTGTGCTCATCGAGCAGAATATGGCCGAGTACAAAGTGGCTTCTGACTATATCAACAATTTGATCTACAGAAAAAGTTTTCCCTGGATGGAATTTTTTGCAGCTTTGGAAGACTCCCTTCCCACGTCCAGTTATATCGTCTCCCTGGCACCATTCCCCGCTGACGGAACAGAGATGGAAGTCCGATTCCAGGCGGTGTTTTTGAATTTGAACGAACTCTTGAAATTCATTAAAAGTCTCGACTCGAAGGGATTTGAGGATATCAATATCGTCAGTGAGTCGCAGAGCGCAGAGGGTTTTTTACTTTCTGAGATATCTGTGAGGTATGAACGCCATGTTTAATCTTTTGGACGAGAAGGAGCAGAGAGTTCTAGCTGCATTGGGTCTTCTGGTTGTGCTTGGATTGGTTTTTCTTTTCGTCTTCGGATTCAGGCAGAAAATGACCTACTCCCGCTCTCTGGATTCCCTTTCTCGCTTGCGTGAAGAACTGAAAACAGTCGCCGCTTCAAGTGGGGAAAAAAAGGCCGAATGGCAGAAGTGGGAGCAGACCCAACTTGATATTGAGGAATTGAGAGAGAAGTACTTTTACAATGAGAAAGATGGGATCATACAACTCAGGAGAGACCTTCAAAAGATTTTCAGTGAGTGCCGGATCCGAATCTTTGACAAGAGATATGAATACTTTTCAGCCAAGACAGTGGAGGGAATTAAGGCGGTACGGGTCAGATTCCAAACTTTCAGCTCCTACAACGATTTAAAAAAATTTATTCATTCCGTTGAGGTTTTTCCGAAATTTCTGCTCCTGGATAAAATTGATTTCATGGATTTGGAATCCTCCGGCGGAGGAATAAAGCTGAATATCGCTTTGACTGGGTATTACTATGAGAAATAGACTTCTGGTATGGCTGATAGCGGTTTTGACCTCCATCGCCCTGCAAGCGAACCTCAGCCAGGAAGCGCCGAAAAAAGAAAAAAACGGGGAAGCCAATCCAACATTGAGCTTTATCCGTATGGATCTGCTGCGAGCGGAGAAAAAACCTTTGCCGCCCGCTTCTAGAAGCATCTTCACTGCCAAACGACCCGAGTATCCGAACATTGACTCGGAGGAGTTGCAGGAGGAAATCGAAAGGATTGAAGAAACTGGAGGTGTTCAAAGGGAACAATCCAGTGAATATCTCGATTTGCGATATATCGGGTATGTCCGATCGGGGACAAAGATCGTGGCCCTTGTCGTCTTCCAGGGAGAGCCTTTAGCTGTCGCAGAAGGCGAAATGATTGCGGAAGGAATCACTGTGAAGACAATCGGCCTGGAAGAAATCGAGATCATCGGACCTGACTCCGAATTAAGCATGTTTTCCTTAGAGGGGGAGCTGCCATGAAAAAGATAGCCATACTGTTGCTGGTCGTTTTAGTCCTTTGGGGCTGTAAAACAATCAGCAAAGACTACAAGGCCGGTTATGAAGCCTCCATGAACAAGGATTATGATAAGGCCATCGAATACTATGAGAAGGCCCTTCGTGACGATCCCAATAACTCTGTTTACAGGCTGGCTTTGCAGAGGGCTAAGATTGCCGCCAGCCTTTTCCATTACTTCGAGGCGAAAAAGTTCGCTGCTCAGGGGAAAAAAGATGAGGCGCTGAATGAGTATGAGATCGCCCTTACCTATGATCCGGGTAACAGGAGAATCTATGATGAGGCCAGACGGTTTGCGGGAGAAGAAGTCATTGAGGAAAAACCGAAGGAGATCAAGATAGAGCCCCCCTTCAAGCTCGATGTGAGCGAGGAACGGATACAACTGAAGTTCCAACAACAGGCGAGCCTCCGTTCCATTTTTCAAGCTCTTGGCAAGTATGCGGGGGTGAACATTCTCTTTGACGAGACCTTCAGCGACAAACCCTTTTCCATAGACCTCACGGACATGGGATTTGAGCAGGCCGTTCAATCTCTCTGTCTGGCTTCCAAAAACTTTTACCGGATCATCGACGCCAAGACTCTCATAATCGTACCGGATCAGCCCATGAACAGGGCCAAGTATGATGTGCATGTCATCAAGACATTTTACCTGTCTAACATCAATGCTCAGGAAATTCTTGGATCCCTGACGACTATGACACGCACACAGTTCAAGGCTCCCTCGATCATCGTGGACAAGAATTTGAACTCGGTCACAGTCCGAGACACGCCCGAAGTGGTGGAATTGGCCGAGCGGTTGATCCTGCTCTGGGACAAGCCGAAAGGCGAGGTTGTCCTCGATGTCGAGCTGATGGAGGTCTCAAGAGTTAGGCTCCAGGAGCTGGGTCTTGAGCTCGACCAATACGGGGCGGCTTTTCGGTATGCCCCCGAGTCCGAGGATTCGTCCTGGCTTAACCTGCGCGATGTCGATTTCACCAAGGCAGAGAATTTTCAGATCACCCTGCCAACGGCCTTCCTCAGTTTTCTGGAGACGGATTCGGATACCAAAGTGCTGGCCCAGCCGCGTATTCGAGGCATCGAAGGTGAGAAGATAGAGTATCATGTCGGAGACCAGGTCCCGATTCCGATCACCACCTTCACCCCCATTGCTGCCGGAGGGGTCAATCAGCAGCCGATCACGAGTTTTGAGTATAAAGATGTGGGCATCATGGTCAATATTACTCCCACCATTCACAAAGAAAATGAGGTCACGTTGGAACTGGAAATCGAGCTCAAGTCACTCAGCGGCAGTGGATTCGGCGATATCCCCATCATCGCTACCCGAAAGGTGAAGAATATCATTAGACTCAAGGATGGGGAGACAAACCTCCTGGCAGGCTTGCTCCAAGACGAAGAGAGGCAGAGCATCAAGGGCATTGTCGGTTTGAAGGACGTACCGATTCTGGGTTCTTTATTTTCCAAGACCGACGTGGAAATCAAACAGAAAGATGTGATCATGACCATCACACCGTACATTATCCGGGATATCCCGCTCACTGAGCAGGATGACAAGCCCGTGTGGGTGAACCTTGTGGGATCGGCTCCCGGTCAAGCAGCACAGCAGATTCCCGAGGAGGACGAGGGTTTTGATGAGCGGATGCGGCGCGAACGGCTCCTTCAAGATAGAGAAGACCAGCAGGAGAGCGGGCAGGCCGATCAACTTTTCCTCAACCCGGCTAATTTTGAAGGCCCCCAGAACAGGGACTTTCGGGTCAACGTGAACATCAGCTCAGGAACCGAAATCGGGAATATGTCCTTCAACATATCGTTCAATCCTCAGGTGCTCGAATTGAAGCAGGTTGTTGTCGGAGGATATGTGCAGCAGTTCGGCCAAAACACCTCTTTTCTTGACAACATCGACAACGCATCCGGAATGTGCACCATCGGTTTTTCAAGTCCTGAAGTAAGCAAAGGATTCAGGGGGCGGGGAAGGATAGCGACCCTCGTCTTCAGATCCGTCGGCCAAGGCTCGAGCGCCATCTCCATTTCCGCCGTTTCCGCCAACAGCCCCCGCGGGCAGGTCGTGAGCTTTGAGACGCGGTCATCGCAAATCACCATACGCTAAGAAGTCTGATTTCCATTGACTAAAAAAGATGTTTTCGCTAAAATCTTTCCACTCGGCGGTGTAGCTCAGGGGTTAGAGCATGCGGCTCATATCCGCAGTGTCGGGGGTTCAATTCCCTCCACCGCCACCATTCCTCTTTTGCTCATATTGCTGCAGGAGTGTACTAAGCTGCACCGTTCTCTCTGTGAGATCCACTGACCGTAGGGTAGGAAAGAAGCAGCCCTCACCCCTTTGCGTTGCCTCACACGTCTTTTTTTTGGCTGCAAAGGGCGGGTGGGAAGGTTTTCAGTGAAGAAGATAAGGACTGCGCGAACCCCCGGCCTTTTTCAATTCTCTCCCAAATGTGGTAATCTTTTTTCGAAGGGCAGAGGCCGGTGATTTTTGAAAAATTCAAGGAAACTGTACGAAAGTTTGCTCTTTTCACCGAGGGCGACACCATTCTCATCGCTTTCTCCGGAGGCCTGGATTCAACAGGGCTTCTCAATCTCTGCCTCGAGCTGCAGAGGGACTGGAAGATTAATCTGTATCTGGGACACTTCAACCACCAAATTCGGGCCGGAGCAGATGAGGATGAGGCCTTCGTCCGCAGGATGGCCAGAGAAAAATCGGTCGACCTCTATGTTGGAGTTGAGGACGTCGCCGCTTACGCCAGGGCCAATGGACTTAACCTGGAAGAGGCAGGCCGGATTCTGCGCTACAGGTTTTTGCATAAAACAGCAGAGAAGATAGGGAATGCCCTCGTAGCCACGGGACACACTATGACGGATCAGGCCGAGACCTTCCTGATGCGGTTGTTCCGCGGCAGCGGTCTGAGAGGCCTATCCGGAATCCATCCTTTTCGAGAAGACAAAATCATCAGGCCTCTTCTCTTCATTGAGAGAGAGGAAATTGAGTCTTATCTGTTGGAAAAGGGTGAAATATACTGTGCAGACGAGAGTAATCAGGATCCTGCCTTCCTCCGGAACAGAGTAAGGAATGAACTTCTGCCTTACCTCCGGGAGAATTTCGCACCGAACATTGTCCAGCGGATCAGCCAAATGACTTCGCTTATACGGGAGGAGGATGCTCTGCTGGAGGCGTTGACTCAGGATGTCTCGAAAGGTATTTATACGCATAGAAAGGGACGCATTGCCCTTGATGCCATCTCTCTTTCCGGTCTTCCCCTGGCATTCCAGAGACGATTGGTCCGAAATTTTTTGAGTCAAATTAAAAAAAGCTTGAGAAATGTTTCTTTTGATGATGTGAAAGCAGTACTCGATCTCGCTGAAGGAAAGGAGCTGCATCTCTCCGCTGAGCTCGTCTTAAAGAAGGAGCAGGGTTTGATTGTCAGGCAGGAAGGTGCCACAATCAAGCCGAGGTATGAAATCTGGTGGGACGGGCAAGATAACATCGCCATTCCTGAGCTCCACATGGTCTTTAAGGGCGAGAAAAGGGGCCGATCTTCAGAACTCCCCTTGCGTTTTGATGATCGGGTATGTGCCTGTTTGGATTGGAACAGGGTTCAGTTTCCACTCAAGATCAGAAACCGGATCGACGGAGACCGGTATCATCCCTTCGGGGCTCCGGGCCGGAAGAAACTCAAAGAGATTATGCGATCCAAAGGGATTCCTGCCGCGGAAAGAAGCGAACATCCTGTTTTTCTCTCGGGGGATGAAATCGTCTGGGTTTGGGGTTTGCCTGTCTCCGAGAGACACAAAGTTACAGAAAGTAGCCGCCAGGTTTTCATTATCTCTCTCTTAACGGATCAGAGGTAGTGCTCTCGCCATATCTCGAACACAAGCAGGGTCCAGAGTTGATGGCTGTAGTTTTCCTTACCGGAGAGATGGCTTTCGATCATGTGCTTTATGGGTTCGTAGTTGAATAGGCCTTCCCGCATAATCCTTTGTTCATCAAGATAGCCCAGCATCAGATCTTTGAGCTCATTCCGCAGCCAGTGTTTGATCGGAATGCTGAAGCCTTCTTTGCGCCGATAGATGTTTTCCCTGGGGAGAAGGCGCTCCATAGTCTTCTTCAAGATCCATTTTGTCGTCATCCCTCTCAATTTAAGCCTGCCGGGCAGCGCAAAGGCATATTCGACGATTGTGTGGTCAAGCAGTGGAACTCTTGTCTCAAGGGATGTGGCCATGCTCATCCTGTCGACTTTAGTCAGGATATCATCCACAAGATACGTCTTGAAATCCAGATAGAGCTCTCCCGTGATATCATCGAACTGAGTCATCTGGCGAAAGTGATGGTCTAGAGGCGGCGATTCGTGCAGGCCTGCGGTTTTATCCAGTTCTCGGATGAGGTCTGAGGAGTACAGAAGATTCTTGTTTGCTTCGGAGAGAAACATCATCCAGCGGAAATGCCTCATGTCCCTGCTGTGTTCTAAGCCCTGCGCATATCTCCTGATTTTGTTCCAGACTCCTTTTTTTTTGGACGAGGGGCGAAAATTTTTCGTGATCCCCGGAAGCGATTTTTGAAGAAGGGCGGACATTCGGGATTGCGAAAGAGCTTGGGCCTGGTAGTGTTCATATCCGGCAAAAAGCTCGTCTCCGCCGTCTCCCGATAGGATCACCTTGACATGGGCTCTGGCCATTTTCGAAACGAGGTAGGTGGGAAAGATGGAGAAATCGCCGAAGGGTTCATCCAGATGATGGATGAGCTCCTCTGTCAGTTCCAGAGCTTGGGGCTGAAGGATAAACTCTTCGTGGGATGTGCCGAATTTTTGAGCGATGCGCCGGGCATGAGTGAGTTCATCATATGTCTTGTCCTCGAAGCCGATGGAGAAGGTTTTGATCGGGCTTGTCCCGAGTTCGTGCATCAGTCCCACAATCGTTGAGGAATCAATCCCGCCGCTCAGGAATGCGCCTAAGGGTACGTCGCTGATCAATCGCAGCCGGACCGATTCTTTAAGAAATTGAAAAAGTTCATCCTGAAGAGCTGGAAGGGATGCCAAAGCCCTTTTTTCGGGAATTCTTGCTCCAGGGTCGATGGCCCAGTAATTCTTTATCTGAATCTTCCCATTTTCGTAGACGAGAAAACAGCCAGCAGGAAGTTTGTGGACGCCGGCAAAAATACTCAACGGCTCAGGTATGTATTCCAAGGTCAGGAAAAGATCCAAAGCTTTCGGATCCAGAGATCTTTCAACATCCGGATGGGCAAGAATCGATTTCAGCTCGGATCCGAAAACGAGCGTTTTGTCTCTGAGAAGAGTGTAATAAAGGGGTTTTATCCCCACTCTGTCTCGGACGATGAGGAGCTTCCTTTGCCGGCCATCCCAGAGTGCGAAGGCATACATTCCTCTGAGTTTGCGAACAAAGTCTTGACCCCATTCTTCGTAGCTATGGACGATGGTTTCCGTATCGGTCTTGGTGGCGAAGTTATGTCCCCGTCCGATCAGATCCGCTCTCAGTTCAGGGAAATTATAAGCTTCTCCGTTGTGGGCCACCCAGATCGTGCGGTCTTCGTTGCTGAGCGGCTGGTGGCCGCCCTCCACATCGATAATGCTCAGGCGGCGGACACCCAGCCCGATACCCTCATTGATATAATACCCCTCATCATCCGGACCACGGTGGACAATGGTGTTGCACATGGCGGACAGGAGAGAGGGAGATACGGCTTTTCCGGTTGCTGAGTTCGCGATTCCGCATATTCCACACATCAATAATCCGGCATGTATTCGGGTTCGATTTCAAATTCGAAGAAAACCCCCAAGTATCTCTTTTCCAGGCTCTGTTCGTCCTCAAAATAGGGAATCGATCCCTTGGAGGCTTTGATTTTTAGCTTGTAGAGATGAGTGGCCTTCATTCGGAAGGGCTTCAAGGACGCGAACTCGAGCGAGCCCCGCTGCTTTTGACCCAGAGTTATTGTCTTCCTCTCCCGTCCGACCTTGACTGTGATCGTGTTTCTCATCCGGGGGTTGTTGAGAAGGTGGACCGTGAGTTTTTTGATCGGATACCAGGTCTTGAGAATCATCTCTGCCGTATGGGTGCCCCGCGTCCAGAATCCCTTTTGTTCCAACTCGGATGTTTTTTGCCTGGGAATGAAGTTGTCGTCCAAGAAGTGAAGCCAACTGTACTTCATGCCCACGGATTGGCGCCGTGCATCAGGATTGGTGTTGGTGGGGAAATTGTTGACCAAGGTCAGTTCCACGGGGAGGGCTTTGAAGGGCAGCTTTTTGGCATGGGTCGCTGGATAGTGAGAATGGAGAAGGGGATTGGTGAGAATAGGTGCCAGGAAAAGGGCGGCCATAGCCCAGCTGAGAACGACCTCTCTAATGCTTCTCTTCATGGGGGGCAGGAACAGAAAAAGCGGGTAGATGTTGAGGAAATACCTGTTGGCCATCGCACCGCCTCCGCCGGCATAATTATCCGGCATGAGGATCACATAGATCAGTATGCCTGCAGAGAGTGCGACAAAGAGAAGCCACTGATCGAGCCGTTTTTTTCCTCGAAAAAACAAAAATAAGGCGAGGACGGCAGGGAAGAAATACCACATCAATCCTGTGAATCGACCGAAGAAGTAATAAAAGATGTTGATGAATACAAACTTGACTGGAAGGAGGTGTTTTTCCCTGTAGCCCTCTGAGCTCATCAGGCCGCCCCGGGCAGAGTCAAAAGTGATGTGGTCTTTCTCGAGGGGATACCCTCCCTCTCCATAAAAAGTTTTGCGTTCGCCTCCCTGATAGTTCCAGTCTCCTGTTGTCAGATGGTTGACACCGAAGAACGCTCCTGCCGTGACCATAAAGACGAATGTGATCAGCAAAGCCTTGCCGAATCGTTTCTTCACCAGCGAGTACAGAACAAGCGGTCCCATAAGAATGATATTGGGCGGTTTGGCAAACACGGCGATTCCGACCAGAAAGGAGGCCAAATAATCCGATCCATCGGAAAGGAGAAAGCGCTGGAAGCGTGTACCCGGGGTATTTTGATGTTCGATTGGAAAAGGTTTGTGTTTGTAGAGCCAGAAAAAGAGAGCCGAGAACACCAGTGACAGATTGAAGAAATCCGGTGATATCCAGAAAATGTAGACGCTGGCTACCGAAGCGAAAAGAAAGGTGAGGATCGACACTAAAGACAGTGAAGCTTCGTTTTCGATCACAAAGTACATGTATCCCATCAGGAGCATCAGAAGGAGTAGGATGGAGTGAAAAACCAGGAATCCGTTGCTTCCCAGGAGTCTGACAAAAGGGGCCGCAAACAGAGGATAGGCATAGGATTTGGCAAAGAAGAGTTTTCCCTCTTTACCTTTTTTTAAAAAGATTCCCAGGGGACCTGCATCAAAAGCTTCATAATAACGAATCAAATCTCTTTTCGTGTATTCGAGGTCAAAGTCCTGAGCAAGACTCTGGGTCATCGAATAATAGATGGCCTCATCGGCGAAGAGAAAGTTGCCCTGTAGAGCAGGGAGGTTGATAAACAGGGAAAGGCTGAACACAAAGGCGAAAATAAGGAGGAGGATGATGAGCGCCTTTTTTCCCTCTGGATTCATTGTTACAGCAATACCACAGTCTCTGTGAAAATTCAATAATCGCACTCATCACAGATCTGTGCTCAAAGAATTATTGTCCGTAAAGGTGACCCAAGAGAGACCTTATAACCTGGGGCGGGGTGTCCACAAAAGCGAGCCCGATTTCAAAGGTCTCGTCATCATAAAGGCTTTTGATCCATCTGACCTTGGCTCTGATACAGATGGCCTTCCGCACTTTCTTTGAATTGAGTGTTATATCGACCACGGTGTCAATCGGCAGGAACGTATTCGATCTTATGTTCACTCCATCCAAAGACATATTCTTCGTCAAGGTATAGTGAATCTTTTTGCCTTCGAGGCTTTTCTCGTGTGCGATTATTTCGATCACCAGATTATCTGATTTCCTGACTCTCTTGCCGATGCGCTTTTCTTTCATGCTGTGGTCTCGTGCGCCTCCCATTATAGGGCATAGTGTCAAAAAAAAATCCGATTCACAATCGCCTTTAAGGGTGATTTCAAGGATGATTTTATGCCTTTGCTGGCGAAGAGGTGTGGAGTTCTGGAATGTTGTCTATAAAGCTTGATCTATCAGCAGCAAAGGGAGATTAATCTTTCAAGGTGACTCTCAATTCTGCTTGAGGTGAGATGCAGGCGCGGATTTTCACCCTGGGCATCCCCTTTAGGGGTCATTGACAGATATACACAACTCTTATATCTATACAGATAGTCCCTGATATTGTGTCAATTATTGTCAGATATTGACAAATATTGATAAAATATAAAAATAAACCGAGACCATGTCATCTAACTTGTTAGTTTTCAGTCGATTAAAAAAGTGTGCATTGGCACGAATGTTGCACCTTATTTTCATCAGGATATTGCACTTCAAATGTGAACAGAAATGAATTTTTTTATTTCCCGGTTCTCGAGAAAAGACGAGGTGGGCTTGAAATGTTTAGGTTTTGCCAGTAAAATCAATGCAATTAGGGTTGAATTCCTTTGAGAAAATGGCTGTGTCGACCTGGAGCGAGCATTCCTGAAGTAAGAAATTCTCGTGAACCGAAGAAAATAACCGATCCGTGCCTTTATCACGGGGAGGAGATGGTGAGGTAAACCGGATGCCAAATAAAAAATATTGTTTTCCACGGCCGCCTAATTCTTCCGTTAGGAGAGGTTTTACTTTGCTCGAAACCTTGATTGTGGTCGGAATTCTTGGCTTGCTATCAGCGGCTCTTTTTCCCTATGTGCAGAATGCGCTCGAAGTGAGGTCCCTAGAAAACGAAGCCAAGAGCATACTGACTACGTTCCAGCGGACGAAATTTCTGGCCGTGAAGTCGAAAATCGATCATCGTGTGCGATTTGAGATGGATCCGGAGACAAGTCAATGGATGTATTCCATTGAGCGAATTGAAACGCCCGGCAACTGGGTCATCATTCACGAAGGCGAGCGACGCTTCATCTCCACCAAATTCAACTGCACGGTAGATTTGGCCACTCCAGATTTGGACGTTATCTATTCTGCCCTCGGTCTGTGCACTAACTACGATATCCTGCATAACACCGTGACTCTGCAGAGTGACCGGCTGAGCCGCTTCAACCAACCCGACCAGAGGGAGATCCACGTCTACTACGGCGGAAGCATCAGATATGTCAAAATAAGTTCAGGAAGCTAAAAAAATGCTTATAAAAAAAAATATCAGAGAAACGAAACGGCTTGAAAAGGGCAAGGCCGGGACTTCCAAAAGGGAAGGGTTTACGCTGATTGAAGTTCTGGTGGCTGTCTTTCTTGTGGGCATAGCCATCATGGGGCTGGCTCAGTTTTTTACCCTGGCCGTCCTAAACAACTCCCGTGCCGACCGCATAGCCAATGCGACGTTTTTGGTCCAACAGCGAATCGATTTTCTGCGAAATTTGACGACTTCTGAGCTCAACTCCTTAACGCTTAGCGACGGAACGCCGATTCCGTTAGACGAGCAGTTGGATTCCAACAACGACGCAACGATCGATTACAGAAGAATAACGGATATTCAGCATGTTGGATTCTACTGGAACGTCCGGGTTCTTGTCTTTACAGGCGCCCATACAGGCGAGTCAATGGCCCAACTGCTTGAGAACCCCATTCAGTATAAAGTGATGGCCGATATGAGTACCGTCATCAGTCGTTGATCTTTGTTCAGGAGGCATGCATGACGAAGACGATAGATCAGAAATTTTGGCCAATGAAAGGCCTGAGACCTCATTTTCCCGCGAAGCCAAAACAGGCAGCCGGGTTCACGCTCATCGAAATTTTGGTGGGCGGTTCGATTATGGTTGTTGTCATCTTGTTGACTTTATCACTCTACATGCGCAGCAATAAAGTCGCTGTCGACCAGCAGCAATTCGCTGAGATGCAGCAGGATGTTCGCTCCTCCATGTTCTTCGTTTCCAGGGATTCGCGCTCGGCTGGCGTGGGCCTCACGGCCGATATCGCCGGCTATTTCCTCGAAGGGTATGACGGCTACAGCCCCGGTCCGGAATATGCGGATTCTCTCCGGGTTTTGGGAAATTTCGACAATCCCTTAAATCTCATCATCGAAGACTACTCCGGAGGTGCCGGAGGGGGAGCGGCCACGGCCTTCCTCTATCAGTGGTCGCTGGAAAACGCGCCCTATCCGTGCCCTGAATTTTACAACAACCGGGTTGTCCTGGTTATTTCAACGCGATGCCCCGGGTGTTTCACCTTTCGGTACATCGGTCACAATTCCACCTTCGGTTGCGGATCCGGCGAAGAGCACGTCAACTTTGAACCGGGAATGTCCGAACTGAACCCCCCCGGCGGACTGGTCGATACGGGCTGTACAGCCGATTGCTGGATAGACGCCATCATCACTCTGGGCCAAATCCGGCACTTCTGGGTGGACACCACCGGGAATCCCGGTGACTATCCCGAGCTCACCCCCTATCTCACCCCGGAAAGAGGTTATGTGGTCGATGCCGCGGGAAACGGTGTTCCCAACACTCTCTATATGACGGCCATCGATGAAAGCACGGCCGAGGGAAGAATGGTCCACCTTCCCCTCGCCCAGAACATCGAGAATCTCCAGTTCCAGTACAACGGGGATTATCTCAATGACGACGGCGTGCTGGATGGATTCATCGATTGGCAGCCGGAATGGACGGGTGATATCAATGTCATTGCCAGAATCAGCCAGATCAGAATGTGGGTGTTGGGCAAAACCCCCCGTCGGTTCGTGAGTTTTTCGGGAACACCCCCCTCAAATATCCATCTTTACAGGCGGCCGACTATCGCCAACAGCGTCGGGGACATGGTGGATGATATGCACCGCCGGTTTCTTCTGGAATCCACCGTGACGGTGAGGAATATGGCTTTGAATATCTACAACACGGGTGAAAGATAAAGAGGGCATTATGAAAACAAATCAGGCATATGCAAAACGCCCTTTCCATCATGCTGAATCCAAACGGGAGCAGGGCATCGGTTTGATAATCGTCATCCTGGTTCTGGCCTTTATGCTCAGTGTCGGAGTTGTGCTTGTCTCCATCACGAGCACAGGGTCCAGAGTATCCGGAAACATCCGCTGGCAGCAGGAGGCCTTCAACGCGGCTGAAGCCGGCTTTGATTCGGCATGGCTTGCCATAGAGGATTTTTTCGCCGGCGCATCGTGGACGAGCTTTGACGGGCACTATCTGAGCAATCCACCCGGGATCGATCTCCCCTTGGATGTGAATTTTTTTCGAAAAAAAACCGATCTGGAACTCTTGGCCATGCTCGACCAGGATGGAGACGGTAATGCCGATGATATGAATGTTATTTTTTATAAAGTCCCTTTCAAGCCGGATGAATCCGCCGGCACGGACCTCCGTTACACTTACACCGCTTTTTTGATCGATGATGAGGCGGGAGGAGGGAACCCGGACCCCGGAGATGCCCTGTTGATCTGCATCGGTTTGGTGCATGTGGGGGATACGATCACCACCTCACGGCTGGAAATCGGCCTGGTCATTGAACTCCCTGGAACGTAATTGATCTGAAAAGGTTTGGATATAAAAAGGAAGAGGATAAAAATGAGGAAGCTAAAGATTTGGTTAGGACCATGTATGGCTTTGGTCATTGTGCTGGCCTTCATGACGGCCGTGCACTGGGCTCAGGTGGCCGAACTCTGTCCGGAGGAGACGGATAGTTTCACGGAATCCTTCAACACCACCGACTACAAGGACCCCAGCACGTCCGTGGATCACTGGGGAGATGGGTATGTCACGCTCAATAAGCTGGGATCGAATTTTGATATCACCAATCCAGATTACATCCCGGTCTGGATCAACACCGTCGCCATGGGTGACTTTGACCTGGACGGTTGGCCCGACCTGATCGGGTCCAGCTCGAGCTACAGCAATGTCCTGGCATTCGTGAGGAACCAGGGCGTCGAGGGTCGAATCGGCACTTTCGAGATCACCCATTGGATCGATGGGTGTGCTGGCCCTGGTCAAGATCCGACTCAAGGTGTCCATGGTGCCCCGATGGATGATGATACGGTTGCGGGGTCCGAACACTGCGGGATGACCTCCGGCGATTACGATAGCGACGGGGATCTTGATTTTCTGTTCATTGTCTCGCACGGTTACAGCCCATATTCCATAAAACGGATATGGCTCTACGAGAATGAGTTCGCCGATTCGGGCGTGCTGGAGTTTACTCAGATTGACAAGACCGCCGATTGGGCCGGAATTCTAGGGGGGATTGCCTGGTCGACCACGATGATGGTCACTGTCGATTTCGACGACGACGGTGACCTTGATATAGTGATGGGGAATAGAGACGGTGAAGTTCTTCTGGTCAGGAATAATCACAGAAGCAGAGCCCTTTCGCATAACCTCAAGTTCACCATTGTCTCTCTTATAGACACAGGATGGGCGGGGCGGGGTGTCAGTACCGTCTCTATTGCCGACTTTGATATGGACGGTGACAACGATATTATCGTCGGCAGCGTTACGGAACCGGAGCTGAGGTATTACAAAAATGACGGTACCGGAAGTTTTACCCTCTACACCACCTACCAGGATCCCGCCTTTGATGGGGCGGCGACAGTCTCGATTGCCGAAGATTTCGACAAGGACGGCGATGTCGATATCGTCATCGGAACGGATAACTGGAATTACAGGCCCGGCGCCGAAGAAATCGGAGGCCAGGCCTTCTATTTCCGGAATCAGGGGGGAGATTTTATCCGGACCTGGAAATATGATAACCGGCCGACGGTGTACGATTTTGATCTGGGCGTTTACTGGGATTATGACCAGGATGGCGATAGCGACTTCTTGATTGCAGACGGAAATCACTCCGAAAAATACTACTTGTTCATCAATAATTTAGCCGACGTGTATAACCTTCAGGGCGTTGCCCTATCCAAAAATATTACACCAGGTTTGGATCCGCAGTTGCATGCGATCACGAAAGTACAGCTCACCAATATCGACCAATCGGTTGTGGGCGGATCGAGCGAGGGCCTCACGGTTGAGATCTACGTCTCCAACAACGACGGCTTGAGCTGGGAGTTTTATGCGGTTTTTGAGGGAGCTGATATTCGCAACGCCGCTGATCTGCATGTCCACACCTTCAAGAATTACGGAAACAAGCTCCGCTGGAAGGCTATTTTGACGGCTGAGGACGACAATATTCCCGATTATCCCAATGCTTCCTTTGAAACCCCGAGGATTGATCAAATTGATTTTGCGTACACGTACGTGGAGAGGAGAGAATATTCACGGACTTCGGTGGCGGCCATCGCGACCACGGAAAGCGGTGAGCAGGTTGAGCTGATCATAGGCGGCACTTTTTATTTTCCCGGCTGGCAGGGCCACCTGCGCGCTTATGATGTATCAGCCATGTCGCCCCTCAACACCACCTACACCGAACTGAGGACCGTGACACGCCCGGACCTTTCGGATCCTTCAGGCAGGGAGATCGTCGCCGATGGCGTGACCATCCGGTGGGATGCGGGAGAACTTCTGGATGCCCGAAGTGCAGGCTCCCGGGATATCTACACGGCCCTGCCGAATAGCGGCACAGGAGGTATGGACCGGATCGAGTTCATAGATGGCAATGTCGGCGATTTAGGTCCTATTCTGAATGATATGAACAGCGACAATACCGGCCTCATCAATTTTGTGCGCGGTGAAGGACGTTACTGGAAGCTGGGCGATATCAATCACTCCAACCCCATTGTCGTCGGCCCGCCTGATGAAAGTGCGAGTTTGAAGGGAGAGGGCTATGATGAGTTCATGGAGACCTGGAAAGACAGACAGAAGGTTCTCTACGTGGGGGCTAATGACGGCATGCTTCATTGCATCGACCTCCTGACCGGGGAGGAGCTGTGGGGGTTCATTCCTTATAACCTCCTTCCTCGATTGAAAGAGATGTGGGCTGTCGATGAGGTGACGGGGGAGAGGTACTTTTTCCGCAAAGTGTATGTGGACGGAAGTCCGACCGTGGCCGATGTCCAGATTGACGGCCAGTGGAGGACAGTCCTGATCTGTGGCCAGGGTCCGGGTAAGGGAAGCACGCTTGCCGGAGGAGTGACCGGCAATTTTTATTTTGCCCTGGATGTAACCGATCCGAGTGATCCTCAACCTCTCTGGGAATTGACCCATGAAAAAATGGGTGAAACCTGGTCTGTTCCGGCCATCGGCCGAATCGAAAAAGAGGGAGATTTCTGGGCTGCCTTTGTGGGTTCAGGCTATGACAACTATGCCGACGACGTTGTCGGCAATCGATTTTATGCTGTGGATATTGAGACCGGATCGATCTTTTGGATGTTCAACGCCGGTGAAATCGACACTATGGCCACCCACGGCTGGAATATCCAGAACACGATTCCCGCTTCACCTTCGAAGTCAGATACGGATAACAACGGCTATCTCGATCGGGTGTTTGTAACGGACCTCGACGGCAGAGTCTGGAAACTGGACACGAGCATCTCCTTTATAGACATCGATTCCTGGATTGCAGAGATAATCTATGAAGACGCCCATAACTATCCCATTGTCACCAAACCTGAGGTCTGGCTGAATCCTAACTCGCCTGTGCCCGTATCCCGGCTCTATTTCGGGACAGGCGGTGATGACCAGGCGCCGGACGATGCCACCTATTCATTTGTAGCCCTGATTGATAATGATGAGGCGGATCAGGAGGCTAGAGTCGAGTGGTATCTTGGGGATCCTGACGACCTTGGCCTGGATCCCGATAAACAGGTCGGCGTGCTCGGATTTGGTGAGAAAGTCTGGTCAGACCCGAAGATCGGTGATTACATTGTCTATTTCAACACGCTCACGGGCAGCATTGAAAGTGTCGATCCCTGCGCGAACATCGAAGGGATAGGCAAACTCTACGGGCGGTTTGTCGTTTCCAGAGCTGGTTCGGTGGTCGGATCAAGTGCCTTCAGGACAGCCGGCGGCAACGTCGAAAGCTTGAATCTTTCTATCAAAACACGATCGGCAGTGACTTTGGGCGAGCAGTCTCAGACCGATACCGGTACCCGGAAGAGAGACGTGTACATTCAAGAGTATGACTCGACGATCCAGAAATTGGAGCAGGTGACCGGAGGGTTGCTGAAGGTCAAGTCCTGGAGAGAAGTCTACCAGGTCATCAAGGAGATCTACTGAGAATAAAGTGGCCGCACCATCGGCTTAACGGGATCACAACCTCAGCGGAATTGGTGACTGCTTTTTTCGGCACGGATTGAGAGCAGCGCCAGGGGATGACGTGTGACACCTTTTATTATACTATCCCCTTTCCATCGGACTTACAGATGTCCATAACTCAGCCCGGGATTATCCGTAGCGAAGTCGGCCTAAACAGCCGGGGCGTCCCATAATTTGAGTCTGGGATAGCTCCTCCCGTATCTTTTCCTCAAGGAGTTCTGTAAAGTGAGAGGTAGGCGCTGATGATAGGCTGTCCGTACAGGAGTGCGATAAAGGCGGCGGGGGCCAAAAAAGTGCCGAAAGGAAGGGCATGCTGAATCCCCTTCTTTTTGAAAAGAATGAGACCGATACCTATGAGAGCACCTCCAAAGGAGGCCAGAATGAGGGTTAGAAGAGTTTGTTTCCAGCCCAGAAAGGCCCCTACCATCAGCATCATGGTCACATCTCCCATACCGAGGCCCTCTTTCCTGCGTAGAACATAGTAAAGCACATAAATGAGAAGGAGGATTCCGGCTCCCACCACAGCGCCGGTCAGTGATCCGGTGAGGTTCATGTCGTTCCGGAAAAAAGAGTATGCGATGGCCAGCACAATCCCCGGAAGAGTGATCTCATCCGGTAGAATTTGGTGTTCGTAGTCGATGAACCCCAGTGCGATCAGGGCGCTGACAAAAAGACATGAGGCGAAAAAGTGAAGGCTGAAGGAATATAGAGGATAAAGCAGCAGGAAACAAAGAGGTGTCAGCATTTCGACGAAAGGGTACGAGAGAGGTATCTTAGCCGTGCACTTGCTGCATTTTCCCCTGAGCATAAGGTAAGAGACCAGCGGAATATTCTCGACTATTTTGATCCTTTTACCACACTGGGGGCATGATGAAGGGGGATGGAGGAGGCTGAGATTCCTCGGGAGACGGTAAATGACGACGTTGAGAAAACTTCCCCAGGCCAATCCGAACAGAACGATGATCACCTTTTCCATGGGTTCACACGCGTTTTGACCTCACCCGTCTTTGGGTCATAGATGTAATCCTTCTCATCCAAGTCTTTGGGGATGTTGGGGAGCAAGCCTGCCGCCACAAGCTCTGAAAGCTCCCGAGGAAGTCGCCTATGAATATCCTTGAACCGCATGAGGGCTTGGTTTATGGCTTTGATGTCCATAGCCGCTTTGGTCCGGTAGAGGTGGTTGGATGCGATTTTTTTTACGCGTTCATCATCTGCGTTCTCAAAGACTTCCAGCCAGTTTTGCCAGGCAGTTTGGTAGTTTGAAAGTCTAAATGCCGCATTGGCATAGAGTCTCCGGGCAATGGGAGGAGATCCCTTGATGTTCATAGCTTTCTTGTAGTAGGCTTCCGCTCGTTTAAAATCTTTGGCAAACATCTGGGCATAGTGTCCCGCCTGAAGGGGAAATATCCACTGGTCTGGATTTTTTTCCATTCCCAGATCAAGTATGCTGAATGCCAGTTCGAGGTCTTTGGCGTCATAATAGGCGATAAGAGATCCAACATCATAGGGGTCATAGTAACCGGGGTCGAGTTCGGAGATGATGGCAAACACATGCTCGAGGTGCTCAAACCTGTCCCAAATGGCCTGGTTACTGAAATACTGAATAGCCCAAATGTAGATCAAGTCTGCCATCAAAGCACTGTATCCGAAGGAAGCTAATTTGAGGTGTTTGCCCGATGGGATGTAGATGATGGAGGATCCGGGCACTTTATACCTGGAGATACCGTCGATAGTGTGCTTCAACCCCATAATAAGGCCCAGGTTAACTGCGAGAATCAGGACAAGGACGGTCTTTTTCATGGATTTAGATGAAATCCCTTTTGCGGAAGATGAACATGGCCACAGCCAGCACGAATGCCGTATAGACAATTCCGTAGAGAAAAGAAAGTAAAATGACCTTATCCGGAATGGGCAGAGAGTGAACGATCTCCGTTTTGTAGTTGAAATTCTCCAAATCTGGGAGCAGTGTGTACAATACCTCTGCCGAGGTTTTCAGGAAACGGGATTGGATCTTGGCGATGAGAGTCTCCAGTCCCCAGGAGAAATGGCCAATCAGGTAGAAGGCCAGAGTAAAGACCGAGCTCAAGATAGGCGTCGAAAACGTGGAAAAAAGGATGGCCACAGAAGTGATGAGAGCGAGCTCGAAAAAAATCAACGAGATGACGACAAACATGCGCCACTCGATTTGGATGGTATGGACAAAGAGCATGAGGAGGAAAATGACGGTCATGAGTAAAATCATGACCAGCAGGGTCAGGATCAAACCGAAAAACTTGCCCAAAAGAAACTGGTAGCGGTGGATAGGCTTGGAAAGAAGGGTGAAAATTGTTTTTTTATCGATTTCCTTGTAGACCAGCCCTGTTCCGATCAGGATGGCCATGAATGTACCGAAGAGAGAGATGGCGGCCAAACCCACATCGGTGATAATCTTGACCTGATCACCCACCGTCAACAAAGCCAAGAGTCGTGAAAAGATCAAACACACAGCCGCAAAGAAAAAGACTAGATAAAGAATCCGGTCCTTTATGGCTTCTTTGAAAGTGTTGAGGGCGATGGCCCGAATCTTCATTGTTTTTTCACCATTCCGACGAAGAGATCCTCGAGTGTCTCCGTGCGCGGGATGAGAGAGTGGATCCGTCCTTTATGGGACTGGATGAGCTGCAGGATATCCTCCAGCTTTGCGTCATCATAGACTTTGATGAAAATTCTCTCACCATGCTGATTAAGGCTGTCACCAGAATTTTCCAGCTTCTTGGCCTCTATCCCGGAAACGATCACTTCTGTGAAGAATACCTTTTCCGAGATCAGATCTGATAGACGGCCTGCATTGACGATTTCTCCGTTGACGATGATAGCCACACGGTCGCAGATCATCTCGATATCTTGGAGAATGTGGGACGACAGAAACACGGTTTTTCCCTCATCTCGCAAGCGAACAATGACATCCCTGATTTCCTTCCTCCCGATAGGATCGAGACCGCCGAGAGGCTCATCCAAAAAGACAATCGTTGGTTCGTTGAGCAAGGCTTGCGCAAGGCCAATTCTCTGCAGCATGCCTCTTGAAAATTTCCTGAGCTGAAGATTGCGGGATTTTTCCAGACCCACCAGCTCAATGAGCTCGGAAATTCTTTGTTCTCTATCTTCCTTTCTCAGTTGAAAGAGCTGGCTATAGAATCTAAGGAATTCGGTTGCTGTAAGATAGTCATAAAAGTAGGGATTCTCCGGGAGAAATCCGATTTGTGTTTTCGCCTTGAGTGAAAGGTAGGGCTGCCCGAGAATTTGAATCTCTCCTGTCTCGGGGAAAATGAGTCCCATAATGCACTTGATTGTGGTTGTCTTTCCGGCTCCGTTCGGGCCGAGATAGCCGAAGATTTCTCCCTTATCAACGGTCAGAGTGATGCCTTTGAGTATTTTTTTTCGTTTGAAAAAGAAACCGGTTTTAAAGGATTTGTGCAGGTTAGTGATCTTGAGAGCTTCAGTCATAAAGATCAGTCCTATTATACAAATTCTCTTCCTCTTTTCAAATTCAAATTACACTCCTGCTCACGGGCTATCCACTGCATGAGCGGAACTTTTTTTAGTCGGAGAAAGACAAATTTTTACGCGTTATTTTCCGTCAGGAGTTCAGGCCAGACCGGTGATTTTTTGCGCATTTGTCAACAGCCACTTTTGGGTGAAGACATGCTCGTGGTTTTGAGCAAGATGCTTTTCCAGTTGTTCCTTGATCTCTCCTTCAGGCATCATGGCAATCAGTCTCTCGTACTTTTGAATGAGTTTCTCTTCTGTGGGGATCATCGTTTCCAGAGCGCTCAGTCGGTTGTCGCCCGGGTAGATGTCCGGCATGGCCTGCGAGCTCTTTTCCGTTTCTTCGGAGTCCTTTTCGGCATTTTCGATCCTTACAACGTCACCCATCTTGATGAGAATACCGGAGTTCTTATCCCAATGTCTCATGTGATCGATGGAATTCTTGAACAGTCTTTGGCTTAGATCTTGATGCTCGCTAAACATGATTGTGTGATACAGATACCGGTGCAGAAGTTCGTTCTCGTCGACCATGATATTGTGAAGAAGCTGTACCTCCTCTCTGGCGGAGACATCCGGGTTTGTTCGGTAACAAAGGGCCTCTTCTTGGCCTTCAGCCGTCATAGCTTCCATCATGGCGGAGAACTGCGCCGAGTGTCGCACCTCATCATAAGAAATATTGAGAACCATATTCTGAATTTTCGGGAATGATCCTTCTTCAAATTCTGCCGATTGATAAAGATTGGTAACCAAATCTTCGGTCATCTTGTCTCTTTTGAAGTTGTCGATGATTTTGGGGTAGCGGATGATTTCATCTGACTTGAAAGAGGGTTCACCGCCCATCTGTTTGATGATAATTCCAAGCTGAAGACTATGGTACATTTCGTCGATGCCGATCTGAATTGTCTGTGCACGCGCGTCTGTTTTGCTTCGCATGATGGGGTCTTCGTAGAAAAATGTGGCTTTAGGCATAGAGTAGGCATGAATTGTGTACTCTAAACTCACAGCCCATTCATGCTCCAGAGCGACATTCAGGAGCTTTAGAGCATCTTCATCAGTTTTGATTTGTTTTATGGCGTCCATGATTCCTCCTCAATTTGATATGAGAAAAAGTATTATATGTTTTTAAGACCAAAAAGGGAACCTTATTTCACCCCCAGAATCACCTCAAAAGGGGATTGATCCCCAAAAACACCTGTGCGACCATAATAGCGATCAATACGCATTAGCGCAATTGTTCACCTCATCCAAGGCAGCGTAGAGGTTGAAAAGGGAGAGGAAGTTGATTCCTCTCCCACCCTCCTTTTGAACTATCCCCTGATTTCACAGAGCTTGCCCTTGATAGATGTGGTCATTTTTGGGCGACAATGTATCCATCTTCATTGAAGATCCTCCCGCCAACAACTCTGCCGTGAAGAGGGATGCATAATCGGCTTAACCGATCCCTCCACTCCCTGTGACTCCAAAAGGCCGGGACTCACTTTAGCTGAAAAATGCTTCAATAAGGCTCAAATGGATAAGGATTCGCCTTTTATTTCATCTAATCTTGTGCTTTCTTAACGGATATTGATCCGAAAGATTCACGGATGGGGATATGCCAAAAGGCGAATAGAACTGTCTTGATTGAACCCTGGCTTGCGTCTATAATGTTAATTCTCTAATGACTTCGGTAGATCCGCCTCCTTCACAGCGATCATCTGAAGTCATGCGAGATACGTCCATCATAGAAGGCACTACAGATCCTCATGAAAGACACCGTTCCGAAATTAAGGATTGACCTGGAGATTATTCCTACCTCTTACCAGGGGGAGAAAGCCTTTGTTGTGAAGGATACGCTGGGCTTGATCGAGAAGCCTGTCCTTCTCTATGGGGGCATTCTGGAGCTTGTCAGCCTAATCGATGGGAAACGGGATGTCCAGGATATACAGCTTGAACTCATCCGTCTTCGGAAAGGGATGTTGGTGAGCTCAGATGAGGTCACCCAAATTCTTACCGAACTGGATGGCCTCTTCATTCTCGATAGCGATCAATACCGGAATGAGAGGGGCAGAATCATTTCTGAATTCAAAGAAATGGACGTGAGGGCAGCCGCTCTCGCTGGTCAGGCCTATCCTGATTCCTTCGATGAGCTTCAAAGATTTCTCGAGTCTATCTTTCAACAGGGAATCGAGGCTGTCAACAAGCCTGAAGGAGAGCGAATTGTCGCTCTCATAGCTCCACATATAGACTTGACAGTCGGGAAAGACGTCTACGCAAAGACTTACGCCATAATAAGGGAGTTGTCCCCAAAGACAATCATTCTACTCGGGACAGGACACAGCATACTCGACCATCTTATTTCCTTGACGGAAAAGGACTATGAAACGCCGCTCGGCCGGGTGAGGACTGACAGAGAGAAAGTCGGTATCCTCAAGCAGCTTGATTTACCGATCATAGCCCCTGATGATTTTGCCCATCGCAGCGAGCATTCAATCGAGTTTCAGTTGATTTTTCTACAGCATTTGTTCGGATCTGATTTCCGGGTTTTACCCCTTCTCTGCGGCGCTTTTCCCGGCTCTATGGCATCTTATTCTCATCCTGTCATGATTCCTGATGTCAAGCAGTTCATCCATCATCTCCGTCACTTTGTGGATGAAGCGCCTGCCGAAACCCTCGTGGTTGCCGGAGTGGATTTCTCGCATATCGGACCGAAGTTTGGCCATGCCAAGCCCGCTTCGGCATTGCTTGCTGAAGCAAGAGAACACGACAGAGTGTTGATCGATGCCATCTGCCAAGGAGAAGTGCAGCGATTCTGGGCTGAAATCAAACAGATAGACAACGGTTTCAACGTCTGCGGCTTTTCTGCCCTTGCCTGTCTCATGGAGCTCTTTCCCCAAACCAAAGGAGAGTGCCTCGATTATGAAATTTGGAAAGAAGAGCCAACACAGTCGGCCGTAAGTTTTGCAGGGATCGTCCTCTACGAGTGAACAAGGTGATGAAGGAGCTGTGGCGAACGAGGTTGGTAGATATTTTGTCGTCATTCAGGCAGGGCAATGAGGTGATACTATGACTTATTTTGGCGGAGCTATTAAACGAAGCGAGACTTATGACGTGGCCGTTCTTGGCGTGCCCTATGATGAGAAGTCGTCTTTCTTGAGGGGGCCAGCTAAGGGCCCCGGGGCCATTCGCGAGGCTTGGACCGAGGAAGAGCAGAGTGCTTGGACCGAGTTGGGGATCGATTTGGAGGAAGAATTGACTTTGGTGGATCTGGGCGACATGGATGTCTCGGGTTCCTTTGCAGAGGTGTCTGAGCGAATAGAGTCTGGCGTCTTTTCGGTGCTGGAAAAAGAGGCTGTCCCCGTAATTCTTGGCGGTGATCATTCGATCAGCTATCCGATAGTGAAAGCGGTGGCCAGAAAATTCAGCCCTTTGGATATCCTTCATTTCGATGCTCATCCGGATTTATATGAGGAGCTTTACGGGGATCGCTATTCCCATGCCTGCCCTTTTACAAGAATTCTGGAGGAGGGGTTGGTCAAAAATCTTGTGCAAGTCGGCATCCGGGCCTCTGTCGGTGAACACTGGGAGAGAGCCGCTGTCCATCATGTTCGCATGATCGAGATGAAAGATTTTACCGATAAGCTCGAGCTTGTTTTTGACAATCCTCTCTATATTTCTTTCGATATTGATGCCCTGGATCCTGCTTTTGCGCCCGGTGTATCACACCGCGTACCCGGCGGGCTATCCTCACGGCAGGCCATTGCTGTCCTCCATGCCTTGAAAGCAGAGATAGTGGGAATGGACCTGGTTGAAGTGAATCCGGATCGAGACCCTTCAGGAATTACAGCTTCGGCAGCAGCCAAGATCGTCGTGGAGATAGCTGGCAAAATTGGACTGGGGATGAGAGACAAAGACAAGTCCTTAGGTTAGAAATTATTCCTTTAACTTTATCAACAGATGGGCAGAGGTGTCGCTTCGATAGGATAACTCCTCATATCTGTTTGAAGAGGAGTTCCCCCTCATTTTTCCCTAAGCTGAAAACAGAAATTTTAAACACTTTGACAGGAGTCATCCGAGCGGCTGTCAGAAAGATATATAATTATGATAATGTATAAATGCTGGAGGTCGTCCTATCATGGAATTGCATGCCTGAAAAGTGGAGGGTTGACCTGAATCACACAATGCGCCTCTGATCATCCTGAAGAATCTCTAGTCTTTGTATACGTTTCCGTTTCTCTTTGGTGCGGATTCTTTCGAGCCTGAATTCGTTGAGGCTTTTACCTCTGATATCTTTAGTGTGAAAAAATTGAAGGCTGGTCTGGAAAGTGCGGGCTGTTGTCAGCAAAAGGGGGGTTGATGATGGGAACCAAAAAGGTGGGGGCTCTCTCCAGCCCGCAAAAGAGAACCATATTTATTATAACAAAAAAAAAGTAGAAGTAAAGAGAAAAAATAAAAAATTCATAATATTTATAAAAATATATATTTGTACCAATCTACGGCTCCCTCTCACCGCAAAAATCAGTTTTTACGGGAAGACGTGTGTAGGGTTGAAAGCTTCCTCCGATCATCCTCCCCCGTCATATCACGCCACACAGGATTTGCTCGAAGATTTGAGAAAGTGTCCTTTACAAGGGGGAAAATTAGGGTTTTTCAGAGGTTTTTTTTGAAATTGCCTTGACATTACCCCTTTTTTTATATAAAAATCTGGACAAGACCAATTGAATTCACGCGAAATTTTCTGAGAAGCGGATTCAGGGCGTACATTACAACAAATTTTTTGGAGGTAAAATAAATGGCATACGAATTCACTAATTCAAAGGGTGTGAAGTATTATCTCCATTTCAAGGATGTGAACTTAAAAGGGGGGAGACAACAGAGGATTTACTTTTTTGCCCGGGATGTCAGACCTGGTTCACTCGATTCTGTTCCTGGCGGCTATAAGGTTGTCGAGACAGAAAGAACTGGAATGCCCATCCTGAAGAAGGCATAGGTTTTCCCTCAGCTGGAAGAAGTAGCCTGAGAATGCAGGCTGCTTTCTTCCAGGAAGTCCATTCAGTTGATTTGCTTCAATATCTCTGGGTAGTGAACTGCATATCACTCAACACATTCCTCGGAATGAGGCTGGTAATCGGCTCCGAGGAAGGCCACTTGACGCCTTGACCCCTAGTTTCACTTCCCTTTTTCGAGATCCGCACCAACAAAAGGAATAGCAAGATATATCTGGCTAGCAGCCCTTTGAGGAGAAGGAATTGCGGCCAGTGGCATTGGAGGGAGCCATTTGTCCTCAATTGAGTACAGATAATGACAGGTCGAATTCCATTTTTTTGGGGTATGTTAATGGCATGAAAATTGCAAATCAAAGTGTTGGAAAGGAGGAAGGATGAAAAGGCTACTGGCGTTTACGGCAACTTTCATGCTTTGTCTTCCCCTGGTTTTTTCTCTTCAGAGTTCGGATTACTATGACGATAGTGTTGCGCGAATGAGCTATGTTAAAGGCGATGTCTTCATTCAAAGAGCTTCGGATATGGGTTATGAGGAGGGATCTGTCAACCTGCCTCTCCTTGAAAATGATAAACTTGGTACACGAGATGGTCGGGCGGAAGTGCACTTTGGCCGAAGGAATTATATCAGGATAGACAGGTACACACACATTGATTTGGCGAAACTCCCCCGGCGGGGTGCCGACCAGGTAAGGTTACATCTCTTATCCGGAAATATGTACTTGAGAGTGAGTTTTTTAGAGAGAGAGAAGGATATTGAAGTGCATACGCCGGATGCCTCCTTTTATGTTTTGGCGGAGGGTCTCTTCGGTTTTAGAGTGACAGAGAACGGCGAGACGGAAGTTCGCGTGTTGACCGGAACAATGGAAGCTGCCGGCGAGGAAGGATCGGTTCTGCTGAACGCCGAAGAGAGGATAATTGCCGTGAACGGAGTATTTTCTACAGGTCCCGAATATGCCTATGCCCGGGAAGTCGATAGTTTCGCCGATTGGAACAGGTCTCGGGATGCACTTCTCAGCCGATCCGTCGAAAGAACATATCTCCCTCAAGAACTTAGTGCGTATGAGGAAGAGCTGGCCTATAACGGGAATTGGGTTTATGAGTCTCCATATGGATATGTTTGGATTCCGCAAGTCTATCACCACACATGGCGACCCTACCACTACGGGAGATGGGCCTGGTACGCGACATTCGGATGGTGCTGGGTACCTTCCGAGCCCTGGGGGTGGTGCGTAAGCCATTATGGTCGCTGGCACTGGCGGTTTGGACTGGGGTGGTATTGGATTCCAAGTTGTGGCTGGGGGCCTGCCTGGGTGCATTGGTATTGCGGGCCCACTTATATCGGCTGGTGCCCGATAAGTCATTATGGCTATCCTGTCGTTATCGCTAACAACCGCTTTTATGGGCGGTACTATGGAAACCATTATCCCTTGCATTCCAGAGCTTTAACAGTTGTTCACAAAAATCAACTGCAGTCTAGACACATCTCTAAAGTAGCTCTATCACAGAATAGTGTGCAGCGCATGGGAAAAATTTCTCTCGCGTCGCGACAACCTAGTGCCCGGTATGCCTCTCAGAAAGGCGGTGTGCGAGATGCTGCGGCGGCCGAAGTCCTGGCTAGATCAAATATCCGGAAGGTCGGACAGAGCTACAAAGGATCTTCATCCATTCGGTCAATTAGAGAATCAAGCACGACACGAATAGGGGGCTCGACTAGAACCTCTCCAAGCGAGAGGTCTCTAAGATCGCCGGTATCTGCCCGCGCACAAACGGGGCAGTTTTCGAAGGCTTCGAGGAGGGAAGATTCGCTTTCGGCCCCGCGAGTTAGGTCCTCTGGCCGAACAAGCCTGTCCTCATCACACACCGGGCAGTCTAAGGGTGCAATCAGAACTTATCCCTCCAGACAAGGGGCCATGTCCAGTTCCCGGACTAGTAGAAGGAGTATTGAGAGCGCGCGTTTTTCCGAAAATTATCGTACGAGATCACCGGTCAAGTACTACCGGAGCCGAAGTGGTGCAGACCACCCTGAGCGTTCGAATTCATCATCGGGGCGATTCTATCCTTCTCAAAGAGAGGAGACCTTCAATTCTTCTTCTCGCTCATCTTCGACTAAATGGTATCCCTCTCGAGAAGTGAGGTCATCGACAAGGTATCAAGCAAAGGAATCTTATAGCCAGCGGTATCGGTCAACCGAGCGGATGAATTATGGGAGCATCGGATCTTATTCGGGACAGAGATCCCGGACGTATGAATATAAATCCAGCTCAAGATATTCTTCTCCCAGCCGTGCCACGAGGTATTACACGAGGATTAGTCCCTCTCGGTCATTTGGAAGATCCTCTTCACAAGGAAGGGTCTCCTCATCGAGGTATTCTTCCCCCGGAAGGAATTCTTTCTCTAGCCGCTCCTCAGGGTCATACTCGAGGAGTACTCCTTCACGATCGAGCGGCAGGTCTTATTCACAAGGAAGGGTCTCCTCATCGAGAAGTGCACCCTCACGGAGCATCCGAAGCACCTCCAGCTCTAGAACAAGTCGCTCCACATCCAAGAGTACTCGAAGAAAATAAGTCGCTCTTTGGGGCAGAAATCTTCTTTTAAGCAATCTCAAATTCATTCTTCTCAATGAATTTCTTCTTTACATTTCCCCTTTTCAATGGTATAAATTACCCTACTTTAGGGAAGAGAATTGTCTCTTTCTTTTTTGTTCCGAAGGTAGTGCTTCTCACATTGCAGACCATGCTTTAGAGCGAGAGACTTAAGTTTGGAGGTATGACTCATGGCTAATCGGCAAAAAAGCTTTGAAAACAGAACTGTCCTGGGAAAAACTTGGCATATTTTAGGATTGTCTCTCTTGACTATCTTCATACTCTTAGCTTCAGTTTCCTGCCAAAAAGCAGAGGAGGTTGGAGAGGAAGAAGGTAAGTCTGATAAGGAAGGAATCATCGAATTCGAAGGGACAGTCAAGGTTGCCCACGGTAAATTCGTCTACATTCCGGAAGCTAGAGGTTTTGACATCATCGTTCAAGGAGACATCTCTGGAGGAATAGAAGATTTGGTTGGGAAAGAAGTGAAAGGTGAAGGTGAATTCTCGCTCGACAGGCCGGCTATTGTGGTCGCGAATACTGTCGCCGTTAAAGACGCTGGCGGCGCTTATCAGAATGTTTTTACACGAACAGAGGACGTCGTTTTCGAAGACTATTTGAGCATGCAAGCACGAGACGAGATGTTTCCTTCCCTAGATAAACTTGCCTACAACAAGAGTGAAGGTTGGGAAGACAAAGAGAAGGCCAAGGTCTTCGGCAAAATGGAAAGGAATGAGGACAAGGCAAGTATTGCGATCTTTGACGAAAAAGGAAACCAGATAGGATCAATTATCGTCGATGATCTCCATGATTTTGCTGAGTATTATATGAAAAAGCTAACACTTTTCGACAAATTCTGGTTCTATCTGGATGTCAAAGAGACTGTGGACTGGAGCACCAGACGAAGAACTCGCGAGTTGTTTCATGCTGATGTTCTTTTCGCTGGACTCTATTGAGTTCAAGCCCTATTTTTAGGCATAATTCATACTATAAAGAAGGAGGGCCCTCGATGAGGGTCCTCTTGCTTTATTGGGGACTTAATCCCTTGGTTTTCTATATTTTTTGATGGCTCTTCGCCTTTTTTCCCTTTTGAGCTTTCTGATCATCAACGACAGGGTTCCACCCAACAGTAGAGAAGCCATTAGCCATGCAATTTTAACCTGGTTGGCCTCAAAGTGAACGAGAAGGTTAACAACAAACCCAAAAAGCACGAAGAGGAAAGCCATTGCCAGCGCGATCAACAAGTGGAAAATCAGGACGGATAAACAGCCCTGTTCCTCCTCTTTTTGAAGTTCTTTGGCTTCCTGGGGAATTTCTTTATCGGAATCCCAATAGGTCGCACCGCATTGCGGACACTTTTCCATATGTTCTGGGAAAGTGCTGTCGCAATAGGGACATGTCTTCATGGCTTTATCATGATAGTTGTGGAGAAATCCACATAAACGAAAGGCCTTAGTTTGAAATGACTTTCATGTAAACTTTCCGGTTTCTCGGGCCATCAAATTCACAGAAGAATATACCCTGCCAAGTACCGAGAACAGGACGTCGGCTGTCTATAAGCACCATGGTTGAACTCCCAACAAGACTTGCCTTCACATGGGCAGGTGAGTTTCCTTCCAGATGAGTGTAGGGATAAGTGTCGGGGACACTTTTCCCAAGCGCCATGAGAAGGTCTGATTTTACGGACGGATCTGCGTTTTCATTGATGGTTATCCCTGCTGTCGTATGAGGGACATAGATGAGGCACTGGCCGGTGGCAACACCCGATTCGGATACAGCCTTCCTGACCAAATCGGTTATGTCCACAAGCTCATTCCGCTTTCGTGTTTTCACAGCATAAGTTATCATTTGATTCACCTGTTCCGTATGAGTCTCCTCATTTTACCACAGAGCTCTATCGCGAACGAATTTTCGACGTTTTTCTCCTTTTGAGAGAAAAAAAAGAAAAGGCTTGACATCGGCCAAAATCAGGTATAGAGTATTGGACATCGATACAACATTTTGTGCCCACATGGGAGGGAGTACACAACATATCGTTGTCCATTTGATCTTTAAGTAATCCAGTTTCTGGGGCATTTGGCCAAGTGGCCTAAACGGGGATTTTAAGACAAGGCGGCGAGGTGCATGAATAGGAAAGGAGACTCTTGATGGTTCACTCGATATCCCGGATCAAAAAGCGCGATGGTCAGATCGCCGATTTTGTTCAGGAAAAAATCACCCAGGCTATCTACAATGCCATGAAAGCCAATGGCATGGATGACAGACAGGCAGCTCAGAAAATATCCGATATTGTGACTTATGTTGTTGAAGACAAATGGGGCGGCTATACCATACCTTCTGTCGAACAGATTCAAGATATAGTTGAGATGGTTCTCATGAAGCAGGGGTATCATGAAATTGCCAAGTCCTACATTCTCTACAGAGAAAGACACAAGGACATTCGTGAAGCGCGTAAAATTGGGATCAATCTCGAACGGCTGATCAAAGATTACATCAACGATATCGATTGGAAGATTAGGGAAAACAGCAATGAGGGTGTGATGAGCTTTTCCGGGCTCAACGCCAGGGTATCAGGTGAGGTGCTGTCGAATTTCGCCTTGAATCAACTTTATTCCGAGAATATCAAGGAAGCACACCTTGACGGTCAATTTCACATTCACGATCTCTCCTACCCGATTGTCGGGTATTGTGCTGGATGGTCTCTTGAGAATCTTTTGCGGAAAGGATTTGGACATGTTCCAAATCAAGTTCATTCTTTTCCGGCTAAACATCTGGAGACCGCCACTCTCCACATGGTCAACTTTATCGGTACAATGCAGGGCGAGTTTGCCGGAGCCCAGGCTTTTTCCAGCGTGGACACGCTCTTGGCCCCTTTTGTGCGGGTGGATGACCTTGACTATGAAAATGTGAAACAGGACATTCAAAAACTCATTTTTGGCCTGAATGTTCCCTCCCGATGGGGTTGGCAGACTCCTTTTTCCAATTTGACCTTTGATTTAAACGTTCCAGAAGACATGAAGGATAAAGCTGTCGTCGTGGGCGGAAAAGAACTTGATTCCACCTATGGAGAGTATCAAAAAGAGATGGACATGATCAATCAGGCCTTCCTGGAGCTCATGATCGAAGGAGACCAAAGCGGACGTGTGTTCACTTTCCCTATTCCCACTTACAACCTGTCCAGGGATTTCGATTGGGATTCACCCCTCTCCGAACTCCTTTTTGAAGTAACGGCGAAATATGGAATTCCCTACTTCCAGAACTATATCGGGACGAATCTCGATCCAGGGGACATAAGGGCTATGTGCTGCCGCCTGAATCTTGACCAAAGGGAGCTTTTGAGGAGACCCGGAAACATTTGGGGACCGGGGGATTCGACAGGATCTATCGGAGTTGTGACCATCAACCTGAACCGAATAGGGTACCAGGCCGCGACGAAGGAAGAATTCTTCACCCAGCTTCGGTATTTGATGACACTGGCCAAACAGTCTTTGGAAACCAAACGCGAAGTTATCAATAACATGCTGGCCAAGGGTCTCGTGCCCTACACAATGGTCTATCTCGGACATTTTGACAACCACTTTTCGACAATCGGTCTTTGCGGCATGCACGAAGCTTGCTTGAATTTCCTGGGCGAGGGAATAGGAACGCCAAAGGGCAAAGCCTTTACGATAGAGGTCCTTGAGTTTATGCGCAGTACGATCCAGGAATTCCAGGAAGAGACGGGAAACTTGTACAATCTCGAAGCCACACCTGCAGAGTCCACTTCTTACCGGCTCGCTCGGCTTGACAGGCAGAAGTACAACAGCATCATCACGTCCGGAACGGAAAAGTTCCCTTTTCTCACCAACTCATCTCAACTGAATGTCAATGCCACTCGCGATGTATTCGAGGCTATCGAACATCAGATGGATTTGCAGCCTCTCTACACCGGAGGGACCATATTTCACGCTTTCCTTCCCGAACCTATCGATAAAACGACATGCAAGAAGCTCGTTCATAAAATTGCACAGACAAAATTACCCTATTTCAGCATTACGCCCACCTTCAGCGTGTGCAAAAACCACGGCTATCTCGCTGGAGAGGTGAGCCAGTGTCCCGATTGCAACTCGGCAACTGAGGTCTATTCCAGGATCGTGGGTTACTTAAGACCTGTGGCTACCTGGAATGACGGGAAGAAACAGGAGTACAAAGAGAGAACAACCTACACCGAACTGGTATGAGACGGATGGAATATCTGCTGTTCACCTACCCCAATTGCACCCAGTGTGAAGCCCTGAAAAAGCATCTCCGGGAGGAAGGGGTTGAGGCCGAGGAGTTTAGCCTGGTAGCGAAAGAAAGCAAATTGAAGATACGGGATTTTTTAAAAGTGCTCAAGAGGGACGAGAAAGGCGGAATCGTCATTCCTACTCTGATCATTCGTGATCAAGACCAAGTTGTTGCAATCCTCAACAACCGTGAGGAGTTCGAAAATTGGTCGCAATCAAGGGTTTAGAGAAATTTGCTCCCCGTGATTTTCCTGGATATCTGGCATCAACCGTGTTCCTCGGGGGCTGCAATTTCCGGTGCCCGTACTGCCACAACTCAGATCTCGTGCTGAAGCCTGATTCACTCCCTTCCTTTCCGATGGATTTTTTTTTGGGGTTTTTGGACTCGCGAAAGGACTGGATCGAAGCGGTCTGTGTCACTGGCGGAGAGCCTCTTTTGCACGAAGACCTCGAAGTGCTCCTGCGGCTTATCAAAGAGAGAGATCTGCTGGTAAAGATCGACACAAACGGTTCCTTTCCCACCAGGTTGGAAGCTTTGATGCAAGAGGAATTGGTGGATTATGTGGCTATGGATGTGAAGGCCCCTCTCGAAAAATACGCTGATGTTGCCAATGCTCCAGTTTCGTTGCGTGATATCCGCAATTCCATATCCATCATTAGGCAATCGAACCTTCCTTACCTTTTCCGAACGACAGTTGTGCCCGGCTTGGTGGGGGGCAAGGATGTCCAGGAAATCTCCCGATTGCTTGAGGGCGCCCGGGTGTTTCAGATTCAGCAGTTTTTGCCGAAAAACACGCTGGATAAAGCCTTTGAGAGCAAAAAACCCTTCTCCGTTGAAGATGTGAGAACCTTTGCTGAACTGGCCAAACCTTATTTTCGCGAAGTCCGGATTGAGGGTGTGTGAACAATGGATTTAAAAGTGAAGAAAATTCATGAGTCGGCTAAGCTTCCCAGATATGGACACAAAGGGGATGCCGGGCTGGACATTTATTCTTCGATCGACTGTGTTTTAACGAAGGGGGAAGTCAAAGCAATTGCCACCGGTATTCAAGTGGAAATTCCCTCAGGATATGTGGGGTTGATTTGGGATAAGAGCGGGATATCTCTCAATGGAGTCCACCGTTTTGCCGGCGTGATCGATGCAGGCTATAGAGGAGAAGTCAAAGTCGTCATGGCTAACTTAGGCCATTCGGAATTCTCTGTGGAAATGGGAATGAAAATTGCCCAACTCCTTATCCAACCAGTCGTCGAAGTTAACGTGGTCAATGCCGATGAACTTGGGGACACGTCCCGGGGAAAAAACGGATTCGGCAGCACAGGCAAGTTCTAAGCAGAGATCGGAAGCTTTTCCCAATCCGTTATGCAGCTTCTTGGCTGGCGATGCCATTTTGGGCGAGTCCCTATCCGTCTCCTCTGAAGATTCGTTCACCCGCCACCATGCAGTAAAGATGGATATAGACTCGCCTCAACCGCTCACAGCCTAGCGCGGCTCAGCGCAAGAGACTCACCTTAGTCGCTTAACGCAGAACTATTCATCTCTCCCGGAGACTGGCTCACTTCGGCAGGTTCCTCTTGCTGCCCTCCGGCTCAGGCGGATGGAGCTTCACTTTTTTCTTCAGGTCTGTAAGGATTCTGCAGTGCCTTGATTGACCTTAGCATCTGATTTTTGGTATATTCGGCTTTGAGAAAAAAACAAATGATACAGATTATTATCGGCGTGATCGTAGGAGGAATTTTCGGCTTCCTTTTCTATCGTTTTATCGGATGCAAGACGGGGTCTTGCGTCATTGCGGGCAATCCCTATGTGTCTACGATTTACTGGGCCTTTCTCGGTGGACTTTTAGCCAACATTCTTTAATGCTGTCATTATTCCTTTCTCGAGTCTAACCAAGCCTCGCCTTTATCCAGAGTCTTTTATATAATAACCTCAAACCGATGCAGGACAGAGGAAAGGAATCTTTGCTCAAAGATTCGTATGCCGTTGTGCTCCTCAGACCCGAACATCCTGAAAATATTGGACTTGTGGCGCGCAACATGAAGAATACCGGATTCGAAGACCTGCGCTTGGTTGGCGTTTCCGAGCTGGAGGAAAAATCTTTCGTAACCGCTGTCCATTCCCGGGATATTCTTGCCTCGGCTCAGTTCTTCTCAAGCCTGCGCGCCGCAACAGCGGACTGCCAGGTCGTGTTTGCGTCCACTTCGAAAGCAAGAAAAAATTTTCCCCTCCTTTCTTTGGACGATGCGGTCGTCAAGATGAGTAGCTATCCTCGTCATACAAAAATCGGACTTCTTTTCGGCAACGAACGGACAGGATTGACTTCGGATGAACTCCGTCATTCAAATTTTAGATTTGTAATCCCCCAGGCAACCGATCAACCTTCTTACAACCTGGCCGCAGCTGTGCTTCTATCTCTGTTTCGCATATTTTCATGCGAAAATTCCTCTTGTGAAGTTGCTGCCGAGAAAAGGCCCCTCTCGCGGCATGATCAGGAGGAATGCATACGGCGAATTCTGTTCATTTTGGAAGAAAAGCGATTCTATCATGCGAAGAACAAGAAGCATGTTCAAGAGATGATCTATGACCTTTTCGGGAGGTTGGCTCTTACGGAAAAAGACAAAAGCCTGCTTTTGGCCATCTTCTCTAAGGGCACGGGCTGAAGAAAAGAGCATGGATGAATCTCAATGGAAGTCTGCGCTCAATCCAGATTTTTAACGCCGCCAGCCAACTCCCTTCAATTTTTAAATGATTCCCGTGTACTTTGCTCTTAAAACTGCGTCGGATGTGAAAAACCATTTCACCTGTAATCTTTTTATTCGTGTGACATCTCAGGCTGTTCCTGCAGTGGTTGAGACATTTCGGCGGGTCTGCTTCGTTGACTTCCTTCCTCGACATTTCGGGAAGACTGGGGTAGGCTAGGATCTTCAAATTGGCTTCGGACATCCCCTGTGATTCATCGCAATGCTCCTCTTGGCTGAGTACACTCTATGGCCTTGAGGCCTCTTTTAAAATGGGTCAAAAACTGTTATAAATACAGTTTATTTTGAATGGAGATTGAATATGGAGAAGGAAATGAAAGTCACGTTTCCTGGCGGAAAACGTGTCGATGCATTGTATAAGGGTCTTGTCATTGAAACGGATCAGCCTGTATATCAAGGGGGCAATGGCTCTGCACCGGCTCCTTTTGATTTGTTTCTGGCCTCGATTGCTACCTGTGCCGGATGGTATGTCCTTTCTTTTTGCCAGCAACGGAACATTTCTCTCGATAGTGCCAGTGTCATCATGAAGACGGAAAGAGATCCGCAAAAAAAAATGATCATCAGGGTGACTATCACTGTTCAATTGCCGCCGGACTTTCCCGAGAAATACAAAAATGCCGTTATCAAAGCCATCAACTTGTGTGCGGTGAAAAAACACATTGAAGACCCGCCCTCTTTCGAAGTGATTACGACGTAGTTCCTTTTCCAGACTCCCTGAAGTTCTTCTGTCATGGAGGCTTTCGTAGAGTTAAAGGATCAATTGGCAAATTGAGGCAGCCAAAGATAGTAGAACCCGCTTTTTAACGACCGGAACAGCTCCTTGAAGTCTTTCGTCTCGATAAGAGTCGCATTATCCAGGCTTTTTGCGTATATGTTCGTTTTTTTCTTAGGATAATGGGTAAAAGTGATAACTTTGGCATTCGTGATGTTTGCCAGCGACTTTACCTTTGCCAGAGCTCTGTCAAAGTACCCGATCTCGTCGATGAGCTTAAGCTCCAACGCTTGCTGTGCGGTGTAGATTCGGCCGTCTGCAATGGGCTCGAGCTCTTCGAGAGAGAGAGAGCCTCCCCTTCCCTGGACAACCACATCCAAGAATTTCTGGTACAATTCATTCACCACAACCTGGAAGACGGCTTTATCGTCATCGGTCATTCCCCGGAAAGCGCTGCCGGAATCCTTCATCTTCCCTGACTTTATGACATTGACCTCGATGCCAATCTTGGCAAAAAGCTCCGCCATGTTCGGAAAAAGTGAGATGACACCTATGCTTCCGGTTAGGGATGAAGGATGCGCAATAATGTGATCGCTGGCAGCCGCAATATAGTATCCTCCTGAAGCAGCTACGCCCATCATCAGAGAGACAACCGGCAGGCCTGTCCTTCGGCGAAAATTCCTGACTTCATTGTAAAGGATATCGCTGGCTGTCACCTCCCCCCCAGGTGTATCCAGGCGGAGAATGATGCCCTTTATCCGTTTATCCTCAGATGCCTTCTGGAGGCGATAATAAACCCTGGAAACAATATCACTCTCTCTATTCAGCAAGCTGGGTTTGAAGGTCATTCCGATGATCCCTGAGACATCGATGATGAGAATCTTTTCTTTGGCCTTACTCTGGACGAGGACAACTTCTTCAATCTCATCCTTTCCCAAAACATCGAAATGAATGGAACACTGATTGAGTGAGATGATGATTGCCAGTACGAGGAAACATTGTTTTGTCATCTGTCCTCCTGGGACTCATGGTCAATATCTCCTGCAATTATAGCACATTCCAAACTCTTGCAGGTTGGTTGACTTCCCGACCATCAGGTGTTATAAAATTCGTGTGATTTAGGAGATCAACATGATTCTCTACAGTGTCCGGTGTGAGTCCGAGGGGGAAGAGTAAAAGGCTGCCTTTCTGGGAGAGAAACATGAAGAATGCCAAGGTTTTTTTTCTCAAACATTTTGAGGGCTCACTGATCCTTCTCATACTTGTGGGTGTGCTCGCCATTGCCTTTCTGGTGCATTTCAAACTGGCTTTTCTCAACTTCTTTTTTCTCCCGGTCATACTTGCCGGCTATTTTCTTGGTAAAAAAGAGGCCGTGCTGACGAGCATTTTGAGCGTCCTCCTGGTCATTTTTTATATGCTCTTTTCAAAATTGTTGGCCGGTTCCGGAGTTGGATTTTCTCTGGACGAAGGGATCACTCTTGTTACCTGGTCCAGCTTTCTGATTTTGATTGCAGCCATCATCGGAACTCTTTCCGAGCAGAGAGAGAGCCGCATCCAGAACTTGTATCGCGTGTACATCGCTGTTCTCGAGATCCTTTTGAAATATCTGGAAGTGGCCGATGACGAGAAACCAAGGTTGGTCCGAATCTCCCTACTGGCAGGCAAAATTGCAGGCACCGCTGGCCTGGATAGGAGAGAAATCGAAAATATCAAATCGGCTGCTCTGCTTTTCGAGGCAGGCGATTTGCGCTCCAGTCTCCCTTTGTTCGATGAAATATCCGAGTTCATGGGTACCGAAGCCTTGGCCCCGAATTCCTCTCTGGGAGACAGAGAGATGGTGCTCCTCAATACGACTGCTTTTCTGTTGAAGGAAGTCGAGCCTATCCTATCAGCCTACTATCGTCACTATTTTCAGGAAGCCATCATCCTGGACAAGAACCTCGATCAGATTCCCGTAGGGAGTTGCATCCTTGCACTTGCCGATATCTATGATCGCATCATGACGAACGCTTCCCCCTACCAGGATAGAGAAGAGTTCAAGTCTCTTGAAAACCTGAAGAAACTGGCCGGAAGGACGTTCCCCAAATCAATAATCAATGCCCTTGAAATAGTCGTAACCTCTTGACTTTAACACCCGTCCACAGGTCAGCCAAAGAGAGTTTTGCTGTCTCCGCGGCTGGAATCAAACCGATGAGCAGGTCATTGCCTGGTATTGGATAAAGAGGCACATGGTTGTGCAGCTCAAACTGAGAGAACCTCGTATCCGCCGAGCCACCTGCTCCGTTCACCTCAGGCAGAATGCGACTTCACTTCGCCATGCTGCCGAATCTGTGAGAATATCGGGAATACGGATGGTACTGCCATGGATTTTTCAGCTATCGAAGAATGAGCAGAGGACGGTTGATCGAAAAAGCCCTTTTATATCAGCTGCAGCCGGCACCCACCATTTTAGCCGGGCTGATGATTTTAAGAGCACAGGGCAGGATGTGCATTTCCACTCGGTCCTTAATTCCCAGTAACTCGCCGTTGTACTGAACGGGAAGGTCTCTGCCACTGAGAGTGATTCGCTTTGCCTTAAAATGTTTCTGGGTTTTTTGGAATGTCCCAAAGTAAATGCTCGGAAAAAACAACCAGTATTTCCACCCGGGGATTTCGAACAGTGTGATGTCGATGTATCCGTCATCTATGACAGCCTCAGGGGAAACCTTCCAGTTGTATCCGAAATGGCTTGCTTTGCCCAGCACACAATCGAAGACTTTCAACTTCAGCATTTTATGGTCAAAATGATTTCCGGAATCATCGATGCCATCAAAGATCTCAATTTCCTGTTCCATGCTGGCCAGCTTGAGCATTATCCGTGAGGCAAGAAGATGGCCGAAGAAACCGGGAATGTTGTGCTGAAGTTTTTCAACCAGTACTTGGGCTGTAGCCCCGACACTGGCAAAGGCCGCTATCTTCCCTTCGATATCGATGAGGTCGATCTCTCTTGTTATGCCTTCGTTGATTACTTTTATGGCCCGAGCGACATTCTTAGGAATACCCAGAGAAGTAATGAAGGCGTTGCCACTCCCGAAAGGAACGATACCCAAGGCCACATCTTTCATCCGCCCGCTTTCCATAATGCCTTGGATGACGTCGGCAATAGTCCCATCTCCCCCCGCTGCCACGATGACGTCGTTGTTCTTACACAATTTCTTGACTTTCGCAACAGTGTAGGTCTTATCCTCTGGGTCATCGATGATTTCACCCGGTAGATTCTTCTGGAGATATTTCCTGAGCAGCACATTCCGTTGCCATTTTTTATTCGCAGCATGGGGGTTGATGATACAGGTGATTTTTTTGTCTTTGTTCGGAATCGCTTTGGGCATGAATGTCACCCTCTGACTTTAACTTTGCCATTATTTTGCCAGATTAAGAAAGATATCGCAAACATCATCTGTTTAACCTCAGACAATAGGATTGTTGGGCAAGTCCATATATTTGCCTGAGGCTTTGTTTGGGCGAATCATTATCTGTTTTTGGCGAGGACTCCGCTGCCCACCCCAGGCGCCTCTCGCAGAAAATAAGTTTTTTCAGCCGCTCTTCCAATTCCGAAGGATTCGAGCGGATTGATGCCGGTCTTTTAAACCCATCATCCATCTGATCAATCGGCAGGACTTGCATCGTGCTTTTGAGGAGGTCTCTGAATTATGCTGGTTTTTTCATGATCTAGCATATCTTGAACTCCTGTCTCCAATGTGTATTTTGGCGAAAACCCGAAATCATGGACCGCTTTTGCAGATGAAAAAAGCCAAGTCCTTTGTGTCATGGCCTTCCATGCCCTTCGGCCAAAGGGGGAGCTCAAGATATGCAATGCCTTCAGGAGGTCGAAGAAAAAGGCCGCGCTGAAAATGACGCTTTCATAGAGCGGTAGGGTGATGGCGTCCCCTGAAACCTTCTTTTTCAGGATGAACATGATATCTTTCCATGAATAGAATTGTCCGTCGGTCAGGAAGTATATTTCTTGAATTGCTTTCGGACTGAGGGCGGCTTGAAGTATTCCTGTGATCAAATCTTTGATATAAATGAGGCTAGTTGTCTTTCCTCGCTCTTTGAGAACAGGATAAATCCTTTTGCCAATGAGCTTGATCAGAAGCTCTGTCTCCTGTTGTCCGGCGCCGTAGACGTTTGGAGGGCGTATGATTGTCGAGGAGAGTTTTTCCCAATGGGCTTTCACGGCCTCCTCTCCCTTGAGTTTGGTCCGGCCATATTCTGACACGGGTGAGGACGGATTGGTTTCATCATGGATCAAACCCGGCGCCGATGGGCCTGCTGCAGCTATTGAGGAGACGTAGACAAATCTCTTCAGAACAGGATTCACTGTCAGGCAAGCTTGAACAAGATCTTTCGTAAATCGATGATTGGCCAGTTCGTATTCGTGTTGGCTTGTCCCACGAATCCTTGCAGCCAGATGGAAGACATAATCCTGGTCCTGGAGGGCCTTCTCAAGGATTCGACGGTCGTTTGCAGGCCCTTTAATGACCCTGACAGGAATTCGGCGTAAAAGCTTGGTCTGGCTTTCGGGTCTGACCAGACATGTGATTTCCCAGCCCCGAGAAAGCAGCTCTTTGACGAGATACCGGCCGATGAAACCTGTCGCACCGGTGACTAAAGCTCTCCGCATCATTCTATTCTACCCTTTCGGTCTGCGGTCATACCCAGATAAGTCATGGCGACGAACTCAACCTCTGCGGATTTGGGGAGATGCTTCCTCCGGTTGCTTCCCGTCACTTCGAGCGGATTGTCTTCTGGCCAGAATCTTAACATATACAAATCAAGGCTTTAATTCAAATATACTCCGTGTTGACCGCTGGAGTGACCTTGCATTTATACCTGGGGTTTGGATAAAATCATCTGTCCGGTCTTAAAGTTTTTCAGAGGTGTTCTGGATGATTAAATTCGATACGGTTCATACTTTGAAGGGGAAGAAATTTCTGTTCAAAGTTGAGTCATCTCAGGATCTGTCTGATTTCGATAAATATGAAAAATTAAGGTTAGATATCTGGGGGGATCCTCGCGACACTCTGGCCGGAGTGAGAAACCTCGGCGTTGAAAACTATTTTCATGATGGAAGCAACTGTCTCATCAGTGTTTACACTGAGGATGCTGAAGGGAATGTGGAGGAGGATGCGTCTCACCTCGTGGGCTTTGCTTATGGATATGTCGGGGTTAAAGATAAAAGCCTGGGCTTCAGGGAAGTCGAGAATATCATCTTCTATTCACAGTATGTTGGAGTGAAAAAGGAATATCAGAGCTACAGTCTTGGCGTGCTGATCAAAAAATTCCAGAAAAAAGTCGTGACAGATCTTTACGGCCTTTCGACAATCACTTGCACCTTTGATCCACTTGTTGGAGTCAATGCGTACAGGAATATTCACCTTCTCCGGATGAAGGTCGGCGAATACCGTGCTTCCTGGTACCAGAATTATGCCGGGAAACTGAACAGAATGGATGTTCCGGCCGATAGGCTTTCGATTCTATGGAACCTTAAGGAAAAGAGTCAGACACTCAGGTACGATCTGAAAAAACTCATGGAATCCGATCATCTTGTGGTTCAATCTGAGGTTTGTGAGATAGCGGGAAAGAGCGGTCCTTTAAGGGCGGATCTGGTCAGGCCTGCAAACCTGGATGTAGAATATGATTTCCTGTTGATCGAAATTCCCTTTGACTTCTACACCATTCTACAGGAGACAGATGTCCCCGATGAATCAATCAGGAGAATCCCGCGGGATTGGCGGATGGAGACGAGAAAGGCGTTCCAGGAGCTTTTAAGACGAGGCTACAGGGTCCTTGACTTCAATTACTTGAAAACAGAGGAGCGGACCCGGGACTTTTATATTATGATCGGTCCATCCTGAAATATTTTGAATGATGGAGGTTTGATATGAATGAGAGAACAGACTCAAAGATCAAAAAGGCCTTATGGACACTCGTCCTGCTTTTGGCTTTTGTGTGGTTTTCATCGGCTGAAGAGGGAGCAAAACCTCTTATCCTGCAAGAGATTATATGGACAGATGTCGAAGAATACCTGAAATCCAATGATATGGTGATCATTCCTCTCGGAAGCACAGAGCAGCACGGGCCTCATTTACCCCTGGGAACAGATTTTTACGAAGCAGCCGGAATCGCCAAAATAATTTCCGCCCGGACGGGAGTCCTTCTCGCTCCGGTTCTGTTCTCGGGATACAGCGTCTATCATTCCGGCTTCCCCGGAACTTTAAGCCTGAAACCCGAGACTATGGAACAGGTCCTCTTTGAGACGGCCGAATTGTTGATCAAATACGGATTCCGAAAAATCATGTTTTTCAACTACCATGGAGGGAATCGTCTCGTCGAGAGCAAGGTGATCCATCGAATCAACCACACGACCGAAGCTGTGGCTGTGGCTATCGGTTACGGTGCATCCTTCCAGGAATACGAACCAGTCCAGGGCGCCGAATACGACGCGCATGCGGGCATTGGCGAGACATCTCTCATGCTCTACTTCCAACCTGATCTCGTCAAGCTGGAGCGGGCGAAGCGTCCCAAGATAACCTACACCCCCCAAATGAAAGAGCTGATAAAGCTCAGTCGGGAGCATCCGGAATTGGCGGAGGTGTTGGACGCGCTGCAATATGTTCCCGAGGAGACGAACAAGGGAGGAGCCAGCCGTCAGATCTCCAGCAATGGCATTTTTTCGTCTGAGAGCCCCAGAGAAGCAACCAGAGAGCTGGGAGAAAGACAGGCTATGCGAATGGCCGATCGGGCTGTGCAGTTCATTGAGGCATGGAAAAAAGCACAGAAGTAAACACCGCTAATGGAGTTGCTCTAGGATCCTGTTTTCATCCTATTTTCATATTGCCATTAATCGGATATTACTTTATACTTGGCAGTCTTGCATAGCGCCTGATCAAACAACGAGACAATCAAAGGGTTCCGTCTCCTTCTAAGGAGATGGGATTAAGGAGTTATGTTATGGAAAAAATAAGTAAAGAAGTTGAAAATGCCATCATCGAAGCCATTAAACTAGAGATCAACGGACGGAAATTTTTCGACCACGCGGCCGATGTGACCCAACACGAGAAGGGGAAAAAAATGTTCCGATTTCTTGCCGATGAGGAGGTCAAGCATCTGGAAACTTTTGGCGCCATGTTCAACAAAATTCTTGGAGGAACAGACTGGAAACAGTACATCCCGAAAGACGTGTACGACGAAGAAGCCCCTCTTGTTACGAAACTGAAGGAAAACATGAGGAGAGAAGAAGGGAAAGGCGAGGTTGAAGCCATCCGGATCGGTATGGAACTGGAAGAAAACGCCATTCGATTTTTCACCGGAGCCGTCAAGGAAACAGATGATCCCGTAGCAAAAAAGATATTCCGCGACATCAGCGAGGAAGAAAAATTCCATTTCGATTTACTCCAAGCCCAGTATGATTCTGTGACGAAATCGGGGATCTGGCTGGGGAGCGCAGAATTCCAAATGGACGGTAAGTGGTAGGTGTGCGCTAAAGGGATTTTTCCCTCTCTATCGATGTTGTTCGCAAGCATATCGAGTGCGTTAAGAATTATCACTGTCATCCAACAGGCAAGAAAACCGTCACTTCCGGCGCAATCCATCAAGACTTAGGATTTTCGGCTTAATTCAAGGCCAATATTCCAGGGTCCATTGATGAAATCATGGACAATTCTCCTCGCTTTTTTTTGGAATGACCATGGTTTTTAGCGCAGCCATTAGAGGGGATCTCCGGCAGGTTAGGGCGCAAAGGATATGCAGACTCTGCCATCCCCCGCAATCTTGAGGGGAGACCGTATTCGGAACACCTCGCGTTAGCAAATATTATCACACCTCCTAACTTGCTGGATTCCAAAGGGCGATGCTCTGAGTCTTGCCGAGAGTCAGATTCATTTGAAGCTTACCAAACACTAACCAAGTCATTATTCAGGCAAGGGCCAAGGAGAAATACAGGGATAACATTTTCTTTATTCGTCCTGAATAACCAGACTTGCCCGCTCCTTTGTTTCCAATAGCTTTAATGCTGTAAATAATGTTTACAAAAAAAATCGTTCTGGGGCAGCAAAAGCTATTTAACCTGTTGATAATAAATATATTAACTGTGAAAACAAATATGGCATAAAACTTGCCTTTAAGTTGCCTTAACCTGGACAATTTCTTATTATTAAATGATAGATAGATGACAAAGAAGTTAGGCTGGATTGCAGCAGCCATTATTTTTGCCCTGCTTCTCAGCACGAATAGCACGTCAGGCTTCACCCCGTTGAAAAAGAGAGAGGCCAAATCTGGAGGCATTTTTAAGCTCATGTCGTTAACGAACGTTTCCCAGATAGAGCTTGATCCTGCTCATCCTTTGTCCTTAATCTTCCTCTCCGAACAGATGTATGATGGGCTGGTTAGGTTGAATAAAAATCTTCGCATCGAGCCTTCTCTCGCAGAATACTGGGAGATCTCATCGGATGGTACTGTCTACACCTTTTTTTTAAGAAGGGGAGTCCGCTTTCATGATGGTAGCGAACTCAATGCCGCAGATGTTAAATTCTCTCTTGAAAGACTCCTTGCCAAGCAGACGGAATCTCCCTATTATCACTACTTTGTGACGCGGGTAGAAGGAGCACAAGCTTATCGCGATGGGAGAGCCTCCGAAGTCTCCGGATACCGTGTTCTGGATGAGTATACTTTTCAGATCCAGTGGTCGAAACCCTATGTTCCTGCCCTCTATCTGATGAGTATGCATTTTTGCAAAATTCTCCCCAGAGAAAAGGTCATGGAAGCCGGACAAAACTTTTGGCTTCGGCCAGCGGGAACGGGTCCCTTTATCTTTGACTATTGGATTCGAACCAGCCGCCTCGAGATTGCCGGAGTTCGTCTCAAACAGAACGTCGATTATTTTGACGGAAAGCCCCATTTGGCTGGAATCGAGTTTTTGACACATTTTTTTACTCTCGATAATTTTTACAGCCAGGAAATCGACTCCATTCCCGTGCTCACCAATAGGCTGCTTAACTCAGAATACAATATTTTTCAGGATGGGGCCCTGACGCATTATTTTTTGGGAATGAGCTGTCATATCTATCCGCTCGATAGGCTATCGGTGCGAAAGGCCATCGCCCTCGGCCTTGATAAAAAGGCAATTGTCCAAGCTGCAGCTGATGTGCGTTATTTGCGCAAGGTGACGCACAATATCATCCCTTCCCGGCTGCCTGGTTTTTTCCCCATAACGAGAACGGATGGATTCGACCGAGAAAGGGCAAAAGAAATGCTCCAAGCTGAGGGATTCTCACAGGAAAACGAATTCCCTACCCTCACGGTTTATTTTGAGTTTCCCAGGAATCCCCTGAAGAACCGAATTTTCGGGGTAATCAGGGATCAACTCAGTGCTCTGGGCATCCGTTCCCGCATGGATTTCTTTGAGTCAGCAGAAAACCTGTTTCGAGTGGGAGGGCCCTATCTGGTGTTTCACAGAAGAACTCTGGGCATACCGGATCCTGAAGATGTGATCAACCCGCTGTTTCACTCTCTTTCGACGGAAAATGTTTTTGGTTATGCAAATTCTGAAATAGACGGGTTGATCAAAGATGTGGAAGTGGAGAGGAGCATGAAGAAAAGGATCCAGCTGTTTCATAAGATTGAAAAAATTCTCTTAAGAGATGTCCCGGCCATTCCTCTCTTTTCCCATCAAAACAGAGTAGCTATGCAACCTTATGTGCAGGGTGTTGTCGTGCCCGCTTTGGGCTTTTATTATATTGACACAACAAAAATCTGGCTGGATAGGTGACCGCATGAAGGTGCCATTATCCCTTAGAACCCGGTTTATACTGGCTGTCTTGGTGCTTCTCGTCGTTTTGGGCAGTTTGATCATGTATGTTATCGAACAGAGGGAAGTCCGGGCTATAAACGAAGAACAGGTGAGCAGGGGCTTTATTGAAACGAAATACCTGTTCCAACTGAATCGCGAAGAGTTTCTCAACTATGACTCTAATGGGATGGAAGAGAACATCAAAAGCCAGATCGATGACAACCTCATCTATATCGTGTTTTATAATCGTGAAAATAGGCCGCTTGCAGCCAACGATTTTGTCAAAAAACATCCTGATATCTATGAAAATAGCCATTTTGAGAGTGGCGAGCTGCAAGGGGAATATTTTTCCGAGTTGAGAAAGATCAAGGATGAGGAGACGAATCGTATCATCAGGATTCTTGAGATCGAAAAGCCGATTTTTGTGGAGGGCTCCCCCGTCAGATGGGGTTCCGTCAAGATTGGCATGTCCATGCAAGAAGCGGATGAAGAGATTCAAGCAACCCGATTCAGGTTGATTTTGATTGGTGGGCTCGGGCTTTTGGGCGGAATTATCGGTTCCCTTCTTTTAGCCAGGAGCATCACCACCCCACTCAAAAAATTGATTGATGGTACAGTCAGGATTTCCAAGGGTGATTTTGCCCACACCATTGATGTCTCCACTCGAGACGAAATCGGAACCTTGGCCGAAAGTTTCAACGACATGAGTCAACAGCTCCTTTTGACCAAGCAAAGGATGGAGACAGCGAACAAGCGGCTCATCCAGGCAGAAAAATTGGCCTCTATTGGACGAATATCAGCCAGCATCGCCCATGAAATCCGGAATCCCCTTACTTCTGTGAAACTCAACATCCAGAAGATCAGCGGAAGCAATTGCTGGGGAAAAATTGAAAAGGGACATTTGGAGATCACCCAGGAAGGAATAGGTCACATCGAAACATTCATCAAAGAGTTGCTGAATTTTACCCGAGTATCGGACTTAAATTGTGACTATTTTCAATTCGAACAAATAATCGACAGCGCCCATAAGATGATTTCGGATTCCCTTGAATTGAAGAACATTCAGTTCCACAAAGACATACCGGAGGAACTGCCTCTTTTACATGTGGACGGAGACAGGATGAGACAAGTGCTCCTGAACATCCTCCGTAACGCCTCCGAAGCTGTAGATGAAAAGGGAGAAATAAAAGTTACCGTTTCTCTGCTCGGTGATGGATCAGATAAGGTTATGCGCGTGGAAATATCGGACAATGGTCCCGGCATCCCGGAAAAGGAGCGGGAGAACATCTTTGAGCCTTTTTACACCATGAAGTCCTCGGGATTCGGCCTGGGCTTGGCGAATGCTAAAAAGATTGTCGAACAGCATAACGGATCCATTCGGGTAATTGATAAAGAGGGAGCGGGAGCCTGCTTCGAAATTCTCATTCCGTGTGAGGATAAAAATGAAAACTATACTGATTATTGACGATGATCCTTTGATCCGGAAGACTCTGGCTAATCATCTCTCCAAAGAGAAAAATGAAATCATAGTCGCCGAAAATGCGGAAGAAGGGCTTGAAAAGTTCGATCAATGTATGCCCGATCTCGTCCTCCTTGATATACGGCTTCCAGATATCGACGGTCTTGATGCTTTGAGAATGATCAAAGAGAAGGATAAGAATGCCTGCATCATTATCATGACCGCCTACGATGACATGAGGACAACGGTGGAAGCGATTAAATTAGGGGCTTTTGAATATCTGGTCAAGCCTCTTGACTATGTCGAGCTGGATCTCACTATTAAGAAATCCTTTCAGGTCAGGTCTTTGGAGGATAAGCTCAGCTATTTGGTGGAAGAAAAACAGAAAGAGTACACGATTGACAATATTATAGGCCGGTCTTCCCAAATGAGAGAAATTTTCAAGCTGATTGGATCTGTGGCCACAACCCGGACAAACGTCTTGATTCAAGGGGAGAGCGGAACCGGGAAGGAATTGGTAGCCAAGGCCATCCACTACAGCAGCCCCTACAACAGAGAGCCTTTTATCGTAATAAACTGTTCTGCCATAACCGATACTCTGCTCGAGAGCGAGCTCTTTGGCCATGTGAAGGGAGCTTTCACGGATGCCGTATGCGAGACCAAAGGAAAATTCGAGATTGCCGGAAAGGGCACATTGTTCTTGGATGAAATCGGAGATATCTCTCCAAATCTTCAATCCAAGCTGCTCAGAGTCATCGAAACCAGAGATTTCATGAAAGTGGGCGGAGAAAAAATTGTGAAAACAGAAGCACGGATCATTGCCGCTACTAACCAAGATCTGGGGTCTTTGATTGAAAAGGGGCAGTTCCGTGAGGACCTCTATTACCGCCTGAAAGTCGTTGAGATAAACCTCCCACCATTAAGAGAGCGAAATGACGATGTGCCTGAACTGGTGATATATCTGTTGGAGAAGATAAACAGCCAGCTTCGGAAAAACGTCAAAAAGATACCTCCACACGTGATGAAGCGTCTGCAGGATCATTCCTGGCGAGGCAACGTCCGCGAGTTGGAGAATGCGTTGACCCGGGCCGTTATCCTGGCAAAGGGAGATGTCATTCTCGAAGAGAATTTACCCCTTGAAGGCAGCGAGAAAAAAGTCATTCCGAGAGAGATGGTCCCCATGAAAGATGTGGAAAAAAACTATATTCAACACGTTTTAAGCGAGATGAAAGGAAACAAGACCAGAACCTGCCGCGTGCTCGAGATAAGCCGGCCCACACTGGATAAGAAAATCAGAGAGTATAACCTCAAAGTCTGAACCTCCCTAATCGGTGTAAACGCCTTTTACCCCCTGTAAATTTATTTAGGCAAAGCGGCCTTTTTTATTCGGGGCTGTTTTTCGGCATTTCCTCTGGGAGAATCCAATTTTTTGGCCTTCTGGCACGAATTATGCAGTAAAAGAAACGTCAGGAGCGCAAGCAGAACTGGCTGAAGACAGGAACAGATAAATGATTGAGAAGAAAATTGTAATTGTCGATGATGACGATTGTATCCGGAAGACTTTCTTCATGATTCTTCACGAGAATTACCGCGTCTATCTAGCTAAGGACCCCAGAGAAGCGTTGAGCAAGTTCAAAAAGGTCAATATCGACCTTATCATTGCCGACCTCAAATTGCCTTACATCAACGGATTAGAGATGATTTCTCAATTCAGAGAGTCCGGATATAAAGGCGAAGTTATATTGATTTCAGCTTACCCAGACCTGATCACTTCCGATGAACTCAATCGGCTTTCTATCGGACACTTTTTCGTAAAGCCTCTGGATTTGACTTCCTTGAATCAATCGATAGATCATTTGTTGAACGGAAAAAGCAACAATGACAAAAAGATGAAAGGGCAGACATCATGCCTAATGGAATAAGACATTCAGGCGAGGAAATAGGGCAGAGTGAACTGACCTATATCCATCCAGCGTGGTATTCCTTCATCAAATACTGTGAAACATTGAGATATGGTGAGATAGACAAGCTGAAAATTCAGGATGGTCTTCCAATGTTGGCCGAAGAAGTCAAGAAAAAAATTAAATTCTCCCGCTAAAAGAAATATTTTGGATATATGTCGAGTCCAATGAAATAAGGAGAGATACAATGGCGACAGAAAGATTCGAAACAGATCAGAGCCTGGGCGAATTTCAAAGCCCTGAAGGAAGTGATTTTTTTGATTTTCAGCAGACAGAAACAATCAGTCCAGAGTATCTCGATGAATGGAAAGAAAGAACGTTTCGAAAAGAGGTCTTTGAGCTCTTTGTTGAATATTTCTGTTTTCGGCAGAAAGTCCCTTTCAAAGAACTCATCAGTAATGTGGAAAAGAGCATCCTCATTCGCACTCTCTCCCAGTTCAACGGAAGTCAAAAAAGTGCTGCGAAATTTTTGGGCATCAAATACACGACGTTGAACGAGAAAATCAAAAGATACAATATTCGTTTTGATAAAAAGCCAATTTGAGCGAAGCTCGAAATTGGTTTCCCAATCTTCCCTCCATACCATCCTTAAAATAGATGATAGCCGCGTTTGTTCCCCTATTTTTGCCCACCCGAAGGGTAGGTTCTTTGCACAGCAGTGATCTTTGTGCTTCATGCCCTGTCTATGTCAACAGGCGGTGAGTTCAAAGAGGATCTTTTTTTCGATTACTGTAAAAAATATTTTCAATTTTTATCCGAATTATTGAATATTTTACAAATTTACGGAAAAAATTTGGGCTAAGTTTTGTTCCGGTGCATTTTAATTTGTTTTATATCAAAAACATAGTGAAAGACATAGCATTTGGTATGTTTTTTGCTGCTCCAAAAAAATGAAATAAGAAAGAAAAGGGCTTGTTCAATTTTTGCCCCGAAACGGCTGACTGAAAATACAGAGGCTGTTTGAGTGCATGTGGGCATTCAAACAGCCTTTTTTTGGATCACAAACATACATTGAAGAAAGATTTATGCTTGGAGTTGTCAATACGGAGAGGAAAGATGGCAAAAAAATGGATTTTGGTGGCAATCCTGGTGATTCTGACCAACGCTCCCTTAGGTTTGTCCGGGCAGCAGAGGTTGGATGGCTCAATCGATGGAAGGGTACTTGACTCAGAGGGCTACCCGCTACCCGGTGTCAGTGTAGCCCTGGAAGGAGCTTCGATTCCAAACGATAGAAAATATATCACAACACAATCAGGCCTCTTCCGGTTCCCTTCGTTGCCGCCCGGCAATGATTACAGTCTGACTCTGGAGTTGCGCGGTTTCAAGACAGTATCCAGAAAGGGACTCCAAGTCAATGTTGGCAAGACAACGTCCCTATCCATCGTCATGGAGATGGGGAAACTGGAAGAAGAAGTCACTGTGGTCGGTTTTTCTCCCATAGTCGATATCAAATCTTCCAAGACCGCTGTTCATTTTTCGCGCAGTTTCATCGACAATATTCCCATGTCAAGAGACCTCTATGATGTCCTTAATTCTATGCCGAGCGCAGTGTCGGAAGATGCGAGCTATCGGCGAACCTCTTTTATATCGGGCGGAACAGTGCGCGGAAACCAATACTCAATTGACGGTGTTTCCATTAATGATCCTGCGGTCATGTACCCTATGACTAACATCAACATCGACGTCTATGAAGAGGTCGAGTTTGGACTCTTCGGCCATACCGCAGATGTGGGAATTGCTGATGGGGGATTCATCAACATCGTGACCAAATCGGGAGGAAACGTTTTTCATGGAGGAGCCACTGTCGAATATTTTAACAGGCACATGCGAACGAATACCATGAGCTCAGAAGATTTGCGGGCATTGGGTCTTGAAAAACCCATAGGCCGCGGCTCTTGGAAGGATTTCTCTCTCTATTCAGGAGGGCCGCTTCTCAGGGATCGCATTTGGTTTTTTGTCAACGGCCGTTTTTTTGCCTGGACACAGGATTTTAACCTCGTCTCCTGGGATGATACTATTTCAACGGGAGAACGCATCTTCGAATGTGAAGAAGGCCCTCATGAAGAGATCAATGCTTTTGGCAAACTGACTTTTCAGATGACACCGCATATTCGTCTTACAGCGATGTATAACTTGGCCAACATCAACGAAGATTTTTACACCTATCGTGTTTCGAGTCAGATGGACAAGACAGCCACATCGCGATGGGATGATGAGAAAGGGCATACCTTGAGTGTTCAGTTGAACTGGGTTCCGAATCAAAATCTGTTCGCGGACTTTCGAGCGGGTTATAACCGCCGTTATTTTCCCCTCCCTTTCAGTGACTACGCTCTCTCGGATGCGCCCTTGTACTGGGATCGATACTGGGAAATGTACAGAAACAACACCTGGTTTGAGGAGACCTACACGCGGAGCCGGCTCAATCCCACGGTGACGGCTACTCTTTTTGTGGATAATTTTCTGGGCCTGAGCCATGAGTTCAAGATAGGCATCGAGTACGAATGGGCATCGAGCAGTTGGGATTGGTGGCGGGAGAATCCCTATCGGTTTGACTTTTTTGATGGCGATATATACTCCTACCCTACGTTGGAATCACCTAACCGGAGCATCATCACCATTTATACCTGTGGGCCTTCCCCTGCTTCGTCAGTCGAGAAAGACGAGAAAAACAGGTTTGGCGTGTTCATTCAGGACAGTGTTTCTCTCGGCAGGAGGTTGACGCTGAATATGGGAATTCGATTCGATACCAGCCAGGGAAAATTTCCGCGGCAAGCAAAACTGTCGAGCGCCGATCCCTACGGCCTGTTCCCGGTTTTGCCCGGTCTGGAGAAACAATCACCCTACGACAGTTATGAACTGGAGGCCCGTCATGTTCTCTCGTGGACCAATCTCGCACCTCGAATTGGCTTTTCCTATGACTTGTTCGGTGACGGGAAAACATCCTTCAGGGGATCTTGGTCGAGGTACAACGAATATCTGATGCTCCAGTATTTCAACCGGATGAATCCCATTTATCCAAGGAGTGGCTCTTGGTATTGGCATGACGACAATTTCAATAAGATACCTGATCCTGCCGACAGCTACAAGCTCGTAGACCTGCCGGACAGTCCCTATGTGCTTGATCTCACTGAGGTTTTAGATCCCGATTCTTCCGCTCCTTATACAGATGAACTCACCCTGGGGATAGAAAGAGAATTAAGCAGGGATTTCAGTTTGGGCCTGACTCTCATCTACAAATACAAGCACAATATCTTCGAAGATGTCAATGACTATGGTCTGGGCAAGGAAGAAGCCTGGAAAGGTTACAGCCCGGAGAGCCCTTACTGGGAAAGGTATGAGTTTGACGACCCTGGAGATGATGGCCTTTTCGGGACAGAGGATGATCAAAGGTCTTTTTGCTATGCAGAACTGGCCAATTCGCCCGGAGGGCTTCATTGGTATCATATGAACGTCGGCTCGGGATTCCGCAAATACGCCGCTCTTCAGCTTATACTGCAAAAGAGAATGTCCAACCGCTGGCAACTGCTCGCTTCCTTTGTCTGGAGCAATACATGGGGCAATATCGGCGGCGGATACGCTGAATCCAGCGGTGCGTCAAAGGCCTTTGACACACCCAATTCTTTTGTCTTTGCAGAGGGGAGGCTCGACTTTGACCGGCCTCTCAACATCAAGATGCAGAGCACGGTCATTCTCCCTGCAGAATTTATGCTGAGCGGGTACTTCAATTATCTTTCCGGCTCTCCTTGGGCACGGACAGTATGGGTTTACATTCCTGAAGATGAAAAGTATTTGTATCCCGGACAGGGCTACGATGTTCAGACTGAAGAGAGCGGGACGCGCCGGAAATCGTCCCTAACCACACTCGATTTACGGCTGGAAAAGAAGTTTAGCCTGACACACTCAGTGTCCGTGGGAGCTTACCTCGATGTGCTGAATGTTCTTGGCTGGAACTATGTCGATGTCTTTGCCGACCCCGGAGGGTATCTCGACTATCGAGACCCTGATAATCCTAAGTTCACCAGGTACGGAAACTTCGGCGATATCTCTGGTGCCTACGGGAGCCGCATCGTCAAGGTGAGCTTACGGGTCACATTTTAACCTGTATACCTAAGGATTGGTGGATAGAGCCAAGACCAGTCTTTTTTTGTGAGGGAAGAGGGGTTCCCCTCTGATTGTAACGAATGTTATGTGTGGACGCAGTCTGGTCAGAGTTTGGTTTTGCCATTCCGGATGTCCTGTGGTATATATCTTCCGACCCCATAGGTGGAGAGGCCAAGATGAAACTTATCGTGCCAGGGAAGGGGCTCAGCACCATCCCTTGCGTTTACCAACTCTTGGCCTTTCGAACATGTGCTGAGTGAGCATACGGTGCCTGTGGAAATCATTCGGAAGGACCAAGTTGTCGAGCTGGACGCTCTGAGCGCTCTTGAGAAATTCAGGTAAGAAGGGATGTCCCTTCGTGATTTGAGGAGGTGCAGGTGATTAAAAAGGTGTCCGTTTTGGGTGCTATGTTTCTTGTCCTTGGCGGAATATGTCCACACTCACAGCTTCTCGCAAGATGTCATGATTCCAGTCGGGTAGTCAGTTCTAAATCAGAATTTCTTGCTTCAAGGTCTCGGAAGAACGATAAAAAGAAAGACTCCGAAACCTGGATGGGCGTATACATGAATGGAGTTAAGATCGGGTATAGTCACAGTAAAGAGTCGGTGTTTTTTAAGGATGGAGAAAAGTACAAACAAAGTATACAGGAATCCATGATGAGGGTAACCAGATTGGGAGGTAATCCGGTTGAAATCTCCACTTGCCAGGAATCTCTTTGCGATGCCGAAGGGAATCCTTTGGAAACCGTGCTCAAATCCAAGCTTTCGGCCAACGAAACCACCGTTAAAGCGGAGATCAAAGGAGATAAGATCGTTTTTTGGTCTGGTGACAGAATCACTAAAGAGCTGGCCTATACGGAAAAGTTTTATCTTGGAATCCCGATGAGGGAAATTATTGAGGGAAAGGGATTGATTCCAGGGAAAAAAGATGTGTACACAATTCTCGAACCCTTGACTCAGTCTTTTGTTGATGTTGACTTTGAGGTTATCGCCAAGGAACCCATACTCATTTTAGGGGAGAAACATGATCTGTGGCATGTTCGATCTGAGACGACACAGATGATTCCCATCGTGATGGATGAATGGATCGATGAGGAAGGAGAGGTCTGGAAGTCCGTCAGTCAGGCCGGCTTCCTGAATACGATCTCTATCCGGATGCCCAAAGAAATGGCTCTGCAATTGAGCGATGACAATCTCGACATTGCCTTCTCCGTACTTATTGAATCCAATGTTATCTTCCCCAATCCTCAAGAGGTCCGGAAAGCAACCTATAAAGTCAGCGGAATTCCGATGCTGAAGATGGAAAGCCTCCCTTTTGAGGAAGAAAGCCAGAAAATATTGGAAAAAAAAGGAGATCATGTGATTATTCAGACCCGATCTCTGGTTTTCACCGAGGAACAGGCTCTCCGTTTCCCGCTCCGGGACGAAAAGTTGGCTGAGTATCTGAAGCCCACGACTTTTTGTCAATCCGATGACAGAGATATCGTTGATGTGGCCAGGTCGATCGTCGGAGAGGAGACCAATTCTTGGGCCGCGGCCAGGCGTATCGCTCAATGGGTCAACAGAGAGATAAGTCCCAACTCCGATGTGGGTTTTGCCTCGGCCCGAGAGATCATGGACAACCGTGAAGGAGACTGTTCCGAACACACGGTCATCATGGTGACCTTGTGCCGTGCCGTCGGGATTCCAGCCCGGGCCGCAGTAGGCGTCATGTACGGTGAGGGCATTTTTGCCTATCACATGTGGCCGGAGGTCTATGTTGGTCGATGGGTCGGACTTGATCCCAAGTGGCTGGCCCTGGATAAAAAAACCGGCGAATACTACACAGATGCCACTCACATCAAATTGGGAGAGAGTGCGCTCGATGAAAGCTTATTCGAAGAACTGGGCCAGGCCATGGCCGAAATCGTTGGACAAGTTAACGTGGAGGTTTTGGATTACGCCCTCGATGAATAGCCATATTCTTGGTATGCAATGACTGCCTTCGGATAACTCCAATGAATTCCTATCCCCGTTTGCCCCACAACATGGTATAATCATCAGGACATGCAGAGACAATCCCCCGTGTTTTGCCCGCGCTGCGGCTTGATGTTGGGCCAAAAAGCGCTGGAGGGAACAACGCGGCTATTTTGTTCGGCTTGCGGCTGGGTAAATTACGAAAATCCTCTTCCCAGTTCGGCAGCCTTCGTGCGGAATGAAGCCGGAGAGATCCTGCTGGTGAAAAGAGGTGTTGAGCCATCCAAGGGAGAGTGGGCGCTCCCATCCGGCTTTATCGAAGTGGATGAAACACCTGATAGAGCCTGTCTTCGTGAGCTTTCGGAAGAAACAGGACTAGACGGCAGAATTGAGAAACTGCTCGGAGTCTATTCCCAGAGATCGATGATGTACAAGAATGTCATCATCGTGGCCTATCATGTCGAAGCCGAAGGATCGCTTCAGCCTGGTTCGGACTCTGAAAGCGCCGAGTATTTCGCCCCTGATGAACTCCCTCCCATTGCCTTTCCCAGTCACAGAGAGATCATTGAAGACGGGATTAAAATCACCCAAAAATGAAAGTTGCCGTTGAGTGTTATCCCTGTTTCTTCCATCAGGCGATCAACGTGGCCAAGATGATCTCGGCAGATGAGAAGCTCATGAGGGAAATGCTGATCGAAGTCAGCCGTCTTGTTCCAACGATCTCGCATGAGGCGACTCCACCCCAAATTGGCAGGCAAGTGTACCGGCTCGTTTCACGGATGACCGGCATTGAAGATCCTTTCAAAGACATTAAAAAACAGTGCACGGAACAGGCCCTGTCCCTCTATCCTGCACTCAAAGAGAAGGTCTCCTCCTCATCTGAAAAATTGATGACAGCCATTCGTGTGGCGATTGCTGGAAATGTGATTGACTTCGGATCCAATATGGCCTTTGATTTGGATAAGGATGTTCAGTCCATCCTGAGCCAAGAATTTGCCATCGATCATTACGGACTATTCCGAAAGGACCTGGCTAAGGCCAAAAAAATTCTCTACATTGCCGACAACGCCGGCGAGTGCGTCTTTGACCGGATACTCATAGAAGAGATCGGCAAGCCTGTGACGTATGTTGTCAGGGATAAGCCGATTATCAATGATGCAATCAGGGAGGATGCCCTTGCTGCCGGCATAGACGGCGTGGCCGAAATAATCTCTTCCGGATCAGATGCTCCAGGCAACATACTTCCTTTGTGTTCGACAGAGTTTTTGAAGGTTTACAGAGATGCCGACTTCATCATCAGCAAGGGGCAGGGAAACTACGAGGGGCTCTCCGAGGAAGACCGCCCCATCTTCTTTCTGCTGAAAACCAAATGCTCGGTGATTTCCAAACACATCGGCGTCGCACAGGGAAGCATCATCCTTATGAAATCCCGATCGGAGAAAACGGCTTAGCCAATTCGCATAGGGAGGATGGTAGGGTCTTCGATGAGCTCAGATAACGACTCGCCCAAAGACGGCTGAATCCCCCTGCCGACATCCTCACGGTTTTGGCAAGGCCAACGCGGTATGTCAGTGATTTGAACTTTTTGCGATTCTATTATACTATCGTGTGCGTCAAAATGGTCATTTTCTCAAATGAAAGGAGTCATGATGGGGAATAAGATAGACCGGCGAGAGTTTATTTTGAAGAGCGCCAAGATGGGCTTGTCGGTAACCGTCGGCGGAAACCTGCTCGGCAAGGTCGTCTCCGGTACTACGGCCGTGGCTGCGGATGGCGGTGAGGTGGACATTGCGGTCGTCAAGGGGTCGGATTATTTGAAAAGCACACAAAAGGCTGTTGAGCTTTTGGGAGGGATGGGACAATTCATTCCGAAGGGGTCACGAGTGGCCATATTGCCCAATGTCCAGAGATGGCATCCCGGCACCTTCACCAAGCCTGAGATTGTTCGTGCCGTTGTCCAGATGTGCCTGCAGGCAGGCGCGAAGGAGGTCAACTGCCTATCCTGGCTCGAGATGAAGAACTGGGAGTCCACAGGATTGGCCGCGGTGCTGAAAGAAGAAGGGGCGACTTTAAATCTGGTCGCCAACGAGGAGGCCAATTTTAAGTCGGTGAAAGTTCTCAAGGGTAAAGCTCTCGACGAAGCCATGATCATGAAGGAATTCTATAACAACGATGTCTTTATCGACATGCCCATCACCAAGGACCATGCCGGGAACAAATTCACGGGCACGATGAAGAACTTGATGGGCTTGAATTACCGCCAGAACAACAGAGAGAAATTCCACAAAGAGAATTGGACAACGGATATCAATGCCATAATGCACCTTGACCAGTGCATCGCCGACTTGAACACTGTCATCACGCCCGCTCTCTGCATCGTGGACGCCACGGAATTCATTATCACCAACGGTCCTATGGGCCCGGGCGAACTTACGGGTCCGCAGAAGATCGTGGCCGGCGTCGACAGAGTGGCCATGGATGCCTACTGCTGCACGCTCTGGGGGCTGAATCCCACGGACATCTTTCAGATTAAGATGGCTCATGAGCTGGGGTTGGGTGAGATCGATTCCGCAAAAATGCGGATTAAAGAGATAACAGTCTAGGCCGGAGGGCTTCGGGAGGATCAGCTCTAATCTTACTTCTCGAGTCCCGGGCCATACAGGGCAGTGCTTTCCCCGGGCAAATTTATGCAACGCTCTTTTGATGGAGATTCTGTTTGACACGGAAAATCGATTGTGAATACAATGGGGCAAAATGGAAGGGAGTATCTTCATGAATAAAAATGAACTGGCCGACAAAAATCTGTTCCGCGGATTGTCTCGAAGAGATTTCGTGAAGTACGGATTGTCCGCTTCGGCGCTTTCGGTCGGCGCCCTGAGCAAACTCAATGCGGGCATCTATCAGAGTCTCAAGACCCTGGATCAACAATACATCCAGGATGAATCCCCCGATGGTGTCTACTGGAATGCGCTGAGGAAACATTTTTTGTTCGAGGACGGCGTGATCATGATGAACAACGGCACCGTTGGCCCTATGCCCAAGCCCGTTTTCAACACCTTGATGAAGGTCTTTAAGGTTCAGGCTACGAACCCCTTCGACGTTTACAACGACCTGCCCAGGCAGAAAGAGCGGGTTCGGACAAAGGTGGCCCAATTCATCAATGCCGATCCCGAAGAAGTGGCCATCACCAGGAATACCACGGAAGGGATCAACTTTGTGGTCAACGGGATGGATATGAAGGAGGGCGATGAAGTCCTTCTCTCGACCATGGAGCATCCCGGCGGCACCCATCCCTGGAACCTGAAGGCCAAGCGCTACGGCATCAAGATCAACTGGGTTCCCATCGGTCTTCCGCCGGCCAGTGTGGATGAATTTGTGGCCGGTTTCGAAAAAGCCCTGACGCCAAAGACCAAAGTCATAAGCGTGAGCCATACCGTTTACATCTCGGGCCTCATCTCTCCCCTCAAGGAGCTGTGCAAAATGGCTCACGAGAAGGGATTGCTGGTTCTGGCCGACAGCGCGCACGGCATAGGCATGCTGGATCTGGACATGAAGGAGATGGGGATTGATTTTTTCGCCACCAGCCCCTACAAATGGCTGGGCGCGCCGACGGGAGTGGGCGTGCTGTACATTAAAAAAGAGCTTCAAAAGGATCTCTGGCCCACCTTAGCCACAGGAGGTTGGGATACCTACGAAGATGCCAGGAAGTTCGAGACCTGCGGGCAGAGAGCCGAAGCCTTGATCGTCGCCCTGGGCGAAGCCGTCGATTTTCAGAATCATATAGGAAAAGACCGGATCGAGCGCAGGATCAAAGCTCTGGCCGGCTACTTCAAACAAGAGTTGAAAAAGATACCGGGAGCCAAGCTGCATACTTCGGAGGATCCCTACATCAGCGGCGGATTGACGGCTTTTTCCGTTGAAGGGATGAACCCGAAAAAGCTCGTCGAGTATGTCCGGGATAAATACAACATCGTCATCAGGACTGTCGGGAGTGAGGAGAAGGGGACCTATGGCGTGCGGGTCTCGACCCACATCTATATCACATTCAAACACGTGGACCTGCTGCTGGAGGGAATTCGCCATTTGGTCAAGCACAGCGCCTAGATGTGAAACCGAAAGCGAAACGGCCCCTCAGTAGATAGAAACCGGAATCCGGGCCTTTTTGACGAGACATTCAATTTTTTGCAGATCGGATTCGAGAGCGGGGACGAGTTTTTTGGCGGGGGCATCCCTGTCCAGAGTGTAGATCTGCACATGGCTTGGCCGAAGAATGTTCAACCGTTCGACCCAGGCATCGACAGCGGCATCGGCCACGTTGCCCGCTTCCCCTCCAGAAAAGAGGGCCTGGATGGTGATATCCTCCAATTGGGCGAGACCGTTGACGATTGCCTCCTCCTCGATACCCGTGAAGGGTTTATTGTACCGGGCAAATGTGGATTCATGGCCGCAGTCGAGCTTCATGATTCGCCGGTCGAGCTGAGCCAGCGCCTTTTGGATATCCGGATCACCGGTGAGGGTTGAATTTGATAAGACCGCAACCTGAGCGTCAGGAGCCAGCCGGTCTCTGACCTTTTTGACCGCCACTACGATTTCCGGATAGCAGGGATGCAGCGTGGGTTCCCCGTTGCCGGAAAAAGTGATGTAGGCTGGAGGGATATGGAGACGGGCCAGGGCCCCTGCTAAAGCATCCTCCACCTCCTTGGTTGACGGCCAGGATAGATTGTCCTTTTCGGCCAGACAGTGGTAGTCTGTCCAGCCGTACTGACAGTAGACACAGTTGAATGTGCATGTTTTTTGACCCGGCGGCAGTATGTTGATGCCCAGCGAACGCCCCAGTCTTCGCGAGTTGACCGGGCCGTAAATTATTGTGTCCTTCAATGCCAGCAGCATTCTAATGCCCTCCGACCATCTGATGCAATGCCCTCCCGGCTCGGGACAGGCCCTCCCCAATCTCTGACTCGTTGAGCCGGGATATGGAAATGCGGAAGTACTCAGACTTTTTTTTGTGGGGAAAGTAATACGTTCCGGGTGAGACGATCACTCCGTGCTGAAGCATCCGCTCGTGCAGACGGCCTTCTCCCAGTTTGGCGGGCAGTTTCACCCAAATGGTGTATCCCCCGGCGGGTTTCGTCCACGCTATTTCCGGCGGAAAACAGGCGTCCATCTTGGCTAACGCCAGCTGCATGCGCTTCCTGAAAATCCTGTGCAGCCTTTTGAGTTGTCTGTCGTAGTACCCCTGTCTTATGAATTCATGCATGATCATCTGGACGAACTGACTGCTCGTCAGGTCCGAAAACCTCTTCACGGCCGTCATCCGGCTGATGCAGTCCCTGTCCGCCGTAACCCAGCCGATCCTCAAACCGGGAAAAAGCGCCTTGGAAAAAGTCCCGAGATAGATGACGATATTGGACTCATCTATGGATTTTATCGGAAGCGGGACTTTGCCGAAGTATTTCATATCCTCCTCGAATCCGTCCTCGACGATGGGGACCCTGTGCTTGGCGCAGATCGTGAAGAGCCGTTCGCGGTGTTCATGGGAGGTGGTGATGCCGGTCGGATTCTGGAAATTCGGAATGGTGTAGACAAAACTCACCGTATCTCTCCGGAGAGCGGAATCGAGACAATCGAGATCCATGCCCTCGTCCGTCATGGGAATCTCGGCCATCTCGGCCCGGACGAACTTCAACAGAGGAAGAATGTTGGCATAGGTGGGCGTCTCGATGGCGACCTTTGTGTTTGGGCGGACGAAGATGCGGCAGAGAAGGTCGATAGCCTGCTGGGCGCCGTTGGTGATCAGGATCTCTTCGCTCGAGGCGGCGATTCCGTGCAGGCGAAGGCGTTGCGCTATGAGCTGGCGCAGGGGAAGAAATCCCCTGTAGTCACCGTACTGGAGCGAATCCGCGTCCGATTGCGCCAGAACACTGCCGGTACAGCGCTTGAATTCCGTCATGGGAAAAAGGCGCGGATCGAGATCCAGGCGTGAGATGTTGATGATATCCTCGGGGACTGAGGCCAATCGGGGCTGTTCCGGGGAATAGCGCAGGAACATCTCGTGAATCTGTCTCGCCGGTTCTGAAGATATCTCGCTCCAGGGAATGAGGCTCGCCCTGTCCGGATCGTAAGCCACTTCCTTGCGCCTTTTTTGGACCCTGTGGTATGAGCCCGGCCTGGATGAAAGAAAGCCCAGGGCCTGCAACTCTTCATAGGCGCGGTTCACCGTGGTTCGGTTGACGCCCAAGATTTCAGCCAGCTTCCTGGAGGAGGGGAGCGAATGGCCGATGTCCAACGCCCCGCGATCGATATGGTGTTTAACCTCGTCTATGATCTGTTGATAGAGAGGAGTGGAGTGGTTTCTATCGAGTCTAATCAACATTGTTGGCTCCTGTCTGTCTCTTTGAGTCCACGACGGAACGCCATGCCGGAAAAAGATATCCTGCCGAATCTCCAACGGCGTCGCTGCCCGGCCATCTTTCCTGATTCATTTTATGTCCTGACGACCATTTCCGTAATCGTGGGATTGTCATTTCAAATATAGATCTAGAATTGGATGTAGTCAACAGCCAATTTGTGACTATATCTGATCAACCAATTTGACGATGCTCAGCAATTCGCGCTCTCGTTGTGGAAGGGATGGACGTGTGCTCAGGAGGTATTACGCCTGTATCTCAATTTTTAGGCCTCGCCTTAGCGCCCGAACAGGCTGACGGACTTAGAGATTTGAGATTTCCTTAAGGGGAGGATCGCCGCTCAACCGATCTCATCGTACCGAAAACAATCCATAACATGATCGTTGACCATCCCGACGGCCTGCATGAAGGCGTAGCAGATGGTCGAGCCCACGAATGTGAACCCCAGATTTTTGAGGGCCCTGCTCATGGCCTCGGACTCCCGCGTTTTCGCGGGAATGTCGTGAAGGGTTTCCCAGGCGTTCCTTTTCGGTTTACCGCCGACGAACTGCCAGATGAAGCTATCGAAGCTTCCGTACTCCCTTTGAACTTCGCAAAAGGCTTTTGCGTTTTGGATTGATGATTCGATTTTCATCCGGTTGCGGATGATTCCCTCATTCCGAAGGAGTTGATCTATTTTCTTTTCGCCGTAGGCTGCGACCTTTTCGGGGTTGAAGTTGTCAAAAGCGGCTCTGAAATTTTCCCGTTTCTTGAGAATGATGTGCCAACTGAGACCGGCCTGCATGCCCTCCAGGACGAGAAACTCGAACAGTTTTCGGTCGTCATGGATGGGAACCCCCCATTCCTCGTCATGGTAGTTCTGGTAGAGCGGATCACCCTCGCCCCATGCGCATCGCCTGCGTCTCATCTTTTCCTCCTTTAGGTCAGTAAGTTGGAGCCTTCCTCGCTGCGCTTCTCCCAGTGCATTGTACAAAAAAGCAGCTTAATCTTTCCAATCTGATTTTTTGGGCTTTACGTCGAAGGGTGAAGTGGCTAGAATGGATTTCTATGAAAAACGCATGTCCTGTTCTCCTCTGTTTGTGTGTGCTGTTCTCAGGACAGGTGGCCTTCGGCAAAAAGCCGGAGGAGCGTCAAATCAGAGCCCTGCGCATCACGGAAAAAATAACCATAGATGGCCGGCTCGACGAGCCCGTTTGGCAGGAGTCGGATTTCATTTCCCGGTTGATCCAAAGGGAGCCTGATGAGGGGGCGCCGGCCACAGAGCCGACGGAGATCCGTATTCTCTTTGACGACGAGTTTCTGTACATCGGGGCCGAATGTTTTGACAGCGAGCCGGATAAGATCGTGGCCAACGAAATGCGTCGGGACGAGGGACTCCGGCACAATGATTTTTTCGAGATTTTTATAGACACCTACCATGACCACCGCAATGCCTTCTACTTCGTCACCAATCCCCTGGGGGCCAAGCGGGACGGCCTCATCCGGGAAGAGGGCAGCAACATCAACAGGGATTGGGACGGTCTCTGGTACGTGAAGAGCCGGACGACTCCCCGGGGATGGACCGCTGAATTCGCCATTCCGTTCTACACCTTGCGTTTCAGCGGGGACAATACGCAGACGTGGGGAATCAATTTTGGGCGGCAGATAGCCCGGAAAAAGGAGGAATGTTACTGGGCGCCCATTCTCAGAGACTACGGTTTTATGGGCAAATTCCGCGTTTCCTATTACGGCAACCTTATCGGCCTGGTCGATATCAAGCAGGGGAAAAGACTTCACGTCATGCCTTACGCCATAGGCGGCGGGACCCAAGAAGAGGGAGAAGCCACTATGGGTTTCACAGCCGATGCAGGCCTGGATGTCAAGTACGGGCTAACGTCCAACCTGACAGCGGACGTCACCATCAACACGGATTTTGCTCAGGTCGAAGCCGACCAGGAGCAGTTCAATTTGACCCGCTTCTCGCTCTACTTTCCGGAGAAAAGGACCTTCTTCCTTGAGGGAAACGAGGTTTTCCGGGTCGCGGAAAAGTTCCGTTTTCATGAACCTCCCGGATTGTTCCTCTTTTACAGCCGAAGAATAGGGCTGTCTGAGGAGGGCGGCGAAGTCCCGGTTATCGGCGGTGTTCGTGTAACCGGTAAAACAGGGAGCTATCACCTGGGCATCTTAAATATGATCACCGACCGGATAACCCTCGAAATCGACGAGGTTGTGGAACATATCGAGCGGTCGAATTACGCCGTTTTCCGTGTCAAGAGAGATTTTTTGGAGAAATCGACTTTGGGTGTGATGCTGCTGAGCAAGGACTCCCTGGACAGCCCTCATTACAATCGGGGTGTGGCTGTGGATTACAACCTGGCTTTCGGCCACGCCTTCCGGATCGAAGGGTTTGCGGCCAGGACATTCACGCCGAATCTGGAGGGCAAGGATTGGGCCGCCCATCTGAATTTTTCCTACGACACGGATTTCTGGAGCCTGCTGTTGGTGTACCTGGATGTGGGTGAAAACTTCAATGCCGAGATGGGCTATGTGCCCCGCTTGGACCAGAGAAAGTACCGGGCCAATGTCGGTATCTCGCCCCGCCCGCAGATCTTTAACCTCAGACAGACACACATCTTAAACGATTTCACCTATATCGAAAATCACGACGGACAGCTGGAAACGCGGACGAACTCCACGGGCATTTTCAGCACTTTCCAGGATCGCAGTAATCTCTACTTCGGCTACCGGCAGAACTATGAGTTTCTCGAAGAATCCTTCGAAATTAAAGAAGGCGTGTTCATCCCTACGGGTATCTATCGCTTCAATTCATTCGATGCCTTTTACGAATCTGACCGGAGTCGAAATATCTCGGCCAGGGCCGAGATGGGTATTGGCGGATTCTACAACGGCGATCTGTTTCGGATTAATGCCGGAGGCAGTCTGAAAATTTCCAAACACCTCAATATGGAGTTGAGCTTGAACCGCAATCAATTCGACCTGCCGGTCGAGGGTGGATCATTTACCGTCAACCTCCTGGCCGCGCGGATCATTTATTCCTTCACGCCAGACCTTTACGCCAAAGCCTTCATTCAGTGGAACAGCGACGAAAATCTGTTCCAGAGCAATTTTCTGGTCCGCTGGATCTACAAGCCCGGGGCCAACGTCTATGTCATCTACAACGAGACCCAGGAATTCGGCAGCCCGGTCCCTTTGAAAGACAGGGGCGTAATGGTCAAAGTGACTTTCCTGTTCAATTAAAGCCGCATTTTTTTCGGTAATCCGGCTTTTTGGGATTCATTATTCTCTGACTCAGAGTGCGTGAGGGCGTTAGTCATGACAGAAAAGAATATGCGATGAACATTTGGTTGTTGTTTTTCGACAATGGTATTCGCTATGATGTACTATCGGATTCAAAAATCTCAGTCCAAGAGCGAGGAGATAAAGACTCATGGATATTTATAAAGATCGAGTAGCTTCCCTTATCTGGAGAAACGGCGAAATAACCCCCTGGAAGGATGCCTTGATTCATATTAGCGCTGTGGGGCATTCATCTGTAGCCGGAATCTTCGAGGGAATCAAAGCCTATTGGAACGAAGGTGAAAATCAACTCTATGTCTTCCGTCTTCAGGAACACATGGTCCGCTTTGTCAATTCAATAAAAATGGTCCGTTACGGTTTTAAATACAGTTTAGATGATTTGAATAAGGCCGTTCTGGACTTGCTCAAGGCGAACGGATACAAAGAGGACACATACATTCGGCCTTATATTTTTCAGCAAGGGATGGTTCGTGAGCTTCTTCAGGCACAACCGGGTAAGCCGACTGAGCTGGTCATCGACTCCTGGCCGTTTGAATCTTACGTTGAAATGAACCAGCCGCTGCATGTGTGTGTCAGTTCCTGGACCAGAATCGCGGATAATGTGCTTCCGCCGCGTCTGAAATGTTTCTCCAATTACCACAACGGTCGTCTGGCGGCCATGGAGGCAACGGTTGACGGTTATGACTGGGCTGTGATCCTCGATGGGCAGGGAAAGGTTACCGAGGGACCCGGGGCCTGCCTGGCGATAGTCCGGGAGGGGGCTGTCATTTTTCCCACTGTCACCAACGGGATACTGGAGGGTATTACCAGAGATGCTGTGATACATATGCTGAAGGAAATTCTGGATATTCAAGTGATCGAGCGCAATGTGGATCGCACGGAATTGTATATAGCGGATGAGGTCTTTTTCCTAGGTACTGGTTGGGAAATAATGCCGGTGGCCTCGGTTGACCGCTTACAGGTAGGGGACGGGAAGATCGGACCCATTACCAGAGCGGTTGCCGAAAATTACAGACGAATTGTCACCGGTCACGATTCCCGCTATCCCGAGTGGAGGACACCGGTTTGGGACTAAGGCGATATGAGTCAAAAAAGTTCTGAATACCCTGACCTGAAGCCCCTGTTGGCTCCGGAATCCATAGCTGTGATCGGGGCTTCGGATAAGACCGGACCTGGTCGGCAGGTGATCGAAAATTTAGCGAAATTGGGATACCGAGGGGCAATTTACCCCGTAAATCCCCGTTATGAGGAAATCTTAGGGATGCCCTGTTATGGCTCTTTGACCGGCGTCCATCGGGCCGGGCATAAGGTCGAAATGGTGGCGATTCTATTGAATCGTCATATGGTTATCCCGGTTTTACGGGAGGCGGCCGCCATAGGTGTGCGTGCCGGCTGGGCCTTTGCCAACGGGTTTGGAGAAGCCGGCCAGGAAGGCAGAGCTCTGCAGCAGAAGCTGGCCGAAGTATGCCGGCAGAACAATATCCTGTTCTGCGGGCCCAACTGTGTGGGGTACCTGCACCCAAGAGCCGGCGTCGGCACTTACAGTGCTCCTGCCCCTGATTCTTTGAAACCGGGGAGTATAGGATTGATCGCCCAAAGCGGGTATCTGACCATGAGTGTGGCCAACAGCAATCGCGGATTGGGTTTCAGTATGCTCTGTTCCTCCGGGAACGAAGCGGTCGTCGACAGCACGGATTTCATAGCCTACATGCTGGAAGATCCTGGGACCGAGATCATTTTGGCTTTCATCGAGCAATTCCGGAGGCCGGAACGTCTCCCCGGACTGGCTAGAAGAGCCTTCAAGCTTGGAAAGCCGATCATTCTGATCAAGACAGGCCGCTCGGCACTAGCCCAGAAGGCCTCGGTTGCCCATACCGGAGCCATTGCCGGCTCGGATGATGTGCAGGACGCTCTCTTCAAAAAGCTGGGGATCGTCAGGGTGGATGATTTCGACGAGATGTTCGAGACAGCCGCGTTGTTTTCAAAGCTTCGCGACCGGATGCCTGGAGGCGACGGCATTTTTGCCTTGAGTCTATCAGGGGGCGCCATCAGCCTTATTGCCGATATCGGCGACGAGCTCCGTCTTCGTTACCCCCCCTGGTCGGAAAAGGGGAAAGAGATACTCCGGGAAGTCCTTCCTCCCTATGCCGAGATCGACAATCCTCTCGATGCCTGGGGTTTCGGGAGAATCGAGGCAACTTATGAAACCTGCTTGATGGCGGCAGCCAGGGAGGAAAAAGCCGATCTGGTTTTGGTTTCTCAGGATGTGCCGGGCGGAATGGCTTCCGGGCAGGTGGATCAGTACGCCGTCGTGGCCGGATCGGCAGTGAAGGCCTTTCAAGAGCTGGAAAAGCCGGTGGTCGTGATATCCAATCCCTCAGCAGGATTCCACCCGGGCATTAGCGATATCCTTGACCAGGGAAAGGTGCCGCTTCTCCAGGGTACCCGGGAGGGCTTAAAGGCACTAAAGGCTTTGCTGATCTATGCCGATTTCAGAAGAAAAAAGAGACTGGGGGATGAAGATGACGCGAGGCCCGACGACATTCCACAAAAATTGGATATAGAAATTCCCTCGGACTATCCGGTTTTAACGGAGTTTGCCAGCAAGAAAGTCCTGGCAGCCTATGGCATTCCCTGTCCGCCCGAGGTTCTGTGCGAATCCCAGGAGGAGACACTCCAGGCTGCAGCGAAAATTGGCTATCCCGTCGCCCTGAAGGTGATCTCACCTCAAATCCAACACAAGACCGAGGCAGGCATCATCCGCTTGGATCTCGGGGATGCCGATGCCGTTAAACATGCCTATAACCAAGTTCTGAAAAATGCCCGGGCTTTTGATGGATCTGCTACAACTGAAGGTGTGCTCTGTCAGGAAATGATCAAGGGGGCTGTGGCTGAGGCTATTGTCGGAATCCTTAGGGATCCCGGATTCGGTCCCGCGGTTGTGTTCGGGCTGGGCGGAGTAATGGTCGAGGTCTTCAGGGACCGGGCTCTCGGTATTCCCCCTTTGAGTAGAGATGAGGCCCGGGAGATGATTGCGATGACCAAGAGCAGTCAACTGCTATTCGGGTTTCGCGGATCTCCGCGGGCGGACCTCGACGCTCTTATCGATACTCTGGTCAGAGTGAGCTGGCTGGCCGTCGATGGGGCCGACAGGATAGAGGCGCTGGACATCAATCCGCTCTTGGTTATGCCCGAGGGCGAGGGGGTAGTGGCTGTGGATGCTTTGATTGAACTTCAAAAAGATTCGTGACAGTATGGAGGTCTGCAGGTGAAGGCAATTCTTTCAGGAAATGAAGCCATTGCGCGGGGGGCCTTTGAGGCCGGAATTCAGATTGCCCTGGGCTACCCCGGCACTCCGAGTTCTGAAATTATCAGTACCATAGCGGAGCAATATGGAGAGGAGATATACACGGAATGGTCGACCAATGAAAAGGTGGCCATGGATGCCGGAGCAGGGGCAGCCTATTCAGGCCGCCGCTGCCTGGTGACCACCAAGCAGGTGGGGATGAACGTCCTTTCCGATTCTCTTATGTATGCCGTCTATACCGGGATCGAGGCCGCTCTGGTGGTCGTGACGGCGGATGATCCAGGGCTGTTCAGCTCGCAGAACGAACAGGATAACAGGTGGTACGCCCGCCTGGCCAAGATTCCTCTCCTTGAGCCTGCCGACAGCCAGGAGGCCAAAGATTTTGTGGTGCTGGCCGCCGAGCTTTCGGAGAAATTCGATACGCCGGTGTTGATCCGGACAGTGATGAGGACCTCCCATTCCAAGAGCGTCGTCAACCTGGGTAGCCGCCCGCAGACTCCTGACGAGGTGGGCTCCTTCCCGCGCAATCCCGAGAAATACAACTCTACCGCCTCGCATGCCAGGAAAATGCACCCCCGGGTGGAACAGCGGCTGTGCGACATCGCCGAATATGCCGAGCAGGCGCCCTTTAACCGCATCGAGTGGAAGGACCGGTCACTGGGCATTATAACCAGCAGCGTTATTTATACTTATGTGTCAGAGGTCTTTCCCCAGGCATCAGTGCTGAAACTGGGGATGACCCATCCTCTTCCCAAAAAAATGATTGAAACTTTTGCCCGAGGTGTGGACAAACTTCTTGTCATCGAAGAGCTCGATCCTGTTCTGGAAGAGCAGATAAAGGCCATGGGTATTGATATCAGCGGCAAAGAAATCTTTCCACCCTGTTTTGAACTTTTGCCAGAGGATATCAAACACCTAAGCATTGATGCCGGGCTTCTCAGTGAGGATGATGCTGGGGCAAATGAGTGCCGGGATACCGAACGCGTGTTGAAGGAGCTGCCTCTTCGCTCACCGGTATTCTGCGCAGGCTGTCCCCACAGGTCCACTTTCTATCTTCTGAACAAGTTGAAGCTTCCGGTGGCCGGGGATATCGGTTGTTACAATCTCGGCACGCTGCCTCCGTTCAGGGCACAACACACGATGGGAGCTATGGGAGCCAGCATCGGTGTGCTGCACGGAATGTCTCTCGCCGATATTCCTGAACCGAGGGTGTGCACCATCGGGGATTCCACTTTTTTCCATTCGGGTATGGCACCGCTGGTGAACATGGTGCACAACAACAGCCGGGGAGTCGTTATTCTGATGGACAACAGCGTCACGGCCATGACGGGTCACCAGGATCATCCGGGCCTCGATTGGGCCGTGACCAAGGACCGGCCGGCTAAAAGAGTGGACATAGAACCCCTGGTGAAAGCCATCGGAGTCGATAAAGTGAGGGTGGTGGATGCCTTCAATATCGCAGAAGTCGAAGCCGGATTGAAGGAGTGCCTGGATTATGAGGGACCATCGGTGTTGATCACCCGCGGTGAATGTGTGTTTGTCTCCAATAATCCACAACCCTCCTATCGTGTGGATTTGGAGGAATGCGTGGCCTGCCAGCTCTGCTTCAAAGTGGGTTGCCCGGCCATCGGGCTGTCCACGGAAAAAAATCCGAAGAACAACAAATTCAAATCCCATATTGAACCCACACTCTGTACCGGATGCGATGTCTGCCGGCAGGTTTGCCCGACCGGTGCCATTCATGCGCCTGCAGAAAAAGAAGATGAGGTATGATATGACGAATACAAACTTTATAGTCGTCGGTGTCGGAGGCCAGGGCACGGTGCTTTCCGGCGATATTCTGGCGGAGGTCGGAATGGCGGCAGGCTATGATGCAAAGAAATCGGATGTTCTCGGCCTGGCTATCCGGAGCGGTAGCGTCGTCAGCCACATCAAATGGGGAGAGAAGGTTTTCGCTCCCATGTCCATGAAGGGGACTGTGGACTATCTTTTGGCCTTTGAACCCCTTGAAGCTTTGAGGATGGCGGAGTACCTCCATAAGAACGGCACGGCCATCGTCAATGAATACCGGATTCCGCCCGTGGCGGTGACTACCGGTCAAATGGAATATCCCCCCGTCGAAAAAATCAGACAGGCCTTGAGGTGCGCAGCCAGAAACGTCTATTACACAGACGCTACAGCGAAAGCCAAGGAGCTGGGTAATGTCAGAGCGGTCAATGTCCTTCTTTTGGGAGCTCTATCCTCGCTTCTGGATATCCCCGCACAGGTGTGGGTGGATGTCATCGCCAAGTATGTTCCCGATAAATACAGAGAGTTGAATATCCGTGCTTTTCAAGAAGGGCGTGTTTTGATAAAGCCCAATGAAAAGATAGAGTTTTCAGAGGGGAACGAAGAGGATGCCAGCTAAGCCCGTTGAAACCGCAGAAATGGCCATAAAAGGCGGTCTTGTGGTGAATAGCCAAAAAATGTGGCGGGCCGATATTTATATCAAAGATGGTCTTATCGATAGCCTGGAGCAAGGCGGAAGTCAGCGAATTGCGGATAGGGTCATTGATGCTTCAGGAAAATTTGTCCTTCCCGGGATCATCGATGCCCATCTCCATCCTGTCTATGCCGATCGAATCGATACCCTCTCCAAAGCTGCGCCTTTAGGAGGAATCACAACACTGATCCCCTATATAGGTGCGGTCAAAGCATGGGGACGATCGGGAACTCTTCACGATGCCGTGAAAGATTTTATCGCAGAAGGTGAGAAATCCTCCATGGTGGACTTCGGGATTCACTGTTCTCTGACTGCGGATGATATGGACACCATCGACGGGATGATACCGGCGGCCGTTGAAATGGGTGTCAACTCGTTCAAGGTGTTCATGGCTTATGCTCGGAGGGGGATGAAACTGGAAGATGAACACATTTTGAAAATCATGGAGGTCATCGTCAAAAACAAAGCACTGCTCGCTGTCCATGCGGAAAACGGGAGCATCATCGATTATTTAGAGGATAAATGCACTGCTTGGGGAAATCTCGAGCCCCAATTCTTCCCTCCTTCGCATCCGAATATTTCGGAAGCGGAAGCGATCTTCCGGATACTCGCTCTCTCCGACATCGGCCGGTGTCCCCTCTATCTCGCGCATGTCAGCGCCCAAGAGTCCCTGGATGTCATACGATTGTATAAAGAGTGGGGCAAGAGCGATTTTTTTACCGAGACCTGCACCCATTATTTGACCCTCACGGATGATGAGTTGATCAAACGCGGGTCTCTGGCAAAAATGTCTCCTCCTTTGAGAAAAAAGGAAGATGTGGGGGCGCTCTGGAAGGCTGTCAATGAGGGCCTCGTCGATGTTATAAGTTCCGATGCGGCGGGGCACACGGTCGCCGACAAGGAGCCGGTTTGGGACAGCATTTTCAAGACCCCCAATGGCGTGCCAGGACTGGAGACCATGTTCACAGTCGCCTACGATGAAGGTGTGAACAGAGACAGAATCTCCCTTTCCCGCCTGGTCGCATTGACATCCGAGAATCCAGCTAAGATCTTTGGGTTGTATCCCCGAAAGGGGATTCTGCAGGAGGGGTCGGATGCCGATGTGCTTGTTTTCGATCCCGCGGCTATCCTCACTGTGTCAGCCAAAAACACGCCATTGAAGGTTGGCTACAGTTTATATGAAGGGCGGAGGTGTTTGGGTTCGCCGTCTCTTGTCCTGCAGCGAGGAAAGGTCGTGTGCGAGGAGGGACAAGTCAAAGCGGAACCGGGACAGGGCATGTATATGCCGGCGGCTTTTAATGGATAACGATTCTAAATTTTATTGAATACCAACAGGTCCTGCGGTGTTGTCACGATGGGGAAGTTGGTCGAAAGGAGAGCTGAATGATAGACCTCAAAGGAAGAGATGTCCTGACCACGAATGAGTGGGCGAAGGAGGAGCTGGATCAAGTACTTGATTTGGCCATCAGGTTCAAATCGATGGGAGACCGGGCAAAATCCCTCGCTCTTTTAAAGGGAAAAACTCTCATGCTGCTGTTCTTCCGCACCTCAACCCGGACACGGATCTCGTTCACTTCGGCTATGGAACAGTTGGGAGGCTTTGTCCAGGTCCCGGATCCGGGAGGGCTTCGGATGAGCCTGGAGGACCGGCCTGGATTCGGCGAAGCGCTGAAAGACACGGCCAGAGTCACGGATAGATACGTGGACTGCGTGGGGATTCGTCTCAGCGGACCCATTCCGGATAAACATGGGGTGTTGAGACCTGGGCTCGGAGATGCGATAACTGCGAAGTATGCTGAGTTTTCGGAAAAACCGGTCATCAATCTGGCCTGTGATATGCAGCACCCCACCCAGGCCCTGGCGGATATCATGGTCATGCAGGAGAGCATCGGAGATCTAAATGGAAAGAAGCTCGTTGCCCACTGGGCGTATTCCCCTATTGTGCGGCATTACACCTCCATACAGGCCGATGGGCTGATTGCGGCCACTTACGGTATGGACGTCACCATTGCCTATCCCGAAGGCTATGACCTGGATCCGGATACCGAATCGCTCATCCGCGAGGAATGCGCCCGAAACGGGCAAAAATACGAGAGAACTCATGATCTGCAGAGTGCGGTAGAAGGGGCTGATTTCATTTTCCCGCGAACCTGGGTATCCCCTGACTTTTACATTCACACCCGGGAAGAGGAATCACGGATTGCCGCTCTGCACAAAGACTGGCGGTTGACCGAACAATTGATGAAACGCACCAACAATGCCCGTTTCATCCATGTGATGCCCTTCGACCGCGGCAATGAAGTCGACGACAGCATCGTGGACGGACCGCATTCCCTTGTGTATGACCAGGCAGAAAACCTCCTGCACGCCAGAAAAGCCTTCCTGGCGTCTATTCTGTCCGACGTCGATGAGTTAGAAAGACTTTAAAAAAATCGGTTTTCATGTCCGCTGGACAGGGCAAGAAAACGTCGACTTATTTGATGGTTTTGTACCAATTTTCGGGATATTCGACTCCGTCGTAGACTCTATCCACGGGGGCAAGGGTTTCGATACCGGTAATTTCGGTAATGAAACACTCCAGCACCCCTTTGACGATGCTGCCCTGCTCCAGGTGACCGCCAAAGGTGGGGCAATCCCAGGCGCCGCCGGCGACAAAATGAATAGCTGGGAAAGGTTCCGGCCTACCATCTTTACCCGGTCGGGGATGAATGATACCGCTCAGCGACAGAATCATGCTCAGGTTTGCGGTCGTGGCGCAGGATTCCTTGTGCCAGTTGTCAGGGTCCACTGTATCCGGTGCCCAAACCAGATATTTGGCCGGCTGCAGCCCTCCCATAAAGGCGGCATGGATTTTGGCGAATTGAATGTTGTTGTCGATGGCAAATTTTTGAATTGCCGCAAAAACATCGGCCCCGGTGGTGAGCCGAATGATAAACTCCCGTCCACGTTGACATTCCACAACATGGTACTCGTCCGGTGTCTGCGCATCTCTCTCCCATATTTCAGTCATTATCAAAATCTCCTGATGTTTTCATTTATTATATATAAAGGGCGGGCTGTGATCAAAGCGTGACCCTCTATTAAAAAACTTTTCTTTCTGGATCGAGAGAAAGATGGCATTTAGAGTCTGATGCTTGCTGCACAGGCCTCACAAGGTCCCGGCACTCGTCGAGTGAGCAGACCTTCCTTTGCTCCGCTTAGATGTAACTTTACCCTTCCATTCTCAGAACAACCATAATTTATTCTGGTTTGCAGGAGAGCTTTAAGTCCTGTTCAGTTTGGATTTGATTCCAGCCACATGAGATGATACATTGAGTCTGCGCGAATGAGGAGAGGCCGATTAGAGAATTTGTGGTTACAGGAGCTGTTTTTCTTATCATCCTGATTTATCTTCTTGTCGAAAAGATCCGGTTCGGTCGGCGGATAGAGGGCGTTCCACTGAGGATTTGTATCACAGGGACTCGAGGCAAATCCAGCGTGACCCGGCTTGTTGCCGCAGTCCTCAGAGAATCCAACTATAGTGTTCTGGCCAAGACCACCGGTTCCAGGCCAGTACTGATCCTCCCCGACGGAACAGAGAAAGAAATTCTTCGCCGCGGAAGACCGTCTATTCTCGAGACGAAGAAGGTTCTCAAGATCGCTAGAGACCAGAGTGTGCAAGCTACTGTCCTCGAGTTGATGGGAATCCAGCCCGAGTCTGTTTGTGTCGAGTCGGCTCGAATGCTCAAACCGCATATCTGTGTAATAACCAATGTCCGCCATGATCATATGGCCCAGATGGGTTCCACTCGAGAGGAGATCGCATCCTGTTTTGCCGCTGCTATTCCTGTTGATGGTACGGTATTTGTTCTCGAGGATGAATTCTTTTCTGTGTATCAGTCAGTTGCCGAGCAGCGGAAATCCCGCGTCATTCAAGTGCGACGGGAATCTCTACAATCTTTAACCGGTGAACACGGTGGCCATTGCAGTCCTTTGGAATTTGCCGGCGACATCAATCTGGCGCTCGCTGTTTCCGAACACCTCGGTATCGATAGAGAAATGGCACTGAAGGCCATGGCTTCCGCATTTCCCGATTTTGGAAGCCTGAAAGTGTGGATGACGGGAGAGAGTTTCCGGGAGCGGCCCTGGTTTTTCGTGAGTGCCTTTGCGGCCAACGATCCCCAATCGACTCGGGAAATCTTTACCTTAGACAAGATAATGTCACTGCTTGAAGGACGCCGGGTTATCGGTCTTCTGAACTTCAGGAGGGATAGAGGGGACCGGACGCTTCAATGGCTTGAGGCTTTGGAGAGCAACACGTTTCCGGAACTGGATCGGATCGTTCTCCTGGGCCATCATGCCTTTGCCGCCCGCCGAAGGTTGAGGAACAGGCCGAGGGAAGACATTCAAGCCTGGCCGGAATGTTCACCCGCAGAGATAATCGAAAAACTTGCCGGGCAGGAAAAAACTGGCGCTGTTCTCATCGGAATGGGAAACATGCAAGGGGCCGGAAAAGCCTTTGTCGATTTTTGGGAGGTTACGGGTCAACGCTATGATCTATGAAACCCTTCTCATCGGACTTCTTTTGGCTGTTCTTTTTATAGAAGTTTTTGGGTTATACCCTGGTGGGATCATTGTGCCGGCTTACATGGCCCTCTATATCGACAACCCAGTGCGCATCCTGGTGACGGTCATCGTCGCTTTGGTGGCTCTGTTTCTCTACCGGTTGCTGTCCCGGTTTTTCATCCTGTTCGGGAAAAGGCGGTTTGTGATGTTCATTGTTCTTGGGGCCCTTTTGGCTCAGCTCTGGGCCTTCGTCCTCCCTCAGTTCTTTTCCGATCCCATCGGGCTCAAAGCCATTGGCTGGATTATCCCGGGTTTGCTGGCCAACAATTTGGAGAGACAAAAAATCGTGCCGACTCTTGCCTCTCTGGTTACGGTTGCCGTTGCCACCTACGTCATCGTGGGTCTACTTGTCTGGATTGGACTATGAAAAAGTGCAAAAAAAGGTGCCAGGCACCTTTTTACAGGCGGAAAAATAAAGGTGCCAGGCACCTTTTTAGAGAGGAGCCGATCCTTTCCGGATCTGATTGAATAAAGATTTCAGCTATGATAAATCTGCGACGAGATTATCCGAAACAGGGAGACAAAAAGAACAGCCGGATTGTTCTCATCCTCTTTTTCTTGAGCATTGTCTCCATTACGCTGGTAAAAAGCATTCCTGACACGAGCAGTGACTCTTTGAGAAGAGAAATGATCAAGGCCTCTTGCATCATGGCCGAGGCCACGGGTGTCTTGAAGAACTGTCGCGGGAGCAAGGGCATTTCCGCCAATAGTCAAAACGATTTGAATGAAACAGGTCTCATCGGTGTCGAACACTCTGTGATAACGACATCGGTCGGGCGTCTTGAAGCGAAGCGGACGAGCACCAATCCCAATTTCGCAGGACTTATCGTTCTTTTCTTGAAAGAGTGCGGAGTGAAGGAAGGCGACGCCATTGCCGTCGGAGCCTCGGGCTCTTTCCCGGCTCTGATCGTGGCCACTCTATCCGCCGCCAAAGCTATGAAAGCGAAGCCCTTGGTTATTAGTTCGTTGGGCGCTTCTCAATGGGGCGCCAACCAGCCCGATTTTCATTGGCTCGAGATGTGGCGATGCCTCAATACGCATAGTATTTTTTCTGTCCCGCCCCTTGCCATATCCATAGGCGGGGAGAGGGATGTGGGCGAGGATATGGACAAACAGGGGCGCGCCCTCGTACTGGAAGAGATCCGGAAGAGCGGATTTCCGCTTCTATCCGAACCGAATTTAGTCCGGAATGTCCAATCGAGGATGGAAATCTATCGTCAGGGCGCCAACGGCAAGGAAATCAAGGCTTTTATCAACATAGGAGGGAGCTGGGCCAACATGGGGACTGATTCCTCTGTCTTGCGTGTCAAGCCGGGCTTGAACCGGATTGTAGAATTGCCCGCATTAGAGACGAGGGGGATGATCTTTGCCATGGCTGCGGAGCAGATTCCGGTGATTCATCTTTTGTATGTCAGAGGACTCGCTCAGAAGTACGGATTGCCTTGGGATCCTGTTCCTCTTCCACAACCTGGCGAGGGAATCCTCTACAAGCCCGCCAGAGAGAAGCAGACTTCTTTTGTCTTGATTGGGGCTGTCTACCTGATTCTAGCCCTCCTCATTATCGTCTTTTGGAAAAGGCCTCTTATTTGTTAAGATAGGAAGCCTTTCAAGTTACCAAGGAGGTTACTGTGGATGAATTGGGTCTGGAATTGAATGAACTGGATACGCCCTTCCTCTGGGTGGATTTGGACGTGATGGAGAGCAATATCCGGGCGCTTGCCGGCTATTTCCGGCGCGCCGGTGTCAACTGGCGGCCACACACCAAAGGAATCAAGGTGCCGGCCATCGCCAGAAAGTTCATCGATGCCGGAGCTATTGGCATCACCTGCGCCAAGCTAAGCGAGGCTGAAGTCATGGTCTCTGCAGGACTCAAAGATATTCTCATCGCCAACCAGGTCGTCGGGCCTATGAAATACGCCAGGCTTGCCGAGCTCTGCCGACAGGCTGATGTCAAGATTGCCATAGACAGCGAGGTCACTGTTTCCGATCTCAGCAAGGCTGCACAGGCAGCAGGCGTCAAAATAGGGGTTGTTGTGGAGCTGGATACCGGAATGCAACGGGCGGGCATTCTGCCGGGCCAACCTGCGCTTGAGCTTTCCCGTCTCCTCCACAACACTCCGGGACTCTGCTATCGGGGACTCATGACCTGGGAAGGACACACGGTTAGTCTGGAGGACTTTGACCTGAAGGAGAAGGAAATCAAGAAGTCTCTGAGAAAACTCGTAGATACGGTTGATCTCTGTCGCAAAGAAGGCTTTCCTGTGAACATCGTCAGTTGTGGAGGCAGCGGCACGTATACAGTGGCCTCCAAGATGCCGGGCATTACCGAGATTCAGGCGGGCGGGGCCACGTTCTGTGATGTCTCTTACAGAAAATGGGGAGCCAAGACAGAGCCGGCTTTATATATCCGAAGCACTGTCACCAGCCGGCCCGCCCCCGATCGCATCATATGTGATGCAGGATTCAAAACAATGCTCTCTCGATTTTACGGGCCTCAGCCTCTTGGGCTGAGCGGAGTGAAGAACATCCATGTATCGGCAGAGCACGGAGTGCTGCAACTCGAAAAACCTGACTCTGGCCTGAATGTGGGTGATTTTCTGGATTTCATTCCCGATTATGGGGACATTACTGTATTTCTCCACGATTTTCTCTACGGGATTCGCGACGGCCGGGTGGAGGTGATCTGGCCCATAGCAGCCCGCGGCAAAATCCGCTGAGCACCCTGCACTTCAGACAGACTTAGATTTGGGTCTGTCGTTAATCCGCACGAGCGACTCAAGCGGACTGAAAATCATATTCGTAATTGATCCGCATTCGGAAATGACAGACCTTCGTCAACCGAGGATTTCCTTGTAGACGCGCATAAAGTTCTCACCCATGATTTTTTTGAGGTCGGATGGGGCAAAACCGCGTTCAGCAAGACGATCGGCGATGATGTACATCTTCTCCGGCACGTCAATCTCCTCTATAAAGGGCGGCCAGCGCAGGTCCACACCCGGCTTGAATTTGTACTGGGCATGATAGTCTAAAAATGTCTTCTCGGAAGGAAACATGGCCCGCCACCCGCTAATCGAGGAATCGCTTCCGATGCCGACATGGTCGATTCCGACGAGTTTGGCCACGTGTTCGATGTGGGCGATGTAATCATCGAGCGTGGAGCGGGGCTTTTTGCTGACGAAGAAATTGACCGTAGCCACCCCCATGACTCCGCCTTTGGCAGCCAGTTTCTTGATTTCCTCATCCGTTTTTCCTCTTGGATTTTTGCACAGGGCTTCGCAATTGGTGTGGGTGAACAGGACCGGCTTTTTAGAGGCCTCAATGCCATCGAGTGTCGTTTTGACTCCGCAGTGCGAGAGGTCTACAAGCATGCCCAGTTTGTTCATTTCCTCCACAACCTGAACGCCGAAATCACTCAACCCGACATCCCGTCGTTCTGTGCAGCCCGCGCCGAGATAATTCAACGAGTTGTATGTAAGCTGTATTTGCCGGACTCCGAGGTCGTAGAAGAATTTCACGTTGTCGAGATCTCTGTTGAGATGGGTTCCGTTCTGAAAACCGATCATCATCGCCAGTTTGCCTGTTTTCTTTGCCTCATAAATATCCCTTGTCGATTTGACGCGGATCAGTCTATCTTCAAGCCTGTCGAAGAGTCCGTGCCACATGGAACAGTCCTTGACAGCCTGTTCGTACGTAAAAGGAGGGTCCCCCGGTGCACCGAGTGTGGTTTCGATCATGGTCACTCCGGATTTTTCTATGTCGTCGAAACCTTTTTGGTTAAACATTACCCCTCCCAGCGCATCGATAAAGATCCAATCCGTATACTTGGCCCACTTTGGGGGGATTGTCGAAGCGCTGGCCCTCTTTTCCTGCTCGATTCCCAGCGAGTTGGCAGAAGCACCGGACAATCCGAAACCAAAAAGTCCCGTGCAGGCGCCTTTAACGAAATCACGCCGTGAAATACTCATTTTCTCACTCCTTATGCCAGTAAACTCGTTACGATTTTTTAAACGAGGGCTTGGCTCTTTGCCTTGTAGAGATCAGTGACGTTTTTATTCCCTCTCCTATTTAGCGCGGGGATTGAACAGGAAATAATCATAGACAGCTCGGGAAATCTCGGCGATCACCTTCTCTCTGGCCTCATTTTCTGCTTCAGATTCTTTGATGTAGACGGCCACGATGACCGTTCCCGCCTGGTCCGGAAGCGTGATAAAGCCCACATCGTTCAGCGTCCCGCCGATGGTCCCCGTCTTGTCATAGACGACTGTTCCCGGAGGGAGCATGCCCCGTATTCTGCTCTTGCCAGTTTCGCAGCGTTTCATGATCTCCAGCATCTTCGCTGCGCTTGCCTCACTCAGGACCTCTCTTCGCCAGATCTTTTTCAGAAGGAGGGCCATGGCCTCGGGTGAGGTCGTGTCTCTTGGGTCTTTGTTGAATTTTTCGGCGTAGATTTTGGCCATTTTCTCCTGTTCCTCCGGAGAGATGTCCTTAAGCCTCTCCATGATCTCGGCAATAGTGATCCGGCCTTCCATGTCAATATCCTTGAAGCCGAAAAAATCGTTGATGATCCCCAGCGTGGGACGGTCCACCCTGAGGCCTTCGATGCCGATGTCTTTCATGTGCTGGGTTATGGCTGCGGGGCCTCCGGCCGTTCGGATGCAGATGTCCGTGGCGCTGTTATCGCTGATGATCAGCATCAGTTTGATGAGATTCAGGACAGATAGGCTGTAGCCCGGATCATCGAAAAGATTGGTGAGCGTGCCGCTGCCCAAACGCAAATCGCCGGCCTCCACTTCGATCAAATCGTCCAGCTTGACTTTTCCCTCATCTGCAAGGCTGAAGAGCTTCACGGCTATCGGGACTTTGTAGGTGCTCGCCATCGGGAAGCGCAGGCCTTTGTTCAGGTAGAGTTCCCTTCCCGTTTCGAGGTGGATCACTCCGACACCGACAACGCCCTTGGCCGGTTTGGATAACCTGAGGATTTCATGTGCCAGCCGTTCCAGCCCCGGATCATCGCCGACGCACGATGTGTCTTGCGCGATAATTCCTGCACCCAGACCGCAAACCAAGGCCATGACGCAAATCATGACGAATAATCGGATCAATACTTTTGGCCCGGGTTCTCGAGTTGGATTAAATTTGGCAAGTTTCATAGGTTGGACCTCCTTTTGAAATTTTGGCCACCCGTTAGATCCTAAGCATGCAGGGGCATTATTTTTTGAGTATCTTTATCATACCCACAGTCATCAGGGGGACGAAATATATGAAGAAAATGCCCCAGCTGATCAAGCCGTATCCTTTGGCAATCAGATCGATGATACCGAAGGTGGACAGTCCCAAGCTCACGAGGAGCATGACCACAGCAATGACAGGCCTGTACCAGTCGGGGAATATTTTCCCCTTCGCCTGGAAGGCGGATTGGACTCTTTCGTTGACAGCGTGGATAAACCCGGTTCCTGTCTCGACCAGCGTCCCCACCAGCATAATGAGGAAAATAACCAGAAGGGCAAAAACTCCGGTTTTCTGAATCACGAAGACAGCCGGGATCTCCTCGGCAACCACTTCCGGATACTGCCCCAGGATGGCGATGTAGAACAGGAGTCCTGGTAAGATGCCGACGATAGAGGCGATGATTCCTCCTGTAAAGGCCTCGCGGCGTGTTTCAAAATTTTTGATACAGAACAGGACGGCCGGAATCACGCACATGTTGTAGAGGCCGTACTTGAAACCGCCCAAAGCCCAATGGGGTAGAATTGCCCCCTTGAACAGATTGTGTTGGATCGACGGCCCGAATTTGATAAGGGCTACGACGAGAAAGAGGCCGTAAACCGCATAGATGAAAATTGACCAGCCGGAGAGAAATTTGGCGATCAAACCGCTTCCCTTGAAGGTCAGATAGCCCACCGAAGCCAGCATGATGCCCACACCGACTAGATAGGGGATACTGAAAAAGTCTCTCAAAAGAACCCCTGCGGCGGATCCGATGACCGCCAGCACAATGACCAGCAATAGGATGTAAAAGACTTCAAATATCCCCCAGATAGGGCCCAGGAGATCCTTCAGGAGCGAACGGTAATCGAAGTCCTTGAATTTCCTGGCAAATTCGAAGGTCACGGCCAGTATGAGCGCCCATATGACTAATGTTATCAGAAGCATCCCCAGGATCCCGCCCAGAGGACCGTACCGCATAAAGTACTCGACGATCTCCCGCCCCGTTCCGTAGCCTCCGCCGATGAGAACGCCCTGAAAGACCAGGGCGGGAACCATGAACTTCTTGAAAGATTTTATGAATTTACCGGACATTTCCTATCCAGACAAAGACATGACGTTTTTTATTGTCGTCAGTCTCAGAGAACGATTATGCGGATTCGGAATGATTTTAACCAATATACTTTTTCTCCTCTATTCTTTATTTGACTTCGTTAATCCCAGACGCTCTTGAAAAGCCGCAGGAAATTTCCGCCGAGCAAGAGATCGATCTCGCCTTCGGTGTATCCCCGCTTTTCCAATCCCTCCCGTAGCAAGGGGATGTCTTCATCCTTGGTCAGGTCATTGCCGGCAGCCTTTTTGGAAAGGTCGATCGGCAACCTGTGGTACTCTTCCGGAGAAAGATTTTTTAAGAGGTATTCGTAAAAATCGAAGCCGAAACCGGCGCACGTGATTCCGCCCACCTTTACCATGTGCCCCAGATGGTCTAGGATGTGTTCGACGGTGTGATTGGTTCCGTCGAGAGATCCGAAACAGTAGTGGAGGACTCCGATCACTCCTCCCCTGTCGGCCACGGCCTTTATCATTTCGTCTGTGAAATTTCGGGGATGATCACACAGCGCCCGGCAGTTGGAATGGGTGGCGATGACCGGCCCCTTGACGATATCCATGACTTCCCAGAAGCCGGTGTCGTTGATGTGGGTGACATCCATCAGAATACCGAGATCCTGGGCCTCACGGATGAGCTGTGACCCGAACTCCGTCAACCCCCCCAACGTTCCCGCCCTATCGGGGAAATAGGGAGCCCCGTCGGCGGCAAAGTTTCTCCGGCTGTGGGTGAGGGACATGATGCGCACACCCAACTCATAAAACACAGGCAGGAGGCGGAGGTCGTTGAGGAGAGGCTCTACGCCTTCGAAAGCGAGCATCAACCCGATTTTGTTTTGGGCCAGAGCCTCCTCGATATCTGTGTAATTACGGCAGATGGTGATGCTCGGCGATTCCTTCTCTTCACAGAGAAGGGCACTGACCATCTGCATTCCTCTGTGGAGGGCCATTTCCGGAACCAGTTTTTCATCGACATAGAGGGCGAGAACCCTCACGTTGATTCCCGCCTCTCGCATGCCCGGCACCCAGTCATCCTCGATGACGTGTCTGCGGCCATAAGCTCTTTTTTCGATCACATCCATCAGCAGGTCGGAGTGGACATCCACAAAGGGGCGGATCTTGTCTGTCATATGTGCTTCTCCTCGATTGATTCTGCTTAAGACAATATCAAAACACGGGTCTTGTTGACAAGACCTCGATTTTTATTGCCTTTGGAGATATCCCCTGCGTCCTGTACTCATTTTTTCTCTAATCCAATTTGCTGCTTTTCGAAGATGTAAGTCATTGAATCAAAGTCCAGGATCCAGGAGGAATACTGAGACAGGAATCTATGGGAGATCAGTCCATCAAGGAGCTTGTTAACGCCAATCTAAAATTGCTCATGTGAACATGATTTAATCTCCTCATTTATTGAGATATCCTATCTCTCTGGAATCAGCATGCGGAATACATAAAAAGCTTCTACCTTATCATTCGTCGGAAAACCGAATGACGTAAAAATTGAGATGCGTTTCCATTCTTCGTTTATCCGGCTCTGGATTACTTTCGGATTTCCATGAAGCCAGTTTCATGTACAGCTCTCCAGCATCAGCTCCGTCCGGCTTGCGCATGATTTCGAACGATTCAAGAACATAGGGGAGACCCTCGACACCCTGTAATGTGACATCAGATACGCCGAAATTCGTGATGTGCAGCTCGTACAGAAAGTGGGTTTTTCCTTCACATTTGACTGGACTGGGAGGAAAAGGGACATCCACATCTAGGGCGAGAAAGGTCCTTTCCTATGTCCGGGAGAGAACGGGAACACAAAGCATAAAAACAACCATTATGATTGATAAGAAAGTATTTTTCTTCATTATGAACCTCGTTTTCTGAAATATTTCGAAAAAGATCTATTCTATTAGGATTGTTTCCGAGATTTTTTTAGCTAATGCCGTGACGATCCCGGCCTATTTTTTCCATGACCTTAGTGGAATATTCCGCCGAAGAGTATACAGCAATTTCTATCTGCTACTCGTAGCAAAGATTTCCTGGCTCAGCCTCTTTCGGATTGTGAAGGTAAAATCCGATGCCCTTTTCGATGACATCGGCGTAACGGGGAAAGTCAGCGATCCGAATACCTCTATCAGGGTGTTCCTCAGACCATATCTCTGCGATTTGAAGCACAGAGGAACAATGTCGGCCCACGCGGACATCGATCGGCCAGCCATTTTCATCCATTTTCTCGAAGAGCAAGCCGTGCTGGCCGGCTTTCATGATAAACTTGTCTTTGCCGGCGAGGAGAAGGGCCCGGTCCGTCCGCCCTCGAGTCGCATCCAGGAAGGGTTCCGGTGTTTCCAGGAGAAGCGAAATGGCATCCGTGTGGTCTCCTATCTCTCTGTGGGAGAGTCCGTGGAGGCCAGGGGGCGAATTCTCCATGCCGATGTCAAAACCCTCAGTTCCTGTGATCATCATCGAAGCCATGGCGGCTAATTCCTGTCCTTTTTCATGGGCTACGATGGTGCTGATCACGGGATACTGAAGCTCCGCTTCGTGGAAGTCGATGGCGATGTCCACTTTCTCTTGACGGATGAGCTGTGTCAGGGCGAAACAGGTCTTTTCCGTGAGAGTGCCGTTTGTCCGGCCCGGCCAGGTCCTGTTGAGATTCCTGATGTCGACGTAGGCCAGTTCCTGACGACTCGGATAGTGGATGTAGACTTCCGGGTCCGGCCATTGGTCCAGCGGATTTGACCACCTGTCTCCCATGCGGAACTTTTGCCCTCCCCAGGCTGTCGGGATGGTGTAGTCCGGCGGGTATCCCCCCCCGAGGCGGGTGACCGTTGTGCCGCTCCTGTTGGCGGAGAGAATGACAATCAGCCTCCCCTGATCGATCCTGACATTCTCGACAAAGATCCAGGCCGCCAACCTTGCGGCCGGTTCTTCCGGATGCGTTCCTCCCAAGAGCAGGATGGTTCCGCCCGGCTGGGCACCTTCGCAAACGTAGACGTTGGCGTCGTTGATACTTCTCCGGATGCCGCTGAAATAATCGCTGAGCTTTTTCACTTTCGTCACGGATGGTCCCAGAACTACTGGCTCTTTGAGGTGGCGGCTTGAGTGAAAGCTCAAGCCGGCAAAAAACATCAGGATTAACCCGGCCATAAAAATAAGTGTTTTCCTAAGAATGATTAGTTTCTTTTCTGACATAGGATTACCTACTTCAAACGCAACAGGCGCAGCAAAAAGGGGATGAGCACGAGGATATAGAGAACCTCCTCCTGCCATCTCTTACTCCGAATGAGGTTGACTATCATCAGTACAGCAATGAACCCTGTCAAAAGATAATAGAGTATCGTAATTATCATTTTTCTTATAGTAAAGTTAAAAAGCTTAATTCCTTGCTGAAAATGACCATCAGAGTGCCGACAATCATGATGAGTATAGCAGGGATGACACAGTGAGCAAGCATGCGCGGGTAAGGCTCCTTCATTCCCACTGTGTCCTTTGTCAGCCTCCCAATGATGGCTGTGGGCGGGAGCGCATCTCCCAGAGGCCAGATAACGCTCATTCCGGCTAGAGCCACGATGGGATTGAGTCCGATGGTGTTGAAGAGAAGCACCAGAGGAACGCCCAGGACGGGAGCTGCCCCCCACATGAGAACAGCTTCTGAGACGGGAAGAATAAGGAAGAGAGCAGCGTAAACGGCAGTTACGGATAGGGTGACTGTCGTGATGGCAATGAGCCCCCTGACTCCCGTCAATGTCATAATTTGGACGAGAATGCCCACACAGGTCAGGGTTCCTATCAAAGGTAGTAGCTGGTGCACCGTCTCCCGGGATACCTTAAAAAGGTTTATTTTAACTGGAGCCAGAAGCCAGGAGAATGATGCGGCTGCCGTGAACATCAGAGGAAGCCCGATGACCGGAAGAGAGTGCGGCCAGATCCGTCCCGCTACTACCAGGAAAAGAAACACCAGGAACGGGAGTGTCACTCGATACCAGTTCATGTCCGGCGGGGATTCCGGGAGTTCTTTAAGGGCCTTCTCCAGATCGACGGGTTTTCCGCTCCAGCCGAGGATAAAAATGGTCGCCAGAGACAGAGCGACACAGGGGAGAAGGAGGGGCAGGAAAAATCCGACATAGGGCATGTTGACACCCGCTGCGGTGAGCATGGCCCAGAGACTCACCGGGGGGGCAGCTGCGCTGAGCCCGGCCAGGATAAAGATTATGGCTGCTGTTTTGGGCCTGGAAAGACCCATGTAGCCGAGCACGACAGAGATCATTCCTCCGGTGATCAGCACAGTCACGCTGCCGGCACCGGTGAGTGCGCCCGGCAGAAGGAGCAATAAAGAGATCAGTATGAAAAGGATAGCCTTTCGCCGATGGAATTTTCGGATTATTCCTCTCACCACAAAGGCGATTCCTCCGGATTCCTTGAGGATGTTCATGAAGATTGTGGCTGTGATAAATATCAGAATGATGTCGAGGTAGGTAAAGGCCCCTTCGACGATATGCCGCGCCGGAATGCCGACACCTCCCGCCAAGCCGCCAATCACAGCAGCAATGAACATGGATATTTCGGTGGAAATGTTTATGGATTTGGCGATGATGTAGCTCACCACCATTGAAAGAAGGATCAGTTCTACGGATATGTCCATATTCGGCAAATTAGGGCCAGCTGGAAAAATCCAGGGTAAATGATATCGTCCGGAATTGCAACATGGAATTTATAAGAACGGAGGCCGTGTATCAGTCCCGGTATTTCTTCTTGATGATTATTCGTTCAAGACAGTTGAACGTATCGAGCCTCTCCCTTTTTCTGCATTGGGTGCGGTAGATGATTAAGGTGCCTTTGGGATAGTCGTCCCATCTGTAGACGAAATTATCTGTATCTAAGCCCGTGATGGAACCAAGTTCGCGAACCCCTGATTTCACACTGGGCAGTCTCAGGTGGCTCAGGACTCTGTTGATTGAAGAGGGATCATTAATGTGGAAATACTTGCCCGCTGAGTCCATACTCAGATTAATTCTTGGTCTGGGATCGGTGAAATAGTAACTGGCGAGAATATCTCCCGGGCCTTCTTCCTTGTGATAATTATAGATGGGCTGTGTCTCTGGAAAAAGGGCTAGCCTGACGTCGTTGAGCGTGTATTTTTTAGCGTCGCTCTGTTGGAGGTAAATGAGAGCCAGCAAAACAAAGAGGAAAAAAACCATAGCCCGGAACATATACCCGGATCTTTTCTGCATAATGATAACGAGCAACCAAATGGAGGCGATGAAGAGCAGGACACTGAGGATGGCAGTTAGAGGTATATGTGCCAAGAATTCCATAATTATGCCCTCTCCATCCGAACCCGATTTTCTGCTTGTCCAAACAGTGTCATTAGTTTAGTCGATACAATATCAGAAATCAGCGGAATTTCTGTGACTTCTTAGTTTTTCCCTAATCCCCACTATTTTATCAGAATCATACCCTGAAAAAAACACTTTTCTTGGGATTTGAAACCGGATTTTGGTGAGTAATATGATGAATTCAATCCTGGAAGAGTATCTTCAATTCCTGCATGAGATCCAAATTCTTTTCCACTTGAATCAGGGGAATGTTTTTCTCATTGGCAATGATGGTAAAACGATTATCGGCATTTCCATCTTTGTTGATAACGAGCAAATCGGAGTTGGGTGCGACGGCGTCTATACTCAACTCATCCGTATTATCGCCCACGGCTGCGCCTTGAGCTCGTCTCTTCATGCCTTCAATGTGCGCTCCGATGATCTTTATCCCTTGGTTTTTTGCCTCGACCATCAATTTTTCAGTCCTGGCTAATTCATCGTCGATGGAAATTCCGGCTGCACCCATCCCCTTGAGGCTCGCTCCCATGACTATGATCAGAGATTTGTAGGGGCCTCCCGCCTCTTTGGCTGCTTTCAGATCTTCAGCAGAAGCCAGCATGTTGATCTCATAAGCCTTCGGTTCATGCTGAAGCTTCATTTTCATAAAGATGACTTTGAGCATGGTCGCCCCCGGACTTTGTCCACAGGAAGTAATCAGCACAGGAAGCTCTGCCTTTGGTGGTTCTCCTACAGAGGACGGCAAGACTAAAAAAGGATTTGTGAGGAGCGCTATTGCCGCAAAAAGTGCTACAGGCCACGCTTTATGTGTCATAGTTTTCTCCTTGACTCATGACTCATTAGTCGGTTAGATTCTATGGTATTCCAATCGGCTGCTAGGGTCAACTCCCAATAAGCTGAATCATTCATAAAAAAATCCGACACTATCTCTGCAAAGAACTTCTCTATGCCTATTGTCGGATTTTTTTTGCCCTTCGGGCGAGCTGAGGTCACCCCATTTGCTTCGTTGCGGCCCATTCGCGGTGGAATACCACAGCTTCATGAGCCGACGCCTCAACCTTTATGTGAGGGTGGGGCGGATCGGCCTCAACTCGTGACTGATCCACCTTCCACCTGAATTTTTCATTGTATTTTTCGAATGTTCACCATAAAATTCCTGGAAGGAGTAATGTATGAAGAGAGAAAAATTTCACTTATCCATGATGGTTTCTTTACTGGCGGGCTTGGTGTTTGTCTGTGCTTGGTCTTCTATGGCCGGGACTGTTGCCCTCTTTGAAGAGGAAAAACCGGAGCTTATTTCACCTTTAGGCAAGAAGCTCTATGCCCACCCCGCGACAGGTGAAGAACTGATCAAACTGAAGGAAGACTTGAAGGAAGCAGCCAAAAAACTCGAAGCCAATCCAGAGGATCCCGAGAACATCATCATGTACGGGAGACGCCTGGCCTATCTCTGGCGGTATAGTGAGGCGATCGAAGTTTACTCAAAAGGGATCTCAAAATATCCTGACAATGCCATGCTCTACAGGCATCGAGGCCACAGGTTCATTTCTGTTAGGCAGTATGATAAAGCTGTGGCGGATTTGACGAAGGCATCCCAGCTCAATGACCATGATTTTGATATCTGGTACCATCTCGGTCTTGCCCATTATCTGCGGGGTGAGTTCGAGAAAGCCCATTGGGCCTACAAAGAGTGTTTGGCGGTTTCCGAAGATGATGACTCCAAGATTGCTATCAGCAACTGGCTCTATATCACCTTGAGAAGGCTGGGCAAAAAGGCGGAGGCCGAGAAGGTGCTCGAGGGGATTTCAAAAGGGATGGAAGTAGTCGAAAATCAATCCTATTACAACCTGCTCTACTTATATCAGGGCCTGAAATCTGAAGCCGAAGTGGAGAAGGAAGCCACCGCCTCTGCTCTTGATTTAGCGACATCGGGTTATGGCCTTGGAGTTTGGTATCTCTATAACGGCAAGACAGAAAAGGCAAAAGCTGTCTTCGGTAAGATAGTCAACACCAGTTACTGGCCTGCGTTCGGCTATATTGCCGCAGAAGTCGAGCTGGTACGGATGAACAAGTAATTCTGCCTGGGAGGGATCCAAATCCTTGAAGCTCTCCGCTGATAGATGCCGGCGGTTTCGGGTGCGTTATTTTGCGTGTTTGGCGAAGGCGAATCTACAAGTCTACATCTATCTTTGGTGAAGACTCCGCCACCCCGCCTTTAGGCCTCAGGCAGATTCGGGCTCGTGTTTGCCGCCCTACCCACTCTGCGGCTCGGATAGACACTGGTTTGCCCTATAAGGTTCACCCTCCGCCCACGAATCACAAGAGCTGTGACTTGCCTCCATTGCTTTTGATCACATTTGGCAATAATAACCTTCTTATATTATATTGAATTGATACGAATTATAGTGTATTGTTGAAGGACGGAGGATTGCGTGAAGAAAAAGATGAACAGAAGAGATTTTTTGAAAAAGGGATCCACCGCTGCCATCGGCGCCGGGTTGGCCGTGAAATCGGGATTTTCTTCCGGTTCGCTCCAGCAAAAGTCTGCGCGAATCATTGAAGTTAAGCACACAGAAGTGCTGATGGAGGAACGTCTGATCAATGTGGATATTGCCCGTGAGATGCTGAGAGAGGGCATGAAGCGCTTGACTGCTTCCGATAATCCATGGGCGCACTTCCTCCAGCCCGATGAACGGATTGGTCTCAAGATCAATACCCTGGGCAGACCTATCCTCTACACCCACCACGGTCTTCTCCAGGCCCTTGTCATGGAATTGAAAGATTATGGCGTTAAGGAGGATAACATCATAATTTGGGATCGATTCGAATCACATATGGAGGATTGTGACTTTGATTTGACCAGAAAAAGTGGGAAAGTCAAATGTTACGGAACGATCCCCTTGGGTAATGATGAGGACCTTATAGATAAAGAGGTTTTTTATGAGTCAGATGTCGATAATCCTGAGAAACGTGAGGAGTCAGGCACCCGGTCTTATTTTTCGAAAATTTTCACCCAGCATTGTGATAAGATCATCAATTTGCCCATCCTCAAAGATCATCGGCTCTCAGGCGTCACAATCTGTCTGAAGAACATCGCCTATGGCCTGTGCGAAAACAACAGCCGTTTTCATGGCGCAGAGCACATAGGCCCCTTTATCGCCGATCTGTGTGCCCTTCCTCAGGTCGGAGATAAGATTGTTTTGCACATCCTCGACGGCTTGGAAGCCTGCTATGATCAGGGCCCCAAGCCGAGACTGCTTCGAGCACTCTTCTCTCCCAGAAGCCTCTGGTTTGGCACAGATCCTGTCGCCATCGACGCGATAGGATTTCAGCGTATTGACAGAGAAAGGAAGTATAAAGCCCTTCCTTCCCTTGCAGAGGACGGGAGGCCCATCGATCACATCGCCCTTGCCGCAAAAAAAGGTCTCGGCGTGAATGATTTGAAGAGGATTGAGGTCGAGAGGATAAAGTTGGGCTAGCCTTAAGCCCCTCTGAGGTTCAGCCAGGACATTTATCATTTCTCCGGGCCGTGGAGCGCAGATGATGACCCAAATTCGCTTCCCCCGATCCATCCAATTTATATTGAGACCCCCGTTAATAAACCTCCGTTATCCATTGATGTGAAGAATTGATGCTGGATATATGGATCACTCTTGCCAAAAGCTGTGGGGAAAGGTATAAATCGATGTGGAGCCATGAGTAAACGGGTCGGGCTGATCGGAACTGTCACTCATGATGTGATAAGCTCCGATGCCGGTAAGGCATTTGAGGGGCTGGGGGGTATTCTCTACCAGGCAGCCGCCCTGTGTGGCCTTAAGACAGAGGTCTCGGTCTACTGCAATATCGGTGAAGATTTAGCGCCGAGAACCGATCGAATCATCGGGAAATGGCCGGCTTTGGATGCGTCCCGCATAAGCAGAATCCCTGTTCCTTCTAATCTCGTACGACTCCACTATCCCCGGAGAGGCGAGCGGGTAGAGATTCTGGAATCTGTCGTACCGGCTATCGAATCAGAAAGAGTGATCGATGATCTGCCCGACCTGGATATGCTCACGGCTGTCTGCAATTCTGGATACGACATCATTTTGGAGGAGTGGCGCAAGATAGTCCGGGCTTCAGTGTGCCCTGTTTGGTTTGATGTTCACTCTTTGGCTTTGTCGAAAGGAATCGGCCGCCCGCGGACATATATCCCCCTCACCGAGTGGAGGCACTGGGTCCAAGAGGTAAGTTATGTGCAGGCCAATCTTATGGAATTGAGCTGTATGGTGGGATATCCGGGAAAAGCTCTTACGCTTGATGACGTTTCCGCTTTCAGCGCGAAGGCTTTTGAGGAGGGTGTCGAAGCTGTCTTCATAACTCTGGGCCGAGAAGGTGTGCTGGTGATTTCACCGAAAAAGTTGGAAAGGTTTTCGTCTCCCGAGACAGTCAATGTCCTGGATACGACTGGCTGCGGGGATGTTTTTTGTGCTGCAACCATTGCGAAACTAATACGGGGCGCAGATCCCTTTGACGCGGCTAGTTTCGGGGTGCGGTTAGCTGCCAAAGCCGCTGGGGTCGAGGGTGTCGAAGAGACCTATGCCCTCGCATTCCGGACTGCCGGTGGTACCTGACACCCTTTTGGGGGCTTTGATTCAGAGGAATGAACGATGCCCCATTGCAGGACTCTTTGACTCTTGGTTTACGTAATAAACGGAAGAGGACAATGACAAAACACAAATTTAAGCACCGGAAAGGGATTGTGAAGATATCAAATGATAAAAGTATCTTTTGAGCTTTGACGAGTTTGTGTTAAAATAGGTAGGAATGGAGAAGAGTAAAATTTCCATACATTCCTTTTTTTGTGAATACATAAAGCCTTCTAACGTTATCTATAATCTAAAAGCCACGGATAAAATCCAAGCCATCGAAGAACTCTTGGATGTCCTTGTCAAGCAGAAGGCCATAACGAATAAAAAGCCTGTTTTGACCCGTATCATAGACCGGGAGCGGCTCGTCTCTACAGCCATCGGTCATGGTGTCGCTCTTCCTCATGCCCGCATGAATACAGGTGGTGATATTGCAGTTGTTGCCGGAAGATCAGAGGCGGGCATTGATTTTGATGCTGTGGACGGGAAAAAGGTTCATCTCGTCATTCTCATCGTCTGGAACCCATCCATACCGGGACTCTTTAACCATCTTTTTGCTGGCTTGGCCCAGTTTTTGATTAAGCCTGAGTTCAGGAAAAGAATTTTCGACGCAAAGAGCAGGACGGAGTTTCACAAAATACTGTGTGAAATAAAACTCACCATCCCTCAACATGAAGAGAAAATCATAAGCCAGGCCGGCCTCCTATGGAAGCTACAAAACATGGAGATGCAGAAAAGGAAAGCCAAGAAAGACAAACGGGCCGAATTGGAACGGCAGACTAAGCTGATAAGAGAAGAACTGGATAAAGCCGTTGTCGAGAGGTTTGACAAACTCATAGATCGTTATGGATTTGCCGTGGCTGAGCTCGAAGACGGAGCCTGTCAGGGATGCTTCATCAACGTGGCCACAGGAATGCGGTCAGCCATCGAGGGCAGCAACGACATTTACGTCTGCGAGAACTGCGGCAAATTCCTGGTCGCAAAGAAAAAGAAGGATTGATCCCTGCTTCGGGATTCCAATCCAGTCCAATTCACATCATTTGGAATCGCTCGACAGTTTTATTTTGGCGAGTGATTCGGGTTTAAGGAGACGATAAACAGGGTAAATTTGGGATTCCTGTCCCCATTGTGGGACGATGAATCGATCGAAAAAATTCCAGACCAGCAGTCCGTCGTCACATTCGGCTTCGAGCATATAGGTCACCAGGTGTCCCAGAGGCTGAGCAGTCGAGACAAAGATCGTCCCGGCAGGAAATTCCCTGATTTCCGTTCTGTACTCCCCGGACACGGAATTCATCCTGTGGCCTTGATAAATTCGCTCTGCACCTTTGACGGTCTTCACGATGTAAGATTCCACTTCCAGTCTGGCTTTTGAAGTCAATCCTTCAACCATGATCCCATGCTGCTGCAGCTTGTTGATGATGACCGGATCAGCCACGTCAATGAGATAGGCATGGGGATAAGAAATTGTCTTTTTCGGAATGTAATCACAATAATAGGGGAGGGTAAAGCTTCTCTCTCTATCTGTTTTTTTGATATTCGGCCACTGCCGGCCCTCCTGAGGAATGACCTCCATCTCCCACCCTTGAATCGTGATGGGATCTTTGAGGGGCATTAAATCATATGTCAGGGCAATTGTATCGGCTGATGTGGGATTCAGCCCTTTCTGGATCGTTTTCTTATCTGCTTCCTGAACCAAGCTCTGAATGTCTTGGCTGTGGGCATGACAGTAATCCAGAACTGAACGCAGAAAATAATAGTTCCCAAAAACCCGGGTTTTGTAGTCAGCATAGGCATAGTTTTCGAGGAGTATGGCCATTCTATTTCTCAAACCGATGTAGTTGGTGAGATACATAGCCTGTGGCCCTGCGGGCCGCCAACCCTTTTCAGGATTTCGGAAGTCCATGAAGTTACCGTAGGGAATGGAGAGCGTTTGGTACTTATCCTTCAGGTGGCTGTCCACCCACGGCAGCATGACCTCTCTCATGAAGCGAATTATGGCGGTATCGCCGTTGGGATTGAGAGACCAGAGATATGTCACTGGCTCCTTGTGATAGGATCCATTTGTTGTGTGGCAGTCGATGAAAAGGACGGGATCCCACCGATTCAGGATGTTCCGGGCCAATCCCTGGACTTCGGGGCTTTCCATCTTGATGCCGTCTCTGTTGAGATCAAGGTGTTGTCCGTTGTATCGAACGCCTACTCCCTGCTCGGGACCGACTTGATTTTGCCGGTTTTCAGGACTGATTTTCTCGTTGCCGTCTGCGTTGAATATGGGTGCAATGAGGATGATGAGTTTGTCGAGATAATGTGGCTCGAATTGGAGGAGAATGTCTCGAGCCAGCATCAGTGAGGCTTCTTTGCCCTCGACTTCTCCGGCATGGATGTTGGCTTGGATGTAGATAACGGCTCTCCTATCCCCTCTGAGTTCAGAGGGTGAAGAAGGGAGGGGATTTCCCAATACGAGCAGCGGTATTGCCCTGTGTTCTGTGCTCACACACAGCGTTTCCACTCGGATATAAGGAGTTAAGACCTGCAGATTGTGTATGAATTCCATGACATCTGCATACCTTGAGGTTGCCGTGAACTCACTGGATTCGGCAACAGTGAGCAACTCCTCCTTGGCTAATGCGGCTTGACCGAAGGGGAGTAAAGCAAAAAGAAAAAAAAAGAAGATGAGGATTCGGCTTTGTTTCTTATTCATGGCGGGTATCCTTGTATTCCGGGAAATTTGAGTGTATCCGAATTTCTCCTTTTAAGCAATAAATGGCTGACGTGCTCTCATTTCACTGATAGAATAGAGATGAAATGTTGACATTCGGTGTGAGCGCGAAAAAGGAAGATGCTCTCCGCCAAAAAATGGAGCGGCTGGGCATTTATGAGAAAGATTTGGTGGAGAAGTTTGTCCGTTCCAGCGGACACGGCGGACAGCATGTCAACAAAACAGCAACCTGTGTCTACCTGAAGCATATTCCCACCCAGGTCGAAGTGAAATGCCAGAAGGAACGTTCCCAAGGGCTGAACAGGTATTACGCCCGAAGAACCCTTGCGGATAAGATTGAAGCGATGATTCTGGGAAAAGAGAGTGAAGAACAGAAAAAGATGGCTAAAATTCGCCGGCAGAAGAGAAAGCGGTCGAAAAGAGCCAAAGAGAAAATGCTCGAGGAGAAGCGAAAACAATCGCAGAAAAAAGCTTCCCGCCAGTTTCGTCCTTCTTCGGATGACTTAGAGCCGTGAATACCTCTATTGATGATCGCCTTATCAAGGAAAAATGCGGCTTACCGCAATTTTAAGCACTCTGGTATTAGCGAAAAGACGATCAGAGATTCTAATGGCGATGAGCCTTACCTGTCAGCCAGCAACCCCCGTCAGTTCGCTAACCTGAGGAGTGTGCGCAAGAGGAGGTTCGCTCCTTTTTCCAGATCCTCCCAGGTGATCCTCTCCTCAGGCGAATGACTGATTCCATCCTCGCAGGGAATGAAAATCATCCCTGCATCGGCAACACTGGCCAAGATTTGTGCGTCATGCCCGGCACCGCTCGGGAGTTCCATGTGGGGAAATCCCAGGTTTGCGCACTCCTCCTTCATGATGTTGATAATTCTTTGCGGTATTGTGACCGGAAGCGTCCTGTCCACAGCTTTGAACTGGAACTCCAATCCCCGTGTGGCCGCTGTCTCCTTGGCGAGAGCGTAAAATACCTCTTCCATTTTTTGGAGCGTTTCTTTTGAAGTGCTCCTGAAGTCAAGGGAGAATTCAACCCGCCCGGGGACGATGCTGAAGACGCCAGGATGGACCGCAACTCTGCCCACCGTAAACAAACTTCCATAGTGATTGGCTGCAACATACTGGGTGGCTTTTAGGGTAAAGTCGGAGAGTCCCAGGAAGGCATCCTGCCGGAGCTCGAAGGGAGTTGTGCCCGCATGGCTGGCTCTGCCGAGGAAGCGGCCAAGCCAGTAATTTTTGCCTGCGATGCAATTCACGATTCCGATGGGCTTTTCCTCTGTTTCCAAGATTGGGCCCTGCTCGATGTGAATCTCCAGGAACGCGTCAATCCCCGGCCGCTGCGTATGGGCCTGGAGGATGCTGTCAATGGTAAATTCCGTGCCTTCCAGAATATCCACTAGAGGACGGCCGAACGGAGTAACTCCTTTTTCCAGCATTTCCCTATCGAGGGGGCCGATGAAGGCCCGGCTTCCTAAAAAATCTCCAACAAGATTTCCCTCTTCGTCTGTGAATGAGGCCACGGCCAGGGGCTTGGACAGGGAGAGTTTTTCTTCTTTTATTCTGCGGAGACACTCCAGAGCGGCGAGAACACCGATAGAGCCGTCGAACATGCCGCCGTTTATGACGGTGTCGATATGGGAACCTGCCATGATCACGTTGCCCTGGCCATCGATCCGGCCGAAGATATTGCCAGCGCCGTCCTGGCTACAATCAAGCCCTGCTTCGATAATCTTTTCTTTTAACCATGTTCGGGCTTCCAGGTCGGCCTGGCTGAATGAAGGGCGGGTTATTCCCCCGCTCGGATCTTTTCCGATCTGCGAAAGCTCTTCCAAATCCCCTTTCAGTCGTACCAGGTTGATTGTGATATCCATTTTCAATTTTCCCGGCTGTGTCACTGAAGGAGGTCGAACATCTCCCTGACTGCCTGGGTGATACCAACGATCGCGGCTCGAGCCACAATAGAAAATCCGATGCTGAACTCTTTCAATTCCGGAATTTGAGCTATAGGGCCCACATTTTTGTAGTCCAGGCCGTGTCCGGCGTGAACTTCCATGCCCAGCTTGGTGGCATGAACGGCCGACTCCTTCACTTCCGCCAAAGCTTCATCCCTTTCTGCACCGGGCTTGAGCTCCGAGTACTTGGAAGTGTTGATCTCGATAAGGTCGGCACCCACGTCGTGACAGGCCGTGATCTGGTCCAGATCTGGATCGACAAAAATACTCACAGTGATCCCAGCCCTTTGGAGATCTTTGATGTGAGTGCTCAAGTGCTCCTTGTTCGCCGTCACATCCAATCCCCCCTCTGTTGTCAGTTCATCCTCCCGTTCAGGGACCAGGGAGACGACATCCGGTTTGACATCCAGGGCTATCTGCTTCATCTCTTCGGTGGCAGCCATCTCGATGTTGAGTTTGGTTTTGATCGTCTGTTTGAACAGATGAAGGTCTCGTTCTGTGATATGCCGCCTGTCTCCGCGTATATGACAGACAATTCCTTCCGCTCCTGCTTGCTCGGCCAGGAGAGCGGCCAGGACCGGTTCAGGCTCGTTACTTCGCCTGGCTTCACGGATAGTAGCAAAATGATCCACGTTAACGGCTAGCTTCATCTTTCCCTCCAGTCATGATGATTTAATACACATTGAAAGAATTATTGTATTACAAAATCGCGATCATTTCACGCCTCCCTTAAAAAGACGGGTATCCGCCAATTGATGAGGCGGTCTTAAGGCTCGTCTCTCCGTGAACTACAGCGTATTGGCCCGATTGAACTGAACCAATAGCCGTTTGAGCCGAATACTCACTACCCTCTCTAGTTGCCTCAAACGGCTATTGGTTTGCGGAATCCAAAAGTGGCTTCCTCGGACTGCGGTCACTATCCGAGGTGTCTGGCGATAACGGCGGCGATTCGGTCGGCGTAGTCCTCGATCTGACTCTGACTCTGTCCCTCGATCATGATGCGAGCCAGCGGCTCAGTCCCGGAATAGCGGACATTCAGGCGGCCTGAATCACTCAGCGCTGTCTCAACCCTTTCAATGGCGTTCATGATCTCAGGAAATTTGCGAAAATCAAGTTTCTTTGAAACAGAAACATTTTTAAGTATTTGCGGAAATTCGTTGAAGCCTTGAACCAGCTCCGAGAGGCTTGCGCCTTGGGCGACCATGGCTTCCACCATCTTTATGCTGGTGAGGATGCCGTCACCCGTGGGGCAATCAGAGAGAAATATCGTATGACCAGATTGTTCGCCGCCTAAATTGGACTCAAGCCTGATCATCTGTTCAAGGACATACTTATCGCCTACCTGTGTCCGATAAAGCTTAAGTCCCATCTCCTCCAATGCCTTCTCCAGGCCCATGTTGCTCATCGTGGTGGCGACAACAGTGTCCGATCTGAGCATCTCTTTTTCCTTCATAAATGCAGCCTGGACGTAGAGCGTGTGGTCGCCGTTCAGAATTGTACCCTTTTCGTCCACCCAGAGAGCCCGGTCGGCATCCCCGTCATAGGCAATACCAATATCCGCTCCTCTCTCCAAAACCGTTCGGGCCAAGTTTTGGGGGTAGAGGGAACCGCACTCAGAGTTGATGTTCTTCCCGTCGGGGGCTGTTCCGATGGTTGTCACTTCGAACCCTAAGTCTTCAAAAACCCGGGGAGCTATATAGCTGCTGGCCCCGTTGGAGCAATCCAGAACAATTTTAATCTTGCCTGACTCTCTGATGTGATCAAAACGGCTTTTTAAAAAATCTGCGTATTCCGCGGTCAGCGATATATCCAGAGGAATGTTGATGTCCTCTTCGGCCACAGAGGTCGCAACCCTGGCAATGGCTTCTTCGAGGATGTTTTCCCATTCTTCTGAGATTTTCATCCCTTCGGCTGAGAAAATTTTAATACCGTTGTCTTGATAGGGATTGTGTGAGGCAGAAATCACAATCCCTCCCGAGAATCTATGCCTCTTAGTCAGATAGGAGACGGCTGATGTCGGGATGAGTCCGACAGACACGGCATCACCACTGGCGCTCATTATTCCTTGAAACAAGGCCCGCTCCAACCACTCTCCCGATTCACGCGTGTCGCGGCCTATGAGCACTCGGGCCGGAAGCCCTTTATTCCTCAGGAGGGAAATCAGAGCCGAGCCCAATGTGCACACTGAAGAATAGTCCAGCGGATAGTTCCCAGCGACTGCTCTAATGCCGTCAGTGCCAAACAGTTTGTTCATGAGTTGATGCGCTTCCTTTCCAAAAGACTTATTATAATGAAAATATAAAAGGATGCAAGATGGATGGCTAGGTATCAGCCGTTTTGCCCGGCTTTTCCGCTTCCTGTTCCTCCACTTTTTCCTGAATCAAAAGCCTGACGGAGACCTTTGTGTTCGATCCGGATAACCTGACATCGGGATTGGGCAGGATGAGCTCGGCCTCGATTTCAGTAGGCTGCATGAATTTGGAAATATCGATGGGCGTTGTCTTCACCACCGCTTTGTCCGGAATTTTGCTCTCGGGTCCCCTAATCGACACTTCGTTTGGGATCACTTGGACACTCTTCAGTTCAAAGCCCTCGGCCAACTCTCCGATGAGAGTGGGCTCCACCTTGAGCGTGACTTCCTTGGTGTACTCCAGTTCGATGTTAACCTGACTGGGATAAAGTTCCTTGATTTCTGTGCCGGCAGGTATACTGACCATGTTCTTGTTGATGGGATATGCCGTCTGTTCGACACTGGCACTGGAAAGGTCGAGCACAGCGTGGACAGTGGCTTCGGTGATTTGGGGGAGGAGGCGGTTCGGGGCGTTAAGAGTCACGTTGATCCGAGGCTGGACTTTCTCCGCCAATTCCATTTGATACGGAATGTTGTTCAGAGTTAGAGGAATGACCAGGGTTTTTTCCGAATACATTTTTTCTTCAGGAATGAGAGTCAGCCACAAAAGTAGCGCCAGGATGAAGGAAAAAAGTTTGAGCCCCCAATTTCTCAAAAAGATGTTTCTCAATAACTTTATCATGGTTATTTGAAATATTTCAGGAGTTCTTCCTTGAGTTGTTCTTTGGTTAAACCTCGTCGGAGCCTGCCTTCAGTAGCCAGAGAGACAGTTCCCGCTTCCTCGGAGACGACGATGACAGCGGCATCGGTCTCCTGCGAAAGGCCAAGGGCGGCGAGGTGTCTTGTGCGCGTCTGGAAGGCATCTCCCAGGTTGTGTGAGGCCGGAAGCGGCAAAAGAGCTCCGGCCGCCACGATCTGGTTTCCTTGAAGGATGACGGCTCCGTCATGGAGTGGAGAATGAGGGAAAAAGATACTCACCAGGAGGTCCTTGGAGAGGACGGCATCTATCTTCGTCCCCCGGTCTGCGTAGCTCTTCAGCGAAATCTCTTTTTCGATAGCGATAAGAGCGCCAATTTTTTTGGCAGATAAATAGTCCACCGCCAGAAAAAGATCTTCCAATCTATCCTTCAAGTCCCTTGAGATGAAAGGTCTTCGAAAGGACTGTGATCCTATCGACGTCAGGAATTTTCTGATCTCTCCCTGGAAGAGGACGATGATGGCGATGATGGAGTAGTTAATGAAATTCCGGATGAGCCAGTGCGAAGCTGTCAGCCTGCCCCACTGGGTTATGAAAAAGAGAATCCCGACGATGGCAATGCCGATCGCCATTTGGTAGGCTTTGGTGTCCTTGATCAAGCGGAAGAAGGAATACAGGATGACGGTTATGAGAAGAATATCCAGAAAATCACCCAGAGTGAATCGTTGGAGCGCATTGATGTAGTTAGTTAACATGATTCAGTCTCGCTGTGCTCTCGTTCGGCGAGGTTCTATCAACTCCGTCTTCGTTCATGATCGCATCAGCTGTAAGCACGGCTTTCTTAATGGCGGCCACATCATGAACGCGCAGGATGTGCGCTCCCTTAAGAATGCTTATAACTGCTGAAGCGATGCTGCCCTCGACTCTGTCGGTGGAGGGTAGGCCCAATATTTTTCCTATAAATGATTTGCGTGAAATTCCGATCAGAATGGGCTGATCCAGAGTGTTGAACCAGTGAAGATTCCGGATCAACATCAGATTATCCTGGAGGCGCTTTCCAAAACCGATGCCCGGATCGATAATGATCTTGTCCCGAGCCAATCCGTTGTCAACCGCATGGCTGATTCTTTCCTCGAAGAAGGCAATAATTTCGGAGAGGACATCCTCGTAGTGCGGTTTGACCTGCATTGTTTTGGGCGTTCCTTTCATGTGCATCAAGATGACCGGAGTGTTTTTCTCTGCGACCAATCCCAACATCTCCGGATCGTTGCGCAATGCAGAAATGTCATTGATTATGTCTGCCCCCTCCTCGATAGCCGCTCGAGCCACTTCGGATTTTTGTGTGTCTACAGATATGAGGATACCTGAGCTTTTTTTTATACCTGATATCACGGGAAGGATGCGTTTCAACTCGACATCTCCGGGAGTAGGATCCGAACCTGGCCGGGTGCTCTCGCCCCCGATATCTATGATATCCGCTCCCTCATCGACCATCTTCAAACCATGATCGATCGCCGCTTTGCTGTCCAGATAGAGACCGCCGTCAGAAAAGGAATCAGGGGTGATGTTGAGGATGCCCATCAACCAGGTTCGACGGCCGAATACGTGATTTTGGCCGTTAACCTGGAATGTGAACTCTTTCCTCACTTTTACGCTTTGACCGGTTCTACCTTTGTCGCTGCTTTCCCTTTCGAAACCACTGTCTCTTTTGGTTCTTCAGGCTCTTCAGCTTTGGGAGTCTTTTCCTTTGGTTTTTTCCCGAATATGATCTCGTCAATTTCTTCCGATTCGAGAACTTCTTTTTCGAGCAATGCCTCAGCGATTTTGATTAATTTATCTTTATTCTCTTCGATGAGTTTTTTGGCCCTGTCAAAGTTTCGTGAGATGATTTTTTTGACCTCTTCATCGATGCGCTCGGAAGTCTTTTCGCTGAAGTTCTTGTGCGTTGTCAGGTCTCTGCCAAGAAAGATAAGATCATCCCTTTCGCCGAAGGTCAGGGGGCCAAGGTCAGACATCCCATACTGGCAGACCATCTTCCGGGCAATATCTGTCGCTTTTTCAAAGTCGTTAGCCGCTCCTGTCGTTGTTTTATCCAGGAACATTTTTTCCGCCACTCGTCCTGCCATGTACACTGAAAGCTGGGCTTCAAGAAAGGCTTTGGAGTAAGTATAACGGTCATCCAGAGGAAGCTGCTGCGTAACTCCCAGGGCCATTCCGCGGGGAATGATGGTGACCTTATGGATAGGGTCTGCTTCTGGGATGAGCGCCGTGACCAAAGCATGGCCCGCTTCGTGATAGGCCGTGCTTCTCTTTTCCTCATCGCTGATGATCATGCTTTTACGTTCAACTCCCATCAGGACCTTATCTTTGGCACTTTCCAGGTCCCTCATCATGACGGACTCTCTGCCTTTTCTAGCGCCCAGAAGGGCTCCTTCGTTCACGAGGTTGGCCAGGTCTGCACCGGAAAAGCCAGGCGTGGACCGGGCCAGAACGCTCAGGTTGACATCCTTGGCCAGGGGGATGTTTTTCACGTGCACCTTAAGGATTTCCTCTCTTCCCTTGACGTCAGGCATGTTGACCACGATCCGTCGATCAAACCGGCCTGGTCTCAGGAGAGCCGTATCCAATATATCGGGCCTGTTCGTGGCGGCTATGAGAATAACGCCTTCGTTGGAGTCGAAACCATCCATCTCCACCAAGAGCTGGTTGAGAGTCTGCTCCCGTTCATCGTGGCCTCCGCCGAGACCTGCTCCCCTCTGCCTGCCCACAGCGTCGATTTCGTCGATAAAAATCAAGCATGGCGCCTGCTTCTTTCCCTGATCGAAGAGGTCTCTCACGCGCGAGGCCCCGACTCCGACGAACATTTCGACAAAGTCCGAACCGCTAATGGTGAAAAACGGAACGCCCGCCTCACCGGCGACGGCTCGGGCCAGGAGAGTTTTTCCCGTTCCTGGAGCTCCGACGAGAAGCACTCCTTTGGGAATTCGACCGCCCAGTTTCTGAAATTTTTTCGGATCTCTCAGGAACTCGATGATCTCCTGCAGTTCTTCCTTGGCTTCTTTCACCCCGGCGACATCCTTGAACGTCACCTTTTTCTGCACGCCGGAGAAGAGCTTGGCTCGGCTCTTGCCGAAAGAGAGAGCTTTGTTGCCTCCTGATTGCATCTGCCGCATGAAGAAAATCCAGAACAGAATGAGTATGGCAATCGGGAACCAGGTGAACAGGTAAGAGAACCATGGGCTCCGCGACGTATCCTTGACGATGATGCTCACGTTGTGTTCCCGGAGGATCTTCACCAGGTCATCGAACTGTGTTGGAGAGACGGTTTTAAAGGCCGTCTCATCCGTGTATTTTCCCTTGATCTGATTTCCGGTGATCGTAACCTCAGCGATTTGATCGTTTTCCACCTGATTCATGAAATCGCTGAAATTCACCTCTCTGCTTGCTGCCCCGGGCGTCTGGAGTACGCTCCAGAGGATAATGATGACGATTCCGGCAGCTACCCAGAACAATATGTTTTTGTATGACTTAATCGGTCCTTTTGGTGGCCTTGGTCTATCCATTTTTTTTCCTTAATTATTCTAACATTATTTGTGAGAATTGTTAACAAAACTCTTAGGTTTTGTCGGAATTCTTATAAATTGGATTGCCCGATCTGTGATCGGGCCGTAAAATGGGCAGCGGTTTGATCAATTGATGCATGTTTTGTCTCATTTTTTATCAGCGGCTGCCCCTACTTATCTTCAAACACCAATCCAGAAAAATATCTATTTTCTTTGCACTACATATACAATCCTTGCTGCCCCTTTATTCATTTCTCCCGAATGCCAAGCCTGGGTCAGGTCCCCGGACAGGGCCGATTCAATTGAATCAGACACCGAAGCGTACAGAAAATGCCTTTTCTTTGAACTGGAATCATCGTAATATGGTCGACATGGGATAACTCAAAGTAGGAGGAATAGATGAGAAAACTTGTGCGTTGGACTGTTCTCGTTCTTTGGCTCGTGATTGTTGTTCACACGAACAACGGTCTTTCGTTTTCTGAAACGGATCCGCTAGAAGGTCTCGATGAATACATCCTCAAGGCAATGAAGGACTGGGATGTTCCGGGTTTGGCTGTGGCCATCCTGAAAGATGACCAAGTCATTCTGGCCAGGGGATATGGTGTCAGAGAGATCGGAAAAAGCGAGCCGGTAAACAAAGACACGCTCTTTGCCATCGGATCAAACACCAAAGCCTTCACGGCGACGGCCGTAGCTCTCCTCGTTCAGGATAAGATGCTTTCTTTGGATGATCCGGTTATAAATCACCTCAAAGGATTTCAGCTGTACGACCCCTATGTTACGCGGGAATTGACGGTGAGGGATTTGCTCTGCCACCGCAGCGGGCTCGGCCGGCGGGGGGATGCTCTCTGGTACGGGCAGGATTTTACCCGTGATGAAATCCTGCACCGTATTCGTTTTTTGAAACCCAATTCCAGCTTCCGTTCGCAAATGGGCTACCAGAATATAATGTTTATGGCAGCAGGACAGCTTGTCCCCGCTGTCACGGGAATGAGTTGGGATGATTTCATCAAGGGACGCATCTTCAAACCTCTGGCCATGGAGCGGAGCAGCACCAGCACCCTGGCCCTTGCCAACTTTGACAACGTGGCTGCGCCTCATACCAAGAAAGATGGAAAAGTGGTGGCCATTCCCTACAGGAATATCGACAACATCGCACCGGCCGGCTCGATCAACTCGTCTGTGACAGAAATGACCCACTGGCATCGATTTCTACTCGGAAAAGGAAGCTTCGAAGGCAAGCAGGTTCTGGAATCAACCATACTCCAGGAGACGTTCAATCCTCATATTGTTATGCCGGTCGGGCCGGATAGACAAAAGACACATCAAGGAAATCATTTTGTAGCCTATGGTTTGGGGTGGGTTTTGGAGGATTACCGTGGCCGTCTCATTATCTGGCACAACGGAGGTATCGACGGGATGCTGTCTCAACAGGGAATTCTCCCGGAGGAGAATCTGGGTATTGTTGTGCTCACCAACAGCGACCGAAGCAGGCTGGATGCAGCGCTCTTCTACAGAATTGTGGATGCCTTCCTCGGCGATCCGGTCAAAGATTGGAGTGCGGTTTACATGGAACAGGCCAAAGAAGGGCAAGCACGGATGGATAAAATGCAAAAGGAGATCGAAGAAAGCCGTGTCCCCAACACGAAACCCAGCTTGGCTCCTGAGGATTACTGTTCCAAGTACGAAGACGATATGTACGGAGCCGCAGAGGTCAAGAATGAAGACGGGAAGCTCGTGTTGTTCTACAATTCAAAACCCATGGGTGTTCTCGACCACTGGCATTTTGACACATTCCGGGTCAACACTGCGGCCTTCGGGTCTTTTGAATTCCACGATATTCTGGATAGGTCCTTCGTTACTTTCGATTTGAACTCACGGGGAAAAGTGGCTGAAATGCACATCGCAGATTTGGCTGTCTTCAAACCTGTCGCCAAACCTCAGTGAGCTTATTTTGTGCTGGCCTCGATTATATGGGATTGGCTCCAGTTTAAGCAGATCGTTCAGATTGATCAGTGACATATCAGTCGTGTCTGCTCAGATAGATTCATGACACGTCGATGTGCTGGGCAGATAAATTGAGCAAAGATCGCTTCTGTTTGGTCAGCTAGACTAGCGAGAGTTGGGTTGACTGATCCGGAATCTTTTTGTAATATGTACATCCCAGGTGGGGCTGTAGTTCAGTTGGGAGAACGCTTGACTGGCAGTCAAGAGGTCGTGGGTTCAAATCCCATCAGCTCCACCATTCCCCCCACCTGTAAAATCCAATTTTCTTTTAAGCCCCATTCAGCCAAATTAAGCGGTTTTAAGCAACTTTTGTGATAAATCTGAAAAGGCGAGAAGAATGGAAAAAATGTGTTGTGAATCATATAAGCAAGAGAAAGTAATGAGAAGAAAAACTTGGCTTTTGTCTTTTTCTATTCATATTTCTGCAAGGCTAAATCAATTTTTCCAGCAAGATAATCTAAAAATGAGTAGTGTCCTAAATTAAAAAAATAATTGACATTTTATTTTTTTTTATTAACCTATGAGTGCATGGTTTATAAATATAAACTTAAATAATTTATGTTTACAATTATAAACATATCATAAAGAGGTTAACAATAATAAGAATTCACTTAGGAGAAAATAGCATGAAGACAACTCAAGCTAAAATTGATAGCGATCTAACAGTTACTCAATTAGCAGCTATTTTGGGCGTTAGTAGAGTGGCGATTCATAAGAAGATAAAAAATGGAGAAATAAAAGCAAAGAAAATTGGCAATATTTATATAATTCCAAAATCGCATGTTGCAGAAATTTATGGAAAAACACTCAACCCAAGAGTGAAAAGCATAATTGAAAAAGCTGTCCACAAAGCGGTTAAAGATTACGGCGAAGTGCTTATTAAGCTAGGAAATGAGTAGTGAAACAGATTTCAGTAAAAACAGTTGAATTCATTGCCTTTAGGCTTGCAAAAGAATTGCCTTTTGAAGAACCCATTCCGCACTTTTCTACTCGTTTTCCAAATATTTTGGAAAGCTGTCTTGCCACTCCATTCCAAACCTTTTCTCGCCGGCCGCTTTATTCAGGCCTTGTATCCAAGGCTAGTATATTGTTTTATCTAATTTTGAAAAACCATCCTTTTCGAAACGGAAACAAGCGCATTGCCATGACTACGTTATTAGTTTTTCTTTACATGAATAACAAGTGGATTAAAGCAGATATACAAGCATTATTTAATTTTACAGCGTGGATCGCATCGAGCCCCGCTGAATTCAAAAACGAATCTGTAAAGGCTATTGAAAGATTTTTAAGAATTCACATAATCAAATTGCGTTAATTACTTGTGTCAAGTAGTCGTACAATATGCAATAAACTCATCGTATGCAGACGCGGGGGGATACCCTTTTCAAGATCCCTATAATTATTATAATTAATTTTTAGAGCGGCAAATTCGCCTTCTGGACAGACCGACACTGGAGAAGTGAGGTAAGGCTATTCCCCCCCTTTCGGCTTAAGCTCCTTGCCGAGTTGCTGCATTATTCCCACACCGTCTTATAAACAACTAATTCCTTGTATCCATTTTCTTTCTCTTGTAAACAGTAAAGCCTATCCTTATCACATTTCACGGGTGACGCCGAAGCCAAATTCACAATGTAATTGCCATAATTTGTTAGACATATTCTTCCGAGATATTTGGATTATTCTGTTATTCTTTGAGCAGGTTCTAAAGGTCAGGACGGTAACAACCTGTCAATAATACGGTTACTTCAATAAACCCAACTGTTTCATAAAGTCAGCCGTATCATAATACGTATGGTCTTCTGCAATAAGCCCTTCCGGGGTGGTCTTCAATATCATAATACCCATAACACTCACAGGGCGTCCGGTAGCCGGGAGATCTCCCTCTGGCGTTTTCAAGGGTCCCGAGTTAGTTCCTTTAAAAGAAAATTCGATGACAATATAGTTTTCAGAAACCAGTGTTCTGTAAGTGTCGATCTTTACGTCTGGAAAAGCGCGATACCAAGCTACCTGATTTTCCTCGATAGCTTTCCTGCCCTTAATTGGTTCAGGCTCACCAGACCCCATCATAATTGCATCTTCTGTGTAGAAACTGGCCACGGCTACTGCATCATGGGCATTGAAAGCCTTTGTAACCTTATCTGCAACTTTTTTCAAATCAACTTTCTCTCCGGATCCTTGGGCAACCAACATAACTAGGAAAAGACACATCACCAATAAGACTGATAGTTTGGTTTTCATCAAACCCTCCTTAAATTTAGGAAATCCCTTTTGGGTATGACAATTGAATCAAACCCGGCGGATCGTATCAATAAAAATATCAACCTCCCTGCGTTACTTCAAAATGGGGAGTCTTAACAGCTTTCTGACGACTTGAACCAATCAGGCTATAGTCTATTTATTGAGGGAATATAATGAAGAAAGTATATTCAAGAAAGCAAGAGAGGGAACTCGCTGAAGATTAATCTAGTTTAATACCGGTTTGCAGAAAAATCTCGACGCCCGTGTCTAAAAATTTTTGGCTTCCCGAATTTGAAAAAACAGTAAAACTGGTTTAATATGGCATTAGGGAAGATAATTGAGGGGGAAGGAAAAGGATATTATCAGTGAGAGAGAAATATACAGGCTGGTTTGAGGTTAGTTCTGATAAGGGAGGTAATAATGGGTGTTCCTCACGACGGGAAAGAAAAGTTAGAAAATCTTATAAGAAAAACCAGAATGAAAAGGAGTGAGCAGAAAAAAAGACCACCTAGAGAGGGCAAGAAAAATAAGCTTTCATTACGATTGACGATCCCTTCCCGTCGGGGAAGGAAAAAATAATGATTACAGTCCTTGGTCTTGATTGAATTAAGCAGTTTAGAGTTAAAAGGAGGTTAGAGTGAAAGAACTCGTTGAATTAATTGCCAAGTCATTAGTTGACAATCCGGACAAAGTGCAGGTTTCCCAGTTGGATGGGGAGCAGAGTTCGATCATTGAATTGAATGTGGCTCAGGAAGATGTGGGAAAGGTTATTGGAAAGCAGGGAAGAAATGCTCAGGCTATCAGAGTTATTCTTGGTGCTGCTGGAATGAAGCTGAAAAAGAGATTTAATCTCGAGATAATCGAAAAAAGGTAACCTGATCAGTATAGAAAAATAAATTTCTTCTGAAGCTTACTGTTGCTTGCCCTGGAAGTCTGCTGCCCCGGGTTAGCTGAAGTTCGAGATGCACCAAAGAGACTGGCTGGGCCGCTGGAATTAGAGGAAATGAGCCCGCGATAAGGCTTGCATCACTTGCTCGGTTTTTTTCCCTTGGTCCCTGTTTCCTTTTTCAACCTGAACTCAATGGCTTTTCGTGCTTCGAAGTAGGTTTTGGAGAGAAGTTTCAAGAATTTTTCTCTGTCGATTTTTTCCCTGTCGAATTGGGCGACACTTTCGTAGATGTCTTTCGCTGTGAATTCCGAGTCATAATCCGGATAGATTTCGTTGACCAGGCCAATGCTAGCAAGGCAGATTTGAGCGCGTATGGCCTCGGATACGGATATATCATATTTATCGGCGATAAAATTGATGTATTCTTCCAGCCAATCCGGGAGCACGGCTTGTATTCTTCTTTGCACTTTTCCTCCTTGAAAACTTCGTATTATAGCATAATTCTTACCGTCTGAAAGGGGACTAAAGATCAGTTGACTGGCCTTAGATCAAACATTACTCTAAACTGTAGAGCGGGATGAAAACAGTATGCGAACTGAGTTGACCACCAAGATTCATTGAATGATCCAAGGAGGAAATATGAGTGTGCTTATTTTAAATAAGGATGAGGTTGGGAGGATCCTCTCTATGCAGGCCTGTATCGGTGTTATGTCCGATGCCTTTAAAGCTTTAGAAAGGGGAGAATCCCTGCAACCCTTGAGGTCGCTGATGAGACTTCCTTCGCAGAAGGGATTGCTCGGAATGATGCCAGGTTACACGGGCGAAAACAACATTTTCGGAATAAAAGCCATCAGTGTTTTTCCGGAGAACTACAAGGAGGGAATCAGCTCCCATCAAGGAGTGATCCTGTTGTATGAAGGAGAGAACGGCCGGTTGATCGCCATCCTCGATGCCGAGGAGATCACAGCAGTCCGGACTGCGGCAGTCAGTGCTCTGGCCACGGATGCGCTGGCGAGAAGGGATTCAAGTGTATTGGCCATTTTAGGGGCAGGCGTTCAAGGCCACCGGCATCTAAAAGCTATCTCTCAGGTGAGAAAGCTCAGCAGAGTTTTTGTCTGGGACATTGTTGACGAGTACACAAAGGCCTATGTTGAAAGTGAGTCGAAGTTGGAAGATGCGGAAATCATCGGCGTAAACACGGCTAAAGAAGCCGCGGCCGATGCGGACATCATCTGCACAGTGACGCCTTCTAAAAATCCGATCATCATGCTTGACTGGGTAAAGCCCGGTACGCATATCAACGCTGTCGGCGCCTGCACGCCGAATGCCCAGGAACTCGAGTCGGCTCTGGTCGCCCGGTCACGATTGTACACGGATTGCCTTGAATCTCTGTTCAACGAGCCGGGTGATTTTCTGAATCCCAAAAAAGAGGGATTGATCACCGAAGACCACGTGAGGGGCGAATTGGGAGAGCTCCTGACCGGAAAGATCAAAGGTCGTGACGCAGACAAGGATATCACCCTGTTTAAATCATTGGGCCTGGCAATCGAGGATCTGGCTGCGGGATATTTCGTGTATGAAAAAGCGATGGAGAGTAATACCGGAACCATTGTTGATTTGTAAAAAAGATATTAGACCTCTAATTGACCAACATGTCTTCTAATGGGTTGATGAATAGGGCGGGATATGAAGAAAAGCTTTTTAGTTATCGTGCTGCTCTCAGGTTTGACTTTTCGGCGGAATTATGGGATACGATAAGCTGCTTTTCCACTAGGAGCCCAAAATGCGATTGTTTGAAATATTGCTACTCTTTGCGCTTTTTCTGAGTCTGATCGGATACTTTTATCCCCGCCAAAAGCGGCCCCGCTTTTTTCTCTATCTGCCCTTTCTTGCTCTCCTGTTTATCCTTCTCCATCTGCTATCGGAGAAATACCGCTGGCAGATGGTGCCGGCCTATGTCTGGTGTCTTCTGTTTGTCTGTCTCAGCTTCTTCCAGCTTAGGAAGAAAACCTTTGATGACGCCAAAAAACCGCACCGCGCTATGAGAGTGTTAGTCGCGATCCTGGCGGTGTTGGGGGGCATACTGCTGCTCCTGACAGCCGCGATTCCCTGGTTTTTCCCTGTCGTCCACTTTCCAGAGCCAACCGGAGCTTATGCGGTAGGAACCACAACCATGCATCTCATCGATTCCTCCCGACCCGAAATATTCACGGATGATCCCGATGACCACCGTGAATTCATGGTGCGCGTCTGGTATCCGGCTGAGCCAACTCCCGGATCGAAACCGATTCCCTACTGGGAAAAGGCTGACATCCTCGGCTCTGTCCGCATACAAGATGACTTCCATAAGTGGGGCATGAGCTGGCTGCCAACATATTTCTTCAATCACTTTTCTTTGATGAAGACCAACTCCTACGCCGAAGCTCCCCTGGCTAAAGCCAACGATTCTTATCCGGTCGTCCTTTTTTCTCCCGGGGGCGGGGTCATCCACGAGAGAAATTTTCTCTATCTCGAAGAACTGGCCAGCCATGGCTATATCGTGTTCAGCTTGTCAGCTCCGTATGAATCATGGGCTGTCATATTTCCCGATGGTCGTGTGGTCAGAGGCAAATTCCTCAAGGCTAATCCCAATCAGACAGAGGAGGAAAAGGCACAGGAGAACAAAGGCCAGGAAATTGTTGAACGTCTCCAAAAAAGTTCGGACATCCAGGAAAGAAAGGCCATCATGAGAGAGCTTTTCGCTTTGGATCCCGATCAAATCATGGAAAAGCTTTTGGCCACTCGCGTTGCCGATGCCCGCTTCACTTTTGATGAGTTGGTCCGGATGAATTCAGGGGAAAGGCAAAGCCCTTTCCAGGGTAAACTGGATTTGGACCGGGTGGGTATCTTCGGTATGTCGCTCGGAGGAGCTGTCACTGGCCAGGTTTGCCTGGAAGATGACCGGTTCAAAGCTGGCGTCAATCTCGACGGCACGCAGTTCGGCACCCTTATCGACAGCTATCTGCACCAGCCCTTTATGTTCATGAACAGCGGTGAGAGCAAGGATCACAACGACTTCGTTTACGACCGGACGAAAAATATAACCTACTCGGTCACCATCAAAGGCAGCTCCCACATGGATTTTACGGATATGTTCTTCACATCCCCGATCATCAAAAAGATCAACAAAAAGGCCATTCCGGACAAACGCATGTACCGTATTGCCAATGCCTACATAGTGGCTTTTTTCAACGAGTATCTTAGAGGCAAAGATTCGCCGCTTCTTGACGGACCGTCCGAGGATTTTCCTGAGGTTGTTTTTAAAATTGTGAACTCCCCAGAATGATAAATTTGGGCGCGCCTTGCAACGCTTTTTGTATGGGCGTGGTTAGAATAAGGAAAGTGTTCGGACTAAGAATAAGGAGAGGACGGTATGCATAAACTTTTGAAAATGAGCGTAATGATTGCCCTGGCAATTCTATGTTTTTTCTTGTTTGCACATGCCCAGCGGGTCGAATCTGTGGACGGCGTTCGGATTGTCCATAACGAAAAAACGGGCAAATGGGGGAAGACTCCGAAAGTTTCGCTCGAGTTTGTGCGAACAATCGGGGATATGGAGTCTGATGACGACAATGTGCTTTTCTACATGCCGTCAGACATTGCTTTTGATAAAGACGGAAATATCTATGTCCTTGACTCGGGAAATCACAGAATTCAGAAGTTCAGCCAGGATGGCCAGTACCTGGCCACCATCGGGAATGCCGGCGAGGGGCCTGGAGAATTCCAGTATCCCTTTTCCTTTGATATAGATAAAGAAGGCTATCTGTACGTGTCCGATTCGGGCAATCAGAGAATTCAGGTTTTGACCCCGGACGGAAAAGACCATAAAACAATCAAACTGACCGACCTTGATGTGGGAGACATCAGTTTGTTGGGTCAAGATCGTCTGCTCATGGCCGGTGGCGGACTCTTTTCCTTTCGCTTGGGTATGATGGAAGAAGAGCCGGCTCTGCCGAAGATCTTCAAGATCCTCGACTTTGAGGGTGAGGTACAGAAGGAGTTCGGGGACCAACGAGATTACAAAGAACCGCTGACAAACCGGATCGGGAACATGTTCATGTCCGCTGTCGATAAGGACAACAATGTTTACGTCACCTTCAACGCTCAGAACAGAATCGAGAAATTTAACCCTGATGGAAAGCTCCAATGGAGAGCGGATCGGGAGCTGAATTATGACACGGATGCGCCTAAGAAGAAAGGCAGAAGAAGTTCGAGTGGGGGCAATATCTCGATCGAAGCGCCTCAGATGAACAGATGTTCCAGTGGGATTGCCGCCGACGATCAAGGACGGGTTTGGGTTATCGCTCAGACCAGACAGCTGGAGGAAGACGAGGAAGTTCAGATGCGAGTCGGCATGACTATGGATGACGGTGGAAAACGATCGATGAATATCTCTGTCGAGAGTGATGCGGATATCCGCAAAACCGATGCCTATGAGATAGAGATCTATGATCCTGAGGGCGTTCTGTTGGGCAAGATTCCCGTCGATCATTTTGCAGACGGCATCTGGATTGCCGGGGATAAGGTTTATCTTCTCGATAGAAACCGGGGTATGCAGTTCTTCGAATACGCCATCATCGAAAAATAAGCTTAAATCCGAAATATATCTTCATCCCTTGCGGTAAAACAATTGAACTGTCCTTTCTGATTGGGCCATAATAATGATGTGATACATAAAAGGGGACAGTCTGCTATTTTGTCCATGAAGCTGCCTGTTTCCATATCTTTGAGAGGGGACGATCTGTGAAAAATATCGGACGTGGAATTCTGCCTGGGTTTTTAATAGTGTTGTGGATGGCTCTGTCTTTCTGTGCGAAGCGGACCGCAAATGAAGGCCAAACGATTGCGAATCTCAGGGCCTTCGCCAAACTCTATGGTTATGTGCGCTACTTCCACCCGAGCGATGAAGCGAGTCAGGTCGACTGGGACAAATTCACTGTTTACGGTGCCAGTCGGGTGAAATCAGCCCGAAGCCAGGAAGAGCTCCAATCGATTTTAGAACACCTGTTTCTCCCTATTGCCCCGACGATTCAAATTTTCGAGATTGGCCGTCAACCAGAGGAAACGGTGCTGGTTATTCCGGAAGACACATCACAACTGAAGATCGTGGCCTGGCAACACCTGGGAGTGAACTTCGGACGGGGAAATTCTCCCTACATCAGCTCTCGATTGAACCGTGAGACTGTCCTCTGGACGGGAATGGGAAGCGGTGTGTTGACCCAGGGTCTTGATGCCCGGCAGCTCAGAGGAAAGGAGATAAGGCTCAGGGCGCAAGTGAAAACCAACATGCAAGGGGCAGGGAATCAAGCCCAGCTTTGGCTGCGTGTGGACAGAGAGAGAAACACAATGGGCTTCTTCGATAACATGGACTCCAGGCCGATTCAATCTGATGATTGGCGTGAGTATGAGATAACGGGCAAGGTGGATGAAGATGCGGTGATGGTTTTCTTCGGCGCCATCCTGGCCGGGAATGGTCAAGCCTGGTTCGATGACTTTCAACTGACGGTCAGGGATGCAAACAACCGAGGGGAATCCGCAGGAGGGCGAAACCTGGGGTTTGAGGAGGGAGAAACAGGGCAAAAGCCCAAATTCTGGGGAGCAAAAAGCTCCGGCTATAAATATACGGTCCAGGAATCGGAAGCCGCGGAAGGAAAGCGGTGTCTGCTCCTCGAGAACCGGTCGGTCAAATACAGAGGCAAGCCTTTTGAGCAGCATCCGCAGATAGGGGAGGCAATATCTAAGGAGCTGGGAAGCGGGCTGTCCTGCCGGATTCCGCTGGCGCTCTTCAGCGACGAATCCGGCACCCTTGGCGGGGTTAAGACTGATACCTATGAGGCTCTGGCCGCTGAGTTAAAAACGATTCCCTACGATGAGATGAATGCGAATAACGAGGGTGTGCGCCTGGCTGATGTGATCATGGCCTGGAATGTGTTTCAGCATTTCTATCCGTATTTTGACGTAGTCGCTGTGAATTGGGACGTAGAATTGACAAACACTTTGACTGAGGCCTTAGACGATGAGAACGAAGGGGAATTCTTTTATACCCTGAGCCGGATGGTGGCCGGATTGAATGACGGGCACGGAAGTGTCATGCACAGCATTTTGTTTTCCCAGGTTGGATTTCCTATCCGGGTTGAATGGGTTGAGGATCAGCTAATCGTGACAGCTTCGAGGGGTAATGAAATTATTCAACGAGGGGATATTATCCTCGGTATTGACGGTCAAGAGGCGAAAAAGTATTTGGAGGAAGCTGAGACATTCCTCTCCGGATCTCCTCAATGGAAGAGATTCCAATCCTGCCGTCGGTTTGGGTATGGCAAAAAAGGAACAATGGCCAGACTGCGTATAAAAAGGGGTCATGAAGCCTTGGATGTCCCCCTCGAACGCCACTTCCAGGGATTTATTGAAGAGTGGGGCAGGCCCCCAATTCAAGAGCTGCAAGATAGCGTCTATTATGTCAACCTGGACAAGGCGCCGTGGGAGGTCATCCAGCCCGAGCTTGATAAATTGGCGGATGCGAAAGGCATCATTTTTGATATGCGCGGCTATCCCAAGGGAAATCACGAAATAATCTGTCATTTGCTGGAAGACAAAGACACATCCGGTGCCTGGATGCAAATACCCCAGATAATTTATCCCGATCAGGAGAAAATCGTCGGCTATAAAGAGATGGGCTGGCATATTATGCCCAAAAAGCCAAAGATTAAGGGCAAGGCGGTTTTTATTACGGATGGCAGAGCCATAAGCTACGCGGAATCGTTCATGAGTTTCATCGAACACTACAAGCTTGGAGAAATTGTGGGGCAGCCTACTGCGGGAGCCAACGGAAACAACAATCCTTTTTCTCTGCCGGGTGGATTCCGGATTGGGTGGACGGGAATGAAGGTGGTCAAGCACGATGGCTCTCAGCATCATCAGATTGGTATCCAGCCCACCGTCCCTGTTAAAAGGACGCTTCAAGGAGTGATCGCGGGTCGTGACGAATTGTTCGAAAAAGCTCTGGAGCTCATTCAATGAGCAAATTGAGTTCTTATCCTGCAAAAAGCGATCGGTTCGTTCCGCTTGACGCATTGCGCGGGCTTCTGATGGTCTTCATGGCCGTCGACCACGCCAATTTTTTTGTGGCTAGAGCACACCCTACGGGAGAATTCTGGGGCATTCCGCTTCCTCAGTACGATAGTTTCCTGGCATTTTTCACCAGATTGATCACCCAACCCTGTGCGCCGGGTTTCTTTCTTTTGATGGGTGTGAGCATGACCCTGTTTGCTCATTCACGGCAAAAGAAGGACTGGTCAAGCAGAAAAATTCAGCGGCACTTGATTATTCGCGGTGCACTCCTCATCCTGTTGCAGTTTTTTTTCGAAAATTCTGCGTGGTTATTGGGTCCGGCCGGTACGATTCAGCCACCCGGAGGCGGAGGCGAGGTCTGGTTTCACTTCGGCGTTCTTTTCGGATTGGGCGTGACTATGATTCTTGGATCTCTGCTCATGCGATTTTCTTCGGGCGTGATCCTTTCATTGAGCGTTGGCATGGCCTGTTTAACACAGCTTCTAACTCCGAGTGCTGCTTCGGTTGATCGGTTATTCTCTCCCCTTTTGAGAGTTCTCTTTATCCCGGGTAAAACGGGGATGGTTCAGGTGTTTTACTCCGCTTTGCCTTGGCTGAGTTTTGTAGGTCTAGGTCTTATTCTTGGAAAATGGTTTGTGAACAATGAGGTTTCGACGTATCGTAAAGCCCTGGTCATTGGCGTGGTTTTTCTGTGTCTTTTCGTTCCTTTTCGACAGATGGGGAGATTTGCGAATTTCCATCCGCCAGACAGCCTGACCTTAACCGATTATTTGAACGTCACCAAGTACCCGCCGAGTCTGTCTTTTATCGCCCTTACCCTCGGTGTAGTCTTTATCACTCTCTTTGTCCTGCATAAAGCCGAAAAACTCATCAATCACCGGTTGAATCCTCTGCTTGTGTTTGGACGATCGGCGCTTTTCTTCTATATCGTGCATCTTTACCTCTATGCTTTGTTTGGCCTGCTGTTTGCCGGTCAAGGAGGAACAGGCATCCCGTTGATGTACGCCCTGTGGCTTCTCGGATTGGCTCTCTTGTACCTGTTGTGTCTCTGGTACGGAAATTTTAAAGGGGAAAAGCCGCTGGACTCGATCTGGCGCTTTTTTTAGTTTGGCCTTATTCCGTTTCCTTCTTTTCCTCGTCGAATTTTTCCTCGGGGGGGTCTTCGCCCCAAATGTATTTGTTGAACCAGTCGTAGTTGTGGGTGAGAACGGCCAGGTTTTCTTTGGGCTTGGTGATGCCGTGGCCGAATCCCTTGTAGATGACGAATTTCACCGGAACGCCTTTGTCCTGCAGCCCCTGATACAGCTTGAAGGCATTCGGGATGGGTACGCGCAGGTCGAATTCACCGTGCTGGATGAGGGTCGGTGTTTGGGCGTTGTTGATATAGGTCATAGGACTCGTCTTTTTGTAGACCTCTTCATCGTCCCATGGGGTTGCCCCGAGATAGACACGGGTGAAGGGGTGAATGTCCGTGTTCACGTAGTAGGTCACCCAGTCTGAAATCCCGGCACCCACGCTCACGGCTTTGAACCTGTCGCTGTAGGTGGTGATAAAAGCCGAGATGTAGCCACCCTGGCTCCAGCCCATGGCCCCCAGCCGGTCATTGTCCACGAAACCCTGAGACACAAGGTAATCCACGCCGGAGATGACATCCCAGTAGTCGCCCACTCCGAGGTTGCGGTAATTCAGCTTGCGGAAGGCCTCGCCGAACCCTGTGCTTCCCCGGTAGTTGGGCTCGAGCACCACAGCCCCTTTGGCCACCCATTGCTCGATGGGATAGTACCTGTTCATCCGGTCCAGATACTGCGGCAGGGAGATGGATGAGGGCCCCCCGTGGATAATCACCAGGAGAGGATATTTCTTTTGAGGATCGAAATCGGCCGGTTTGATGAGGACACCCGTGATTTCCGCGCCGTCCTTACTTTTCCATTTGACCGTCTCCTTGGTGCTCAAGGTCCACCCGGCGAGTTGATCGGAATATCGAGTCAGCTTTTTCGGTTGAAAGGAGCTCACATCGGAAACATAAACATCTTGAAAGTGGTCGGCATCCAGATAGACAAAGGCCATTTGTTTTCCGTCTTGAGAGAGGGAGCTTTCCAGGATTATGAAACCGCCACCCGTGGTGATGGGTGTTATGGCCTTTGTTGCGGGAGTGATCCTGAACATGTGGAGTGACATTCCCTGGAAGGCGGCGAAGTAAATGCCGTCCTCTTTCCAAGCCAGGGGGCTGGCATTCTCATCGAAGTTTTCCGTTAAGACCGTTATTTTCCCGCCTTTGGCAGGAATGGTGCAGATCCCGCTATTCAAGAACCACTCTTCCTTTCCCAGGCTTGAACCGAAGGCAATTCTCTGTCCGTCGGGTGACCAGATGGGATTGCTGTCACCTCCGGGCTGGTCCACGAGCTTGCGGATGTTCTTGTCCGCTAAGTTCAAGACGTAGATATCCGATTTGGACCAGGATTCGGCTCGAGGGTCAGGTGTGGCACTGAAGGCGATCATCGATGCGTCCGGGGACCAGTTGAAGGATCCCACGTTGAGGTCGTCGCGATCCATGATCTTTTTGGCCTCTTCCGTTTCGATGTCGAAAATCCACAGATAACTGCGGTCAAACTCCGCGTCCACCACTTCAAACTTGCCGTATTTTTTTTCGATAGCCTTCTGTCTTTCGTTTTGTTCATCTGTGGCCGTATAGGCAATGTGCCTTCCATCCGGAGATAATCGGTAGCTGCTGACCCCTGTTTTAGATCGGGTGAGCCGTCTGGCTTCTCCACCGGATACTGCCATGAGGTAGATTTGTGGTTTTTCATCTCGGGCGGAGATGAAGGCAATGTGTTGTCCGTCCGGGGACCACTGGGGACTCTGGCTAGACTTTTTGTTGTAGGTCATCTGTCTTGCATCTCCGGTCGATAAGTCGATCAGCCAGATTTGAGTTTTATACTCATTTTCTTCCCAATCGGGCGTTTGTTCTGTGTAGATGACATACCTTCCATCGGGTGAGATCGAGGGAGAGCCGGGATATTTAAGGGAGAGGACTTCCTTGAAAGAGGGTGTTCTCTCGGTTGAGGAGAGGATAAAGCTCGGATTCCATAGAATCATTAGAAAGACTAAACAGGCGGTAACATATGCTGTTTTTCTCATGACATTCCTCCACGTGTTTTTATTTAACGGCTCTCTTCCATTTTGTATGGGCTGATGGAATGCGCAATGAAAATGGTTGGAGACGTTTTCGCTCCAGTCGGATTTTTCTCCCCATTCCCTCGCCGCCCTTCTCGGCCCTGCGGGACTCCGCACGGCTATCCATTACGAATCCGCATATCACCGAGCTATCCCTGCCATGCCCGTTAGCCCCTACCGTGCTCACACAGTCCTCGGGTCCGCCTCCGTCGGATTTCCTCGAAGGACGACTCGGGAAGGCTGGGTTAGGTTGGGTCGGAATCCTCCGATGTCGCTCAAACCTTCTCCTCCATTTTCATTCTTTACCCACACAAAATGAAAGAGAACCTCTTTATCTAATCGCCTTGTGCACCGTAAGTCAACGAAATTTCTATGGAATTTCCTGTTTCCTGATTCGTCTTTATTAAGAAGATTCAATGTTAATAAGTCAGATTCTTTTGTTATGATACAGAAAAACGCATTCTGGAACCTGATTCTGAAAAACCATGACCTATTCAAATAAGAGCGAGAGGCAAGAATTATTCCAGGATCTGATGATGTATAAAGAAATTGTTTTTCAGATATGTCTTGGCTACACCAAAAATCCGTGGGATGCAGAGGATTTAACTCAGGATGTTTATCTCAAAGCTTACCGGAAAATGGATTCTTTGCTAGATTCCAGGCTCAAAAAAGAATGGCTATTTCGGATCGCTAAAAACTCATGTGTGGATCATGGTCGGAAGAGCCGCTTAAGGCGGGTTTTCCCCCTCTTTCAAGAAGTGGCTCCTCTCGATCAGGGGACCCCTGAAAAGCACATGATGCGTGATGAATCGCGCGAAGCTCTGAAGAATGCCGTTTCCCAGCTTCCGGCTAAACTGAAAGACACGTTTATTCTCAGGGAGTACGGCCAACTGTCTTATCACGAAATCGCAGCGGTTCTTGGAACAAAGAAAGGGACAGTCATGTCAAGGCTCAATCGCGCCCGCCAGGCTGTTTTACATCGAATGAAAGAGGAAATCAATGATCAAACCTGATCATCAGGACGAGTTCTATTCTTTCGAGGAAATCATTGAACGGGAAAGAGATGAGGGCCTTGCCTTTTTTCGCAGTACAGATTTTGAATTGCGATTGAAGATGAGACTGGAAACCGACATAAGGACAGAACGTTCCTGTCTCGTCTTTTTAAAAAAACCTGTGCTTGTCCTCTCTGCTTTGGCAATGGTTTGTTGTGCAGCCGCGGTCATAATCTATCAAATTCTCTCTCCTTCACCTCATGAAAAGAGCGTCAAGATCATCGAGGAGTTACTTCTCCAAAGTACGTATCTTCAGGAAGTCCTGGCCGAAGCGACGATTCCAGGGAAAGAGCAAAAGTCAATTGCCACGTATTTTGAAGAGGAATTGGCGTGTTGGCAGAATCCAAAGTGTCGAAAGAAATTCTTTTCCCAGATACTAAACGTATTTAAGGAGGTTAGAAATGATACGGAAAACATTGGCACTTAGCTTCATTTTTTTTCTAGGCTGGAGTATGGCCGCACCTGAAATGAACAATTCGCGAATGGCTGATAACAACACTGGCTATGCCCTTTTGAAGTCGCTGGTTTTGGCTTTTAGCGAAATGGCACAGACAGGGGAAGGAGGGTATGAGTTGGTCAACAGGATTCTTCAGGAGAAGATGGCGGAGCTGAAAAAAGCCAAATCAGAGGGGCATGTTGACCCGGTGTTTTACCGACGTTATAAACGGATTCTCGTCGTTCTCAAGCTCGCCATTATCGATGAACCCTACGACCCCGAAAAAATACTCAATTCATTCATCGTCACAGAACTGAAGTCCTTTCATGAGGATGTCTTCGGAACAGAAACAGAATTCCCGCCACCCGAGCATCGAGGGATCGGAGCCATTGCCGGAGCTATCGCTCAAGAAGTTTTGAATCTGCACATCTATCTCGATGGACTCAAAAAAATGGAGAAGCTGAAATCACAATATTTTGAGTTTACGAAGCCACAGAAAAAAGAGGATAAATAGCCGATCTTTTTGAGGGTGGATTGTTTATTTAAAAACTCAATTCTTTGATGATGTGTGTGGCTCCGGAGAACTTTGCGGTAACGAAAAGAACAAAACGGATATCGACACTGATAGATCGTTGTAACTCCGGGATTTCATAGTAGTCAGCGGTTACGCTCTCATAGGTCATATCGAAAATGATCCCGATTTGTTCTCCCTTGGCATTCAAGGTCGGTGACCCGGAGTTGCCGCCGGTAATGCTGGTGGTATTCAGGAAACAGGCGGGGATGTCCTTGAGCTTCCGGTCAACATAGGGACCGAAATCCCTCTCTCTGTACAAGTTTTTGACTTTTTCAGGCACCCGGAAAGGGAATTCACCACTATCCTTTTCCATTAATCCCGTGAGAGATGTTTGTGAAGAATAATAGACAGCGTCTTTGGGAGTGTATCCTTCGAAAAATCCGTACGTGAAACGGATGGTTGAGTTGGCATCCGGAGCGATACGCCCTTGATTCTGAATGAGAAGAGCTTCGAGATAGGTTTTTTTCAGATCTAACTGTTCTTGTCCAAGCGCCTTGCTGTCTTCTCTGAGTACTTTCATCTCCTCTTCGAGGTTTGCAGCCACCCCGATAAATGGATCGTTCAGGTTCAGGAGCGAATCCAGATTCATTTCGAGGAGTTCAAGCCGTTTTTGTGGATCCGCCAACAGAGTGTTGTCGTAAAGACTGTCGACAAAGTCCTCGATCGCTTTGTCTGACTTTTGACTGAAGAGTTTTTGAAAAGCAGAGGAAACCAGCTCCTCCGGGTGTTCGGAGAGTCTTTTTAGACGGTGTTTGAGGAAGGCCCGGTCAGTTTCTAAGTGATACCCGCGTTCGGCGAGCTGAATCCGCATCTTTATCAAGGGAAGATTCCGGTCTTGATAGTCAGGCTCTCGATCAATGTCGGGTTTCTGTCTCTCGGTGACTGTCCTGTAGATTGTGTAGGCCTGAGCGAGGAGTGTCGAACTCGTGTAAGGACTCACAATCTGTCCCAACAGGTTGTTTTTCGTGGAGTGTTTCTCGAATTTTTTCATGAAATCATCGATCTTCGCCAGGGCTTGTCCGTATTTCTCTTTTCGTTCAGGACTCTGGTTGACCCAATCAAGAAAATTGTTCTCTTGTTCTTTTTTGATGTCCAGCAGGGAAATCTTTTCCATACCCTCCAGTTTACCCTGGTAGTTCTTAAGGCCGTTGTTCAGGCCTCGAACAATACTCGCGTATTTGATTTGAATTTCTCTACTGTTACTCCCCGCCTCTTCAAAGAAATGAATGACGTCCTCGAAGTCGGCCATCCTTTTTTTCATGTTGTCCAGGTCAAACTGCAGTTCAGCAAGAGTGTTGTTCCTGTAGGTCCGTCCCGGATAGCCCATCACAAAGGAAAATTCGCCATCTTTGAATCCTTCCAGCGAGATCTTCAAAAATGACTTGGGCTGGTAGGGGATGTTATCCTTACTGAAATCGACGCCGACGTTATCGGTGGATACATAAGCCCTTAAAAAAGTGAAATCGCAGGTGTGGCGGGGCCACATCCAGTTGTCGATATCTCCTCCGAACGTCCCCAAATCCTGAGGTGGGGCATAGACAATACGAACATCCTTGATGCGCTTGAATTGAAAAAGGTAGTATTTGTTTCCGCTGTACATGCTGGCCACCGAAGCACGGATATCCTTCCCTTTTTTTTCAGCGGCAGCGATCAGCTTTTTTGTGGCTTTGTCTATGGTATCGTATTTTTCACGAGGGGACATGCCGGGTTTTAAACCGGATAGAATGTCATCGGTGACATCGCTGTAACCCATTAAAACATCGGCGATATAACCCTTGGCTGGAATTTCTTCCTCCTTGGTCCAGGCCAGAAAGCCGTTCTCGAGATAGTCTTTCTCCTTTGTTGCCGCCCTTTGGAGAGCACCAAAGGCGACATGGTGATTGGTGAGAATCAGGCCCTCTGGACTTACGAATTCTCCTGTCCCCCCTCCGAGATATACGACCGCGCTCATCAAACCGGTGCCGTCTTCTCTGTACAGGTCCTCAGGGTTCATAATGAGGCCTTTGGCTTTGAGGTTGAGATCTTTCATCTGGTGGGGCATCCACATGCCTTCATCGGCCGGGGACATTGCGACGACCAATCCAACCAGTACCAAAAGGCTGAAAAGAGTTCGCAAATGTTTCATGTTGACTCCTTTTTTAACTCTTTCTCGCGAGGTGTTGAAGTGATTTTGGTTCCTTTTCCATGTGAAAAACAAGAATTCGCCGCAAGGCCTTTCTCACTGAGGCGACCTGCTCGGTTGAAAGAGGATAGTTCCTGTCTTTTGGGGGAGGGTTTTTTTTAATCCAATCCAGAAATGCAATTGTCTCAGGGATGATTTCGTCCTTTCCCTGCGGGACGCACCGTTGGCAGAAGACGCCATCCTTTTTTGCGGAGAGCCAACTCAGAGCTTTGATGGCTTCCCTGCATTTGCGGCACTTCCGGAAATCCGGCTGGATGCCGTTCAGTTTCAAAAACCATGCCTCAAAATAGGCGCTCACGAAGTTGAGATCAGCTCCGCTTCTCAGGGATTCAAGCACTGACAGAAGAAGCCGGAAGAGGATATCGTCCTTTGATCTCGCTGGGTAAAATTCTTCGATGAGCTCGACGAAATAACTCAGCGTGGATGATGTCTCCAGGTCCTTCTGTATTTCAAAAAACGACTCGAGGAGATCACAATTGCTGATTGTGACCAGGTCCTTGCCCTCTTTTTCGTAGAAGTAGACTTTGACCAGGGACATCGGTTCCAGACTGCTTCCGAAGCGATTACCGAATTTGCGGGCACCTTTGGCGATTCCCTTGAAAAGTCCGATGTCCTTAGAGAACAGGATGACAATCTTATCCTGTTCGCCGACGGCGAAAGATCTGAGAACAAAAGCTTCGGATTGCTTTCGGGCCATGGCCGTCTCAGGTTAGATACTTGAGAAAGACGGTTCCCAATCCCAGAAAGACGAGAAATCCAACAGAGTCTGTGCACATGGTGAGGAGATTGACTGAACCGAGTGCAGGGTCCAGTTTGATCAATCTCAGGAATAACGGAATAATGGTCCCCAGAAGAGCGGCAATAAACATGTTGATGAGGACAGCAAGTCCCAACACGAGACCCAAATAGGGATTTTTTATCAAAAAATAAGAAACAGAGGACAGTATAACTCCGATAATAATGCCATTGCCTATGCCCACCAGCAATTCCTTGAGGAGTGCCTTTCTGGCAGAAATCCATTCGATTTGCCCTATGGCAATTTCGCGGACGATGATGGCGATGGTTTGATTTCCGGCGATTCCTCCCAGGGCAGCGACCAAATGCATGAGAACGGCCAGAGTTATAGCGGCCTGGATAGTGTCCTTAAAATGATTGACGATGAAGGGAGATATGGAAGCGGTTACTAGCCCTAAAAGCAGGAACGGCAGTCTCTTTTTGATGGAAGTCAGAGGACTGTCCTGGATTCTGTCTGTGGTGTCAAGGGACACCATTTTGTAGATATCTTCGGTGACCTCCCGTTCAAGAACATCGATGATGTCATCCACGGTAACCACTCCGACGAGAGTGTTCTCTGAATCCACGACAGGAATCGCGACCAGGTTGTAGTCGGCGACATTTCTGGCCACATCCTCTTGGTCTGTTTCAGTTCTGACGCTGATGACATCTGTGGTCATGATCTTTTTGAGGCAGGTGTTCGGCCGGGCAAAAAGAAGTTGACGCAAAGAAACAACACCCTTGAGATGATTTGCGTCATCCACAACATAGAGATAAAAGGCAGATTCCACATCTCCTTCCAGCTGCATGGCGGTAATGGCATCCGAGACATTCGTATTCTCGTTCAAAGCGTAGAAGTTTGTGGACATGATGCGGCCAGCCGTTTCCTCCTCGTGGAGAAGGAGTTCCATGACCTCTTCGGTCGGTTTGGCCGCCATTCTGGCCAGGACGGCTTCCTTCATTTCTTCAGGAAGAAGTTCGATTATAGGGGCCGCGTCATCCGGGGCGCTTATCTGCATCAGGTCGACAACTTGATCGAGAGGCTGTTCTTTGACAATATTGGCCGCATCCTCGGGATCGAGTTCGCTCATGACTTCCGCTGCTTTATCCTTCGCTTTATCATATAGAGTGTTGAACAGAATCAGTTTTTCTCTGGATATGAGATGATTCATCAGAGAAGCAATATCAGCCGCATGAAAATTCTTGATCAAGTTCCACAGCCGGTTAAGCACACCCATATTGATGAATTTGCGGGCTGAACTGGTGACGATTCTCAAGTTTTGGACTTTCATTGCTCTTGCCCTATTTTTATGCTCTAAACGATAACATATATTGGCACCGCAGTAAATTGAAAAGACGAATCAGTAAATGGGAGTCAGTGTTTGTAGAATTTTTTTGTCTCTGAAACGACGACTGTGCTGAGTCCGAGCAAACCTATTAGGTTGGGGAAGGCCATCATGCCATTCATGATGTCAGCCAATGTCCAGACTGTCTGCAGTTTCAGCATGGTGCCCACGGCGACAAAAATGACGAAAATGATGCGATAGATCTTGACTGCACCTTCTTTGAACAAATATTCGATCGACTTTTCCCCGTAGTAACACCAACCAAGGATGGTGGAGTAGGCGAAAAAGATAAGGCCAAGCGAGACTATGAATTCACCTCCTCCACCGGGAAGGGCTTTGTCGAAGGCATTGGCGGTCAACTCAGCGCCCGTAACTCCAGTTGTCCACAGGCCGCTTGCCAACAGGACCAGCCCTGTCATGGTACAGACGACAAGAGTATCGATAAATGTCTGCGTCATAGAGACGAGGGCCTGTTTGACAGGATCAGGTGTCTTGGCGGCTGCAGCCGCGATAGGCGCAGAACCTAACCCGGATTCATTTGAAAAGACCCCTCTGGCCACGCCTTCCCGCATGGCCTGCCGCAGTGTGGCGCCGAGAAACCCGCCCATGGCGGCCGTAGGCGTGAAAGCGGATTTGAAAATCAGGGCAAAAAGAGAGGGAACAACTGATATTTTAAGGGCCAGGATTATCAATGCGCCGGTGACATAAACAACAATCATGAAAGGGACCAGGACCTGAGTCACACGGGCGATACTTTTGATCCCTCCAAGAACGACCATGGCCGTGAGACCGGCCAGGATGATTCCGGTGATCCAATGAGGGATACCAAAAGAGGTTTTGACCGCTTCGGCTACGGAATTGGACTGGACCATGTTTCCGATACCAAAGGCGGCGATCATGGCGAAAACGGCGAACAGTGCTCCGAGCCATTTCAAACCCAACCCCTTAGCTATGTAGTACATGGGCCCGCCACTCATGGTCCCGAACTTGTCTGTCTCCCTGTACTTTATGGCAAGAACGGCTTCGGAATATTTCGTCGCCATCCCGAAAAGTCCCGTAATCCACATCCAGAATAGTGCTCCTGGCCCGCCAGCAACGATGGCTGTGGCCACACCGGCGATATTTCCTGTCCCGACTGTCGCGGCCAGAGCAGTCATGAGAGCCTGGAAATGGGAAATGTCTCCCGCCTCTTGATCATCTTCCTTTCGCTTAATGAAGGCGAGGTAGAGAGAATGAAAGAGACCTCTGATCTGAAGTGCTCGCAGGCGTATCGTGAGAAAAATCCCCGTGCCAACCAGAAGAATCAGGAGCGGAAGACCCCAGATAAAATCTCTGATGGCAGTCAAGAATTCAAGAATTTGTGCTTCCATGTTCATCTCCGATGGAGATAGGATTCGATAAGTTTGATAGTTTATCAAAAAGAGAACCAAGATTCTACCAACTAGGGGTCAGGGTTTTTTAAATAACTTTTATGATTGGTCACCGACCCATAATCCTCAAGGACCACATATCGGAATTCCGGATTATAGACTACGGAAACAACAATGCGAGTTTGAAAATAACGGTCCCCTGACCGTTACAAATAAAGATTAAAAGGTCTGACCCCGCTGGGTGTTGTTAGCCGAGGAAGGTGATGCCGAGGTCGATGATTTTTTTGTCCAGCTTGCTTCGCTCGATATTGAGCTCGGAGGAGGCTTTCTCAAGATCCCATTTGTTTCGCACTAAAGCTTTGTGGATATACTCTCTTTCGAAATCCTCGGTGGCTGCCCTCAAAGATTTGGTTGCCCTCAACCCCGGAATAAACTGAGATTCTATGGGTTCAACCAGCAGGGATAAGTGGGAGGCCTCGATATTGTCCTCTTTGATCATGATCACGAAGCGTTCGATCACGTTAATGAGTTCGCTGACATTCCCCGGCCAGGAATAGTTGGTAAAGGCCTCCAGGGCTTCCTCACTCATGGTTTTCTTTTTTTTCCCTGCCTCCATCGCGAAGTATTCCAGAAAATAGTCAATCAACAGGGGAATGTCCTCTTTTCGTTCTCGCAAAGGTGGGATGTACATAGGAATGACGTTGAGTTTGAAGTACAGGCTCTCGCGGAAGCGTTTATTTGCGATAAGGTCTTTTAAGTTCTTATCCGTTGCCGCAATCAATCTCGTATCTATCCTTATAGAGTCGGAGGAACCTATGGGCTCGAACTTCTGTTCTTCAATGACATTAACCAATTTCGCCTGCGCTTTGACGCTAAGCTCGCTAACCTCATCGAGAAAAAGGGTCCCTCCGTCGGCGAGCAGCAGCTTCCCCTTTTTGTCTTTTTCCGCGTTTGGCACGGCCCCTTTGACATAGCCAAAAAGCTCGGATTCGATCAGCTCATCGGGTATGGCTGCTGAATTGATTTGGATGAACCGGTGGGCCTTCCGGGGACTTTCCTGGTGAATCAGCCGGGCAACCAATTCCTTGCCTGTTCCGTTTTCGCCGTAGATGAGAACTCTGCCCTTAGTTGGCGCTGCTGCTTCGATTTCCCTTCGCAATTTTTGAATGCCGGCACTCTTCCCTATCAATTGGTCTTTAGCCCGGATTTTTTCCCGATACTGGATATTTTCCTCTTCCAGTTTTTTCTGTTTCAACGCATTTTTGGCACTGAGGACGACCTTTTCTAGTGACAGGGGTTTTTCGAGGAAATCGAATGCTCCCAATTTTGTTGCTTTCACAGCCAGGTCGATCGAACCATGGGCGGTGATGATGACAATCTGCACATTCTCCTCTGAAGCGTTGATCCTTTCTAAAACTTCGATTCCGTTCATTTCAGGGAGCAGGATGTCGAGAAAGACCAGATCGAAATTATCTCCTCTCATCAGATTGAGAGCTTTTTCTCCGGTTGCGGTGGCCCTGACGACATAGCCTTCGTCTTCCAGAATCCCTTTCAAGGAAGAACGGATTCCGGCCTCGTCATCGATAATTAAAATTTTGTCTTTGTTCATACTGGAATCTGAATGATAAATTTGGCTCCGTAAGGCTTGTTGTTTTCAACTTCGATCGAGCCGTCGTGCTCGGTTATGACCTGATCTACGATGGCCAATCCCAGGCCGGATCCTTTGGATTTTGTTGAGAAATGAGGGAGAAAAAGTCTCTCCTTGTCTTTGAGGGAAATCCCCGGCCCCGTGTCGGAAACCTCGATCCTTACGCTCTGCAGTTGCTTGTTAAAAGCCGTGTCGACCCTGATCTTGCCTTTTTTGTTCATGGCATCGATGGCATTATCGAACAGATTAATGAACACGCGCTTCATTTGTTCGGAGTCTATCTGGATCGGGGTCGGAACATCCCGGGCATATTGTGTATCAAACTCTATGTCGGCGAAAATGCCTTCGAACAGAGAAATTGTATGGTCGATGATGTCATGGATATTCGCTGATTGGAGCTTTACGCTGGGCATTCGTGCGAAGGAGGAAAATTCATCCACTAGAGATTTTATCGTTCCCGCTTCCTGGACGATGGTATTGGCCCCTTCTTTAATAATCTTCTGTCTGTCCCTTCCGTCTTGCTGTAGATTCTTGATGATTCTTTCGGCGGAGAGTTGGATCGGTGTCAGCGGGTTTTTGATTTCATGGGCAACTCGCTGGGCGACTTCTTTCCAGGCCACAATCTTTTGTGCCTTAATCAGTTGAGTCAGATCCTCGAGCACGACAATCATACCGGTAAATTCATTGTCGGATCGCCGAAGCATGGATAATGTGAGGGCAAACACGGCGCTCTGGTCATTGATGTTAAGCTTGATCTCTTTGTTGGAAAGGGGGGACTTTCTCTTCAGGCCACGCTCGATGTTTGTAACGATCTCGGCGTATTCCGGGCCGTGAAGCACTTCGGAATAATTCGCTCCGACCAGGTTTTTTTCCTTCAATCCCAACATTTTTTTGGCCGAAGGATTGATCGTGGTGATAACGCCATTTGCACTGAGCGTGATGACTCCCGTCGTTATGCTGTTCAGAATGGTTTCTATGTACTGTTTTCTCGCTGCCAATTCAGACGCTTTAAGAGCAATATTGTGCCGGCTCTCTTTCAAATCCATGATCATCTGATTGAAGGACTCGACCAGAATTCCCACCTCATCCGATGCCGGGGATTCCACCCTGACATCCAAGTTTCCTTTCGAGACTTCTTTGGTCGCCTTCGCCAGCTTTTCGATGGGCACGGTAATGCCTTTGGCCAATTGGAAGGCCAGCCAACTCGCGGCAAAAATGATGAGCAGGGTTACAAAAATCAAGGTAAGAAAATAGAAATTCTGCACAGGATTCTTTTGAATTTTCAGCAACTTGTAGCGCTCGACATAGGCGCTGATGTTTTCAATCCTTTGCGCATAGCTTTGAGGGAGGAATTTTCCGGTCACAACCAGAAGATTGCCAACATCAGGGATTTGGATCGACTCTCCTGTGCGGACCATCTCTCCGTTTCCCATGGAATCTATCCGCTTGAACTTTTCACCCAACTGGGCTCTTTTTACGATGTTCAGAGTCAAATCTCTGTAATCCTGAAGAGGAAGATCGGGATTGAGGTAGGAAAACAACTCTTCATCATCCAAATAAATTCCAATCTCATCGAGCTGATATTCCTTCAGTTTCTTTCTGACAAAATCCATGAGAGGTTGCCGGCGATTCATGGTGATGAGGTTCTGTTCCTGTATGGCCCTGCTCATTTCTCGAGCATAGTGCAGAGTGATCTCCTCACTCCTCAGATAAAACCCATCAGCCAGGCTTTTCGTGTCGGATAAAATTTTGTCAATGGGTGTTCTGAACCACTGTTCAATATTGCGCCGGACAAGGTCACTGGCAAAAATAAAAAGAAGTAGGGTGGGGACCAGTGAGAGAGCGATAAAAAACAGGAGCAACTTTGTTTTGAATTGGGCTCCCGCGACTTTTCTTTTTCTTTCCAAAAATAGCTTGATGAGATTACGTCCCAGAACAAAGAGAAGAACCAAAAACAGAAGGAGGACGATGATCTGGAGGGAGGTCAAAAGAGCCCTGGTCATAGTTGTGGGAGAAAACTGCTGGGTTTCACGAATAAAAAACTCGATGGCGAAGAAAAGAATTATGAGAAGAATAATGATGGCGCCGATGACACGAGGGCCCTTTTGCTTTGAAGACTCCATCGCTACTCCGAACCCTCCTGAGTTCCCTCGGATCTCTCAGTAGATGCGCCACTATTGCGTTGACTCTCGTCCCTGTTTTCGGAATTTTCGAGAAAATCCTTGTAATTATCGATCGTAATGGTTATGCCTTTTTCAACCGCTCCGGGACGTCCAAAAGCTATCCCTTTTTGTCCGTTTATGGTGTAGGAGAGTCCTCCGGCATTGCCCAAATCAATGATAACCTCTTTTTCCGCACTGACCTCGAATTTCCCCCCGCTCAACCTAATGCCGCTGTACACTCTTTCACCATCGGCCTGGATTTGAATCCAAGTGTCTTGATGGAAAGAAAATTCCAGGTTGAGCTCCACAACTTCTTCCTCTTTTTCCTTTGCCTGTTCCAATTCTGGAGGTGGTGTGACGGTTTTTTCCGGAACGGATACTTGAGGTTTTGGTTTTGGTGGTGGCGGGGGCTCTTTCTTCCCGAATATGAAAAAAAGACCGAAGAGAACAGCTATCAGGAAGGCGCCCAAAGCAGCTATCCGGATGGCGCTTGTGATGTTTTTAGGGAGGCCGGCGCTCCCATTCTTTTTGGCGATTCCTTCTTGTTCAACATTTTGGTGTGATTCAAGGTATGTGTTGAGCGCATCGTGCTCGTCAAGGCCCAGGTGTTTTGCGTATTCTCTGATTATGCCCCTAACAAAGAATTCTCCTGGCAAGGCATCGAGATTGTCGCTCTCCAAATCACGTAAAAATCGGGGATTGATCTTTGTCGTTTCAGCAATTTCCTCCAGAGAGATACCCCTTAACTCCCTCTCTCTCTTGAGATCTTGCCCTATAGATGCCATTTTCTGAATTTTATGCCAAGTTTTACCCAGTGTCAACCGAAGCTCGGAAGGATCGCCAATATGAATCCCCCATGAAAATTTCGCTGACCTTTCCGGAATCTGTTCAAACTGACATTGACTCGTTTTGGCCTAGTCCTCAAAATTTTTTTAAGAAAAAAGCGGATTCTGGCTTTGATACTTTGATTGACGTGAATAGAGTAATGAGTTAATTTAGGGAAGAATAATCGAGGTGCTAAAAGGTGTTCGACTATAGAAAAGCTGCAGAGGTGCAAACCAGGCTTTCCTCTCGCTTAATTATGGAATGGGATAACCGGGACATTCAGTATGTGGCTGGAGCGGATTCTGCCTATGACGTCCAAAAGAAACTGATCGGCGTCGTGCTCGTGGTTTACAAGTTGCCGAAGCTATCCCTATTTGAGATCGTCAGGGAAATTGGAGAGGTTCCCATCCCTTATGTCCCCGGATTCTTGAATTTTCGTGAAGGGCCAGTTTTTTTGAAAGCATTCCGGAAACTCGGACGAATGCCGGATTTGACTTTGATCGACGGTAATGGCATTGCGCATCCGAGAAAAATGGGCCTGGCTTCCTATGTGGGCGTCATCCTGGATGTGAGCACTGTCGGCTGTGCGAAAAAACCCTTTTTTCCTTACACAACGCCAGGAGAGGAGAGGGGGCAGTACACCCTTTTCAAAGATAATTCGGGAGAACAGGTAGGCTACTGCTTGAGGACACAAACTGGAGTTAAACCCCTCTTTGTCTCACCCGGGCACCGGGCTGATTTTGCCATAGCCAAACGAGTCACCCTCGAGTTGTCTCAATACCGCGTGCCGGAGCCATTGCGGATGGCGCATCATCTGGCCGGTCAACTTTTCTGACTGGGTATTCATAAAAAAATCCAACAGTCCAAATTTAAACATTTCTTATGACTGAATCCCGGGTTGATCCTAGACTTTGAGGAAACGGGAGAGTGAACTCAGGCTTCCCAGAAAGCCAGTGACGGCGCCAGCGAGGATCAGGGTGATACTTTGAGAGAAAGTCAGAAAACGGAAAGCAATCAAATCATTGAGAATCCCCAAAGAGGCGCCCAGGTAGAGGGGGAATGAATTGATCAAAAGAGCGAGAAGCAGGATAGAGATAAACCCCCCGATAATTCCTAAAGATATTCCTTCGAGCAGGAAGGGTATTCGAATGAACATGTTGGTGGCACCAACCAAGCGGAGTATTTCGATCTCGTCTTTTCTGGCGAAAACATTGAGTTTGATCACGTTCGAAATGATGAAAAAGGATGCCAGTACGAGGATTCCTCCCAGGAAGAATCCCACTGCTTTGGAGAGCCTGCTGAATGAATGCATCCGTTCCACCCAGTTTTGGTTGAACTGGACATCTTCGACTCCCGGCAGGCTTCCGATTCTGGTGATGAGTCCCGATGTCTCACGCATGGAGATGGATTTTTCCTTGAACGTTGCCTCGATCGAAGGAGGGAAAGGGTTGTTTTTCAGGTTTGTGACTATTCCCTTAAGTTCCGGGAACTTTTCTTGAAATTTTTCGATGGCTTGCTCTGAGGTCACGAATTGAGTCCTCAACACCAGCGGTGATTTCTTCAATTCCTCATCAATGGTCTTGAGTCTATCTTCAGAGATGCTCTTTTCCAGAAAAAAGACAGCGGCCATGTTGTCCGAGATTTGTTCAGCGATGTGGTCCAGATTGTTCGATAAGGAGAGGAAAATACCCACAATGAGAAAGGACAGGCAGATGATTGTGACCGAAAAAAAATTGCGCACTCTGTACTGCCACAAGTTATTCGCGGTCTCAGCGATGAAATACTTCAGTTTTTGATAAATTAGAGTGTTTCCTTTCTCAGCAGTTTTCCCTTGTACAGGAAAAGTATCTTTTGGCCAAAATTACGGATGAGCTCCCGGTCGTGTGTGCAGATGACAACAGTGGCCCCCTTTTTGTTGATTTCCTTGAACAAGCTCATGATCTCAAAGGCGAGCTCGGTGTCCAGGTTACCGGTAGGTTCATCGGCCAATATGATAGCTGGATTGTTGACGACCGCCCGGGCTATGGCAACTCTCTGCTGCTCTCCGTAGGAAAGATGGGCGGGATATTCCCACATTTTGTTGTGCAGGTTGACCATACGCAACGCGTTGAAGACTCTTCTTCGAATTTCCTTGCGTGGCACACCGAGAACCTGAAGAACCACGGCCACGTTTTCGTATACTTTTTTATGAAAGGCGAGCCGGAAATCCTGGAACACAATGCCCATGTGCCGCCTGAGTTTGAAAATCCTGTGATTGGGAATTTTTAAAATGTTGCGGTTATCGATCACTATCTGCCCTTCAGTGGGAAAAAGCTCTCGATAAATGATCTTTAGAAGCGTGGTTTTTCCCGAGCCGCTCGGGCCGGTTATAAAACAGAAATCCCCTCTTTCGATTTGAAATGTGACGTCGGATAGCGCCCAGTGGGCTTTCTGGTATTGCTTCCAGATGTGGTAAAGTTCAATCATAGCTCTTCAAATCAAATGAAGAGAAACATGAACCAGCCAAAGACCAGCGCCCCTGCGACCATGATGAGAAAAAGCGATACGGCGTACTTGATCTGGGCTTTTCTTTCGTCTCTTCTGATTAGAGCTAAAACTGTGCAGACAAAGAAGGCATACAGAATCATGGAAAGGATGTGGCTTTTCAGTATCATTTCTTTTTCCCCGAGGCAACATCGAAGGCATCGAGAGCGACAAGATAATTCAATAGGCCTGCGCCGGCTATGTAGGCAGTCCCGAATTCAAACGTGACATTTTTGAGGTTGCCCAGGCCGAATGACAAGATCTTTGACAGAAAATAGAGGAAGCCGATTCCAATATCCGAAAAGAAGGCGAGAATGGTCAGGGGATTTTCGGTCTGAAAGGGATAGATCCGTCCTCCCATAAGCAGGCCAAGACCGGCCATGGCCGTGATGGAAACAAAGAAGATCAGTCCACGCCAATATTTCTTCAAAAACACGTGGCCAAGCCCAGGGATTAGCCACCCCAGAATTACGCTAATAACGGCTTTGACTTTCATTTGAGATGACGATGATAAAAGAAATGTCTGAAAATTGCAAGAAAGGCCGCATCCAACTGGGCTGAATGATGGTTAGCTTTGTGTTTGGGATTTAGCTTAGGTAAAATGGAGGAACACACTGGAAAACGCGGCCCTTGATGGACGAACGCAAGGATAGAAAATGAGACGGATTGATGCCTGAGCTACCCGAAGTCGAAGTGATTGCTCGCCATTTGAACACCAAGCTTTCCGGATTGACGGTTTTGTCTTTCCGGATTGTCTATCCGCCTGTCTTGAAAAAAACAGACATGACTGATCTTTATCCTATCCTGGGACAAAAGGTGAGTGAGGTGAATCGCCGGGGAAAATACGTTTTGATGAAGATGCACCGGGGATTGTCCCTCATCTTTCATCTGAAGATGACGGGGCAGTTTCTTTTCTGCCTCTCCCGAGAACCCTGGGACAAACACACTCACTTTGGCCTCGCTTTTGCAGAAAGTCCCTTTGAATTGCGTTTTCGGGATGTCCGAAAATTTGGCTTTGTCTCCTGCGTCGGCATACGAAAGGACTCCGTTGTTGAAGTCCTGGATCAGCTTGGTCCGGAACCATTGGAGATCGGGAAAGAGCATTTTGTGAAGCTTTTTAAAGGCCGTAAAGCAGGTATGAAAAGCCTTCTCTTGGACCAGACCTTCCTCGCTGGAATCGGAAATATCTACGCTGATGAAATACTGTTCAAGGCCAAAGTCCATCCTGCCCTCTCTGCCGCTTCTCTGAATGAGGAGGAATTGTCCCGGGTGTGGGAGGCCATGACTCATATTTTGCGCAGCGCCATTGTCCATAGAGGTTCCTCAATCCGCAATTTTGTGGACGCTGATGGAAGAGAGGGGCGCTACCAAGAGCGGCATCAGGTCTATGGAAGACAGGGCTTGCCTTGTCCTGAATGTTCGCACCGAATCCATCGTCACCGGATTAGTGGACGAAGCAGCCATTTCTGCCCCGTTTGCCAAAAACCGCCTGAATCGAAAAGGGGTGAAAAAATCAGACAATAGGAATTGCATGCTTAGGGCTGTTTCATTATAATAGATAACCGTTTCAAAGATAGAACTTAATTTCTTAATGAGAGGAGGGATGAACATGGCCGAAGAAGGCGTTGTTTATGTGTGTTCTCTTTGTGGTCAGGAAGTGAAAGTTACAAAATCCGGAGTGGGAACTCTGGTTTGTTGTGACCAGCCCATGGAGCCTAAAGAAGACTGAGCTCTCTCGCGAAGGACAGGAGGGAAAATGGAATTGAAAAGGTTTGATGACATCGTGAAGTTCGCCATATCGAGAGAAGAGGCGGCTATCAAGGCCTATGGCGATATGGGGGAGAGGGCGCAATTTCCCGGTTTAAAAGAATTGCTGCTCGAGCTTCAGGAAGAAGAGAAAAACCATAAAAAGCTTCTTGAAAACATTTCCGAAGAACAGATTCAGGATTTGGAAATCAACGAAGTGATCGACCTGAAGATCAGCGATTATTTGACGGAAGAACCGCCAACTGATGATATGACCTTCCAGGATCTTCTCATAATCGCTGCCAAAAAAGAACAGGAAGCTGTCGAGCTCTATACCTCCCTTGAGCGAAGCGCCGACGATGTGGAATTGAAAAGGCTGTTTCAGTTTCTAATCCAGCAGGAAAAAGCGCATAAACTCAAGCTGGAATCAGAGTACGAAAAGCGTGTCCTTGAGGATGATTGAAGTTTGGGATATAAAATTTTATTCAAATAAAGGGAGAAACATCATGGAAAAATGGGAATGCACAGCTTGTGGCTACATCTATGATCCGGAAAAGGGGGACCCCGAGAACGGAATCGATCCCGGAACCGCTTTTGAAGACCTGCCTGATGACTGGGTTTGTCCGCAGTGTGGCGTGAGCAAAGAGTTTTTTCAAAAAATGGCTTGAGTGTCCAGGAAACTTACGGAAAATGCGCGTAGTTGTTTTGGGGAACGGTATTGCAGCCACCATGTTTGCCAAATCCTTGCGGGAAAGGGATAATGATGCAGAAATCGATATTTACGCCAAAGAAAAGTACCACTATTATCCGCGTCCGAACCTGATCGATTTCTTGGCCGATCGAATTCCGTTCGATCGAATTTTTGCTTTCCCTGAGGAATGGTACGGGAATAAGAACCTCAATGTCCATCTCAAAAGCCCGGTTGTTGCCATTCATCCCGATTCACAAGAAGTCGAATTAGAGGATGAGAAAAAGGAGAAGTACGATAGGCTTTTTCTGGCCAATGGCTCGAAATCTTTTGTCCCTCCTTTCAAGGGAACAGATAAACAGGGGGTTTTTACCTTATGGACTCTAGATGACGCTTACCAAATCCTCGGCTATTTGGCTGATCATCCGAATGTCGTGGTCATCGGCGGAGGCCTCCTCGGACTCGAGATCGCACGGGCCCTGCGAAACCGCGGGGCCGCGGTCAAGGTTGTTGAATTTTTCGATCGACTGCTTCCTCGTCAGTTAGACTCTCAAGGAGCATCCATTCTTCAGGAACAGATCGAACTGATGGACATTGAAGTCCGAGTGGGAACTGCAACCGAGGAAATTTGCGGTGAGACGGAAGTGACCGGCCTGCGTTTCAAGGGAGGGGAGGAGATGAAAGCCGAAATGACTATCGTCGCCGCAGGTGCCCGCCCCAGCCTTGACCTTGCGCAGAGTGCAGGCCTGGCGACAGACCGTGGTGTAGTGGTCAATGATTATCTCCAAACCAGTGATCCGGCCATATTCGCGGCTGGCGATGTGGTTCAGCACAGAGGCCGCGTCTACGGCATTATCCCCGCCACTTTTGAAATGGCTCGTATAGCCGCGGCCAATGTCCTGGATCAGCAAAAGCAATACGGCGGCACGATCCCATCTAACTCGTTGAAAGTCGTCGGAATCAACCTCACATCCATCGGTCTTGTGAATCCTGAAGAGGCCGGCTACCAGGAGCTGCGGAAAGAGATTAGAGAAGAAGGGATCTATAAAAAACTCGTGATCAAAGATGGCTTGATCGTCGGCGCTATCTGGATGGGCACCAAGGAAGGCGTCGGTGAAATTGGGCATTTGATTTCCGCAAAAAAAGACGTGACAAAATGGATAGACTCCATACTAGACGACGAGTTTGATTTTTCAATGATATGAAGCGTTTTAGTGCAAGTGCTCTCACTTTTTTTCTGCTGGTCTCTTTTATCGGGGCCCAAACCGCCACCCAGCCAAAGCTAAGCGGATACCTCTCCGCTGAGTATGCCAAGAGCGAGGAAGGAGGCATCTATCCAGAGGGCACGTTTGAGAACCCTCAGCTGGGTTTGATGCTTTCGGGGATGCTTGTGGGTAAGGTCGGATACGTGGCCGAGGCCGTTCTGCGGCAGGATGCTAAAGTTGATTTGAACCAGGCCCTTCTGGCGATAGGTTTTTCCAACGCCATTGCCGTCAACCTTGGACTCTATCTTGTTCCCTTCGGCCAGTACAACGAAATCAGCCGGGCGCACCAAACATTCCTGATCCAACGTCCGCTCAGCGTGGATAACCTCTATCCTTTGATTTGGAGAGACATCGGCGTCCAGGCGGAGGGATCAATCTTGGGTCTTTTCTACTCCGTATATCTTGGCAACGGGTTGAGTGACGGAGACCGTTTTGATGGGGGGCAGCAGTTTAAGGACAATAACGCCAACAAAGCCTTTGGCGGCCGGCTGGCCTGGGATATCGATGGCAAATTTATGGTTGGATACTCCTACTATAGAGGAAAATACGACGACGACAACAGCAAGAATCGCGTCCTTCATGGTGTGGATGCCTCATGGGGAAGCAGCGGCTTTCAAATTTTTGGGGAATACACCTGGACCGATATCCAGAATCCCGGAGAATATGCCAATGGGGAGGGGAAGGGCTATTTTATTCTCCTTACTTTTGATTTCATGGATGTTTGGCCGGTGGTGAGTTATCAGAATTTGGATTACCAAGATCCTTTCCGTGGATTGGGATACACAGGTCCGGATAATCCCGGAGAGGGAATATCTGAACAGAGAGAACGATGGTCCTTGGGATTCGTCTATATACTTTCACAGATGGCGTTTTTTAAGTTTGAGTATCAGATCAATAAGGAAGAAGGTCTGTCCATAAAGGACAATGTGTATCTTGTCCAAATCGCGCTGAGCTTTTAACCTTCTGATAAAATTTTTCTATCTGAGGAATATTATGGCAAACTGTGTGGTTTTGGGTATGCAGTGGGGAGATGAGGGCAAGGGAAAAATCGTGGATCTCATCACCCCGTCCTTTGATGCCGTGGCGCGTTATCAAGGCGGTCCCAATGCGGGGCATACGGTTCATGTGAAGGGTAAAAAGATTATCCTTCATCTCATTCCTTCCGGTATACTTCACAAAAACAAGCTCTGCCTCATCGGCAACGGAGTTGTCTTCAACCCGAAATCTTTTTTGAACGAGATGGAACAGTTGCGCGAGTTTGGCGTGGAAAATTTTGATAATATCGTCATCAGCAAGAATGCCCATCTGATCCTTCCCTATCATTTTGAAATAGAGAGTCTGATCGAAGAAAGGATGGGAGACAATAAAATTGGCACGACCCTTCGAGGGATCGGACCTGCTTATGTGGACAAAATGAACCGGTGCGGTGTTAAAGTGGGAGACTTTTTGAATGAAAAGGTCCTTAAGGAAAAGATCGAATTGAACGTGGCGGAAAAAAATGATTATTTGATCCATTTTGGCAAGGCAAGGCTTGATGCGGATGCGATTTTCCGCGAATTTTTGGACTACGCGTCGCAGATCAAAAGGCACATCAAAGACGTATCCTATCTGCTGTATGACAAAATGAGAGAAGGATGCTCAGTACTGTTCGAAGGTGCACAGGGAACGCTTTTAGATATCGATCACGGGACTTATCCCTTCGTGACGGCCTCCAATCCCACGATCGGCGGTGTTTGTACGGGTTTGGGAATCAGTCCCTATGACATAGATGCCGTCTTCGGCGTTTCGAAAGCCTACAATACTCGTGTCGGCGCCGGGCCCTTTCCCACTGAAATTCAAGGCGAAACCGGAAACTACCTGCGTGAAAAGGGAAGTGAGTTTGGCGCGACCACAGGCCGCCCCCGTCGTTGTGGCTGGTATGATGCTGTCGCTGCAGCTTATGCTGTCCGAATAAACGGAATAAAGAAAATCATCTTGACGAAAGCGGATGTGCTTGATGGCCTGGAGGAACTCAAGATTTGTGAGGGATACAGGTACAAAGGAGGTCTATTTCCCAGCTTTCCGACAGAAAAGTGGATTTTGGAGAAAGTGGAAGCTCAGTATAGGACAGTCAAGGGATGGAAGGAACCCATCGATGGGTTCCAAGATTTTGCTTCGCTGCCTCAGGCCTTCAAGGATTATATCGCCAATATCGAAGAACTTATTCAGGCAGAAGTGGCGATTATCTCCACTGGAAAAGACCGGCACGAAACCATATTTCGTGATGAGAAACTTGAGGGACTTGTCAACCTGGAGGCTGTTAAGGACGAACAATTCGTGGATCAAATATAAAAATCTAACCTTTTGGGCGACAGAGACAGGGAAAAATCAGAGAAATAATATAGGAAAAATGTATTGACTATTGACATGCGACATGATAGAAAGTGTTTTTGAACGAACTCATGTTTACCCTTGACGGGAGGTTTTAAATGCCAATTAAAAAAACAGCAAAGAAGACTGCAGCAAAGAAGCAAGTAAAAAAAGCAGCACCCAAGGCCACGGCAAAGAAGGCCGTAAAAAAAGTCGCTGCGAAAAAGACTGTTGCCAAGAAGAAATCTGCACCTAAACCGATAGCTTCCTATGAATGTGGTGTGTGCGGATTCCGTGTCATCGTGGATGAAACCTGTGGTTGTGTTGAAGAACATGTTCTTGTCTGCTGCAACAAAGTGATGAAAACGAAAAAGAAGTAAGCTGCTTTAGATCAAACGTTTTAACTGGATCGATCAGGCGAGCGAAATCCTGAAGGGGTTGGTGCCCCCAGAGGGAATAATTGTATAGTGAAAGGGATTTTTCCCGAGGGAAATAGTCCGCATAAACACTGCTTTTTTTCTTTCCTAAACTTACAGCGAAATCTGTGATATACTATTTCGGTAGGAATTATGAAGATTAAGAAATAGTGAACTCTGTGATAAAAGATATCTCAATCATGATCTCCGGATATGCCGGAGATGGCGTTCTTTTTACCGGGAATGTTCTGGGCAAAATTTTGAAGAGGCAAGGCTGGGAGGTCGTTACTTACCGGGATTTCCCCTCCAATATACGAGGTGAAGCAACCAATTACACCATCCGGGCAAGCCTTGAAAAAATCCACGGGCGAGGAGATGCCATCGATGTGCTCATGGCCTTTGACTGCGATGCCATCCTCAGGCACATCAAATCCCTGGCTCCAGGTGGCGTCATTCTTTGTGAAGGAGAGGCAACGGAAACTCTGAGGCCGGCGGAGAGAAAAGGGAAAACATTCCACAAATTCCCCATGAGGGAACTTGCCCGTAAGAACTTCAAGAATGAAATATACAAGAACTCGATTCTGCTCGGAGGGCTCTGCTATATTCTCAACTTGGATTTTCAGGTAATCGAAAAGATCATCTCCGAAGTATTTCTGGAGCGAAAGGGCGAGGAGGTGGTCGAGAATAATATCGAAGCGGTCAATCTTGGCTGTGAACAGGCCAAGATGATTATCGAGGACCAAGAGCGTCATAATCTCATTGAAAGGCCGGATAAGGGAAGGATCTTTTTGTCCGGGAATGAAACCATAGCCTTCGGTGCCCTAGCCGCGGGTTGCCGTTTTTTTGCTGCCTATCCCATCTGCCCTGCTTCGGAAATCTGGCAGTGGCTCGTTCACGTCTTCCCTGATTTCAATGGTTTGGTCGTCCAGGCGGAAGATGAAATCGCAGCCATTAATATGGCTCTCGGTGCCTCTTATGCCGGAGTGCGGTCCATGACATCAACCTCGGGGCCCGGAGCTTCATTGATGATGGAGGGTTTCAGCTTGGCCGGCATGGCTGAGATCCCGGTCGTCATTGCTCACGTGCAGCGAGCTGGCCCCAGCACTGGGCTGCCCACAAAATCCGAACAATCGGATTTGAACATGTGGGTTTTTGGCTCGCACGGCGACTTTCCGCGCATCGTCCTCTCTCCAGGGACAATCGAAGAGCTCTTTGAATTCACCGTCACGGCCTTCAATCTGGCCGATAAATACCAGTGTCCTGTGATTATTCTCACCGAACAAAATTACGGTCAGAATTTTTATACCGTCGATAACTTTGATCTGTCAAAGGTCCACATAGATAGAGCCATGCTTCTCAGCCAGGAGGAGCTGCTGAAGAAGAAAGATTACAAAAGATATGAGCTCACATCCGACGGAATCTCACCTCGAGCTATTCCTTCCCTGAAAAACGGCGTCCATTTGGTTGAAAGCGTTGAACATAATGAGAGAGGATACCGAGATGAGGATCCCGCTGTTCGTGTCCGAATGATGCAGAAGAGAATGAAAAAATTGAAAAGTGCTTCCCGGGACCTGATTCCTCCGAAGTTTTGGGGAACTGAGGAGGCCTCAATCGGCGTGATTGGGTTTGGCTCTACGGTTTCTCCGATAAGCGAAGCCATGGGCCATTTGGCTGAGCAAGGGATCCCTTCAAAATATCTGCAGATCCGGACGCTCTGGCCTTTTCCTGCCAAGAAGACGGAACGATTCATGACCAGTTGTGAGCATGTTTTTGTGGTTGAAAACAATTACTCAGGCCAATTGAGCGCTTTAATTCAGGGTCAGGGAATCGAGTGTTCCAAGGTCATCAAAGTGACCAAATACTCCGGTCACACGTTCCGGCCAGTTGAAATTTCCAGCGCCATACTCAAGGCTTTAAAACGATGAGAGAAGACGAATATCATCTGGATGATCCGACATGGTGTCGCGGTTGCGGGCTCTTCGCGGTATTTGCATCTCTCAAGAAGGCCGCCGCTTCTCTAAATCTTTCCCCGGAAGATATGGCCGTTATTACAGGAATAGGATGCCACGGGCGCTTCAACAATTACTTCCGCGCCTACGGATTTCATGGCCTTCACGGAAGGCCTTTACCTGTGGCGACAGGTGTTAAACTGGCAAACAAAGGACTCTCTGTGCTCGTCATCAGCGGTGACGGCGATGCCTATTCCATCGGGTTGGGTCACTTCATTCATTCGGTGCGGAGGAATGTGAACCTCACTCACATCGTCGTGAACAACAGCGTGTACGCCTTGACAGAGGGCCAGACTTCTCCCACGAGTCAACAGGGCTTTGTCTCTATTTCAACCCCTGCAGGCTCCAAGGAAATGCCTTTGGATGGGCTTGTGCTTGCTTTGGCATCCGGAGCGAAGTTTGTCTCACGAGGATTCTCGGGGAATCCCAAACAACTGACGTCTCTGCTGAAGGCCGCCATGACGCATGACGGGTATTCTCTATTGGAGGTTTTAAGTCCCTGTGTGACGCACAACAAAGTGAACACCTATAAATGGTTTCAGTCGAAAATCTATGATGTGGACAGAGACCCGGAGTATGATTCCAGGAACAGGTCTCGAGCCCTTGCTTTGTTCCAAAACCAGGAAAAACTTCCCGTGGGGCTAATCTTCAGGGAAAAGGGATCATCCTTCGATGATTTGAGTTTGCCCGGTCAGATTCCGATTGCCTTTACCGACTTGAAGGTAGAGGCTGATAGACTGAATAAATTGTTGGAAAAATTTGAGTGAACGCATTATGATGAGTAATCAAAATTTTTTGGAGGTATTAAAATGAGAGAAAAAGTCGAAAAGGCTTTGGATAAAATTCGCCCTTCACTCATGGCAGATGGAGGGAACGTGGAACTTATCGATGTGACAGACGGCGTCGTCAAGGTGAAGCTGACGGGAGCCTGCGGTGGTTGTCCAATGTCTCAGATGACGCTGAAAATGGGCATCGAAAGGGTTTTAAAACAAGAGATCCCCGAAATCAAAGAAGTTGAAGCCGCCTGAACGAAGAGAAATAGGGATGGCTATGAGAAGAATCTACTTCGATCATATCGCCGCCACGCCCTTGCACCCTGATGTGCTGGAAGCCATGCAGCCCTATATGACTGAGTACTTCGGCAATCCCCAGAGTCTTCATTCCTTCGGACAGGACACAGCCCAGGCCCTAGAAGAGGCGAGAGAAAAAGTGGCTGCTTTGATCAACGCGGAGGCTGAAGAAATATACTTTACTTCAAGTGGATCGGAGTCGAACAATTTCGCGCTTAAAGGAATGGCCCTCGCTCAGAGGAGCAAAGGGAATCACATCGTCCTCTCGTCCATCGAGCACCAGTCAATACTCCATTCGGCGAAGGTTTTGGAAAAGAACGGTTTTAAGGTCACTCAAATACCAGTTGATAAGTACGGTGTCGTTCATCCGGAAGACATCGGGAAAGCGATCACAGGTGACACTGTGCTCGTTTCCGTGATGTGGGCCAACGGAGAGGTTGGGACGATCGAACCGGTCAAAGCCTTGGCCGAAGTCTGTCGCGAAAAGGGCGTTCCCTGCCACACCGATGCTGTCGATGCCGCAGGGATCATTCCCGTCGATGTGAAAGATAGCGGGGTAGATGCCTTGAGCTTGGCAGGAAATCAGTTCTATGGTCCGCTGGGCACTGCGGCCCTGTACTTGAAAAAAGGGACCCGGTGCCTCCCTTTCATCGATGGGGGAATTCAGGAAAACGGGAAGAGGGCAGGGGCGGAAAACATAGCCGGCATTGTCGGGATGGGAAAAGCGGCGGAAATTGCCCGGGATGAGCTGTCCAGCCGGATGAAAAACGTGAGGCCGCTTCGCGATCGCCTCATCCAGTGCCTCACCCAAAAGGTCGATCATGTCATTCTGACGGGACATCCTGAGACTAGGCTGCCCCATCACGCAAGTTTTTGCGTGGAATATGTTGAAGGAGAGGCCATGCTTTTGAATTTAGACATGAAAGGCATTGCCGCGGCCAGTGGGTCGGCCTGCACATCACGGGCCCTGAAAGCGTCGCACGTTCTGTTGGCCATGGGAATCGATCATGCGACTGCTCAAGGGTCGCTGGTTTTTAGCCTGATCGAATCCAATACTTCTGAAGATGTCGACTATCTTTGCGATGTATTCCCGGAGATTATCGATAGATTGAGACAGATGTCTCCCCTTTATCCCAAGCAATGACAGGAGAATCATTATGATCTACAGCGAAAAGGTTATGGACCATTTTCAAAACCCCCGCAATGTTGGGGTTATCAATGATCCCGACGGCGTAGGGAAGGTAGGAAACCCGGTCTGTGGTGACATGATGGAGTTTTACATAAAAGTCGAGGAAAACAGGATCGCAGATGTGAAATTCAAGACCTTTGGTTGCGGGGCCGCCATCGCTGTTTCGAGCATGGTCAGCGAGATGGCCTTGGGGAAAACCCTTGAAGAGGCCTTGAAGATCACCAATGATGATGTCGCCAAAGAGTTAGGCGGATTGCCGAAGAACAAACTTCATTGTTCCAATCTTGGAGCAGATGCCCTTCACAAAGCTATCGAGAACTTTAAAGAAAAACAGGACATGAAGCTCCGAAAAGAGGTGAGAACCGAGGCAGCGAAAAAGGGAGAGTGCGCTTGTCCCTATTGTGAGGGCCCGATCGAGGGATTGGAAGAAGTGTGCCACTCTTGTCATGTTGAGCTCGACAGATGTGACGAATGCGGCAAGGTGATCGGCAAAGAAGACGGTCACTGCCCTCACTGCGGAGCGACCAAAGTCCGAGTTTAACTCATTTTATCCCTTACTCGCCTTCAGGGTAGCTGAGTAAGGCCCTGCTTCAGGAGACACAATGCAAGCTGATGTAACTCTCGATTGTTACGGACTCCTCTGTCCCATGCCCATCATTCAGACGGCAAAAAAAATCAAGGAGATGACTGTAGGCCAGGTTCTTCAAATCATTTCAACGGATGAAGGGATCAAGGAAGACATGCCTGCCTGGTGCAGACAGACCGGCCATGAGTATCTCGGACTTGAAGAAGAGGGAGACCTGTTCAAGGTCTATGTCAAAAAGATCAAGGAGTAGAGGAAACCATTGACCAAAGACGTTATGATTGCCGAGATAGAGAGATTGAAGAAAGCCCGGAATGCCACTATTCTGGCCCACAACTACCAGATAGCGGATATTCAGGACCTGGCTGATTTTGTGGGAGATTCGCTGGAGTTGAGCCAGAAGGCCGCCGCCCTGGATTCTGATGTCATTCTCTTCTGTGGAGTTCACTTCATGGCTGAGACAGCGGCAATTTTGGCTCCTGAAAAGACTGTCCTCATTCCGGACGTTCGGGCAGGATGTCCGATGGCCGATATGATCACGGCCGCGGAAATGCGGCAATGGAAAGAGGAGCACCCGGGAAAAAAAGTTGTCTGTTACGTCAACACCAGCGCTGAGGTCAAAGCAGAGTGTGATATCTGCTGCACATCCTCCAACGCGGTCAACGTTGTGGCGTCCCTCGATGCGAATGACATTCTCTTCGCTCCCGATAAGAACCTGGCTGCTTATGTGGCCCGATTCACGGACAAAAGGATTACGGCCTGGGATGGCTACTGCTATGTCCATCATAATTTTCTGGCCAGGCATGTCAGGCAACTGAGAGAGCGACACCCCGCGGCCGAAGTCTGGGTCCATCCTGAGTGCCGTCCGGAGGTCATCGACCTGGCGGATAAAGTTCTCTCTACGGGAAAGATGGTCAAGGAAGCCAAGATGACAGGAAAAAGAGAGGTCATCTTAGGAACAGAAGAGGGGATAATTCACCGTTTGAATAAACTCAATCCAAGTACGCGCTTCTATCCGCTGCGGGCCAATGCTGTCTGCAGTAACATGAAAAAAATCACTCTGTCCAAGGTGTTGAAGGCTATCCAGGACATGGTCTACAGGGTTGAGATCTCTCCTGAGATTAGCCGAAGAGCGCGCGGGGCTATTGAAAAGATGGTCAAGCTCTAAGGGGAGAAATACAGAAAGTGAAGTATTCCTGGCGGATCGGAAAGATTGCCGGCATCGATATCTACATCGATTCCAGCTGGTTTTTGATCCTGATTCTTTTCACCTGGACACTCGCCACGTCCTACTTTCCCCAAAAATTTCCAGATTGGCCGGGGCCTCAGCACTGGATCATCGGCTTTGTCACGAGCCTGTTGATATTCGCCTCCGTCTTGATTCATGAGCTATCCCATTCCCTGGTTGCCATTCATCAGGGCGAAGAGGTGCGGAGCATTACCCTCTTCATTTTGGGTGGCGTCGCTCAGATCAGTGAGGAACCCAAAAAGCCGTTGGAGGAATTTCTCATGGCTTTTGTCGGCCCTCTCACGAGCTTAGCCCTGGGGTTGATAGCCTTTATCCTTTCGCTCTTTGTTCGAGGTTTGAGTGAGCCTCTGGGCGCCGTGGTGTCCTATCTCGCTCTCATCAATGTGATTTTAGCTATCTTCAACCTCCTCCCGGGATTTCCCATGGATGGAGGGCGTGTCTTACGGTCCATCATTTGGAAAGTGACCGGTGATCTGCGGAAGGCCACCAGGATTGCCTCGCGAATCGGGCAAGGATTCGCTTTTTTCCTGATCTTCATCGGTATTCTTCAGATCTTGAGAGGCATTTTTTCCGGGTTTTGGCTGATCTTTGTGGGATGGTTTCTTCATACGGCGGCTGTCCGGGGTTATCAGCAGGTCATGGTGGATGACCTGTTGAAGGGAGTCAAGGCAAGAGACTTGATGACGAGAGAGTTTGCGACTGTGGCCAGCTCTCTTTCCGTCCAGGATTTGGTGGATGAGTATATTCTGAAACATAAAGAGAGAGTGTTTCTCGTCCAGGACGGTGAGTCTCTCCAGGGGATTGTCTGTCTGGAGGACGTGAAAGGTATTCCCAAAGAGAACAGGGCAGGATCAACCGTGGCCGATATCATGACTCCAAGGGGAAAACTCCAAGCTGTGACTCCTGAGGACGACGGCCGCTCTATTCTGAACAGCTTAACTTCCAAGAATATCCATCAGGTACCGGTGATGGAAGAAGGGCAAGTTACAGGAGTAATCTGCCGAACTGATGTGCTTCGCTATATCCAGTTGAAGAGGGATTTGGGAGCATAGAATTTGCGACCACCACTCCTTTCGGTGTGAAGGAAGACTTAACATGGAAAGCGCTGAAAACCGTATCGACAAGATCATAACTATTCTGAGGAAAAACTATCCCAGAAGCCGGACAGCTCTTTATTACCGTAATCCGCTCCAGATACTTGTCGCCACCATACTCTCGGCCCAGTGTACCGATGAACGGGTCAATCAAATCACGCCCGCTCTTTTCGATAAATACAGAAAAGCCGAGGATTTTGCCCAGGCTGACCAGGAAGAGCTGGAAGGTGAGATCCGGCCGACCGGTTTTTTTCGGAATAAGTCGAAAAGCATCATAGGCGCCGCGAAAATAATTGTCGAACGATTCGACGGAAAGGTCCCCGACAACATGTCCGATCTGATCACTTTACCGGGGGTGGCTCGAAAAACGGCCAATATTGTCCTCTCCAGCGGGTACAGTATCGCCGAGGGGATCGCGGTTGACACCCATGTCAAGCGGCTTTCAGGACGATTGGGTTTGAGCCAGGCAAAAGATCCGGACAAGATCGAACAGGATTTGCTGGCTCTTGTTCCCAAAAAACACTGGCTTGACTTCAATTACATGCTCGTCAACCACGGGCGTCAGGTCTGTCAAGCCCGCAAACCCCGTTGCCCAGAGTGCCCGCTCAACCACCTGTGCCCTTATTTTGAGTCAACCGTAATGCCAGCATAAATCCGATACGAACAAACCGCCGTAAGTCGATGTCAGCATGTCTTGATTCGCCACACTGCCTTATGACAAGAAAGGCGAGGTTCACGCTGTGCGAGCCTTGTTTTCATCCTTCCCTGCATTTTTTCCCGTGTTTGAAAACACGTTCTTTGACAACGGGAATTCCAAGAAATGACCGACAATTCAATGAATCAGGTTCAATTCAGTCATTCTCATCTCTCATATATTAACCGAATCTTAACAAGTTCTTAATCTTTTCTTAACTTCCCGCAGCTAATATGAAATATCATTTTTAAAGAGGAGGTTATTGCATGGGATGAGCTTAAACAAACATGAACTTCCTTTCACAGTGAAATTGTATTAAATTCATTAAGGAGAAAAAAATGAAAAAAGCACTAATCGTCTTTTCGGTTTTGGCTATCTGTGTATTTCTTATCGGACAGGCTAAGGTCGATGCCAACCTGCCCAAATACATAAAAACATCGGGCATCTCAGGAAACCTGTCCTCGGTTGGCTCGGACACGCTCCTCAACCTGATGACGTTTTGGTCCGAGGATTTCAGCAAAATCTACCCCAGCGTCAAGACTCAGATCGAGGGGAAAGGATCTTCCACGGCCCCCCCGGCTCTCATCGAGGGAACGGCTCAGATAGGGCCCATGTCCAGGAAGATGAAGGACAAAGAAGTGGACGCCTTTGTGGCCAAATTCGGGTACAAACCGACCACTCTCGCCATTGCCATCGATACTCTGGCCGTTTATGTCAACAAGGACAATCCCATAGAGGGCCTCAAGATGGAACATATTGATGCCATCTTTTCCAAGAACCGCAACTGCGGTTACCGCGAGGATGTCAGAACCTGGGGTCAGGTCGGACTCACGGGCACATGGGCGGGAAAGCCGATCTCCCTTTACGGACGAAACTCCGCTTCCGGCACCTATGGCTATTTCAAGGAAAATGCGCTGTGTAAGGGTGACTACAAGGATACTGTGAAGGAACAGCCCGGCAGCGCATCCGTTGTCCAGGGGGTCGAAAGAGATCAATACGGCATCGGCTATTCAGGGATCGGATACAAGACATCCGGCGTGAGAGCCATTCCTCTAGCCAAGAAGGGCGAAAGCTCGTTTTATGAGCCTTCTGTCGAGAACGCCCTGGCTGGCAAGTATCCTCTGGCCCGGGCGCTCTATCTTAACGTCAACAAAACTCCGGATAAGCCTCTGGATCCCCTCGTTCACGAGTTTCTTGCGTTTGTTCTGAGTTACGAAGGTCAACAAATCGTGGTCAAGGATGGTTATATCCCTCTCCCCGCAGATCTCGCGAAAAAGGAACTGCAAAAAATTCAGTAATGGACAGACTCCTTTTTCACAGGAAGCTCAAAAATGCAACCGCCCGCGGGATCTTCTCTGCGGGCGGTGTCGCTGTCATCATTCTCATCATTCTGATACTCGGTTTTCTCGCCAAGGAAGTCGTTCCCCTTTTGGGAAAAGCAAAGGTGAAAAGGGAGTGGTCCTTATCTCTTCCTCGAAGCGGCTCAGTTATGCTGGCCCGTCTTTCTGATTTTGGCGGGCTTGCCTGGCTGCTTTATGCCGATGGCAATTTAATTCTCGTTGAGACGTCTGAAGGGAAGATACTTCAGGAGTGGACGTTTGATGGTCCGCTAGAAAGTGTTTCATTTCAAGATAATTATCTCGCCTACACTGTCGGACGGAATCTTCATGTCCGAAGACTTCAGTTTGTGGTCGATTCCCAGACTGGGATGGAGGTGGGTGTTGAGCTGGGTGATGCCGCTCAGCTTCTTCTTCCTCTTTTAGATGTGACGAAGACGGCCATGAGGCGGTGGTCTGAGGATAGCTATACCTACGCGATATCCGATGGAAGCCAGGTACTCTTCTGGGAACGCACAGTTGAAGAGAGCCTTCTGGGTGAATCGGAAATATCAGAAAATTACTGGATCATCGAAACTCCTCACCCGGTTTTCGCCTTGAGTTTTTATCCTGATGGCGACCTCCTGGTGGCCATGACCAATGGCCTGGTGCATGCCTACAGTGATGCCAAGCAACTGACGGCTGAATTCCAGGGGCCTTCTCCCCTGACAGCCTTTGCCCAGCTCATCGGCGGCAGAGGGATCTGCATGGGGGGAGAGGATGGTTCTGTAGGCGTGTGGGCCAGGGCCAACACGGATGAGGGCTCGCAATACTTGAAGATCCATGCCTTTAAATCCATGGCGAACGGGATTCGGGGGTTTGCCCCGGGAGGTCGGGATCGAACGTTTCTCGCCTGGGACGAAGAAGGGGGAATCCGAGTCTATTATTCCACAACAGAGGACCTGCGTCTCTCTTTTCAAGGCGAGAAAGGCCTGGATTATATCCTCAATCCCAAGTCGGATATCCTGCTCGGTTTCGGCAGGAGTCTAAAACTGACCCAGATCGAGAACGCCCATCCGGACATCAACCTCAAAACCATGTTCAGCAAAGTCTGGTATGAGGGATTTCCAGAGCCGGCTTACATCTGGCAGTCCACCGGAGGCGGGAATGATTTCGAGCCCAAGTTGTCCCTGATACCTCTGATACTGGGAACCCTGAAGGGAACTCTTTATGCCCTTTTGTTCGCTCTTCCTCTTGCGCTCACCGGGGCCTTGTTCATGAACCAGTTTTTGCATCCCGATCTTCACCGGATTATCAAGCCGGTCATCGAAATCATGGCCGGGCTTCCCAGTGTCATCATCGGCTTTTTGGCAGGGTTGTGGCTGGCGCCGATTCTGGAACAAGTTTTGCCCGGAGTTCTGCTGGGCGTATTGGTGATTCCGTTGGGTGTGGTCGTCGTTGCCTTGGCTTTGGAGAAATTTATCTTCAAGACAGGACAGCAGAGTTACAGGTATGAAATCTTTATTCTCCTTCCCTTTCTGGCCGTGATATTTTACCTCTGTGTCAAGGCCACGCCGCTCATCAACGACCTGCTGTTTCAAGGTGATTTTAAACAGTATATTTTCGAGACGTTCCTGATTCCCTATGACCAGCGAAATGCTGTTGTCGTCGGGTTTGCTATGGGATTCGCCGTTATCCCGATCATCTTCTCGCTTGCAGAGGATGCCCTTTCCTTTGTTCCTAAAGAAATAACGGCCGGGTCGCTGGCATTAGGTCTTTCCCGCTGGCAAACCGCCACCGGAGTAGTTTTGAAAGCTGCCCGATCGGGGATGTTTTCCGCCGTCATGCTCGGGCTGGGCCGGGCTGTGGGGGAGACCATGATCGTGCTCATGGCCACAGGCAATACACCCGTGCTCTCCTTCTTTCCTTTTAACGGATTTCGGACCTTTTCGGCGAACATTGCCGTGGAGTTGCCGGAAGCTCCCGTGGGAGGCACACTCTATCGAATCCTGTTTTTGACGGCCTTTCTTCTTCTGCTGTTCACCCTCATCGTCAACACGGCCGCCGATATCATACGCTCTCAGATGAGGAAGAAGTTGGGACAATCATGAAGACCCCGGGAGCTCTCCGAGAAAAATCTTATGTGTATCTGGTGGCGTCCGGGTTGATGACGATCACCCTGATGGTCATTGCCGTGTTTGGCCTCGTCATCCTCAACGGCGTTCCCAATTTTTGGCCAAAGGACCTGCACCGCTTTGAGATGAAAGACGGGCAGAAATACCTGGGTGAAATTCACGGCCGCGAGGTGATTTTTGAGGAGGATACCTACAGAATCCGGATCAAAATCGGCAACAGAGAAGTCAACGGTCTGGATTTCACTTGGCTTGATGAGAAAGACATCGTAAAACAGGATAAGCCTGAATCCGCTTATCTTCTCGAGCGTTTGGAGTGGGGAAATGCCTACGGATTCACCCCCGATATACATGAAGATGATCTCCAGGGAAACCTGGATGTGGCCGAGCGTCAGCGTGAAGAGATTCAGAAGTACGAAAAAAAGTATTTGGTCAAGCGTGCCGAGCAAATTGCCGAAGCCCGGCACAGATTGCGCACCCAAGACGATGATAAGCTGAGAAAAGAACTGGATGATCTCCAGGCAGAGTATAACAAAGGAGAGGCCGAGCTGGAAAAATTGAGAAGACAGGCGTCTGAAGCGGTTTTCACTCTCAAGCTGGCCGACGGACAAGAGATGCAAATTCCCATGATCAATGTTCTCCACGCTTACCAGGTGAACGGCATGAGTTTTCGGGAAAAGCTCTCGGTTTTCGGCGTCCGTTTTTGGGAATTCATATTCAGCAAACCCCGGGAATCCAACACCGAAGGCGGTGTGTTCCCGGCCCTCTACGGCACGGTCCTGATGGTCTTCCTGATGAGCATCGTTGTCTTTCCCTTTGGCGTGATTGCCGCTGTTTTTCTTCATGAGTATGCCAAAAGAGGCCTCCTGCTCAAGCTGGTCAACATCACCATCTACAACCTTGCCGGCGTGCCGTCCATCGTCTATGGGGTTTTCGGTCTCGGATTCTTCATTTATACTGTGGGGGGTTGGATGGATCAGACATTCTTCTCCAGCCATTTGCCCTCACCTACTTTCGGAACTGGGGGGATTTTATGGGCCTCCATGACTCTTGCCGTCTTGACCCTGCCTGTCGTTGTCGTTGCCTCTCTGGAGGGGCTTCAGGCTGTTCCCGAAATTTATCGGGAAGGCTCCTATGCCCTGGGTGCCACGAAGTGGGAGGTCATCAGAGATGTGGTCATCCCCAACGCCATGCCGGGTATGCTGACCGGGCTGATTCTGGCCATATCCCGGGCAGCCGGAGAGGTGGCGCCGTTGATGCTGACGGGCGTCGTCAAAAGCGCGCCCAGCCTGCCCTTAGATCAAGTGGCGCCCTTCCTCCATCTCGAGAGGAAATTCATGCACCTTGGATTTCACATCTATGATGTTGGTTTTCAGTCTCCCAACGTCGAGGCAGCCCGACCTATGGTTTTCAACACCACCCTCTTGCTGTTGATTGTCGTGTTTGCGCTTAACCTCGTGGCCATCATCATTCGCAATAAGTTGAGGAAGAAATTCCTCAGGAGTGGGGTCTGAGATGAACGACAAAGACAAACCGATGATTCAGGTGCGGAACTTGAACCTGTGGTACGGCAAAAACCAGGCGCTCAAAGACATCAATATTGATATCTATCCCCGACTTTGTACGGCTTTCATCGGTCCTTCGGGTTGTGGAAAGTCGACCTTGCTGAGATGCTTCAACCGGATGAATGACCTGATCGAGGGAATCAAGATCACCGGGGAGGTCCTCATCGATGGGGAAAATATTTTCGGTCCGAAAGTTGACGTCACAGTCCTGCGGACAAAGGTCGGAATGATCTTCCAGAAATTCAATCCCTTTCCTATGAGTATCTTTGAGAATATTGCCTATGGCCCGAAGAAGAAGGGCATACACAGGAAAAGCGATCTCGAGGAGATCGTCGAAAAAAGCCTGAAGGATGCGGCTATCTGGGATGAAGTGAAGGATGATTTGCAGAAAAATGCCCTCGGTCTATCAGGGGGACAACAGCAGCGGCTCTGTATTGCCAGAGCCATAGCCATGAAACCGGCGATCCTGTTGATGGATGAACCCTGCTCGGCGCTGGATCCCATCTCTACGGCCAAAATCGAGGATTTGATTGATGAGCTCAAATCCAAATACACTATCGTCATCGTGACTCACAACATGCAGCAGGCAGCCAGAGTGTCGCAATGGACGGCGTTCATGTACCTCGGCGAACTTCCGGAGTACAACAGGACGAATGAGATTTGGGTTAATCCTAAGGATAAACGAACGGAGGATTACATAACAGGGCGCTTTGGATAAAGGAGATTTCAGATGACCCTACATTTTTTTCGATCAATGGAAAAACTTAAAGAAAGAATCGTCAATCTCAGCGCTAGAGTCGAGGAAGATCTTCATAAGGCGGTCAGTGCCTTGCTCAACAGGGACAGCAACCTGGCCCAGCAGGTCATCGACATGGACGCAAAGATCGACGCCATGGAAGTCGACATCGAGGAAGAATGTTTGAAGAACCTTGCCTTGCATCAGCCCGTGGCCAAGGATCTGCGTTTTCTCGTATCTGTCCTCAAAATCAACAGCGACATCGAGCGAATCGGTGACCTTTCGGTCAACATTGCCGAGACCGCCCTCGATTTGAACCTGAAGAGAAAGATCGAGCCGCCTTTTGATCTCCGTCGGATGGTGGATTTGGTTAAAGGGATGCTCGAAAAGAGCCTGGATGCTCTCCTCAAAGAGAGCGTGGATCTGGCCAAAGAAGTTTTGGCCGAGGATGAGGAAGTCGATGAGATTCATAAGAATGCTTATCCCATAGTGACCAAGCATATCCTGGACTACCCGGAAGCTGCCGAAAGTTACATCCGCATGCTGAGCGTTTCCCGCTACTTGGAGCGTGTTGCTGATTATGCGACCAACATCGCCGAAGATGTCATCTACATGGTGAAAGGTAACATCGTCCGGCATACGAGCAACGCCAGCGAAAATCGTTCCTGATAAATTTCGAAAAGCCGAGAAGCAGCCATGCCTGAGAAAATCAGCGTATTGTTTTTATGCACCGGCAATTCTGCCCGGAGTCAGATGGCGGAAGCTTTTCTGAGGAAATATGCAGGGGATAAGTTTGACGTCCACAGCGCAGGGCTTGACCCCCTCGATGTCAATCCCTTCACCAAAAAAGTCATGGAGGAAATCGGCATCAGTCTGGAGGCACACACGGCTAAATTATTGAGCACATACTTGGGGCGCAAACACTTTGCCTATCTAATCACTGTGTGTGCGAAGGCTGAGAAACGATGCCCTTCGGTCTTTCCCGGTGTTGCTAAAAGACTCCATTGGGCCTTCGAGGACCCGGTCGCGGCGGAAGGAACAGAAGAAGAGAAACTGAACAAGTTTTGCGAAATACGCGATCAAATAGACATCCGCATTAAAGATTGGCTGGCCGGACTGGGAATATCCGTCCTGTCCGAGTAGAACGATTCGCAACCCAAAGGAGAATTCCTGCGCAGTTCGGTCCAGTCTCAAGGCTCTTCTTTACCGCCAGGGAACAAATTTCCAGTCTGTGTGAACTTACAGTCAAAATTGATCAGAGCATAGACAGCCCTTCAGATTCATCGGCGTTTTGTTCATCGGGTGCTCATCATTATGATGATCCCCAAGTCTGCGACCCCGCTCATTTTTCTGACGGATGCGGGGGGACTCGCTGTGAGAGATGATTATAAGGACAGGTTGTGGTAAAATTTCCTTGAACCCTAAACTCAGCTGAGCCAACCACTTCAGCTGGCAAAGACTGATGAGGGAGGAGGGAAAGAGATGAATATGGGATGCCATCACATCGGAATCTTCACCGAAAACCCAGGGCGGTTGATCCAGTACTACACGCAGGGGCTTGGCTTTGCCGAGGGGGAGAGCCGGATACTATCCCCAGAGCTCACTGAAGCGATATTCGGAATCCGGGCTGAGTGTCAGCTGACCAAGCTAACCCAGAACAGCGCTGTGATCGAAATATTTGCACCCGTGAACGCTTCTCTAGACGTGCGCAGCAGGAAGACCGCAGGTTATAACCACTGGGCCTTGGAAGTGGAGGATAAAGAGGCTTATATCCGGATTCTCGAGGAGAGAGAGGTGTCCGTGACGAAGATCCCTCATCAAGGACGTCTGATCTATTTCGTCGGTGATCCCGAGGGTAATCTCATCGAAATATACGAGTCAAAATAGAACATGATCCAAGAAGCGATGCTCTACCGTTCCCTTGATGAAAAAAAAGTAGCCTGTGATCTTTGCCATCATCGCTGTCAGATTGCTCCCTCCAAGTTCGGAATATGCGGAGTCAGGCAGAACATGGACGGAAAACTCTTCTCTCTTGTCTATGGTGAAATCATTGCCGCCCATGTGGACCCCATCGAGAAAAAACCCCTCTATCACTATCTGCCCGGATCGAAGGCCTTTTCCGTAGCCACCATCGGCTGTAATTTCCGCTGCCCCTTCTGCCAAAACTGGCAGATATCACAGAGGTCGAAGAGGAAAGAGGCGGGTTTGGCAAGTCAATTTTACTCTCCCGATGAGATCGTGCGTGCCGCCAAGGAACAGAGCTGCCAGAGCATCTCCTACACTTATACTGAACCGACCATCTATTTCGAATTGGCTTACGACACCGCCAAGCTGGCTAAAAAGGAGGGCCTCGGCAATTCCTTCGTGACCAACGGCTACATGACTCCCGAGGCGTTGGAGACCATCAATCCCTATCTCGATGCCTGCAATGTCGACCTCAAATCTTTTGACGAGCGTTTTTACAAGGAGGAGTGTCAGGCTCATCTCCAGCCGGTACTGGATTCGATTCGGTTGATGAAAAAACTGGGTGTCTGGGTTGAGATCACCACTCTCATCATCCCGGCGCAGAACGACTCGGCGCAAGAATTGACAGAAATTGCCCGGTTTATCTCTGACCTGGATCCGGAAATTCCCTGGCACATCAGCCGTTTCCACCCTGACTACAATTATACCGATACGCCTGCAACGCCGATCGAAACGCTTCGCAAGGCCTATTCCATAGGAAAAAAGGAGGGCCTCCGCTACATATACATCGGGAATGTCCTGGGAGAGTCGGAAGATACCATCTGTCCGGGCTGCCGGAAAAGCCTGGTCAAACGGACAGGATTTTTTGCCAGCCAGAACAAAATTGTCGACGGCAAGTGCTCCTATTGCGGCCGGGCCATTGCCGGCGTTTTCTAGGAAAGGCGATCCATGCCGAAGAATACGAAGGGTTTTAAATTTTTGGCGCATCCGGCCGATGCCAAATTTCAAGCCTACGGATCGAGTCTCGAGGAGGCATTTCAAAACGCCGCCTATGCCCTCGTATCGCTGATGTGGGACAGGAAGAAGATACGGCCGAAGATCGTGCACCCGGTGGTTGTCGAGGGCAGAGACCTCAGTCAGCTCCTGGTGGGCTTTCTCGAGGAGGTGTTGTACCTGCTGGATTCACGCAGCTTTCTTCTTCATGCCGTCGATGACCTGAGTATTGTAAGCGGAAGCGATCGATACGAGTTGAGGGGGCTGTTTTGTGGTGACCGATTTGAGGCCGGGCAAGAGACATTCGGAGACGTGAAGGCAATCACCTACCATGAGATGATGATCGAACAGGATGGTCGAGTTATGGTTCAAGTCGTGGTGGACGTGTGAGGGCAAAAATGGAACTGAAGAAAATACGACCATACACCTATGAAATTCCCCAACATGGCGGCATGAGAGTTCCCACAATTATCTATTCTTCTCAGAATCTGCTGGAAGGCGTACGTCGAGACCAGACTCTGAATCAGGCTCGGAATGTGGCCTGCTTGCCTGGCATCCAGAGAACCGCCTATGTCATGCCGGATGCCCACCAGGGTTACGGATTTCCGATAGGGGGTGTGGCCGCCTTTGATTGCGAAGAGGGAATCATATCGCCAGGGGGTGTCGGGTACGATATCAACTGCGGTGTTCGGCTCCTCAAAACGGATTACCTGGTAGAGGATGTCAAGGAAAGACGCAGGCAGCTCCTGGCTGCGATTTTCCGCGAGGTGCCGGCAGGAGTTGGGAAAGGCGGCGTGCTGCGTCTCAGCAAAAGGGTCCTTCAAGATGTTTGCCTCAGGGGTGCTGAGTGGGCCGTTGAGAATGCCTTCGGAACAAAGATTGATTTGGAGCGCACCGAGGAGTATGGTAGGATGGCCAGCGCCGATCCGGCCTGTCTCTCGCAGCGAGCGATCGAACGAGGCATCCCTCAACTGGGCACTCTGGGTGCCGGCAATCATTTCTTAGAAATTCAAAAAGTGGAGGAGATCTATGATACGAGGGCTGCTGGAGTTTTTGGTATTCACTCCAAGAATCAAATTCTGGTGATGATTCACTGCGGGAGCCGAGGACTGGGTCATCAGGTCGCCTCCGATTACATCCGAACCATGGAGAACAAACAGGGGACCGGAGGGTTGCCGGACAGGGAACTGGTCAACGCGCCCATTCGATCGGGATTGGGACAGGAGTATTACAAGGCTATGAGTGCAGCCGTCAATTTCGCCTTTGCCAACCGGCAGATGATTGCTCATTGGGTTCGGGAAGTTTTTGCCAAGATAATGGGTAGTGCCGAAGGAATGGACCAGGTTTACGATGTCTGCCACAACGTGGCCAAGTTCGAAAATCACATCATCGACGGGCAGGAAAAAAAGGTTTGTATCCACAGAAAAGGAGCCACGCGCAGTTTTGGTCCGGGCAGAAAGGAGATCCCCGAAGTCTATCGGGAAGTGGGCCAACCCGTGATTATTCCGGGCAGTATGGGAACCGCCTCCTACATCCTCGTAGGTACTGAGGCGGCCGAACAGTTGAGCTTTGGGTCCACGGCCCACGGTGCCGGTCGGGTGATGTCACGCCATGAAGCCCGGAGGCGATTCAGAGGGGAACAGATAAAGCAAGAACTTGCTGGAAAGGGCGTCGAACTGCAGTCGACAAGCTGGAAGGGCATCGCTGAGGAAGCCTCCCAAGCCTACAAGGATGTGGACGAAGTGGTCCGCGTCTCCCATGAAGTCGGCATCGGCAAGCTTGTTGCCCGAGTCGTTCCTGTGGCCGTGATGAAAGGTTGACCTTCAGGTTATGACCTTATCGATTCCCTTTTCCGCGTAGTCTTCGAACGCCAGGGCTACGGTGTACTCGCTCTTGAGCATCATGTAATGGCTGTGCTCCACACTGCTCAAATAATTGAGGATCTTCTTCTTCCCCTCATCAACTCTTCCCGCCAGCTTGGCATAGAATGTCTCTGCCGATTTTTCTGTTTCCATGGCTTGAAAGAGAAAGTCCGCGAGCGTTGAGGACGGTGTGATGGCTATTCCCTTCATGAGTGCCTCGGGGACCTGGTCGGGCACATGCAGCTCTGAATCCGGATGGAGTTCTGTAAAGAGATTTTCCAAAATCTCCTTGTGCTTCTGTTCCTCTTTGGCCAACCACTGGAATTTTTCCTTAAGCAAGGGATTGGATAATTTCTCCGCCCATGCCGAATAGATCCTGTTCGAGTCGATCTCAGACCGAATGGCCACGCCCAGAAGTTCGGCCACAGTTTGTTTGGATAGATCCTCCATTTTTCTCTCCTCTCGAATGGGTTATTCCCGGCTCTTGTGATCCTCGCGATATTTTGTGATTTTTTTCTTAGTGAGATTGATTGTCTTGGTGATCTTGATCCCTCTGGGACATACGCGTGTGCATTCAAAGCGGCTCTCGCAGGGCCAAATCCCGTCGGGATAGTCCAGGTGGGGCAGGCGTTCTTCGAAACCTTCATCCCGGCTGTCGTCGTTGAAACGGGCCGCCTGGATGATCGCTGCTGGGCCGAGAAAATCGGGATTGACCTCCTGGATGACAGGGCAGGCAGAGTAGCAGGAAACACAGAGGATGCATTTGGTCCCCTCCTCGAACTCTTTCCTATCCTCTGGTGGCTGCCGGAATTCCCCGCTCTTCGGCTCTTTTGTGCTGATGAAGTAGGGCTTCACCTGCATGTAGTTGGCAAAGAAGTGGGTTTGGTCCACCATCAGATCTCTCTGGATGGGGAGGTTGCGCAAGGGTTCGACGCGGATCGTCGCTCCTTCGGCTTCGGCCACATCCTTGATCAGGGTCTTGCAAGCCAGGCCTTCTTTGCCGTTTATGATCATGGCATCCGATCCACACACGCCATGGGCGCAACTTTTCCGGATTCCCAGGCTTGGATCCTGATCTGACTTGATCATCATGAGCACAGTCAACAACCTGTCTGTAGGATCTGCGTCTACTTCGTATGCTTTTGTGTAGGGTTCGGTGTCTGTTTCAGGGTTGAACCGTTGTATCTCCACTGTGATTTTCATGATAGCTCCCTCATCAGTATTTTCTGGGCTTTGGTTTCCAGCGGGAGGTATCCACTGGTTTGTGTCCCAGGATTATTTCATCAGCCCTTAGCCAGGCCAGTGTGTGATGGAGCCAATTGGGGTCATCGCGCTCGATATAATCTTCCCGGGCGTGGGCTCCTCGACTTTCGGTTCTGTTTAGAGCACAGGTGGCTGAGATGTAGGCCAGGTCCAGCAGATTGCCCAGCTCCAGGACTTCGAGAACATTGGTGTTGAAGGCGTTGCTCGAATCAGCGGCCCGCACCGTCTTATATCTCTCTCTCAATTCTCGGAGGGTTTCGATCGCTTGAGCCATGTCTTTGCCGTTTCTGTAGATCCCGACGTTGGCCGTCATGGTGTTCTGCATATCCCGCCTCAGTTCATCAGGGTTTGTTCCTTCTCCCTTGCCTTTTAGCCTGGACAGTTGGGACTTAGCTATTTCGGAAGCCTCCCTGGAAACAGCCGGAAAATCGGCCCCTTTGATATACTGCCTCATGTGCTGACCGGCACGCCGCCCGAAGACGATCAATTCCACGAGGCTGTTCGTGCCAAGCCGGTTCGCACCATGTACCGATACACAGGCGCATTCTCCCGCCGCATACAAGCCCTCGTAGAGATGTCCTTCGCCATCCGCGAAGACACGGCCATCCAGATCAACGGGGATACCGCCCATAGCGTAATGGGCAGTCGGGTGCACAGGCATTGGTTTATCGGATGGATCTATGCCCAGATACGTGCGCGAAAACTCCGCTATATCGGGAAGCTTTTCTTCGATGAGTTCCTTTCCCAGATGAGTGGCATCGAGATGGACAAAGTCATCCACCGAGCCGTCTCCCCGGACTCCTCTGGATTCCTGAATTTCGGTGTGGATGGCCCGGGCGATCATGTCCCGCGGAGCCAGGTCCAGGAGAGTCGATGCGTATCTCTCCATGAAACGTTCTCCGTTGGCGTTCCTGAGGATTCCTCCCTCTCCTCTCACGCCCTCCGTGATGAGAATTCCCAGGCCGCGAATTCCGGTGGGATGGAACTGGAAGAATTCCATATCTTCGAGAGGAACGCCTTTTCTGGCTAATAGCGCTTGGCCATCTCCGGTGTTGGCAAAGGCGTTGGAGGTGATCCGGAACATTCGTCCAAAGCCTCCGGTGGCGAAAAGGACGGCCTTCGCCCTAAAGGTTTGAATATCCCCTGTCGACAGGTCCAGTGCGACGACGCCTGCGCAGGCACGGTCTTTAAAGAGGACGTCCAGGACATAGAACTCATCGAAAAATGAGACGCTGTTCTTGATGCACTGTTGGTAGAGAGTTTGGAGAATCATATGACCCGTACGGTCTGCGGCGTAGCAGGAACGGCGGACAGGTGCCTCTCCAAAATTGCGGGTGTGCCCTCCAAACCGTCTCTGGTCGATAAGACCTTCGGGCGTTCGGCTGAAAGGAAGGCCGCGGTTTTCAAGGTCATAGACGGCCCTGACGGCGTCTTCAGCCAAGATGACGGCGGCATTCTGATCTGTCAGGTAGTCGCCGCCTTTGACCGTATCAAAGGCATGCCACTCGGGTTTGTCCTCTTCCAGATTGCCCAAGGCAGCGCCAATCCCGCCTTGGGCGGCTCCCGTATGGGAACGGACTGGAAACAGCTTGGACAGCACAGCCGTTTTTCCGGTTTTACTGGCCTCCAAAGCCGCATAGAGGCCCGCTCCTCCAGCTCCGACTATTATGGCCTCATATTCAAACACGCATGCGCCTCCCGTATTATCTGACTTTTAACCATAGATTTTGAGCCTGTGATTGTCAAGATGAATTCCCTCAAGGCCGACAATCAGGATAGAAAACAGGCGAGTCAGACTCCGTCTTTACTGAATCCTCCCCGCGCCTCACTGTGCTACTCGGATGGTTATGGATTCACCTCAACCGATCCATCCACAGCCATTCGGCTCAGACGGACGGGGCATAGGCCCAATTCTCGAGGGGAAAACAGAATTTGGAGATGCTGTTTATGATAAGCCATTGACGATGAATTTTTACTTCTCTACAATGAGGTCAAACCCGAATTTCGATTTATCAAGCAGCGGGATGGGCCTAATGCTTTTTGCTGGAGTTGCACCATGAGCGAAAAAGTCAGATGGGAAAGGGATTCTTTGGGTGACCTTGCCGTTCCTCAGGAGGCTTACTATGGAATCCAGACCTTGCGTGCCTCGCAGAACTTCCCGATTAGCGGTCAAAAAAATCCGGATTCCATGGTGAAAGCTGTGGCGCAAATAAAAAAGGCCGCGGCTGGGACAAATTTCATGACCGGCCGTTTGGATGAGGAGAAGTCGGCGGCTATAGAACAGGCTTGTGATGAAATCCTGGCCGGAAAACTGAGAACCCACTTTATCGTCGATGTCTTTCAGATGGGAGCGGGGACATCCTTCCATATGAACTGCAACGAAGTGATTGCCAACCGTGCTGAGGAGGTTCTGGGGGGGGGAAGAGGCGAATACAGGCTTATTCACCCCAACGATCATGTCAACATGGGACAGAGCTCAAATGATGTTTTTCCCACGGCCATGCGGCTGGCTGTTATGTCTCTCTTAGGTGAAAAACTTTATCCGGCGCTCGATGCTATGGTGCTTTCGTTCCAAAAAAAGGCGGCGGAATTTGATGAGGTGATCAAGTCGGGAAGGACTCACCTGCAGGATGCGACTCCGATCAGGTTGGGACAAGAGTTCGGCGCCTTTACCAAAGCGATTCTCTGGGGAAGGACCTTTCTGGCCAGATCGGCCAAGTCCCTCTTGTACTTGGGAATCGGGGGGAGTGTTGTGGGGACCGGGTTGAACACAACATCAGACTATGCCAGGATCATGGCCAAAAATCTATCGGATCAGACGGGGTTTTCACTCGTGCCCGCTGAGGATTTGCGGGAAGCGATGCAGAGCATGCGCCCCTTTACCGAGGTGTCGGCTGCTCTTCGGAATATCGCCATTGAATTGAACCGCATAGCCAACGACCTCAGGCTTCTTTCCTCGGGTCCAAAGACAGGGCTTGCCGAGATCAAGCTGCCCGCTGTCGCTCCTGGTTCGTCGGCGATGCCGGGCAAAGTCAATCCCTCTATGCTCGAGATGCTGAACATGGTCTGTTACCAGATTATCGGCTGCGATAGTGTCATCAGCGGAGCTGCTCAAGCCGGACAACTCGAGCTGAATGTGATGATGCCCGTTATTGTTTTTAACCTGGACTTCATGATTCGGATCCTGTCCAACGCCCTGAAGGAAGTCAAGTTCAGGTGCATCGATGGCATAAAGGCCAACGTCGAGAGGTGCCGCCACTATGCTGAAGGAAGCATAGCTCTCGTAACAGCCTTATCTCCGCATATCGGCTACGAAAAGGCTACAGAGGTGGCCGGGAAAGCCCTTGAAGAGGGGGTGAGTTTGAAAGAGATCGTCGTTAGAGAAGGACTTCTGAGCAGCGAGAGGGTTGAGGAGATTTTGGATCCTTCAAAAATGACTGAACCTGGAATTTCAGGTGAGCCGTGGGAAGAGGACTCCTGATTCGCTCCGGACACCGCAATGAACGTAATTCTAGCCGGCTATAATGTGGACAGCGAAGTCCTGGAAGATATCAGAAAGAGCAATCCGGATCTAGATAATGTCTCGCACGAGAAAGTGATGAATCTATCTGCCCTCATCCAAACGGCTTTGGAGATGTTGACTGCAGGCTAGACGATGTATACTCTGCGGCCTCGGATTTCCAGCCTGCCTTCGAAGTAGAGGCGAACAGCTTCCGGATAGATTTTGTGCTCCTCCTTCAAGATCCTCTCGCTCAGAGTTTCCTCAGTGTCATCCTGAAGCACCGGGACGACGGCCTGAATGATGATGGGGCCCATATCGACATCGGGGGTGACAAAATGAACCGTTGCGCCGGAAAACTTTACCCCCCAGTCGATGGCCTTCTGCTGCACATGAAGACCGGGAAAAGAGGGGAGGAGAGCCGGATGGATGTTGATGACTTTGTTGAGAAATGCCTCACAGAATACGGGTGTCAAGATGCGCATGTACCCGGCCAGACAGACCAGGTCGATCCTTCTCTCGTCCAGAATGTCGATAATTTTTCCGTCATAGTCCTCACGAGAAGTGAAATCCTTAGCACTGAGGTAGCAAGTATCGAGTTTTCTCTCCCGGGCAATTTCCAGGCCCCGGGCCTCCCTCTTGTTGCTAAAGACAAGGCTGATATCGGCGTTGATATGTCCGGCGAGGATGGCCTCGTGAATGGCCATGAAGTTGGATCCTCTTCCAGACAAAAACACGGCGATCCGTCCTCTTTTTTTAGGGCTCCGAAACATGTTTTCAGACATTGACGCCGTCCTTGTTGAAATTTTGTCTCATCATTATAATCTCCAGATAGAAAAAAGCTTCCCTCCCCGAGCCCTTTGAATGCCGCATAGCCGCTGCATTTTTTTTGGAGCTGTTTAAAACCGTATCATTATCCCGATTTTGAAGGACAACCCGCCGAAATCGACTTCCGCTTCTTTGACTGATCGGTAGTTTTCTCCGGACGGCGGCTCGGAAGAAATCATGTATTTTCCCTGCCAGTAATCCAAATCGGGATCGTATTCTTCGAGAAAAAACAGGGTTCCGGCGGTTCCGGTCTTATCTTCTCCATCGAAACCGCTGATTTTGGCCTGTCTCCACGATCCCTCGACAAAGAAGCGAACGCCCGGCTCTGTCTCAAACAGCAGGCCCAGGGCCAGGAGAAAGGCCGTGTCTCGCGCTGAAGCCTGGATAGATTTGGGGTAACTGTAATTTTCTGTACCTACCTCCCTGCTCGATTCTCTTTCGACATATGTCGCCCAGAGATAACCTCCGCCGCCCCTGAGATACACACGCAGAGATGAACTGATCGGTTGGAAATAATAGGCCGACAGGATGAGAGGTATGGCGGTCATCTTGGTGGGTTTCCCCACCTCAAAAACTCCCAGAACCTTTTCGATAGTCAGGGATGTGTTTTTTTCCGATATGCTGCCGTAAATGTACCCGCTGGCCAGGCCCACAGCCAATCGGGATGAGAGGGAGAAAAGAAATTCGACTTCCAGGTCCCAAGCCGTATCTATCTCAGAAACCGTGCCCTCGAGATAGGTCCAGGTTTTCGTGTATTCGGCGTTGAAAATCTGCCATTGTTCCCAATCTTTGAGAGCCCGGTTGACTCCAGCAGGATTGATAAAACTGAGACCGCCTGCCAGTTTGAGGTTGAACTCAACCGCTTCGCTGTGTGCGGCACAGAAAAAGACAAGGGCTATGAGAATCGGGATTACCTTGACCTTTTTCACTGTATCCAATCTATCCACTCGGTCTGATGGAGACAGTTTATCAAGTAATCTTCCTTTTTGGAATACAAAAATGTCACGGATTCCCGGATCGTCCCTTTTTGGAGTGAATCGAAAGGCTCTTTAGCCACAGTGCTCTACAAAGCTGAGGAGACAAGGCTTCGGCTGCCGCTTTGAAGTACGAATCGAATGCCCAGATTGGGTTATGGAAAGATTCTTTGCGGGACCGGGGAGGGCCTGGTGTCTTAAAGGAAGGATGGATCACTCAGTCGGTGCTACTTTGAGGCGAATTGGCTGGGTATGGCCGTTTTCCAGGCCCGTAATGCCTTGGCTACGGGAATATTGATGACCTCCTCACCTCTGTGATCGATAATGATCCGATCTCCTTCAGTCGTGCCGATGACTGTGGCCGGCACCTGCCGCTCCTTTGCCAAAAGAAGAAACCGTTCGCGGTCCTTGTCGTCAACGGTCACACAAATCCTCGATTGTGACTCGCCGAAAAGAAGGGCATCTATCCGGATGCTGTCATCCAGATTGACGCGAAATCCAATCTTTGTCTGGGATAAAAAGGTGCACTCTGCAAGACAAACGGCAAGTCCTCCCTCCGAGACATCGTGGGCTGATTGCAAGAGCCCATCAGCGATGGCCTCAATGCAGAGGTCATGGACTCTCTTTTCCACTTCGAGGTCTATTTGCGGTGGCGAACCCTTCTCCAGCTTGTGCAGATGTTTCAGGTATTCCGAGGCACCCAGTTCCTCCCTGGTTTCTCCCAGAAGGATGAGGGCGTCCCCATTTTTCTTGAAACCTGTGGAAACGGTTTTGTCTATATCGGGCAAGAGGCCAACCACACCGAGCACAGGCGTGGGATAAACCGATTCACCCTCTGTATCATTGTAGAAACTGACATTTCCTCCGGTAACGGGAATGTCGAAGACTCTGCATGCTTCGGAAATGCCTTCAATGACTTTCTGAAACTGCCACATGATCTCGGGTTTTTCAGGATTTCCGAAATTAAGACAGTTGGTTACACCCACCGGACGGGCTCCCACACAGGCCAGGTTTCGACAAGCTTCTGCGACAGCGATCTTTCCTCCGATTAGAGGATCGAGGAAGGTATAGAGGGGGTTGCCGTCAAGGGCCACAGCCAGGGCCTTCTTTTTGTTTTTAATCCTGAGGACAGCCGCGTCAGCGCCTGGAAGGAGAGTCGTATTGACTTGGACCATGTGATCATACTGACGGAAGACCCACTCTTTGTCCGCTATCGTCGGCGAAGCCAAGAGTCTCTCGAGTGTCAGGTTGTAATTTTCAGTCAAGGGGACGGGATCTATCTGTGCTCTTGTCCGGCTGTATGTGGGACGAGCACTGGGTCTCTCGTAGACAGGGCACAGGTTAACCACCGGATCGACGGGGATGTCCACAACGATATCTCCACCTGCCCTGACGATGAGCCGGTTGCTGTCGGTCACCTGACCTATGATGACCGCATCAAGATCCCATTTGGCAAAGATTTGCCGAACCTCTTCCACCCGGTCCTTCCTGGCTACGATAAGCATCCGTTCCTGGGATTCGGAGAGCATGATTTCGTAAGGAGTCATCCCTTCTTCCCGCTGGGGAACAAGATCCAGGTCGATTTCGATGCCTGCACCGGAATTCGAAGCCATCTCCGTTGTGGAACAGGTTAATCCCGCAGCACCCATATCTTGAATCCCGACAATAAAGTCCTGCTGCATGACTTCCAGGCAGGCTTCGAGCAACAGCTTTTCTTTGAATGGATCTCCCACCTGGACATTCGGTCTTTTCTGCTCTAAATCATCACCGAATTCCGCTGAGGCCATTGTGGCCCCGTGGATTCCGTCACGGCCTGTTTTCGAGCCGACATAGAGAACAGGATTCCCGATGCCCTCTGCTTTGGCGTAGAAAATTTTGTCCTTTTCGACGAGACCGATACAAAACACGTTGACCAGGGGGTTGAAGGAGTAACAGTCGCTGAAGTAGACTTCACCCCCAACTGTGGGAACGCCGATGGAATTTCCGTATCCGGCAATACCGGAAACCACTCCATCCATAATAGCCTTGTTTTGAGGCTTATCCAGGGGGCCGAATCGGAGAGAATCCAGCACGGCTACGGGTCTGGCTCCCATGGTGAAGATATCTCTCAGTATGCCTCCGACTCCTGTGGCGGCACCTTGATAGGGCTCGATGAAAGAGGGGTGATTGTGGGATTCGATTTTGAACACGGCTGCCTGTCCCTCTCCGATATCGATGATGCCGGCGTTTTCTCCCGGGCCTTGAATGACATTCTTGCCCGAGATGGGAAGTTTTTTCAGGTGAATCTTAGAACTCTTATAACTGCAGTGTTCCGACCACATCAGGGAGAATATCCCCAGCTCTGTGATGTTTGGCTCTTTGCCGATGAGCTTCACAATCAGCTCGTACTCCTTGAATGTCAAGGTGTGCTCGTCCAGTATTTTTTTATCGATCATGGAACACCTATCCTCTGAAGTTCATAGTTAAGACTGACGGGCATGCGCGATGATGGATTCGAAAATCACCCGCCCGTCCTCGCTTCCGAGTATCGCCTCTGATGCACGCTCAGGATGCGGCATCATCCCCAGGACGTTCCCTTCTTTATTCATCAGTCCTGCAATGCTCTCCATCGATCCGTTGACATTGGCGTCCTCGCTTACACGGCCGTCAGCCTCGACGTACCGAAAGACAATCTGGTCGTTGGTTTTTATCTCGGCAATGGTTCCCTCTTCGGCAAAATAATTTCCGTCGAAATGTGCAATCGGGATCTTGAGCACATCTCCCCGCTTTGCTTGATGGCTGAAAGGCGTTTGATTGTTTTCGACCCGGATGTGAACATACTGACACAAGAATTTCAGGTTTTTGTTCCGGAGCATCGCTCCTGGAAGCAGGCCCAGTTCCAATAGCACTTGGAATCCGTTGCAAATACCGAGGACAATCCCTCCCTTTTGCGCAAAGCTCTGCACTTCCTGCATCAAAGGTGAAAACCGGGCAATGGCGCCTGATCTCAAGTAATCTCCGTAAGAGAATCCGCCCGGCAGCACGATACAGTCCACGCCCCTCAGGTCATGCTCTTTATGCCAGAGAAACTCCGTGTCCTGTCCCAGAACATCTCTGAGGACAAAGAACGTATCATAATCGCAGTTGGAACCAGGGAATATGACCACGCCAAACTTCATGCCGCCCCCTGTATTTTGCGCATTCACTCTATAATCTGAAATGTGAATTTCTCGATTATGGGATTCGCCAGCACTTTGTCTGAAATTTCCGGGATGATTTTTTCGGCCTCTTCTCTGGTCATCTCGCCGATTTCCAGTTCGAAGACTTTTCCCTGGCGGACATCTTTTACGAAATCATAACCAAGCGTGTGCAGTGCATTTTTGACTGTTTGCCCCTGGGGATCCAAGACACTTTCCTTGAACGAAACCAATACTCTAACTTTCATCGGATAAAACCTTGTCAAAGATAAAATCTATTTTTCCCAGGTAGGGATCTAAAGAGAAGCATTCTTCGATTTCCTCCGCTGTCAGCAGCTCCACGATGTCCTTATCAGAGAGAAGAAGGCTTTTGAAGTCTTTTCCCTCATCCCAGGCTTTCATGCTGTTTCTCTGCACCAGTTTGTAGGCGTCTTCCCTAGACAATTTCTTGTCCGTCAGGGCGAGCAAGACTCTCTGTGAGAACACCAATCCGCGTGTGAGATTGATGTTGTCCTGCATTTTGTCCGGATGGACTCTCCAATTGCGGATGATGTCTGTCATCTCAGCCAGCAAAAAATCCGTGACGATGAATGAATCGGGCAGGATGATTCTTTCCGCGGAGGAATGGGAAATGTCTCTCTCATGCCAGAGGGGGATGTTCTCCAGGGCCACCTGCAGATTGCCGCGCGGGATGCGGGCTAAGCCCGAAGCTCTTTCGGTCCGAACAGGATTTTTTTTGTGAGGCATGGAGGAAGATCCCTTCTGACCCCTGGTGAACGGTTCCTCCAGTTCAAGAGCCTCTGTCTTCTGGAGATGGCGGATTTCTTGGGCGAATTTATCCAGTGAAGCGCATATCAGGGCTAACACATACACCACTTCGGCATGCCTGTCTCTTTGGAGAACCTGAGTAGATACCTTGGCCGGCTGGAGGCCAATCTTTTTGAGAGCCAGTTCCTCGAGTTTGGGGTTCAAGTGGATGTAGGTACCGACGGAACCGGAGATCCGGCCGACGCTGATAATGTCCAAGGCCCGGGCAACCCGGTCCTGATGTCTCTTGATTTCTTCATACCACACCAGGAGTTTGACGCCGAAGGTGATGGGTTCGGCATGAACGCCGTGAGTACGTCCCACCATTACGGTCTTCTTGTGCTGGAGTGCCATGTCCTTGATGACATTTCGGAGAGTTCCGAGATCTTTCTGGACCTTTTCCATCGACTCTTTGATGAGGAGTGACAGAGCGGTATCCACGACATCATAGGACGTCAATCCCAGGTGAACGTATCTGGAGTCCTCTCCTACGAATTCCGCGATCGAGGTGAGAAACGCAATGACATCGTGCTTCACCACTTTTTCTATCTCATCGATCCTCTCAACCTTGAAAGAAGCCTTTTCTTTTATGCGTTGGAGGGCCCCCATGGGAATCTCTCCAAGCTCAGACCAGGCCTCGCATACGGCCAGCTCTACATCGAGCCATTTTTGGTACCGGTTTTGATCCTCCCAAATGGCTCCCATCTCGGGACGGGTATAGCGTTTAATCATGGATAAGTTCCTTACTTGAAATTGACTGAAAATCATAACAACTCCACCTTCCTCTGTCAATGAAACTCTGACTTTTCAGTCGGGATCAGACCTTCGTAACTTGAATAGCTCTGGACTTGAATGGTGTTTTATTGAAATGATCGATCCGAGAACGGGAATCCTGCCTTCTTCTAAAGCGCGGAGGATGGGAATTCGAAACGCCCTGACACGGCGCTTCTTATTCGAATTTCCAAGTTTTGATCCCATTTTTTTTGCAAATAGTGGCTTGACATAGGATGCAAAGTAGTGTAGACTTGCCAATGTAATTTTGTACTTTTTTTCAGGATAGAGGCGCAATAGTTCTATAATAAAGAAAGGTCAAAGCAAATAAGAGCAGGCCTTTCTTTCTTTTTTTTTACACCCAATTCAGCTATACGAAAGAAAAATACTCAATAGCGTCCTGACTGAAGAGTATGCCAGCGTAGCTCAGTCGGTAGAGCAGCTGATTTGTAATCAGCGGGTCGGGGGTTCGAATCCTCTCGCTGGCTATTGAGGGAATAACTTGGCTTATTGGGCGATTTTTTTTTATAATAGATATAAGGTAGGGAAAATCAGCCCAGTGGCTTTAAGCCGAGATATACGGGCAGGTACCAAAGTGGCCAAATGGGGCGGGCTGTAAACCCGCTGCGGAAACGCTTCGGAGGTTCGAATCCTTCCCTGCCCATTTGAGCGGGAATAGCTCAGTTGGTAGAGCAACGGCCTTCCAAGCCGTTGGTCGCGGGTTCGAGTCCCGTTTCCCGCTCTCGATGCTGGTTTCGCGTGCCCACGTAGCTCAGTCGGTAGAGCACGTCCTTGGTAAGGACGGGGTCACCAGTTCAAGTCTGGTCGTGGGCTTTGGATAGATTAAAGAAAGATTAAACGAGTGATAAGGAGGTAAAGTCAAATGGCAAAGGCAAAGTTTGAGCGGACGAAGCCGCATTTGAACATAGGGACGATAGGGCACGTGGATCATGGGAAGACGACGTTGACGGCGGCGATAACGAAGGTATTG